>PJUB01000006.1_pt1 | contig 426265 bp, 369 predicted proteins | sample 1512141 | NCBI WGS metagenome assembly PJUB01 (sample SAMN08177677, study PRJNA422409) | Soil metagenome, whole genome shotgun sequencing project. | isolation source: Soil enriched on filter paper: alkali lignin treatment | place: USA: Madison | collected 2015-01-15
CGTAGTGAGCCTTGTGAACATTGTTGATTGCGTAGGCCAGTTGACGACGGCCCCAGTCTTCCAGGCGGTGGATTTTGCCACCATCTTCTTCGATCAGCTTGGTGTAACGCTCAACCATGCCGCCGACTTGTTCGCTCTGGTCCGGGTGAACCAGGAAGATGATTTCGTAATGACGCATGAATGCTCCTTACGGGTTAGTAGTCTGCCAGGAAATCTGGTCAGACAAGGAGTGAATGACACTGTATGTCTTGCACGGAGGGGAGGCACATGAGCGCCTGCCAGCTCGGCAAGGGGCGCAATTGTAGAGAAGGCGGGGCGGACAAGCAAGGAGGCTGGTGAATATTTGAACAGTCTGAAACATATTCTCAGGCTACCGGCCCTTTCGCGGGTAAAACCGGTCCCGCAGGGATCCCACAGCCTTGAAGACAGTGAAAATCCTGTGGGAGCGGGTTTACCCGCGAAGAGGCCGGAACAGGCTTACGCGATCAGCGCTTGGCTTGCCGCTGGCGCACCGCTTCGAACAGGCAAACCCCGGTCGCCACCGAAACGTTCAGGCTGCTGACGCTGCCACCCATCGGCAACTTCACCAAAAAGTCGCAATGTTCGCGGGTCAACCGGCGCATGCCCTTGCCTTCCGCGCCCATGATCATCACCAGTGGCCCGGTCAGGTCCTGCTGGTAGATCTCCTGCTCGGCCTCGCCGGCAGTGCCCACCACCCACAGGCCACGCTGCTGCAGCTTCTCCAGCGTCCGCGCCAGGTTGGTCACGGCCACCAGCGGGATCACCTCTGCCGCACCGCAGGCCACCTTGCGCACAACCGGCGTCAGGGTGGCCGACTTGTCCTTGGGCACGATCACAGCCGTGGCACCGGCCGCATCGGCCGTGCGCAGGCACGCGCCGAGGTTATGCGGGTCGGTCACACCGTCCAGCACCAGGATCAGCGGCGGCGTTTCGGTGCGCTCAAGCAACTCTTCGAGCATCAACTCGCCCCACACCTGGCTTGGGCTGACCTCGGCGACCACGCCCTGGTGCACGCCCTCTACCCAGGCATCCAGCTCACGGCGTTCAGCCTGGCCGACCGGCACGCGGTTCTCCGCTGCCAGCGCCAGCAAGGTTTCCAGGCGTGGCTCGCTGCGCCCTTCCGACAGCCAGATCTGCTTGACGCGCTTCGGATGGTGCTTCAGCAATGCCTGCACGGCGTGCACGCCGTAGATCTTTTCCAGCTGACTCATGACTTGCTCTTGCTCTTGCGTGGCGCACCGGACTTCGGCGGGCCTTTACGGTGCTTGGTCGGCTTGCCGGAGCCGGAGGCCTTGCCACCTTTGTCCGACTTGCTGCTGGCATGGCCGCCACTGCGTGCCTCGCTCATCAGCGCCTTTTTCATTTCGCGGCTCTTGCGCACTTCGGCGTTACGCTGCACGGCGTCTTTCGGGAAGTACGCCTCGGCGGTTTCGCTCTTGCGGCTACGCGGTTTAGGCGTGGCTTTCGCTTCGGTTACCGGCTGCTGTTCAACCTTGTCGGCTGCTGACGCGGCGCCGCGCTGCTTGCGGCCGATCGGTGCGGCGAGGGTTTTTTCCGACACCTCGAAGTCGATCTTGCGCTCGTCCAGGTCCACACGCATGACCTTCACTTCGATGGTGTCGCCCAGGCGGAAGCTGCGCCCGGTGCGCTCGCCCGACAGACGGTGGTGCACAGGGTCGAAGTGGTAGTAGTCGCCCGGCAGCGCACTGACGTGCACCAGGCCCTCTACGTAAATGTCGGTCAGCTCGACGAACAGGCCGAAACCGGTCACGGCGGTGATCACACCCGGGAAGGTCTCGCCCACGCGATCCTTCATGAACTCGCACTTGAGCCAGTTCACCACGTCACGGGTAGCTTCGTCGGCCCGACGCTCGGTCATCGAGCACTGCTCGCCGAGCTGCTCCAGGGTGTTCTCGTCGTACGGGTAGATACGCGCCTTGGGAATGCTCATGGCGCCAGCACGCTTGACGTGCGGGGTATCGACCTTGGAACGGATGATGCTGCGGATGGCGCGGTGCACCAGCAGGTCCGGGTAACGGCGGATCGGCGAGGTAAAGTGGGTGTACGCCTCGTAGTTCAGGCCGAAGTGGCCATTGTTCTCGGTGCTGTACACGGCCTGGCTCAGCGAACGCAGCATCACGGTCTGGATCAGGTGGAAGTCCGGGCGCCCGGCGATGCTCGCCAGCAGGGCCTGGTAATCCTTCGGTGAAGGGTCCTTGCCTTTGTGCAGGCTCAGGCCCAGCTCACCGAGGAAGGCGCGCAGCTTTTCCAGGCGCTCCGGCGGCGGGCCGTCGTGCACGCGGTACAGGGCTGGCACGCCGTGCTTTTGCAGGAACTCGGCGGTGGCCACGTTGGCCGCCAGCATGCATTCCTCGATCAGCTTGTGGGCATCGTTGCGCACGGTCGGGCGGATTTCCGCGATCTTGCGCTGGTCGCCGAAGATGATGCGGGTTTCCTGCGTTTCGAAGTCGATGGCGCCACGGGTGTGACGGGCATCCACCAGCACCTTGTACAGGTTGTACAGGTTCTTCAGGTCCGGTACGACTTCCTTGTATTCCTCGCGCAGCGCCTTGCCTTCGCGGGTGCGGGCGTGCTCGAGCATGCTGCTGACCTTGTTGTAGGTCAGGCGGGCGTGGGAGTGGATAACGCCTTCGTAGAACTGGTAGTCGACCATTTGGCCGGCTTTGTTCATGGTCATTTCACAGACCATGGCCAGACGGTCGACGTGCGGGTTCAGCGAGCACAGGCCGTTGGACAGCTCTTCGGGAAGCATCGGCACTACACGCTCGGGGAAGTACACCGAGTTGCCGCGCTGCTGAGCCTCGACGTCCAGGGCCGAGCCCAGGCGAACGTAGCTGGACACGTCGGCAATCGCCACATACAGGCGCCAGCCACCGGAGAACAGGCGCAGCTTGCCCAGCGGTTCGCAGTAGACGGCGTCGTCGAAGTCCCGAGCATCCTCACCGTCGATGGTGACGAACGGCAGGTGGCGCAGGTCGACGCGCTTCTCTTTGTCCTTCTCTTCGACTTCGGAGCGGAACTTGCGCGCTTCCTTGACGACAGCATCAGGCCAGACGTGCGGAATGTCGTAGCTGCGCAAGGCAACGTCGATTTCCATGCCCGGTGCCATGTAGTTGCCGATGACCTCGACCACGTCGCCTTGCGGCTGGAAGCGCGGGGTTGGCCAGTGGGTGATCTTGATCTCGACGAACTGACCGATCTTCGCGCCGCCGTTACGCCCGGCGGTTACTAGCACTTCCTGCTGGATCTTCGGGTTGTCCGGGGTTACGTAGCCAATGCCACCTTCTTCGAAGTAACGGCCGACCACGCTTTCGTGGGCACGGGAGATGACCTCGACCAGCGCACCTTCGCGGCGGCCACGGCGGTCGACGCCAGAGACACGGGCCAGGCCGCGGTCACCGTCGAACACCAGGCGCATCTGCGACGGGCTGAGGAACAGGTCTTCGCTGCCGTCATCGGGAATAAGGAAGCCGAAGCCATCGCGGTGGCCGGAGACGCGACCACAGATCAGGTCCAGCTTGTCTACCGGGGCATAAGTGCCACGCCGGGTATAGATAAGCTGGCCGTCGCGCTCCATGGCACGCAGGCGGCGGCGCAGGGCTTCGATCTGGTCTTCTTCGTACAGACCGAACTCGGCCGCCAGCTCCTCACGCGCGGCCGGTTCGCCACGGTCGGCGAGGCGCTGCAGGATCAGCTCACGGCTGGGGATAGGGTTGTCGTATTTTTCCGCTTCGCGAGCGGCCTCGGGATCGAGGGATTGCCAATCGGCCATCAGAAGGGGTTCACCTTGGGGTATATAGATATGAATTCTGGCATAGGCGTATTGAAACCGGAAATGTCAGCCTTGGACAGCCCCACCGGCGCTTCCGGCGAACAGGAATAGGCCTGCGGAATCAACAAGTTGAATTTTTTGAAATTTTTTTCGCTTGGGGGGTTTACAGCCCCCCGGACCGTCCGTATAGTGCGCACCACAACGACGGACAACCCCGAAGTTGTAGTAGAGATGAACGACGCTGTAAAGCATCAAGTAACCTCGAATGTGTGCCCAGGTGGCGGAATTGGTAGACGCGCTGGTTTCAGGTATCAGTGGCTTAACGGCCGTGGAAGTTCGAGTCTTCTCCTGGGCACCAAATATTTTCAAGTAATAGATGACCAAGGATCTGTTACTACTGTGTGAAGCTGACAATAGTCGCCTTCTGCAGATGATGTAAAGCTTTGCCCAGGTGGCGGAATTGGTAGACGCGCTGGTTTCAGGTATCAGTGACTTAACGGTCGTGGAAGTTCGAGTCTTCTCCTGGGCACCATACAAAAACCCACTAGCTTGCTAGTGGGTTTTTTCTTGCCTGCGTTTTTTGTATGCCTCCTCTTTCGGTCATAGGTGCAAACCTGTGCCGGCCTCTTGGCGGGCACGCCCGCTCCCACAGAATCATCACAGGCCTTCCGGGTAGTGAAATACCTGACACCCTCAGACTGTTACACCTTGGTCTGACCATGAATTTCTCGTCACCCGGCCACTTGAGAAACGATTTCGTTTACCATTGTTTCCAAATATGTAGCCGTAAGCGAGGAAGTACCCGCATGACGATCCGCCCGCAACCGCTGATGCGTACCTTGGCCGCCGCCGTGCTGAGCCTGGTCATCGGCGCTCCGGCCGCCATGGCAGACGCACCGGTCACCCTGACCATGTACAACGGTCAGCACAAGGAAATCGGCGAAGCCATCGCCAAGGCCTACGAGGCCAAGACCGGCATCCACATCGATATCCGCAAGGGCAGCAGCAACCAGCTGGCCAGCCAGATCATCGAGGAGGGCGACCGTTCGCCAGCCGACCTCATCTACACCGAAGAGTCCCCGCCCCTGAACAACCTGGGCGAACTGGGCCTGCTGGCGAAGATCGACGACGCCACCGCGAACATGGTGCCCAAGGAGTATGTGGGCGCCAACGGCACCTGGATGGGCATCACCGCGCGCACGCGCATCGTGGTGTACAACCCGAAGAAGGTCGATGAAAAAGACCTGCCGACCACAGTGATGGACTTCGCCAACCCTGAGTGGGAAGGCCGCGTCGGCTACGTACCCACCAGCGGTGCATTCCAGGAGCAGGCCGTGGCCATCCTGAAGATGCATGGTCGTGAAGCCACCGAAGAATGGCTGACCGGCCTTAAAGCCTTCGGCAAAACATACACCAACAACATGGTCGCCCTCAAAGCCGTGGAAAAAGGTGAAGTGGCTGCGGTACTGGTGAACAACTACTACTGGTACGCACTTGAACGCGAACGCGGCAAGCTCGACACCAAGCTCTACTACCTGGCAGATGGCGATGCCGGCAACCTGGTGACCATCTCTGGCGCCGCTGTGGTCAAGGCCAGCAAGCACCCGAAAGAAGCCCAGGCACTGCTCAACTGGATGGCCAGCGAAGAAGGCCAACGTGTGATCACCCAGACCACCGCCGAGTACCCGCTGCACAAGGGCATGGTTTCCGACCGGGGCCTCAAGCCGTTCGAAGACCTGCGCCCGCCGAAAATCTCGCCAGCCGACCTGGGCAATGCCGAGGAAGCCATCGAGCTTGAACGCGAGGTCGGCCTGCTCTGATGACCGCCGCCCTGTCCGAGCCGGCGCCGGTACGCTTCGTACCGCGCCGCAAGCGCCCCTCCATCTGGGTGGTGCTGCCTGTGCTGTTCCTGGTGGCGATGAGCTTGCTGCCGCTGCTGTATGTCGCCATCAAAGCCTGGGAAGCCGGCTGGCGTGAAGCCTTGCACCTGCTGTGGCGCCCCTTTGTCTGGGGGCTGATGCGCAATACCCTGATGCTGATGGTCGGGGTGACATTGGCCTGCATGGTGGTCGGGCTGGCCCTGGCCTGGCTGCTGGAGCGCAGCAACCTGGCTGGCCGCCGGCTGTGGGGCGTGGTGCTTTGCCTGCCCTTCGCTGTGCCGTCGTTCGTCAGCAGTTTCACCTGGGTGTCGCTGAGCTCGGACTTCGAAGGGCTGGGCGGGGCCATCCTGGTCATGGCCCTGTCCAAGTACCCATTGGTGTTCCTGCCGGTGGCCGCCACCCTGCGCAACCTCGACACCTCGCTGGAGGAGTCGGCGCGCACCCTGGGTTGTAGCCGCTGGGGCGTGTTCATCAAGGTCACCTTGCCGCTGCTGTGGCCCTCGATGCTCGGCGGAGCGCTGCTGATCGCCCTGCACATGCTGGTGGAGTTCGGTGCGTTGTCGATCCTCGGCCTGCAGACCTTCACCACGGCGATCTACCAGCAGTTCGAACTGGAATTCAGCAATGCCAACGCGGCCATGCTGTCTGCCGTGCTGTTGGCGATGTGCCTGGTGATGCTGTGGCTGGAATTGCGTGTACGTGGCAAAGCCCGCCATGTGCGCATCGGCCAGGGCGTGGCACGCCGCGCGCAACCCGTGCGACTGCGTGGCTGGGCCGTACCGGCGCAGCTACTCTGCGTGGCCCTGGCAGTGCTGGGCAGCGGTATCCCACTGGCCATGCTCGGCTACTGGCTGAGCGTGGGTTCGTCGGCAGCCTTCCCGGTGGGAGCCATCTCCAAGGCGCTGTTCACCTCGCTGTCGGTGTCGCTTGGCGGTGCCGGTTTCTGTGTGCTGCTGGCGCTACCGATAAGCTTCCTGGTGGTGCGCTACAAAGGCCGTCTTGCGATCTGGGCCGAGCGCTTGCCGTACCTGCTGCACGCCCTGCCCGGCCTGGTGATTGCACTGACCTTGGTGTTCTTCGCCCTGCACTACGTGCCGGCGCTGTACCAGACCACGGCGTTGCTGCTCTTGGCGTATGCGCTGCTGTTCCTGCCATTGGCGCAGTCACCGGTGCGCACCGCGCTGAACAAGGCCTCGCCAACACTGGAGGAAGCCGCGCGCACCCTGGGTGCCAGCAGCTTCACGGCATTCTGCCGGGTGACCCTGCCGATCATCTTCCCGGCCATGGCGGCAGCATTTGCGCTGGTGTTTCTGGATGCCATGAAAGAACTGACAGCTACCCTGCTGCTCAGCCCGACCGGGATGACCACCCTGGCTACCGAGGTGTGGGCGCATACGGCCAACGTCGAGTTCGCGGCGGCGGCGCCCTATGCAGCCTTGCTGATCGTGGTGTCAGGCCTGCCGGTTTATCTGCTGACCACGCGGATGTACCTGAACAAGGCATAAACCTCGCAGCCCTCATCGCCGGCAAGCCAGCTCCCACAGGTACAGCACCGCCCTCAAGGCCTGTGTAATACCTGCGGGAGCGGGCACGCCCGCTCCCACAAAGCCCGGGTTACGCCCTGAACTGACCCAGGCTCGCCCGCAACTGCGCAGCCAGGTCATCCAGCACCTTGCTGCTGGCCGTGGTCTGCATCACTACTTCGGCCGACCGCTCGGCCTGGGCATGGATAGTCTCCACCCGACCACGCACCGCCTGCGCCCCGCTCGCCTGCTGCTCGGCCGCACGGGTAGCCAGGCCGATAGCTGCGTGAACCTGCTCCACCGCCGCCTGCACAGACTGCTGACGGCGCTCGTTGTCACGCAGCACCAGCAGCCCTTCGCTGGCCTTCAGACCGGCCTGGCTGATCGTCGCCACGGCCTCCTTGGCGCCCTTCTGCAGCGCAGCGATATGCGCCTGGATATCCCCCGTGGAGCTTTGCGTCTTGCTCGCCAACGCCCGCACCTCATCAGCCACCACGGCAAAGCCGCGCCCGGTCTCACCGGCCCGGGCCGCTTCGATGGCCGCATTCAACGCCAGCAGGTTGGTCTGCTCGGCGATGCCGTGGATCACCGTCAGCACTACTTCGATCTGCTCACTCTGCTTGGCCAGGCGCTCGATCACCTGAGAGCCCGTCTCTACCTGGCCAGCCAGGTTTTCGATCAGCCCTGCGAGCTGGGTCGAGGTGCGGCTGTTTTCATCGGTGGCCTGGCGGATATCCACCACCTGTTTCAATGCTGCCTGCATCGCATGGCTTTCGGCCTGGGCTTCATCGGCCATGCTCGAAAGGTCACGCAGGCTGGCCGCCACTTCGTCACGCTGCAGCGCAGCAGCAGCATCGGCACCGGCATTACGCTGGGCCATCGCGCCAATTTCCACACCGGTACGCTGGGCGACCTCGCCCGCCTCGCGCACGATCGGTTGCAACTTGTCGACAAAGCGGTTCACGGCCGAAGCCATGTCGCCGATCTCGTCCCGGCTGTCGAGTGGCACACGCTTGGTCAGGTCGCCCTCGCCTGCCGCCAGGTCGTCAAGGGCAGCAATCAGCAGGCGCAGCTTGCTCAGCACACGACGACCAAGCACCACGGCCACCACCAGCAACACGCCCAGGCCAACCAGCACCAGGCCCAGACCAATGCGCCAGCGCAGCTCGCCGGCAGCATCGCGAACGGTTTGCGCGGTGTTGGCCTGCATGGCAGCAGCACTGCCCTGTGCTTTTTCCAGCCGTTCACGCAGGGTTTTGCCGCTGTCCGCGGCAGCACCGACCAGGCTGTCGCCTACCAGTTGCTCGCCACTGGCGATCAGTGCCGCGAAGCGCTGATCGAGCGCCTTCAGTTCCTGCTCGATACCCGCTGTGGAAACCCCCATCACTACCTTGCCGATTTCGGCGCCATTGGGGCTGATCGAAGCCTCGACGAAATAAACGGCAGGATCGCGCCGAGCTGCATCGATCACTTTGTCCAGCGCTCGCTCGCCCTGGCCTTTTTCCATCAACGCCTGGTTGATCGGGTTTTGCCGGTTCAGATAGCGGGTGAGGTGCTGGCCCTGGGCGTCGTCGTACACCACGAACAGCACGTTGGGATTGCGCTGGGCACGCCGTGCAAAGTCTGAGAGCACCGGCACATCGTTGTCCCAGATGGCACGCGGGGCAACCGAGGCCAGCAGCTCTGCCATATCGTTGGCGGAGTCCTTCAGGTTCTTTTCCAGGGTGCTACGCAGTTGCTGCTGTTCGCTTTGCAGGCGTGCCGACAACCCTGCACTCAGGCGCTGACGGGTACTGCTGGACAGACTGTCCAGGCCCGAGCGCACATCTTGCCCGGCTTGCTCCAGTTCGCCGGCCAACTGACGGCTGTCATTGCCCAGGCGTTCGCCAAGGTCGGCCTCCAGGGCAGTGACCGTGCTTCGGGTAAGCGCAACGGCAACCAGCACCTGCACCAAAAGAGCGATACCAAGGGCAACAAACACAGGCCGCAAAAGGCGGCTTCGTAACAGTGAGAGGATGGCAGACACGGTGTAACCCTCGTGTTTTCTGGCGCCACTATTTTGATGGCATCTACAGAAACTTCTTACAGCAAGGGTTGTGCCGGAGACAGCAGGCATAAACGCCAAGGTTCAGCCAGGTGGTAAGCTGCTTTCGCTCGGCGCAGAAATGAAAACGCCGCAGCCCCTTTCAGGGCCACGGCGTCAGATCAGCCTGGAGGGCAGATCAGGCGAACGGATGGCGCAGCACGATGGTCTCGTTGCGGTCCGGGCCGGTAGAAATGATGTCGATCGGCGCGCCGATCAGGTCTTCGATGCGCTTGATGTAGGCGCGAGCGTTGGCCGGCAGCTCTTCCAGGGTTTTAACGCCCACGGTCGACTCGCTCCAGCCTGGCATCTCTTCGTACACCGGCTCCAGGCCGATGTAGCTGTCGGCATCGGACGGCGCGTCGATGACAGCACCGTTCTCGTTCTTGTAGCCAACGCAGATGTTGATGGTTTCCAGGCCGTCCAGTACGTCCAGCTTGGTCAGGCAGATGCCCGAGATGCTGTTGACGTCGATGGCGCGACGCAGGATCACGGCATCGAACCAGCCGCAACGACGGGCACGGCCAGTGGTGGAACCGAACTCGTGGCCACGCTTGGCCAGGGTAGCGCCGGTTTCGTCGAACAGTTCGGTCGGGAACGGACCGGAACCTACGCGAGTGGTGTAGGCCTTGGTAATACCCAGGATGTAGTCCAGGTACATCGGGCCAACACCGGAGCCGGTGGAGATACCGCCAGCGGTGGTGTTGGAGCTGGTGACGTACGGGTAGGTACCGTGGTCGATGTCCAGCAGCGAGCCCTGGGCACCTTCGAACATGATGTCCTTGCCAGCGCGGCGCAGGTTGTGCAGTTCGGCGGTGACGTCCAGCATCATCGGCTTGAGCTGTTCAGCGTAGGCCATGCACTCGTCCAGGGTTTGCTGGAAGTCGATGGCCGGCTCTTTGTAGTAGTTCACCAGCTGGAAGTTGTGGTAGTCCAGCAGCTCACCCAGCTTGGCCGCGAAACGCTCGCGGTGGAACAGGTCGCCTACGCGCAGGCCGCGGCGCGCAACCTTGTCTTCGTAGGCAGGGCCGATGCCACGGCCGGTGGTGCCGATCTTGGCTTCGCCACGGGCTTTTTCGCGGGCCTGGTCCAGGGCCACGTGGTACGACAGGATCAGCGGCGCAGCCGGGGAGATGCGCAGGCGCTCGCGCACCGGTACGCCCTTCTCTTCCAGCTTGGTGATTTCACGCATCAGGGCATCCGGGGCAACGACCACGCCGTTGCCGATCAGGCACTGTACGCCTTCACGCAGGATGCCGGACGGAATCAGGTGCAGAACGGTCTTTTCACCGTTGATCACCAGGGTGTGACCCGCGTTGTGGCCACCCTGGTAGCGCACTACGGCGGCAGCATGTTCGGTCAGCAGATCGACGATCTTGCCTTTGCCCTCATCACCCCACTGGGTGCCCAGGACGACGACATTCTTACCCATTACATTGGTCCTCATTCACGCAAACTTGGTTGCCGGCCTGTTGCCGACGCAGAAACTCACTGGGCCAGCGGCAGAACCTGCCAGCGCCCGTCTTGCTGAATCAATTGCCGATCACAATCCGCCTCGAGAGCAGCACTCAACGGCTGGCCAGGCAGGGCCTGGACCACACGCTGGCCCTCGCTGCGCAACTGGCAGACTTGCTGCCAGAGGGCCGCATCACCACTGTCCGGCATCCAGATGCCGCCCGCTGGCAATACGACCTCCGCTCGCCCCAGTGTGACCAGGGTCTTCAAATCCGTGGAGAAACCGGTGGCCGGGCGCGCCCGGCCAAAGTCGGCGCCGATGTCGTCGTAACGCCCGCCCTGGGCGATCGACTGACCTTCGCCCGGTACGAACACGGCGAACACCACGCCCGTGTGATAGTGGTAACCGCGCAATTCGCCGAGGTCGAAGTACAGCGGCAGGTCCGGGTAGCGCGACGCCAGGCGGTCAGCGATCGCCAGCAGGTCGTCCAGCGCGGCCAGCACGCTGGCCGGGGCACGGCCCAGGCGCACGCGGGCTTCGGCCAGCACTTCACGGCCACCGCACAGCTCGACCAGAGCGCGCAGCATGTTGCCCAGGTCTTTCGGCAGGTCGGCGGTCAGCGCCTGCACTTCATCGACAGCCTTGCGTTGCATGGCGTCGAACAGCTGCTGCTCCACCGCACCGGACAGGCCGGCGGCACGGGCCAGGCCACGGTAGATACCAACGTGGCCCAGGTCCATGTGCACATCCGGCACATCGGCCAGCTGCAGCGTGGCGAGCATCAGGCTGATGACTTCGACATCACTGGTAGGGCTGGCATCGCCGTAAAGCTCGGCACCCAGCTGGATCGGGCTGCGCGAGGTCGACAGTGCACGCGGCTGGGCGTGCAGCACGCTACCGGCATAGCACAGGCGGCTCGGGCCTTCACGGCGCAGGGTGTGGGCGTCAATGCGCGCCACCTGCGGAGTGAAGTCGGCGCGGAAGCCCATCAGGCGGCCGGACTGTGGGTCCACCACCTTGAAGGTGCGCTGATCCAGGTCCTGGCCGGCGCCGGTGAGCAGCGACTCCAGGTACTCGATATGCGGGGTGACGACCAGTTCGTAGCCCCAACTCTGGAACAGGTCCAACACCTGGCGGCGCGCGATCTCGATGCGCGCAGCTTCAGGTGGCAGTACTTCCTCGATGCCATCTGGCAGCAGCCAGCGGTCTACCGTTGCCATTACGCCATTTCCCCTCTGGTCCGGGCGGCTTGCCAGCAGGCGAGCCGTCAGTAAAGCCGGTATCGCGCACAGCAGCGGGCAGCACTGATCCCAGCGCAGCCACCGTACCCGATACCCTCGAATTGCCTTGCGAGCTGACCAAACCGTCAACTGGCGCGTTGCCAATCAACCTTGCAGACGCAAAAAAGCCGGGAAATTTCCCGGCTGCCTCATCATACACCCCTTTTCATTCAGGATGCACCCCGCCTGGTGTTTTAGCTGCCAGGCGGGGCGCCGCTGCATGAAAATCAGGGCCTGAGCATCACGGCTTGCTCTTGTCCAGGTAACGGAAGAATTCGTTCTTCGGGTCCAGGACCAGCACGTCGCTCTTGCTCGAGAAGCTCTCGCGGTATGCCTGCAGGCTACGGTGGAACGCATAGAAATCAGCGTCCTGGCTGTAGGCCTTGGCATAGATGGCGGCCGCCTGAGCGTCGCCGTCACCACGGGTTTCTTCTGCTTCGCGGTAGGCCTCGGCCAGCAGCACACGGCGCTGACGGTCGGCGTCGGCACGAATACCTTCAGCCAGCTCGTTACCCTTGGCACGGTGCTCGCGCGCTTCACGCTCACGCTCTGTGCTCATGCGGTCGAACACGCTGCGGTTGACTTCCTTCGGCAGGTCGATGGCCTTGACGCGCACGTCGACCACTTCAATGCCCAGCTCCTTGTTGGCCATGCGGTTCAATGATGCAGTGATGTCAGCCATCAGTGCGTCACGCTCACCGGAAACCACCTCGTGCAGGGTACGTTTACCGAACTGGTCGCGCAGGCCGCTTTCCAGACGACGCGACAGACGCTCGTCGGCGATCTGCTTCATGCCGGACGTGGCGGTGTAGAAGCGCTCCGCATCCTTGACGCGCCACTTGGCGTAGGCGTCGACCATCACCGCTTTCTTCTCCAGGGTCAGGAACCGCTGGGTCGGGGCGTCGAGGGTCATGAGGCGGGCGTCGAACTTGCGCACCTGGTTCACGTACGGGATCTTCACGTGCAGGCCCGGCTGAACATCTGCCTGGACCACCTTACCGAAGCGCAGCAGTACCGCACGCTCGGTCTGGGACACGATGTAGAAGCTGTTCCAGGCCACGATGGCCAGAACCACGGCGGCGATCAGGGCGATCAGCGATCTATTGCTCATCAGCGGCTCTCCCTAGTACGCAGCGGCTGCTGTTGCTGTTGCAGGTCCTGCGCCGCACGGGCGGCCGCATCGTTGACCGATGGCGACACGCTGGTGGTTGGCGCGGACGGGTTGCGGCTGCCTTCGACCATCTTGTCCAGTGGCAGGTAGAGCAGGTTGTTCTGCCCGTCCTTGGTCGCCACCATGACCTTGCTCGAATTGCTGTAGACCTCTTGCATGGTCTCCAGGTACAGACGCTGACGGGTCACGTCAGGTGCCTTGTGGTACTCGGCGACCAGCTTGGTGAAGCGGTCGGCCTCACCCTTGGCCCGGGCAATGACTTCGTCGCGGTAACCGTTGGCGTCCTCGATGATGCGCTGGGCCTGACCACGGGCTTCCGGCACCACGCCATTGGCGTAGGACTCGGCCTGGTTGCGGGCACGCTGCTCGTCTTCGCGGGCACGGATCACGTCGTCGAAGGCTTCCTGCACTTCACGCGGGGCCGCCGCGCTCTGTACGTTGACCTGGGTGACGGTGATACCGGTACGGTAGTTGTCGAGGAAGCGCTGCAGGCGCTCGCGGATATCCACGGCCATCTGCTCACGGCCTTCGGTGAGCACCTGATCCATCGAGGTGGAACCCACCACGTGGCGCAGGGCACTGTCGGTCGCGTGCTGCAGGCTTACCTCAGGCTGGTCGACGTTGAGCACGAAGTCCTGCAGGTTGCTGATCTTGTACTGGACGGTCAGCGGCACCTCGACGATGTTCTCGTCTTCGGTCAGCATCTGGCCCTGCTTGGTGTAGGCACGCTCACGCGTGACGTTTTCCATGTACTTGCGATCGATCGGCGGGAAGTAGATGTTCAGGCCGGGACCGACCGTCTCATAGTACTTGCCGAAGCGCAGCACCACAGCCTGCTCCTGCTCGTCGACCACGTACACGGCGCTGTACAGCCAGATGGCAGCCAGCACCGCCAAGCCAATGCCCAGCAGGCCAAGGCCACCGCCCTTGCCGACATTGCGGTCACCGCCGCCACGTTTCTTGCCACTGCCGAACATGCCATTCAGGCTGTCCTGCAATTTGCGGAAGGCCTCGTCCAGATCCGGCGGACCTTTCTTGTCACCACCGCCACCGCCACCACGGCGGCCGCCCCAGGGATCCTGATTGTTCGAGTTGCCACCCGGCTCGTTCCAAGCCATAGCGCTCTCCATCTGATAAAGCAAAGACGCGCCCACGGCGCGCCGTCCAATGCTACAGAATGCCTGTCACTGCTGCCCGGCGACCTCGACGAGCATTTATTGCAAAGTGTGTTGCTCGACAAACACTTGCGGCTCCATGCCTTCGCGGCTGACCAGGCGATTCAGTTCGACCATGGGCAGTCGCACGCTCAGCAGGCTGCGCCCCTCTTCATCATGCTCTTCACTCTGCACGGCACCCAAGGCAAAGAATTGCGCGCGCAAACGGGCAAAACGCTGCTCCAGGCACAGGGTACCGACAAACAGATCATCCCCCAGCAACTCGGCAATTGCCTGGCCGACCAGCTCCAGGCCACGCCCATCGCGTGCCGATACCCAGACCCGTTCCGGCTTGCCATCGGCGTTGCGCTGGATCTGCGGCTCGACATCTTCGAGCAAGTCGAGTTTGTTATACACCTCGAGGATCGGCAAGCCTTCAGCACCAATCTCGCCCAACACAGCCAGCACCTGCTCGATCTGTTCCATGCGCTCAGGCTCATGGGCGTCGATCACATGCAGCAACAGGTCGGAGTTGCTCGACTCTTCGAGCGTAGCCCGAAATGCCTCGACCAGCTTGTGCGGCAGGTGGCGAATGAAGCCCACGGTGTCGGCCAGCACGATCGGCCCCAGGTCGTTCAGCTCAAGCCGGCGCAAGGTCGGGTCGAGCGTGGCGAACAACTGGTCTGCGGCGTACACCTCGGATTCGGTCAGGGCGTTGAACAGCGTGGACTTGCCGGCGTTGGTGTAACCCACCAGCGACACCGACGGGATGTCTGCGCGCTTGCGCCCACGGCGCGCCTGCTCGCGCTGGCTGCGTACCTTTTCCAGGCGTGACTTGATCTGGCGTATGCGCACCCGCAACAGGCGGCGGTCGGTTTCCAGCTGGGTTTCACCCGGGCCGCGCAGGCCGATACCACCCTTTTGTCGCTCAAGGTGGGTCCAGCCGCGCACCAGCCGCGTGCTCATGTGCTCCAGCTGGGCCAGTTCGACCTGCAGCTTGCCTTCATGGGTACGCGCCCGTTGGGCGAAGATATCGAGGATCAGCCCGGTACGGTCGAGCACACGACACTCGAACACACGTTCAAGGTTGCGCTCCTGACTGGGCGTGAGGGTGTGATTGAAAATCACCAGGTCTACCTGCTCGGCATGGACCAGGTCGTGCAATTCCTCGACCTTGCCACTGCCAATCAGGTATTTGGCGGAAGGCTGATGCCTTGACACCGTGACCAACGAGACGATGTCGGCACCGGCCGACAATGCCAACTCCTGAAACTCCTGCGGGTCTTCGCGCGCCTCAGGGTTCTGACCTTCCAAGTGAACGAGCAATGCCCGCTCACCACCACCGTGGCGCTCAAAGAACAATGCAGGCTCCTATCAGGCGTTGCCTGGCTCGCTGTCGCCGTGTTCGGAATCGGACGGGCTTGGCAGGCGAACCGGACGGGCAGGCACGACAGTCGAAATGGCGTGCTTGTAGACCATCTGGCTGACGGTGTTTTTCAGCAGTACCACGAACTGGTCGAAGGATTCGATCGAGCCCTGCAGCTTGATGCCGTTGACCAGGTAGATGGATACCGGGACCTTTTCTTTTCTCAAGGTGTTCAAGTAAGGGTCTTGTAGCGAATGCCCTTTTGACATATGCCGCACTCCTGTAAGGATAAATAATAGAAAATCAATAAAATCGATAAATTAGGCCGTCCCTTCGCAAGAATAGACGGCAATCAGCAGGGACTCAGCTCAATATGGAGATGGCCCCAAGGTATTTCAAGGTGCGGGACAGATTGTCGCAGGCCAGGCTGTCAAGCCAGTGTACGTCAGGCCAGCCACGCAACCAGGTGAACTGCCGCTTGGCCAGCTGCCTGGTTGCAATGATACCGCGTTCACGCATCTCATTCTCAGTCAGCTTGCCATCCAGGTAATCCCAGACCTGCCGATACCCCACTGCCCGTATAGACGGCAGCCCGGCGTGCAAGTCACTTCTGGCTCGCAGCGATCGGACCTCGTCAACGAAGCCCTGTTCCAGCATCTGCGAAAATCGTAACGCAATTCGCTGATGCAAAATGTGACGATCTGTAGGAGCAATCGCCAAACTGGCGACAGTATAGGGCAAATGTCCGTCAGCGCCTGCGTCTGCGCCGCGACTTTCCGCGAATTGACGTTGGCGATGAGCCGTCATGCTCTCGCCACTCACCCGGTACACTTCCAGCGCCCGGATCAGTCGCTGCGGGTCATTGGGGTGGATGCGCGCCGCTGACACCGGGTCAACCTCGGCCAGCTGGCGGTGCAACTCGGCCAGGCCCAGCGCTTCGGCCTGAGCCTCCAGCTCGGCGCGCACGGCAGCGTCTGCCGCCGGCATGTCTGCCAAGCCATCGATCAACGCCTTGTAGTAGAGCATGGTGCCGCCCACCAGCAGCGGTATCTTGCCGCGTGCAGTGATCTCGGCCATGGCCTCCAGGGCGTCAGCACGGAACTGCGCGGCCGAATAGCTCTCGGCCGGGTCGCGGATGTCGATCAGCCGGTGCGGGTGGGCAGCGAGGATTTCTTTCGGCGGTTTAGCCGAGCCGATGTCCATACCGCGATAGACCAGCGCCGAATCGACGCTGATCAGCTCGCAAGGCAGCACTTGGGTCAGCTCGATAGCCAGGTCGGTCTTGCCGGCCGCCGTAGGGCCCATCAGGAATATTGCAGGGGGCTTGCCGCTCATTTCATCGACCGCGCAGGAAGAGTTTGTCCAGGTCGTCCAGGCCCATCTGGGTCCATGTGGGACGGCCATGGTTGCACTGGCCGCTGCGCTCGGTGTTTTCCATGTCGCGCAGCAGGGCGTTCATCTCGGGAATGGCCAGGCGCCGGTTGGCGCGCACGGCGCCGTGGCAGGCCATGGTGCCGAGCAGTTCGTTGAGGTGCGCCTGGATACGGTCGCTGGTGCCGTACTCCATCAGGTCGGCGAGCACATCCTGCACCAGCCGGTTGGCCTGCGCCTGCTTGAGCAAGGCCGGGATCTGGCGGATCGCCAGGGTCTCCGGGCCCAAGCGCTGAAGCTCGAAGCCCAGGCGCTGGAACCACTGCGCGTGTTCTTCGGCGCAGTCCGCTTCGCGCTGGCTCAGGGCCAGGGTTTCAGGCACCAGCAGCGGTTGCCCGCTCAGGCCTTCGCTGGCCATGGCCACCTTCAGGCGCTCGTACATGATGCGCTCGTGGGCGGCGTGCATGTCCACCAGCACCAGGCCAACGGCGTTCTCAGCGAGGATGTAGATGCCCTTGAGCTGCGCCAGCGCGTAGCCCAGCGGGGGAATGTCACCCTGGCTTTCGGGAAGGGCCGTTGCCGGCGCCGCACCGTTTTCCAACGGCTTGTAAAACTCGCGATACACCGCCTGCGCTTCGGCAGCCGGCACCGGCTGTGAGGGGCGTGGGGTGTACTGATACTGGTAGCCCGCACCACTGCCGCCATTGGAGAACGACTGCTGCGGGGCACGAGGCTGCTCAAGCACCGGCGAAGCCAGGCGCATTTCGCCCTGCGGGCCGAACTCACCGGCCTGCGGGCCAGTGGGACGGACCACCTCAGGCACGGCGGCAGGCGCGGCCAGCTGGTCTTCCGGGCGCACATCGGCCAGGGCACGGTGCAGGGTGCCATACAGGAAATCATGCACCGAACGCCCTTCGCGGAAGCGCACTTCGTGCTTGGTCGGGTGCACGTTGACGTCGACGCCGTTGGGCTCCAACTCCAGGAACAGCACGAAGGTCGGGTGCCGGCCATTGAACAGCACGTCGCGGTAGGCCTGGCGCACGGCGTGGGCGACCAGCTTGTCACGCACTGCGCGGCCATTGACGAAGAAGTATTGCAAGTCTGCCTGGCTGCGCGAGAAGGTCGGCAGGCCGACCCAGCCCCACAGGCGCAGGCCGTTGCGCTCGACGTCGATCGGCAGCGCCTGCTCCATGAAGCCCGGGCCGCAGATGGCACCTACCCGCCGGGCACGCGCTGTTTCGTCGTGAGCCTCATGCAGGCTGAGGATGCTCTTGCCGTTATGCCGCAGGTGGAAGCCGACATCGAAACGTGCCAGCGCCAGCCTGCGGATCACTTCCTGCAAGTGATCGAATTCGGTTTTCTCGGCCTTGAGGAACTTGCGCCGCGCCGGGGTATTGAAGAACAGGTCGCGCACTTCAACCGAAGTTCCCACCGGATGCGCCGCCGGCTGTACGCGCGGGAGCATGTCACGGCCTTCGGTTTCCACCTGCCAGGCCTCGGTAGCGCTGGCGGTACGCGACGTCAGGGTCAGCCGCGCCACGGAGCTGATCGAAGCCAGCGCCTCGCCACGGAAACCCAGGCTCAACACCCCTTCGAGGTCTTCCAGCTCGCGGATCTTGCTGGTGGCATGGCGGGCCAGGGCCAGCGGCAGGTCATCGGCAGAAATGCCGCTGCCATCGTCGCGCACCTTCAGCAGCTTGACGCCGCCCTGCTCCACTTCCACGTCAATGCGTCGGGCACCGGAGTCCAGGCTGTTTTCCAGCAGTTCCTTGGCGACCGAGGCCGGCCGCTCGACAACCTCGCCAGCGGCAATCTGGTTGGCCAGCCGCGGGCTGAGCAGCTGAATGCGCGAACCGCCACTCATTGCGAGGCCAATGTAGTAGCAGGGATGTCGAGGCGCTGGCCGACCTTCAGCTCATCGGTCTTGAGGCTGTTGGTGCTGCGCAGGCTGGCCACGCTCACCTGGTAGCGCACGGCGAGCATCGCCAGGGTTTCGCCAGGGCGTACCGTGTGCTCACGCGGGCCGGCGGCAATCTTGCCGGTGTCACGCAGCCAGGCGATATAAGTGCCAGGCGGCGGGTTTTGCTGGAAATACTGGCGCACACCGGTGTGGATCGAGCGGGCCAACGCCTGCTGGTGGCTGGCGGTGGCCAGCTTGGCGGCTTCGTTGTTGTTCGAGATAAAACCGGTTTCAACGAGAATCGATGGAATGTCCGGCGATTTCAGCACCATGAAGCCGGCCTGCTCCACGCGCTGTTTGTGCAGCGAGGTGACGCGGCCCATGTTGCCCAGCACCTTCTGCCCCACGTTGAGGCTGGAACTGAGGGTGGCGGTCATCGACAGGTCCAGCAGCACGCCAGCGAGCATGCGGTCCTTGTCATCCAGGCTGACGTTACCGGCCCCCCCGATCAGGTCGGAACGGTTTTCCGTATCGGCCAGCCAGCGCGCGGTCTCGGAGGTAGCGCCACGGTCAGACAGGGCGAACACCGAGGCACCAAAGGCGGCGCGTGACGGTGCCGCGTCGGCATGGATCGAGATGAACAGGTCGGCGCCCTTCTTGCGGGCGATTTCCGTGCGCTTGCGCAGCGGAATGAAGTAGTCGCCAGTGCGGGTCAGCTCGGCACGGAAGCCTTTTTCGCTGTTGATCTGGCGCTGCAGCTCTTTGGCGATCTGCAGCACGATGTCTTTTTCGTGCTGGCCGCGCGAGCCGGAGGCCCCCGGGTCTTCGCCGCCGTGGCCGGCGTCGATGGCCACCACGATGTCACGCTTGCCGCTCGGTACCGGTGGCAGCTTGATGGCGGGCTGGGCCGGGCTTACCGGCACGGCAGGCGTGGTCGCAGGCGTCTGCACCGGCGCCGGGGCCGGAGGCGGCGCGCTGGCCGCAATGGCGTCGGCTTCCTGGTCGTACAGGTCGACCACCAGGCGGTTGCCGTACTGGGCATTCGGCGCCAGGGTGAAGCTTTTCGGGGTGACCGACTTTTTCAGGTCGACCACCACGCGCAGGTCGGTCGGGGTACGCTGGGCCGAACGCACGCTGCTGATCGGCGTGTTGGAGGTGGCTACGTTCAACGGCGCGGCCAGGGTCGCACCATTGATGTCGATAACCAGGCGGTCCGGCGCGCTCAGGGTGAAGACGCTGTGCTGCACGGGGCCAGACAGGTCGAAGACCAGCCGCGTGTTGTCTGGCGCGCGCCACAGGCGCACGCTCTTGACTTGAGTGACGGCCAGAGCGTCAACGGTCACCGTTGTCAGCAGCAGACCAACGATGGCGACCAGTGCGCGTATGCGCATACCTACCCCACTTACTGTTTATAGTGTTTGGCCAGTGCCACGCACCAGGCCTCGCCGCGAGCCCCCTGCGGCGAAAGGATCAGCGAGCGTCCGCCCGCTTGGGGGCTTATGGTAATGGTCAGGTCAGGCTTTGGCAAAACGCCCGCACCCTTTTGTGGCCACTCGAACAGGCACAGCGGGTCGCCCTCGAAATAGTCACGAATCCCCATGAACTCCAGCTCCTCCGGATCGACCAGGCGATACAGGTCGAAGTGGAATGCTCGGACCTCACCGATCTCGTAGGGTTCGACCACGGTGAAGGTCGGGCTTTTCACTGCCCCCGTATGGCCCAGGCCGCGGATCAGCCCTCGGGAAAGCGTAGTCTTGCCAGCGCCCAGGTCGCCTTCAAGAAAGATCACGCCGCGACCGCCGGTCACCTCGGCCAGTGCTGCGCCAAATTTGACCGTGGCGTCTTCATCGGCCAGAAACAGGGTTATGCCAGACACGCAGAATGCTCCTCCAACAACGTTCGAATGACCGGCGCCAGATCACTGGCCGCCAGGCCTCTAACTTTTACACCCAGCCGCTCGCCCGCACAGGCGTGCAGCCACACCCCCAGCCCGGCGGCCTGCCAGGCGTCCAGGCCCTGGGCCAGCAACGCCGACAGCACACCGGTCAGCACATCGCCAAAGCCGGCACCGGCCATGGCCGGATGGCCACGCTCGCACAGCATCAACTGCCCGGCAGGGTCGGCCACCAGGGTACCGGCCCCTTTCAGCACGCAGACGCTGTTATACCGTCGCGCCAGCTTGCGCGCAGCACCCGGGCGGTCGGCCTGCACCGCCTCGGTGGAAATGCCCAGCAACCGCGCCGCCTCGCCCGGGTGCGGGGTGAGGATGCTGCCACTGGGCAGGGCCAGTGGGGTACGTGCCAGCAAATTCAGGGCATCGGCGTCCCACACCTGCGGCCGCTCGGCATTGGCCACCGCCGACAGCAAGCTGCGGCCCCATGCCGCCTGCCCCAACCCCGGGCCGACCACCAGCACCGAGGCTCGCTCCAGCACACCCATCAACTGATTGGCCGAACTGACGCCCAGGCACATTACCTCGGGCAAACGCGCCAGGCTGGCCGAGACATGTTCGGGCCGGGTTGCCACGCTGACCAGCCCGGCACCGCACCGCAGCGCGGCTTCGGCGCTGAGCAGCACGGCGCCGCCGGTGCCAAGGTCACCGCCGACCACCAGGACATGGCCAAAGTCGCCCTTATGGGCATGCGCATGCCGGGCCGCCAGGTGCGTGACGGTCACGCTGCTGAGCAGTTGAGGGGCATGGCTGGGGTGTTTAGTCTGCGGCATGGGGTCAAAGGCTCCAATGTCTGGCAGAATTATACGCACCTGAACCCGTATTGCCTTGCCCATCCATGTCCGTCTGTACGCCTGACCTCGCCCAACTGGCCCAATCGATCAAGATTTGGGGCCAAGAACTCGGTTTTGCCCACGTTGGCATCGCCGGGGTCGACCTTGGCGAACACGAACACCACCTGCAACGCTGGCTCGATGCTGGCTACCAGGGCGAGATGGAGTACCTGGGCGCACATGGGAGCAAGCGATCGCACCCCGATCAGCTGATCCCCGGTACCGTGCGCGTGGTGTCGCTGCGCATGGACTACCTGTCCGGCGACACACAGATGGCACAGCGCCTGGCACAGCCTGAAAAAGCCTACATCTCGCGCTATGCGCTGGGCCGGGACTATCACAAACTGGTGCGCAAGCGCGTGCAGTTCCTGGCCGACCGCATCCAGGAGGCCGTCGGCCCGTTCGGTTACCGCGCTTTCGTCGACAGCGCCCCGGTGCTGGAAAAGGCCCTGGCCGAACAGGCCGGCCTGGGCTGGATCGGCAAGAATACCCTGCTGCTCAACCGCAAGGCAGGCAGCTACTTCTTCCTCGCCGAGCTGTTTGTCGACCTGCCAATACCGGTGGACGAAGCCACCACCAGCGAACACTGCGGCCGCTGCCAGGCCTGCCTGGACATCTGCCCGACCCAGGCCTTCGTCGGGCCCTATGTGCTGGATGCGCGGCGCTGCATTTCATACCTGACCATCGAACTGAGGGGCGCGATCCCTGTCGAGCTGCGCGCGAAGATGGGCAACCGAGTGTTCGGTTGCGACGATTGCCAGATCGTCTGCCCATGGAACCGCTTTGCCAAACACAGCCAGGAGCAGGACTTCCAGCCACGGCATGGGCTGGAAAATGCCGAGCTGGCGGAAATGTTCCTGTGGGATGAGCGCACCTTCCTGCGCAAGACCGAGGGCGGGCCGTTGCGGCGGGCGGGGTATGAGCGGTTCTTGCGCAACCTGGCGGTGGGGTTGGGCAATGCGCCATCCACCATTCCAGTGATCGAGGCGCTGAAAGCACGGCGTGACGATGAATCGGAGCTGGTGCGCGAGCATGTGGAGTGGGCGCTGGCCCGGCACGGTATTCAATAGCTGGGGCCGCTGTGCGGCCCACGAATTCACTGCTGGTCGTTATAGTGAAACTTGGGCATTTCCCAGTGGAAACGAATCGCCAGCAAGCGCACCAGGAACCCGCCAAACAACGTCAGCAGCATCGCCTGCTCTGCCGGCACCTTGAAATACACACACCCCAGGTAGAACCACGCCGCCGCGAACGACACGCTGGCATAGAGCTCGCGCCGGAACACCAGCGGGATGTCGTTACAGAAGATATCCCGCAAGATGCCGCCAAACACCCCGGTGATCACCCCGCTGATCGACGCCACCAGCATGCCCTGCCCCATCTCCAGCGCGGTCATGCAGCCAATCAGGGTAAAGGCCACCAGCCCCAGTGCATCGAGCACCAGAAACAGCGAGCGCAGGCGGCGCATCATCGGCGCAATGAAGATGGTCAGCAGCGCCGCGAAGCTGGTCAGCACCAGGTATTCCGGGTGTTTCACCCAGGTCAGCGGGTAATGCCCGAGCAGCACGTCGCGCACCGAGCCGCCACCCAGGGCGGTGACGCAGGCGATCAGCACCACGCCGAACCAGTCCATGCCGCGGCGCCCGGCAGACAGCGCGCCAGTCATGGCTTCGGCAGTGATGGCGATGAGGTAGAGCATCAACAACATGGTGCGTGTCCGTGCGAGAAAGGCGCGCAGTCTAACCAGTTGCTCGAAGCACCAAAAGGGGGCGCAGATACAATATCTGCGCCGTTTCAGCTCACACCTTGATGAAGTGTTCGCGGTAGTGGCGCAGCTCGGCGATCGATTCGCGAATGTCGTCGAGCGCGAGGTGGGTGTTGCCCTTCTTGAAGCTGTCACGCACATTCGGCGCCCAGCGCGCGGCCAGCTCCTTCAGGGTGGAGACATCCAAGTTGCGGTAGTGGAAGTAGTTTTCCAGGTTGCGCATGTGGCGATAGAGGAAGCGGCGGTCCTGGCAGATGCTGTTGCCGCAGATGGGCGACTTGCCCTTGGGCACCCACTGTTCGAGGAAGGCGATGGTCTGCGCCTCGGCTTCAGCCATGCTGACCTTGCTCTCGCGCACGCGCTGGGTCAGGCCCGAAGCACCGTGGGTGCGGGTGTTCCATTCGTCCATGCGCGCCAGCACTTCGTCACTGTGGTGGATAGCGATCACCGGCCCTTCGGCCAGGGTGTTCAGCTCACTGTCGGTGACGATGGTGGCCATCTCTATGATGACGTCGCTGTCCGGATCCAGGCCGGTCATTTCCAGGTCGATCCAGATCAGGTTCTGTGGGTTTTGCATGCAGGGGCTCCTCGTATAGGCCGTCATAGTAGCCTAGTGGCCAGGGCGCGCCCATTCACTGCACAAAGGTAAGCGGAAAAGTCCAACGCCTGGCGTGCTAAACTGCCTGCCGTTTTCAATGCCCCTCGCCGGGCCTCTCTCACGGTACCTTCATGGCCAAACGCCAGCTCAATCGCCGCCAGAACTGGCGGATCGAAAAAATCCAGGGCGAGCGCGCCGCTCGCGCCGCCAAACGCGAGCAGCACGTGCTGCAAGAACTGGAAGGCGGCGATCTGGGGCCTGAGCAACTGGGCCTGGTGATCGCGCACTTCGGCGTGCAGGTAGAGGTGGAAGCCCAGGACGGCGAATCCGCAGGCCAGGTGTTCCGCTGCCACCTGCGCGCCAACCTGCCAGCACTGGTCACAGGCGACCGCGTGGTATGGCGTGCGGGCAACCAGGGCATTGGCGTGATCGTGGCGCAGATGCCGCGCAGCACCGAGCTGTGCCGGCCGAACAATCACGGGCAGCTGAAGCCTGTGGCAGCCAACGTCGACCTGATCGTGATCGTGTTCGCCCCGGCCCCGGAGCCCCACCCGAACCTGATTGACCGCTACCTGGTCGCTGCCGAGCACGCGGGGCTGCGCCCGCTGCTGCTGCTGAACAAGGCCGACCTGATCAACGACGAGAACGGCCCTGGCCTGCATGCGTTGCTGGAGGTTTACCGCGAACTGGGCTACCCGCTACTGGAGGTATCGGCACACCACGGTGACGGCATGCAGCGCCTGCAACAGCAGCTCGACGGCCACATCAGCGTATTCGTCGGCCAGTCGGGCGTGGGCAAGTCGTCGCTGGTCAACAGCCTGCTCCCAGACGCCGGCACCCGTGTCGGCGACCTGTCGGAATGGTCTGGCCAGGGCACCCACACCACTACCACGGCACGGCTGTACCACTTCCCTAACGGCGGCGACCTGATCGACTCGCCGGGCATCCGCGAGTTCGGCCTTGGCCATGTCAGCCGCGACGATGTGGAAGATGGCTTCATCGAGTTCCGCGACCTGTTCGGCACCTGCCGCTTCCGCGACTGCAAGCATGACCGCGAACCGGGCTGTGCGCTGCTCAAGGCACTGGACGAAGGGCGCATCAAGCCGCAGCGCATGAACAGCTACCGCTCGATCATTGCCAGCCTGTCACAAGACAGCCATTGAGTTGCAGGCGCGGCCTTGCGCCGCGCCCGGAAGGGCCGAGCAGGCTCACTGCTCTTTGGCCTCATCCATCTTCAGCGTGCCATCTTCAAAGATGTTCAGCTTTTGGCGCAGCTCACGCGGCTGCATTGGCGCTTGTTCAGCTGCCCCTGGTGCAGCCGGCGCCGCAGCCCCTGGCGCAGTACCGCTGGCCGGTGGCGCAGGCTCGGCAGCCGGCGCTTCCGGCGCACCCTGCTCACCCTCGATATTGCGCTGTGCCTTCTTGGTCAGCACGATGATGTCGATGCGGCGGTTGACCGGGTTGAACGGATCCTTGCGGTCGAACAGCGACGACGAAGCGTAGCCCACCACCCGCGCCACCTGCCCGTCCGGGTAACCACCGGCCACCAGCGCACGGCGTGCGGCGTTGGCACGGTTGGCCGACAGCTCCCAGTTGCCGAATTCGCCAGTGCCGGCATACGGCTTGGCATCGGTGTGGCCGCTGATGCTGATCTTGTTCGGCACCGCCTTGATGGTGTCGGCCATGGCCAGCAGGATATCTTCGAAGTACGGCTGCAGGCGCGCGCTGCCGATGTCGAACATCGGCCGATTCTCGGCATCCATGATCTGGATGCGCAGGCCATCCTGGGTGATCTCGAACAGGATCTGGTCCTTGAACTTCTGCAGTTGCGGGTTCTCTTCCACCTTGTTCTGCAGCTCTTGCAGCAGTAACTCCAGGCGCTCACGCTCGACCTGCTCGGCCATGGTCTCGACCTGGTCTTTGTTCAGCTGGGTCGTGGTTTCGGGCATCGGCTCGGATTTGGCTTCCGGATTGATGGTTTTTTCCGGTGCCAGCTCAGGCGAACCACCCAGGTCGATGACATAAGGCGTGCCGCTTTCCGAAAAGCCGATAGGGTCCTTGAAGTAGCCGGCGATGGCGATCTTCTGCTCCGGCGTGGCCGTGGACATCAACCACAGCACAAGGAAGAACGCCATCATTGCCGTAGCAAAGTCGGCAAAGGCGATTTTCCAGGCGCCACCGTGGTGGCCGCCGCCAAAGCGCTTGACGCGCTTGACGATGATGGGCTGATTGTTCTCCATGACTCAGCGACCGCGAACCGCTTGTTCCAGCTCGGAGAAGCTTGGGCGGTGCTTGGGGTACAGCACCTTGCGCCCGAACTCGACCGCCAGCGAAGGTGGCATGCCCGAGGCCGAGGCAACCAGCGAAGCCTTGATCGATTCGTAAAGGTTCAGCTCTTCCTTGGCATCGTGCTCCAGGCACTTGGCCAACGGGCCAAAGAAGCCGTACGCCGCCAGAATACCGAAGAAGGTACCGACCAATGCCGCACCTACGTGCATGCCGATAGCCGCCTGGTCACCCTCGCCCAGCGAGGCCATGGTCACCACGATCCCCAGTACTGCCGCGACGATACCGAAGCCAGGCATGCCGTCGGCGATACCGGTCACCGCATGGGACGGGTGCTCCAGCTCTTCCTTCATGCTCAGCAGCTCCATGTCGAACAGGCCTTCCAGCTCGTGCGGGGCCATGTTGCCGGTGGACATGATGCGCAGGTAGTCGCAGACGAACGCGGTCATGCGCTCGTCGGCCAGCACCGTCGGGTACTTGGCGAAAATCGGGCTGGCTGCTGCGTCCTCGATGTCGGCCTCGATGGCCATCATGCCTTCGCGACGGCTCTTGTTGAGGATCTCGTACACCAGGCCCAGCACCTCCAGGTAGTAGGCGTGGGTGAAGCGCGAGCCGAACATCTTCATCGACTTCTTGATGACGTGCATGGTCATGTGGCCAGGGTTGGCCTGCAGGAATGCACCAAAGGCCGCTCCGCCAATGATCAGTACTTCGAACGGCTGGATCAGCGCCGCGATCTTGCCGTGGGAGAGCACGTACCCGCCGAGCACGCTCGCGAATACGACGATGATGCCGATAATTTTAGCCATAGGTTCAAAGCACTTGCTGTCGTGGTCAGGGGAAGAGACGGGAGCTTTAAAACTCTTCTTCTACTTATCGGCAGAACTGCGCCAGACTATAGCCACTCAATGCGAAAAGCCAGTTCGGACTGATGTCAAAATGCCAATTGAAACCAAGGTGCCCGCTCAGGCCCCACGTACGCTAGAGGCCTGGGTAAAGCTGCTAGAGAGTGTTCGCATCCCCGTGCCGAAGCACAGCTACGACCGGGTCATGGCTGCCATCCACGATAGCCGCCGCTCGCTGCGCGATATCGCCGAACTGATGCAGGATAGCCCGGCACTGGTGCTGTCGGTGATGCGCGAAGCCAATCACCCCACCAATGCCAGCCAGGCAGAGCCTGCCGAAAGCCTGGAAGTCGCCCTTAATCGCCTGGGCCTGGAGCGCAGTGAACAACTGCTCAAGCGCCTGCCCTCGGTGCCCGTTGAAGAAATCCCGCCCGTACTCAGCCAGTTCCAGCTGATCAGCCAGCACGCCTCGCAACAAGCCAGCGGCCTGTTCGCCAGCCGCCTGGCACGGCTGTGGCAGGAGATTCACTGGGGCAGCCTGCTGTTCCTGTCGCCACTCTGGCCGCTGGCGTTGGCCTACCCCAAACTGCTCGACACCTGGGAGCTACGGGTTATCCACAAGGGCGAAGACGCCGCCCATGTGGAGGAAGAACTGTTTGGCGTACGGATCATGGCGCTGTGCCAGACCATGGCCGAGTACTGGCGCCTGCCGCAGTGGGTAACCCAAGGTTACCGCCTGCTGCTGGAAGAGCGCGAGCAACTGGCTCAGGTGCTGAGTATCGCCCGCGACGAAGACCTGCTCAGCCAGCAACACCGCCTGGACGCCGAGCCCGGCCTGCGCCGCTGGTTCAACCAACCGGCCAACACCGTGCTGCTGGCCAACAACCTGGCCCTGGCCGCGCAAGTTGGCTGGGACAACCCGCACCTGCTGCGCTGGCAGCTACTGACTGCGCTGTACCTGCAAACCTCGCTGGAAGATGTGCAGCAGCAAGTGCACCAACAGGCCGCCGCCAGTGCCCGCCGCCACGCCCGGCACGCGTTGTTCCACCCGGCAGAGGCGTTGATCTGGCCCTGGCACCAGCGCCGCCCGCACCCGGACATGCTCGCCCCGCCACCGCCCAGCAGCGACGACCTGGCACGCTGGCGCAAGCTGTGCCAGCACCTGCTGGCCCAGCCTAGCCCGTTCACCAACACCGTACACTTGGCCACCCAGGCCCTCGAAGCCCTGCAGGCCTGCGGCATGCAACGCATCCTGCTGCTGAGCCTGGACAAAGCCAGCGACTACCTGCGCGTGCAGCAACTTGCCGGTCTGCCCAAGGAGGCTGGCACCATGGCCCTCCAAGTGTCGCAGAACAAACTGCTGCAAAAGCTGCTGGCCCAGGCAGGGCAATTGCGCATCACCCCGGAAAACCACGCCCAGTTCTCGGCACTGTTACCCGCGCCCCTGCGTGCACTGTTCCGCAGCGAGCATGTGCTGCTACGCTCGCTGGCGGTGAACGACCAGGTGCTGATGCTGATGGTGGCCGACCAAGGCTGCCGGCCTTTGGCCGACATCAGCGTGCAGGCCTTCGGCAAGACCGCGCAATGTACCGAGCGGGCGCTGTCGGTGTTTGCCAACCGCAAGGGCTGAGCCTTGCGCTACAATCGCCCCTCTTTCCACACTGGAGACCGTGGATGACTGACTTTTCCGGCCTGCCCCTGGTGATCGAAGCCGCGGACCTGCTGCCACGCCTGGATTCGCCCCAGCTGATCCTGGTCGACTTGAGCAGCGCCAACCGCTATGTCAGCGGGCACATCCCCGGCGCACGCTTTGTCGAAGGCAAGCGTACCCAGCTTGGCCAGCCTCCTGCGCCCGGCCTGCTGCCTGCGCTGGGTGACCTGGAAAAACTGTTCAGCGAACTCGGCCACCGCAACGACGCCGTGTATGTGGTGTATGACGATGAAGGCGGCGGCTGGGCCGGGCGTTTCATCTGGCTGCTCGACGTGATCGGCCATAAGCATTACCACTACCTCAATGGCGGCATCCAGGCCTGGCCAGCAGACAAGCTGACCACCGAAGTGCCCGCCAACGGCAACACTCCGGTGCACCTGCGTATCGACAACGCGCCCACCGCCACCCGCGAGTACCTGCAAAGCCGCCTGGGCGCCAATGACCTGGTCATCTGGGACGCGCGCGGCCCGCAGGAATTCAACGGCGAGAAAGTGCTGGCTGCCAAGGGTGGCCATATCCCCGGCGCGATCAACTTCGAGTGGACCGCCGGCATGGATCTCAACGACCACCTGCGCATTCGCAAGGACATCAAAGAAGTCCTCGAGCAGTTGGGCATCACCGCTGACAAGGAAGTGATCACCCACTGCCAGACCCATCGCCGCTCCGGTTTCACTTATCTGGTGGCCAAGGCCCTCGGCTATCCACGCGTCAAGGCCTATGCCGGCTCGTGGAGCGAATGGGGCAACCACCCGGACACGCCTGTAGAAGTTTAAGGAACCTGCATGAAATCCCGTCTGTTCATCATCAGCCAGTACCTGCTGCCGCACCACCTGCTGTCGCGGTTGGCCGGCTGCGTTGCCGAGTGCCGCGCGCGCTGGTTCAAGAACGCCTTCACCGCCTGGTTCGCCAAGCGCTACCAGGTCAACATGTCCGAAGCCCTGGTCGAGGACTTGAGCGCCTACGAGCACTTCAATGCGTTCTTCACCCGCGCCCTGAAACCGGGTGCGCGCCCGCTGGACGAAACGCCAGGTGCCATCCTGTGCCCGGCCGACGGTGCTGTGAGCCAGCTCGGCCCGATTGAGCACGGTCGCATCTTCCAAGCCAAGGGCCACGGTTTCAGCGCGCAAGAGCTGCTGGGCGGCGATCCGGCCATGGCCGCGCCGTTCATGGGCGGCGAGTTCGCCACCATCTACCTGTCGCCCAAGGATTACCACCGCGTGCACATGCCGCTGGCAGGGACCCTGCGCGAAATGGTCTACGTGCCGGGCCGCCTGTTCTCGGTCAACCAGACCACCGCAGAGAACGTTCCCGAGCTGTTCGCCCGCAACGAGCGCGTGGTCTGCCTGTTCGACACCGAACGCGGGCCGATGGCCGTGGTGTTGGTGGGTGCAATGATCGTGGCCTCGATCGAGACCGTGTGGGCCGGGCTGGTGACGCCACCCAAGCGTGAACTGAAGACTTTCCGTTACGACGAAACCAGTCGTGCGCCGATCCACCTGGAGAAAGGTGCCGAGCTGGGCCGCTTCAAGCTGGGCTCGACCGCCATCGTGCTGTTCGGACCAGAGCAGGTGAAATGGGCTGAAAACCTGGGCGCTGGTTCCGCAGTGCGCATGGGACAACTGTTGGCAGAGCCTGCACAGGCTTGATTCAAGCCGCATGAAAAGGCCCTGCATGAGCAGGGCCTTTTTATTGGGGCTTTGCAGCCCCAGACTGCCAGGTCAGCCGCGGGCGTCGCGGTCGCGCAGGCCCAGCAGGTACAGCACACCATCCAGCCCCAGGGTAGAAATGGCCTGCTTGGCCGACTGGCGCACCAGCGGCTTGGCGCGAAACGCTACGCCCAACCCGGCCAGCGACAGCATCGGCAGGTCGTTGGCACCGTCACCCACGGCAATGGTCTGCTCCAGCTGCAAACCTTCTTCGCTGGCCAGCTTCTGCAGCAGCTCGGCCTTGCGCTGGGCATCGACGATCGGCTCGACCGCCACGCCGGTCACCTTGCCGTCGACCACTTCCAGTTCGTTCGCGAATACGTAGTCGATACCCAGTCGCGCCTGCACCTGGCGGGCAAAGTAGGTAAAGCCACCTGACAAAATCGCAGTCTTGTAACCCAGGCGCTTGAGTTCGGCGAACAGGTTTTCGGCGCCCTCGGTCAGGCGCAGCGAAGCCCCGATTTCGTCCAGCACGCCCACATCCAGGCCCTTGAGCAGCGCCATACGCTCCTTGAAGCTGGCGCGGAAGTCCAGCTCGCCGCGCATGGCACGCTCGGTGATGGCCGCCACCTGCTCACCCACGCCGGCCGCCTTGGCCAACTCATCGATGACTTCGGCCTCGATCAGTGTGGAGTCCATGTCGAACACCGCCAGACGGCGGTTGCGACGGAACAGGTCGTCCTTCTGGAAGGCGATGTCGACGCTCAGCGCTTCAGCCAGGGCGAAGAAGTCAGCCCGCAGGGCCTGGGCGTCGCTCGGCACGCCGCGCACGGAAATCTCGATGGCCGCCTTGCCCTTTTCGGTTTCGGCGTCCAGCGCTACCCGGGCCGACAGGCGTTCGATGCGCTCGATGGTCAGGCCGTACTGGCTGATCACCGCACTCACACGCTGCAATTGCTCGGGGGTGATCTTGCGGCTGAGCAGGGTCACGATGTGGCGCGCTTCACCCTGGCCGTCGGCCCAGTGCTGGTAGTCTGCCTCGGAAATCGGCGTGTAGCGGGCCTGCAAATTCAGCTCGTGAGCCTTGGCCTGCACGCTTTGCAGCAGCGCGGTAGCCACTTCGTTGTCCGGGATATCGACCAGAATGCCGAACGACAAGGTGCCGTGCATGACCGCCAGGCCGATGTCGAGGATGCTCACACCGCCCTGCAGCAGGACGCCGGTGATAGCCGCAGTGAGACCGGGACGGTCCTCACCGGTGATGTTGATCAGGACGATTTCGCGCACAACCTGGCTCCGACTTCGATGAAAAATGCGCATTCTACCGATTTTCCGTGACCATCGGGCGCCAACGATACTTTGCCGACAAAACCCGGGTCGCTATACTCCCCCCACTTTCATGCCATTAAGAGCCGAGCTCAGTGAACCGGCCCACGCCCGTCAAACCAGACAACTTCTTCCTGATGATCTATCGTGCCCTGAGTCAACGTCGCGTGCCGCTGGCACTGCGGATCGCCTGCACCAACATCTTCCTGGTGGCGCTGGCGCTGGTGATCTATGCCTGCGTCATGGGCCTGCAGTTCAAGCAGGCCATGCATGAGCAGGCCGATGCCCTGGGCCAGAGCCTGACCACCCAGACGGCCACGTCGGCAACCGAGCTGCTGGTGTCAAACGACATCCTCAGCCTCAACGTGCTGCTGGGTAACCTGGTTAAAAACCCACTGGTGGCCCATGCGGCGATCTACAGTGTGGACAACCGCATCCTCGCCGAAGCCGGCCAGCGCCCGCGCAACAGCCTGCTGGGTGAGGCCGAGGGCTTGTACCAGACCAAGATCACCTTCCAGGACGTCACTGCCGGGCAACTGCGCATAAGCCTGGACATGAGCCAGTTCCAGCAGCCGATGCTGATCAGCCTGCAGAGCATGGGCATCCTTGCCGCTATCCTGCTGGTGCTCGCCTTGACCCTGAGCCTGCGCCAGGGCCGTTTCATTACCCTGCCGCTGCTGCAGTTGCGGGTATGGCTGCGCGACCCGCAACCCTACACCCCGGCCACCGACCGTCAGGACGAGATCGGCGATATCGCCCGCCAGCTGCATGCGCGCCTGGCCCCGCCGCCACCGCCAGAGCCCGAGCTGGAGGAAGAGGACGACGCGCAATACGACGACCTGCACGAGGCTTCACCGCCCCCCAAGGCCGCACCACGCGCCAAGGTTGCCGCGGTGGAAGACGAGGATGACGACGATGCCTTCGCCGGCCTGCTGGACGACGACAGTGCGCCCAAGGCCGCTGCAGTGGTTGAGTCTGACGAACCGCAGTACAGCGCCGTACTTGCCGTGCAACTGGGCTCGCAGGAGCAGTTGCGCCGCTTGCCACGCACACGCCTCACCGAGCTGACCGAACGCTACCGCGATTGCCTGGAGCACGCGGCTTCGCTCTACGACGGTGAAACCCACACGCTGAACGATGGCAGCACCCTGGTGCTGTTCCACAGCCGCGAGTGCGGCGAAGACTACCTGACCAATGCCATCTGCTGCGGCGAGCTGTTGCGCGCCCTGGGCCACGCCCTGCAGATTGAAGTGGCCGACAGCGGCATCACCCTGCAGCTACAGCTGGGCCTGGCCTTGGGCAACGACCTGCAAGGGCTGGAGATGGTGGACCTGCTCATGGCCGAAAAGGCCCAGGATGCCTTGGCGCTGTCGCAGCACAGCCGCAACCTGTTGCTGGTGGAGCGGCAAATCAGCGATGACGCGCTGATTCGCCAGCGTGCGCGTATTCGCCCGATTGCCAGCCCTGAGGGTGCCTGCTGCGTGGAGCGCCTGATGGAGCCTTACCCGTCGATGCTGGAACGGCAGTTGGCGCGGATGCACGAGCGCAGGGCCTGATAGTTACCCCTGTGGGAGCGGGCACGCCCGCTCCCACAAAGTCCGCCTCTAGCCTGCAGCCACAAAAAAGCCCGCATCATCGCGGGCTTTTTTGTGGCTGGCAGTTCAATCAGAACCGATAGACTTCCATATCGGTACGAATCGGCGAAGCCATCGGGATCTTGGACTTCTCCGGCGCCTTCTTCACTTGCACCGGCGCTGCGGGCTTTTTAGGCGACTCTTCGGCAATTGCCGGCTGGTTGGCCAATGGCTTCACCGCCGTGCTCAGCTGCTCAGCCAGCTTCTGCAGCAGTTGGCCCTGGGCCTGCACCTGCGACGACTCGCTACCCTCGTGCGGCTGCTCAAGGTGAATGATGCGGTTGTCACGCACATGGCCACGGCGGTCCAGCAGACGCCATTGGGCATCGAGAATGGCCGGCTGGTCTTTACCCGAGTCCAGGCGGGTGATCGACAACAGCACTTGTACATCCGGGCTGAAACCAGCGGTTGCCGGAGCCAACACCACACGCTGGCTGTCCAGGCGCCAGGCAAGCTGACGCACCAGCAGTTGGTCGATATCCGACGAAAGGCTGCCCGCCCAGCGACCGTCGGTCGCTGCGCTCAGGCTGCCATCGGCTTGACGTTGCAGGAACGTCTCGCGCTGCAGGTAATCGGCAACCGATACCGGGCCGAGTACCACGGCCATGCCTGCACTTTGCGAAGGCTGGCCAGGATCACCACTGTCGAGCTGGTACAGGGCAACCGGCTGATGCATGGTGCACCCGCCAAGGCCCAGCAGGCCAGTCATCAACAGCGCAAATGGAAGGCGCAGAAATTTCATCATCCCATCCAGGCGGTCGCCTTCAGGCACACCGCAGTGATACATATAGATTCAAACGGGCACACGACTACGTCGGCACCGCAAGGGCCATATCATCCGCGAAATAACCGTCCGACTCCAGCATTTCTGCCCGGAACGGCGCTGAAATTGCCGTTCCAGACATTTCTACCGGTTAAGCCGGTACTTCCACCTGCAACCCATCGACGCGCTGGAAGCCGCGTGGCAGCTTGCTGCCCCGCCGTCCGCGCTCGCCCTTGTAATGCTCCAGGTCGTCCGCTTTCAGAGATAGGGTACGCTTGCCGGCTTGCAATACAAGTGTTGCACCTTCGGGAATCACGGCCAGATCGGTGACAAATTCTTCACGGCTGGCCACCCGGTCGCCCGGCACGCCAATGATCTTGTTGCCCTTGCCTTTACCCAGCTGCGGCAAGTCGCTGACCTTGAATACCAACAAGCGGCCCTCGGTGGTGACTGCCGCCAGCCAGTCCTGCTCGCGGTCGGCCACCGGGCGCGGGGTCATGACCTTGGCGCCGTTGGGCAGGCTGAGCAAGCCCTTGCCGGCCTTGTTCTTGGCCTGCAGGTCTTCGCCCTTGACCACAAAGCCGTAACCGGCATCCGATGCCACCACATAAAGTGCATCGTCATCAGGCAGCAGCACGCACTCGAAGGTCGCCCCCGGTGGCGGCGTCAGGCGGCCCGTCAACGGCTCGCCCTGGCCACGCGCCGATGGCAGGCTGTGAGCGGCCAGCGAGTAGCTGCGGCCGGTGGAGTCGATCAGCACGGCAAACTGGTTGGAGCGCCCGGCCGCAGCGGCCTTGAAACCGTCGCCAGCCTTGTAGGAAAGGCCGGTAGCGTCGATATCGTGGCCTTTGGCACAACGCACCCAGCCCTTCTCGGACAGCACCACGGTAACCGGCTCGGTCGGCATCAGTTCGTTTTCAGACAGTGCCTTGGCTTCGGCGCGCTCGACAATCGGCGAGCGGCGGTCGTCGCCGTAGGTTTCGGCATCCTTGATCAGTTCGCTACGCACCAGCTTGCGCAGTTTGGCCTCGCTACCCAGCAAGGCCTGCAGCTTGGCTTGCTCCTTCAGCAGCTCGTCCTGCTCGCCGCGGATCTTCATCTCTTCAAGGCGTGCCAGCTGTCGCAGGCGGGTCTCGAGGATGTAGTCAGCCTGAATCTCGGTCAGCTCAAAGCGCTCGATCAGCGCCTGCTTGGGGTGCTCTTCGGTACGGATGATATGGATCACTTCATCCAGGTTGAGGAACGCGGTGAGCAAACCGTCCAACAGGTGCAGACGCTTCTCGACCTTGTCCAGGCGGTGCTGCAAGCGGCGGCGAACCGTGTTGGTACGGAACTCCAGCCACTCCACCAGGATGGCACGCAGGTTCTTCAACTGCGGCCGACCGTCGAGGCCGATGATGTTCACGTTCACCCGGTAGCTGCTTTCCAGGTCGGTGGTGGCGAACAGGTGCTGCATCAGCTCGTCGGCATCCACGCGGTTGGAACGCGGAATGATGACGATACGGCACGGGTTCTCGTGGTCCGACTCGTCACGCAGGTCGGCGACCATCGGCAGCTTCTTGGCCTGCATCTGCGCGGCGATCTGCTCCAGCACCTTGGCCCCGGAAACCTGATGCGGCAGCGCGGTGACGACGATATCGCCATCTTCGACGCGGTACACGGCACGCATGCGGATCGAGCCACGGCCGCTCTCGTACATTTTGAGGATTTCCGCCCGAGGCGTGACAATCTCGGCCTCTGTCGGGTAGTCCGGCCCCTGAATGTGCTCGCACAACTGCTCGATGGTGGCCTTTGGCTCGTCGAGCAGGCGCACACAGGCGCTGGCCACTTCACGCAGGTTGTGCGGCGGTACGTCGGTGGCCATGCCCACGGCGATACCGGTGGTGCCGTTGAGCAGGATGTTGGGCAGGCGCGCGGGCAGCACGGCCGGCTCCTGCAGGGTGCCGTCAAAGTTCGGCACCCAGTCGACGGTACCCTGGCCGACTTCGCTAAGCAGCACTTCGGCGTAGCGCGACAAGCGCGCCTCGGTGTAACGCATGGCGGCGAACGACTTCGGATCGTCCGGCGCACCCCAGTTGCCCTGGCCGTCGACCAGGGTGTAGCGGTAGCTGAACGGCTGCGCCATCAGCACCATGGCCTCGTAGCAGGCCGAGTCGCCGTGGGGGTGAAACTTACCGAGCACGTCACCGACGGTACGCGCCGACTTCTTGTGCTTGGCATCGGCATCAAGCCCCAACTCGCTCATGGCGTAGACGATGCGTCGCTGCACCGGCTTCAAGCCGTCGCCGATATGCGGCAAGGCGCGGTCCATGATCACGTACATGGAATAGTTGAGGTAGGCCTGTTCGGTGAAGTCAGCCAGCGAGCGGCGTTCTACGCCGTCCAGGCTGAGTTCCAGTGAGTCGCTCATGCGGGCCTCGTCATTTCAGGTTCTGGCGCAGTAGCATGGTGCCGCCGCGCTGGGTAAATTCAAGTTGTTTCAGGGCACTCATGCCCAGCAATACAGTTGGCCCGTCCAGGCCTGGCACCACGATTGCGCGTACGCCCTGCAGGCGGATGTCGCCCAGTTGCAGGCTGGCCAGGCGTGTGCGGTAGCCCTCGGTGCGTCCGTTGGCGGTGCTGAGCTGGACCGGGCTGCCCCGCTCCAGGTTCAGGTCCCGGGCCAATGCCTCGGGGATGGCCACGTCGGTAGCGCCGGTGTCGAGCATGAAATGCACCACCTGGCCGTTGATGGCGCCATCCACCACGAAGTGGCCCTGGCCGTTGCTCAGCAGGCGTACCTCGATAAAGCCTTCGCCATGCTCGGACTGCACCTGGGTATTGGGGTTACGCTGGCTGTCTTCCCACTGGCCGAAAAAACGCGTAGCAAGAAACAGTGCCGCCGCCCAGGCGACAACCATCAGCACCCTGCCCGCGCGCTTGCCCGGCGTCTGGCTCATGGCTTGGCGCTCCAGCCGCCTTCCGGCGCATCGAAGCGCCAGACGATCGGGCGGGTTTCGCCATCGGCACGGGCACCGTTGTTGTTGTCCAGGCCAATCCAAGCGCCCTTGGCATCGATTACCAGCGCTTCAGCCAGTCCGAACGGTTGTGCGTAGCGGCGCGACTCCACCAGGGCATCTTCTGCAAACGACCAGCAGCGCTCGACCTTGCCGCTATCGACATCACGCCGGCACACCCGGTAGGCGTTGCGTTCGAGCGTGAACAGCTTGCCCTCGAACCAGGCCAGGTCGGAAAAATCACGCGAAAGCGCTCGGGCATCGGGCATTTGCGCCGGCTGCATCTCGACCCCGGCCTCGCTCAACAGCACACAGCTGCGCCCGCAAGTCCATACCGATTGCTGGCGTTCGATGGCTACCAGGCCACGCCGTTCGCGCTCGGCGGCCAGCCACAGGCGGTCGCCCGCCGGGTTGATCGCCAGGCCTTCGAACAGTGCATTGAAGTTCAGCAGCATGCCGCTGGCGCGGGCCTGGCGGACCATGGCCGGGTCGATCTTCAACCAGTCCGGTTCGCCGTCCACGGGTAACTGCAACACGGCGGCATGGGCTTCACTGGCCAGGTAGAGGTTACCCGCCTGATCACAGGTGATGCCCTCGAAGTCCAGCTCGCCTCCGCGAATGTACGACGCCGCCCAGTTGCGCGACTTCAGGCCCCACGGCAGCCCGCTTTCCGGTGGCGATGGCGGGGTAAAGGTCAGCGGTTGCGCGCGCCAGGTCGGGTTTTGCTGGTCAAAGCGGTAGATACGGTCGTCGTCGCGATCGGACACGCCCCACAGCCCTCCCCGGCATTCCACCAGGCCCGAAAGGTTGCCACCGCGCATGCCGTCGATCGGGTGTTCGGCACTGAGCTTCAGCTCGGGCCAGTTGCCCGCCAGGCTCGGCAGGGCAACCAGCGCAAGACAAACGGCAAGAAACTGCCGAATCAAACCATGACCTCGGCCAGGTTGCCTTTGGTTTCCAGCCAGCTCTTGCGGTCGCCGGCGCGCTTCTTGGCCAGCAGCTTGTCCATCAGCTCGCAGGTGGCCTGCACGTCATCCAGGGTCAACTGCACCAGGCGCCGGGTGTTCGGGTCCATGGTGGTTTCGCGCAGCTGTGGCGGGTTCATCTCGCCCAGGCCCTTGAACCGGGTGACCTGCGGCTTGCCGCGCTTCTTCTCGGCCACCAGGCGATCGAGGATGCCGTCACGCTCGGCTTCGTCGAGGGCGTAGTAGATTTCCTTGCCCAGGTCGATGCGGTACAGCGGCGGCATGGCCACATACACGTGCCCGGCCTCGACCAGCGCCCGGAAGTGCTGAACGAACAGCGCGCACAGCAACGTGGCAATGTGCAGGCCGTCAGAGTCGGCGTCGGCGAGGATGCAGATTTTGCCGTAGCGCAGCTGCGCAAGGTCGGTGGCACCGGGGTCAACGCCAATGGCCACGGCAATGTTATGCACTTCCTGGCTGGCCAGGACTTCGCCACCGTCCACTTCCCAGGTGTTGAGGATCTTGCCGCGCAGCGGCAGGATCGCCTGGAACTCCTTGTCCCGCGCCTGCTTGGCCGAGCCACCGGCCGAGTCACCCTCGACCAGGAACAGCTCTGCACGCATCGGGTCCTGGCCGGCACAATCGGCCAGCTTGCCGGGCAATGCCGGGCCCTGAGTGATGCGCTTGCGCTCGACCTTCTTGCTGGCCTTGAGGCGGCGTCCGGCGTTGCTGATGGCCAGCTCGGCCAGCTGCATGCCCAGCTCGGGGTGGGCGTTGAGCCACAGGCTGAAGGCGTCCTTGACCACGCCGGAAACGAACGCTGCCGCTTCACGCGAAGACAGGCGCTCTTTGGTCTGCCCGGAGAACTGCGGGTCTTGCATCTTCATCGACAGCACAAAGGTGATGCGTTCCCAGACGTCTTCCGGTGCCAGCTTCACCCCACGCGGCAGCAGGTTGCGGAACTCGCAGAACTCGCGCATGGCATCCAGCAGCCCCTGGCGCAGGCCGTTGACGTGGGTACCGCCCTGGGCGGTCGGAATCAGGTTGACATAGCTTTCCTGGATGCTGTCGCCGCCCTCCGGCAACCACAGCAAGGCCCAGTCAACGGCTTCCTTGTTACCGGCCAGGCTACCGCAGAACGGCTCGTCGGGCAGGCGCTGGAACTCGTTGACCGAATCGACCAGGTAAGAGCGCAAGCCGTCCTCATAGTGCCACTCGACCTTTTCGCCGCTGGCCTTGTCCTCGAAGCTGACCAGCAGGCCCGGGCACAGCACGGCCTTGGCCTTGAGCACATGCTTGAGGCGGCTGATGGAGAACTTGGGGGAGTCGAAGTACTTCGGGTCGGGGCTGAAGTAGACGCTGGTGCCGGTGTTGCGCTTGCCGACCGAGCCGACCACTTCCAGCTCGCTGGCCTTGAAGCCATCGGCAAAGGTCATCTGGTATTCGTTGCCGTCGCGCTTGACGCGCACACGCACCTGGGTCGACAGGGCATTGACCACCGAAATACCGACACCGTGCAAACCACCGGAGAACTGGTAGTTCTTGTTGGAGAACTTGCCGCCGGCGTGCAGCTTGGTGAGGATCAGCTCGACCCCGGACACCCCCTCTTCCGGGTGGATGTCCACGGGCATGCCGCGGCCATCGTCGCTGACTTCCAGCGAGTGGTCGGCATGCAGGATGACCTGCACCGAACGGGCGTGGCCAGCCAGGGCTTCGTCGACGCTGTTGTCGATGACTTCCTGGGCCAGGTGATTGGGGCGGCTGGTATCGGTGTACATGCCCGGCCGCTTGCGGACCGGGTCAAGGCCCGAGAGGACTTCGATGGCGTCTGCGTTATAGGCGCTAGCGCTGGGATTGGCCATAGGGTCTCTTCGTCAGTCTGGTGAATGCAAAAAAATCAAAATACAGAAAAGTCGAGCGCCGCATACTGCCCGCGGGCAATGCCGGCGAAGGCCAGCAGTGCCGGCAGGTGCTGGGCGAAGCCCTGGAAGCTGTGGTCGCCACCGGCCTGGATGCGCAGGGCACAGGCACGGTAATAGTGCTCGGCGTGGCGATAGTCCAGGGTTTCATCGGCGGTCTGCAGCCACACTTGATAGCGGCTGGCATCGACCGGGGCCGGTACTTCCAGCTCGGCCAGGGCCTTCACGTGATCGTGGGTCAGCTCCCAGGTTTCACCACTGTAATGATTGCGCTGGGTGCCCAGGTAACCGTCGAAATGCTTGTGCGGGGTTACCGCCGGGTTGACCAGCAGCGCTTTCAGGCCATAGCGCTCGGCCAGATGGGTGGCATAGTAGCCGCCGAGCGAGCTGCCCACCAGTAATGGCGCACCGAGTTCTGCGATAGCCGCTTCGAGCTGGGCGATGGCCTGGCGCGGGTGGTGGTGCAAGGCTGGCACGCGTAGCTGGGCCGACAGCCCCAGTTGCTGCATCACAGCCTCGAGCTGGCGCGCCTTGGTGGAAAGCGGCGAGCTGTTGAAGCCATGGATATAGAGGATGGAACCCGACATGCTGCCCCCGGAAACTGTGGCGTTGCGCCTGATGATGCGGGCGCAGGGACGCGCAGTGTAGCGCGTTCGCCGGGTTTTGACGCAGTGTCACGGGTTTCGCAACAATTTCTTCAAGAGAGCCGGGGCAGCTCCGCGCCCCGAATTCTTCAATATCCTGGGCTATCAAAATCGAGGGCAAGGGTGAAATCCAGCGCCCGCTCCACCCCGGTCTCCAGCCGCCCATCAGCATGCAGGCGCAACCAGCGGTAGCCAGGCTGCTCTTCGCTCACCTGGAATTCCTCACTGCGCGCCGCGAACTGAATGCAGGTCGACGGCGTAGCCAGCAGGCGCCGGCCATCGCGTACTTCATCCCATTCCTGATGCACATGCCCCCACAGCAACGCCCGCACCTGTGGATAAGCCTCGACGATATCGAACAGTGCCTGGGCGTTGCGCAAGCCGATCGGCGCGATCCAGGCGCAGCCGATGTCTACCGGCTGATGGTGGAAACACACCAGGCAATGGCGCTCGCCCGCCCCTTCCAGCGCGGCTTGCAGCACGGCCAGCTGGTCATCCGCCAGCAGGCCATGTGTCGCGCCATGCACTGCCGTGTTGAGCATGACAATACGCCAGGCGCCGATATCGGTTACCGCCTGCACCAGCTCCGGGGCCACTTCGGCCATGACCCGGGCTTCGTCATGGTTGCCCGGCAACCAGCGGGTGGGCACGGCAAATGGCGCGGTCAGCTCACGAAACGCTTCATAAGAGGCAACACTGGCATCCTGGGACAGGTCGCCCGTACACAGCAGCAAGTCGACAAGCGGTTGCTCACGCTGCACCTGGGCCACCACATGGCTCAGGCTGTCACGGGTTTTAAGGCCCAACATGCTGCCGGCCGGATCGGCGAAAAGGTGAGCGTCGGTCAGTTGCACCACATGCACAGGGCGCGTCAGGTCTGGCCGCATGTCAGCGAACACTTGCCAGTTCGTGACCGCAAGCCAGGCAATGGCTCAACCATTCACCGAGGAACAGGTTGAGCTGGGCCTTTTCGTCCGGCTGATGCATGGCCTCGTTAGGGTACGGATAGATGCTGCGCAGGCGCCGCGTGTGTTCGGCGCTCACCACTTCGGCCATGCGCGCATCGTGGTACACCTGCACTTCCAGGTGCGGCACAGGCAGCCACGGCAGGCTGTGCTCCTGACGTACATGCAGGGTGGTGGTGTACGGGCAGGCCAGCACCACATCAAGCACGAGCACACCGAGCATCTGGTCACCCTGGGTCATGCCGATACGACGCGAGCTCTGGGTGGTGCGCATGTCGGGCAACAGGCGCATCAGCCGGGCGTAGTTGGCCTCGCAGGCTGCCTGCAGCCCGACCAGATCGACTCGATAGCGCTCGCGCAGCAGGTTCACTTCCACATCCCTCGTACTTCGTCGCGATTCAGCGCCAGCCATTGCAGGCCGATGATGGTCGCCGCGTTGCAGATACGCCCGTCGCGCACGGCCTGCAAGGCGTCTTCGAACGACCACACGCGCACGCGAATGTCTTCGCCCTCTTCTTCCAGGCCATGAAGGCCGCCCGCCCCCTCGCTGCTGCACCGGCCAAGGAACAGATGAACGTATTCGTCACTGCCGCCGGGCGACGGGAAGTAGCGGGTCATCGGCCACAGTGCAGTGAACGTCAGGCCAGCTTCTTCTTCGGCTTCGCGGTGGGCAACTTCCTCAGGTTGTTCGTCCTTGTCGATCAGCCCGGCGACCATCTCGATCAGCCAGGGGTTATCGATCTTGCCCATGGCGCCAACGCGAAACTGCTCGATCAGCACCACTTCATCACGCAACGGGTCGTAAGGCAGTACACACACTGCATCGTGGCGCACGAACAGTTCGCGGCTGATCTCGCGGCCCATGCCTCCGGCAAACAGCTCATGGCGCAGGTGCACCTTGTCGAGCTTGTAGAAGCCCTGGAAACAGTTGGCCCGCTTGACGATCTCGACCGCCTTGGGCACCGAATTCAATGTGTCTGACATGGAAATCCTCGTTGCTACATCAACCGCCTGGTTACTGCATCGCGCCATCCTACTCTGCACGCCTGCCGGTTTCATCCCTTTCTGCCAACCGCTGGCGCACTCGGGACAGCAGGTCTTCACTCTGTTAGCTTAGTGGCGAACTGAAGGCCGCGCAGACGGTCAAAGGCCGACTTTTCCCTGTTCTGCAAGGATCATCATGACACTTGTCAAACTGACTTCCGTGGCTGTGCTGGCACTCGCTCTGAGCGCCTGCCAGAGCCTGTTCACGCCCAACTACCGAGCCCCGCTCGAGGTCAAGCGCGACGCCTGGGAGCACGTGAAACCCGGCTGCAGCGAAAGCGACTGCCCGTTGGTAAACATCGACATGGTCCACTTCCCGGCCTTGCCAAAGCTGGACGCCATCGTCGAAAAACGCCTGCTGCAACTGACCGAAGACAATCAGCATGGCACCGCGCCGAGCACCCTGCAGGCCTACGAGCAGCAATACCTGGCCAGTGCCGACAAACGTAACAGCAGCTACCTGCAAGCCAAGGTACGCGAGCAGCATGACGGGCTGGTGATCATCGAATTGTCCAGCTACCTGGACAGCGGTGGCGCCCACGGCATGCCGGGGCGTGGCTTCATCAACTATTCGCGCAAGCTGGACAAGGTGCTGACCCTGCAGGACATGCTGGTGCCCGGCCAGGAAGACACCTTCTGGAAAACCGTCGAGGAGTCGCACCGGGCCTGGCTGATGAGCGTGGGCATGGACAAGGACGCCGAGTTCGTCAAAACCTGGCCGTTCAAGAAATCGCCGCACATCGCCCTGACGTACGGCGCAGTCGTGGTCAAGTATGAGGTCTACGCCATCGCGCCCTATTCCATGGGCCACGTGGAACTGAAGATCCCTTACCCACGCCTGAATGGCGTGCTCAAGCCTGAACTGTTTCCCGGTCGCGGCTGAGGCTCAGCAGCCCGTGCAGCAGCCCTGCCAGCACCAGTGCCGGCAGGGTCGCCCCGAAGTCCGGCGCCTGTGTAGCGATGACATGGTAAGCCGCCACACCCACCACCCAGGCCAGCAGCGCCTGCCAGTGCAAACCACCCACTTGGGCCGGCAGGCGACGGCGACGCACCACGTAGTGGTCCATCAGCACCACGCCGAACAGCGGCGCGAACACCGAGCCGATCAGTAGCAGGAAGTTCTCGTACTGGGCCAGCGGCGCCAGCAAAGCGATCAGGGTGCACAGCACGCCAATGGCCAAGGCCAGGTGCTCGACCTTCACCGGCACCAGCACACCGGTGGACACGGCCGCCGAATGGATGTCGGCAAAGGCCTTTTCCGACTCGTCCAGCAAAATCAGCAACAGCGGAATACCCATGCCGGCGGCCGCCAGGGCCAGCAGCAGGGCATTGACCTCGCCATTGGCAGCGAAGGCCAGGGTGTAAGCCACGCCCAGGCTCATCAGCCAGGTGTTGCCGATAAAGTAGCCCACTACCGTACCGCCAAATACATGCTTGCCGTTGCGGGCGAAGCGCGAGTAGTCGGCGATCAGCGGCAGCCACGAAAGGGGCATGGCAATGACGATGTCGAAGCCTACCGCCAGCGACATCGAGCCGTCCCCGGCGCGGCTCCACAGATCAGCCAGATCAGCTTTGGCGAACAGGTTCCAGGTCAGCCAGACGCAAGCACCCAGCAGCAACCAGATACCCCAGGCGCGCAGTACCTTGCGCACGAAGGCCAGTGGCCCGCTCACTGCCAGCAAGGTGGCCAGGGCACCGAAGCACAGGGTCCACAGCATCGGGCTGTTCCAGGCACTGTCTTCGCCGAAGGCGCGCGCGCCCAGCAGGCTGGCAGCATCGCGCATGACAATGATCTCGAACGCGCCCCAGCCGACCAGTTGCAGCAGGTTGAGCAGCGCCGGCAAGCGCGCGCCGTGGCCGCCCAGGCTGAGTTTCAGGGTGCCCATGGCCGACAGGCCGGTGTCGCTGCCGATCACACCGGCAGCCCCCAGCAACAGCACGCCCACGCCGGTGCCCAGTGCGATGGCCAGCACTGCGCCCGCCAGGCCCAGACCGGGGGCCAGCATGGCGCCGACCTGCAGCACCATCAGGCCGATGCCGAGGGAAAACCACAGCGAGAACAGGTCGCGGGCACCGAAGATGCGCTGGTGGGTGGGGACCGGGTGGTCGGGGGAAAACTGGCTGGGGGTGGTCATTGTTATGTTCGCCAAAAGAATTAGGGGTTGCACACAGCCCCCTGTGGGAGCGGGCGTGCCCGCGAAGCAAGCACCGCGGTGCCTGGCAAGGGCTTCGCCCTTGTTCGCGGGCACGCCCGCTCCCACAGGGTAAGGCGCTGCGACTTAGACTTTGTGGTACAGCTGGCTGCCTTCCTGGCGGAACCGCTCGGCCTGCTCGCGCATGCCTTCTTCGACCGACACGTCCACGGTCTCGATCCTGGCGGCGTATTCACGCACTTCCTGGGTGATCTTCATCGAGCAGAACTTCGGCCCGCACATCGAGCAGAAGTGCGCGACCTTGGCCGATTCCTTCGGCAGGGTCTCGTCGTGGAAGGCACGGGCAGTGTCCGGGTCCAGGCCCAGGTTGAACTGGTCTTCCCAACGGAACTCGAAGCGCGCCTTGGACAAGGCGTTGTCACGAATCTGCGCGCCCGGGTGGCCCTTGGCAAGGTCGGCGGCGTGCGCGGCGATCTTGTAGGTGATGATGCCGGTTTTCACGTCGTCCTTGTTCGGCAGGCCCAGGTGCTCCTTGGGCGTGACGTAGCACAGCATGGCGCAACCGAACCAGCCGATCATCGCCGCACCAATGCCCGACGTGATGTGGTCGTAACCCGGTGCAATGTCGGTGGTCAGCGGGCCGAGGGTGTAGAACGGCGCCTCGTCGCAGCACTCCAGCTGCTTGTCCATGTTCTCCTTGATCAACTGCATCGGCACGTGGCCCGGGCCTTCGATCATGCACTGCACATCGTGCTTCCAGGCGATCTTGGTCAGCTCGCCGAGGGTTTCCAGCTCACCGAACTGCGCGGCGTCGTTGGCATCGGCAATCGAGCCAGGGCGCAGGCCGTCACCCAGCGAGAAGCTGACGTCGTAGGCCTTCATGATTTCGCAGATTTCGTCGAAGTGGGTGTACAGGAAGTTTTCCTTGTGGTGCGCCAGGCACCACTTGGCCATGATCGAGCCACCACGGCTGACGATGCCGGTAACACGTTTGGCGGTCAGCGGCACATAGCGCAGCAGCACGCCGGCGTGGATGGTGAAGTAGTCCACGCCCTGTTCAGCCTGCTCGATCAGGGTGTCGCGGAACAGCTCCCAGGTCAGGTCTTCGGCCACGCCGTTGACCTTTTCCAGCGCCTGGTAGATTGGCACGGTACCGATCGGCACCGGCGAGTTGCGGATGATCCACTCGCGGGTTTCGTGGATGTGCTTGCCGGTGGACAGGTCCATGACCGTGTCCGAACCCCAGCGGATGCCCCAGGTCAGCTTGGCCACTTCTTCCTCGATCGAGGAACCCAGGGCGCTGTTGCCGATGTTGCCGTTGATCTTCACCAGGAAGTTGCGGCCGATGATCATCGGCTCCACTTCCGGGTGGTTGATGTTGGCCGGGATGATCGCGCGGCCACGGGCGATTTCCTGGCGGACGAATTCGGGGGTGATTTCTTTCGGGATGTTGGCGCCGAAGCTGTGGCCGGCGTGCTGCTCTTTCAGCAGGCCGGCGGCGCGGGCCTCCTGCAGCTTCATGTTTTCGCGGATGGCCACGTATTCCATCTCGGCGGTGATGATGCCACGGCGGGCATAGTGCATCTGCGAGACGTTGGCGCCGGCCTTGGCGCGGCGCGGGTTGCGCACGTGGGCAAAGCGCAGCTTGGCCAGTTCGGCATCGTTCAGGCGCTGCTGGCCGAAATCGGAGCTCAGGCCGTCCAGGCGCTCGGTGTCACCACGGGCGTCGATCCACGCCGAACGAACGTCGGCCAGGCCCTTGCGCACGTCGATGATCACGTTGGGGTCGGTGTACGGGCCAGAGGTATCGTAGACCAGCACCGGGGCATTGGTTTCGCCACCGAAATCGGTCGGGGTATCGTCCAGGCTGATTTCACGCATGGGCACACGGATATCCGGGCGCGAGCCTTCGACATACACCTTGCGCGAACGCGGGAACGGTTGCACGGACTGCTGATCGACTTGTGCCGATTCGCTGAGGTTGATCGCTTTTTCTTGTTTGGTCATCACAGGCTCTCCAGACGGCTTCCTAGCAGTGGAATGTCGGGGTGAACCTGAATGGCGCGGACACACCCATGATGGGTGCAGTGCCGGATATGGGGGTGCCTGAAGCTGCATGCAGCTGCGACATTCCCGGACCTGGCACAAGAGGCTCCCCGGGAAGGCGAGCAATCTTGTTCCCTACGCAGGCGCTAACCTGATCAGGTTCAACGGGATCCGCACCTCTGCGATCTCAGCCTTTGCTTCAAGGCACCCCGACAAGAACATGCGCAGTCTAGACTGGAGTGGTCGGCAAAGCCAAGCGGGTAAATGCGCGGTTGATGAAAGGCACACCTGGCGATTGTTGCCGGGGGCGCATGGCACTACACTGGCCCGTCATCCGATACTCAACAGTTCAGTAATTAAATTTCGTACAAGGATTGCCTCTATGCTGCGCAAACTCTCACTGGCGATAGCCGTGTCTTGTGCGTCCAACGGAGTGGTCTGGGCAGCGGACGTGCCCCCGACAGTGAAGACCGACCTGGTCAGCGTCTACCAGGAAGCGGTGGACAACAACGCCGACCTGGCCGCCGCCCGCGCCGATTACGGCGCCCGCCGCGAAGTGGTGCCACAGGCCCGCGCCGGGTTGCTGCCCAACCTGTCGGCTGGCGCCGAGATGATGAACACCCGCACCAAGCTGGACGAGCCGTCTGCCACCACCAACCGCAGCGGCAATACCTGGAGCGCCACCCTGGCGCAGCCGATCTTCCGCGCGGACCGCTGGTTCCAGCTGCAGGCTGCCGAAGCGGTCAACGAACAGGCGGCACTGGAGCTGTCGGCCACTGAACAGAACCTGATCCTGCAGTCCGCGCAGAGCTACTTCGCCGTGCTGCGCGCCCAGGACAACCTGGCCGCTACCAAAGCCGAAGAAGCTGCCTTCAAGCGCCAGCTCGACCAGTCCAACGAACGTTTCGATGTGGGCCTTTCGGACAAGACCGACGTGCTGCAGTCCCAGGCCAGTTACGACACCGCCCGGGCCAACCGTATCATCGCCGAGCGCCAGGTGCAGGATGCATTCGAAGCGCTGGTCACCCTGACCAACCGCGAATACACCTCGATCCAGGGCGTAGTGCATACCCTGCCGGTACAGGTGCCAACCCCGAACGATGCCAAAGCCTGGGTCGAAACCGCCGGGCGCCAGAACCTCAACCTGCTGGCTACCAACTATGCGGTTTCCGCCGCTGAAGAAACGCTGCGTCAGCGCAAGGCAGGCCATGCACCGACGCTCGATGCGGTGGCCAAATACCAGAAAGGCGACAACGACAGCTTCGGCTTCACCAACCCTGCACCGGCCCCTGTTTCACGCTATAGCGGTGACGTCGAGCAAACCAGCATCGGCCTGCAGCTGAACATCCCGATCTACAGCGGTGGCCTGACCAGCTCGCAAGTACGCGAGGCCTACCAGCGCCTGAGCCAGAGCGAGCAGCAGCGCGAAAGCCTGCGCCGCCAGGTGGTGGAAAACACCCGCAACCTGCACCGCGCGGTGAACACCGACGTGGAACAGGTGCAGGCGCGCAAGCAGTCGATCATCTCCAACCAGAGTGCGCTGGAAGCCACTGAAATCGGTTACCAGGTGGGTACCCGCAACATCGTCGACGTGCTCGATGCCCAGCGCCAGCTGTACACCTCGGTGCGGGATTACAACAACAGCCGCTATGACTACATCCTCGACAACCTGAGTCTGAAGCAGGCGGCCGGCACCCTCAGCCCGCAAGATCTGCAGGACCTCAAGCGCTACCTGAAGCCGGACTACAACCCGGACAAGGACTTCCTGCCGCCGGACTTGGCTGCGGCGGCTGCCAAGAACTTTGAGCGCAGGCCTTGATATAGATGCTGGATTCTTCGCGGGTTTACCCGCGAAGAAGGCCACACAAAAATCAGCGCAGGAGCGCGCCCAGCCCATCAAGCAACCGCTGCAATGCCCCCTGATTGGCCCGCATCACCGCCCTGCCCGCCTCGCCCATGCGCTGTGCATCCTGCGGCAACTCGACCAACCGCCGCACTGCCCCGGCCAGCCCGTCGGCATCGTCCACCTGCTGCAACGCCCCCGCCTCACGCAGCATCGCGCTGATTTCAAGGAAGTTGAACACATGCGGCCCCATCAGCACCGGCAACGCCAGTGCTGCCGGCTCCAGCGGGTTGTGCCCACCCGTCGCCACCAGGCTGCCACCGACAAAGGCAATATCGGCCAGCGCATACAGGAACAACAACTCACCCATCGTATCGCCAAGCAATACCTGGGTTTGCGCGTCGACGGGCGTGCCGGCAGAGCGCCGCACGGTAGCGAATTGCTCGCTGCACAGCACATGCACCGCATTGAATCGCTCGGGATGGCGCGGCACCAGGATCAGCAACGCATCACCATGCACCTGTAGCAACTGCCGGTGCGCCTGCAAAATCAGCGCATCCTCGCCTTCATGGGTACTGGCCGCAATCCACACCGGGCGCTGCTCAGCCCCCCATTGCGCGCGCAGTGCCTTGGCACGCGGGAGCAGTTGCTCATCAATCTTCAGGTCGAACTTGATCGAACCGGTGACCTGCACGCACTCAGGGGGCGCGCCCAAATCACGGAAGCGCTGGGCCTCGGTTTCGGTCTGCACCGCAATCAGGCTCATCTCCGCCAGCATTGGCCGTGTCAGCTTGGCAAAGCGCCCATAGCCACGGGCCGAGCGCTCGGACAACCGCGCATTGGCCAGCGCCACCGGGATGCCGCGTTTGGCGCACTGGTGAATGTGATTGGGCCACAGCTCGGTTTCCATGATGATGCCCAACTTCGGCTGCACATGGTCGAGAAAGCGCCCGGCCGCCCAGGGCAGGTCGTAGGGCAGGTAGCAATGCTGCACGCGTGGTTCGTCGGCGAACATGGCGCGAATGCGCTCGGAACCGGTCGGCGTCATGCAGGTAAGCGTGATCGGCAGGCCCGGGTAGGCCTTGAGCAAGGCACGCACCATCGGCGCTGCTGCGATGCTTTCGCCCACCGATACCGCGTGCACCCAAATGCCACCCTGGCGCATGGCCGGCAGCTTGAAGGCAAAGCGCTCGCCGATGCGTTGGCCATAGGCCGGCGCCTTGCGTGCGCGCAGGTAAAGGCGCAGCGCAACCAGCGGCAGGCCCAGGTGAAATAGCAAGGTATAGAGTGTTCTGTTCATGGCGGCGGAGTTTACCCGATCGCACGCAAGTGCACTGCAAAGCGCTCGGCCAGCCACTGCGCCGCAGGCCCCAGCGGCTCATCACGGCGCCAGGCCAGTTCTGCCACGAGTGCCGGCGGGCGCCACTCGCTGTCCAGTTCGACCATGTGCGCCTGGTAAGTCGGGTACTGCACCACATGCCGCGGCAACCAGGCCCAGCCCAGGCCGCGCATCAACAGTTCGGCCATGGCGTAGAAGCTGTCGGCACGCCACACCTGCGGGCTGACTGCTTCGCCACCGGGGTAACCGCTTTGCTGTGGCGTGATGAGGAGTTGTCGGTGGCGGGCCAGTTGCTGGCGGGTGACCCGGCCCTCACCTGCAAGCGGATGGCCGACAGCGCACACCGTGACCATCTCCACACTGCCCAGGGCGCGCCGCTCCAGCGATGCCGGCATGCTTTCGTGGTGGAAGAACAGGCCCAGGTCGGCGCGGCGCTCCACCAGCTTGCGCGCCACATCACCTTGCGCACCACTGGCCAATTGCACTTCTAGAAATGGATAGCGGCTGGCCAGTTCGTCGAGGCTGTCGATCACCGGCTGATAAGGCATGGCTTCGTCCTGCGCCACCCGCAGCAAAGCCTCCTGCCCGCGCATCAACGCAAGGGCGCGGCCATCCAGGCGCTCGCACTGGCGCAACAGTTCGCGGGCATCTTCCAGCAGTGCACTGCCGTTTTCGGTCAGCTTCGGCTGCCGGCCACTGCTGCGCTCGAACAGGGTGACCCCCAGGTCGGTTTCAAGCAGGGCAATCGCGCTGCTGATGGCCGACTGCGCCTTGCGCTGCTCCCGGGCCACGGCAGAAAACGAGCGCAGTTCAGCGACGCGCAGGAAGGTGCGCAGTTGCTCAAGATTCCATTGCTCTGCCATCAACCTATCTCCCCTACTGATAGGTAATGACTTTACCCCATTCAGGTAGCGTCTAGAATGCCCGACCAGTTACCGGAGGATCCTGCCATGAATGCCTACACCTACCTCGCCATCGCCATCTGCGCCGAAGTCATTGCCACCGCTTCGATGAAAGCAGTGAAGGGCCTGAGCACGCCATTGCCGTTGCTGCTGATGGTGGTTGGCTATGGCATCGCGTTCTGGATGCTGACCCTGGTGGTGCGCAGCATTCCGGTGGGCATTGCCTACGCCATCTGGTCCGGGCTGGGGATCGTGCTGATCAGTGTGGCGGCGCTGGTGATCTACGGGCAGAAGCTGGATGTACCGGCGATGCTGGGCATGGCGATGATCGTGGGTGGGGTGGTGGTGATTCAGCTGTTTTCCAAGACTGCCGGGCACTGAAGCTGCCTGTATACTTGTCAGCTGTCCCAGTCTTCGAGGTACCGCCATGCCATCTGCCATTTCCACTGACGTGCTGATCGTCGGCGCCGGGGTCGCAGGCCTCTGGCTCAATGCCCGCCTGCGCCGCCTGGGGTATTCGACAGTGCTGGTGGAACGCGCCAGCCTTGGCGGCGAGCAGACCATCAAGTCTCAAGGCATCATTCACGGTGGTACCAAGTACGCCCTGCAAGGTGCCCTCACCGGTGCTTCGGAAGCCATCGCCGACATGCCGCGCCGCTGGCGCGAAGCCTTGAGCGGTAGCGGCGAGCTGAACCTGAGCAACACCCGCCTGCTGTCCGAGGCCCACTACCTGTGGTCGCCAGGCACTCTGGCCGGCAACCTCACCAGCTTCTTCGCGAGCAAGGCCGTGCGCGGCCGGGTCGACCAGGTAAAAGGCGAGCAACTGCCGCCCGCCCTGCAAGACCGCGCTTTCAAGGGCAAGGTCTATCGCCTGGCCGAACTGGTCATCGACGTACCAAGCCTGCTGGCCAACCTGGCCGACCTGGCGGGCGACAGCCTGCTGGCCGGGGAACGCATCGAGCCGCTACGCGAAAGCGACGAACTGGTCGGCCTGCGCGTCGATGGCCGCGACATCCGTGCCCAGCGTATCGTGCTCAGCGCCGGTGCCGGCACCGAGGACCTGCTGCATGCCTTGGGCCTGAAGCTGCCTGCGATGCAAATTCGCCCGCTGCACATGGTCATGGCCAAGGGCCCTAACCTCAAGCCGCTGTATGCACACTGCCTGGGCGGCGGCCCCAAGCCACGGGTAACAGTGACGACTCACCCGGCTGCTGATGGCCAATGGGTCTGGTACCTGGGCGGGGATCTGGCCGAAGCCGATGGCGTGGCACGTGAGCCGGCGGCACAGATTGCGGCGGCGCAGAAGGAAATAGCCAACCTGTTGCCATGGGTAGACCAAAGCCAGGTCCGTTGGGCCACCTTGCGCGTCGACCGCGCCGAACCTGCGCAGTCCGGCCTGGTGCGCCCGGACAACGCCTTCCTCGCCGACCAGCAACGCCTGTTGGTGGGCTGGCCGACCAAGCTGGCCCTGGCGCCGGACTTCAGCGACCGGGTCATCAGCCACCTGGAGCGCGACGGTATCCGCCCGCAGGCACAAGCCGAACTGGCCGGCCTGCCACGCCCACCGCTGGGTGTGCCGGCCTGGGAGCAACTGCTGCCATGACCCTGCCAACCCTGCACGACTTCCACCGCCCGCTGGGCAGCACCGGTTTCAAGGTTTCACCGCTGGGCCTGGGCACGGTCAAGCTGGGCCGCGACCAAGGCGTGAAGTACCCCACCGGCTTCACCATCCCCGGCGATGACGAAGCCCGCCTGCTGCTGGCCCAGGCCCGCGAGCTGGGCATCAACCTGATCGACACCGCCCCGGCGTATGGCCGCAGCGAAGAACGCCTGGGCCCCCTGCTGCGCGGCCAACGCGATGAGTGGGTGATCGTGAGCAAGGTCGGTGAAGAATTCGACAGCGGCCAGTCGCACTTCGACTTCAGCGCCGCCCACACACGTCGCTCGGTGGAGCGCAGCTTGCGCCGCCTGGAAACCGATCGCATCGAACTGGTGCTGGTGCATTCCGACGGCAATGACCTGGCGATCCTCGAACAGCAGGAGGTCTACCAGACCCTGGCTGAACTTAAGCAGGAGGGCAAGATCCTCGGCTTCGGCCTGTCTGGCAAGACCGTGGCCGGCGGCCTGAAAGCACTGGAACAGGGCGACTGCGCCATGGTCACCTACAACCTCAACGAGCAGGCAGAACGCCCGGTACTGGACTACGCTGCCGAGCACGGCAAGGCCATCCTGATAAAGAAGGCCCTGGCCAGTGGACATGTCTGCCTGGCCCCGGGCGTTGACCCGGTGCAGGCCAGCTTCGAACTGCTGTTCGCCCACCCGGGCGTCAGCAGTGCTATCGTCGGCACCATCAACCCGCTGCACCTGGCCCACAATGTGGCCACCATCGCCCGTATCCTGGGCCAGCATTGAGTTTCCCCAGGCCCAAGGGCCTGGCGACTGACCCGACGCAAGGAGGAGCCTCGTGGCGCGAACGCTGATCCGCAAGAACCCGAGCAACTTCAAGACACTGCCGCTGCATGTCGAGGCCACGCCCGAAGGGCTGATTTATCAAAGTATCGGCATGCCGCTCAACTTTGCCCAGACCCAGCAACGGCGCAAGGCCATCCAGCTACCCGACACGCAGCACTTCGTGGCCGAACTGGCCAACCTGGGCGTGTCGGTGCGCCTCACCCTGCATTGGCAAAACCGCGATTACTGGGTGCTGGTGCGCCAGCGCCGGCAAGACCGGGGCGATGTGGTGCTGAAACTGATTTCCGGCTATGTACCGGCACAGGAGCTGAACCTGCCATTGCACACGGCGGTGCAGGAAGTGGCTGAGGAATGCCTGCTGGAAACCCCGGAAGGCTGGCTGGGCGGGCGCTTCAACGATACCTGGCTGCCCGTGCCGTATGCCGCCGCCCTGCACTATCGCGAAACACCGCACTTCCTGCTGACCCCGCAGTCCGGCGCCGCCCGCCCCGTGCACTGCGGCAACCTGATGCTACTGGAGCGGCCACGGGCCTATGTGCACTTGCCCACCGCCTCGCTGCAACTGATCTACGACATGCGCCTGCAGGTGCCCCGTGAAGCCAAGAAACTGAGCCTGTTCCACGTCGATGAGCGACTGGAGAGCGGCCAGCTGGTAGCGCGACTCAACCGCAAACGGCCAGACCTGTACCTGATGCCGTTGAAGGACGGCCAACCGCTGGCGGAGCTGTATACGCTGAAGAAGGATGAGCTGGTGCCGGCGAGTACGCGTGGGCTGTACCTGGCAGAGAGTTTTGCACGGCAGGAAGGCTGGGTGGTGAAGGACGAGCGAGTGCGCTGGAAGGACTGGGTGAAACAGCAGGGGTTGGTGGAGCCCAAGCCGTTGCGGGCATCGCACTTGCAGCGGTTTGGTGACAAAGCGCGGGCGCTGCTGGAGCGGGCGCGTACTAGCCTGAATAAGTGATATTGGGGCTGCTTTGCAGCCCCAGCGTTATCAGTTCTTGCGAATCTTCTCGACAATCGCCGTGGTCGAGCTGTTTTCGACCAGGCCCAGCACCTTCACGGTACCGCCATAGGCCTTGACGATATCGGCGCCCACCACCTGGTCGATGCCATAGTCGCCACCCTTGACCAGCACATCCGGCTTGACCTGGCTCAGCAGGTTTTCCGGCGTGCCCTCAGGGAAACTGATCACCCAATCCACCGCCCCCAGGCCGGCCAGAACGGCCATGCGCCGGTCGACGCTGTTGATGGGCCGCCCTGGCCCTTTGAGCCGGCTGACCGAGGCATCGTCGTTGACCGCGACGATCAGGCGATCGCCCTGGGCCCGCGCCTGCTCAAGGTAGGTGACATGCCCGGCATGCAGAATGTCGAAGCAGCCATTGGTGAAGACGATCTTCTCTTTGTGCGCCCGCGCATCATCGATGGCCAGCAGCAGTTGCTCAAGGCCCAGCACACCGCGCTCGGAGCCTTCCTCACGCTGGATGGCCCGTCGCAGTTCGGGGGCGCTGATCGCAGCCGTACCCAGCTTGCCAACCACGATGCCTGCCGCCAGGTTGGCCAGCGCCACCGCGTGGGGCAGGTCCTCGCCAGCCGCAATAGCCGCCGCAAGGGTGGAGATGACAGTATCACCGGCACCGGTCACATCGAACACTTCGCGCGCCCGCGCCGGCAGGTGCAGCGCCGGCTGCCCCGTGCGCAGCAGGGTCATGCCGTGCTCACCACGGGTCACCAGCAAGGCGCCCAGGTCCAGGTCCTGCAGCAGTTGCACACCTTTGGCAACCAGCTCGGCCTCATCAGCGCAACGGCCAACGATGGTCTCGAACTCGCTGAGGTTCGGGGTGATCAGGCTAGCACCGCGGTAGATGGAGAAATCCTTGCCCTTGGGGTCGGCCAGCACCGGAATACCCTTGGCTCGCGCCGCCTGGATCAGGCTCTGGTGGTTTTTCAGTGCGCCCTTGCCGTAGTCGGAAAGGACCAGCACCTTGACGCCTTCGAGCAAGCTGTCGACTTCCGCACCCAGCGACAGCGGGTCGGTGGCGAACGGCTCTTCGAAATCGATACGCAGCAACTGCTGGTGACGGCTCATGACCCGCAGCTTGACGATGGTCGGCTGGTGCGCGATGCGCTGGAACACCGAACGCACACCGGCAGCCTGCAGGCTGTTGGCCAGGCTGTCGGCAGCTTCATCCTGGCCGGTGACGCCGATCAGCGAAGCCGGCGCGCCCAGCGCAGCGATGTTCAAGGCAACGTTGGCCGCACCGCCTGGGCGATCTTCGATCTGATCGACCTTGACCACCGGAACTGGCGCCTCAGGCGAGATACGCGAAGTACCGCCATGCCAGTAGCGGTCGAGCATGACATCGCCGACCACCAGTACCGGGGCTTGATCGAAACGCGGCATGGACAACTTCATGGGCAACCCATATGGAAATAATGAACAGGGGCAGGATATTAGCACAGGGTAGTCGACGGCTTTATGGCCAGATCGTCCCCGGAAAATTCCCGTGACAATCGGGGCCATGATGGCCCCGATCAAGGAGGGTTCACGTGATATCGGCCTTGGCCGGCTCATCCAGCCCCATCGCATGCAGGCGGGCATAATGGCCATTAGCCGCAAGCAGCTCGGTATGGGTGCCGCGCTCCACCAGGCGGCCCTGATCCATGACCAGGATCTGATCGGCCTTCTCGATGGTCGACAGGCGGTGGGCGATCACCAGCGTGGTGCGGCCTTGCATCACATGGTCCAGGGCAGCCTGGATGTGCCGCTCGGACTCGGTATCCAGCGCCGAGGTGGCTTCGTCGAGAATCAGCAGCGGTGCGTTTTTCAGCAGCGCCCGGGCAATCGCCAGGCGCTGGCGTTGGCCGCCGGAAAGCAGCACACCGTTCTCACCCACTTCGGTATCGAAGCCCTTGGGCAACCGGTCGACGAACTCCTTGGCGTAGGCGTCGGCCGCAGCAGCTTCGATATCTGCGCGCGGGGCGCCAGCCAGGTCGCCGTAGGCGATGTTATTGGCCACGGTGTCGTTGAACAAGGTGACGTGCTGAGTCACCTGCGAAACATGGCGGCGCAGGTTACGCAGGCGATAGTTCTCGATTTCCACGCCATCGAGCAGAATCTGCCCTTGGTCGTGGTGATAGAAGCGCGGGATCAGCGCGGCCAGGGTCGACTTGCCGCTGCCGGAGCGGCCCACCAGGGCGATCATTTGCCCTGGCTCGGCGACAAAGCTGATGTCGCTTAGCACTTCGCGCTCGGTACCCGGGTAGGTGAAGCTCAGGTTGCGCACTTCCAGGCGCCCTTCCACGCGCTCCTTCTCGACAGTACCGGTGTCCAGCTCAGGTTCTTCGTCCAGTTGCTCGAAGATGCTTTCTGCACCGGCCAGGCCCTTCTGGATGGTCGAGCTGACTTCCGAAAGCTGGCGGATCGGTTTGGGCAGCAGGCCGGCGGCGGTGATATAGGCAACCAGGTCGCCAGCCGTGGAGTCACCGCGCAGGAACAGCACCAGGAACATGAGCGCGGCCATGGCGCTGTAGATCACCAGCTGCAGCATCGGCGTGTAGAGCGAGCCGGTCTTGGTCATGCGCAATTGCTTGTCGGTATTGCTCTGGCTGGCCTTGCCGAAGCGCTGTTCCTCATAGGCTTCGCCACCGAAGCTGCGCACCACGCGGTAGCCCTGGATGGTTTCCGAGGCAACGTGGGTGACATCACCCATGGCCACCTGGATCTTCTTGCTCTGCTTGCGGAATTTCTTGCTGGCAACGCTGACCATCACCGCAATTACCGGCAGGATGGCGACCATCACCAAGGTCAGGTGCCAGTTCATCCACAACAGGTAGGCGAACAGGAACACCACGGTCAGGCCTTCGCGGATCACCACCTTGATGGCGTCGGTCGCCGCGCCGGTGACCATGGTCACGTTGAAGGTGATGCGCGAAATCAGGTGCCCGGAGTTATGGTTGTCGAAATAGCGGTTGGGCAACACCAGCAGCTTGTTGAACAACTCCACCCGCAGGTCATGCACCAGGCACAGGGACACCTTGGCCAAGAAGTAGTTGCCGAGGAACGAACCCAGGCCCTGCCACGCGGCGATCAGGATGATCAGCAGCGGCACTGCCTGCAACAATTGTAGGTCGCGCAGGTAGGGCACGTTGGGGAACAACACCGCTTCGGGGTTGCTCAGCCCATCGACGAAGTATTTGAGGATGCCCGCCAGCATTGGCTGGGTCGAGGCAAAGATCACGAAACCGACAATGCTCAGCAGGAAAATGCCGACATAGGGTTTCACATAGCTCAGCAGCCGGAAGTAGATCTTCAGGCTGGAGGTGTGCTCCGCCGGTCGCGGTGTTTCGGCCATTATCGAGCTCGCTGTTCAGGTTGAACCGGAAATTTTACCACAGGCGCCATTTTCGGCACGCCCCCATGGCAGCATCATGGCAAGGCCGACAGGCAGCCAGCTGATGAACCACTCGGCGCGCGGCGTGCCGGTGAGGCTGGCGGCATCGAACTGCATGGCCAGGGTCGAGTAAACCCAGAACCCCAGAAGGATCTTGCCAAACAGTGTACCGCGCGCACGGATGATTTCGCCGAGGGTGAACAACCACACGATGACCCAGAGCAACATGCCAGGGATCCCCATTTCCACGGCAACATGGGTGAACATATTGTGGGTGTGGTCAAAGTGTTTACCCACGGCACTTACGTCGTAGGTAGCCCCCAGCCCCAGGCCGGTCCAGGGGTGTGCGGCAATCATATCGATGACGGCATTGAAGATTTCCGGCCGATAGGACGAACCGCGCTTGGCGATCAGGTCGTATACGACGAAGAACGCAAGGCCGGTGGCAACCAGCGCGAGGATGGAAAACACCTGGCTGTGGCGATCACGGAACCACAGCGGCGCGATCACCACGGTGATCACCAGGGCCAGAATCGCCCCGCGGCTCTGGCTGAGCATGGCAAACGCGCCCAGACAGACCAGCGCCCCCAGCCATAACAGCTGCATGCCACGCTGGCGCGGCGGCTCGTACAGCAAGAAGAGCACCGCCGAGCCGATGACATAAGCCCCCAGAATCGGGTGCGAGATCTCGCCAATGCCTGCCAGACGGGCCAGCAACGATTTGCCCTGCAAACCGTAGAAATTGATGATCGAGACCAGCGCGGCGAGGGCCAACAGGCCGCTGCCAAGCAGCAACAGCTGACGAATGCGGGCCCTGCCTTGCTGCGCCAGCAGCGGGAATGCCAGCAGGAATACCAGAATGTAGACAAGGCGCTTGATCTCGCGCCCTGGGTCTTCTGCGGGCGACCAGGCCAGGCTCAGCCCGCACCACGCCAACAACAGCAGCACACTCACCCACAGCGCTGGCTGGCGCCTCCAGGCTTGCACCAGCACTTCACGGGCAGACCACGCCAGTACCAACGTTGGCAGCCACAAAAACAACACCAGCCCCTGCTGGTAAACCTTGTTGCTCGGTGCCAGGGCAATTGCTGCCAGGAACCAGACCAGACCCAAACCTAACCAGGCCCGTGCCCAGTTTTTTTGATACAACATCCTTTCCCCCGATGAATCAAAGACACCATCCATGGTGCAACAGCATTATTTTCGGCATTATTGCCGGTCATTTTGCTCGCCAGACGACAAGGCTCTATTCATGCAATGCTCCCGGCTCACCCAGGTCGACTTCGATCAGCTGACACAAGGCGCACAGGTGCTTGAGGCAGACAGCCATGGCGCCAAAGTCTACCTGCTCAAGGATGGAAATTTCCTCAAGGTTTTTCGTAGGAAGCGGCTGATTTCATCTGCACTGTTGCGCCCCTACTCGCAGCGCTTCGTCGATAACGCTGCGCGCCTGGCACAATTGGGCATCCCTACGCTCGAGGTGATCAGCCAGCACAAGCTCGACCTGCCAGGCCGTACCGCCGTGCTGTATCGCCCGCTGCCCGGGCGTACCCTGCTGCAAATGTCGCGCGATGATGGGTTCAGCTGGGATACCTACCTGCCGCAGCTGATTCAGCTGGTTCGCCAGCTGCACCACAGCGGTGTGTACTTCCGCTCGCTGCACCTGGGCAACGTGGTGGTTACCCCCGACCAGCGCCTGGGCCTGATCGACGTGGCCGACATGCGTTTCCTGCGCCCGCCGTTGTCGGCACGCATGATTCGTCGCAATGTGCAGCACATGGTGCGCTATATCGAGCGGGAGAACCTGGGTGACCGGTTCCCCCTCGCTGCGTTCGAGGCTGCCCTGCTGGCACGCTGAACGTCAGTTTCGCAGCAAGCTCTGCGAGCCATTGCAGAAGGCCTGCCAGGCTTGCTCCGGCGCCAGCGCCTGACGCTGCCGGGCGGCTACCGTCCGGGCGCTGAGGGATGTGCATCGTTCGATTGCCTCGGCCCATGCCCCTTCATCGGCTACCGGCAGGTAACCGCCGGTATCCTGCAACTGTTCGCGAAACACTTGCAGGTCGCTGCACACCACCGGCACGTCGGCCATGACCGCCTCCTGCACCACCAGCCCCAGGCCTTCAGAGCGAGAAGGCACCAGTAGCCAATCGAACGCCCGATACAACTGCTGCAGGTCTTCACGGTGACCGCACAGGTGAACGCGCGCGGCCAGGCCCAGTGCATCGATACGCTCTTGCAGCACGGCGTGCAGAGGGCCTTCGCCAATAATGGCCAACTGCAGGTCCGGCTGATGTGTGCTGGCCCGGGCAAACGCCTCGATCAGCATCTCGAAGCCTTTGCTTTCCACCAACCGCCCCACCGCGCCCAGCATCACCCCGGTCGCAGCAGGCAACTGCAGCGCCTGCCTGGCCCTGTCACGGCTCAACAACGGCTCGACGAACGCTAACGGGTCAAGCGCCATGCGCAGGGTCTGCACCGGCCTGCCCAAGTCGTGCTCCAGTGATTCGGCCAGCGTATGCGACACCGCTGCGATGCTCAGGCGCTCGGCGGGGAACATACGCAACAAGCGTACATCGCTACTGCTCAGGCGCGTCTTGCCATGGAACAGCACCTTTGCCCGAACCTGGGGACTGTTCTGCAACAGCGGCAGCACCAGCCGCGCGACGCCAATACCGTCGAGCAGCACGACCTCAGCGTTGGCCTCGGCCAGCGCCTTGCGCAAACGCAAGCGCAACCAGGGCCGCAACAGGCGCCACAGGTGCCGTCCTTTCAGCGCACGCAGTGGCATGTGCCACTCCCGGGTCGAGCCAAGCCCGCAACACAACCCGCTTCCCAGCAGCAACCAGTTACTGATCCGGGCATCGGTACCTGCGTGCGACAGCACTTGGCGATGCACCTTGTGGATGGACATGTACGGCGTTCCACCCGCCCACATCATATTGACGATGTTCATGGGCCCTCTCCCGCTCATGTCAGGTGGGACAGCGACTTCATTGAACAAAAATGGTGATACCCATGCCGATCAAGGCACCCGTCACCAGCGTCAATGCCAGTTTGATCCGATCACGTTGACGGCGTTTGGCCTTGCGCTCCACTTCGATGGGCAAGGTCACGTGATTACCGAATCCAGTGTGCAATACTGCATCACCCTCCAAGGTGACCGCTGTCAGATTTAACTCAGCGTAGCGTCGGGAAAGCGCCTTCTCTCCAGCATAGGCGGCAAATGGCGCGCAGCGCTGGTAATCACTCAAACGCCGCAGACCGGGGTTGAGCGAAAACGCCTGCCATTCAGCCTTGTCGGACAGCAGCGGGTAGCAAGGCACACCCGCGATCACCTGCCGATCGCCCAAGTGGATGTAAGGGCTATGGATGGCCAGGTCGTGAGCATGACTGCGCAGCCACACCTGCAACAGGTTGGGGCTCACATCCAGAATGGCCCGCGAGTCTTCGACAAAGCCTTGGCGATAGAAATGCCAGTCGTCCTCGCAGTGGAAGATGTACGGCGTCTTGACGTGGCTGTAAGCCAGGTCGATAGACGGCAACTGGCCAAGCTTGGGCCGGTTAACGAACACCTTGCAGTGCGGTTTCCAGTGCTCTGGCACAGCGGCATGCACAGCATCGTCACCGGAATCTTCGGTGATGAATACCTCGCGAATGGGCGCGGTGTTGTAGCGGTCGAAACTCTCAAGGGTATCTTTGAGCAGATCGAACCGCCCACAACTGGTCACGACGAGCGTGACGTCACTCTCATTTGAAAAGCGCACCGGACTCCCTCCGCATTGCGACAAACGGCCTTCAACAACCCGCTCCTGGGCGTGAAAGCTCTTATTTAGATGCCCAGCTTCAGGCGCAACCGCTGCCATGCAGACAAGGGCGGATGGGGCCTCAGCGCCGGGCGCATGTGGTCGACGATGCTACGGCCAACTGCGGCGAAACTGAAACGGGAAACCGCCAGATGGCGGCCATTTTCTGCAATCTGCCGGGCCAGTTCAGGGTCTGCCCGCAAACGGCGGAGCTTTTCCTGAAGGGTCGGGATGTTGTCATAGAACACCACGTTGTGCATGTCCTGCAGGCCCAGCGCGCGGTTCTCTTCCTCGCCCTGGTCGTATGCCAGCAATACGCAGCCACAGGCCATGGCTTCGAAATTCTTGATCATGTATTCGCCCATGCCAACGTCGGCACTGACGAAGAACCGGATACGGTTGAGCGTGTTGCAGTAGTCTTCGCCCGACTTGGTACGGGTAACCAGCAGGTTCTCGACCTGCCCCAATTCGTCCAGCAGCGCCTTGCGGCCGCTGTAGGCCACGCTGTTGACACTGCCGACGAAGGCCAGTTCGATATCGCGCTCACGCCCTTGGTCGGCCAGCAGTTGCTCGTCATAGCCCTTGGGCACGAATACCGCATCGAAGCCTTCCTGGCGCAGGCGTTCGCTGACCATGTAGCCCGAGCTGATGACCCGCGCCCATGGCAGCTGCCGGTAATGGGCGCTGAACTTGCCGGTGTACTTGCACGGGATGTAGTTCTGGTAGGCGTCGTGCTCCAGGATGACCAGGTTCGGCACGGTGCGGATGAAGGCCACCTGGCGAATCTCCTGCTTGAAGCGCAGGAAGAACACAATGCGGTCATAGCGCTCGACCTGCACTTCACGCTTGAAGTAGCGGCGCAGGTTGCGCTGGTCATCGCTGCTCAGCCAGCGCAGGTCGCACTCGCAGTTGGCCGCGACGCCGTCGTACAGGCGGTCGAGAATCGCCCGCTGTTCCTTCTGTACCAGAAATAGGACTTTCATAACGTTCCTTGGGCGCTCTGCGCCATCGCGGTCAACCATGGGGCGTGCTTACAGCTCACGCCGCCAGAACAGTTCGTGCCTGCGCACGGCCTTGCGGAAGAACTCGTTCTCCCCGTAAGGCGAGGGCCGCCGCCCGGCCAGCCAGCGCTGCAGCAGGCGGCGCAAGCGACGCTTGAAGGGCGCCGGCGGCTGCAAGTCGTGCATCATGCCCAGGGCCATGGCCTTGTCGCGCTGCGTGGCCAGGTCCAGCACCAGGCTGCAGGGTGCCCAGGCCTGGGCTGCGCTCAACTGCGGCGGCAAGGCCACGCCGTCGCCACTGTCGCCCATCGGCCAGCGGTCGTTGTCGTGCAGGTGATTGGCGTAGCACAACAAGGTCTGCGGCTGCCAGGCCAGGCCTTGCAGGGCCTCCAGCACGGCCGCCTGGGCGCAGATGTGATCGGGGTGCGGGTCGAGTTGCGGGTGCGGCATCACCAACACTTCCGGCTTGGCCATTTCCAGCAAGGCCCGCAGGTCGGCCAGCAGGTTGTGCCAGGTTGGCGCGCCATCGCGGTCGGCCGGTAGCGGGAACGGGTTGAACTGGCGGAACACGCGGATATCGGCCAGGTCAGCTTCACGGGAAGCAGCCGGCTGATCGGGCGCGGCCTGCATGGCAGGCAGTTGCAGGCAGAAGTAACCCAACTGCACACAACGTGACTCCGGCACACCAGCCCAGCGCGGCACGGCGATGCTGTCCCAGGCACGCAAGCGGCCCTTCAGGCGGGCGGCCTCGGCTTTTGGCAGGCCCATCTGCTGGTAGTGTTCGGCTTCGATCTCGCCAGCTGTCAGGGTGACCACCCAGGTTTCGTCGGCTTGGCTGTAGAGGCCATATGCAGCCAGCTCGGCGTCATCGGCGTGCGGCGCGATCACCATCACCCGGCGACGTTGCAGCTCGACAGCGGGGGTTATCCACAGGCGCGGCTGGCCTTGCAGCCGGCAATGACGACCGCGCAGGCGCAAGGTACCCGCTTGCAAGGGCACGGCCAGGCCGGTCAGGTTGAGAAAACGTACGCCATCAACACCACGCTCGAACGTTTGCCGGTCAGCCTGCTCAGCAGCATCCAGCTCTACCCGAGGGTCGAGAAACCGCCCCAGCCAGGAGCTTTTTACCTGCAGCTCAAGCATGAGGGTTTCGTCACCCTGCAGCACGCAATCGGCCTGGAGCCGGCCATCGCGCAGGCTGGCAGGCACTTCCCGCGCCTGTTCACCGAAGTCGTAGGCGTAATCCTCGCCCGGGGCGTAGAACAGATGGTCGGCAAACCAGGCTTCGTGAGCCGCCCAGACCAGCGGCAACAGCAGCAACGGCAGCCACCACCAGCTGAAAAACCCCAAGGCGACCAACGCAACCAGGCTCGTCAGCAAGCCCAGGCGCTTGTTGCGCCGGTGGCGCTTGAGCAACTGCTGCTTGCGGCTCACGCCTGGTACACCGGCACAGGGTTGCACCAGCGGTCCTTGTACTCGCGGTCGGCACGGCCGAACGAGAACCGCAGTGGCTTGTTGCGCGTACGGGCGTCTTCCCAGGCGGCCTGGGTATTGAGGAAGCTCAGCACGCTACCCGGGCTGAAAGCCTTGGTTTCAGGGTCTACGCCGCCATTGATGTACTCGACGCTGATCCATTCCGGCGCTTCGACGCGGTACACCAGCTGAATGGCAATCGGCTTGCCATCCAGCAGCAGTACCGAGCCGACCAGCAGCGCTTGCAGGCGCTCCAGCACCTGGGCCATGTGCTCGGCACCGGTGGCCGGGAAGCCCCAGCGGCGCTGGAACAGGTCGCAGTACATGCTGGCGATTTCCTGCGCACTGAAGTCGCTGATCGGGCGTACCAGGCCACCTGCTTCTTCCAGCAGGCGCAGTTCGCGGCGCTGGTTGTAGCGGAATTTTTTCGACAGGTCTTCAGGGGCGCGGGCCATGGCCAGCTGTTCCTTCTGCGCCTTGAGGCCGCTGAAGCGGCCCTGGTTCAGATCGGAGAGGTAGCGCGCGGCATGCCGCAGCGGTGCAGCGGCATCGGCTGCCGCCGGCAGGATGATTTCGGCATTGCCCAGATCGAACAGGGCTTTCTTGCCAGCACGCTTGAGCACATCCTTGGACAGCGCCAGGTGACGCCCCCAGGTCGGGATGGCGGCCTTCAGCTCACCCGCCTGATGCCAGCCCAGGTATCGCACCGGGATCTGTGCCAGGTCTGCCAGCTGTTCGACCACCAGCGGATGAGTGGCAACACTGCCACCAAAGCGCGCCCATGCCTCGGCATAGGCCTTGGCATCTATAACTTGCCAACCGCGTTCGCGGAAGGCCTGGATTCGATTGAGCATCAGGCCTGCTCCACCAGCGCACGCACTTGCGGCAGCTGCCAGAAGGCCTCACGCACCGCGTGGTCGGAGAAGCGTTCACGCAGACGCTGCAGCATGTGCTCGGCACAGGCCTGGCGCTGCTCGCCGTCCAGCACGGCAAGATGCTTCAGCCCCTGCGCCAACTGTGCAGCATCGCCCAGCGGGAACAGCACCCCCACACCCTCGACCACTTCGCGAGCCCCGCCGCATGCCGTGGCGAGCACCGGCACACCGGCGACCATGGCTTCGAGCAGGACCATGCCGAACGGCTCATGGTCAGAGCTCAGGGCAAACACGTCGAACGCCTGGAAATAGCGCCGTGCATCCGGCACCTGGCCCAGGAAGTCCACTTGCCCGGCAATGCCCAGCTCGGCGGCCTGAGCCTTGAGCTTGGCCTCCAGCCGGCCCTTGCCGAGAATCGCCAGACGGGCGCCCGCTGGCAGCCCTGGCAACGCCTGAGCAAAACCACGCAACAGGGTTGCCTGGTCTTTGTCGGGGTGCAGGCGCCCGACATTGCCGACGATCCATGCCTGTGCATCCAGGCCCAAGGCCTGGCGTGCTTCGGCGCGCGGCACCAGTGCCGCTTGCAGGGCGTCGATATCGATGCGGTTGTACAGGGTCTGGATGCGTTCGGCCGGCCACTGCGGCAGGCAGCGGCGCATATCGTCACGCACGGCGTCCGACACGCCCAGCAAGCTCAGGCGCTTGCTGAACAGGTTGGCGAACAACCGGCGGCCTTTGCGCTCGTAGTCGCCAAAGGCATGATGCACGCCAATCACCGGCAGGCCGGTGCCCAACAGGGCCACGTAGATCGGCTTGAAGCGGTGAGCAATGCAGAACGCGAAATTGCGCTCGGCCGCGATCCGCCGCAAGGCACGGATGGCGCCGAGCTTCAGGCCACGCACGGCCTTGGAGCTGAACGCCAGGAACAGCACCTCGTCCGACGCGCAGCCCGCCGCTACCTGCGGGTCGGCAGCGCCGGTAAGGAACACCGTGGTGACCTGGTAGCCACGGCCCTGGAACAGGCTGGCGTACTGACGGGCGCAATCCAGGAAAGGCCCGTCATAGCCATGGCAGAACTGCAGGATGCGCGGTTCAGAGCGGCTGGTCATAGGCGGCAGCGCCGTCCTTCACGACCAGGATGTCTTCCATGATCAGGTACTGCAGGTCCGAGCCGAAGAACATGTTCAGGGCATCGGTCGGCGAGCAGATCATCGGCTCACCACGGCGGTTCAGCGAGGTGTTCAGCGACACGCCGTTGCCGGTCAGGTCTTCCAGCGCCTTCATCATGTCGTAGTAGCGTGGGTTGTACTCACGCTTGAGCACCTGTGCACGCGAAGTACCGTCCTCGTGGACCACTTCCGGGACGCGGGTTTTCCACTCTTCAGCCACTTCGAAGGTGAAGGTCATGAATGGCGCCGGGTGGTCGACCTTGATCATCTGCGGGGCAACGGTGTCGAGCATCGACGGGCAGAAAGGTCTCCAGCGTTCGCGGAACTTGATCTGGTGATTGATGCGGTCAGCCACGCCCTCAACGCTCGGGCAGCCGATGATAGAACGACCACCGAGGGCGCGCGGGCCAAACTCCATGCGGCCCTGGAACCAGGCCACCGGGTTGCCGTCGACCATGATCTGGGCGATCTGCTGGGGCATGTTCTCCAGCTTGCGCCACTTCGGCTGGTTCGGGTGACGGGCGCAGGCCGCGATCACGTCTTCGTTGGAGTACGACGGGCCGAGGTAGACGTGTTCCATCTTCTCGACCGGTACGCCACGGGCATGGGAGACATAGGCCGCGGCGCCAACGGCAGTGCCTGCGTCGCCAGAGGCCGGCTGGACGAACAGCTCTTTCACGTCCGGACGGGCGATGATCTTCTGGTTCAGTTTCACGTTCAGCGCGCAGCCGCCGGCGAAGGCCAGCTTGCCGGTTTCACGCAGGGTGTCGCCCAGGTAGTGGTCGATCATCTGCAGCGCCAGTTTCTCGAACAGCGCCTGCATGCTGGCCGCGTAATGAATGTACGGCTCGTCGGCGATGTCGCCTTCGCGCTTGGGGCCCAGCCATTCGATCAGCTTCGGCGAGAAGTAGAAGCCCTTGCCCTTCTCTTTATAGCGGCGCAGGCCGATAACGTTGGCATACTCGGTGTTGATCACCAGTTCGCCGTTTTCGAAGCTGGCCAGGCGCGAGAAGTCGTACTTGCTGGCATCGCCATACGGCGCCATGCCCATGACCTTGAACTCGCCGTCGAGCATTTCGAAGCCGAGGAACTCGGTAATCGCGCCGTACAGGCCACCCAGGGAGTCCGGGTCGAAGAACTCCTTGATCTTGTGGATCTTGCCGTTTTCGCCGTAGCCAAAGAAGGTGGTGGCGTATTCGCCTTTACCGTCGATGCCGAGGATGGCGGTTTTTTCCTTGAAGCCCGAGCAGTGGTAGGCACTGGAGGCATGAGCCAGGTGGTGCTCGACCGGCTCGATCTTGACCTTTTTCGGGTCGAAGCCCAGCTGCTCCAGGCACCAGACGATCTTCTTGCGGTAGCGCTTGTAGCGACGGTTGCCCATCAGGATGGCGTCGAGGGCACGATCCGGGGCGTACCAGTAGCGCTTGGCATAGTGCCAGCGCGCCTTGCCGAACAGGCTGATCGGGGCGAACGGGATGGCTACCACGTCGACGTCGGACGGCTTGATGCCTGCCTGTTCCAGGCAGAACTTCGCCGACTCGTAGGGCATGCGGTTCTTCGCATGCTTGTCACGCACGAAGCGCTCTTCTTCGGCGGCGGCAATCAGCTTGCCGTCAATGTACAGGGCCGCGGAAGGGTCATGGCTAAGGGCGCCGGACAGGCCAAGGATCGTCAATGCCAAGGGATTAGCCTCTTCATTCGGTAAAAATGCGCCAGCGGCCTCTTGGGCGGGTGGCGGCTAAAGGGCGGGATTATAACGCAAAGATCAGGAACTGCGCGGTCGTTGTGGGAGCTGGCTTGCCCCGCGAACACCGGCAAAGCCGGTGCCATACACCGCGTCGCCTGCTTCGCGGGACAAGCCTGCTCCCACAAGGGATAGGAGACAGCTGCTTACTCGGCGATCAACCAGTCCATACGGTAGCTGCCATCGGTCTGCGCCAACTCCTTGGCCAGCCAAGGCAGCAGCTCCTTGAGCTCTTCTTCCAGCCCCCACGGTGGATTGGCAATGGCCAGGCCAGAGCCATTGAGCCCCTGCGGGCTGTCCTGATGATGCACATACAGCTCGACCCGCAGCAGTTTCGGCGCACCGGTGCTGGTCAGGTCCTGGTAGTAGCGAGTCAGCGAGCGCTGGTCCTTGATCGGGTACCAGATGGCCGCAACAGTCTGGCGCATGCGGCCAATCGCCTCTTTCATGGCATTGGTGCAGCGCTTGAGCTCATCGGCCTGCTCGAACGGCGGGTCGATCAGCATGATCGCGCGCTTTTCCTGCACCGGCAGCAAGGCCCGCGGCACATGCCAGCCTTCACCCAGATGCACGACCACGCGCGGGTCTTTTTTCATGTTCTCCTTGAGCAGCGGCCCGTCTTCGGGGTGCTTCTCGTTGAGCAGGGCACGGTCCTGCTGGCGCATCAGGCGACGGGCCAGCTCGGGCGAACCGGGGTAGTAACGCAGCTCGCCGTCGGCGTTCAGGCGCTTGATGACGCGCAGGTAATCGGCAGCCATCGCTGGCAGGTCGTCACGATTCCACAAGCGGGCAACGCCTTCCAGATACTCGCCGGTACGGGTTGCCTGGTCGCCTTGCAGGTCGTACAGACCAAGCCCTGCGTGGGTATCGATGTAGGCGAACGGCTGCTCCTTGCGCGACATCAGGGCGATGAGGCGGGTCAGCACGATGTGTTTGAGGACGTCGGCGTGGTTGCCGGCGTGGAAGGCGTGACGATAGTTCATGGCAACTCCTGCGGGGGTGGCAAGTTTACCTTGCCTTGCAGGCGGAGTCAGGCCTTGCTGCTGATCGGTGGCGCCCGCGAAGCAGGCGCCGCCGATTCAACGGGTATTACTTGTCAGCGTGATAAGCCGCATCAGCGGTTTCGAAGCGCTTGACCATCGACTGCGACGGGCTGCCCAGCTTGCTCACCAGCACAATGGCGATGCTGGCGAACAGGAAGCCCGGGATGATTTCGTACAGCCCGAGGGTGTCGAAGTTCTTCCACAGGATCACGGTCAGCGCGCCCACCACGATACCGGCCAGCGCGCCGTTACGGGTCATGCCTTTCCACAGTACCGAAATAAGCACTACCGGGCCGAAGGCCGCACCGAAGCCAGCCCAGGCGTAGGCCACCAGGCCCAGCACGCGGTTTTCCGGGTTTGCGGCCATGGCGATGGCGATCAGCGCAACGGCCAGCACCATCAGGCGGCCAACCCACACCAGCTCACCCTGCGAGGCGTTCTTACGCAGGAAGGCTTTGTAGAAGTCTTCGGTCAGGGCACTGGAGCACACCAGCAGCTGGCAGCTCAGGGTGCTCATTACTGCCGCCAGAATGGCCGACAGCAGCACACCGGCAATCCATGGGTTGAACAGGATCTTGGCCAGCTCGATGAACACACGCTCGCGGTTTTCAGTGACCGGACCCGCCAGGTCAGGGTGCGCCGAGAAGTAGGCGATACCGAAGAAGCCCACGGCACAGGTACCGGCCAGGCACAGGATCATCCAGGTCATGGAGATACGGCGAGCGTTGGCAATCGACTTCACCGAGTCGGCAGCCATGAAGCGCGCCAGGATGTGCGGCTGGCCGAAATAGCCCAGACCCCAGCCCATCAACGAGATGATACCGACGAAGGTCGCGCCCTTGAGCATGTCGAAGTTGGCCGGGTTCACCGCGTCGATGGCGGCGAAGGTGGTGTCGAAGCCACCGGTCGAGATCAGCACGATCACCGGGGTGAGGATGAGCGCGAAGATCATCAGCGACGCTTGCACGGTGTCGGTCCAGCTCACTGCCAGGAAGCCACCCACGAAGGTGTAGGCAATCGTGGCCGCAGCCCCCGCCCACAGGGCAGTTTCATACGACATGCCGAAGGTGCTTTCGAACAGGCGGGCACCGGCAACGATGCCAGAGGCGCAATAGATGGTGAAGAACACCAGGATGACGATGGCCGAGATGATCCGCAACAGGCCGCTGTTGTCTTCGAAGCGGCTGGAGAAGTAATCCGGCAGGGTCAGTGCATCACCGTTGTGCTCGGTCTGCACGCGCAGGCGGCCGGCGACGAACAGCCAGTTCAGATAGGCACCGACGGTGAGACCGATGGCGATCCAGGCCTCGGAAAGACCGGAGAAGTAGATGGCGCCCGGCAGGCCCATGAGCAGCCAGCCGCTCATGTCGGAAGCGCCAGCGGAAAGCGCGGTCACCACGCTGCCCAGGCTACGACCGCCGAGGATATAGTCGGAAAGGTTGTTGGTGGAGCGATAGGCAGCGAAGCCGATCAGCACCATTGCCGCGATGTAGATCACGAAGGTGATCGTTAGTGGATTGCCCATACGTGTGCCCTGGCGTTTGTTTTTATCTCATGCGCAACCGCAGCCATGGCGGTTGCACCCAGGCGGCGAATGCTATGCAACAACGCAAAGCGGGTGCAACCCTTTTTCATTTGCAAGTTGCACCTGCCGGTGCATTTTCCGATAAAGCTGCTTTCTTGCTCCTTTTTGGCGCATCAAGCCGTTTTTTCAGAATAAAAAGCACCGAAAACGACCCTTTCCATCGTGTGGAAATGACTGTCAGACGAGTTGCACCTTTTACACAAAAAATTCGGGTTGCACCTGGTTGCACCCGAATTGTCCTACAGATACTCTTGACGCCAGCTTAGGCCACAACCGTGGCAATAACGAGGATAAGAAATGGCGACTACCACCCTTGGGGTCAAACTCGACGACCCGACCCGTGAGCGACTCAAAGCAGCTGCGCAGTCCATTGACCGCACGCCGCACTGGTTGATCAAGCAAGCGATCTTCAATTACCTGGAGAAGCTCGAGGGTGGTGCCACCCTGACCGAACTCAACGGTCATGTCAGCAACCTGGCCGACGACGCCGGCGAAGTCCAGGCTGACCACAGCCACCAGTGCTTCCTGGAATTCGCCGAGAGCATCCTGCCGCAGTCCGTGCTGCGTTCGGCAATCACTGCCGCCTACCGCCGCCCCGAGCAGGAAGTGGTGCCAATGCTGCTGGAGCAGGCGCGCCTGAGCGCCCCGCTGGCAGAGGCAACCAACAAGCTGGCCGCCGGCATCGCCGAAAAACTGCGCAACCAGAAGAGCGCTGGTGGCCGTGCCGGCATCGTCCAGGGCCTGCTGCAGGAATTCTCGCTGTCGTCCCAGGAAGGCGTGGCGCTGATGTGCCTGGCCGAAGCCTTGCTGCGCATCCCCGACAAGGGCACCCGCGACGCGCTGATCCGCGACAAGATCAGCACCGGCAACTGGCAGCCGCACCTGGGCAACAGCCCATCGCTGTTCGTCAACGCCGCCACCTGGGGCCTGCTGCTGACCGGCAAGCTGGTCAGCACCCACAACGAATCCGGCCTGACCTCCTCGCTCACCCGAATTATTGGTAAAAGCGGCGAGCCGATGATCCGCAAGGGCGTCGACATGGCCATGCGCCTGATGGGCGAGCAGTTCGTGACCGGTGAAACCATTGCCGAAGCCCTGGCCAACGCCAGCCGCTTCGAAGCCAAAGGTTTCCGCTATTCCTACGACATGCTCGGCGAAGCGGCACTGACCGAGCACGACGCACAGAAGTACCTGGCGTCCTACGAGCAGGCCATCCACTCGATCGGCAAGGCCTCCCATGGCCGCGGCATCTATGAAGGCCCGGGCATCTCCATCAAGCTGTCGGCGCTGCACCCGCGCTACAGCCGCGCCCAGTACGAGCGCGTGATGGAAGAGCTGTACCCGCGCCTGCTGTCGCTGACCCAGCTGGCCAAGCAGTACGACATCGGCCTGAACATCGACGCCGAGGAGGCCGACCGCCTGGAACTGTCGCTCGACCTGCTCGAGCGCCTGTGCTTCGAACCGTCGCTGGCCGGCTGGAACGGTATCGGCTTTGTTATCCAGGCCTACCAGAAACGCTGCCCGTACGTGATCGACTACGTCATCGACCTGGCCAAGCGCAGCCGCCACCGCCTGATGATCCGCCTGGTAAAAGGCGCCTACTGGGACAGCGAGATCAAGCGCGCCCAGGTCGAAGGCCTGGAAGGCTACCCGGTCTACACCCGCAAGGTGTACACCGACGTGTCCTACGTGGCCTGCGCCCGCAAGCTGCTGGCCGTGCCAGAAGCCATCTACCCGCAGTTCGCCACCCACAACGCCCACACCCTGTCGGCCATTTACCACATTGCCGGGCAGAACTATTACCCGGGCCAGTACGAGTTCCAGTGCCTGCACGGCATGGGCGAGCCACTGTACGAGCAAGTGGTCGGCAAGGTTGCCGATGGCAAGCTGAACCGCCCGTGCCGCGTGTATGCACCGGTCGGCACCCACGAAACACTGCTGGCCTACCTGGTACGCCGCCTGCTGGAAAACGGCGCCAACACCTCGTTCGTCAACCGCATCGCCGACCACTCGATTTCCATTCAGGAACTGGTTGCCGACCCGGTCGCCAGCATCGAGCGCATGGGCACCCAAGAAGGCAGCATCGGCCTGCCGCACCCGCGCATCCCGCTGCCGCGTGAACTGTATGGCAGCGAGCGCGCCAACTCGGCCGGTATCGACATGGCCAACGAACACCGCCTGGCATCGCTGTCCTGCGCCATGCTGGCCACCGCTCACAATGACTGGAAAGCCTCCCCGCTGTTGGCCTGCGCGGCCAGCCAAGGTGCCGCCGCGCCGGTACTGAACCCGGCAGACCACCGCGACGTGGTAGGCCATGTACAGGAAGCTACCGTCGCCGATGTCGACAACGCCATCCAGTGCGCGCTGAATGCTGCACCGATCTGGCAGGCTACCCCGCCCGCCGAGCGCGCCGCCATTCTTGAGCGCACCGCCGACCTGATGGAGGCCGAAATCCAGCCGCTGATGGGCCTGCTCATCCGCGAAGCGGGTAAAACCTTCGCCAACGCCATCGCCGAAGTGCGTGAAGCCGTGGACTTCCTGCGTTACTACGCGGTACAGGCCCGCAACGACTTCAGCAACGACGCCCACCGCCCGCTGGGCCCGGTGGTGTGCATCAGCCCGTGGAACTTCCCGCTGGCAATCTTCACCGGCCAGGTAGCCGCTGCCCTGGCCGCCGGTAACCCGGTACTGGCCAAGCCAGCCGAGCAAACCCCGCTGATCGCCGCCCAGGCCGTGCGCCTGCTGCTGGAAGCCGGCATCCCTGAAGGCGTGCTGCAACTGCTGCCAGGCCGCGGCGAAACCGTTGGTGCCGGCCTGGTGGGTGATGAGCGCGTCAAAGGTGTGATGTTCACGGGCTCCACCGAAGTGGCCCGCCTACTGCAACGTAACGTCGCTGGCCGCCTGGACAACCAGGGCCGACCGATCCCGCTGATCGCCGAAACCGGTGGCCAGAACGCCATGATCGTCGACTCCTCGGCACTGACCGAGCAGGTGGTGATCGACGTGGTGTCCTCGGCCTTCGACAGTGCCGGCCAGCGTTGCTCGGCCCTGCGCGTGCTGTGCCTGCAGGAAGACTCCGCCGACCGCGTGATCGAAATGCTCAAGGGCGCCATGGCCGAAAGCCGCCTGGGCTGCCCGGACCGCCTGGCCGTGGACATTGGCCCGGTGATCGACGCCGAAGCCAAGGCCGGCATCGAGAAGCACATCCAGGGCATGCGCGAGAAAGGCCGCTCGGTCTATCAAGTGGCAATCGCCGATGCCGCCGAGATCAAGCGCGGCACCTTCGTGATGCCAACCCTGATCGAACTGGAAAGCTTCGACGAGCTGAAGCGCGAAATCTTCGGTCCGGTGCTGCACGTGGTGCGCTACAACCGTCGCAACCTGGACCAGTTGATCGAGCAGATCAACAACTCCGGCTACGGCCTGACCCTCGGCGTGCACACCCGCATCGACGAGACCATCGCCAAAGTCGTGGAAACCGCCAACGCCGGCAACATGTACGTCAACCGCAACATCGTCGGTGCGGTGGTGGGTGTGCAGCCGTTCGGTGGTGAAGGCCTGTCTGGTACCGGCCCGAAAGCCGGCGGCCCGCTGTACCTGTACCGCCTGCTGTCGACCCGCCCGGCCGATGCCATTGGCCGCCACTTCCAGCACCAGGATGGCGAAGGCAAGCCGGACCGCACCCTGCACGATCAGCTGATCAAGCCGCTGCACGGCCTGAAGGCCTGGGCAGAAAACAACCAGCTGGCCGACCTGGCCGCGCTGTGCAGCCAGTTCGCCAGCCAGTCGCAGAGCGGCATCGCCCGCCTGCTGCCAGGCCCGACCGGCGAGCGCAACAGCTATACCATCCTGCCGCGCGAGCACGTGCTGTGCCTGGCCGACAACGAGGCCGACCTGCTGGCCCAGTTCGCGGCCGTGCTGGCGGTGGGCAGCTCGGCGGTATGGGCTGACGGCGAACCTGGCAAGGCGCTGCGCCAGCGCCTGCCACGCGAGCTGCAGGCCAAGGTGAAGCTGGTTTCGGACTGGAACAAGGATGAGGTGGCGTTCGACGCCGTGATCCACCATGGCGACTCGGACCAACTGCGCGGCGTTTGCCAGCAGGTGGCCAAACGCGCCGGGGCGATCGTGGGTGTGCACGGGCTGTCCAGCGGGGATCACCAGATTGCGCTGGAGCGCTTGGTGATCGAGCGGGCAGTGAGTGTCAACACTGCTGCTGCGGGCGGTAATGCCAGCTTGATGACCATTGGCTGAGGGTTGTTGATATGAAAGGAGAGCTTCGGCTCTCCTTTTTTATGGGCGCATGGCTTGAGATGTTCAGCACCTATGATACCGAGCGCCGCCCGCGCGGCGCATCGCGAGCTGCGCTCGCTCCTACGTTTGTTTCGGGCCAATTATTCCTGCGGGATTTGCGCGCGAACGCTTTGGTGCATGACACGATATCGCGTCGTACAAACCAAGCGGTCGCGCGCCTCTGGCACAGGCATGACTGGCCCGAAACCAACGTAGGAGCGAGCGCAGCTCGCGATGCGCCGCGCGGGCGGCGCTCGATCGCGCAGGCGCCAAAAAACAAAAGACAAGTGCCTAAATGCCCCAAACCCTTTCTAAACCCATATCACCCAAACCTATTAACCTGTCCCCACCCCGACCTCGCCCCTACACTCGCAGCATCCCGCCTCAGGACCGCCACCATGCCCGAGACCCTGCTCAGCCGCCGCAACCTCGCCTTCGAACTCTATGAAGTCCTCGACGCCGAAGCCCTCACTCAGCGCCCGCGCTTCGCCGAGCACAACCGCGAAACCTTCGACGCCGCGCTGACCACTGCACGCACCATCGCCGAAAAGTTCTTCGCCCCGCACAACCGCAAGGCTGATGAAAACGAGCCGCGCTATGTGGACGGCCGGGCCGAACTGATCCCGGAGGTGAAACCCGCGGTCGATGCCTTCCTCGAAGCCGGCTTCCTCAACGCCAACCGCGATTTCGAAGCCGGCGGCATGCAGTTGCCCAGCCTGGTCTCGCAGGCCTGCTTCGCCCACTTCCAGGCCGCCAACGCCGGCACTACGGCCTACCCGTTCCTGACCATGGGCGCAGCCAACCTGATCGAGAGTTTTGGCAACGACGAGCAAAAGCGCCTGTTCCTGCAGCCGATGATCGAGGGCCGCTATTTCGGCACCATGGCGCTGACCGAGCCCCACGCCGGCTCATCGCTGGCCGACATCCGCACCCGCGCCGAACCTGCCGGCGACGGCAGCTACCGGCTCAAGGGCAACAAGATCTTCATCTCCGGCGGCGATCACGAACTGTCCGACAACATCGTGCACATGGTGCTGGCCAAACTGCCGGACGCCCCGCCTGGGGTGAAAGGCATCTCGCTGTTCATCGTGCCGAAATACCTGGTGAACCAGAACGGCAGCCGTGGCCCACGCAATGATGTGCTGCTGGCCGGGTTGTTCCACAAGATGGGCTGGCGCGGCACCACCTCTACCGCGCTGAACTTCGGTGACAACGGCGAGTGCGTCGGCTACCTGATCGGCCAACCGCACCAAGGCCTGGCCTGCATGTTCCAGATGATGAACGAGGCACGCATCGGCGTCGGCATGGGCGCGGTGATGCTCGGTTACGCCGGTTACCTGTACTCGCTGGAGTACGCCCGCCAGCGGCCGCAGGGTCGGCTGCCGGATAACAAAGACCCGCACAGCCCGGCGGTGCCGATCATCGAACACAGTGATGTGAAACGCATGCTGCTGGCGCAGAAGGCCTACGTCGAAGGCGCCTTCGACCTGGGCCTGTACGCCGCTCGCCTGTTCGACGACACCCAGACCGCCAACGAAGAAAGCACTCGCAAGCAGGCTCAGGAGCTACTCGACCTGCTGACCCCTATCGTCAAATCCTGGCCCTCGGCCTTCTGCCTCAAGGCCAACGAACTGGCCATCCAGATTCTCGGCGGCCACGGCTATACCCGTGAATACCCGGTAGAACAGTACTACCGCGACAACCGCCTGAACCCGATCCACGAAGGCACCGAAGGCATCCAGTCGCTCGACCTGCTCGGCCGCAAGCTGGCGCAGAACAATGGCGCCGGCCTCAAGCAACTGATCCGCCTGATCGCCGGTACGGCCGAGCGCGCCAGCCATCACCCGAACCTCGACCCGCTACGCCAGCCGCTGGAGCAATTGGTCAACCGACTGCAAAGCGTGACCCTTGCCTTGCTCGGCGACTTGGCCCAAGGCAAGGTCGCAGGTGCCCTGGCCAACTCGGCCCTGTACCTCAAGGCGTTCGGCCACTGCGTGATTGGCTGGCGTTGGCTGGAACAGGCCATTCACGCCGAGCTTGGCCTGCTCAAGGGCAACGCCAGCGACCGCGACTTTTACCTCGGCAAGCTGCAAGCGGCGCGTTATTTCCTGACCTGGGAAGTACCGGGCTGCCATCATGAGCTGGCATTGCTCGAGGCACGCGACGCCACCTGCCTCGCGATGCAAGACGCCTGGTTTTAGGAGCGCATTGCGCGCCTTCATGCACGGTGCCTATCTCTCCACTGCATGTGCAGGCGAAGTCACCCTGCGCGGGCTACGCGCAATGGCGATTCCCGCAGCGACCACTGCGACGCCTGCATAGGTTGTCCAGTGGATCGCGTCCCCGAACATCAGTGCTGCCCATAGCAACGTCACTGGCGGCTCCAGATAGACCAGTGCCGAAACGCGAGTCGCCGACAGTTTTGTGAGCAGTATCCACAGGCTCAAGTAGGCGATGAACGTCGAGAACAAGGTCAGCCATGCAACAGCCGCCCAGACTTGCGTGCTGGCAGGCACCTCGATCAGGCCCAGCGGCAAGCCTGTGGCTGCCAGCAGTACCAACGTCGTGGTTGACTGCAAAAACAGCGGCATCAACAAGCCGTCCTTGCTGTGGTCGGTCGCCAGTACCGATTGCCGCCGCTGATAAAGGGTGGCAATGGACAACGTGACGGCGGCGATCAGCGGCAGAGCGTATAGCCAAAGCTCAAGCCGGGTCGTGGACAGGCTGTACTCTCCCAGCACGACCACACTTACGCCCGCGAACCCGACCCCAAGCCCCAGCCACTCCTGCCGGCCGCTGCGCTCATGCTGGTCCTTGCGGCTCATCGATGCCGTTATCAGTGGCTGCAGGGCGCAAATAATGGCAGCGATCCCGGCCGGTAGCCCACCTCGAATAGCGATGTAAACACTCACCAGGTAGGCGAACTGGGCCAAAAAGCCGATCACGGCGTTGTAGCGTATTTGTGCCCACGACAATGCCCCCAGTCGATGCGCGACAATGGGCAACAGGCAGATGCTGACCAGCAGAAAGCGCCAGAAGAGCAGGCTGATCGCACCCGCGTCCTCTGTACCCAGCCGGGCGCCAATGAAGCCCGAACTCCAGGACAGGACAAAAATGGCTTGCAGCAGGATCAGGTAGAGCACACTGCTTGGCATACTCACGCCCCTATGGGATGCAATTCCTCGAACGTAATCGGCTCAATGCCGATACGCGCATAGTGCCGGGCAGCCGGCCGGTGCAGTGCCCAGCGTAACCCCAGCCAATTCGGCAGGGTCGCGGGAATGCCGTCGTCAGAAGCCAGGTGCCAGAAACGGTTGGAGTCGTCACTGAACCAGGGACAATGGAACGACAACACCAGTGACATGCGTCGCCCGCTGAGTACCGGGCGAACACCGTGAAACAATCGGCTGCCGTAGATGAACAAGGCATCACCAGGCGCGTCCAGGCGTGCAGTTTCGAAGGTGCGGTAATCCAGGGCATCAAAGGTATCGACTGTACCGTTGTGGAACAGGAACTCGCCGCCGCTGTAATCGGAAGGCCCCGACAGCACGATGTTGAGCACATAATTGGTGCCGTCCGTGTGCCACATGCCCAGTTGCTGCTGTTGCTCCGCTGGCTTGGGATAGAAATAGTTGATCTGCGAGCGGGCGTTGAGCATGGGGTAAGGCACCAGCGGCACGCCCGCAATGCGCGACACGGCCAACAGGAATGCGCGACTGCACATCATGTCGTTGATGAACGACGACAGCGCGGTAACCCCTCGCGTGCGCCGGGAAATGATCCATTCACTGTCGCCAGCGGCTTCCTCCAGGCGTGTGCAGATGCCTTGCAAGGCCGCAACACCTTCAGGTGTGAACAGCCGATGGACAACCGCTACCCCAGTGATGGTATCGACCGAAATTTTGGCGTGCGGGCTGCGGGTATAGCCCAGCTCTCCCAGTGTTCGGGTATCGGCGATGGTGGCGCCTTGGGGCCAGAGCAGATCGTCCCGCCAGGCAACCTCCTCGCCGAGGCATATCGACGAAGGTCGCGGCGCGCGCTTCAGCGTTGACTTGAGCGCCAGCTTCACACGGCCAACGCCGCGCTCGAACAAAGGTAAGGTGTCTGAGTGGTTCATGATGAGTCTGTCCCTGTAAGCCGCTACTGGAGGTACTTCGCGATTTGATAGCGCACCGAGCCGTCGCCACTGGCGAATTCGTCCATCACGCTGCAGTTGCAGTGCTGTGCCCTGATGCGACGGAACTGTTCGGGCGTGTACTTGAGGCAGATATTGGTCAGCAGATACCCATGTTGATGTAGGCGCTGAACAGGCTGCAGGGTCACAGCCACATGGATCGACTCACCCAGAATTCGCAACGGCACGAGCATGGCTTCATGCGGCCCCGACGGTGTGAAGCCTTGTTGAAGCGCAACCATTCGGGAGAACTGCAGCATGTTGGGGTTGGCGTAGAACCCAAGGATGGGCTGTTCCAACCCTTCCTCGTACACCTGCATTTCCGAAAGAATGTAGGTCGTTTCACCTGCAAGACTACGGATCAGCCTTCCCGTGCTCACCGGCAACTCGTTACCCTCCTGAAAGCCCAGCAGGGTGATCAGGGTAAGCTCCTGGTCGTGACGTAAATCGTCATGGGTGACCGTGCGGTAGTCGGCGGCGATGTAGTTGAAGCTCCCGTCGCCTTGCACTATCGGCCGCACCGCATCACTCATCGCGGGCTCCGAAGTCTGGTTGATATCGATGGCGGTGTAGCGAATGGAGCTGGAAGTCTCGGCCATTCGCTTCAGCAGGCAAGCGCTCTTGATCGGCTCAGGGCCCAACTCGACATAGTGCACCCTGCGCCCATTGCCAAGTGCTGCCAGGCGGTCGGCAACATTGCTAATGACGCTTTTGAGCGCCCCCTGCCCTTGTGCGTCGGCACACAGCCCCTCCTGCCCCACACCCTGTTCATTCAAGGCCCGCATCAGCAGAAATATCTCGTGGTTAAAACGATGATCGCTTTGCGGCCCAAGCTCAGGCTGAGACAGGGTCGAGTACTTCTCGTGGTTCTCGACCGTCCATAGCCGAGCGTTCTGGTACGAAGGGGTATGCACAAGTGCATCTACAACGAAGTCGTTCAGGCTCATCCGTATCATTCCATTGCATTTTCGGGAGGTAGGCGTGCTTTGACCTCACAGTAAGAGGGGGTATAAAGCCTGTACAGTTGAATAAATCGAAGCGCTGGTTCGATCCGGCTAAATCAGGTGGCGCAATGGGCAAAGGCCTCGACATCAACGTACTGAGAACCTTCCAGGCAGTAGCGCGGCTGGGCCGCTTCAAGGATGCAGCCGACTACGTCCACCGCAGCCCTTCGGCGGTAACCACACAAATCCAGAAGCTGGAAGAAAAGGTCGGGCAACAACTGTTTGCCCGCAGCAACCAATCGGTGGAGCTGACCCCGGCAGGCCGGCACTTGCTGGGCGAGGCAACACGTTTTCTGATGGCGCATGACAGGTTGCTGGCTACGCTGTCACCGCAGCAGATCACCGGAAAAGTGCGCCTGGGTGTGCCCGACGGCTATGCCGCCAACCTCATGAGCGACTTCTTGCCGGTGTTTGTTGCCAGTAACCCGAAACTGGAACTGGAGGCCGTGGCACGGTCCAGCGCCGAGCTCATCGACCTGTTTGCCCGACAGCGGCTGGACCTGGCAGTGGCGGTCAGCAGTGAAGACTGGCAGCAAGGTGAATGGATACGATCGACTCAGCCTCGCTGGGCCGCCGCCCCGGGGTTCAATCATGATGCCAGCCGCCCCTTGCCACTGGCTCTGCAGTTGAAAGGCTGCCCGTACAGAGAGGCGGCCTTGCAGGCACTGAAAGCTCAAGGCATCGCGTACCGCATCCTGCTGGAAAGCGCCAACTGGCATGCCGTGCTGGCCTGCATGAGGAGTGGCCTGGCCGTTGGCATCGTCGAAGGGCTGGATAACGCCGACCCATCGCTCACTTACGTGGAGGGCATGGGCTTGCCCGACCTCGCCGAGCATCACGTCTACCTGCTGACGGACACCTCTCACCATGTCGCGCTGCATTTGAACGGAATGTTGAAAGCCGCCATCCAGAAAGAAGGGGTGGCAACGCCCGACCATTTCCCGCCGCGCGTTATTTCCTGACCTGGAAAGTACCGGGCTGCCATAATGAGCTGGCATTGCTAGAGGGGTGGTTCTAGGGGGAGCCACCGTGTACACGGAGGCTTGTGCATGTTTGATTCCAGCGCCCTGCTGCGCCAGCGTTTTGCCGCGCTGCGCAGTACGGCCGAGTTGTTTTCCCTGCGCCATGTGAAACAGTCGCACCAGGCGCTATCGGTTCGCCGCAACGTTGCCGAACCTCCGTTCTTCAGCCAGGACGAAGGCGCCATGCTCACTGTGCGGGTCAACGGCGTGGAAGCTTACGCGGCCACCGCCGACCTGTCCCAGGCGGGCCTGCAACACGCGTTGGAGCAGGCCGAGGTCCTGGCCCGGCAGATCGCCCGGCACAGCTTGCTGGACCTGCGCGACCAACCCGTGACCAGCGCCCGTCACGATCATATTTCACCCAACTTCGACCAGCCCGTGCTGTCCCTCGCCGACTGCCTTGGCTTGCTCGCCGCCGAATCGGCCAGCGTGCCCAAGGACAGCCGCCTGGTGGACTGGCAGGCGAGCCTGGGCCTGACCCTGGTCGAGCAAACCTACCTGAACTCGGCCGGTGCCGAACTGCGCCACGCCCAGCGCTTCCTGTTCCCAGGCCTGGGTGTCACCGCCAGCGATGGCCAGGACAGCCAGAGCCGCAGCCTGGGCCGCGACAACTTCGGCCAGCAGGGCGGGTTCGAAATCATCGAGCGTTGCGGGCTGGTGGGCGCCGCCCGGCAAGTTGCCGACGAGGCACTGCAGTTGCTGCTGGCACCCAACACCCCCAGCGGCCCACGCGATCTGCTGCTGATGCCAGACCAGATGATGCTGCAGATTCACGAGTCCATCGGCCACCCGCTGGAAATGGACCGCATCCTCGGTGACGAGCGTAATTACGCTGGCACCAGCTTCGTCAAAGCCGGCGATTTCGGCCACCTGCAATACGGCTCCAGCCTGCTGAACGTGACGTTCGACCCGACCATCGGCGAAGAGCTGGCCAGCTACAGCTTCGATGACGACGGCACCCCGGCCAGCAAGCAGTTCCTGATCCGCGACGGCCTGCTGTTGCGCCCGCTGGGCGGCGCATTGTCGCAATTCCGCTCTGGCCTGGACGGCGTGGCCAACAGCCGCGCCTGCGGGTGGAACCGTGCACCGATCGACCGCATGGCCAACCTGAACATCGAGCCGGGCGACCAAAGCCTGGAGCAACTGGTGAAGGGTATCGAGCACGGCATCCTGATGCGCACCAACCGCTCCTGGTCCATCGACGATGCACGCAACAAGTTCCAGTTCGGCTGCGAATGGGGCCAGCTGATCGAAAACGGTGAGCTCAAGGGCATCGTCAAGAACCCCAACTACCGCGGCATCTCCGCACAGTTCTGGCGCAACCTGGCGGCGGTTGGCGACCGCAGCACCTTCCAGGTACTCGGCACGCCCAACTGCGGCAAGGGCGAACCCAACCCGGTGGTGCGGGTCGGCCATGCATCGCCCGCCTGCGTATTCCGCCAGATTGATGTATTCGGAGGAGACGCCTGATGAAACATGCTTTCGAAACCCTGGTCGGGGATGTGCGCGCCGCCCTGCAAGCAGGCGAGCAGTTCACCCTCGGCTACAGCGCCGAACAGTCGCAATTCGTGCGTTTCAACCACGCCAAGGTGCGCCAGGCCGGCACTGTCAGCCAGGCCAGCGCGCAACTGCGGTTGGTCGGTGATGGCCGCCAGGCGGAACAGCAGGTGACCTTGAGTGGCGACGCGCAACTGGACCGCCAGCGCCTTGGCGATGCGCTGGAGCAACTGCGCCAGACGTTGCCACTGTTGCCCGTTGACCCTTATCTGCGGCTAGACGAAAGTGCCTGGCAAAGCCACAGCCTGCAGGCGCAGCCCCTGCCCGAACTGGACGAAGTACTGGCCCTGCTCGACCGCGAAGCAGGCGAGCTGGACCTGGTCGGTATCTACGCTGCCGGCCCGATCTGTCGGGGCTTTGCCAGTTCGTTCGGTGCCTTTGGCTGGCACCAGGCCAACAGCTTCAACTTCGACTGGAGCCTGTTCCACAAAAACGGCCAGGCGGTGAAGGCCAACTATGCCGGCCAGGTGTGGAGCACGGATGACTTCATCGCACGTCTGCGCCAGGCGCGAGAACAGTTGGGCTTCCTCGGCCGCCCGGCAGTCACCCTCAAACCCGGCAGCTACCGCGCCTACCTGGCCCCGGCGGCCATGGACGAAATCGCCGGCATGCTGTGCTGGGGCGGTTTTTCCGCGCAGGCGCTGGCCACTGGCAACAGCGCCTTGCAGCGTTTGTACAACGGTGATGCCCGGCTGAGCCCGCTGGTGAGTTTCTCCGAGCAGGTTAGCGGGTCGCTGAGCCCGGCGTTTTCCGATGAGGGGGCACCGCGCCTGGATGTGCCGTTGATTCAGCAAGGAGAGGCGCAGCAGAGGTTGATCAGTGCACGCAGTGCAGCCGAGTTCGCGTTGCTGGCCAATGGTGCCGACAGTTACGAATCGCCGTGTGCGCTGAGCCTGGCGCCGGGTACTCTGGCCAGCGAGCATGTGCTTGAGCGGCTGGGTACCGGGCTGTACATCAGTAACCTGTGGTACCTGAACTACTCTGATCTGCCGGCGGCGCGCATGACGGGGTTGACCCGATTCGCTACCTTCTGGGTGGAAAACGGGCAGATTCAGGGGCCCGTGAGCACCATGCGCTTCGATGACAGCCTGTACAGTTTGCTTGGCAGCCAGCTGGAGGACCTGACCCGCGAGCGCGAGATGATCCTGTCGACCAGCACCTATGGACAGCGCAGTACCGGGTCGAGTCATTTGCCGGGGGCACTGGTCAAAGGTCTCACACTGACATTGTGACTGGATTTGCTGGCCCTTTCGCGGCTAAAGCAGCTCCTACAGGGATCGCATAACCCTTGTGGGAGCGGCTTTAGCCGCGAAGAGGCCGGCACTGACAAACGAGGAAGTCATGCCCGATCGAGCACCGCTAGACCCCGTCACCGCCCGCTGGATCCCTTGGGTGGTGGCCATCGCCTTCTTCATGCAGTCCCTGGACGGCACCATCCTCAACACCGCACTGCCGGCCATGGCCCGCTCGCTGGCCGAAGACCCGCTGCGCATGCAGGGCGTGATCATCGCCTACATGCTCACCGTAGCCCTGCTGATCCCCGCCTCGGGCTGGATCGCCGACCGTTTCGGCACCAAGCGCATCTTCTTCAGTGCCATCCTGCTGTTCAGCTTCGGCTCGCTGCTGTGTGCCGCTGCCAACAGCCTGGGCTTTTTGATCTTCGCCCGGGTCGTGCAGGGCCTGGGCGGTGCGCTGATGCTGCCGGTCGGGCGCCTGGTGGTGCTGCGCGCCTATCCACGCAGCGAGTTGGTGCGAATCATGAGTTTCATCACCATCCCCGGCCTGCTCGGCCCATTGCTAGGCCCGACGGTCGGCGGCTGGCTGGTGGAGATCCTCAGCTGGCACTGGATCTTCCTGCTCAATCTGCCCGTCGGCCTGATCGGTTGCTTTGCCGTATGGAAGTTCATACCAGACCTACGCGGTGCCGAGCGCACCACGTTCGACGGCCCCGGTTTCCTGCTGTTTGGTGCCGCGATGGTACTGATCACCATCGCCATGGAAGGCCTGGGCGAGCTGCACCTGCCGCACTTGCGGGTGATGTTGCTGCTGTTCGCCGGCATGGCGTGCCTGGCCGCCTACTGGCTGCGTGCCGGGCGCGACCCGGAGCCTTTGTTCTCGCCCAGCCTGTTCCGCGTGCGCACCTTCGCCATCGGCATCCTCGGCAACCTGTTCGCCCGCTTGGGCAGTGGCGCCCTACCGTTCCTGGTGCCGTTGCTGCTGCAGGTCGCGCTGGGCTACTCACCGGCCCAGGCCGGCATGAGCATGATCCCGCTGGCGGCAGCGGCCATGCTGGCCAAGTCCGTTGCCCGCCCGCTGATCGAGCGCTTCGGTTACCGCATCATCCTCACCGGCAACACCCTGCTGCTGGGCCTGCTGCTGGCCAGCCTAGGGCTGGTCGACGAGCAGACGCCCTACGCGGTGCTACTGATTCAGTTGGGCTTGCTGGGGGCGGTCAACTCGATGCAGTTCACCGCGATGAACACCGTGACCCTGATCGACCTGGACGACGCCAGCGCCAGCAGCGGCAACAGCCTACTATCGGTGGTCGCGCAACTGGCCCTGAGCCTGGGCGTGGCCTGTGCCGGTGCCTTGCTGGGCGGCTTTACCGCAGCGGGCAGCGCCGAAGGCGTGGAGTCCACCTTGGGCGCCTTCCAGCTGACCTTCGTCACCATCGGCGTGATGGCCATGCTGGCGGCAGCGATCTTCCTGCAACTGGCGCCCACGGACGGAAGGCGTGCCCGTCGTCCGGAAGAACACATGGAGTCGTAGGGCGAATGGCCATGAGGCTGGTAGACTGTGCGGCATTTTTCGCTTCGCACCGCAGGCCAGCCTCGTGACCACCGAATCCACCGCCTTTGCCACTCTGCCGTTGTCCGCCGCCATGCTGGCGAATCTGGACGCCCTCGGCTATGCCTCGATGACGCCGATCCAGGCCCAGAGCCTGCCGGTCATCCTCAAAGGCCAGGACCTGATCGCCCAGGCCAAGACCGGCAGCGGCAAGACCGCCGCCTTCGGCATCGGCCTGCTGAACCCGATCAACCCGCGCTACTTCGGCTGCCAGGCGCTGGTGCTGTGCCCTACCCGCGAACTCGCCGACCAGGTGGCCAAGGAGCTGCGCCGTCTGGCCCGCGCCGAGGACAACATCAAGATCCTCACCCTGTGCGGCGGCGTTTCGCTGGGCCCGCAAATCGCCTCGCTGGAGCACGGTGCGCACATCATCGTCGGCACCCCGGGGCGTATCCAGCAACACCTGGACAAGGGCACCCTGGTACTCGATGGCCTGAACACGCTGGTACTGGACGAAGCCGACCGCATGCTCGACATGGGCTTCTTCGACGCCATCGCCAGCATCATCGGCAAGACCCCGTCGCGCCGCCAGACCCTGCTGTTCTCGGCCACCTACCCGGCCGGTATCAAGCAACTGGCCGCCGACTTCATGCGCAACCCGCAGCAAGTGAAGGTCGAAAGCCTGCACACCGACAACCAGATCGAACAGCGCTTCATCGAGATCGACCCGCAGCAGCGCCTGGAGGCCGTCACCCGCGTGCTCGGCCACTACCGCCCGCAGTCCTGCGTGGCGTTCTGCTTCACCAAGCAGCAATGCGAGGACGTGGTTGCCCACCTGACCGCCAAGGGCATCGTCGCCCAGGCGCTGCACGGCGACCTGGAGCAGCGCGACCGCGACCAGGTGCTGACCATGTTCGCCAACCGCAGCAGCTCGGTGCTGGTGGCTACCGACGTGGCTGCGCGCGGCCTGGATATCGATGGCCTGGACATGGTCATCAACGTGGAACTGGCGCGTGATGCCGAAATCCACGTACACCGTGTGGGCCGTACTGGCCGTGCGGGTGAGAAAGGTGTTGCAGTCAGCCTGGTGGCACCAGCCGAAGGCCACCGCGCCCAGGCCATCGAGGCGCTACAGAAGAGCCCGCTGCGCTGGGACCAGCTGGACAGCCTGAAGAACAAGGGCGGCGAGCCGCTGCTGCCGGTGATGAGCACCCTGTGCATTGCAGCCGGGCGCAAGGACAAGCTGCGCCCGGGCGATATTCTCGGGGCACTGACCGGTGATGCCGGCATCCCGGGCAAGCAGGTGGGCAAGATTGCCATCTTCGACTTCCAGGCGTTCGTTGCCGTGGAGCGGGCGCTGGCCAAGCAGGCCATGCAGCGGCTGAACAGCGGCAAGATCAAAGGGCGTTCACTGAAAGTCCGCATCATCTGATGATTTTTTTGGGGCCGCCTTGCGGCCCTTTCGCGGCACAAGGCCGCTCCTGCAAGCGATCGCGTATCTCCTGTAGGAGCGGCCTTGTGCCGCGAAAGGGCTGCCAAGCAGCCCCGGCAATTCCCAAGAGGTAACACCGTGCATTCCACCGACGTCATCATCCTCGGCGCCGGCGCCGCCGGCCTGATGTGCGCCCAGCTCAGCGCCCGCCGTGGCCGCCGGGTGCTGCTGCTCGACCACGCCAACAAGCCCGGCAAGAAGATCCTCATGTCTGGCGGCGGGCGCTGCAACTTCACCAACATGTACACCGAGCCGGCCAACTTCCTGTCGCAGAACGCGCATTTCTGCAAGTCGGCCCTGGCCCGCTACACCCAATGGGACTTCATCGAACTGGTGTGCAAGCACGGCGTGGCGTACCACGAGAAAAAGCTCGGCCAGCTGTTCTGCGACAACAAGGCCAGCGACATCCTCGACATGCTGCTGGCCGAGTGCGACGAGGCTGGCGCCGAAATCCGCATGCATACCAGCATCGAACAGATCGAAAAGACCGAAACCGGCTACCTGCTGCAGACCAGCGGTGGCCAGTTCGCCTGCCAGTCACTGGTGATTGCCACCGGCGGCCTGTCGATCCCGACCCTGGGTGCCACCGGTTTCGGCTACCAGGTGGCGCGCCAGTTTGGCCACACCCTGCTGCCGACCCGCGCCGGGCTGGTGCCGTTCACCATCACCGAGCCCCAACTCAAGGCACTGTGCACCGAGTTGTCCGGCACCTCGCTGGACTGCACCGCCAGTTGCAATGGCACCAGCTTCCGCGAAAACCTGCTGTTTACCCACCGTGGCCTGAGCGGCCCGGCGATCTTGCAGATTTCTTCGTTCTGGGAAGCCGGTGACACGGTGGAGATCAACCTGCTGCCCGACCGCGATGCGCTCACCTGGCTGCAACAGATGCAAACCGAGCGCGCCAACGCCGAACTGAAGACCGTGCTGGGCGAGGTGTTCACCCGCAAGCTGGCCAACCTGCTGGCCGAGCAGTGGTTCGAGTCCAGGCCGATGAAGCAGTACACCCCGGCAGAGCTGGCACAGATCGCCGAAAAGCTGGCGAACTGGCAAGTGGTACCGGCCGGCACCGAAGGCTACCGCACCGCCGAAGTCACCCTGGGCGGCGTGGATACGCGCGAAGTATCGTCCAAGACCATGGAATCGCTCAAAAGCCCGGGCCTGTACTTCATCGGCGAAGTGCTCGACGTCACCGGCCACCTGGGCGGTTTCAACTTCCAGTGGGCCTGGGCGTCGGCCAACGCCGCAGCGCAGTTCGTGTAGAGTAGAATCCATTCAGCAGCACGGAACGCTTCTTGCTGGCCCGTGCTGCAATGCATTCTTCGCTTACTGCCTAGCAGGCCATCATGTCATCGAGCTCGTTCCGTCAGTCACTGCGTCGCCTGTGGGGCCAAGACAAGTTCAGCTACAGCATCCGGGTCACCATCGCCCTCACCGGCAGCCTGGCCCTGTGCTGGTACCAGAACGAGATGGCCCTGCTGATCCCCCTGTTCCTCGGCATCATCGCCAGTGCCCTGGCCGAAACCGACGACAGCTGGCAGGGCCGTCTCAGCGCCCTTGCCGTTACCCTCGTGTGTTTTGCCATCGCCGCGCTGGCGGTGGAGCTACTGTTCCCCTACCCCTGGGTTTTCGTTGTTGCCTTGGCCTTGGCCGCATTCGGCCTGACCATGCTCGGTGCACTGGGCGAACGCTACGGTGCCATCGCTTCAGCGACCTTGATCACAGCGGTTTACACCATGATCGGCGTTGACCAGCGCGGTGGCCAGGTGACGGACTTCTGGCACGAGCCTTTGCTGCTGGTGACGGGGGCGGCCTGGTACGGGCTGCTGTCGGTGCTATGGCAGGCACTGTTCTCCAACCAGCCGGTGCAGCAAAGCCTGGCCAAGCTGTTCTACGAGCTGGGCAGCTACCTCAAGCTCAAGGCCAGCCTGTTCGAGCCGGTACGCACCCTCGATGTCGAGGCCCGCCGCCTTGAGCTGGCGCAGCAAAACGGCAAGGTGGTGGCGGCGCTCAACGCAGCCAAGGAAATCATCCTGCACCGGGTCGGCAACAGCCAGCCGAACTCCAAAGTCAGCCGCTACCTCAAGCTGTATTTCCTGGCCCAGGACATCCACGAGCGGGTCAGTGCCTCGCACTACCCCTATAACGCCCTGACCGACGCGTTCTTCCACAGTGATGTGATGTTTCGCTGCCAGCGCCTGCTGCGCAAGCAGGGTTCGTCCTGCCAGGAGCTGGCGCGCTCCATCCGCCTGCGCCAGCCATTCGTGCTGGCCAGCGGTTATCCCGAAGCCCTCGAAGACCTCAACGCTTCGCTAGAACACCTGCGCATCCAGAGCAACCCGGCCTGGCGTGGCCTGTTGCGTTCGCTGCGGGCACTGGCCGCCAACCTGGCAACACTGGACCGCCTGCTAAGCGCCGCCAGCAACCCGGACAGCCTGGCCGACGCCAGCGACAGCAGCCTGCTCGACCGCTCCCCACGCTCGCTTAAAGACGTGTGGACACGCCTGCGCACCCAGCTGACGCCGACCTCGCTGTTGTTCCGTCATGCCCTGCGCCTGCCGCTGGCGCTGTCGATCGGCTACGGCATGGTGCACCTGATCCACCCCACCCAAGGCTACTGGATCATCCTGACCACGTTGTTCGTGTGCCAGCCCAACTACGGCGCAACCCGGCGCAAGCTGGTACAGCGAATCTTCGGCACCGCCGTCGGCCTGACAGTGGGCTGGGCGTTGTTCGACCTGTTCCCCAACCCGGTCATCCAGTCGCTGTTCGCCGTGGTCGCCGGGGTGGTGTTCTTCGTCAACCGCACCACCCGCTACACCCTGGCCACGGCGGCGATCACCCTGATGGTACTGTTCTGCTTCAACCAGATCGGCGATGGCTATGGGCTGTTCCTGCCGCGCCTGTTCGATACCCTGGTGGGCAGCCTGATCGCCATCCTGGCGGTGTTCCTGTTCCTGCCGGACTGGCAAGGGCGGCGGCTGAACAAGGCACTGGCCAATACCCTGGCCTGCGCCAGCGTATACCTGCGCCAGATCATGCAGCAGTATGCCCACGGCAAGCGCGACGACCTGGCCTACCGCCTGGCCCGGCGCAATGCCCACAACGCCGACGCGGCGCTGTCCACCACCTTGGCCAACATGCTGATGGAGCCTGGGCATTTCCGTAAGGAAGCGGATGTGGGCTTCCGTTTCCTGGTGCTGTCGCACACCCTGCTCAGCTACCTCTCCGGGCTGGGTGCACACCGCGACACAGCGTTGCCGGCGGAGGTCCAGGAGCAACTGATCGAAGGCGCCGGGCAAAGCCTGGCCAACAGCCTGGACGAAATAGCCAATGGGCTGGCGGCGCGGTTACCGGTGGCGATTCACAGTGATGAAGAAGAGGCGCTGGCCAATGCCCTTGAGCAGATGCCGGAAGAGCTGGATGAGCATCAGCGGCTGGTGCAGACACAGTTGGCGCTGATTTGCCGGCAGCTGGGGCCATTGCGGACCTTGGCGGCGCATTTGATCAAGGAGGGTGCGCCTGCCTGAGAGCAGGCACAACCCTCAGAAACCATGCTGGCGCAGCAACCGCGCGTAACTGCCATCCGCCTTCATTGCCGCAATCGCCTGCTCGAACCCCTCGACAATCCGCGCATGCCCCGGGTGCTTCAGGCTAACCAGAATATGCAGGGTGTTCTCCCCCAACGGCGGCTCCACCAGCATCACCCCATCGCGCACTTCCTGCGGCTCACGCTGCAAGTTGTAACGTGCCACATACTCATCCTCCACCGCCAGGTTCACCCGCCCGGCCGCCAGCATGCGCACGGCCGACGAAAAGTTGCGCACCGGCACCTTGTTCAACCGGGTATCGCCGTCAAACTCAGGTGAGTAGGCGTAATCACGCACCACAGCAATGCTGTAGGGGTACAAGTCCGACGGGTGCTGATAGCGCAATGGCTCGCCCGTGCGTTGCAGCAGGCGAATACGGTTAGTCAGGTAAGCGCTGGAGAACTGCCCGATACGGGCACGCGCGTCGTTCTGCCAGGCATTGATCAGCACGTCGTAGCGCCCTTCACTCACCCCCAGCAACGCCCGGGCCCAAGGCGCTTCTTCAAACGTTGTGGCATAGCCCGCGCGGGCCAGCGCCGAGGTGACAATGCTGGTGGCCAAGCCCCCGCCCGGCATGCTGGTATCGGTGAACGGCGGCCAGCTGTCGGCCACCAGGCGCAGTTTGTCCTGGGGTGCGACGGGTGTTGCCAGCATCATTGCCAGTAATCCCAGAACACAAAGCAGTGGCCGCATGCTCACGTCCTTTCGCGATGGGGGGCACACACTGCCGATGAGATTACACAAAGCCATCGCCGAGGGCAGCGGCCAATAGTGTCATTTAGCCTCTATTTTGGCCGAAGGGCACAGGCCATGCGATGATCGACCGCTCACTCAAGGAGTTCGCGCCTATGTCCATCGACTGGCTCTGCAAGCACCACACCGACCTCGGCAAGGACCAGCTCTACGCCATTCTGCAATTGCGCACGGAAGTGTTCGTGGTAGAGCAGCGCTGCGCCTACCAGGAAGTGGACGGCCAGGACCTGACGGGCGATACGCTGCACCTGATGGCCTGGCAGGATGACAAGCTGGTCGCCTACCTGCGCCTGCTCGATCCGCAGTCCCAGGGCGGGGATGTGGTGATCGGACGAGTGGTGACTTCGCCGTCAGCGCGCGGGCTGAAGCTGGGGCATCCGTTGCTGCTCAAGGGGCTGGAGGCGGCTGAGCATTGCTGGCCAGGCGTGCCGGTTTACCTGTCGGCGCAAGCGCATTTGCAAGGGTTCTATGCCCGGCACGGGTTTGTGGTGGTGGGAGAGGAATACCTTGAGGACGATATTCCGCATATCGGGATGCGCAAAGGTTGAGGTTGCCGGGGCCATGCTGCGGCCCCGGAACTTCACGGGTAGCCCAAGACTTCGCGGATCTGCCGCAGGTGCTGGATGATCCACTGCTTGTCGATCGCGCCCCAGTCATGAATGCGGTAATGCCCGGCATGATTGCGCGCGCCTTCCTGCTGCTCGAACTCACAGACGATGTCTAGGTCGGCCAGGGCGGCGATGGTGTCCTGGGCCGTGCGCCGTGGCATCCCGGTGGCCTCCATCAACGCGGGTACGCTGGTCGCGGTCCGGCTGTCGATCAGCCAGGCCACGTACAAACGGCGGTAGAAGCTGCTCTTGGTCTTGCTCACTTCCATGCTGCGTGGTCCTTAAACGTTGCCCGGCAGCTCCCGATAAGTCAGGTAGACGCGCAGGTCGAATTCCAGTTGGTGGTAGTCCGGCTCCATGTGCTGGCAGAGCTGGTAGAACGCCTTGCTGTGATCGCGCTCGCGCAGGTGCGCCAGTTCGTGCACCACGATCATGCGCAAGAACTGTGGCGCGGCCTCCTTGAACAACGAGGCAATGCGGATTTCCTTTTTCGCCTTGAGCTTGCCGCCCTGCACCCGCGACACCGCCGTATTCAGGCCCAAGGCCCGATGGGTCAGGTCAAGGCGGTTGTCGAACAATACCTTGTCCAGGCCCGGCGCGGTGCGCAGGTACTGCTGGCGCAGGTCCTGGGCATAGCCATACAGCGCCTTGTCGCTTTGCACGTCATGGCGGTCGGGGTAGCGTCGCTGCAGGTACTCGCCCAGGCGGCCGCTGTCGATCATCTGCCGCACCTGCGCTTGCAGGTGCGGGGGGTAGGCTTGCAAGTAACGTAATACGGTCATGGCGCTGCATTCGGCGTAACGAATGCCGATTCTAGCCAATCATGGCCCTGGCCACGAGAAAATTGCCGGAAAGCCGCTGGCGTCCGCTGCGATCATCGGGTGAGCCACCAGGAAGCCCTGCACATATTCACAGCCATTGGCCTTGAGCCAGGCCGCCTGAGGCGGGGTCTCCACCCCTTCGGCAATCACCGTGATACGGTAGTCGGCACACAGGCCAATCACACTGCGGACCAAAGCCGCATCCACCGTCGAGTCGGGCAGGCGTGCCACCAGGTGACGGTCAAGCTTGAGGGTGTCGATTGGCAAGTCGCGCAGCATGCGCAATGAGCAGTCACCCGCCCCAAAGTCATCCAGCGCCACCCGAACTCCCAACTCGCGCAGGCGGTGTATCTGCTTTACGGCCGCATCGATGTTGTACATCAACGAGGTCTCCGCCACTTCCACCTCCAGCTGCGCCGGGTCCAGTTGGTAAAGCTGGATGACCCGCTGCAACTCCTCAACCAGGCTGGGCATGACGAACTGCGCACGGCTCAAACTGATGCCAAGTACCAGGTCTGCGGGGAAGCGTTCGTACCAGGCCTGGCGCTGAGCGGCCCCCTGCCGATAAATCCAGCTGGCCAGGCGGTTGATCAGCCGTGCTTCCTCCAGCAACGGAATGAACAGCCCCGGCGGTACGTCGCCGACGCTGGGGTGCTGCCAGCGCAACAATGCTTCGAATCCACGCAGACGGCCATCGATGAACGACACCTGAGGCTGATAGACCAAGGTGAAGTCCTGCTGCTCGATGGCGGCGCGCACGCCGTCTTCAAGCATCAGGCGCGAACGTGCGCGGCCGTTGAGTTCCTGGTCATAGAAGCGGTACTGCTGGCGCCCGGCCTGCTTCGCGGCATACATCGCCGCATCGGCTGCACGCAACAGGCCCTCCACATTGGCGCCGCAGTCCGGGTAGGTGGCGATGCCGATACTGACCCCAAGGCTCACATCAAGCCCTTCGATCTGATGGCTGATCGAAATACGCTCAAGCAGTTTCTCGGCATAACGGCCCGCCTGCTCGGGGTAAGGCAGGCTGTCGAACAGTGCAGTGAATTCATCACCGCCCATCCGCGCCAGCAACGCCTCGCTACCCAGGCAGTCCTTGAGTTGCTCGCCTACCCAGCGCAGCACACGGTCACCGGTTTCATGGCCCAGCGAGTCGTTGATGCGCTTGAAGCCATCCAGGTCCATGTACATCAGCGCCTGCGCCTTGTCCGAGCGCTCGTTACGCAGCAGAGCACCTTCGGCGGCCTGGTAGAAACCCCGCCGGTTGAGCAACCCGGTGAGCGGGTCGGTAACCGCCTGGTACTCCAATTGCTGGTGCAGGTTGCGCACCACCGACATGTCCAGCACCGTCACCACCATGGCCTGCTGGTCGGCCGGCAGCGGTGCACAGGACAGCGCCACCGGCACCAGCTCGCCCCCCAAAGTGCGCAACAGGGCATCGTGTACGCGGAAAATGCGCCGCCCCAGGTAGGCCTGATAGAAGTCGGACTCCTCCCACAGCCTGGCATTGGCCAGTTGCACCAGGTCAAGCAGGTGAGCGCCCTGCAATTGCTGAACCGGTGCCGCCAGCAAGCGCGAAATGGCCGGGTTGGCAAAACTGATGACACCTTGTGCATCTACCACCAGGATGCCCTCGGCAGCATTCTCCAGGATCGATGCATTGAATGCCCTGGCGGCCTCCAGCTCTCGGCTCAGACGTTGCAGCATGCGCCGGTTGCGCTGCTGTTCGAGCAAGGCCTGAACCTTGGGCTTGAGGATTTGCGGGTCGAACGGCTTGAACATGTAGTCCACGGCGCCGCTGGCGTAGCCTTTGAGCACGGCGGCTTCGGACTGTTCGTTGGCGGTGAGGAAGATAATCGGGGTCAGCCGGGTGCGTTGGCTGCCACGCATTAGCCGGGCGACTTCGAAACCGTCCATTTCCGGCATTTGCACATCCAGCAGGACCAGGTCGACATCGTGCTCGAGCAACGCGCTCAAGGCTTCCATCCCTGAGCTTGCCGTCAACACTTGCCAATCCTGCCGGGCCAACAAGGCCCGCATGCTGATGAGGTTCTCGGGGTAGTCGTCTACCACCAGAAGAACCGAGCAGCCATCCAGTGGCTGTGGTTGAGCTTGAGCGCCATCCATGCTGCTTCTCTGTTATGTGACCGACTTCAAAATACGGTTGGATCCATCAATACTCTAGACCCGAGGCTGTAACGCGCAATGCAATCAGAACGCTATCAGCGGCTCAACTGTACGGTAGCCGACTAACGGTCGGTCTGCCGGGATTATGTGCAGGTTCTGTCGCCCATAAAAAAACCCGCATCGCTGCGGGTTTTTCATGCTGCCGGTTGATCAGTTGACCTTGGCGGCCAGCTCACCTTTCAGGTAGCGCTGGTACATGCCTTCCAGGGAGATCGGCTTGATCTTCGAGGCATTGCCGGCAGTGCCGAAGGCTTCGTAACGAGCGATGCACACGTCGCGCATGGCCTTGACGGTTTCACCGAAGAACTTGCGTGGGTCGAACTCGCTCGGGTTGGTCGCCATCAGGCGGCGCATGGCACCGGTAGAGGCCAGACGCAGGTCGGTGTCGATGTTGACCTTACGTACGCCGTACTTGATACCTTCGACGATCTCTTCAACCGGTACACCGTAGGTTTCCTTGATGTCGCCGCCGTACTGGTTGATGATCGCCAGCCACTCTTGCGGTACCGAGGAAGAACCGTGCATCACCAGGTGGGTGTTGGGGATGCGCGTGTGGATTTCCTTGATGCGGTCGATGGCCAGCACGTCGCCGGTAGGCGGCTTGGTGAACTTGTAGGCACCGTGGCTGGTACCGATGGCGATCGCCAGGGCGTCGACCTGGGTCTTCTTGACGAAGTCGGCAGCCTCTTCCGGGTCGGTCAGCATCTGGCTGTGGTCCAGCACGCCTTCGGCGCCGATGCCGTCTTCTTCACCGGCCATGCCGGTTTCCAGCGAACCCAGGCAGCCCAGCTCGCCTTCTACCGAAACACCGCAGGCGTGTGCCATGGCAACGGTCTGCTGGGTAACGCGGACGTTGTACTCGTAGTCGGTCGGGGTCTTGCCGTCTTCACCCAGCGAGCCGTCCATCATGACCGAGCTGAAGCCCAGCTGGATCGAGCGCTGGCAGACGTCAGGGCTGGTGCCGTGGTCCTGGTGCATGCACACCGGGATGTGCGGGAATTCTTCGATGGCCGCCAGGATCAGGTGGCGCAGGAACGGGGCGCCAGCGTATTTGCGGGCACCGGCCGAAGCCTGGACGATCACCGGGGAGTCGGTCTTGTCGGCCGCTTCCATGATGGCGCGCATCTGCTCGAGGTTGTTGACGTTGAAAGCTGGTACGCCGTAACCGAACTCGGCGGCGTGGTCCAGCATCTGGCGCATGCTAATGAGTGCCATTGTGTATCTCTCTCCCGACAAGCGTCGTTTGTTTCGTGCAAGCCTGCCGCAGGGGCGGTTGCTGTTCAAGTAGTGTGGGCCACCGTCGCGGCCCGGCCAGTCACGGTGCCTTGCAGCCCCGCCCAATCAGATCGTTGGTTGCCACCCAGTACACCAGGCCTTCTTCGCCCTTGGTGTGGAAGGCCAGCATGCCATCGCTGTACAGCGCACCCGAGGCACCCGGCTCGGACTTGAGCCGGTAGACCTGGTCGCCGCCACCCAGGCGCACGTCGACCTGGTCGCGTTGTGCATCGGCGAAGCGCCACAGCACTTCGGCCTGGGTGTCGCAGACCCAACGGGTCCAGTTGTCTGCCGGGGCGGGTTGCGCCGGCTGCAGCAGTGAGCATCCTGCCAGTGTCGCCAGGGCCGTAGCGGCCAAAAGCGCTTTCATTACATATCCTCTAGATGACCACACAGCGGTCGCTTGGTTGCCTGAGCCGACGAAACGCCGGCCTCAAGGGCAACCCGGCGCCTTGCGCTGGTGGTCTTCGTCGTACTTTTCCAGGCCTTCCGGGCCCACGCGCTTGCTGATGACCGGCACGGTTTCGGCCTGCCATTCGGACTGATAGCAGCCGCCCTTGGGCGAATGCGCCGGATCGGCATCGGAAGCCGGGCTGCCAGAGCAGGCGCTCAGCAGGCCGGCCAGCATCATCACAGGCAATTGCTTGACCATCAGGCCACTCCCTTTGCCAAGCGCCGACGTCATCAGGCCTTGGCCCGCTCTTCCAGGATTGCCACGGCGGGCAGGACCTTGCCCTCGACGAACTCGAGGAAGGCACCACCACCGGTAGAAATGTAGGAGATATCCTTGCTGACGCCATATTTGTCGATGGCTGCCAGGGTGTCACCGCCACCGGCGATGGAGAATGCAGCGCTGTCGGCGATGGCCTTGGCCAGTACCTGGGTGCCGTTGCCGAACTGGTCGAACTCGAACACGCCGACCGGGCCGTTCCACAGGATGGTCTTCGACGACTTCAGCAGCTCGGCGAAGTTGGCCGCGGTTTGCGGGCCGATGTCCAGGATCATGTCATCGGCTGCCACGTCGGCGATGACCTTGACGGTAGCTTCGGCCGTTTCGGCGAATTCCTTGGCAACCACCACGTCTACTGGCAGTGGCACGCTGACCTTGGCGGCGATGGCCTTGGCGGTATCGACCAGATCAGGCTCGTACAGCGACTTACCCACCGGGTGGCCAGCAGCGGCCAGGAAGGTGTTGGCGATGCCGCCACCGACGATCAGCTGGTCGCACACGGCGCTCAGGCTGTTCAGCACGTCCAGCTTGGTGGACACCTTGGAACCGGCAACGATGGCCGCCATCGGCTTGGCAGGCGCCTTCAGGGCTTTGCCCAGCGCATCCAGCTCGGCAGCCAGCAGCGGGCCGGCAGCAGCGACCTTGGCGAACTTGGCCACACCATGGGTCGAACCTTCGGCGCGGTGAGCGGTGCCGAACGCGTCCATGACGAACACGTCGCACAGGGCAGCGTACTTCTGCGCCAGTTCGTCAGCGTTCTTTTTCTCGCCCTTGTTGAAGCGCACGTTCTCGAACAGCACCAGGTCACCGGCCTGTACCGCGACACCGTCCAGGTAGTCGGCAACCAGCGGCACGTCGCGGCCCAGGGCCTTGCTCAGGTAGTCGGCAACCGGCTTGAGGCTGTTCTCGGCAGAGAACTCGCCTTCGGTCGGGCGGCCCAGGTGCGAGCAGACCATTACCGCCGCGCCCTTTTCCAGGGCCAGCTTGATGGTCGGCAGCGCTGCCAGGATACGCGCATCGCTGGCTACCACACCGTCCTTGACAGGCACGTTGAGGTCTTCGCGGATCAGTACGCGTTTACCTTGCAGGTCGAGGTCGGTCATCTTCAACACGGTCATGAATGCAGTCCTTCAGGGCTGTTTGTTGCGGGTTGGGTGAACGACGTGCAGAAAGTGTTCGGCAACGTCGAGCATTCGGTTGGCAAAACCCCATTCGTTGTCGAACCAGGCCAGCAAGTTCACTAGGCGGGGGCCGGAAACACGGGTCTGGCTGGCATCGACGATCGCCGAATGCGGGTCATGGTTGAAATCACAGCTGGCGTGCGGCAGTTCGGTGTAGGCCAGCAAGCCTTTGAGCGGGCCTTCCAGTGCCGCCTCGCGCAATACCCGGTTGACCTCGGCCGCGCTGGTGTCGCGGGCGGTCTGCAGGGTGATGTCCAGGCACGAGACGTTGACGGTGGGCACGCGTACCGCTTTGGCCTGGATTCGCCCGGCAAGTTCCGGCAGCAGGCGCTCGATGCCACGCGCCAGACCAGTGGACACCGGGATCACCGACTGGAAGGCCGAACGCGTGCGGCGCAGGTCTTCGTGGTGGTAGGCGTCGATCACCGGCTGGTCGTTCATCGCCGAGTGAATGGTGGTGATCTGCACGTATTCGATGCCGAACGCCTGGTCCAGCACACGCAACAGCGGCACACCGCAGTTGGTGGTACACGAGGCGTTGGACACCAGGCGCTCGCTGCCGGTCAGGCAGGCCTGGTTGATGCCGTAGACCACCGTGGCGTCTACGTCGGCTTCGCTGGCCATGGGCTGCGAGAACAGTACCCGGGGCGCACCGGCGTCGAGGAAACGCTGGCCATCGGCGCGGGTGTTGTAGGCGCCGGAGCATTCCAGCACCAGGTCGATGCCGAGCGCTGCCCAGTCGATGCCTTCAGGTGTAGCACTGCGCATTACCTTCACGCAGTCGCCATTGATATGCAGACAATCGCCATCGACCTTCACCTCACCGGGGAAACGCCCGTGGGTGGAGTCGAAGCGAGTCAGGTATTCCAGGCTGGCCTGATCGGCCAGGTCGTTCAGCGCGACGATCTCGAAACCGGCCTTCGCCCCCCGCTCGAACAGCGCGCGCAGGACACAGCGGCCGATACGGCCATAACCGTTGAGTGCAACTTTGTAGGGACGCAGGTGGGGCATAGGTAGCTCTTGAACTCCGGCAGTTGAACGGGGCCGCTGCGCAGCCCATTCGCGGCACAAGGCCGCTCCTACAGGGGACGGCGTACGCAATACCCTGTAGGAGCGGCCTTGTGCCGCGAACGAGGGCCAAAGGCCCTCGCCTTCCTTGTATCAGTCTTCCAGCAGCTCTTCGGCAGTACCGAGGATGTTCTCCAGGGTGAAGCCGAACTCTTCGAACAGTGCCGAAGCCGGCGCCGACTCACCGTAGGTGGTCATGCCGATGATACGGCCTTCCAGGCCGACGTACTTGTACCAGAAGTCGGCGTGGGCCGCTTCGATGGCGATACGCGCACCCACTTCCAGCGGCAGCACCGACTGCTTGTAGGCAGCGTCCTGGGCATCGAACACGCTGGTGCACGGCATGGAAACCACGCGCACCTTGCGGCCTTGCTCGGTCAGCTTGTCGAACGCCTGAACGGCCAGGCCCACTTCGGAACCGGTGGCGATCAGGATCAGCTCAGGCTCGCCAGCACAATCCTTGAGCACGTAGCCACCACGGCTGATGTCGGCGATCTGCTGGGCGTCACGTGCCTGGTGCTGCAGGTTCTGGCGCGAGAAGATCAGTGCCGAAGGGCCGTCCTTGCGCTCCAGGGCACTTTTCCAGGACACGGCGGATTCCACCGCGTCGGCCGGGCGCCAGGTGTCCAGGTTCGGCGTGCTGCGCAGGCTGGTCAGTTGCTCGATTGGCTGGTGAGTCGGGCCGTCTTCACCCAGGCCGATGGAGTCGTGGGTATAGACGTGGATCACACGCTGCTTCATCAGTGCCGACATACGCACGGCGTTGCGGGCGTATTCCATGAACATCAGGAAAGTCGCGCCGTAAGGCACCAGGCCACCGTGCAGGGCAACGCCGTTCATGATGGCGGTCATGCCGAACTCGCGCACGCCGTAGAACACGTAGTTGCCGCTGGCGTCATTGGCTTCGACGCCCTTGCAGCCCTTCCACAGGGTCAGGTTGGAGCCTGCCAGGTCAGCCGAGCCACCCAGGAACTCGGGCAGCAGTGGGCCAAAGGCGTTCAGGGCGTTCTGGCTGGCCTTGCGGCTGGCAATGGTTTCGCCCTTGGCGGCCACTTCGTTGATGTAGGCCTGGGCCTTCTCGCTGAAGTCGGCCGGCAACTCGCCGCTGTCACGGCGCTTGAATTCGGCAGCCAGTTCCGGGAAGGCCTTGGCGTAGGCGTCGAAACGCTGGTTCCAGTCAGCTTCAGCCTTGGCACCAGCGGCCTTGGCGTCCCACTCGGCATAGATGTCGGCCGGGATTTCGAACGGACCGTGGTTCCAGTTCAGTTCCTTGCGGGCCAGGGCGATTTCGTCGTTGCCCAGCGGGGCACCGTGGCAGTCTTCCTTGCCCTGCTTGTTCGGCGAACCGAAGCCGATGATGGTCTTGCAGCAGATCAGGGTCGGGCGGTCGCTCTTGCGCGCCGTCTCGATGGCCATCTTGATTTCTTCGGCATCGTGGCCGTCGACGTTGCGAATCACCTGCCAGTTGTATGCTTCGAAGCGCGCCGGGGTGTTGTCGGTGAACCAGCCGTGCACTTCACCGTCGATGGAGATGCCGTTGTCGTCGTAGAAGGCGATCAGCTTGTTCAGGCCCAGAGTGCCGGCCAGCGAGGCGACTTCGTGGGAGATACCTTCCATCATGCAGCCATCGCCCAGGAACACGTAGGTGTTGTGGTCGACGATGGTGTGGCCTTCACGGTTGAACTGGGCAGCCAGTACTTTTTCGGCCAGGGCGAAGCCCACGGCGTTGGCGATACCCTGGCCCAGTGGGCCGGTGGTGGTCTCGACGCCTGGGGTGTAGCCGTATTCCGGGTGGCCCGGGGTGCGGCTGTGCAGCTGACGGAAGCCTTTGATGTCATCGATGGTGACGTCGTAGCCGGTCAGGTGCAGCAGCGAGTAGATCAGCATCGAGCCGTGGCCGTTGGACAGCACGAACCGGTCACGGTCAGCGAAGCTCGGGTTGCTCGGGTTGTGCTTCAGATAGTCGCGCCAAAGCACTTCGGCGATATCCGCCATGCCCATAGGGGCACCTGGGTGGCCGCTGTTGGCCTTTTGCACGGCATCCATGCTGAGGGCACGAATGGCGTTGGCACGTTCACGACGGCTGGGCATCGCTGATCTCCTGGGGGGCTTGAATAGGTGGTGTCACGAAAAAAGGCGGCCATTTTCGCCCACTGGGGGGGCTTGGGGCAATGACGTATGGTCGCAGTCGGGGGATTTTCCTGTGATTGGCCTTCAATTCGGGGCAAAACCGGGATAACCGCCCCGCCCATCACTCAATATCAAAACTTTTTGATATTGGCCTTGCTAGGGCATTGATGCCTGTCTAGACTGCCGCCCCATGAACCTCCGTGCGCAATCGATCCCCGAGCAACGCGAAGCATTGGCCGCCCTGTGCAAGGCCAGTGGCGACGCGCTGCGCCTGAACGTATTGCGCGCCCTGGCCAACGACTCTTTCGGTGTGCTGGAACTGGCGCAGATCTTCGACATCGGCCAGTCGGGCATGAGCCACCACCTGAAGGTGCTGGCCCAGGCCGAGCTGGTGGCAACCCGTCGCGAAGGCAACGCCATCTTTTACCGCCGCGCCCTGCCCGATGGCCTGCGCCTGGGTGGCCGGCTGCACGCGGCATTGCTTGAAGAAGTGGATGACATGGCCCTGCCGCCTGACGTGCAAGCGCGGATCGCCCAGGTGCAACAACGCCGCGCGGCCACCAGCCAGGACTTCTTCCTGCGTGTGGAAGAGAAATTCCGCGCCCAGCAAGACCTGATCGCCGGCCTGCCGCAATACCGCGAAAGCCTGCTGACACTGCTCGACAAACTCAATTTCGACCCGGCCGCCAGCGCCTTGGAGGTTGGCCCCGGCGACGGCGGCTTCCTGCCAGACCTGGCCCGGCGCTTTGCCCACGTCACCGCCCTGGACAACAGCCCGACCATGCTTGAGCTGGCGCGCCAGGTGTGCCAACGCGAAGGGCTTCACAACGTCAACCTGCAGTTGGCAGATGCACTGGATGCAACGGATGTGGCCGCCGACTGCGTTGTGCTGAACATGGTGCTGCACCATTTCAGCGACCCGGCCCTGGCCTTGCGCCAGCTGGCTAAACGGGTAAAGGCAGGCGGCAGCCTGCTGGTCACCGAACTGTGCAGCCATGACCAGGGGTGGGCGCGTGAAGCCTGCGGCGACCTGTGGCTTGGCTTCGAGCAGGACGACCTGGCCCGTTGGGCCAACGCTGCCGGGCTCGCCCACGGGGACAGCCTGTACGTAGGCTTGCGTAACGGTTTCCAGATCCAGGTCCGCCATTTCCAGCGGACGGCTGGCGACATACACCATCGGTAAATTTCAGGAACCTTCGAGATGAGCGAATACTCCCTTTTCACCTCCGAGTCCGTGTCCGAAGGGCATCCGGACAAGATCGCCGACCAGATTTCGGACGCTGTCCTCGATGCCATCATCGCCCAGGACAAATACGCCCGCGTGGCCTGCGAAACCCTGGTCAAGACCGGTGTCGCCATCATCGCCGGCGAAGTCACCACTTCGGCCTGGGTCGACCTGGAAGACCTGGTGCGTAAAGTCATCATCGACATCGGCTACAACAGCTCCGACGTCGGCTTCGACGGTGCCACCTGCGCCGTGATGAACATCATCGGCAAGCAGTCGGTGGACATCGCCCAGGGCGTGGACCGCTCCAAGCCTGAAGACCAGGGCGCTGGCGACCAAGGCCTGATGTTCGGCTATGCCAGCAACGAAACCGAAGTGCTGATGCCGGCACCGATCTGCTTCTCGCACCGCCTGGTCGAGCGCCAGGCCGAAGCGCGCAAATCCGGCCTGCTGCCGTGGCTGCGCCCGGATGCCAAGTCGCAGGTCACCTGCCGCTACGAAAACGGCAAGGTGGTCGGTATCGACGCCGTGGTGCTGTCGACCCAGCACAACCCTGAGGTGTCGCAGAAAGACCTGCAAGAAGCCGTGATGGAGCTGATCGTCAAGCACACCCTGCCTGCCGAGCTGCTGCACAAGGGCACCCAGTACCACATCAACCCGACCGGCAACTTCATCATCGGCGGCCCGGTGGGTGACTGTGGCCTGACCGGCCGCAAGATCATCGTCGACTCCTACGGCGGCATGGCCCGCCACGGTGGTGGCGCGTTCTCCGGCAAGGACCCGTCCAAGGTCGACCGTTCCGCCGCCTACGCCGGCCGCTACGTGGCCAAGAACATCGTTGCCGCCGGCCTGGCAGAGCGTTGCGAGATCCAGGTGTCGTACGCCATTGGCGTGGCCCAGCCGACCTCCATCTCGATCAACACCTTCGGCACCGGCAAGGTTTCCGACGACAAGATCATCCAGCTGGTGCGCGAGTGCTTCGACCTGCGTCCGTACGCCATCACCACCATGCTCGACCTGCTGCACCCGATGTACCAGGAAACCGCTGCCTACGGCCACTTCGGTCGCACCCCGCAGCAGAAGACTGTCGGCGACGACACCTTCACCACCTTCACCTGGGAGCGCACCGACCGCGCCCAGTCGCTGCGTGACGCTGCCGGCCTGTAAGCTTCCTACAGCGCCTGGCGAAAGCCCCTGCCGAGTGATCGGCAGGGGCTTTTTTGTGACATATCGGCTGACAATCTCGCTGCGGCAAGCACCAGCAAACCTGCCTAGGCTGGGGGCTCCTACACGCCACGCAAGGATGCTGGCCATGCTTCACCCTTTGTTGCTTACCCTGCTGCTGTTGCTGCAGGCCCCAATGGCCCGGGCCGAGCAGTGCCCCGACTGGTCTGCACAACACGTCGACGCCGAAGTAGCGCAACTGCGGGCCACACTTGCCCGCTGGGACGATCACTACCACCGACAAGGTGTTGCGCTGGTGGCCGACGCGATTTACGACCAGAGCCGCCTACGCCTGGAGCATTTGCAGCAATGCTTTGGCCTGGCCACCGCTCCATCCCCCTTGGCCAGCGCGCGAGGCCCGATCCCTCACGCGGTACCGCATACCGGCATCGACAAGCTGGCTGATCGCCAGGCCGTCGCACGTTGGCTGGTCGGCAAGACCGGTGTATGGGTGCAGCCCAAGATCGACGGTGTTGCCGTCTCGCTCACCTATCGGCAAGGCCAGCTGGTGCAGTTGGTCAGTCGCGGAGACGGCGTGCAGGGGCACGACTGGAGCCGGCACATTCCCCAGCTAGGCACCCTCACCCGGCAGTTGCCTCAGGCAATCGACCTGCAATTGCAGGGTGAGTTGTATCTGCGCCTGGACCAGCATGTGCAAGCCCGGGCAGGCAGCGCCAACGCCCGCGGCACCGTGGCCGGGCTGCTCGCACGCAAACAGCTGACAACTGAACAAGGCGCCGGCATCGGCCTGTTCGTCTGGGACTGGCCGCACGGCCCCAGCCAGCAGGCTGAGCGCCTCAAGCAACTGGCGCAACTGGGCTTTCCGGAAAGCCTGCGCTACAGCATCGCCATAGGCACCACGGACGAGGCCGCCCATTGGCGCGACCACTGGTACCGCTCTGCCCTGCCTTTCGCCACCGATGGTGTGGTGCTGCGCCAGGGCAGTCGGCCGCCGGCAGAGCGCTGGCAAGCCAAGGCGCCTTACTGGATCGCGGCCTGGAAGTACCCCTATGCACAGGCCTTGGCCGAAGTGCGTGACGTACGCTTCCGGGTCGGTCGCACCGGCAAGGTCACGCCAGTTTTGCAATTGCTGCCGGTCACCCTGGACGACCGGCGCATTACCCAGGTGAGCCTGGGCTCGCTGGCGCGCTGGCACAGCCTCGACATCCGCCCCGGAGACCAAGTGGCCATCAGCCTGGCCGGCCTGACCATCCCACGCCTGGAGCAGGTGGTGCATCGCGCAGTCGAACGCCAGGCGGTCAGCGCGCCGGCGCCCGACCGGTACCACGCCCACACTTGCTGGCAGGCCAGCGAGGGCTGCGAGGAGCAGTTCATTGCCCGCCTGACGTGGCTCAGCGGTAAACACGGGCTGGCCTTGCCACGCACCGGGCCTGGCACCTGGCGCCGGCTGGTGGACGCCGGGCTAGTGACATCGATGGCCGACTGGTTGCATCTGGATGCCGAGCGCCTGGGCCAGGTGGCAGGCATCAGTGATGCGACATCTGTGCAGTTGGCGAGCAGCTTCGATGCGGCCCGCTCACGGCCTTTTGCCCAATGGTTGCGCGGGCTGGGCACACCCCTACCGTCGAGCCTGCAACTGGCAGGCGACTGGCCAGGGCTGGAAAAACGCAGCAGCCGTGAATGGCAAGCCTTGGCCGGGATTGGCGAAAAGCGTGGGCAGCAACTGGCGGCGTTTTTTGCTGCCAATGAGGTTCAAGCCCTTGCCGCAGAGCTGGCCCTGGCAGGGATCAACGGGTTCCAGAATGGCAGCGAACCCATCGAGCAATGATTTTTTACCAATTTACTTGTAGGGAAACCCTGAGATTGCTCCGGAAAAAGCCGACAAGGGTTCCTAAATGGGCAAAACCAAGGCAGGATTTCCACCAACTTTTGCTGCCCCGCCCCGTCCAGGAGGCTTTTCATGAAACGTATTTCGACCCTTTTGCTGCTCGCGACACTTGGCCTGGCCGCAGGCACCGCACAGGCTGCCCAGCCGGATGCCGGCCTGACCGGCTGCGCCGCCAAGCGCAGTGCCATCGAAAACCAGCTGAAGATTGCCCGTGACCATGGCAACAGCGACCAGGTTGCAGGGTTGGAAGAAGCCCTGCGCGGGGTGGACAACTGCACCGACGCCAGCCTGCGCAAGGAACGTGAGCAGAAGGTGCTCGACGCCCGCCATGAAGTGGCGCAGCGGGAAAAAGACTTGAAGAAGGCCGAGAAGAAAGGCGACGCCGAGAAGATCAACAAGCGCAAGGACAAGCTGGCCGAGTCGCGTAAAGAATTGCAGGAAGCAGTCGACGACCTGGACCGCTGAGACCAGCAGCAAACGCGGTCGATGTAGAAGCGGCCCATGCCATCAGTGATTGCGGAATTCGGTATGACAGGCCTTGCACGCCGTTTCGACCTTGTCCATCGGCGCCTTCAACTGCGCGGCATCCAGCGGCTGGCTGCGGGTTACACCGACCAGTTCGCCGGTAACGCCCTCCAGTTGCCGGGCCAGGTCATGAAAACGCGCTTGGCGCTCCCATACCTCGGCACGGGCGGCGCTGTCGCCGCCATCGCGTACCTGAGGAAAGTGCTGCCAGGGTTGATGGGCAAGGCCGTCCAGCTTCAGCGCACCTTCGGCAAACTTCACCCCGTCGAACGGCAACCGGCCACGCAGCATGCCACCCAGGTCTTCGCTGGTCTTGAGCATGTCCTTGAAGATCACCTTGCGCTTGCCCAGCGGCGAGTTCGGGTCAACCCGGTCACAACCGCCCAGGGCCAGTGCTGCCAGCAGAACAACGGTCAATCGCTTCAACATCACGCTCACTTCGGCCTACGCAAATGGGCGGCCAGTATCGCTGCCCAAGGGCCAAAGACCAATAGCCACATAAATTACAGGGGTGAATCTTCATGTTCGCCCATGACAGGAATGCACTCATGAAATCTGCCCTGCGCCATCTGGCCTGGACACTCCCTGTACTGGCGTTGCTGGCCGGCTGCAATGGCGGCGAGAACGCCAAGCCCGAGCCCCACGCCATCGCCACCTATGCCCCGGCCACCTGGAAAGACCTGCCGGCGGTCAGCGATGAAGACCTGTTGGCCGGCTTTTACGCCTGGCGTAGCGGCTGCGAGAAGCTCAAGCGCGACCCCGTGTGGGCTGCCACCTGTGAAGCGGCCGGAAGCGCCACGGCAAGCGCCGCGCAAGTGCGCACCTTTCTGGAGCAGAACCTGGAGGTGTACGGCCTGCGCTCTGCCGAGAACAACGCCAACGGCCTGATCACCGGTTACTACGAGCCGGTCTACCCCGGCAGCCTGAAGCAGTCGTCGACCAACCATGTGGCGGTTTATGGCATTCCTGAGGACATGATCGTGGTCGACCTGGCCAGCGTGTACCCCGAGCTGAAGGGCAAACGCCTGCGCGGTCGCCTCGATGGCCGGGTGCTCAAGCCTTACGACACTGCCGAGGTGATCAACCGTGACGGCGTCAAGGCGCCGGTGCTGGCCTGGCTGACCGACCCGATGGACCTGCAGTTCCTGCAGATCCAGGGCTCCGGCCGCGTCCAGCTGGAGGACGGTCGGCAACTGCGCCTGGGCTACGCCGACCAGAACGGCCACCCCTACCGGCCAATCGGCCGCTGGCTGGTGGAACAGGGCCAGCTGAAAAAAGAAGAGGTGAGCATGGGCGCGATTCATGCCTGGGCCCAGGCCAACCCGCAGCGTGTGCCGGAACTGCTGGCCAGCAACCCCAGCTACGTGTTCTTCAGCACCCGCCCGGACAGCAACGAGGGCCCGCGCGGGTCGCTGAATGTGCCGCTGACTGCCGGCTACAGCGTGGCCATCGACCGCAAGGTGATACCGCTGGGTAGCCTGTTGTGGCTGTCCACGACTCGCCCGGATGGCTCGCCGGTGGTGCGCCCGGTTGGGGCGCAGGACACGGGCGGGGCGATTGCTGGCGAGGTGCGTGCGGACCTGTTCTGGGGTACCGGGCCGCAAGCCGGCGAGCTGGCCGGGAACATGAAGCAGCAGGGGCAGATCTGGATGCTGTGGCCCAAGGGCCAGCCACTGCCAGAAGTACCCAAAGTGCCTTGATCGGCGCTGGATTCTTCGCGGGCTTGCCCGCGAAGAAGGCCACTCTGTTTCAGATGGAAACCACAAAGAACGACACGATCAGCGCCAGCCCGGCAAACCACACCAGCGACCTCAAGGCAGCCCAATCCGCCAGATAGCAGATGATGTACAGCAGCCGGCTGGTGATGTACATCACCCCCAGCACATCCTGCGTCACCTGCTCGGCATTGCCGACGATGTCCGCTACCAGCACCGCTGCGGCAAACGCCGGAAACGCCTCGTAGCCGTTCTGCTGCGCAGCATGCGCACGCCGCGGTAAACCCGACAAAGTATCAAGGAAGGCGCGCGGATCATGGTTGTCCTTGAGGCCGAAGCGGCCGCTGGCCACCTTGGCGATCAAGGCACACAGCGGATTCAACAGCAGCGCGATCAAAATGCACCACAGGGCAACGGTCATGCTCAGGACTCCTTGTTCGAAAATGGGTTAGAGCTTCATCACCAGCATGCCTGCCAGGACCAGCCCGCAAGCTAGGAGTCTTGGCCCGCCAAAAGGTTCTTTGAGGTAGCGCATGCCCAGCAGCACCACCAGGATCACGCTCAACTCGCGCAACGCAGCTGCCTCGGCCACCGACCCCAGATGCATGGCCCAGAGCACCAGGGCGTAGCTGAACAATACGCAAAAGCCCACCGCCAGCCCCAGGCGCCATTGTGTTCGCCAGAACAGCATGAACGGCGCGCGCCGAGCCACGCTGGCGAGCAGCGGAAATTGCCAGGCGCTGAGCAGGGTCAACCACACCAGGTAGTCCCAAGGCTTGCCCCACAAGCGCACCGCCTGGCCATCGAACCAGGTGTAGCAGCCGATGCACAGGCCAATCAGGGCAACCACCGGCAGCATCGACCAAGGCAGCCGGTCGCCACCACCGCCCTGCCACAACAGGCAGGCCATGCCACACGGGATCAACAGGATGCCGATGATCTGCTGCTGGCTCAGCGACTCCCCGGCGAAGGCCAGGGTCAGCCCCAGCACCACCAATGGTGACAGGCCGCGCATCAGAGGATAGACCAGCCCCAGGTCGCCCACGCGATAGGCCTGGATCAGCAAATAGCGGTACAACTGCTCGGCGAGTGCCGAAGCGATCAACCAAGGCCAGATTTCAGCGGGCGGCACATCGACGAACGCCACGGCCAGCACCGCGAAAGCGAGTGCAACCGTGTCCATGCTGGCGATTACCAGCAGGCGTTCGCCGCTGAATTTGATCAGGGTATTCCAGGTCGCATGCAGCAGGGCGGCGACCAGCACCAGGGATGTTGCCAACACGCCTTCTTATCCTTGCAGGGTTGTAAGGGCTCGAATATAGGGCATTCCGGGGGGCCGCCGCGCCCCCGACATGGGAACGATTTAAGGGAATCCGGTCAAACCCTGTGTCCCGAACCCCGCGCCAGGTCATCAAAGAACTGCCCGAGCCATTCGGGTAACGACTTGGAAGCCACTGTTACAGGATTCGGGATGCTTGAATTAGTTGCCGCGTTTATCTGCCTCACCACCCTTCTTACCTACGTCAATTACCGCTTCATCGGCCTGCCCCCCGCCATCGGCGTGATGGTCACGGCATTGCTGTTCTCCCTGATGCTGCAGGGCCTGAGCCTGATCGGCTTCCCGGGCCTGGAAGAACGCGTCGAAGGCTTGATGAACCAGATCGATTTCAACGACCTGCTGATGCACTGGATGCTGGCCTTCCTGCTGTTTGCCGGCGCACTGCACGTCAACCTCAGCGACCTGCGCAGCTACCGTTGGCCCATTGGCCTGCTGGCGACATTGGGCGTGCTGATCGCCACCGTGGTTATCGGCTACTTGTCGCACTGGGTATTCGCCCTGTTCGGCTGGCAGGTGCCGTTGATTTACTGCTTGCTGTTCGGTGCGCTGATTTCCCCCACCGACCCGATTGCCGTGCTGGGCGCGCTGCGTACCGCCAACGCCTCCAAACCGCTGAAAACCACTATCGTTGGCGAGTCGCTGTTCAACGATGGCACGGCGGTAGTGGTGTTCACCGTGCTGCTGGGCATCATCCAGCTGGGTGAAACACCGAGCATGACCGACACCGCCATCCTGTTCGCCCGGGAGGCCATCGGTGGCGTGGTGTTCGGCGGCCTGATCGGCTACGCCACCTACCGCATGATCAAAAGTGTCGAGCAGTACCAGGTCGAGGTCATGCTGACCCTGGCACTGGTCATTGGTGGCTCGGCCATGTGCTACGAGCTGCATGTCTCCGCGCCGATCGCCATGGTGGTGGCCGGCCTGATCATCGGTAACCTGGGGCGTAACCTGGCGATGAATGACATGACTCGTCGCTACATGGACGGTTTCTGGGAGTTGATCGATGACATGCTCAACGCCTTGTTGTTCGCGTTGATCGGCCTGGAGCTGTTGCTGCTGCCGTTCAACTGGATGCACCTGGCGGCCGGCGGCGTGCTGGCGCTGGCGGTGCTGCTGTCGCGGTTGCTGACCGTGGCCCCGGCCATTGTGCTGCTGCGGCGCTGGCGCCCGGTGCCGAAAGGCACGGTGCGGGTGCTGACCTGGGGTGGCTTGCGGGGTGGGGTGTCGGTGGCCCTGGCGCTGTCGTTGCCGCTGGGCGAGGAGCGTGACCTGCTGCTGTCGATCACCTACATCGTGGTGCTGTCGTCGATTCTGGTGCAGGGGTTGAGCATCGGGCGGGTGGTGCGCAAGGTCAGCGCACAGCCTTGAGATTCTGGGGCCGCTTTGCGGCCCCCAGAATCGTCATTCCACCGCAGAATCCGGGAACTGGTCCTGGATGTACTTGATCTCGGTACGCCCATGCGGCGCCGGCAGGCCGTCTTCACCCAGGTTGACGAAGACCATCTTGTCGACCGTGAGGATGGCCTTGCGGCTGATCTTGTTGCGCACTTCGCACTTGAGCGTGATCGAGGTACGACCAAACTCGGTGGCGGTGATGCCCAGCTCGATGATGTCGCCTTGGCGCGAAGCGCTGACGAAGTTGATTTCCGAAATGTACTTGGTTACCACGCGCTGGTTGCCCAGCTGGACGATGGCGTAGATCGCCGCCTCTTCGTCGATCCAGCGCAACAGGCTGCCACCGAACAGGGTGCCATTGGGGTTGAGGTCTTCGGGTTTAACCCACTTGCGGGTGTGAAAGTTCATCTGTACTCCTGACCTGCTTGGCTAACGTAGAGCAATGATGGCAGAGCGGCCGCCATCGCTCCATTGAACATCGACTATCGTCGCGATTAATCGACAGAAAACCTTGGGCAAGCGGGCGGGGGCGGCTATAATCTGCGCCGCTTCACATGGTTGCCCACAGCGGTGCCATGCCCGCCACCTGTCCGAGGGGCGCTGCAGCAGGCTAGGCCTGTCAGGCTCGGATGGGGCGTTGCTCGCTCTTGCGGGCGCTTAACGCACAACGGCGCCCATTCGCACACTACGAATGGAGGCTCTCATGAGCGCTGCAAACATGCCTGCTGGTTTTACCGATTACAAAGTCGCCGACATCTCCCTGGCCGCCTGGGGCCGTCGCGAAACCATCATTGCCGAATCGGAAATGCCTGCGCTGATGGGCCTGCGTCGCAAGTACCTGGCCGAGCAGCCGCTCAAGGGTGCGAAAATCCTGGGCTGCATCCACATGACCATCCAGACCGCCGTGCTGATCGAAACCCTGGTAGCCCTGGGTGCCGAAGTGCGCTGGTCGTCCTGCAACATCTTCTCCACTCAAGACCAGGCCGCCGCGTCCATCGCCGCCGCTGGCATTCCGGTATTCGCCTGGAAAGGTGAAACCGAAGAAGAGTACGAGTGGTGCCTGGAGCAGACCATCCTGAAAGATGGCCAGCCATGGGACGCCAACATGGTCCTCGACGACGGTGGCGACCTGACCGAGCTGCTGCACAAGAAGTACCCACAGGTACTGGACCGCGTACACGGCGTGACCGAAGAGACCACCACCGGCGTACACCGCCTGCTGGACATGCTGGCCAAGGGCGAGCTGAAGGTGCCGGCCATCAACGTCAACGACTCGGTCACCAAGAGCAAGAACGACAACAAGTACGGCTGCCGTCACAGCCTGAACGACGCCATCAAGCGCGGCACCGACCACCTGCTGTCGGGCAAGCAAGCCCTGGTGATCGGCTACGGTGACGTGGGCAAGGGCTCGGCCCAGTCCCTGCGCCAGGAAGGCATGATCGTGAAGGTCACCGAAGTTGACCCGATCTGCGCCATGCAGGCCTGCATGGACGGCTTCGAGCTGGTCTCGCCGTTCATCGATGGCATCAACAACGGCACCGAAGCCAGCATCGACAAGGCCCTGCTGGGCAAGATCGACCTGATCGTCACCACCACTGGTAACGTCAACGTCTGCGACGCCAACATGCTCAAGGCCCTGAAGAAGCGTGCCGTGGTCTGCAACATCGGCCACTTCGATAACGAAATCGACACCGCCTTCATGCGCAAGAACTGGGCCTGGGAAGAGGTCAAGCCGCAGGTACACAAGATCCACCGTACCGGCGCTGGCAGCTTCGACCCACAGAACGACGACTACCTGATCCTGCTGGCCGAAGGCCGCCTGGTCAACCTGGGTAACGCCACTGGCCACCCAAGCCGCATCATGGACGGTTCGTTCGCCAACCAGGTACTGGCCCAGATCTTCCTGTTCAAGCAGAAGTTCGCCGACCTGTCGGCCGAGAAGAAGGCCGAGCGCCTGACCGTAGAAGTGCTGCCGAAGAAACTCGACGAAGAAGTGGCCCTGGAAATGGTTCGCGGCTTCGGCGGTGTGGTCACCAAGCTGACTCAGCAACAAGCCGACTACATCGGTGTGACCGTCGAAGGCCCGTTCAAGCCGCACGCCTACCGCTACTAAGCGTTCGTAGGCAACGCTTCGCAACGATGCCCAAGCCAGGCCGGCCCACACCGCCCTGGCTTTTACTTGCAGCCTGCCGCGTGAAGCAGGCTGCTTGAGGAACGAGTGATGTCACAAGAACGCCGCTACAGTTTCGAGTTCTTCCCCACCAAGACCGACGCCGGTCACGAAAAGCTGATGGGCGTCGCCCGCCAGCTGGCAAGCTACAACCCGGACTTCTTCTCCTGCACCTACGGCGCCGGCGGCTCCACCCGCGACCGCACGCTGAACACCGTGCTGCAGCTGGAAAGCGAAGTGAAGGTACCTGCCGCGCCGCACCTGTCGTGCGTGGGCGACTCCAAGGACGACCTGCGCGCCCTGCTGGCCGAATACAAGGCCGCCGGCATCAAGCGCATCGTCGCCCTGCGTGGCGACCTGCCGTCGGGCATGGGCATGGCCAGTGGCGAACTGCGCTACGCCAGCGACCTGGTCGAGTTCATCCGCCAGGAAACAGCTGATCACTTCCACCTGGAAGTGGCCGCCTACCCTGAGATGCACCCGCAGGCGCGCAACTTCGAGGCCGACCTGGCCAACTTCGTGCACAAGGTCAAGGCCGGTGCCGACAGCGCCATCACCCAGTACTTCTTCAACGCCGACAGCTACTTCTACTTCGTCGAGCGCGCACAGAAGCTGGGCGTGGACATCCCGGTGGTGCCTGGCATCATGCCAATCACCAACTACAGCAAGCTGGCCCGTTTCTCCGACGCCTGTGGCGCCGAGATCCCGCGCTGGATCCGCAAGCAGCTGGAAGCCTATGCCGACGACACCGCCAGCATCCAGGCCTTCGGCGAAGAAGTGATCACCCGCATGTGCGAACAGCTGCTGCAAGGTGGCGCACCGGGCCTGCACTTCTACACCTTGAACCAGGCCGAACCGAGCCTGGCGATCTGGAACAACCTCAAGCTGCCGCGCTGAAATCTTTTGGCAAAGTCTGCTTAAGAAATGATTAAGGCTTTGGTCATAGACTAAAGCCTTATTCATTTTCGGGTTACACAGGTCTTGCCTGCCATGCAGCATTCCCAGCCACCGCGTCCACAGCTTGTCTACCTGGCTTTTGGCCCGGCAACCTATCACCAGGAAGCCTGCTTCAGCATTGTCAGCGCCCTTGCCCACCTGGGTACGGCACGTGAAGCCATGGACATCCAGGTGTACACCGACAACCCGCAGCCCTATGCCAAACTGCCTGTCAGCATCCACCTGCTGGACGAAGCCACGCGCCAGGCATGGAACGCCCCCCACGGTTATCACTTTCGCAGCAAGCACGTGCTGTTGCGCCAGGTGCTGGAGCAACACCCGCTGGCGGTGCTGATCGACACCGACACCTTTTTCCGCACGTCGCCACTGCAACTGTTCGCCCGCGTGGCCCCGGGCAAGCTGCTGTGCAATGCCATCGGCCCGCGCTACGGCGCGAACCAGAAGTGCCTGCTGTACAAGAACCTGCTGACCATTTTGCAAGGCCGGGGCCTGGCCGACTGCCAGATGCCACTGATCAACTCCGGCGTGATCGGCCTCACGGCCGAGGACGCCAGCACACTGGACAGCTCCATCGCCATGATGGACGAGTTCTACCCCCTCGCCCGCGAGGCCTATACCCTCGAAGAGTTCTGCCTGGCGGTGGCGGCCTATCGCCAACTGGAGCTGGCTGAATGCACCGATGTCATCCACCACTACTGGAGCCGCAAGGCGCAATTCCGCGCCAAGATCCAGGCCTGGCTGCGCAAGCACGGCCACGACCCGCTGGGCCAGGCGGCGCTGGCTGACGTCAAGCTGGTCAACGACCAGCTACCCCGGCCTCCCGCGCTGCACCGCCTGGGCTACAAGGCGTTGAGCATGACCCTACCCAGGCACGAGCGCCAGTTCGCCCGCGAGTTGCTCTATGGCTGCTACCCCTACCCCAATGAGTTCGACCGCGCCTGCGCGCCGGCCTGGTGGGACAAGGCCCTGGAAAACCTCAACGCCCGCTACGGCCAGCTGCAGCCCGAGCAACTGCGCCAGTGCTTGCGCCACCCGGGGCTGCGGCTGTCGCTGGGTGAGCGGCGCAAGGAAATCGAGACACATTTGCTGAGGTCCTCCCACATTTGAGTGGGCCGGCAGAGGAGAACATCACACCCTCTGGCCTAGAACAGGCCGAGCGCGTAATCTCCGGCCATGCCACTCGTCGCCCGCCTGTTCTGCACCCTGCTGCTCGCCTGCCTGAGCCCGTCGGCCTTGGGCGAGCGTCTGCGCCTGGTGTCCGATGACTGGGCACCCTACATCTACCAGCAGAATGGCCAACCCCACGGCATCGACTACGAAGTCACCACCGAAGTGTTCAAACGCCTCGGCGTCGAGGTGGAATGGCAGTTCCTTCCATGGAAGCGCTGCCTGGCAATGATCGAGCAAGGCCTGGCCGACGGGATTCTGGACATCTTCCAGACCGAAGCCCGGCGCCCCTACCTGGTCTATGCCCCCGAGCTCTTGTCGCAAGTCGAATTCGTGTTGTTCCAGGCGCGCGCACGCCGCCACCCTGTGACCGCCACAGACGACCTCGCAGGCCTCACCATCGGCACCTCGCCCGGCTATGCCTACGGCGCCGCGTTCAACGAGGCCACGCATTTCCGTCGGGAAGCCGCACCCACCCAGGAAGCCAACTTCGGCAAGCTGCTGCTGGGCCGTATCGACCTGGCAATCACCGATCGCAAGGTTGGTCATTACCTGCTCCGGCAACTGGGCCTGGAACAGCAAGTAGAGGCGCTGCCGCTGGTGATCAGCCGCCAGGCCCAGTATCTGGGGCTGGTACGTAAACCCGGGCGTGAGGCATTGGCCCTGGCCTTTGCCGAAGCACTGCAGCGTTTCAAACAGGAACCGGCCTTTGCCGCCATCAACCAGCGCTACACAGGCGACATCGGAAACATTCTCAACGCCGTTGAGCAGCAGGAAAGCAGCACAGCGCGATAGCTCTGTTATACTCGGGCCTTCCCGCCCGGCTCACGCCCGGACGCTCGGCCTCGCAACAGGCATCCCGATCGGCACCGACGCCCCTTCGCGTCCACCCTCCGTTTCCCGGATGTGCAGTGAAAGCCCAGCTGGACCGGACGCGATCGCATCCCACCGATGCCCGTCGCGCCAGGCAGAACATCCCAACGGGCCCAGCCCACACGAGAACAGGATCGCCCATGTCCTTTGCTTCCCTCGGTCTCTCCGAGGCTCTTGTCCGCGCTATCGAGGCTGCGGGCTATACCCAGCCGACCCCCGTGCAACAGCGGGCCATTCCCGCCGTGTTGCAAGGCCGTGACCTGATGGTTGCCGCACAGACAGGTACTGGTAAAACCGGCGGTTTCGCCCTGCCGATTCTCGAGCGCCTGTTCCCGGCCGGCCACCCCGACAAGTCGCAACGTCACGGCCCGCGTCAGCCGCGCGTTCTGGTCCTGACCCCGACCCGCGAACTGGCAGCCCAGGTGCACGACAGCTTCAAGGTGTATGCCCGCGACCTGCCCCTGGTCAGCGCCTGCATCTTCGGCGGCGTTGGCATGAACCCGCAGATCCAGGCCATCGCCAAAGGCGTTGACGTGCTGGTTGCCTGCCCGGGCCGCCTGCTCGACCTGGCCGGCCAAGGCAAGGTCGACCTGGCCCACGTGGAAATCCTGGTACTCGACGAAGCCGACCGCATGCTCGACATGGGCTTCATCCACGACGTCAAGAAAGTACTGGCCCGCCTGCCGGCCAAGCGCCAGAACCTGCTGTTCTCGGCCACCTTCTCCAAGGACATCACCGACCTCGCCGACAAGCTCCTGCATAACCCGGAGCGTATCGAGGTCACCCCGCCGAACACCACGGTCGAACGTATCGAGCAACGCGTCTACCGCCTGCCTGCCAGCCACAAGCGCGCGCTGCTGGCACACCTGATTACCCTGGGTGCCTGGGAACAGGTGCTGGTGTTCACCCGTACCAAGCACGGCGCCAACCGCCTGGCCGAGTACCTGGAAAAACACGGCCTGAGCGCCGCTGCGATCCACGGCAACAAGAGCCAGAACGCCCGCACCAAGGCGCTGGCCGACTTCAAGGCCAACAGCGTGCGCGTGCTGGTTGCCACCGACATCGCCGCCCGCGGCCTGGACATCGACCAACTGCCTCATGTGGTCAACTTCGAGCTGCCCAATGTCGAGGAAGATTATGTTCACCGCATTGGCCGTACCGGCCGTGCCGGTCGTTCGGGCGAGGCGATTTCCATGGTCGCGCCGGATGAAGAGAAGCTGCTCAAGAGCATCGAGCGGGTTACCAGGCAGAAGATCCCTGACGGCGACCTGATGGGCTTCGACGCCAGCCAGGTAGAAGCCGAAAAACCCGAAGTGCGCGAGCGCCCGCAGAACAATGGCCGTGGCGGCCGTAATCAGCCACGCGGCGAAGGCAGCAAGGACGCCAACGGCGGCCGCAAGGACAAAGGCAAGGATAAAGGCAAGACCAAGCAGCAGGCTGCGGACAAGCCAGCCGACAAGGAAAAGAGCGGCGACAAGCAACAACAACCGCGCAAGCCGCGTGACAAGAAGCCGCGCCAGCAGCAACAGCAACAGGCCAGCAACAGCAGCGTACCGAAAGCACCAGCCGACCGTGACCCGGAAGAGTTCCTGGACGACGATATCGACAACTTCGGTAACCGCGCCGACTACGTCAGCCCCTACCAGGGCAAGAACCAGGGCCGCAACCGCCGCCCAGGTGGTGGTGCCGGCCAAGGTCAGGGCCAGGGCAATGGCCAGCGCAGCAATGCCGGCGGCCAGGGTCAGGCCCGCAGTGGTGGCCAGCAGCGCAGCGGCGGCGGCGAAAAACGCCCGCCTCGCGCCAACAACGGTAGCGGTGCCCGTCGCGATGGCGGCGGCGCAGGCCGTGGCCGCCCTGCCCGTGACGATGCCGCCCGGCAAGAGCCGGCCGTGCGCAACTCGCGCCAGCCGGAAAAACAGCCGGTGATCATCCGCAAGGAGTCCAAGCTCGACCGTTACCCAACGCCTGAGCAGCTGGATGACCTGCCAAGCCGCCCGCGCGGTGAGCGCCCAGCCTTGTTGACCCGAAAAGGCTAAGAAACGAAAACGCCGCCCAATGGGCGGCGTTTTTTATTGCCGAAGCATCACTTACTTCTGCTTCACACCTTCAACACTGATATCCAGGTCCAGGGTCTGCGAAGTAGCACCCGGGCCTTTGATGCCGAAGTCGTTCAGGTTAAGGGTGGTGGTGGCGTTGAAACCAGCGCGCTCACCGCCCCATGGGTCCTTGCCTTCACCGTTGAAGGTAGCCTTGAAGGTGACCGGCTTGGTCACGCCGTGCAGGGTCAGGTCGCCGGTCACGTCAGCAGTCTTTTCACCTGTGGTCTTGACGGCGGTAGAGACGAACTTGGCTTCCGGGTACTTCTTCACGTCGAGGAAATCGGCACTGGCGATGTGCTTGTCACGCTCGGCGTGGTTCGACCACAGGCTGGCGGTTTTCAGGTCGACGTTGATCTTGCTGGCTTCAGGCTTGGCGCTGTCCCACGTGAAGTTACCGTCGAAGTCCTTGAAGGTACCGTGGATGAAGCTGTAGCCCAGGTGGCTGATTTTCCAGTCAACGAACGCGTGCTGGCCTTCCTTGTCGATCTTGTACTCGGCAGCCATGGCCTGGCCAGCGGAGAGCAGTGCGGTACCGAGCGCCAGAGCGGCAAAAGTCTTTTTCAACATCCTGTTCCTTCCTATGCAATTGAGGTTGAGGGTCAAGCTTTGCGGCCCAGCATGCGGGTCAGGGTCGCGTCACGGTCGATGAAATGGTGCTTGAGCGCTGCCAAGGCATGCAGCACGGCAAAAATGACCAGGCCCCAGGCCAGCCACAGGTGAATCACACCCGCCACGTCTGCCTGATCGGGCAAGTCGCTGATCAATGCCGGCACTTCGAACAGGCCAAACACCGGAATGCCGACGCCATCGGCGGTGGAAATCAGGTAACCGGCCGCCATCACCGCAAACAGCCCAAGGTACAGGGCCAGGTGCCCCAGCTTGGCCGCCAGGCGGGTGAAGGCGCCATGGTTGGCCGGTGCCGGAGGTGGCGGGCTGACGAAACGCCAGACTACGCGCAGCAACATCACCGCCAACAGCACCAGGCCGATGCTCTTGTGCAGGTCCGGGCCGGCTTTGCGCCAAGGGCTGTAATAGTCGAGGCCGACCATCCACAAGCCCAGGCCAAACAGGCCGAAGACTGCCAGCGCCACACCCCAGTGCAGGATGATGCTGACCACGCCGTAGCGAGAAGATGAATTGCGCAGTTGCATGTTGGCGTGTTTCCCCGTGAAAGCTGTGCACAGACTAACGCGAAATGTATCGAAGAAAAGCGGAAAAAATTGCTTCGGATTATCGAGAAATCCGATAGTTATTCTGTAACCTTCCCATTAAGGAAACATTAACGATAGCCGGGGTGTGCAAGGTTGCCAGTGCCGGCCTCTTCGCGGGTTTACCCGCGAAAGGGGCGGCGCTGGCAATAAATCAACCCGCCTTGGCCTGGGTATTGGCCACAGGTTTCCTGGTCGGTTCGGACTTGGCTGTCGCCTTCTTGGTCTCGGCAGGCTTGTGCGCGGGTTTGTGCGCCGGCGCATGCTTGGCCGGGGCCGCCTTGGTCGCTGCTGGCTTGGCAGCCGCCTCCTTGACCACAGGTGCAGGCGCAACCGGGGCCGGCGCGGCTTGTGGAGCTGGCGCGGATGCCGGCACCACTTCCTCAGCCTTGGCGATCGGCTCGGCCTTCGCTTGCGGCTTGTCCGCCCCGCCAAACAGGCGCTTGAAGAAGCCCGGCTTGTCCTGCTTGGCCTCTTCGACCTTTTTCGGCTCCTCTTTCACTGGCGCCTTGTCAGCCTTGTCGGACGAACCACCGAACAGATTGGAGAAGAAACCGCCCTTGCTTTGCTTGGCGGCCACCGCACCGGCTGCCGCTGCCGCCGCAACCGGCGCCGCTTTGGCCGGGTCGAACGACTTGCCGGCCAACAGGTCCTGCACCTGGCTGGCCGCACGCTGGCCGCTGCGCAGGGCGCCTTCCAGGGTGCCAGGGTACAGGGCATCGGTATGCTCACCGGCAAAGGTGATGCGTTGCACCGGGCGCTCCCACAAGCGCCAGTACTTGCTGATCTGCCCCGGGCCATAAGCCAGGTAGGCGCCGCCGGTGCCGGCGTCGGTGCTGTAGCGCTTGAGCTCGTAACCGGTAAACGCACCACGGGCCTGTGGGTAGAACGCATGCAGGCGGATCAGCACCTGGTCGACCATCTGCTTGTCGCCAAATGCCTGCAGCAGGCGGGCGTTGTCGCCGGACAGGTTGATCACCACGTTGGCGCCGCCCTTGAGCGCAGGCTCGATCCACAGCATGCCGAGGCCGGCGTTACTGAAGATTTCGCCCGACATGCGTGCGCGGCTTTCCCACACGGGCTTCTTGAACTTGAGCATCAGCTGGTCGCGCCAGCCATAGTTGGTGCCCTTCAACGCTGCCAGGTGCTGGTTGTCCAGGCCCGGGGTCATCTGGATCTTGGCCAGGGCGCGCAACGGCACGGCCATGACCAGGTAATCGGCCTGGTAGCCGACGCTGCCGACTTTTACCGTTACCCCGTCCTTGTCCTGGACGATGGCGGTGACCGGCGAGCTGGTCTTGATGGTTTTCAGCTGTTTGACGAAAGCCTGGGCCAGCACCGGGCTGCCACCCGGCAGGCGTGCGGCACGCAGGTCGCGGTCGCTGACGCCACGGTACACGCGGTTCTGCTGGGCGAAGTACAGCAGCGACAGGCGTGACGGCTCATCGTAGCGGGTACGGATCTGCTGGTTGACCAACTGACGGGCCGTGGCCGGCAGCTGCAACTTGTCGAGCCAGGTGGAGACGTTGATCTGGTCGAGGGCAAACAATGTGCTGGTTGCCTGCGGGTTCAGCGGGTCGTCGATGGAGCGGGCCAGGTCGTCGAGGGTTTTCTCGTAGCGCTTGAGTGCTTCGGCGGTAGCAGGCTGCTTGGTGGCCAGGTCGGTGGCGCTGAAATACTCGCCGTCGATCAGGTAACCGGGGGTACGCACGAACTCCGGCGCCGGCAGTGTTTCAAGTTTGAAACGGTCCAGGTACTGGTTAAGCACCGGCTGCGCCTTGGCGTTGCCGATCCATTCACTGGTGGCCAGGCCCGAACGCCCCCCCATGCCCGATTTGGCTTCCAGCAGGGTCACCTGCCAGCCTTTGGTCTGCAGCTCGTAGGCTGCCGTCAGGCCTGCCAGGCCGCCGCCCACCACGATTGCCGTGGGCGTCTTGTCCTTTGCCAGCGCGGCGCCGCTGGACACACCAATCAATACCAACGCGCACAGGCGCACCCAAGCAGCAGCCATGTCGGCGAACTCCGAGTCAGAGGTTACAGATACGGGAAGAGGCAGGAATGCCCCGAGAGAGATGCGTTAAGAATACGTCACCTCCGCCAACCCTGCCAGCGCAGTGACATCAAGTGCTTTTGGCAACTGACATTTTTGCCAGTAGCCCGGTCACACAGCGGCAAGTGAAACTGACGAAGGTGGCCAGAGCCCCGCCAGGAGGGCACGAACATGATCTTCGAGGAGCACTTTCAACACGTCGAACGGCAGTTTTTGTGGCACAAGCAAACGCTTCGAACAGCCTCTGGCCTGAGTATCCGCTCCAACAGCACCTCATGGACCGGCTTTCATGAAGCGTTCAAGGGCGAAGACGGCACCGAACTGGTCATTGGTGAGCACAGCGATGTGGAGATCACCTTCGCTCAGGAAGTCGCATGCCTGCGGCTGGAGTACTATGTGGTCAGCGATTTCCTCTGTGACGACCTGAACATGCTGTTCGATGCCGACAATAATGACTACGACCTGATTGCTCCGGCGCCGCGCCACTTCTACTGGCTCACCCTGGAAGGCTACGGCGTCCGTGACCTGCGCCCCGGGCCTATTGCGACGTCTCCCTATCACCAGGTGATCGATGGGCCTTTCCGGCGGCTGACCATCTCCACCTCGCAGGCAGGAACCGTACACATCCGCAAGCTTGAATGGACCGGCACCCACCGCCATTGAACGCCAGCGGTTGTCCTGCCCTGCGGCATTGCTTAGGCTTACGCGGTCGAACCACGCCGCAAAGCCAGGAGAAGTGCCCATGGGCCTCAATGATCAGTGGATGCAACGCGACCTCAAGGTCCTGTGGCACCCCTGCACCCAGATGAAAGACCACGAGCAGCTGCCGCTGATCCCGATAAAGCGCGGCGAAGGCGTGTGGCTGGAGGACTTCGAAGGCAAGCGCTACCTGGACGCGGTGAGCAGTTGGTGGGTCAACGTGTTCGGCCATGCCAACCCGCGCATCAACCAGCGCATCAAGGACCAGGTCGACCAGCTGGAACATGTGATTCTGGCCGGGTTCAGCCACCAGCCTGTGATCGAGTTGTCCGAGCGCCTGGTGGCCATGACCCCGGCCGGGCTCGACCGGGTGTTCTATGCCGACAATGGCTCGTCGTGCATCGAAGTGGCGCTGAAGATGAGCTTCCACTACTGGCAGAACGTCGGCAAGCCAGGCAAGAAGCGCTTCGTTACCTTGACCAACAGCTACCACGGCGAAACCATCGCCGCCATGTCGGTAGGCGATGTGCCGTTGTTCACCGAAACCTACAAAGCGTTGCTGCTGGACACCCTCAAGGTGCCCAGCCCCGACTGCTACCTGCGCCCCGAGGGCATGGGCTGGGAAGAGCACTCGCGCAACATGTTCCAGGCCATGGAACAGACCCTGGCTGAGCATCACGCCTCCATCAGCGCCGTGATCGTCGAGCCACTGATCCAGGGCGCTGGCGGCATGCGCATGTACCACCCGGTGTACCTCAAGCTGCTGCGTGAGGCCTGCGACCGCTACGACGTGCACCTGATCCACGACGAGATCGCCGTGGGCTTTGGCCGCACCGGCACGATGTTCGCCTGTGAACAGGCGGGCATCCGCCCGGACTTCCTGTGCCTGTCCAAGGCCCTGACCGGTGGTTATCTGCCGTTGGCCGCCTGCCTGACCACCGACAAGGTGTACCAGGCGTTCTACGACGACTACCCGACCCTGCGCGCATTCCTGCACTCGCACAGCTACACCGGCAACCCGCTGGCATGCGCTGCAGCGCTGGCGACCCTGGACATCTTTGAGCAGGACAACGTGATCGAGGCCAACAAGGCCTTGGCTACGCGCATGGCAACGGCGACTGCACACCTGGCCGATCATGCTCACGTTGCCGAAATTCGCCAGACCGGCATGGCCCTGGCCATCGAGATGGTCAAGGACAAGGCTGGCAAGGTCGCCTACCCGTGGCAGGAGCGGCGCGGCCTGAAGGTGTTCGAGCATGCCCTGACCCGCGGCGCCCTGCTGCGCCCGCTGGGCAGCGTGGTCTACTTCCTGCCGCCTTACGTGATCACACCCGAGCAGATCGACTTCCTGGCGGAAGTGGCCAGTGAAGGCATCGACATCGCTACCCGGGAAAGCGTCAGCGTTGCCGTGCCTGCCAACTTCCACCCCGACTTCCGTGACCCGGGCTAGGCCCGGCAGTTCGCCACATCACTTTTCCTGTGGGAGCGAGCACGCTGCCTGCTTCGCGGGCATGCCCGCTCCCACAGGGGATCTGCGTCTCTCTTCTACCGAGCAAATCCATGAGACTGTCCCGCTTCTTCATCGACGCCCCCCTGAGCCTTGGCGAGCACGACCTGCCCGAAGCCCAGGCCCACTATATCGGCCGCGTACTGCGCATGGTCCCCGGCGACGCCGTGCAGCTGTTCGACGGCAGCGGCCAGGAATACCTCGGCCAGTTGCTCGAAGTGGGCAAGAAAACCGTACGCGTCAACCTCGACCAGGCACTGCCTGGCCAGACCGATTCGCCACTGCATGTACACCTCGGCCAGGGCCTGTCCCGTGGCGAGCGCATGGACTGGGCGATCCAGAAAGCCACCGAACTGGGCGCCAACGAAATCACCCCGATCGTCAGCGAGCGCTGCGAAGTGCGGCTGAAGGACGAACGCGCCGACAAACGCCTGGCCCACTGGCGCCAAGTGGCAATCAGCGCTTGTGAACAATGCGGTCGCTCGACCTTGCCCGTCATTCACCCGCCGATCACGCTGGCCGAGTGGCTGAACAGCACCAAGGCTGACCTGAAACTGGTACTGCACCCGGTGGCCGAGCCGCTCACCAGCCACGACAAGCCTGCCAACCTGGCCTTCCTGATCGGCCCCGAAGGCGGCCTGAGCGAAGGCGAAGTCGAGCACGCCAAAGCATCCGGCTTTCATGCCGCACGCCTCGGCCCACGGGTGCTACGCACCGAGACCGCGCCAGTGGTGGCGCTGTCGGTGGCACAACAGCTTTGGGGCGATTTTTAACTAGCGTACGTAGAACGACACCGCCACGAAGTGCATGAGGCTGCCGGCAATCACGAACAGGTGCCAGATGCCGTGCCCGTGACGCAAGCGGCTGTCGAGGGCGAAGAAGATGATGCCGACGGTGTAGAACACCCCGCCGGCAGCCAGCCAGGCAAAACCGGCAGTGCCCAGCGAGTGGAGCAATGGATTGACCGCCACCAGCACGATCCAGCCCATCACCGCATAGATGATGATCGACAGAACCCGCGCCTCGGAGCGCGGTTTGATCTCTTGCAGCATGCCGATCACCGCCAGCCCCCAGACCACGCCAAACAGGCTCCAGCCCCAGGGGCCGCGCAGGCTGACCAGGCAGAAGGGTGTGTAGCTGCCGGCGATCAGCAGGTAGATCGAAAGGTGATCGAGCTTGCGCATGATCACCTTCGCCCGCCCGCGGGTGCTGTGGTACAGGGTGGAAATGCTGTACAGCAACAGCAGCGTGCTGCCGTAGATGGAGAAACTGACAATCTTCCACGGGTCGCCTTGCAGGCCCGCGACCACGATCAGCCAGATGGCACCGATACAGGCCAGGACAGCACCGACCAGGTGGGTCCAGGCGTTGAAGCGTTCACCGTAATACATGCAAACACAGACCTCCTGAGGTGGGCTGGGTTCCTCATTCCGTCAGTGACGGCCCTGAATCTTACCCAAACTCAGGTTGCAGTTCCGCGTCACGCACCAGCCTTTCCAGCCCGGCCAGGTCAGGCACCCGCGCCACCTGCTCGCCCACCTGCACCGCCGCCAGCTCCAGGCGCCCCAGCGCCACATCCACATAATTCAGCTGGCTGTCGAGCTTGCACGAACGCGGAATGTCCTGCAGCAACAGCGCCAAATAGCGCAGGCCGGTGTCGCCCAAAGCATTGAGCACCACAACCCGCGCCCGCTCGCCGCACGGCGTCTCGCCACCACACGCCGCTTCGAACCCGATCAGCGGCAGGCGCTGCTTTCGCCAGTCGATCCAGCCCAGGTGCCAGGCCGGCTCACCGCGTTGGCACACCAAATTGCGCTGGCCGCTCAACTCGGCCACCGCCACGTTGGGCAATACCAGGGTGCGGTCGCCCAAGGGCAGCAACAGCCCGGTCAGGCTGCTGCGCTGGCCGGCAATCAGTTCAAGCATGAGGCTGGCTCCAGTGTGCAATGCTCTGCAGCAACAACGACTCCTGATACGGCTTGCCCAGGTATTCGTTGACGCCGATGGCCATGGCGCGGTCGCGGTGCTTCTGCCCGGTACGCGAGGTAATCATGATGATCGGCAGGTCTTTCAGCCGCGCGTCACGGCGAATGCGAGTGGCCACCTCGAACCCGTCCATGCGCGGCATCTCGATATCCAGCAGCAACACGTCCGGACGGTGCTCTTCCAACAAGGCCATGGCATCGACCCCGTCCTTGGCCGTCAGCACGCTCATGCCGTGGCGTTCCAGCAAGCGACTGGTAACCTTGCGCACAGTCACCGAGTCGTCCACCACCATCACCAACAATGCGCGGCGCGGCACCGGGCCGAGCAACTGGCGTGGGGTGCCGCCACCGGGCAAACGAGCCAGGCGCCGCTGCTGGCCGCGCAGCTGGCCAAGCAGGTCGAGAATCAGCACGACCCGGCCATCGCCCAGCAGCGTCGCCCCCGACAGCCCGGCAACGGCAGCAAACTGCGGCCCCAGGCTCTTCACCACGATTTCGCGGCTGGGCGACAGGCTATCGGCTTGAATGGCGAAAGATTGCTCCTTGGCATGCACCAGCAGCACGGGCAACGGCACACTCTGCCCCAGCAAGGCCGGGCGCGGCAGGCCTTGCAGCAACTCGCCCAGGTAACGCAGCTCGTATTCATGGCCGGCATAAACATAGCGGGGCGGGTCCAGCTGATAGCACACCGCCAGCTCTGCCGGCGGCACACGGACGATGCCCTCGATGGTATTGAGCGGGATGGCGTACTGCTCCTCACCCAGATGCACCATCAGTGCCCGGTTGATCGACACGGTGAACGGCAAGCGGATGAGGAAACGCGCGCCCTTGCCCTGAGCCGACTCGATGCTCATCGAGCCCCCTAGTTGCTTGACCTCCTCGTGCACCACGTCCATGCCCAGGCCGCGCCCGGAGATCTGGGTGATTTTCTCGGCGGTGGAAAAACCCGGGCGCAGGATGAACTGCAGGATCTCGTGATCGCTCAACTGCGCCTGCGGGTCCAGCAAGCCGCGCTTGATGGCCTTGCGCCGCACCGCTTCAAGCGGAACGCCAGCACCGTCGTCGGTCATTTCGATCACGATATCGGCGCCTTCGTGCAGCAAATTCAGGTGGATGGTGCCCTGCTCCGGCTTGCCGGCGGCCAGGCGTGCTTCGCGGCTTTCCAGGCCATGGTCGACGGCGTTGCGCAGCATGTGCTCAAGCGGTGCCACCATGCGCTCAAGCACACTGCGGTCCAGTTCACCTTCGGCGTTGCCGACCACCAGTTCTACCTGCTTGCCCAGCTCGCTGGCCACCTGCCGCACCACGCGCTGCAAGCGCGGCACAAGGCGCTCGAACGGCACCATCAAGGTTGCGGTCAAGCCTTCCTGCAACTGGCTGTTCACCCGCGCCTGCTGCTGCAGCAGGCTGTAGGCCTCCTGGGCACGCTGAGCCAGGGTTTCCTTCAGGTCGAGCAAGTCCGAGGCGGACTCGAACAAGGCCCGCGACAACTGCTGCAACTGTGAATGACGGTCCATTTCCAGTGGGTCGAAATCATCATAGGCATCGCCTTCGAACTGCTGGCGGCTGGAGATTCGCCCTTGGGTCTCGATGTCCAAGCGCAGCAGCTGGTCGCGCATGCGCTCCAGGGTGGTTTCCATCTCGTTGAGGGTGAACTGTGCATCGTTGACTTGCTGCTCGATGCGCCCACGGATGATCGAGTGCTCACCCGCCAGGTTACCCAGGTCGTCGAGCAACTCGGCATCGACCTTGACCATGTCGCCTGGCGCCCGCTCTGGCGCTGCTGTCGGCACCTCGCTGGCGGCGGCTTCGACCGGCCCCTGGCCGGCAGCACTGTCGGTCAGGGCCGCGCTGCTGAAGTTGCGGATATAGTCGATCAGCGCCGTGGCGGCATGCAGTGGCTGCCCCAGACGCACGGCATCGAGCATGTGCGCCAGGCGGTCGTGGCAGTTCTGCAACAGCGCGAACAAAGGCGCGCTCGGCGGCAAGCGGCCGGCAGCCAGCAGTTCGTACAGAAACTCCAGTTCGTGAGCCAGGTCACCAATGGGGGCAATTTCGACCATGCGCGCCACACCCTTGAGGGTGTGCAGGTCGCGCATCAGGTTGTCTACCTCGACGCTGCTGCGCGGGTCGGCCTGCCAGCGCGCCAAGGCTGCGGCGGCGCTTTCGACGATGTCCGAGCTTTCTTCGAGGAACACCTCCAGCAGCTCTTCGCCTGGGCTTTCCGGTTCCTCAAGCAGAGGCTCGGTCACGTCAGGCAGCTGCGGCTGATGGGGCAGCCCCAGGCCCAGGGTATCGGCCACGTCCATGTCCGGGTGCAACGGCGTGACCGTGTCGATGCCCACCAGACCAGTGGCCTCTGGCGCCAAGGCTTGGTCCAGCAGGTTGCGCAGACCGTCGAGCGTTTCTGACCGCGGCGCGATGTCCTGCCCGGCCGCCACTTCATCGAGCATGTCCAGCAGGGCTTCATGGGCGCGCCGGGCGTGGGCGAAGAAACGCGCATTGGCAGGCAGGCTGCCCTCTTCCACGGCGCCATACAGGTCCAGCAAGGCCTCGCACACATCATCCATCTGCCACAAGTCGGCCAGGTGCGCGGCGTGCCCCAGGGTGGTCAGCTGGTCGAGCAGGGTGTCCAGCGCATCACGCTGCCCTGGCTGTTGCTGCCAGCGCGATAGCAACGACTCGGCATCGAGCAGGATATCCATGGCTTGGGCCAGGAAACTGGCGACCAACTGCGGGTCGCGCTTGCCGCGCCGGACATGCTGCGGGTCGTCATGCAAGCTGGCCAGGCGTGCGTCTACGGCCTGGCCAACCTGTTCGATCAGCTCCGCAGCACCAGCGATGGCGGCAAACGGTGTGCTGTCGAGTTGCGCCAGACCCAGGTGGAACAGCGAGCGTGCGGCTTCCAGCCATTCGATCTCGGCCATTTGCAGGGGGAGTTGGTGGCCCTTGTATTCCCGGGCCAGGCGGTCGAAGGCGGTGGCCAGCTCGGCGACCGGCATCACCCCGGCCATGGCAGCACTGCCCTTGAGCGTATGCAGGGCGCGCTGAAGGCCATCGCTGACCGGCGTATCGTGGCCGTCTGCGCCTTGCAGAAATGCATCGAGGCTGGCCAGGTGGCCTTGCGCCTCCGTGCGGAAAATATCCAGCAGCTGCGGGTCGAGGCCATCGATATCGGCAGCACCCGGTTCGTCGTTTTCTGCCAGGGCATGCAGGTGCCCAGCCAACTGTTCGATTTCGGTCAGTTGCGGCAATTGCCCAGCCGCAAAGTCGGCCAGCAAATCAGGTAGGTGGACGAACACTTGCTGCAGGGCCACCACGCCTTCCGGGCTCAGCACGCTACGGCCCTCCAGCACCCGGTTCAGCAGGTGCTCGGCGCCCCAGGCCAGCTCGGCCACCGCTTCGGCATGCACCATGCGGCCGCTGCCCTTGAGCGTATGCAGCGCACGGCGTACTTCCCCCAGCGCCTCGCGCTGCTGGTTGTCGGCACGCCAGCGCAGCCAGTGCCGCTCGATCTCCGGCAGCAACTCGCCGGCTTCATCGAGAAACACCTCGCGCAGCTCGTCATCGATACCGTCGCCATTGGCATCCAGGCCTGCACGGGTGTCGGCCTGCGCACAATACACGCCCAGCGCTGCCAGGCTGGCACGGGCCATGTCGATGAACGGCTGGGCATCCGCCAGCGGGTCGGCCACCCGCCATTGCAGGTAGCATTCGGCGGCACTCATGGCCTCACCCAAGTGGGCCAGCTCATCGGCGGGCGGCTCTACATCCAGGTGCTGCAACCAGCGCTGCACATAGCTGGCGCAGCCGGCGAACAGCTCGGCTACTGCGGGCAGCATCAACATGGCCAGCGCGCCGCGAATCTGCTGCAACAGCCCCGGCAACGGTTGCAGGCGTTGGCGCGGCCAGTCGGACTCCAGGTAGTCGCCGATCAGGTCCTTGGCCTGCTGCAGTACGTTCAGCGATTCGTTCAGCACCAGTTGGCGTATCTCGGCCAGGTCCGAGCCTGGCAGCCCGCCCTGCCCGTTTTCTTCCAGCGGGCCGACCATGCCGTTCAGCGAAGCCTCCACGTACAGCAAGGCGCCCGCCACATCCATCAGTACCGCGTCATCCACCACGCGCTCGCCCTGGGCCAGGGCCTGCAGCGCCAGCACCTGGTCGATGATGACCCGCCGTGGTTGCTGGAAGCCCAGCACAGCCAGGGTATCGGCTACATGCCGCAGCGGCGCCAGCAGGGCATCGAGCTGCTCGCTGTGCTGGCGGTCGCTGCGCACGAACTGGTCCAGGCGCTCCTTGATGCGCATCAGGTCGTCACACAGGGCAGTCACCACCGAGCGCAGGGCATCGCGGCCCGGCCCGGCCTGCAATTGTTCACGCCAATTGCCCAACGACAGGTCAAGGTTGGCCAAGTCGTCGGCGCCGGCAAAACGCTGTGCTGCACCGCTGATCAGGCTGGCCTGGGCCAAGGGCTCGATACCTCGGCAGGCACGTAACTGATTGAGCAGCGGCAGCATCACCAAGGGCAGGTCGTGGCGGGCACCGCGCAAGCGCTCAAGGTACGAAGGCAATTGCTCCAGGCCACGAAACAACGCCCCCAGGCAATCGCCCCGTGGGCTGACCTGGCCGTCGGCCAGCGCCTTGGCGAACAGTTCCAGCTCTTCGGCCAGGCGCGTCGCTCCGCGCAGTTCAAGCATGCGCAGGCAACCATGTACCTGATGCAGGTTGTCGACCACGAAGGCCAGCATCGACAGGTCGCCCGGTTCGCCGGCAAAACGCTCCAGCGCCTGGCGCGCCTGGCCCAAGCAGTCGAGGATGGCAGCCTTGGTCCAGGCCAGCGCTACGGTGTCGTGGCGTTCGGGACTTACAGCAGCAGAAGCCATGGGCACTCCTCAGCGCGGCGCATCGGTGGGGCTTTGCGCAGGTGGCGGCAGGGTGAAACCGGACACCGAACGGCGCATCTCACTGGCCATGCGGGCCAAGTGGCGGATACTGTCGGCGGTGGCACCGGAGCCGGCGGAGGTTTGTGCGGTAATCTGCTGGATCACCGCCATGGTGTGGGAAATCTGCCCGGCCGACGAGGTCTGCAACTGGGCAGCGTCAGAGATGCTGTGGATAAGATCGGCCAGGTTCTGCGATACCCCTTCGATCTCGGCCAGCGCCACCCCGGCATCCTGCGCCAGGCGAGCGCCACGCACCACTTCGGCGGTGGTCTGCTCCATGGAGATGACTGCCTCGTTGGTGTCGGCCTGAATGGTACGTACCAGCGCCTCGATCTGCCGGGTGGCCGACGACGAGCGCTCTGCCAGGCGCTGCACTTCGTCGGCAACCACGGCAAAACCACGGCCAGCCTCGCCGGCCAGCGAGGCCTGGATGGCCGCGTTGAGGGCAAGGATGTTGGTCTGGTCGGCAATGTCGTCGATCAGGCTGACGATGTCGCCGATTTCCTGAGAAGACTCGCCCAGGCGTTTGATCCGCTTGGCGGTGTCCTGGATCTGCTCGCGAATGTTGTCCATGCCGTTGATGGTGTTATGCACCACCTCGTTACCCTTGTTGGCAATGGCCACCGAGCGCTCGGCCACCTTGGCCGATTCGTAGGCATGTGCCGAAACCCGGTCGATCGACTCGACCATGTCGCCGACCGCCTCGGAGGCCTCGCTGATCTGCTCGGCCTGGTGTTCGGAAGCCTTGGCCAGCTGGCGGGCGGTGTTCTGGGTGTCCTGTACGGCAGCGGCAACCTGCACGGCGCTGTGGTTGATGGTAGCGACCAGGTCGCGCAGCTGGTCCACGGAATAGTTGATCGAGTCGGCAATGGCGCCAGTGAAGTCTTCGGTCACCGATACGGTCACGGTCAGGTCGCCGTCGGCCAGCTCTTCGATTTCATCCAGCAGACGCATGATTGCCTGCTGGTTGCGTTCGTTCTTTTCTGCCGTTTCACGCAACTGGCGGTTGGTGGTGCGCACCATGACCAGGCCGATGAGGATGATCGAAGCCAGCGCCAGCAGGCCCAAGGCATAGCCGCCAACGGTATCGAGGGTGCGCCCACCGGCCAGGTTCTCGAAACCGTTGGCCAGGTGTGATGCCTCGTCCAGCAGGGTTTGCGACAGGCTGAAAATGTTGCCCGCGGCCTCACGCACGCGGAACAGTTCGGGCGAGGTTTCGAGAATTTCATCGACCGAGCCCGCGACGAACTGGAACAGTTCGGCGATTTCGGCCAGCCGCGCACGGGCATCGGCGTCCTCGACACGGGTTACCTGGATGGCCGCGTTACCCCTGAGCATCCCCTCCAGCACCTGGCCAAAGCGCCCGGCATCGCGGCCAAAGGCATCAGCTGCCTGAGCGGCGGTATCGTCACCCGCGAGCACGGTGTTGACCGAACCGAGGATGCGCTCGGCCAGCAAAAGCTGGCGCTGCGCCACCGCCACCTGGTTGGCCGGAGCGCCGCTTTGCAGCAGGATCTCGACCACTTTTTCGTATTCCACCTGCAACTGCGGCACGGTTTCGGCCAGCGTCGCCGCCACCTGGTGCAGCGACAGCACGGTCTGCTCACTGGCCAGGATGGTGTCGGTGTTCTTGCGCAGGTTTTCCCAGTCGCGGCGTACCGCCTCCATCTCGTCTCGCACCGTAGGCGGCGCAGCCGGCAACCCGGTGGACTTGTCACCCTGGCGCAGGTAGCCCCAGCGCCGCTCGAAGTCGTTGCGTGCATCCGACAGCAGCTTGAAGGCCAGGGCCTTGCCGGCGGCGGCTTCGGTGGCGTTCTTGGCAATGCGCTGAGACAGCACCCGCAGCTCGCCGGCATGGCCGATGTACTGCTTGTCGTAGTTGGACTGGGTGTTCAGGTAGGCAAAGTTGGCGAACAGCAGGATGATCGACAGGATCAGGATCAGAAACAGCACGGTGATCTGCGCGATGCTGCGGGTACGTGGGGTCACTGTGGTGGCTGTGACGGGGGTGGCAGGCTTGTTCACGTTCGCAGGTCCTATAACGCCACATCAAGAAAGCCCGGCGCCTGGGCCAGGGCGAAGGGGCTGAAGATTGCCCAGTTGCGTTCACGCGGGAAATGCCCCTGCACGAAGCGTGCAGCGGCGCGGATCAATGGCTGCGGCGGCGACAGCTGCAGGCTGTCGAGGGCGAAGTGTTGCAGGCCAAGTACCTCGTCCACCAGCAAACCGACGAACAGGTCGTCGTGGTCCAGCACCAGCACCCGCCGCTGCTTGCCCGGAGCGGCGTGGCCCAGGCCGAAGAAACTGCTCAGGTCCATCACCGGCAACAGCCGCCCACGCAGATTGGCAACCCCGCATACCCACGGTTGCACACCCGGGACGCGGCTGCTGCGCGGTTCGCGCAGTACCTCGGCCACCTCACCCATGGGCGCGACGAACCACTGCCCGGCAAGGCGAAAGCCGATACCGCTCCACTGTTGCAGGCGGTTGTCCTGCGGGGGCTGGTCGGCGACCAGCAGGCGGCAGCGCCGGTCGATGTCCAGCAACAACTCGAAGGCGGTCAGCGACGCGCCTTGCGGGCGGGTGGTCAAGCCCCCAGCACTTCTTTGAGCTTGGCGATCAGCGCGTCTTCTTCCACCGGTTTGGTCAGGAAGTCACGGGCGCCCTGGCGCGTGGCCCAGATGCGGTCGGTTTCCTGGTCCTTGGTGGTGACCACGATCACGGGGATGGCGGCGGTTTCCGGGTCCTTGCTGAGCTGGCGGGTGGCCTGAAAGCCGTTCATGCCGGGCATGACGATGTCCATCAGCACCGCGTCGGGCTTGTCCTGCCGGGCCAGGGCCACGCCATCGGCACCGTTGCTGGCCTTGAGCACCTGGTAGCCGTGCTTTTCCAGCCACTCGGTCAAGCGGTACATCTCTGTCGGCGAGTCGTCGACAATCAGAACTCGGGCCATGCTGTTTCCCCATCAGGAAAGTAAGACCGTGCCATGGCGGGGCACGGTCAGGGTGCGGGTTGTTGGGTTGCGGCAAAACCGGGCACGTGGGCGCGGATCGCATCGAGCAGTTCTTCTTTGCTGAACGGCTTGGTCAGAAACCGATCAGAACCGACCACCCGGCCGCGGGCTTTGTCGAACAGGCCGTCGCGCGACGACAGCAGGATGACCGGCGTGTCCTTGAAAGCACTGTTGTGCTTGATCACGGCGCAGGTCTGGTAGCCGTCCAGGCGCGGCATCAGCACATCGACGAAGATGATGCCGGGCTGGTGGTCGACGATTTTGGCCAGGGCATCGAAGCCATCGCTGGCGGTGATTACCTCGCAGCCCGCTTCACCGAGCAACATCTGTGCGGTGCGCCGGATCGTGCGGGAATCGTCGATCACCATCACCTTCAGGGGTTGTTCCATAGACGCCTACCAATGGAAATTAGCTGCATTTTTAGCACACTCCGGGTGGCCATTCCATCTGCGCCGCCCCTTGACCGGCGGCGTTTGCGGCGCCACCCTGAGCCACTTTTCTTTCGAGCCATCGCGGCACCTGCCGCCAAGAGGAACCACCCCATGAGCGTACGCCTCGGCATTGTCATGGACCCCATCGCGTCCATCTCCTACAAGAAGGACAGCTCGCTGGCCATGCTGCTGGCCGCCCAGGCACGCGGCTGGAGCCTGTTCTACATGGAACAGCAAGACCTGTACCAGGGCGAAAGCAAGGCCCGCGCCCGCATGCGCCCGCTGAAGGTGTTTGCCGACCCGGCGCACTGGTTCGAACTGGGCGAAGAGCAGGACAGCCCCCTGGCCGAGCTGGACGTGATCCTGATGCGCAAGGACCCGCCGTTCGACATGGAATTCGTCTACAGCACCTACCTGCTGGAACAGGCCGAGAATGATGGCGTGCTGGTGGTCAACCGCCCGCAAAGCCTGCGCGACTGCAACGAGAAGATGTTCGCCACGCTGTTCCCGCAGTGCACCACGCCGACCCTGGTCAGCCGCCGCCCGGACATCATTCGTGAGTTTGCAGCCAAGCATGTTGACGTGATCCTCAAGCCGCTGGATGGCATGGGCGGTACGTCGATCTTCCGTCACCGGGCTGGCGACCCCAACCTGTCGGTGATCCTGGAAACCCTGACCGCGCTGGGCACCCAGCAGATCATGGCCCAGGCCTACCTGCCGGCCATCAAGGACGGCGACAAGCGCATTCTGATGATCGATGGCGAGCCGGTGGACTACTGCCTGGCGCGCATCCCGGCCAGTGGCGAAACCCGTGGCAACCTGGCCGCCGGCGGCCGTGGCGAGGCCCGCCCATTGACCGACCGCGACCGCTGGATTGCCGCCCAGGTCGGCCCGACCCTGCGCGAAAAGGGCCTGCTGTTCGTGGGCCTGGACGTGATCGGCGACTACCTCACCGAAATCAACGTCACCAGCCCTACCTGCATCCGCGAAATCGACGCTGCCTACAACACCGACATCGGTGGCAAGCTGATGGATGCCATTGATCGCAAGCTGAAGGCGCGCTGACAGCCAACGCGAAGCAAACGCGTAGAGTGGGGTATGATGCCGGTCCTATTCGATTGAGCTGCTGCCCCGCCCTGCGGTTGCTGGATACCTGATGACGCTGCCCGCTGACATCCCCGCCACCCTGCTGCCTCCCCGTGTTCGCCCGGTGGACCGGCTCGGCTTTACCCTGTTCCTGGCTGCCCTGGTGCACCTGGCGCTGATCCTTGGCGTCGGCTTCAGCGTGGTCAAGCCTGCCGAAATCCGCCACACCATGGACATCACCCTGGCCACCTTCAAGAGCGAGAAACCGCCCGAGAAGGCCGATTTCCAGGCCCAGGACAACCAGCAGGGCAGCGGCACCCTGGACAAGAAAGCGGTGCCTACAACCACTGAATTGGCGCCGTTCCAGGACAGCAAGATCAACAAGATCACCCCACCGCCTGCCGCCAAGCCCGAGGTGGTGCCGCCCCCTACCCCACAAAAGTCGGCGGTGGTGACCACGGCGCCCAAGCCGCAGAAGCTCGAGCCCAAACCCAAGGAAAGCAAGCCACAGCCCAAGCCGGCGGCGCCAGCGCCAGACTTCGACAGCTCGCAGCTGTCCAGCCAGATCGCCAGCCTGGAGGCGGAGCTGTCCAACGAACAGCAGATGTACGCCAAGCGGCCGAAGATTCACCGCCTGAATGCTGCATCGACCATGCGCGACAAGGGTGCCTGGTACAAGGAAGAGTGGCGCAAGAAGGTCGAGCGGGTGGGCAACCTGAACTACCCCGACGAAGCGCGCCGGCAACAGATTTACGGCAATTTGCGGATGATGGTGTCGATCAACCGCGATGGTTCGTTGTATGAGGTGCTGGTGCTGGAATCGTCCGGGCAGCCGGTGCTGGACCAGGCGGCACAACGTATTGTGCGACTGGCGGCGCCTTTTGCGCCGTTTACCGGGGATCTGGCCGAATTTGACCGGCTGGAGATCATTCGTACCTGGCGTTTTGCGCGAGGGGACCGTTTGTCCAGTAACTGATCTCGGGCCTCGGTATAGGGCTTGCTATATGCGGCGGCGCTCGATCTCACAGGCACCAAAACCCTCAAGACAGTCGCCAACCAAACGACACAAATCCGCACCTTGTCAGCCCCGCCACCTGGCGCCACACTATCCCTCATGAAAACCCTCGCCCCGAGCTACCTCAAGCATCAGTTCCTGATCGCCATGCCACACATGGCCGATCCGAACTTCGCCCAGACCCTCACCTACATCGTCGAGCACAACGAGCATGGCGCCATGGGCCTGGTGGTCAACCGGCCGCAGGAGCTGAGCCTGGCCGACATCCTCGAGCAGCTGCGCCCGGATGAAACACCACCGGCCAGCACCTTGCAGGTGCCGATCTACCAGGGTGGCCCGGTGCAGACCGACCGCGGCTTCGTGTTGCACAGCAGCGAGTGCAGCTTCCAGGCCACCGTGGCACTGGAAGGGCTGGCGCTGACCACGTCGCAGGACATCTTGCTGGCCATCGCTGCCGGGGTAGGCCCGAAACAAAGCCTGATCACCCTGGGTTATGCCGGCTGGGAAGCCGGACAGCTGGAAGCCGAACTGGCCGACAACGCCTGGCTCAACTGCCCGTTCGACCCGGAAATCATCTTTGGCCTGGCCAGCGACCTGCGCCTGGACGCGGCCGCCGCCAGCCTGGGGATCAACCTGAACCTGCTGACCAGCCAGGCGGGCCACGCCTGATGGCCGAACTACGCCTGCTACTGGGCTTCGACTACGGCAGCAAACAGATCGGCGTGGCCGTTGGCCAGGTGGTCACCGGCCAGGCCCGCGAACTGTGCACCCTTAAGGCACAAAATGGCGTACCGGACTGGGCTCAGGTGGAAAAGCTCATCAATGAGTGGAAACCCGACGCCATCGTCGTCGGCCTGCCGCTGAACATGGACGGCACGCCCAGCGAAATGAGCGCCCGCGCCGAAAAGTTCGCCCGCCGCCTGAATGGCCGCTTCAACCTGCCCGTGCACACCCACGACGAGCGCCTGACCACCTTCGAGGCCAAAGGCGAGCGCATGGCCCGTGGAGGCCAGCGCGGCAGCTACCGCGACAACCCGGTCGATGCCATCGCCGCCGCCCTGTTGCTACAAGGCTGGCTGGAGGCCAATACCTGATCATCTTTGCCGCCGGGCCCGCCCGGCGCACCCTTCCGAGGAGCCCGCAATGAGCCTACCCAATCCCGCCGAGCTGATCCGGCAGATGGCTGTCGACCTTCGCGCCCACCTGGCCCGCCGCAACATCAGCGAGCCACGTTACATCGGCATCCGCACCGGCGGTGTCTGGGTTGCCCAGGCCCTGCAGGAAGCCATGGGTGATACCAGCCCCATGGGCACCCTGGACGTTTCGTTCTACCGCGACGACTTCAGCCAGAACGGCCTGCACCCGCAAGTGCGCCCGTCCGAGCTGCCATTCGAAGTGGAAGGCCAGCACCTGGTGCTGGTAGATGACGTGCTGATGAGCGGTCGCACCGTACGCGCTGCACTCAACGAACTGTTCGATTATGGCCGCCCGGCCAGCGTCACCCTGGTCTGCCTGCTGGACCTGGATGCCGGCGAACTGCCGATCCGCCCGAATGTGCTGGGCGCCACCCTGTCGCTGGCGGCCCATGAACGGGTAAAATTGACCGGACCCGCACCGCTCGTCCTCGAGCGCCAGGACCTCGCCTCCGCTTCCGCCCTTTAAGAGTCCCCCGCGATGACGCCATTCGACGCCAAGCGCCCGCTGCAGCTCAATGATCAGGGCCAGCTGCGCCACTTCCTCTCGCTGGACGGTTTGCCCCGCGAACTGCTCACCGAAATCCTCGACACCGCCGACTCCTTCCTGGAAGTCGGTGCCCGGGCCGTGAAAAAAGTCCCGTTGCTGCGCGGCAAGACCGTGTGCAACGTGTTCTTCGAGAACTCCACCCGTACCCGCACCACTTTCGAGCTGGCGGCCCAGCGCCTGTCGGCCGACGTGATCAGCCTGAACGTGTCGACCTCCTCGACCAGCAAGGGCGAGACCCTGTTCGACACCCTGCGCAACCTCGAAGCCATGGCCGCCGACATGTTCGTCGTGCGCCACTCCGACTCAGGCGCCGCACACTTCATCGCTGAGCACGTGTGCCCGGATGTTGCCGTGATCAACGGCGGTGACGGCCGCCATGCGCACCCGACCCAGGGCATGCTCGACATGCTCACCATCCGCCGCCACAAGGGCAGCTTCGAGAACCTGTCGGTGGCCATCGTCGGCGACATCCTGCACTCGCGCGTGGCCCGCTCCGACATGCTGGCGCTCAAGGCGCTGGGTTGCCCGGACATCCGTGTGATCGGCCCGAAAACCCTGATCCCGATCGGCATCGAGCAGTACGGCGTGAAGGTGTACACCGACCTCGCCGAAGGCCTGAAAGACGTCGATGTGGTGATCATGCTGCGCCTGCAACGCGAGCGCATGGCTGGCGGCCTGCTGCCCAGCGAGGGCGAGTTCTACCGCCTGTTCGGCCTGACTACCGCACGCCTGGCCGGGGCCAAGCCTGACGCCATCGTCATGCACCCAGGCCCGATCAACCGGGGCGTGGAAATCGAGTCGGCCGTGGCCGACGGCAAGCACTCGGTGATCCTCAACCAGGTCACCTACGGCATCGCCGTGCGCATGGCCGTGCTGTCCATGGCCATGAGCGGGCAGAACGCGCAACGTCAATTCGACCAGGAGAACGCCCAGTGACCCTCAGTATTCTCGGCGCCCGGGTCATCGACCCCAAGACAGGCCTGGACCAGGTTACCGACCTGCACCTGGACGGCGGTCGCATTGCCGCCATCGGCACCGCCCCGGCCGGCTTCAGCGCCAGCCGCACGATCCAGGCCGATGGCCTGGTTGCCGCGCCTGGCCTGGTCGACCTTGGCGTGTCCCTGCGCGAGCCGGGCTACAGCCGTAAAGGCAACATCGCCAGTGAAACCCGCGCGGCCGTGGCGGGTGGTGTCACCAGCCTGTGCTGCCCGCCGCAAACCAAGCCGGTACTGGACACCTCGGCCGTGGCCGAGCTGATCCTCGACCGTGCCCGCGAAGCCGCCAACAGCAAGGTCTACCCGATCGGCGCCCTGACCAAGGGCCTGGAAGGCGAACAACTGGCCGAGCTGGTAGCCCTGCGCGACACCGGCTGCGTGGCCTTTGGCAACGGCCTGAAGGAAATCCCCAACAACCGTACCCTGGCCCGCGCCCTGGAATACGCCGCCACCTTCGACCTGACCGTGGTGTTCCACTCCCAGGACCGCGACCTGGCCCAAGGCGGCCTGGCCCATGAAGGGGCCATGGCCAGCTTCCTCGGCCTGCCGGGCATCCCGGAAACCGCCGAAACCGTGGCCCTGGCGCGCAACCTGCTGCTGGTGGAACAGACCGGCGTGCGTGCGCACTTCACCCAGATCACCAGCGCCCGTGGCGCACGGTTGATCGCCCAGGCCCAGGCCCTCGGCCTGCCGGTAACCGCCGATGTGGCGCTGTACCAACTGATCCTCACCGATGAGTCGCTGCGCGAGTTCTCCAGCCTGTACCACGTGCAGCCGCCACTGCGCACCGGTGCTGACCGCGACGGCCTGCGGGAGGCGGTGAAGTCGGGCGTGATCCAGGCGATTTCCAGCCACCACCAGCCGCACGAACGCGACGCCAAGCTGGCCCCGTTCGGCGCCACCGAGCCGGGCATCAGCAGCGTTGAATTGCTGCTGCCACTGGCCATGACGCTGGTGCAGGACGGCCTGCTCGACCTGCCGACCCTGCTGGCCCGGCTGAGCAGCGGCCCGGCTGCTGCCCTGCGCCTGCCGGCTGGTGAGCTGAAGGTGGGTGGCGCGGCCGACCTGGTGCTGTTCGACCCGCAAGCCTCCACCGTTGCCGGCGAGCAATGGTTCTCGCGCGGCGAGAACTGCCCGTTCATCGGCCACTGCCTGCCGGGTGCAGTGCGTTATACCTTGGTCGATGGGCACGTTTGCCACGAGGCCTGAGTAACACTTTTCGCAAGCACGCCCGCTCCCACAGGATCACCACTATCCCAAGGCATATGGTGATCCTGTGGGAGCGGACGTGCCCGCGAATGCCCCAACGCTGTTCATCCTGCCAAGCGCGACCATTCATCCCCCACGGTTGAAATCCTTCCCCCCACCCCCATATGAGTCTGCATCAGGCACTTTCGCCCCGCTGCGTGGAGACTCTCCCCTTGACCACCATCGTTTCTGTCCGCCGTAACGGCAAAGTCGTCATGGGTGGCGACGGCCAGGTATCCCTCGGCAACACCGTGATGAAAGGCAACGCCAAGAAGGTGCGCCGCCTGTACCACGGCCAGGTCATTGCGGGCTTCGCCGGTGCCACCGCCGACGCCTTCACCCTGTTCGAACGCTTTGAAGGCCAGCTGGAAAAACACCAGGGCCACCTGGTACGTGCCGCCGTCGAGCTGGCCAAGGAATGGCGTACCGACCGTTCCCTGAGCCGCCTGGAAGCCATGCTGGCCGTGGCCAACAAGGACGCTTCCCTGATCATCACCGGCAACGGCGACGTGGTCGAACCCGAAGACGGCCTGATCGCCATGGGTTCCGGTGGCGCCTACGCCCAGGCCGCAGCCCGCGCCCTGCTGAACAAGACCGACCTCTCGGCCCGTGAAATCGCCGAAACCGCCCTGAACATCGCCGGTGACATCTGCGTGTTCACCAACCACAACCTGACCATCGAGGAGCAGGACCTGGCCGACTGACTCAGCTGTTCTGGCGCCCCTTCCCGGTGACGGGGCTTTTCCACGCTGATTCATCTGCCCAAGGACCGTATTGACCATGTCCATGACCCCCCGCGAGATCGTCCACGAACTCAACCGCCACATCATCGGCCAGGACGACGCCAAACGCGCCGTGGCCATTGCCCTGCGCAACCGCTGGCGCCGGATGCAGCTGCCTGCCGAGCTGCGTGCCGAAGTGACCCCGAAGAACATCCTGATGATCGGCCCCACCGGCGTCGGCAAAACCGAAATCGCCCGTCGCCTGGCCAAGCTGGCCAACGCGCCCTTCCTCAAGGTGGAAGCGACCAAGTTCACCGAAGTGGGCTACGTGGGCCGTGACGTCGAGTCGATCATCCGTGACCTGGCCGATGCCGCGCTGAAGATGCTGCGCGAGCAGGAGATCATCCGCGTGCGCCACCGCGCCGAAGATGCCGCCGAAGACCGCATCCTCGATGCCCTGCTGCCGCAGGCACGGGTGAGCAGCTTCGCCGAGGAAGCCGCACAGACCAGCACCGACTCCAACACCCGCCAGCTGTTCCGCAAGCGCCTGCGTGAAGGCCAGCTGGACGACAAGGAAATCGAAATCGAAGTGGCCGATGCCGTGGGCGTCGAAATTGCCGCGCCACCCGGCATGGAAGAAATGACCAACCAGCTGCAAAGCCTGTTTGCCAACATGGGCAAAGGCAAGCGCAAGGCGCGCAAGCTGAAGGTGAAAGAAGCGCTGAAGATGGTGCGCGATGAAGAAGCGAGCCGCCTGGTCAACGAGGAAGAGCTCAAGGCCAAGGCCCTGGAAGCGGTCGAGCAGCATGGCATCGTGTTCATCGACGAAATCGACAAGGTTGCCAAGCGCGGCAACGTGGGCGGCGCTGACGTGTCCCGTGAAGGCGTGCAGCGCGACCTGCTGCCGCTGATCGAAGGCTGCACCGTCAACACCAAGCTGGGCATGGTCAAGACCGACCACATTCTGTTCATTGCTTCGGGTGCGTTCCACTTGAGCAAGCCAAGCGACCTGGTGCCCGAGCTGCAAGGCCGTCTGCCGATTCGCGTGGAACTGAAGGCACTGACCCCGGAAGACTTCGAACGCATCCTGCAAGAGCCGCATGCCTCGCTGACCGAGCAGTACCAGGCCCTGTTGAAAACCGAAGGCCTGAACATCGCGTTCCAGGCTGACGGCATCAAGCGCCTGGCCGAGATTGCCTACCAGGTGAACGAGAAGACCGAGAACATCGGTGCCCGCCGCCTGCACACCCTGCTTGAACGCCTGCTCGAAGAGGTGTCGTTCAGTGCTGGCGATCTGGCGAGCGCCCACGACGAAACGCCGATCCAGATCGACGCTGCGTATGTGAACAGCCACCTGGGTGAGCTGGCGCAGAACGAAGACCTGTCGCGTTACATCCTGTAAGTCCGCACGGGGCCGCTTTGCGGCCCCTTGCACATTCCTCCAAATCTCCAGAAGCTGTACTTCATCAGCTCACGAGAGATTCCCCCATGGCCCGTCTACCTACCGCCATCAACCTGCACAAAGCCTCGAAAACCCTCACCCTCACCTACGCCCCCGGCGAGGTCTACAACCTGCCTGCCGAATTTCTGCGCGTGCATTCCCCCTCTGCCGAGGTCCAGGGCCACGGCAACCCCATCCTGCAATTTGGCAAGATCAACGTCGGCCTCGTCGGCCTGGAACCTGCCGGCCAATATGCACTGAAACTGACCTTCGACGACGGCCATGACAGCGGCCTGTTCACCTGGGAGTACCTCGAACAGCTGTGCCTGCGCCAGGAACAGTTGTGGGCCGAGTACCTCGACGAACTGCACAAGGCCGGGAAATCCCGCGACCCGGCCGAATCGGTGGTGAAACTCATGCTCTAGCGCAAGGGCTGCAGGGTTTAGAGCGCATTTTCTAAATTCATCTGTTTGAATGACTTGCAGACAGCCCAGTGAAGGGCTGTCTTGCGCATTACATGAAAGTCGGGTAACCAATGGGTATGGCAAGTTCCCTGCATCATTTTGCAGGCAGTCAGAACCCCCGCAGCACCGCTGTTCCTTATCACTGGTCACCCGAGTAGCAGTACCGGGCTCAGGGCTGTGCTCATGTCACAGCAACCGGTACTCGTCTCAGGACAACGGAGCGTCGTAGATGAGTAACAAGAACAACGATGAGCTGCAGCGGCAGGCCTCGGACAATACCTTGGGGCTGAACCCGGTCATCGGCATTCGCCGCAAGGACCTGTTGAGCTCGGCACGTACCGTGCTGCGCCAGGCCGTGCGCCAACCGCTGCACAGCGCCAAGCATGTGGCCCACTTTGGCCTGGAGCTGAAGAACGTGCTGCTGGGTAAATCCAGCCTGGCCCCGGAAAGCGACGACCGTCGCTTCAATGACCCGGCCTGGAGCAACAACCCGCTGTACCGCCGCTACCTGCAAACCTACCTGGCCTGGCGCAAGGAGCTGCAGGACTGGATTGGCAGCAGCGACCTGTCACCGCAAGACATCAGCCGCGGCCAGTTCGTCATCAACCTGATGACCGAAGCCATGGCACCGACCAACACCCTGTCCAACCCGGCAGCGGTCAAACGCTTCTTCGAAACCGGTGGCAAGAGCCTGCTCGACGGCCTGTCCAACCTGGCCAAGGACATGGTCAACAACGGCGGCATGCCCAGCCAGGTGAACATGGACGCCTTCGAAGTGGGCAAGAACCTGGGCACCAGTGAAGGTGCCGTGGTGTACCGCAACGATGTACTGGAGCTGATCCAGTACAGCCCCATCACCGAACAGGTGCATGCCCGCCCGCTGCTGGTGGTACCACCGCAGATCAACAAGTTCTACGTGTTCGACCTGAGCCCGGAGAAGAGCCTGGCGCGCTACTGCCTGCGCTCGCAGCAGCAAACCTTCATCATCAGCTGGCGCAACCCGACCAAGGCCCAGCGCGAGTGGGGCCTGTCCACTTACATCGATGCGCTCAAGGAAGCGGTCGATGCCGTGCTGGCCATTACCGGCAGCAAGGACCTGAACATGCTCGGTGCCTGCTCCGGCGGCATCACCTGCACCGCGCTGGTAGGCCACTATGCCGCCCTCGGTGAGAACAAGGTCAATGCCCTGACCCTGCTGGTCAGCGTGCTGGACACCACCATGGATACCCAGGTTGCACTGTTCGTCGACGAGCAGACCCTGGAGTCTGCCAAGCGCCACTCCTATCAGGCCGGCGTACTGGAAGGCAGCGACATGGCCAAGGTGTTCGCCTGGATGCGCCCCAACGACCTGATCTGGAACTACTGGGTCAACAACTACCTGCTCGGCAACGAGCCGCCCGTGTTCGACATCCTGTTCTGGAACAACGACACCACGCGCCTGCCGGCCGCCTTCCACGGCGACCTGATCGAAATGTTCAAGAGCAACCCGCTGACCCGCCCGGACGCCCTTGAAGTGTGCGGCACCCCGATCGACCTGAAGAAAGTGCAGTGCGACATCTTCAGCGTTGCCGGCACCGCCGACCACATCACCCCGTGGCAGTCGTGCTACCGCTCAGCGCACCTGTTCGGTGGCAAGATCGAGTTCGTGCTGTCCAACAGTGGCCATATCCAGAGCATCCTCAACCCGCCAGGCAACCCCAAGGCACGCTTCATGACCGGTGCCGATCGCCCGGGTGACCCGGTGGCCTGGCAGGAAAACGCCACCAAGCATGCCGACTCCTGGTGGCTGCACTGGCAAAGCTGGCTGAGCGAACGTGCCGGGGAGCTCAAAAAGGCGCCGACCCGCCTGGGCAACCGCGCCTATGCCGCTGGCGAAGCCTCACCGGGTACCTACGTTCACGAGCGTTGAGTGGCCTTGCCGTGGCCGCCACGGGCGCGCCACGGTGCTTTTTTCACCGAAGAGTCGAACGCATGCCGGAACCCTACATCTTCAGGACCGTCGAACTGGACGATCAATCCATTCGCACTGCCGTCCGCCCGGGCAAGCCGCACCTGACACCGTTGCTGATTTTCAACGGCATCGGCGCCAACCTGGAGCTGGTGTTCCCGTTCATCGAAGCACTGGACCCGGACCTTGAGGTCATCGCCTTCGATGTGCCCGGGGTGGGCGGTTCGTCCACACCGCGTCATCCCTATCGCTTTCCGGGGCTGGCCAAGCTGACCGCGCGCATGCTCGATTACCTGGACTACGGCCAGGTCAGCGCCATCGGCGTGTCCTGGGGCGGCGCCTTGGCCCAGCAGTTCGCCCATGACTACCCGGAGCGCTGCAAGAAGCTGGTGCTGGCCGCCACTGCCGCCGGCTCAGTCATGGTGCCGGGCAAGCCCAAAGTGTTGTGGATGATGGCCAGCCCCAGGCGCTACGTGCAGCCCTCCCATGTCATCCGCATCGCGCCGATGATCTATGGCGGCGCTTTCCGGCGCGACCCGGACCTGGCCATGCACCATGCGTCCAAGGTCCGCTCTGGCGGCAAGATGGGTTATTACTGGCAACTGTTCGCAGGCCTGGGCTGGACGAGCATCCACTGGCTGCACAAGATCCACCAGCCGACCTTGGTGCTGGCCGGTGATGACGACCCGCTTATTCCGCTGATCAACATGCGCCTGCTGGCCTGGCGGATTCCCAACGCCCAGCTACACATAATCGACGATGGTCACCTGTTCCTGATTACCCGGGCCGAGGCCGTCGCACCGATCATCATGAAGTTTCTCCAGGAAGAACGTCAGCGCGCGGTCATGCACCCGCGCCCCGCCTCCGGCGGTTGATTGTCGCTGCCCGGAAAACGGGTAAGACGAGGGAGTGTTGCCATGACAGACAAACCGGCCAAAGGAACGAAAACGCTCCCCGCCACCAGCATGAACGTACAGAACGCCATACTCGGCCTGCGCGGGCGTGACCTGGTGTCGACCCTGCGCAGGGTGGGCCGCCACGGCTTGACCAACCCGCTGCATACGGCGCGGCACCTGCTGGCACTCGGCGGCCAGCTGGGCCGCGTGATGCTGGGCGACTCGCCCTACCAGCCCAACCCCCGCGACGCCCGCTTCAGCGACCCGACCTGGAGCCAGAACCCGTTTTACCGCCGTGGCCTGCAGGCCTACCTGGCCTGGCAGAAGCAGACCCGCCAATGGATCGACGAAAGCCACCTGGACGACGATGACCGGGCCCGCGCGCACTTTCTGTTTGGCTTGATCAATGACGCCCTGGCGCCTAGCAACTCGCTGCTCAACCCGCTGGCAGTAAAGGAACTGCTCAATACCGGCGGGCAAAGCCTGGTGCGTGGCGTGGCCCACCTGCTCGACGACCTGCGCCATAACGACGGCCTGCCGCGCCAGGTGGACGAACGCGCTTTCGAGGTCGGTGGCAACGTCGCTGCTACGCCCGGCGCAGTGGTGTTTCGCAACGAGCTGCTGGAACTGATCCAGTACAAGCCGATGAGTGAAAAACAGCACGCCAGGCCCTTGCTGGTGGTGCCGCCGCAGATCAACAAGTTCTATATCTTCGACTTGCAGGCACACAACAGCTTCGTCCAGTACATGCTCAAGAACGGCCTGCAGGTGTTCATGGTCAGTTGGCGCAACCCCGACCCTCGTCACCGCGAGTGGGGGCTGTCCTCGTATGTGCAGGCCTTGGAAGAAGCGCTCAACGCCTGCCGCAGCATCAGTGGCAACCGCGACCCCAACCTGATGGGCGCCTGCGCCGGCGGGCTGACCATGGCCGCGCTGCAGGGGCATCTGCAGGCCAAGCGCCAACTGCGCAGGGTGCGTAGCGCCACGTACCTTGTCAGCCTGCTGGACAGCAAGTTCGACAGCCCGGCCAGCCTGTTCGCCGACGAGCAGACCGTCGAGGCCGCCAAGCGTCGCTCGTATCAACGGGGGGTGCTGGACGGCGGCGAGGTGGCCAGGATTTTCGCCTGGATGCGCCCCAACGACCTGATCTGGAATTACTGGGTCAACAACTACCTGCTGGGCAAGACGCCGCCAGCGTTCGACATCCTTTACTGGAACGCCGACAACACACGCCTGCCGGCAGCCCTGCACGGCGACTTGCTGGACTTCTTCAAGCACAACCCGCTGACCCACCCCGCAGGCCTTGAAGTGTGCGGCACGCCCATCGACCTCAAGCAGGTCGACCTGGACAGTTTCACCGTAGCCGGCAGCAACGATCACATCACACCGTGGGATGCCGTGTATCGCTCGGCCTTGCTGCTCGGTGGCGACCGGCGCTTCGTGCTGGCCAATAGCGGGCACATCCAGAGCATCATCAACCCGCCGGGCAACCCCAAGGCTTACTACCTGGAAAACCCCAAGCTTACGGGCGACCCGCGCGCCTGGTTCTATGAAGCCAAACGCAGCGACGGCAGCTGGTGGCCGTTGTGGCTGGAATGGATCACGCCACGTTCCGGCCCGCTCAAGGCGCCCCGTACCGAACTGGGCAACAGCACGTATCCACCGCTCGGCCCGGCGCCAGGCACCTATGTCCTGACCCGATGAGCCTGACGACTGGATGAAGACCCGCGACCGTATCCTCGAATGCGCCCTGCAACTGTTCAACCAGCAGGGCGAACCGAACGTTTCCACGTTGGAGATTGCCAACGAGCTGGGCATTAGCCCCGGCAACCTGTACTACCACTTCCACGGCAAGGAGCCGTTGGTGCTGGGCCTGTTCGAGCGCTTCGAAGAAGCGCTGATGCCCCTGCTCGACCCGCCGCTGGAGGTGCGCCTGGATGCCGAGGATTACTGGCTGTTCCTGCACCTGATCGTCGAGCACATGGCCCAGTACCGCTTCCTGTTTCAGGACCTGTCCAACCTGACCGGGCGCCTGCCCAAGCTGGCGCGTGGCATGCGCAGCCTGATCAACGCGCTCAAGCGTACGCTGGCGGCGTTGCTGGCCAGCCTCAAGGGCCAGGGGCTGGTGGAGAGTGAGACCCAGGCGTTGGGGCAGTTGGTGGAGCAGATCACCCTGACGCTGATGTTCTCGCTGGATTACCAGCGGGTGCTGGGGCGCGAAGGGGATGTGGGGATTGTGGTGTATCAGGTGATGATGCTGGTTGCGCCGCATTTACAGGCACAGGCGCGAGCGGCAGCGGAGCAGTTGGCGGTGCGGTATCTGGAGGGGTAACAATGATGCCCGCCAAGTGAGTACTCCAGTTTGACTGGGGCTGCTTTGCAGCCCTTCGCGGGCTCGCCCGCTCTCACAGGGATCGCACAAACCAAGGGTTCTGCGATAAACCTGTGGGAGCGGGCAAGCCCGCGAAGCAGGCGACGCGGTATCAGATCAGGGTACCGGTGCCCGTTGGTGCCGACGGCGTGCTGCTGGCCGGGGCTGCAACAGGTGCCGGTGCTGCGGTAGCGGCCGGGGCGGCGCTGGCCGTTGGGGCTGCTGGCTTGGCGGCTGCCGGTTTGGCCGGGGCTTTTTTCACCGCAGGCTTCTTCGCCGCAGCAGGCTTGGCCGCTGCCGGTTTGGCGGCTGGCTTGGCCGCCGCCACCTTGGCCGCAGGCTTGGCAGCCGGTTTTGCCGCTGCGGTTTTAGCTGCCGGTTTGGCCGCCGCCGTTTTCGCCGCAGGTTTAGCTGCCGCTTTGCCCAGTGGCTTGGCCGCCGCCTTGCTCGCAGCCGGCTTGGCGGCAGCGGTGCGCGACGAAATCGGCGTAACCGAAGCACCGGTCAGCTTCTCGATCTGCTTGGTCAAGCTGTCCACCTGCTGGTGCAGGGCCTTGATCTCGTTGCGGCTCGGCACACCCAGGCGCGAGATGGCGCTGTTCAGGCGCTTGTCAAAAGCCTCTTCGAGTTCGCTCCATTTGCCCAATGCACGGTCCTTCACGCCAGACACGCGCGAAGTGGTGGAGGACTTGGCGGTTTCGGCCACGTCTTCAGCGGTTTTCTTCGCCTGCTTCTCGGCCTTCTCGCCATCCTTCACCAGCGAGTCGAACAGCTTCGGGCCGTCCTGGTCGATCTTCGAATAGATACCCAGCCCCGCCAGCCAGATCTTGCGGGAGTATTTCTCGATCCCGCCGACCCAGGAGCTGCCTTCTTTTTCGGTGTTCTTCTTGCCAGCCATCCTGCTCTCCTTATGGTTTGTGCGCGACGCGCTCAAGCAGCTCGTGCAACTGTTCAAGCTTGATCGACAGCGCCTCAACGTCATGTTTAGACGGAATGCCCAGGCGATTCAAGGCGCGCCCTACCCGTGCGTCGAAAGCTTTTTCGATCTTGTCGAGTTGAACTTCTACCTTGCCGCGTACGCGACTGACTTCTTCAGCCGCTTCGTCGATCTGGTTGTTGGCAGCATCGAGCTCTTTGTCGATGCGTTTCTTGCCACGCTTCTCGACGCCTTCGCCGGCCTTGACCAGCTCCTGAAAGTAGTCGGAGCCTTCCTGGCCCACCCGCGCATAAGCGCCGATGCCAGCCAGCCAGATCTTGCGCGCGTAGCCGCGCACCTCGCCCAGCGTGCCCGGGGCATCGTCCTTTTTCTTCACAGTCGCTTTGGCCATGCTCTGTACCTCATGCTCATGAGTGGAGGAGGAACCGCCCATGGAGGTTGGGCTTGAGCATAAGGTAGGGCCTGGAATTAGAATCTTCACCCTAAGATGGCCGCGCTGACTTATCTACCGCAGCGGCTTCAGGTTAACGCTTCAGCATTCGGCTCCCCTTTGACCGGAGCCTGATGCCATGCCCCAATCACTGCCCTCGCCATCTGTGTCCTTCAAGCATCTGGTAGCGACGCAGTTCGCCAGCCGCCCCGGCCTGCGCGAAGTCGTGGCCAGCGCTGGTTTCGACGCACTCGCAGCACGCTACCCATGGACCCGCAAGAACCACCCGCAGCTGCAATCCCTGACCGGTTTCAGCATCCTGCATGATCTGGATGAAGGACCACCGACTCCGCCAGGCAACCTGGTGGATACATTGCTCGAACATTTCCTCAGCGGCCAACCCATGGCGCTCAAGCCCACGGACCAACTCAGCCTGAACCCACCCGCCATCTTTCGTCCCCAGCATGTTGCGCCGGCCATCGATATCCGCATGGCCGACCTGCACACTGACTACGACGATGTGCTTGCAACCCTTTCCGAGACCTTTCAACAGGCGCAGGTCAGTTTCTGGAACAGCCGCGACGGTGATTCAGATGTAACCCGCCTGCGTTGGATGCAGCAGGTTCTCAAGGCCGCACTGCTCGGCACCCTTGAACGCCAGGGCCTGGACAGCGATCAGAAGGCCCTGCTGTACGCCATTCTCGCTCAAGCCGGCACAGAGGCAAACGTGCAGGGGTTGCAGGTTTCACTCGCCAGCCCAGGCAGCACGGTTCACGAGGTAATACCGGACCTGCTCATCACGGGCAATCAAAATGCGCGCGACCTGGTCTTGTGGTGCAAGCCCTCAGGCACCGTGCGCGGCTTCAACGGGATCACTGCGTTCACCACCGCCCTGCGCGACGAGCTTTCAGAGCATCATACGTTCGACACGATGTCCTGGGCCTGCACGGCATTGACCGAAGACCCGTTCAGCTATCAGGCTCGGCAATTGCTCAACGGCCTGCTGCAAAAAATTGACCGGGTGCAGCTTGGCGCCATCGAACACGTTGCCGATCTGGAAGCGCTCTTCAACACGCTGAGTGACCCCTCATCGATATTCCCGGCGTGCTTCCACCTCGTGCAATCGACACCCGCGATCCCGCTGCCTGACTGGCTCGAGAGCGCCACCGTGACTGACCGTTTTCAGTACCACACGGCACTGCTGAAGCTGTCGGCAGGGCAAATGCTGGCGCAAGGTGAAACCTCCCTGGACGGGATCGAAACCCTGCAGCAATACACGGTTCGTCGCCTGCGTGAGCAAATGCGCGATGACCACCCGAACCAGCAACCGTGCAACCCAGACCAGGTGCTGATCACAATTTCACAAGTTGTACAGATGTCCTCCGTGGGGCCCGCAAAGCTTGAGTACCTGAAAACCATCAGCCTGACCGAGCTGGCCATCTCACGCCTGCAATTGGGTAGCGACCAGGTGGCCTCGGCTATTCTATTGGCCGGGCAACAGCCAACAAGCAGCTGGATGGACCTTGACTATGTCAACGCACTGATCGTTGACGTGGATGTCGGTGGCCAGTATCCGCAGTTTGTCCACGACCAGTTGCAGACGAGCACTGACATCGACAAACGGCGCCAGCGCTTTGCCGAAGAATGGCGCAATGCCTTACTGCTGAGCGCATTACACGCCAAGATCGCGGGGCAGCTGAGCGAACGCAACTGGCAGGTCGTCGCAGATTTTTGCCACCGTGAAGCCCACTCGGGCACATCGCTGAAGATGGGGCCTCTGTCGTTCAGCAGCGTGCCGGGTGGCCCAAAGGCAAACCGGGTGCATGCCATGTTCGTCATCGAGGTGTCCGCCACCGGGGCCTGGATACTCTACCGGCCTATGTATGCCACGCAGGCCATCAGACAGTTCGACAGCCGCAATCAATTGATGACCGCCATCCGGACCGAACAAGCCCTGCAGCAGGACATCCTCACCTGGCTGGATGACGACGCCCGCCCTATTTATGCCAATCATGGTTTTACCCATCCGCATCTGCATGCCGGTCTCAATGAACTGGCGCATCTGGTGGGGCCAGGATCGGCAATGACCGCTGACACGATCGAGCGCTTGAGGGCGCCTGTCACCTTGGCCTTCACTCCATGGTCGGGCAACCTGGACAATTCGATGTATGAAGCCAGGGCTGACATGCTCGTGTTGCTGGCCTCATGGCAGAGCATCTCCAACGCCCAGCAACGCTGGGCGTTGGTCAGGCAGTTCGCATGGCTGGCGTTCAATACGGCGGCGCCCTTGCTGCGAGGGCCTGCAGGTTTGCTGGCCTGGCTGGTCACAGCCTTGCTCAGTATCAAGGACGACCTGGTCACATTGACCCAAGGCAGCAACGACGAAAAGTGGCTCGCCGGTGCCGACCTCCTGCTGAACCTGGCCATGTTGCTAGCCCATGGGCCCGCTACCGCCAGCCCCGAGATGGAACTGCCCATTCAGCCCGGACCGCGCAGAGTTTCCAGCCCAACTGTAACGCAGCCGCCCGAGAAATCAGCCTGGGTCCCTGTCACCGAGCAACCCGGGCCTGCTGCGCTCAACGTCAGCCAATGGGGCCGCGACCAGCGGCTCGGCAACCTGCCGCGTGAAGCCCGTGTGGCGCTCAACACCTTACGCGCCAAGGCCAACCTCAACGGGCAAAATGCAGTGGCCAACGGCCGAATGCGAGGCCTGTACAAGGTTGACGACCGCTACTATGTGAAACTGCAGGATGTTGCCTATGAGGTCGAAGAGACCTATAGCGGCATGCGCATCATCGGACCGGAAGTCAGCCAGAGTGAATGGTCACAGACGTGGGGCGCAGAACCTGACGGTTACTACATTGTCGGCCGCGAACGCGCCCGTGGACCTTGGCTGACGCGCTGGAACGGCGAATGGATGCTCGACCTGCACCTGCCGGGCGGGATGCCGAAAGCGACCAAGGTGCTGATTGATGAGAAGAAACAAGCTTTCACGAGAATGCTGGAAAGCCGCGCGGCAAATGACAAAAAACTCACCAGCATGGAAACGTTCCTCAATGGCTATCTGGAACGGGTAAAACCGTATGACGAGGCACACCTGGCATTCCAGCAATCCCTGGATGCCAACCCCGGCGTAGACCTTGGCGACCTGCCAGAGGAACTGCAGATACGACGACAGGCACTACAGGCACTGCGCAACGAGGCGCGTGCGATCTTTGATGTGCTGGCCCTTACCTACGAAAAACAGGCCACTCTGATAAGGGATCAAGCGCAGCTTTTCGCCAGCATGAGTGACCCGAAATACGCCAGGCTCGACCCAAACGCAACTGCCTCCTATGCCCGTGGGCAGTGGTGGGAGCAGTTGCTCGCCGCCGACGTGCAGCAGTTCCGACGCCTGCTCGAAATGAATGACTATGGGGCACTCAAAGACCAATCGCGCCGGCTCGTACAGCTGCCTTTTGGCCACGAGCAGACCCAGCTGTACCTGGATTACAGCAAGAACGTCGAGGCAGCACTGGCAACCCATAGACGCCTCTTCAACGTCAGCCAACGCCTCGACCAAAACCTCAGCGAAGCGCTGACAGATGGGCAGATCCAGTTCTCTGGCAAGCGCAAGAAGCTTGATGCCATTATCAACAACCGGCGCTATTCGACGCTGATTGTCCGAGCCCAGATCCTCAGCGACCTGTATCAGTTGGTCGTGAACAGAGACCGGCTAACCGCTGAGAACTTCGAAAGCACCCTGCTCTCACAGAAAACCCTGCGCAGCAAACATCTGCATGAAGCGCTGCTGAGCCATGACAGCCTGGCTGCAGCCGGCCTGAAGCCAGAGGAGCAGAAAGAGCCGCTGGAGAGCGCACTGAGCGAATACAAGCTGTCACTGGGCAATGCCGAGTATCTGCTTTCGCGCAACCTGCCGGCAGTGGACAGCGGCAAGCTCAATGAATACATCGCTGAACTGCAAGCACTGATAAACCTGACCGAGAATGACCTGGGCGTGATCTCTGCTGCGGCCGACACGCAGGCTGCAGTGCCCGAAAAGCCTGTGACGCACAGGGTGCGCCCCGTCAGACGCAAGGTGATCCGCACCAACCGGGGCAGATCACTGGTTGTCGAGCAGGCTGATGAAAACAGCGAAGCCGTGCAGATCGACCCGCTGACCGAACACACCGTTGCGCGCTATCAGCAACAAGCAGATCACTGGGAGGCCGTGGCGCAAGTTGCGACGGTAACGGACTACGCTCGCCTTCGCCGCACCGGTAACGACCTGCTGGCCCAGAAAACCGCCAGGGTCGCTTACGCTGCCCGCCACCTGGAAGGTCCCAACAGTCTGGCGGACCAACTCGACTTCTATATTCAGGACATGGCGGACATCGCTGCTACTTTGCGTACCGGCCCGGATCAAGGGCATTCACTGGCCGCCAGGCTGGAACAGGCAATAACCGAGGTACAAGCAGAAAAAAAGCGCTTGTTGACCACGGCTTACCTGGACACCCAGCACCCGGACAGCAAAGCGTTGCGTTTCCTGATAGAGGCCGGCGAAGTCGAGGTCAGGCTGACCAGAAGCCGCAAGAGGCTCAAGGCCAACGATTTTCTGGATGTGTATGACATTTATCGGCTGCAGCCCAGAGCCAAGCTCTGGGAAGCTCATTTTCATTACACCAGCGCCACTGCCAATGCCCGGCGGTTTGCCAAAGGGCATTTGAAGTTCCCGGACGCCATGAGCCGCGACGAGCGGTTACAACGGGTTCTGGCGCCCTCGGAGCGCTATCAGATCTATCGGGGTGACCTGCGCCTGGAGCAGATCGAGGACCTTGTCCCGTTCCCCGACAACTGAGCGCAGCGGGCGTCAGGCCAGTGCCTTGTCCAGCGCCCGCTCTATTTCACCTTTGATGGTGCCGCTCATCATCGACAGCATCATGCCCAGCTTCAGCTCCACACGGATGCTGTCCTCGCCAATGTGCACGCTACCGTTGGCGCCGCTGCGCGCCACATCGACCCGGTCACCGTTCCAGGTGGCCTTGAGGTCGTATTCGCGGCTGAGCTTGTCGACCAGGGCTTCGGCCTTGGCGCGGGCGGCATCGCGGCCGAGGGAGTGTTTGCGTTCGACGCTGATCTGGGTCATGCGGGTGTTCCTGAAGATGTAGACATAATCGGCATTATGCCCGCCCCTGCCCACTGGCACACCCCGCCAAGACAAATCCGCCCGTTCGCCCTAGAATGGCGGTAATTTTTTCCGGTGAAGCGATATGAACGACCAGCGCAAAGGCGAACACGCCGAACCCACCACCCATTTCGGCTACCAGGACGTCCCTGAAAGCCAGAAGGCGAAGAAAGTCGCCGAAGTGTTCCACTCGGTGGCCGCCAAGTACGACCTGATGAACGACGTGCTGTCCGGCGGCATGCACCGCCTGTGGAAGCGCTTTACCATCGAGCTGTCGGGCGTGCGCAGCGGCAACCGCGTGCTGGATATCGCCGGTGGTACCGGCGACCTGGCCGCCAAGTTCTCGCGCCTTGTAGGTCCGACCGGCCAGGTGGTGTTGGCCGACATCAACGATTCGATGCTCAAGGTCGGCCGTGACCGCCTGCTCGACCGTGGCGTGGCCGGCAACATCGAGTTCGTCCAGGCCGACGCTGAAAAGCTGCCGTTCCCGGACAACCACTTCGATTGCGTGACCATCGCCTTCGGCCTGCGCAATGTCACCCACAAGGACGAAGCCATCCGTTCGATGCTGCGCGTGCTCAAACCCGGCGGCCGCCTGTTGATCCTGGAGTTCTCCAAGCCGACCAACAAGCTGATGTCCAAGGCCTACGACGCCTACTCGTTCGCCTTCATGCCACTGGCCGGCAAGCTGATCACCAACGACTCGGAAAGCTACCGTTACCTGGCCGAATCGATCCGCATGCACCCGGACCAGGAAACCCTGAAGAGCATGATGGTCGAGGCCGGTTTCGACCGCGTCACCTACCACAACATGACCAGCGGCATCGTTGCCGTACACCGGGGGATCAAGCCCTGATGCTGCTGGCCGGGCTGCTCGCCAGCGTCGAACATGGCCTGAACCGCATCCTGCGCATGGACAGCACGGCCCTGCCGCGCCTGGCCTCGCTGGATGGCAAGGTCATCGAGATCGACTGCCGCCAACCGGCCCTGCAGGTCTTCATCCTGCCCGATGGAGAAGGCCTGATGCTGGCCGCGCACTGGCAGGGCGAAGTCGACTGTAGCCTGCGCGCCCCGGCTGGCAGCCTGGCGCAACTGGCCCTGGCCAAAGACAAGACCGCCGTGCTGCACAGCCCGCAGGTGGAGCTGCATGGCGACAGCGCCGTACTGCTGGACCTGTTCGGCGTGCTGCAAGACCTTGAGCTGGACTGGGAGCACGAGCTGCAACGCTGGCTTGGCCCGGTCGCCACGGCCATGCTGGCAGGCCATATCCGCCTGCGTGCACGCTGGACCCGCCAGGGCCTGGCGCGCTTCAGCCAGAACCTGTCCGAGTACCTGGCTGAAGAGTCCCGCACCCTGGTGGGCAAACGCGAAGCCGAAGCCGCCTTCAGCGAACTCGATGCCCTGAAGCTCGACACAGAACGCCTCGAGGCGCGCCTCAAGCGCCTCTCCCGATCCCTTGATACCAGCGATAACGCATGAAGCTGCTCGCCGTCCGCCGTCTTTTTCGCATCCAGCGTGTGGTGATCCGCTACCGTCTCGATGACCTGCTGTTCGACCTGCCGCTGCCCTGGTGGCTGATGAGCCTGCGCCTGCTGATGCCGTGGCGCTGGCTGCCACGCAAGCCGTCCGAGCTGAGCCGTGGGGCGCGCCTGCGCCTGGCACTGCAGGACCTGGGGCCGATCTTCATCAAGTTCGGCCAGTTGCTGTCCACCCGTCGCGACCTGCTGCCCAACGACATCGCCGATGAGCTGATGCTGTTGCAGGACCGTGTACCGCCGTTCGACCCCAAGCAGGCCGTGGCCTTGATCGAGGCACAGCTGGGCGCCCCGGTGGCGCAGCTGTTCAGCCGCTTCGACGTGGAGCCACTGGCCTCGGCCTCGGTGGCCCAGGTACATGCTGCACGTCTCAAGACCGGCGAAGAAGTGGTGGTCAAGGTCGTGCGCCCGGGCCTGAAGCCGGTCATTGCCCAGGACCTGGCCTGGCTGTTCCTGATCGCCAAGGCCGCCGAACGCGCCTCGGCCGATGCCCGCCGCCTGCACCCGGTGGAAATCGTCGGCGACTACGAAAAAACCATTTACGACGAGCTCGACCTGCTGCGCGAAGCGGCCAACGCCAGCCAGCTGCGGCGCAACTTCGAAGGCTCCGAGCTGATGTACGTGCCCCAGGTGTACTGGGACCTGTGCCGCCCCAAGGTGCTGGTGATGGAGCGCATCTACGGCGTGCCGGTGACCGACATGGCCACCCTGGCCGACCAGCGCACCGACATGAAACTGCTGGCCGAGCGTGGCGTGGAAGTGTTCTTCACCCAGGTGTTCCGCGACAGCTTTTTCCATGCCGACATGCACCCCGGCAACATTTTCGTCAGCACCGTAAAACCGTGGAGCCCGCAGTACATCGCTATCGACTGCGGCATTGTCGGCAGCCTCACCGCCGAGGACCAGGACTACCTGGCGCGCAACCTGATTGCCTTCTTCAAACGTGACTACCGCCGTGTCGCCCAGCTGCATATCGACTCGGGCTGGGTACCGGCACACACCAAGGTCAACGAATTCGAAGCGGCGATCCGCACCGTGTGCGAACCGATCTTCGAAAAACCGTTAAAGGATATTTCCTTCGGTCAGGTGCTGATGCGCCTGTTCCAGACCGCGCGGCGCTTCAACATGGAAGTGCAGCCGCAGTTGGTGCTGCTGCAAAAGACCCTGCTCAACATCGAAGGCCTGGGCCGCCAGCTGTACCCCGACCTGGACCTGTGGAGCACCGCCAAGCCGTACCTGGAACGCTGGATGCGCGACCGCTACAGCCCCAAGGCGATGTTCGGCAACATCCACAGCCAGGTCGAGCAACTGCCACACCTGGCCGACATGGCCCGCGACCTGCTAGAACGCCTGTCACAGCCGCACCTGCACGACCCGCAACTGCCGGAACGGCGCCGCCAGGGCGACCGCTGGGCACTGCGCCTGCTGGGCGCCGGCCTGCTCGGTGGTGGTGCGGTGCTGGCCGCTGGCGCCGCCGAAACCGCCAGCCTGGCCGCCCCGGCTGCGTGGCCGGCCTGGCTGATGCTGGCCGCAGGCCTTTACCTGATCGTACGCCAATAGCCAGCCGCGCCCGTGGCTGGCACACTAGCGCAAAGGGCCCGGTACAGGAGCGGGCCCGTTTTGGAGTCGACGATGAAAGACTGGCTGGACGAGATCAAGTGGAACAGCGATGGCCTGGTACCGGCAATCGCCCAGGACCACAAGACCGGACGCGTGCTGATGATGGCCTGGATGAACCGCGAATCGCTGGCACTTACCGCCGCCGAGCAACGCGCCATCTACTGGTCGCGTTCGCGTGGCAAGCTGTGGCGCAAGGGTGAGGAATCCGGGCATGTGCAAAAGCTGCATGAGCTGCGCCTGGACTGCGACGCCGACGTGATCATCCTGATGGTCGAGCAACTGGGTCATATCGCCTGCCATACCGGCCGTGAAAGCTGCTTCTACCGTGTGTACGAAGACGGCCAGTGGAAAATCGTCGACCCGGTCCTGAAGGACCCGGATGCCATCTACAGCGCAGGACACTGACATGAGCGACACCCTCAACCGCCTGGCCGAAGTGCTTGAAGAACGCAAGCAAGCAGCGCCTGACAGCTCCTACGTGGCCAGCCTGTACCACAAGGGCCTGAACAAGATCCTCGAAAAGCTCGGCGAAGAATCGGTCGAGACCATCATCGCGGCCAAAGATGCTGCCGTGAGCAAGGATTACAGCGATGTCATCTACGAAACCGCCGACCTGTGGTTTCATAGCCTGGTGATGCTCAGCGCGCTGGGACAGCATCCACAAGCCGTGCTCGATGAGCTGGAGCGCCGTTTCGGGCTGTCCGGGCACGATGAAAAGGCCGCGCGACAGCCTTCGGCTTGAGCACAACGCATTCTAGGAGAGCACCATGGGTATTTTTGACTGGAAACACTGGATCGTCCTGCTGGTCGTCGTGGTCCTGGTGTTCGGCACCAAAAAGCTGAAAAACTTCGGCAGCGACCTGGGCGAGTCGATCAAGGGCTTCCGCAAAGCCATGAACGACGAAGAGAACAAGCCGGCCGAGCAAACCCCGCCGCCTGCCCAACCGGTGCCACCGGTGCAGGCGCCTCACCAGCAGAGCACCGCGCAGCCGCAGCAAGGCCACACCATCGAAGGCCAGGCCCAGCCGGTCCAAGAGCCACAGCGGAAAGACTGACCCATGTTCGGCATCAGTTTCAGCGAGCTGCTGCTCGTCGGCCTGGTCGCTCTGCTGGTGCTCGGCCCCGAGCGCCTGCCGGGTGCCGCGCGCACGGCAGGCCTGTGGATCGGCCGGCTCAAGCGCAGCTTCAACAGCATCAAGATGGAAGTGGAGCGCGAAATCGGCGCCGACGACATCCGCCGCCAGCTGCACAACGAGCACATCCTGCAGATGGAAGAGGAAGCCAAGCGCATCCTCAACCCGCTGACGCCACCTGCACAGCCGCCGGTGACCACGGCCAGCGTGCAGCCACCTGCCGGGCTGGAAGCCAGGCCGGTCGAGCCGCCTGCCGCCCCGGCCACGCCTTCTGAACCGCCTCAACCGCCGCGAGCCCCATGAGCGAGATCCCGGAACACGACCAGCCGATGCCGCTGGTTTCGCACCTGACCGAACTGCGCACCCGCCTGCTGCGGTGCGTTGCCGTCATTTTCCTGATCTTTGCCGGGCTGTTCTCCTTCGCCCAGCAGATCTACACACTGGTCTCGGCGCCGCTGCGCGAGCACTTGCCGGCCAATGCGACGATGATCGCCACCGACGTGGCCTCGCCGTTCCTCACGCCGTTCAAGCTGACCATGATCGTGTCGCTGTTCCTGGCGATCCCGTTCATCCTGCAGCAGATCTGGGGCTTTATCGCACCCGGGCTGTACCGCCATGAAAAGCGCATCGCCATTCCGTTGCTGGTGTCGAGCATCTTCCTGTTCTATGCCGGCATGGCGTTCGCCTATTTCCTGGTGTTCCCGCTGATCTTCGGCTTCTTCGCCAGCGCCACGCCGGAAGGTGTGTCGATGATGACCGACATCGCCAGCTACCTCGACTTCGTGATGACGCTGTTCTTCGCCTTTGGCGTGGCCTTCGAAATCCCGGTAGCGGTGGTGCTGCTGGTGTGGATCGGCGTGGTCGACGTGAAGTACCTGAAGAAGATCCGCCCCTACGTGATCATCGGCTGCTTCGTGGTCGGCATGGTGCTCACCCCGCCGGATATCTTCTCCCAGACCCTGCTGGCCGTGCCCATGTGGCTACTGTTCGAGGTGGGTGTGCTGTGCGGCAGTATGATCCGCAAACGCAGCGCCCATGACGAAACTGCCGACGACCATAACGACCAGCCACCTGCGACCCAACCGTGAACCTGTTGCTTCTTGAAGAGGCCGACTTCGTTTCGGCCGACCGCGTCGTTCTCGCTGACCGGCGCTTCACCCACATGCAGGATATCCACCGCGTGGCGGTGGGCGACAACCTGCGCGTGGGCCGTATCGGCGGCCTGATGGGCAAGGCCACGGTGCTGCGGCTGGAAAAGCACGAAGCCGAGCTGGAAGTTGCGTTTGACCAACCGCCGCCGGCCAAGCTGCCGCTGACCCTGGTGCTGGCGGTGCCGCGGCCGAAAATGCTACGTCGGCTGTTCCAGACCGTGGCCACCCTGGGCGTGCCACGCCTGATCCTGGTGAACAGCTACAAGGTCGAGAAAAGCTTCTGGCAAACGCCCTTCCTTCAGCCCGAAAGCATTCGCGAAAACCTGATCCTTGGCCTGGAACAGGCGCGCGACACCGTGCTGCCCGAAGTCATCATTGAAAAACGCTTCAAGCCCTTCGTCGAAGACCGCCTGCCCGCCATCGCTGCTGGCACCCTGGGCCTGGTCGGCCACCCTGGCCCCTACCCCGCCTGCCCCCGTGCCGTGGAGCAAGCCGTTACCCTGGCCATCGGCCCCGAAGGCGGCTGGATCCCCTACGAGGTCGACCTGCTGGGCAAGGCCGGGCTGGCGCCGGTGCAGCTGGGTGAGCGCATCTTGCGGGTCGAGACTGCGGTAACAGCGCTGCTTTCGCGTATTTTCTGACGCAAACGCCGTTTTTTAGCCCATCAAGTTTCCCTCTCCCAGGCCGATGCCTTGGCAATACAACAACTATTTGTACTGCCAAGTCGCCAGGGAGTCGTACATGTATCAATGGTTAGCCCAATCGCTGGGCAATGTGAGCGTCAATCGCAAACTTGGGCTGGGCTTCGGCCTGGTGCTGCTGTTGACCCTGGCTATTACCCTGACCGGCTGGCACGGCATGGACAGCATCATCGACCGTGGCGACAAGCTGGGGAACATCTCGGTCATCCAGCAGTACACCCAGGAACTGCGCATTGCTCGCCAGCACTACGAGCGCCGGCGTGACGATGCCTCAGTGGCCGAGCTTGAAAAGGCCTTGGCCAACCTCGACCGCCAGGTACAGCTGATGCTCGGGCTGATCGAGCACCCCGCCGATCGCCAACGCCTGGAGCAGCAGCGCGAAGCCGTGCGCACCTACCAGCAGGCATTCAACGAGCTGAAGCAGGCCGGCCAGCGCCGCGAAGCCAGCCGTGACGTGCTCGGCGACAGCGCCGACAAGGCAGCGGAACTGATCGGCCGCGTGCAGCGAGGGCTGCAGCAAGGTGGCGATATCAACCAGTACCAGCATGCGGTGGATGTGAGCGCCCTGCTGCAGCAGGCACGTTTTCAGGTGCGCGGCTACACCTACAGCGGCAACGCCGACTTCCAGCAAACGGCGTTGAAGGCCATCGACCAGGCGCTGGCCGAACTGCGTGCACTGCCGTCCAAGGTGCCTGCCGAACATGCCGCCAGCCTGGACGATGCCGCCACAGCCATGGCTGGCTACCGCGATGCAGTCATCCAGTTCGGCAATGCCCAGACCGCCAGCGAGCAAGCCCTGCAACGCATGGCCGAACAAGGCACGGTACTGCTGCAGACCAGCCAGGCGATGACCACGTCTCAAACCGAGGTGCGCGACGCCGCTGCAGCCCAGGCCAAAACCCTGCTCGCGCTCGCCACCGTGCTGGCCCTCGCCTTCGGCCTGGTGGCCGCCTGGGCCATTACTCGGCAGATCATCATCCCGCTGCGCCAGACCCTGCGCGCCGCCGAACGTGTGGCCAATGGCGACCTGACCCAGAGCCTGCCCGTACAGCGCCGCGACGAACTGGGCCAGTTGCAGGCCAGCATGCAGCGCATGACCCAAGGCCTGCGCGAGTTGATCGGCGGCATTGGCGACGGCGTAACGCAGATCGCCAGCGCCGCCGAACAGCTCTCTGCCGTCACCGAGCAAACCAGCGCCGGGGTCAACAACCAGAAGGTCGAGACGGATCAAGTGGCGACCGCCATGAACCAGATGACCGCCACTGTGCATGAAGTGGCGCGCAACGCCGAGCAGGCCTCGGAAGCCGCCCTGATGGCCGACCAGCAAGCCCGCGAAGGTGACCGGGTGGTGGGCGAGGCCGTGGCGCAGATCGAGCGCCTGGCGGGCGAAGTGGTCAACTCCAGCGAAGCGATGAACCAGCTCAAGGCCGAGAGTGACAAGATCGGCAGTGTGCTCGACGTGATCAAGTCGGTGGCCCAGCAAACCAACCTGTTGGCCCTGAACGCGGCAATCGAAGCCGCCCGTGCCGGCGAGGCCGGGCGTGGCTTTGCCGTGGTGGCCGACGAAGTGCGCAGCCTGGCCCAGCGCACCCAGCAGTCGACCGAAGAGATCGAAGAACTGATTGCCGGCCTGCAAAGTGGCACCCAACGGGTGGCCACTGTGATGGACAACAGCCGCCAGCTGACCGACAGCAGCGTCGAGCTGACCCGCCGCGCCGGCAGTTCGCTGGAAACCATCACCCGGACCGTGTCGTCGATCCAGGCGATGAACCAGCAGATTGCCACGGCTGCTGAAGAACAGACGGCCGTGGCCGAAGAGATCAACCGCAGCGTGATGAATGTGCGGGACATTTCCGACCAGACCTCAGCAGCCAGTGAAGAGACGGCCAGCTCCAGCGTGGAGCTGGCGCGGCTGGGCACCCACCTGCAGGGGTTGGTGGGGCGGTTCAGGCTCTAAACGAGGACCGGAAGAGCCTTCCTACATACCGCGGCGAAATTTCCTACCTGATTATCAGGTCAAGTCCTACAGCTCCGCAGCCGATTGGCAGAGGTGTAATGCCGGCAATACGCCTGCATGCCCTCCCCCAATCGCACGGAGACTTCCCATGCTCGGCTACCTCAACCGCAAGCTCGGCAACCTCAATGTCGCCGCCAAGCTGGCCCTCGGCTTCGCCGTGGTCCTGCTGCTCACCCTGGCCACCACCATCAGCGGCTGGCGTGCACTTGATGGCGCCATCAACCGCTCGCAACAGCTCAGTGAAATTGGCCAGATCAACGATCTGGTCAAAGACCTGCGTGCCGAGCGCATCACCTTCCGCGTACTCAGCGACGACACCAGCAAGGCACGTATCCAGCAGGCCATCGAGCAACTGGAGCGCATGCTGAGCACGTTGCAGCAACGCAGCAACGTTGACGAATCCCGTCAGTTGCTCACACAAAAACTGCAATTGCTGCAACAGCTGCGCGAAGACTTCACCGAGCTGCAAAGCACCGTCGCCAGCCGCACGGCACTGCGCCAGGCCATGCAAGCGCAAGCGCTCAAACTGGACGATGTCATCGACGACTTGCAGACCCAAGCCTTGCTGACGATGTCTGAGAGTCAACAAGGCAGCGCGCTGGGCCTGATGGAAAGCCTCGGTCGCCATGTCGAAGGCGCCAACCAGCAAAGCCTTGTACCGGCCTACACCTTCTCGCCCGTCGAGGCGTTCGCCAAGGTCGGCGACGAGGCACTGGACGCCGCCGACAAGAGCCTTGAGCAACTGCTAAAGGCATTGGCCCCACTGAGCTTGCCACGATCACTGACCGAGCAGCCCGGCGTCGAGTTGGCCAAGTACCGGGCCAGCCTGGATCAGTACCGCCGCGCAGCGGTGCGCGCCGAGCAGCTGCAGGGCAGCATGGAAAAAATGGGCGACGAACTGGGCGTGGCGAGTGTCGAACTGGCCGGGCGCAAAGTTGAACAACGGGACAGCGAAGCCCTGGCTGCCCGCTCGCTGCTGACCAGCGTGGCATTGCTGGCCATGGTGCTTGGGGTGATAGCCGCCTGGCTGATTACCCTGCAGATCACCCAGCCACTACGTCAGACACTGGCCGTGGCCGTGCGCATCGCCAAGGGTGACCTGAGCCAGGTTGACACCGTGCAACGCCGCGACGAAATGGGCCAGCTGCAAACCAGCATGCGCGAAATGACCTTGAGCCTGCGCGAGCTGATCGGGGGCATCGACCAGGGTGTCGGCCAGCTGTCACAGGCCGCCACACAGCTGGCGACCAGCAGCGAGGACACCAAGCTGCGCATCAACCAGCAGCGTGAGGAAACCGACCAGGTAGCCACTGCCATGAACCAGATGAGTGCCACCGTGCAGGAAGTGGCACAGAACGCCGAGCAGGCCTCGCTCGCCGCGACCAACGCCGACCAGCAGGCGCAACTGGGCGACCAGGTGGTAGCCGAAGCCATCGGCCGTATCGAGCAACTGGCCGGGCAAATGGACCATTGCCTGACGGCCATGCAGCACTTGGCGGGCGAAAGCCAGCGGATTGGCAGCATCCTCGATGTGATCAAGTCGGTGTCCGAACAGACCAACCTGCTGGCCCTGAACGCGGCGATCGAAGCGGCACGGGCCGGTGAAGCCGGGCGTGGCTTTGCCGTGGTGGCCGACGAGGTACGCGGCCTGGCCCAACGCACCTCGACAGCGACCGAGGAGATTGGCCAACTGATCGACAGCCTGCACAACGGCACTGACGAAGTGACCCGCTTGCTGGACAGCAGCAAGAACCTGACCGAGCAGAGCGTGGAACTGAGCCGCCGCGTCGGGGATGCACTGAGCCAGATCACCGACACGGTGTCGAGCATTCAGGGCATGAACCAGCAGATCGCCACGGCCAGCGAGGAACAGAGCGTGGTGGCCGAGCAGATCAACCGAAGCGTCATCAGCGTGCGGGATGCGTCAGATCAGACCAGTGCGGCCAGTGAGCAGACGGCGGCTTCGAGTGGGGAGTTGGAGCAACTGGGGCAGCAGTTGAGGGGGATGGTCGGGCGATTCAGCATTTGAGACCGGGTCACCCTCTTCGCGGGACAAGCCCCACAAGTCAATCACCAGCCTTGAGGGCGGTGCAGCACTTGTGGGAGCGGGGTTGTCCCGCGAAAGGGCCGGTGCGGTTACAGCACCTGGCGCAGGAAGGCCTGGGCCCTTGGGTCTTTCGGCGCCGCAAAGAAGGCGGCCGGGGCCGAGTCTTCCAGCAGCTTGCCATGGTCGAAGAACAGCACCCGGTCCGCCACTTCGCGGGCGAAGCCCATTTCGTGGGTGACGCAGACCATGGTCATGCCTTCCTGGGCCAGGGTCTTCATTACGTCCAGCACTTCGCCGACCATTTCCGGGTCGAGCGCCGAGGTGGGCTCGTCGAACAGCATCACTTTCGGGTCCATCGCCAAGGCGCGGGCAATCGCTACCCGCTGCTGCTGGCCACCGGACAGGCGCGACGGGAATTCGTTGGCCTTCTGCGCAATACCCACTTTTTCCAGCAGCGCACGGGCCTTGGCTTCACGCTCGGCCTTGTTGCGCTTGCGCACCACCTTCTGCGCCAGGCACAGGTTTTCCAGCACGGTCATGTGCGGGAACAGGTTGAAGTGCTGGAACACCATGCCCACTTCGCGGCGGTAGGCGTTGATGTCGGTCTTGGGGTCGGCCAGTTGCAGGCCGTCGATGGCCACATGGCCTTCGTCGAAATGCTCCAGGCCGTTCAGGCAGCGCAGGAAGGTCGACTTGCCCGAGCCCGATGGGCCGAGCACCACCACCACTTCGCCTTTGGCGACCTGGGTGGTGACGTTATCCACCGCCCGTACCACCTGGCCACGGGTGTCGAAGACTTTCAGCAGGTCACGGACTTCAATCACTTTGCGCAAGCCTCCGCTCGAGCCGGCTGGCAATGTGCGACAGCGGCAGGTTGATCAGCAGGTACAGACCTGCCACGCAGAACCAGATCTCGAACGTCGAGAACGAGGTGGTGATGGCCTCACGGCCGCTCTTGGTCAGTTCGGTAATGGCAATTACCGACACCAGCGAGGTGTCCTTGACCAGGCTGATGAACTGGCCGGCCAGCGGCGGCAGCACGCGTTTGAACGCCTGCGGCAAGATGACATGACGCATCGACTGGCCGGCGTTCAGGCCCAGCGAGCGGGCCGCTTCGTTCTGGCCCTTGGCAATGGACTGCACACCGGCACGGACGATTTCGGCCACATAGGCGCCAGTGAACAGCGCCAGCGCTGCCACCCCGGCAAACTCGCGGGAGAGGTTGAGCACGGTGCCGATGAAGAAGTAGAAGATGAAGATCTGTACCAACAGCGGCGTGCCGCGCACCAGTTCGACATAAACGGTCGACAGGTCGCGCAGGGTCGGGTTGTTCGACAACCGGCACAGGCCGGCGAACAGGCCGATCACCAGCCCCAGTGCCCCGGACACCACCGAAATCCACAAGGTGGTCCACAGGCCCCAGGCCAGCGGGCCCGCTGCCCAATGGCGGGTTACGCCTATCGCATCGCCTTCGGCAACATCGTCGCCACGGCTCAGTTGCAGGCTGTCCTTGGCGACATCGAGTACTTGTTCCGCGCCGCTTTCATCCTTCAGCGTGACGCGCGCGTTATCGCCAGAGACGACGATGTCCTGCACGGTACCGTAATTGGCTGCGCGCTGCGTTTCCTCGGCCTTGTAGGCGAAGTACTGCGGTACGCGGTTCCAGCGCCACTCGTAGGAAATCATCGAGGTGGCCATGTACAGGCTGAACGCCAGGCCCACCAGAACCAGGGCCGTCAGCCCATGCCAGGGCCACTGGGCTTTCTTGTGTTTGATCACGTGGGGTACTTCCGTAAATGCGAACGCGCAGGGTTTGCCTGCGCGTCGGGGTCATAAAGCCGGGCTTGTGGCCTGGGCCTTATTCCATTTCCTTCAGCCAGTCCTTGTTCTTGAACCACTTGTCGTGAATACGATCGTAGGTCCCGTCATGCTTGATCTGGTGCAGGAAGTTGTTGATGAAGTTGATGCTGTCGTAGTCGCCTTTCTTCAGGCCGAAGGCCAGCGGCTCGTAGGTGAAGGGTTCTTCGAGGAACAGCAGCTTGCCAGCGCCGGCTTTTTCTACGGCCACCACGTTATACGGCGCATCATAGACAAAGGCGTCAGCCTTGCCGTTGACGACGTCCATCACCGCTTCCTGCTCGTTGTCGTAGCCGTGGTACTTGGCTTTGCCGATCAGCTTCTTGGAAACCATCTCGCCGGTGGTGCCGAGCTTGGAGGTAAGGCGGTACTTCTCGTTGTTCAGGTCCTTGTACGACTTGATCTCGCCAGCCAGTTCCTTGCGGATCAGCAGGGTCTGACCAACCACGATGAAGGGTTCGCTGAAGTTCAGACGCAGGTTGCGTTCCTGGGTCAGGGTCATGCCGCTGCCGATCATGTCGAACTTGTCGGTCAGCAGGGCCGGGATGATGCCGTCGTAGGCGGTGGATACGGCCTCGAACTTGACGCCCATGGACTTGGCCATGGCTTTGAGGATATCGACTTCGAAGCCGATGATTTCGCCACGCTTGTTGGTCATCTGGAACGGCATGTAGGTCGGGTCCATGCCCACCCGCAGGGTGCCGCGCTTGACTGCATCATCGATGGCGCCGGCCTGGGCCGCTGTCACGGCGACCAGGGCGGTAACACCGACCAGCAGTCGCGAAAGGTATTTCTTGATCATCACCAAGTCCCCTAGCAAGAAAAGTAGCGAATCTTATTGTGTTGGCACGGCCGTACTGGCCGAGGCGTCGTATCGGAATGGGATGCTAACGCATGGCGGCTCGGGGACCTAGAGCCGGGGGGGACTTTGTTGGCCAAAATCGGATTGTGGCCGAAGAATCGAGCGCCGCTTGCGCGGCGCATCGCGAGCTACGCTCGCTCCTACGGGTGTTCATCGTAGAAGCGAGCGTAGCTCGCGATTGCAATCGATCAGGCGCCGACGAGTGCCGGTTGGCCTTCACTCTCCGGGTGCAGCGGCAACAGCGGCGAGTGCGGGTCGTTCTTGATCGACGCACGCCACACATCGATCCACGCCGTATTGTGCTCGGCCCACACCTGCTCGTGCAGGCGGGTGAGCGCCACCGGGTCGCTGAGCAGGGCCAGGCGGGTATTGAGGTCCAGCCCTTTCGGCCCGACTTCCATCGCCTTGGCCACGCGCTCGGCACGCAGCGCTTCGATCGGCGCCGCCTGGCCATGACGGGCAGTGGCCATGGCGCAGGCCAGAGCGTTCTGCCGAGGGTCGACCACGGCCCGCACGAAGCCGTCGTGCAGGGCATGCCAGCGGTTCTCGTGGGTGTACCGGTCGGTGGCCAGCAACTCTTGCGGGGTAGCGTATTCCTCGGGGATGAGGAACAGCTTCTCGTCCTTGGCCGCCAGGCCCAGGCGCGTACGGCTGGAAATCACCGAAACCGGGATCGACAGCACCAACGAGCCAACGATAGGCGCCAGCCACCACAGGAAGCTCGGGTTCAGCCACGCCACCAGCCCAGCCCAGGCGATACCCAACAGGGTTTGCGGACCATGGCGGCGCACAGCCTCGCCCCACGGGGTGGAGTCGTCGTCACGTTGCGGCGAATTCCAGGTCGCGGCCCAGCCGAGGAACGCCGCCAGCACGAAGCGGGTGTGGAAGATCATACGTACCGGAGCCAACAGCATGGAGAACAGCATCTCCATCAGCATCGACAAGGTGACCTTGACCCGCCCGCCGAACTCGACGGCACCTTTGGCCCAGATCAGGATGACACTGAGCAGCTTGGGCAGGAACAGCAGCACGATGGTGGTGGAGAACAGCGCCACGGCCTTCTCCGGGTGCCACTGCGGCCACAGCGGGTACAGCTGGTACGGCTCGATGAAGTACTGAGGCTCCATCAGCGTGTTGGTCGCCAGCAGCGCGGTCGACAGCACCAGGAACAGGAACCACAGCGGCGCCGACAGGTACGACATCACCCCGGTGAGGAACACCGCACGGTGCACCGGGTGCATGCCCTTGACCAGGAACAGGCGGAAGTTCATCAAGTTGCCGTGGCACCAGCGACGGTCACGCTTGAGCTCGTCCAGCAGGTTTGGCGGCAGCTCTTCATAGCTGCCCGGCAGGTCGTAGGCGATCCACACGCCCCAGCCGGCACGGCGCATCAGCGCGGCTTCGACGAAGTCGTGAGAAAGGATCGCACCGGCGAACGCGCCCTTGCCCGGCAACGGCGCCAGGGCGCAGTGCTCGATGAACGGCTTCATGCGGATGATCGCGTTATGGCCCCAGTAGTGCGACTCGCCCAGCTGCCAGAAGTGCAGACCGGCGGTGAACAGCGGGCCGTATACGCGGGTGGCGAACTGCTGCATGCGCGCATACAGGGTATCCATGCCCGAGGCTTTCGGCCCGGTCTGGATGATGCCGGCGTCCGGGTTGGCCTCCATCAGGCGCACCAGGCTGCTCAGGCACTCGCCGCTCATGACGCTGTCGGCGTCCAGCACGACCATGTACTTGTACTCGCCGCCCCAGCGACGGCAGAAGTCGTCAAGGTTGCCGCTCTTGCGCTTCACCCGGCGCCGACGGCGGCGGTAGAAGATGCGGCCAAAGCCCTTGGTTTCGCGGCACACGTCCAGCCAGGCCTGTTGTTCGGCCACGGCGATATCGGTGTCGTTGGTGTCGCTGAGCACGAAGAAGTCGAAACGGTCGAGGTTGCCGCTGGCAGCCACCGACTCGAACGTTGCACGCAGGCCGGCGAACACGCGCGGCACGTCTTCGTTGCAGATCGGCATCACCAGCGCGGTACGCGCCTCGGGGGCAATCGGCTCGTTGCCGGCGCTGCTGCCCGAAATCTTGTACTTGTCACGCCCGGTGAGCAGCTCGAGGAAGCCCATCAGCGCAGTCCAGAAGCCCGCCGACACCCAGCAGAACAGGATGCCAAAGAGGATCAGGATGGAGGTTTGCAAGGCATACGGCCAAACCTGCACCACCGTATCCCACAGCGACTGGTTGAGGATTTCGTCGAGGTCGACGAACGACCAGCCCTGGTACGGCAGGATGCCCTTCATGTACCAGCCGGCGACGATGGTCTGGCCGATCATCAGGGCCAGCAGGATGTAGCGGCGGATCGAGCCGACCGTACGCCAGCGCGCCGGCGGCAGCTCGCGCTTGGGTGGCTGCGGGGCATTGGTGCGGCCGGTCATGCGCCGCCACATGCGGATCAGCACGTTGGTGCGCCAAGGCTCTGGCACCACTTTGGTGCGCTTGATCGGCGGGGCGATTTTCAGACACAGGCGACCGCTGCCGTCGACGCCGAGCATTTCGGCGTCCTCCAGCTCGGCGGCGCTGCCCACGGTCAGGCGCGGGCCCACCGAGGCCTGCACGGCCTCGGCAGCGTCGGCGGCCGGTTTGGCAGCCAAACGTTGGTGCAGCTCACTGAACGACGTGCAACTGGCGAGTTCCGCCCGTTGCTCGTCACTCAGTGGTAGGTGAGCCAGGTACTCGCCAAGCGATACTGGCCTTGCGCTTGAGTTACTCATCGGCAGGCAACTGATAGCTCCAGGTCTCGGTCAGCACCTTCTCGGTGGTGGCCGGGGCCCCGTTGGTGGGCGCCGCATCGGCGGCAGGTTGTTCGGCCTTGGCCGTTTGCTCAGCCTTGACGGCTTTCTCGGCCTTGGCATGCTTGGCTGCGGCCTTGTCCTGCTTGGCGTCCTGCGCAGGCTTGGCGGGTTCGACCGGCACATCGCGCACCAGCGCGGCACGCATTTCGGTCGATTTGTTGGCTTCCTTGACCTTCAAACGCAGGGTCAGGCGCCAGCCCTTGGTCTCAGGGTTATAGCGCAGATTGTTCTCGACCACCTCGGCGTTGTCACCCACGCTGATCTGGCTGCGGACGGCGGTGTCTTCCGGCAGGGCGGCCAGGGCCGGGCCGGCGAAGTCGACCAGGAAGGCCACGCTGCCGTCTGGCTGGCGAATCAGGTTGGACTGCTTCACGTCACCGGTGGAGCGCAGGGTCTGCTTGACCGAGCCCAACTCAGGCGCCTGGAACTTCGCCTCGTTGATGGTCCAGTGCAGGCGGTAGGCGTACTCGAACGGCTTGCCCGGCTCCGGCAGCTTTTCCGGGCTCCAGAAGGCAACGATGTTGTCGTTGGTCTCGTCGGCAGTCGGGATTTCGACCAGGTCGACGGTACCTTTACCCCAGTCACCTTTCGGCTCGATCCAGGCGCTTGGGCGCTTCTGGTAGTTGTCGTCGAGGTCTTCGTAGTCGCTGAAGGCGCGCTGACGCTGCATCAGGCCGAAACCACGCGGGTTCTCGACGCTGAAGTTGCTCACGGCCAGGTGTTTCGGGTTGTTCAGCGGGCGCCAGATCCACTCGCCGTTACCGGCATGGATCGACAGGCCTTCAGAGTCGTGCAGGGCCGGGCGGTAGTTGAGCACCTTGGACGGCTGGTTGGGGCCGAACAGGTACATGCTGGTCAGCGGGGCGATACCCAGGCGGCTGACCTGATCACGCAGGAAGACCTGGGACTGTACGTCGACCACGGTATCGTTGCCCGGGCGCAGGGTCAGCTTGTAGGCACCGGTGGAGCGCGGCGAATCCAGCAGTGCGTAGATCACCAGGTGCTTGTCGGCCGGTTTGGGTTTTTCGACCCAGAACTCGGTGAAGCGCGGGAATTCCTCGCCCGACGGCAGCGCGGTGTCGATGGCCAGGCCACGGGCCGACAGGCCGTACACGTGGCCCTTGCCGACCACGCGGAAATAGCTGGCGCCAAGCAGGGTCATGATCTCGTCCTGCTTGTCGGCCTTGTTGATCGGGTACAGCACGCGGAAACCGGCGTAACCCAGGTTTTTGGTGGTTTCCGGGTCGTGTGGCACGTCACCGAACTCGAAGCGGCTCGGGTCGTACTTGATTTCCTCGACCTTGGTGGCGGTGACCTCGTTGATTTTCACCGGGGTATCGAAGTGCATGCCCTGGTGATAGAACGACAGCTTGAACGGGGTCTTGTCCTTGGCCCACTCGGCCTTTTCCTGCAGGAAATGAATTTTCTGATAGTCCGCAAACTTCATGTCGCGGAATACGGCCGGCAGGTTGCTTTTGGGTGCTTCGTACTTCTGGCCGGCCAGATCCTTTGCCTTGGCTGCAACATCGTCAAGATTGAATGCCCACAGCTGGCCCGCGCTCATAAGGCCTACCAATGCCACACTGGCCATCAAAGCCTTGCGCAGCCCGGTTCCGGGGATTCTTGATGCTTTTTGGGGACTAACAATCACGAGCAACCCTCGCCGAAAACAGATCATGAAACCAACGGCCAGCGACAAATGCCGGGTTGGCGAGCACTGTTCGGACCCCGTGAGGGCGTAATGATTCCCCAAACGGATCCAGACAATGCTCGAGTCAGAGTGAAACGAACCTGCGAACGCAGGTCCATGCAGCGCGCGATTATCCAGCAGGTCGCGTGACAACGCATCAGGCTGGAACAACTATTTATCGTACAAAACCCCTTGTTTTCCTATAAACAAAGGGTTTTTTGAGCTCACATTTGTAACATAAATGTTACGGGGCCATCATTGACCAGGTGCACCTGCATATCCGCACCGAAGCGGCCACTGGCCACGTCGGTATGCTGCGCGTTTGCCTGCTGCAAAAGATAGTCGAACAACTCGGCGCCGAGGGCCGGTGGCGCTGCCGTCGAGAAGCTCGGGCGCATGCCGTTGCGGGTGTCCGCCGCCAAGGTGAACTGCGACACCAGCAACAAACCGCCACCGACATCCTTGAGCGACAGGTTCATCTTGCCCTGCTCGTCGCTGAACACACGGTAGTTCAACAGCTTGTGCAACAGCTTATCGGCCTGTTCACGGGAATCTTCAGGCTCGACGGCCACCAGCACCAGCAAACCCTGGTCGATGGCGCCAACCACCTCCCCTGCTACCTCAACCCGCGCACCACGCACGCGCTGGAGCAGGCCCCTCATGCTTCTTCCAGAGGCAGGTCGAGCAGGCGCCGGGCCATCTGGTCGGCCGCACGCACCAAGGCATCGGTAATACCCGGCTCGGAAGCCGCGTGGCCAGCGTCGCGGATGACTTTCAGCTCGCTGTTGGGCCAGGCCTGGTGCAGTGCCCAGGCGTTGTCCAGCGGGCAGATCACGTCATAGCGGCCGTGCACGATAACCGCCGGTAGGTGGGCGATTTTCGGCAGGTCGCGGATCAGCTGGTCCGGCTCGAGGAACGCATTGTTCATGAAGTAGTGGCATTCGATGCGGGCGATCGACAGCGCACGTTGCGGCTCGGAGAAGCGATCGACCACCAGCGGGTTGGGGCGCAGGGTGGCAGTGCGGCCTTCCCAGGTGGACCAGGCCTTGGCGGCGTGCATCTGGGCAATCTGGTCATTGCCGGTCAGGCGCTTGTGGAAGGCCTTGACCAGGTCGCCGCGCTCATCCGGCGGAATTGGCGCGATGTAGTCCTGCCAGTAGTCCGGGAACATTCGGCTGGCACCTTCCTGGTAGAACCACTCGATCTCCTGCGGCCGGCACAGGAAGATGCCGCGCAGGATCAAGCCATGCACGCGCTCGGGGTGGGTCTGGGCATAGGCCAGGGCCAGGGTGGAGCCCCAGGAACCGCCGAACAGCACCCACTTGTCGATACCCAGGTGCTCACGAATGCGCTCCAGATCCTCGACCAGGTGCCAGGTGGTGTTGTTCTCCAGGCTGGCGTGTGGCGTGGAGCGGCCACAGCCGCGCTGGTCGAAGGTGATGATGCGGTACAGCGTGGGGTCGAAGTAGCAACGGCTCTGGGCGTCGCAACCGGCGCCCGGGCCACCGTGGATGAACACCACCGGCAGACCTTCTGGCGAGCCGCTTTCGTCGACATACAGCACATGCGGCGCTTCCACGGCCAGATCGTGCCGGGCGTAGGGTTTGATCTGCGGGTACAGGGTCTGCATTGCGCACTCCGTGTGAGGATTATTCGGCCGTGGGCCATCATAAACCTGAATTGCACTTTCAGCACCGTCCTCGCTGATACGGCCAACCTTGCGGACACATATATCTACCCCCAGCCGGCCAAGCGGCCCAGCCTTGTTCGACAACCCTTTACCGCTTGAAACGATTTTGCGCGTGCGCACATATTGCGCAGGTAGCCAACGACTGAACACCCATGAAGCGGGGCGAAGCCAATGGCGTCGCCCCTTCCACTCAACGCTTGTAACGCTCCTCGCCCCAAGCCAGCAGCGCCTGCAGAAGCTGCTTCAGTACGTCTTGTGTAGGCCTCGCCAAGTCTTCCCGGTAGGCAAACGGCTCGGTTTCGTCCATGTACGTGCTTTGTGCCAGCTCCAGTTGCACAGCATGAATATGGTTGGCCGGGTCACCGTAATGCCGGGTGATGTGCCCGCCTTTGAAGCGGCCATTAAGCACATGGCTGTAACCTTGTACCTTGGCGCACACGCCTTGCAGCCGCTCAGCCAATGCCGGGTCACAACTGGCGCCGTTGAAAGTGCCCAGGTTGAAGTCCGGCAGCTTGCCGTCGAACAAGTGCGGGATCAGCGAGCGAATGGAATGGGCATCCCACAGCAGGGCGTAACCAAACTGCTCGCGCAACCGGTCCAGTTCGCTGCGGATCGTGCCGTGGTAGGGACGCCAGATCTGCTCCAGATAACCTTTGCGTTCTTCACCTGAGGGCGCCAGCCCATCCTTGAACAGCGGCTCGCCATCGAACAACGTGGCCGGATACAGGCCAGTGGTAGCGCCGGCATACAACGGCTTGTCGTCATCCGGGCGGTTGAGGTCGATGACGAAGCGCGAGTACTCCGCCGCGACCACGCTGGCCCCCATGTCACGGGCAAAGGCGTACAACCGGGGGATGTGCCAGTCGGTGTCCGGCAAGCTGCGCGCCTCATCGACCAGGCCGTCGCGCACCGCGTTGCTCAAGCCCAGGCCGGCGTGCGGCATGCTGATCAGCAGCGGCAGGTGGCCTTGGTGAAAACTCAGTACCTTGTCCATCGTGCCTCGCTCAATTGGAGATTTCGTTGCCCTTGCGCACCACGCGCTTGGGCAGGTCGCCGCCCAGCCAGTAGGCCAGGTCGGCAGGGCGTTCGATTTGCCAGGCGACGAAGTCGGCCACCTTGCCCACTTCCAGCGAGCCGTGGCTGTCGCCCAGGCCCAGTGCCGTGGCGGCATGTACCGTAACGCCAGCTAACGCTTCTTCCGGGGTCATGCGGAAACAGGTGCAGCCCATGTTCAGCATCAGCCGCAGCGACAACCCAGGTGACGTGCCGGGGTTGAGGTCGCTGGCCAAGGCAATTTTCACCCCGTGGCGACGCAGTGCATCCATGGGCGGCAACTGGGTTTCACGCAGGAAGTAGAAGGCGCCCGGCAGCAGCACAGCAACAGTGCCGGCTGCGGCCATGGCGATGGCGTCTTCCTCGGTCATGAACTCCAGATGATCCGCCGACAGCGCCTGGTAACGCGCTGCCAGGCTGGAGCCGTGCAGCGACGACAACTGTTCGGCGTGCAGCTTGACCGGCAGGCCCAGCTCACGCGCCTTGATGAAGAGCCGCTCGACCTGGGCCGGGGAAAACGCCAGGTGTTCGCAGAAGGCATCCACTGCGTCCACCAGGCCCTCGGCAGCCAAGGCTGGCAGCATCTCGTCGCAGATATGCGCGATATAGTCGTCGGGCCGGCCGGCGTACTCCGGTGGCAGGGCGTGCGCGGCCAGGCAGGTGGCCCGCACCGCCAGCGGCAGTTCGTCCGCCAGGCGCCGGGCCACGCGCAGCATCTTGCGTTCGTTGGCCAGGTCCAGGCCGTAGCCAGACTTGACCTCGATCGTGGTCACGCCATCGCGCATCAGCGCCTGAACCCGCTGACGAGCACTGGCGAACAGTTCGTCCTCGCTGGCCGCGCGGGTGGCCCGCACGGTGCTGGCGATACCACCGCCCTGGGCAGCAATTTCGGCATAGCTCACGCCCTGCAGGCGCTGCTCGAACTCACCGCTACGGTTGCCACCGAACACCGCGTGGGTGTGGCAGTCGATCAGCCCCGGGGTGACCCAGGCGCCGCCCAGGTCCACCGTGCGGTCAGCGTCGACCGGCGCCAGCTCGGCGCGTGGGCCGATCCACTCGATCAGCCCGGCACGGGTGACGATGGCCGCGTCCTCGATGGCCGAATAACGGCCCTCGGCCATGGTAGCCACATGGCAATGCTGCCAGAGGGTTCTCATGCACAATCTCCTTTACTAACGGTGCAGCTCTACGGGTTCTGCTGCCGGCCTGCCCTGCCCTGCACGCGGCTTGCACCACAGCAGGTAGGACGCCACCAGGAACACCACCCAGACCACGCCGACGATCAGTGCCGCCTGGGTGTCCGGGAAGTAGCCGAGCACACCAAAGATGAACACCATGAACGCAATGGCCATGGCCGGGCCGTAGGGCCAGAACGGTACCGGGAACTTGAGTTGGGCCACTTCCTCACGGCTCATGCTGCGGCGCATGGCCACCTGGGTGAGCAGGATCATCAGCCACACCCATACAGTGGCGAAGGTGGCAATGGAAGCGATGAGCAGGAACACGTTCTCCGGGATCAGGTAGTTGAGCAGCACGCCAATCAGCAGTGCAGCGCCCATCACCACCACGGTCATCCACGGCACGCCATGCTTCGACAGTTTGCCGAAGCTGCGTGGCGCATGGCCTTGGTGGGCCAGGCCGTACATCATGCGGCCGGCGCCGAAGATGTCGCTGTTGATGGCCGAGATGGCGGCAGAAATCACCACGATGTTCAGCACAGCGGCGGCAGAGCCAATGCCCAGGTTGCTGAAGATCTGCACGAACGGGCTGCCCTGGCTGCCGATCTGCGGCCATGGGTACAGGCACATCAGCACGAACAGGGTGAGTACGTAGAACAGCAGGATGCGCAGCGGCACGGCGTTGATCGCCTTGGGGATGACGCGCTGCGGATCTTTGGCCTCACCGGCGGTGACGCCAATGATCTCGATGCCGCCGAAGGCGAACATCACCACGGCAAAGGACGCGATCAACCCACCCACGCCGTTAGGCATGAAGCCGCCGTGGTCGAACAGGTTGCTGACGCCGACGGCATGCCCGGTACCCACCTGGCTGAAGCCGAAGGCCATGATGCCGAGGCCGGCCAGGATCATCGCCACGATAGCGCCGACCTTGAGCAGCGACAGCCAGAACTCCATTTCGCCGAACACCTTGACGTTGCACAGGTTGAGGCCGCCGATCAGGAAGACGATGCCAAGCACCCAGATCCAGCGGGCCACTTCCGGGAACCAGAAGCCCATGTAGATACCGAAGGCGGTGACGTCGGCGATGGCGACGATGACCATTTCGAAGGCGTAGGTCCAGCCGAGGATGAAGCCGGCCATGGGGCCGAGGTAGGTGCTGGCGTAGTGGCCGAAGGAGCCGGCCACCGGGTTATGCACGGCCATTTCGCCGAGGGCGCGCATGACCATGAACACGGCAGCGCCGCCGATCAGGTAGGCCAGCAGCACGGCCGGGCCGGCCATCTGGATGGCCGAGGCAGAGCCGTAGAACAGCCCGGTGCCGATGGCGGAACCGAGGGCCATGAAACGGATGTGGCGGGCACTTAGCCCGCGCTTGAGACCTGGAGCTTGTTGCATGTCACGTCCTTAAATTGTTTTTGTGGTCGTGAGATCAGGGGGCCGCAACGCGGCCCTAGGGGCATTACAGGCTTGGCAGCACACCCGCCGGCAGCAAGCCGGTCAGGCTACCCTTGGCCAACAGTTCCACGGCCTTTTCGATGTCTGGCGCGAAGAAACGGTCACGGTCGTAGTGCGGCACTTCGCTGCGCAGCGCCTTGCGCGCCTGCTCCAGCTTGGCGGAAGTCTTCAGGCCTTTGCGCAGGTCCAGGCCCTGGCAGGCGCCCAGCCATTCGATGGCCAGTACGCCACGGGTGTTTTCAGCCATTTCCCACAGGCGCTTGCCGGCAGCCGGGGCCATCGACACGTGGTCCTCCTGGTTGGCCGAAGTCGGCAGGCTGTCGACGCTGTGTGGGTGCGAAAGGGCCTTGTTTTCGCTGGCCAGGGCGGCAGCGGTCACCTGGGCGATCATGAAGCCGGAGTTGACCCCACCGTTCTCCACCAGGAATGGCGGCAGCTGGGACATGTGCTTGTCCATCATCAGCGAGATGCGGCGCTCGCTGAGCGAGCCGATTTCGGCGATGGCCAGGGCAATGTTGTCGGCAGCCATGGCCACCGGCTCGGCGTGGAAGTTACCACCGGAAATCACATCACCTTCGGCGGCGAACACCAACGGGTTGTCGGACACGGCGTTGGCTTCGATGCCCAGCACTTCGGCAGCCTGGCGCAGCTGGGTGAGGCAGGCGCCCATGACCTGCGGCTGGCAGCGCAGGGAGTACGGGTCCTGGACCTTGTCGCAGTTCTTGTGCGACAGCGACACTTCACTGGAATCGCCCAGCAGGTCGCGGAAGCAGGCGGCGGTGTCTATCTGGCCGCGCTGGCCACGCACTTCGTGGATACGCGCATCGAACGGCGAACGCGAGCCCAATGCCGCTTCGACGCTCAGGCCACCGCAGGCGATGGCAGCTGCGTACAGGTCTTCACCCTGGAACAGACCGCGCAGGGCGTAGGCGGTGGAAGCCTGGGTACCGTTGAGCAGGGCCAGGCCCTCTTTGGCAGCCAGGGTCAGCGGTTCGAGGCCGGCAACTGCCAGGGCTTCGGTGGCCGACAGCCACTGGCCTTTGTAGCGGGCCTTGCCTTCGCCCAGCAGCACCAGCGACATGTGCGCCAGCGGCGCCAGGTCACCGGACGCGCCCACCGAGCCTTTCAGCGGGATGTGCGGGTAGACTTCGGCGTTGACCAGGGCGATCAGCGCGTCGATGACCTTGCGGCGAATGCCGGAGAAGCCACGGCTGAGGCTGTTGATTTTCAGCACCATGATCAGGCGCACCAGGTCGTCATCCAGCGGCGCGCCGACACCGGCGGCGTGGGACAGCACCAGCGAGCGCTGCAGGTTTTCCAGGTCGTGGCTGGCGATGCGGGTCGAGGCCAGCAGGCCGAAACCGGTGTTGATGCCGTAGGCGGTGCGGTCTTCGGCAATGATCTGCTCGACACAGGCAACGCTGGCGTCGATGGCCGGCGCGGCGCTGGCATCCAGTTGCAGGCGCACGGGCGCGGCGTGGATCGCACGCAGCTGGGCCAGGGTCAGGGTGCCGGGCTTGAGGGTGAATTCGGTCACGTTGCTACTCCAAATCGCGTGGAGCCGCAGGCCCGTTTTTCGGTGCCTGCGCGCTCCTTCTTGTTGTTCAGTATCACCCCTTGCGGGGTGCGATCCAAAGCGCGGCGATCAGCCAGTGATCATCGGCAGGTCCAGGCCCTGCTCCTTGGCGCAGTCGATGGCGATGGCGTAACCGGCATCGGCGTGGCGCATCACGCCAGTCCCCGGGTCGTTGGTCAGCACGCGGGCGATACGCTCGGCGGCTTCGTCGGTACCGTCGCAGACAATCACCATACCCGAGTGCTGCGAGAAGCCCATGCCCACGCCACCGCCGTGGTGCAGCGACACCCAGGTGGCGCCGCCTGCGGTGTTCAGCAGGGCGTTGAGCAGCGGCCAGTCGGAGACAGCGTCCGAGCCATCACGCATGGCTTCGGTTTCGCGGTTAGGGCTGGAGACCGAACCCGAGTCCAGGTGGTCACGGCCGATCACCACCGGTGCCGACAGCTCGCCGCTGCGGACCATTTCGTTGAACGCCAGGCCCAGCTTGGCGCGCAGGCCCAGGCCAACCCAGCAGATACGTGCCGGCAGGCCCTGGAAGCTGATGCGCTCGCGGGCCATGTCCAGCCAGCGGTGCAGGTGGGCGTCATCGGGGATCAGTTCCTTGACCTTGGCGTCGGTCTTGTAGATGTCCTCGGCATCGCCAGACAGCGCCGCCCAGCGGAACGGGCCGATACCACGGCAGAACAGCGGGCGAATATAGGCCGGCACGAAGCCCGGGAAGTCGAAGGCATTGGCCACGCCTTCTTCCTTGGCCATCTGGCGGATGTTGTTGCCGTAGTCGAAGGTCGGGATGCCCTGCTTCTGGAAGTCCAGCATGGCTTGTACGTGCACGGCCATCGACTGCTTGGCGGCCTTGACCACGGCAGCCGGTTCGGTCTGCGCACGGTCGCGGTACTGTTCCCAGGTCCAGCCGGCTGGCAGGTAGCCGTTCAGTGGGTCGTGGGCGCTGGTCTGGTCGGTGACCATGTCCGGGCGCACGCCACGCTTGACCAGCTCTGGCAGGATTTCGGCAGCGTTGCCGTGCAGGGCGATGGAGATGGCCTTGCCTTCGGCAGTGTACTTGGCGATGCGCGCCAGGGCGTCGTCGAGGTCGGTGGCCTGCTCGTCGACGTAGCGGGTTTCCAGGCGGAAGTCGATGCGGCTCTGCTGGCATTCGATGTTCAGCGAGCAGGCGCCGGCCAGGGTAGCGGCCAGTGGCTGGGCGCCGCCCATGCCGCCCAGGCCTGCGGTGAGTACCCACTTGCCTTTCAGGCTGCCGCCGTAGTGCTGGCGACCGGCTTCGACGAAGGTTTCATACGTGCCCTGGACGATGCCCTGGCTGCCGATGTAGATCCAGCTGCCGGCGGTCATCTGGCCGTACATGGCCAGGCCTTTGGCGTCCAGTTCGTTGAAGTGTTCCCAGTTGGCCCAGTGCGGCACCAGGTTGGAGTTGGCGATCAGCACGCGTGGGGCGTTGCTGTGGGTCTTGAACACGCCGACCGGCTTGCCCGACTGCACCAGCAGGGTTTCGTCGTCTTCCAGGCGGGTGAGGGTTTCGACGATCTTGTCGTAGCATTCCCAGTTACGGGCAGCGCGGCCGATACCGCCGTACACCACCAGTTCTTTCGGGTTTTCCGCAACCTGTGGGTCGAGGTTGTTCATCAGCATGCGCAGTGGCGCTTCGGTCAGCCAGCTTTTGGCGGTCAGCTTGTTGCCACGTGGGGCACGGATTTCAACGTCACGGTATTTGTTGTTGTCGGTCACGGGAAAGGTCCTCTGCGGTCGTCCGCGGGCGGGTATGTCGTGGTCAATATACAAACACACCTTTACTTGTATGTACAAGCATGGACAACCAAAATATTTGGACTGATCCGCTGAACGGCTGAAAAAGCTGGGGCCGCTTTGCGGCCCCGGATAGCTCAACGTGAAATGAGTTCGATCAGGCAGAACCGCCCCTGAACCTCCAGCCCAAGCAATTCGTCATTGCCTTCGAGCCGCAGGCAGTCATGCAACCCCAACCGCTGCGTTTCGCGCCCTGCCATGGTCACCTCAACCTGGCTACTGGCCGCAAACAACAACACCGTCGACGCCGAGCTGTACAACCGGCTGGTGCCATCGAACCACTGCAACCGCGCCCGATACCGCTGCGGTGCATAGATCAGGTTGAAATCGCGAATCGGCCCGCCCAGCAGCTTGCAGCTGACCTGGCTTTCGCCGCTGAAGGCAAAGGCATCCAACGGCAACAACGGTCGACTGGCCTGGCCATTGACCAGCAGTCGCATGCCATCGCCCTGCAGCACAGTGATGATCCGCTGGTAGCCGGCGAACGTGGAAAACCCGCCCGACTCCTCGATATCGGCAATCGACAGGCGCCAGCCAAAACCGTCCAGCCCTTCACCGCTGTCGCGGGTAATTTCTTCGGTGAAACCGCCACCGTTCTTCCACGGCATGCGCGGGTAATCCTGCGCACGCAACAACTGCAGTTGGCTCATTTACTGAAACGTCCTTCCAGGCGATGACGGGAACCGGGGTGTATCAACCGTGCAGCGGTCACCGGCTGGCGGCCGGACCAGGTGCGGCGGCGAATCAGCAGACAAGGCTCGCCCCGCTCGATCTGCAACAGGGTGCATTCGTCCGGCTCGGCCAGGATGGCCTCGACCACGTGCTCGCCCTCGGTCAGCGGCGCCACCTGGGACAGGTAGGCGTAAGGCGTCTGCCGGGTGAAGTCCTGCTTGAGGTAGTCAGGGGCAATGGCCGCGTTGACGTAGCGGTCCTCGATCTGCACCGGCACGCCGTTTTCAAAATGCACGATCAGCGAGTGGAACACCCGCTGGCCTTCACGCATGTCCAGGGCCAGGGCCCGTTCGGAGCCGGCGGCTTCTTCGGCAAGGGTAATGACCTGGCAGCTATGCTGATGGCCGCGTACGGCGATTTCGTCGGCAATGTTGTTGACCTCGAACAACGCCGATCGGCCCTTGGGCTCAGCCACGAAGGTACCCACGCCTTGCATGCGCACCAGCAGGCCTTCAGCCGTAAGCTCGCGCAGGGCGCGGTTGATGGTCATGCGGCTGAAACCCAGCTCGCTGACCAGTTCGCTCTCGGAGGGAACCCGGTGGTGGGGCGGCCAGCTGCCGTTGTCGATCTGCTGGACGATCATGTGTTTGACCCGGGCATACAGCGGCGCCGGGCCCTCGCCCATCTGGGCAACCAGCGCGGAGACAGGAGGTGTCGGCACGGCGTTGAGTCCTTTGCAATGGAATGAGCGGTAGCTTGCCGCAGTTTACCCGGCAGGCAAACGCCTGTATATGTATATACAAGTTAACAATAACAGGATTTTACCGATGTCCGCCTACTTCGCCGAACGCGCCCTGCTGCCAACGGGCTGGGCCAACCATGTCCGTATCGAGGTCGCCAGCGATGGCCATGTAGTCAGCATCGAGCCGGGCGCTTCGGCCGAAGGTGCTGAACGCCTGGCCGGCCCGTTGCTGCCCGGCATGCCCAACCTGCACTCGCATGCCTTCCAGCGCGCCATGGCAGGCCTGGCGGAAGTCGCTGGCAACCCCAACGACAGTTTCTGGACATGGCGCGACCTGATGTACCGCCTGGTCGGGCAGATCACCCCGGACCAGCTGCAGGTCATCGCCCGCCAGCTGTACATCGAGATGCTCAAGGCCGGCTACACCTCGGTAGCCGAGTTTCATTACGTGCATCATGACCATGCCGGCAAGGCCTACGCCGACCCGGCCGAGCTTTCCCGCCGCATCAGCGCGGCTGCGGCCGACAGCGGCATTGGCCTGACCTTGCTGCCGGTGCTGTACAGCCACGCCGGCTTCGGCGGCCAGGCACCGAACGACGGGCAGCGGCGCTTCATCAATTCCACCGAAGGGTACCTGCAACTGCAGGCACAACTGTCCCCGATCCTGGCCGCGCAACCTGCACAGCAGTTGGGCCTGTGCTTCCACTCGCTGCGAGCGGTAACGCCTGGGCAGATCGCCGACGTGCTGACGGCCAGCGACAAGCAATGCCCGGTGCATATCCATATCGCCGAGCAGCAGAAGGAAGTGGACGACTGCCTGGCCTGGAGCGGCCTGCGCCCGCTGCAATGGCTGTACGAACATGTGGATGTCGATCACCGCTGGTGCCTGGTGCATGCCACCCATGCCGAGCCGGATGAAGTCACCGCCATGGCCCGCAGCGGTGCCGTGGCCGGGCTGTGCCTGACCACCGAGGCCAACCTGGGTGACGGGATTTTCCCGGCGGTGGACTACCTGGCGCAGGGCGGGCGCATGGGCATTGGTTCAGACAGCCATGTGTCGCTGAGCGTGGTGGAAGAACTGCGCTGGCTGGAATATGGCCAGCGCCTGCGTGACCAGCGGCGTAACCGCCTGTACCGCGCCGACCAGCCGATGGTCGGGCGCACGCTGTATGACGCAGCAGTGGCAGGTGGTGCGCAGGCACTGGGGCAAGGGATTGGAGAGCTGGCCGTGGGCAAGCGTGCCGACTGGCTGGTACTCGACGGGCAGGACCCTTATATCGCTATGGCGGATGGGGATGCCATTCTTAACCGCTGGCTGTTTGCGGGTGGGGATCGCCAAGTGCGCGATGTGATGGTGAATGGGCAGTGGGTAGTGCGCCAAGGGCGGCATGCACAGGAAGAGGAAAGCGCGCGGGCGTTTGCTCAGGTATTGCGGCAGCTTTTGGGTTGAGTGTACTGGGGCTGCTTTGCAGCCCCAAAAAATCAGTGCATTTTTACAATCTGTTGATCAGACGCCCGCCAAATCAAGCGGCTGGTGTCATACCCCTGCTGCCGAGCCTTGGACAACAGGTTCTCACGCTCCCACGCCGGCAATGTCGGCGTACGCGACAGAATCCACAGGTGCTTGCGATCCGGGCTGCCGACCACTGCCGTGCGGTAACGGTCATCCACGTACAGAATCCAGTACTCGCCCCGAGCCACGCCCGGCACCAGCTTGGTAAACCAGTTGTCGAACTCTACCCACAGCTTGTCGGTATGCCCCGGTTCCTGAATGCTGGCGTGCCCCTCGGCACGCAGCCATTCATCACCCATGGTGCGGCAACGGTTGAGCACGCCAAAGCTGCCATCCGGCTTGAGGTTGTAGTGCGCCTCGGACTGCTCGCAGCCGGTCTGGTAGCGCATAGGCAGGCGTGCCAGCTCGAACCATTTGCCCTGATAGCGCTTGAGGTCGACATTGCCGGCGGTTTTCGGCGCCAGCGGGTCATGCACGGAGCCTGCACAACCGCCCAGCAGCAACGCCAGGCACACCCCCATCAGCAGGTACGCACGCCTCATTTGAGACCCTGCCCTGAATACATCAGCACCTTGTCAGCTGCGTACTGCACGCTGATGAAGCTCTTCTCGTCCCCCCAGGTGCAGCTGCTCATGCCCAACGCGCCAGAGCACTCGGTCGGCGTGCCGAGCAACTGCTCGACCTCGGCCTTGTTCATACCGGCCTTGATCTTGGAATAGTTTTCCTGGTTGATCTTGCTGCAGGCAGTCAGGACGACGCACAGCGACAACAGGGCGAGGGAACGCAACGACATGAAGGACACTCCTGGAGAGGGGATACAGGCGAGTGGCCTGCAGTGACCTTCGACGGAAAAAACCCTCCCAGGTTCCCTACTCCACCCCATTTACCCCTACACCATTGGTCGGGTGGCCACTACCGTGCGATTAATCACAAAGTAATAGTCATCGCCCAATAAAAAAGGCCGCACCTTGTAGGAGCGGCCTTGCGTCACGACAGCCTGCGCAGCAGGCTCAATGCCTCAGAACCTGGACCCGGGCTCCAGCAAAAAGTCCATCTCTTCACTGGTACTCGGCCGCTCCAGCACCAGATTGCGGTGCGGGAAGCGCCCGAACCGGGCAATCACGCGCTGATGCTGCTCGGCATAGTCGAGGAAGCCTTCGAACAGCCGGCGATGGGCCTCTGGCTGCTCGTCGAGCAATACCTGATAACGCTCGACACACAGGTTCTGCCAGTCCAGCACCTCGGCATGCTCCAACACCAGCAGCACGAACACCCGCTGGATGGGCAGCAACTGGTAGTCCCAGCCCTTCTGCAGGCCCTGCATGGCCACCACCTGGGCACGCCGGTCGCCCTCGAAAGCGCGCGGCGTGTCGCGGTAGATCATGCGCGGCAGCTGGTCCAGCAGAATCAGCAGGCCCAGCCAGCCCTGCGGGCTTTGCTGCCACTCGTCGAGCCCGCCGGCCAAGGCCTGCTCGGTCAGGTCGCCAAACAGCGCATGGGCATCGGCATCGTGATGCTTGCCGAACCACAGCGTGCTCTTCTCGTCAGCCACGGCCTGGGGACTGGTGCCCCAACCGAACCACCATTCCAGCAACGGCTGCCAAGGTGCGAGCATGACTTACTCCTTGTGGTAGGCGGTAACGCGCTCGACCTCTTCCTTCGAGCCGAGGATCACCGACACGCGCTGGTGCAGGCTTTCTGGCTTGATGTCGAGGATGCGATCGTAACCGTTGGTGGAGGCGCCGCCGGCCTGCTCGATGATGAAGGACATCGGGTTGGCTTCGTACATCAGGCGCAGCTTGCCCGGCTTGCTTGGTTCACGGGCGTCACGTGGGTACATGAACAGGCCGCCACGGGTCAGGATGCGGTGCACGTCGGCCACCATCGAGGCGATCCAGCGCATGTTGTAGTTCTTCTTCAGCGGGCCGGTCTCGCCTGCCAGCAGCTCGCCCACGTAGCGTTGTACCGGGGCTTCCCAGTGGCGCTGGTTGGACATGTTGATGGCGAATTCGGCGGTGCTTTCCGGCACACGGATGTTTTCGTGGGTCAGAACGAAGCTGCCCAGCTCGCGGTCCAGGGTGAAGCCCTTCACGCCATTGCCCAGGGTGAGGATCAGCATGGTCTGCGGGCCGTAGATGGCGTAACCGGCGGCGACCTGCTGGGTGCCTGGCTGCAGGAAGGCGTTTTCGTTCAGGGTTTCGTTCTGGCTCAGGTATTCGTTAGGGCAACGCAGTACCGAGAAGATGGTGCCGACCGACACGTTGACGTCGATGTTCGACGAACCGTCCAGCGGGTCGAAGACCAGCAGGTAGGCGCCTTTCGGGTATTTACCCGGGATCTGGTAGGCGTTGTCCATTTCTTCGGACGCCATGCCGGCCAGGTGGCCGCCCCACTCGTTGGCTTCCAGCAGGATATCGTTGGAAATCACGTCCAGTTTCTTCTGGACTTCGCCCTGCACGTTTTCAGTGCCCATGCTGCCCAGCACACCACCCAGGGCGCCTTTGGACACGTGATGGCTGATTTCCTTGCACGCACGCGCCACCACTTCGATCAGGAAGCGCAGATCGGCAGGGGTATTGTTGCTGCGGGTCTGCTCAATCAGATAGCGACTCAGGGTAACGCGGGACATGTATGGCTCCGAACGGATTGGGGGGGATGAAAAACCCCCGCAGTTTACAGGGAGAGTTGCAGGCTAGCGAGTGATGAGACTCGCCACGGCTCTCTGACGGCACAATAGGTCGGTAGTTCAGCCTTCGCCAGGCCGGTGGTCTGGTTGTGGGCCCATTCGCGGGCGCGCCCGCGAATGGCCTCACATCAATCCAAAGCCTTCCAGATCTCGGTGGCATACTCCCGAATGGTCCGGTCCGACGAGAACCACCCCATCCGCGCCGTGTTCAGCACCGCCATGCGCCACCACTCCTGCGGCGTGTGCCACAGTTCCTCGACCCGCCGCTGGGCATCCCAGTAGGCATCGAAGTCGGCGCACACCAGGAAGCGGTCATACGCCACCAGCCCGTCGATCAAGCCGGCGTAGCGCGAAGGGTCGTCCGGCGAGAACACACCGCTGCGAATCGCCTGCAGCACGTCACTCAGGCGGTTGGACGCAGCAATCGCCGCACTGGCACCAAAATCACCCGCCTTCTTGCGCGCCTCGACCTGCTGGGCTGTCAGGCCAAAGATGAACATGTTGTCGGCACCCACCTGCTCGCACATCTCCACGTTGGCGCCATCCAGCGTGCCGATGGTCAACGCGCCGTTCAGCCCGAACTTCATGTTGCTGGTACCGGAGGCTTCATAACCGGCCGTGGAAATCTGCTCGGAAAGGTCTGCCGCCGGGATGATGCTTTCAGCCAGGCTGACGTTGTAGTTGGGCAGGAACACCACCTTCAGCAGGCCACGGACGGTCGGGTCGTTGTTCACCACCCGAGCGATGTCGTTGGCCAGTTTGATGATCAACTTGGCCTGGTGATAACTGGCTGCCGCCTTGCCGGCGAAAATCTTCACCCGCGGCACCCAGTTGGTACCGGGGTCGTTGCGTATGGCCTGGTACAACGCCACGGTGTGCAGCAGGTTTAGCAACTGGCGCTTGTACTCGTGGATGCGCTTGACCTGCACGTCGAACAACGCCTCGGGGTTTACCGTAACGCCTATGCGGTCCTGGATGATGCTGGCCAGCGCGCGCTTGCTGTGCAGGCGCTGGGCGGCGAACTGCTTGCGAAAACCAGGCTTGTCGGCAAACGGCACCAGGCCGGCCAGCCGCCCTTCAGGGTCGTCCTTGAGCTCTGGCCCGAGCGCCTCGACCAGCATGTCGGTCAACTGAGGATTGGACTGGTACAACCAGCGGCGGAAGGTAATGCCGTTGGTCTTGTTGTTGATACGCTGCGGGTAAAGCTTGTGCAACTCGGAGAACACGGTGCTCTTCATCAACTTGCTGTGCAGCGCCGACACGCCGTTGACGCTGTGCGAGCCAAGAAACGCCAGGTTGCCCATGCGCACGCGGCGGCCGTTGTCTTCCTCGATCAGCGACACGGCGCGCAGCACGTCGAAATCGTGCAGGCCTTTGGCGCGCAGCGAGTCGATATGGTAGGCATTGATGAGGTAGATGATCTGCATGTGCCGGGGCAGCATGCGTTCCATCAGCGCGACCGGCCAGGTTTCCAGGGCTTCGGGCAGCAGCGTGTGGTTGGTGTACGCGAGCGTGCCGACAGTCAGCTCCCAGGCCTTTTCCCACGGTATTTCATGCTGATCCACCAACAGCCGCATCAACTCCGCCACCGCAATCGATGGGTGGGTGTCGTTGAGCTGGATGGCTGCCGCATCGGGCAGGTTGAGCAGGTCTTTGTGCATGTTCAGGTGACGGCGGAGCAAATCCTGCAACGAAGCCGACACGAAGAAGTACTCCTGACGCAGGCGCAGTTCCTGCCCCGCCTCGGTGCTGTCCGCCGGGTACAGCACGCGAGAAATGCTCTCGGCCCGCGCCACTTCGGCCACGGCCCCCAGGTGGTCGCCCGCATTGAAGCGTTCAAGGTGCAGCTCTTCCAGCGCCCGCGCACGCCACAAGCGCAAGGTGTTGACGCTGGACCCGCGCCAGCCGACAACGGGCGTGTCATAGGCGACCGCCCGCACCGTTTCACCCGGCGACCAGACCTGGCGCTGGGCACCGCTATCATCGCTCAAGGTTTCAACGCTGCCGCCGAAGCTGATCGGGTAGATCACCTCGGCACGCTCGAACTCCCACGGGTTGCCGAAATCCAGCCAGTTTTCGGTCTGCTCCTGCTGCCAGCCATCGACCACGGCCTGACGGAACAGCCCATGCTCGTAGCGGATGCCATAACCATGGGCGGCAATGCCCAAGGTGGACATACTTTCCATGAAGCATGCTGCCAGCCGGCCAAGGCCTCCGTTACCCAGCGCGGCATCGGGTTCGAGCAGGCGGATGCGCTCCAAGTCCACATCCAGCCCTTCCAGTGCATCGCGGGCGATGTCCAGCAGCCCCAGATTGCTAAGGCTGTCGTACAGCAGGCGCCCGATAAGGAATTCCAGGGAGAGGTAGTAGACCCGCTTCTGGCTGCGTCGATAAGCCTGGCGGGTATGGTCCATCCAGTGGTCGACCATGTGATCGCGCGCAGCCAGGGCAATGGCTTCGAACCAGTCATGGTCGAAGGCGTGCTCCGGGTCCTTGCCAACCGCATAGGTCAGCTTGTTCAGTACGGCGGCGCGAAAATCCGCGACTTCGGCGTCACGTGCTTTGGGTTCCTGGGACATGCGGCATCCTCGGGCAAGTTGACGAAAGCGGAGGGAGATTGTTGAGACTAGACCCTTCGACCGGGAGTGACAGTTACGGTTCGCAGTTTTCATGCCCACTCTGCGATTCCGGCAAAAGGTTGTTCATAAATTGAACAATTCCGGTATCATCGCGCGCCCCAAGACCGTGATCCACCCTATAAAGATGAAAACAACCCTGATCGCCGCCGCCGAAGTCGACCGCCTGGAGACTTGGCAGCGCTACACCAGCCACATGTGCGGTGGCTGCCACTCGACCTGTTGCACCCTGCCGGTGGAGGTGAAGATCAAGGATCTGATCCGTATCGGCGTGGTAGACGAGTTCGAAAAAGACGAACCGCCGAAGAACGTGGCCAAACGCCTGCAGAAGGAAGGCATCATCGAGCGCTTCAACCAGAAGTCGGGGATCTTCACCCTGACCCGGATGAGCAACGATGACTGCATGTATCTGGATCGTAAAAGCCGCCTGTGCACCATTTATGACAAGCGCCCGGATACCTGCCGCAACCACCCCAAGGTCGGGCCGCGACCGGGGTATTGTGCGTACAAGCCCAAGGTGGTTGGGCGCTGATCGTTAGCCTTCAAGTGCCGCTTCGCGGGCTTGCCCGCGAAGCGGGCAGCACAATTCCTGAAGGCATAAAAAAACGCCCCCGGCCTTTCGACCGGGGGCGTTTTCATTCAGCCTGAGCTAACTCAGTTCTTGGCTTTCTTGGCAGCGCGGGTACGCTCGCCTTCGTCCAGGATCTTCTTGCGCAGACGGATCGACTTAGGCGTCACTTCGCACAGCTCGTCGTCCTGGATGAATTCCAGGGCCTGTTCCAGGGTGTGGCGAACTGGCGGTACCAGGGCGATGACTTCGTCTTTGCCCGAAGCACGCATGTTGTCGAGCTTCTTGCCTTTGGTCGGGTTCACGCCCAGGTCGTTGTCACGGCTGTTCAGGCCGATGATCTGACCGTTGTAGATCTCCTGGCCGTGCTCGACGAACAGCTTGCCGCGCGCCTGCAGGGTTTCCAGCGAGTAGGTCAGCGCCTTGCCGGTTTCGACCGAAACCAGTACGCCGTTCAGGCGGCCGGACATCTGGCCCGACTTCATGGTGTCGTAACGATCGAAGATCGAGGTCAGGATGCCTGCACCGTTGGTCAGGGTCAGGAACTGGTTACGGAAACCGATCAGACCACGGGCTGGAATGTTGTACTCCAGGCGCACACGGCCCTTGCCATCCGGAACCATGTTGGTCAGGTCGCCTTTACGCAGACCCATCTCTTCCATCACCTTGCCCTGGGATTCTTCAGGGATGTCGATGGTGACGTTCTCGAACGGCTCCTGCTTCACGCCGTCAACTTCGCGGATGATTACTTCAGGACGGCCTACGGCCATCTCGAAGCCTTCACGGCGCATGGTTTCGATCAGAACCGACAGGTGCAGCTCACCACGGCCCGATACCTTGAACTTGTCAGGGGAATCGGTTTCCTGAACGCGCAGAGCAACGTTGTACAGCAGCTCTTTGTCCAGACGGTCCTTGATGTTACGGCTGGTGACGAACTTGCCTTCTTTACCGCAGAACGGCGAGTCGTTGACCTGGAAGGTCATGGAAACGGTCGGCTCGTCAACGGTCAGCGGCTTCATCGCTTCTACCGCATCCGGGGCGCACAGGGTGTCGGAGATGAACAGCTCGTCGAAACCGCTGATGCAGACGATGTCGCCAGCCTGGGCTTCTTCAACGTCTACACGGTGCAGGCCGTGGTGGCCCATCAGCTTCAGGATACGGCCGTTACGCTTCTTGCCGTTGGTGTCGATGGCAACAACCGGGGTGTTCGGCTTGACGCGACCACGGGCAATACGGCCAACGCCGATAACGCCGAGGAAGCTGTTGTAGTCCAGTGCGGAGATCTGCATCTGGAACGGGCCGTCACGGTCAACAGACGGCGCAGGTACGTTGTCGACGATCGACTGGTACAGGGCGGTCATGTCTTCGCCCATTTCGGTGTGGTCCAGGCCGGCAATGCCGTTCAGGGCCGAGGCGTAGACGACTTTGAAGTCCAGCTGTTCGTCGGTAGCACCGAGGTTGTCGAACAGGTCGAAGATCTGGTCCAGAACCCAGTCAGGACGTGCGCCCGGGCGGTCAACCTTGTTGATCACGACGATTGGCTTCAGGCCGGCTTCGAAGGCTTTCTTGGTCACGAAGCGGGTTTGCGGCATCGGGCCGTCCTGGGCGTCGACCAGCAGCAGCACGGAGTCGACCATCGACATTACACGCTCAACCTCGCCACCGAAGTCGGCGTGGCCGGGGGTGTCGACGATGTTGATGTGGTAGCCGTTCCAGTTGATGGCGGTGTTTTTCGCCAGAATGGTAATACCGCGCTCTTTTTCCTGGTCGTTGGAGTCCATGACGCGCTCGTCGTTGAGCTCGTTACGCTCCAGAGTGCCGGACTGACGCAGGAGTTTGTCGACCAGGGTGGTTTTACCATGGTCAACGTGGGCGATGATGGCGATGTTACGCAGATTTTCGATCACAAGTGTATCTCGATCAGAGGATTCGGTTGCCGCCCAGTGTAGGCGGCCAATATGTACTGTTTAAGGCTCAGCGGGCCCGGCGGTCGGGAGGGCGATGGCGGATACTGCCGCCATACAGCCCCGGCGTCTTATGTCGGACGATAAACACGCACATTGGCATGTCCCTCACTGAGCAGGTGGTGTGCGTGCAAACGGCTCATCACACCCTTGTCGCAATACAGCAAGTACTGGCGCGTGGGGTCCAGGTGCTTGAACTTGCTGTTGATCGCGTAGAACGGCATGGCCTGGACTTCGATACCTTCCAGCGCCAGGGGTTCGTCTTCCTGGGCATCGGGGTGACGAATGTCGATGACGATCTGGCCTGGCAACGCTTCGGCCACTTCCTCGATTTCGATGTCCTTGCCCAGCTCATCGATCACATGGTCGATGGAAATGAATTTGGCGCGCTCCAGGGCGCGCTCCAGCACGGCCATGTCGAACTGTTTTTCTTCATGCTCCATGCGGTGGCGCTTGGCGTGGGTGGTCGGGTTTACCGAGATCACGCCGCAGTATTCTGGCATGTGCTTGGCGAAATCGGCGGTGCCGATTTCGGTGGCCTGGTCGATGATGTCCTGCTTGTGGCTGGCCAGCAACGGGCGCAGCACCAGCTTGTCGGTGGCCGAGTCGATGATCGACAGGTTCGGCAGCGTCTGGCTGGACACCTGGGAAATCGCCTCGCCGGTGACCAGCGCGTCGATCTGCAGGCGGTCGGCCATGTGCGCGGCACCGCGCAGCATCATGCGCTTGAGGGTGACGCCCATGTAGCTGTTGTCGACCTTGTTGAGGATTTCGCCGACCACTTCTTCGAACGGCACGCTGATGAACAGCACACGCTGGCTGCTTCCGTACTTTTTCCACAGGAAATGGGCCACTTCCATCACGCCCAGCTCGTGGGCACGGCCGCCGAGGTTGAAGAAGCAGAAGTGGGTCATCAGGCCACGGCGCATCATCTGGTAGGCCGCCACGGTGGAGTCGAAACCACCGGACATCAGCACCAGGGTCTGCTCCAGGGCGCCCAGCGGGTAACCGCCGATGCCGTTGTGCTGGTTGTGGATCACGTACAGGCGCTGGTCGCGGATTTCGATGCGCACCAGCACTTCAGGGTTCTTCAGCTCGATGCCGGCGGCGCCGCATTGCTGGCGCAGCTGGCTGCCGACGTAGCGGTCGACGTCCATCGAGGTGAAGTCATGGTGGCCACCGCGCTTGCAGCGCACGGCGAAGTGCTTGCCGGCCAGCAAGTGGCCGAAGTGGTGCTTGCACTTGGCGACGATGTCGTCGAAGTCACCCAGCGGGTATTCCTCTACCTGCAGGAAGTGGGTGATACCCGGCGTGCAGGTGAGGCGCTCGATCATCTCGCGCTGGACTTTCTCGTCTTCGACGCGGGTGACCACTTCGAGATTGTCCCAGACACCATCGACCGCGAGCTCAGGGTCGAGGTCCTTGAGCACGTTGCGGATGTTCTTGCCGAGCTGGCGGATGAAGCGCTTGCGCACCGGCCGGCTCTTGATGGTGATTTCTGGGAAGACTTTGACGATAAGTTTCATTGGTTAACAGCGCGCGCAGGGCCTGCCGAAAATGAGGGGCGCGAATTATAGCGGAAATTGCTCAGGATTTGACCAACTTTTGATCAGAAGCTTTCAGATAAATGCAAGGCGGGGTTTTGCGGTGCCCGTGAGATCGATCGCAGGCGCGACACAAATCAAGCAATGCACTTCTTTGGTGCGCCGACACCAAAGCCCGCATCTTAAGGGTGCATTTTTCGCCATCATCCGCGTACCAAATGCCCGCAAACGCCCCCTTTTATCCCGCCCTCGCCATTTTCGGGCACTGGCATGCAATTTGCTCCCTTGTGAGGCAGGTAAGCTTGGCCGACTATCCGCGCCCGGCAACACCCTTTTTCCAGGGCAGCGGCCCACCGCGCTCTAGACCATCCGGAGGACAACATGTCGAAGTCGGTTCAACTCATCAAAGATCATGACGTCAAGTGGATTGATCTGCGTTTCACGGACACCAAAGGCATTCAGCACCACGTGACCATGCCGTCGCGTGATGCGCTGGACGAGGACTTCTTCGAAGTCGGCAAGATGTTCGACGGTTCCTCCATCGCTGGCTGGAAAGGCATCGAAGCTTCCGACATGATCCTGATGCCGGTTGACGAAACCGCCGTGCTGGACCCGTTCACCGAAGAACCAACCCTGATCATCACCTGCGACATCGTCGACCCGTCGAGCATGCAGGGCTACGATCGTGACCCACGCGCAATCGCCAAGCGCGCCGAAGAGTACCTGAAGAGCACCGGCATCGGTGACACCGTATTCGCAGGCCCGGAGCCAGAGTTCTTCATCTTCGACGAAGTGAAGTTCCAGTCGGACATCTCCGGCTCGATGTTCAAGATCTTCTCCGAGCAAGGCTCGTGGATGACCGGTGCTGACGTGGAAGGCGGCAACAAAGGCCACCGTCCAGGCGTGAAAGGCGGCTACTTCCCGGTTCCGCCGTTCGACCACGACCACGAAATCCGTACTGCCATGTGCAACGCACTGGAAGAAATGGGTCAGACCGTTGAAGTTCACCACCACGAAGTGGCGACTGCCGGCCAGAACGAAATCGGCGTCAAGTTCAACACCCTGGTGAAGAAGGCTGACGAAGTACAAGCCCTGAAATACGTCGTGCACAACGTTGCCGACGCCTACGGCCGTACTGCCACCTTCATGCCGAAGCCACTGTACGGCGACAACGGTTCGGGCATGCACGTACACATGTCGATCTGGAAAGACGGCAAGAACACCTTCTCGGGTGAAGGCTATGCCGGCCTGTCCGACACCGCCCTGTACTTCATCGGCGGTATCATCAAGCACGGTAAGGCCCTGAACGGCTTCACCAACCCGTCGACCAACTCGTACAAGCGTCTGGTTCCAGGTTTCGAAGCCCCGGTAATGCTGGCCTACTCGGCGCGTAACCGTTCCGCCTCGATCCGTATTCCTTACGTCGGCAGCCCGAAAGCCCGCCGTATCGAAGCACGCTTCCCGGACCCATCGGCCAACCCGTACCTGGCCTTCGCGGCCCTGCTGATGGCTGGCCTGGACGGCATCCAGAACAAGATCCACCCAGGCGATGCTGCCGACAAGAACCTGTACGACCTGCCACCAGAAGAGGCCAAGGACATTCCGCAAGTGTGCGGCAGCCTGAAAGAAGCCCTGGAAGAGCTGGACAAAGGCCGTGCGTTCCTGACCAAGGGCGGCGTGTTCTCCGACGACTTCATCGATGCCTTCATCGAGCTGAAATCGGAAGAAGAGATCAAGGTCCGTACCTTCGTGCACCCGCTGGAATACGAGCTGTACTACAGCTGCTGATCTGATCGGCGCCTTGCGCCGATGACATGATCAGGAACGGCCTCCCTCGGGAGGCCGTTTTCGTTTCTGCGCCACACAGAAATCACCTCACCCACGCTATGCTCTATCTTGGTGCACAACAAAGCGCCATGCCCCTATTTGCTCCCCAATCTGGTTCACATGAAACGTTTCATCCAGAGTTTCTGATCCGAATTTGCGCAGATACAGGCCTTTATCGGCAAATCCCGCTTCTTTTCGGAGCTTTGGTTTGTTTCTTGCATTTCTAGCAGGTACAGAGCTTCGCACCAGCGGGGCCACCGCACCTGGCCCTGGCCAAAGCAGTGCCAGGCAAGCGCCAAAAGAGGTCAACGACGCCTTATGACCATCAGCGATGCACAGCACCGTCTGCTTCTGGACAACCTGACCACCGCCACGTTGCTGCTCAATGCCGAGCTGCGCCTGGAGTACATGAACCCGGCTGCGGAAATGCTGCTGGCTGTCAGCGGGCAACGTAGCCATGGGCAGTTCATCAGCGAGCTGTTCACCGAGTCGACCGAAGCGCTCAGCTCGTTGCGCCAGGCGGTCGAACAGGCGCACCCGTTCACCAAGCGCGAAGCGCAGCTCACCTCGCTGACCGGGCAGACCATCACCGTCGACTACGCGGTAACACCCATCCTCAACCAGGGCCAGACCCTGCTGTTGCTGGAGGTGCACCCGCGCGACCGGCTGCTGCGTATCACCAAGGAAGAGGCCCAGCTGAGCAAGCAGGAAACCACCAAGATGCTGGTGCGCGGCCTGGCTCACGAAATCAAGAACCCCCTCGGCGGCATCCGTGGCGCGGCGCAGTTGCTGTCACGCGAATTGCCCGAGGAAGGCCTGCGCGACTACACCAACGTGATCATCGAAGAGGCCGACCGCCTGCGTAACCTGGTAGACCGCATGCTCGGCTCGAACAAGCTGCCGTCACTGGCCATGACCAACATCCACGAAGTGCTGGAGCGGGTCTGCAGCCTGGTCGAGGCCGAAAGCCAGGGTTGCATCACTTTGGTGCGCGATTACGACCCAAGCCTGCCGGACGTCCTGATCGACCGCGAGCAGATGATCCAGGCCGTCCTCAACATCGTGCGTAACGCCATGCAGGCAATCAGTTCGCAGAACGAGCTGCGCCTGGGCCGCATCACCCTGCGCAGCCGCGCCTTGCGCCAGTTCACCATCGGCCATGTGCGCCATCGTCTGGTGGCGCGGGTAGAAATCATCGACAACGGCCCGGGCATCCCGCCGGAACTGCAAGACACCCTCTTCTATCCCATGGTCAGTGGCCGCCCCGACGGTACCGGGCTGGGCCTGGCCATTACCCAGAACATCATCAGCCAGCACCAGGGCCTGATCGAGTGTGAAAGCCACGCAGGCCACACCGCCTTTTCGATCTACCTGCCTCTGGAACAAGGAGCCACCGCCTCATGAGCCGAAGTGAAACCGTATGGATTGTCGACGATGATCGCTCCATCCGCTGGGTACTGGAAAAAGCCCTGCAACAGGAAGGCATGACCACCCAGAGCTTCGACAGCGCAGATGGTGTGATGGGCCGCCTTGCACGCCAGCAACCGGACGTGATCATTTCCGACATCCGCATGCCGGGTGCCAGCGGCCTCGACCTGCTGGCACAGATTCGCGAGCAGCACCCACGCCTGCCGGTCATCATCATGACCGCTCATTCCGACCTGGACAGCGCCGTGGCGTCTTACCAGGGGGGTGCCTTCGAATACCTGCCCAAGCCGTTCGACGTGGACGAGGCTGTCTCGCTGGTCAAGCGTGCCAACCAGCATGCCCAGGAACAGCAAGGGCTGGATGTGCCACAGAACCTGGCGCGCACACCCGAAATCATCGGCGAAGCACCGGCCATGCAGGAGGTGTTCCGCGCCATCGGCCGCCTCAGCCACTCCAACATCACCGTATTGATCAACGGTGAGTCGGGTACCGGTAAAGAGCTGGTCGCCCATGCGCTGCACCGCCACAGCCCGCGTGCGGCGTCGCCGTTCATTGCCCTGAACATGGCCGCCATCCCCAAGGACTTGATGGAGTCCGAACTGTTCGGCCATGAGAAAGGCGCTTTCACGGGTGCCGCCAACCTGCGCCGGGGCCGCTTCGAGCAGGCGGATGGCGGCACGCTGTTCCTCGACGAAATCGGTGACATGCCTGCCGACACCCAGACCCGCCTGCTGCGGGTGCTGGCCGATGGCGAGTTCTATCGCGTTGGCGGCCACGTGCCGGTCAAGGTCGATGTGCGCATCATTGCCGCGACCCACCAGAACCTGGAGTCGCTGGTACAGGCCGGCAAGTTCCGCGAAGACTTGTTCCACCGCCTGAACGTGATCCGCATCCATATTCCACGGCTGGCCGACCGCCGCGAGGATATCCCTGCCCTCGCCCGTCACTTCCTCGCCCGCGCAGCCCAGGAGCTGGCGGTCGAGCCGAAGATCCTCAAGCCGGAGACCGAAGAGTTCATCCGCAACCTGCCGTGGCCGGGTAACGTGCGGCAGATGGAGAACACTTGCCGCTGGATCACTGTGATGGCCTCCAGCCGCGAGGTGCTGATCGGCGACCTGCCGCCTGAACTGCTGAACCTGCCGCAGGATGCCGCACCGGTCACCAACTGGGAGCAGGCCTTGCGCCAGTGGGCCGACCAGGCGTTGTCACGCGGGCAGTCGAACCTGCTGGACAGCGCGGTGCCAAGCTTTGAGCGGATCATGATCGAGACGGCGCTCAAGCATACCGCCGGTCGGCGCCGGGATGCGGCGCTGTTACTGGGTTGGGGGCGTAATACCTTGACCCGCAAGATCAAGGAGCTGGGGATGAATGTCGCGGGCGGTGATGACGAGGAAGGTGACGACCACTAACTCTCGGTAATCCTGCAAGATCCCTGGGGCCGCTTTGCGGCCCCAGCCATTTCAGCCTACCGATGCACCGATCCTGTGCCCAATGCACCTCTCGAAGGCACAAATCCCCTCAAAAACCGGCCAAATACCCCTCAAAGCCCAATATTCAAGGGCTTTGCAAAATTGGCACGCCCCCTGCAATACCTAATACATACCCAGTTTCGGGGGCCCTGGTACAGGCAGGCCGGGTGAACCCCTCTTTTATTCGCAACACCGCCCGTTTTGGGGACCTCGGTACAGGCAGGCCGGGACATCCCCCCTTTACACGCAACACGCAGTACCCCTTTTGGGGACCCTGGTACAGGCAGGCCGGGATATCCCCTCTTTTATTCGTGCAGCTTCACCTGCACACGCCAACGCCCAGCGTCCTCTGTACCGGCCCACTCGCCGTGCAGGGGACGCGCGGCCACCACTGTCAGCAACAGCCCTTCCTTGCTCTTCTGCACCCGCCAGCTAACTGGCTTCCCCGCCAGGCTCAATTGCCCTTGCTGGGCCTTGCCCTGGGCCTGGAACAGCAACGCAACCGTCCCTTCCACGTTCTCGCCGTGCAGCTGCGGTTCTTCATTGAACCAAAGGTCCAGGCCGTCCTGCACCACCTCCACCTGCTGCAACACCCGCTCTTCGGGCGTTGTCAGGCGGCCAATCATCAACCCGACCATGACGCCAACGATCGCCAGCGACAGCATCATCCGTGGGAAGGCCTTCGAACGCACGTCCGGTTCAGGGGTAGAATGCCCGTCATCTTCACGCTTGGAGCCGTGCATGTTTCACGTCATCCTTTTTCAACCAGAAATTCCGCCAAATACCGGCAACATCATTCGCCTGTGCGCCAACAGCGGCTGCCACCTGCACCTGATCGAACCCATCAGCTTCGAACTGGACGACAAGCGCCTGCGCCGTGCGGGGCTGGACTACCACGAGTATGCCACGCTCAAGCGCCATGAGAGCCTGGCCGGATGCCTGGAAAGCCTGGGCAATCCACGGCTGTTCGCCTTTACCACCAAGGGCTCGCACCCGTTCCATGAAGTGGCCTATCAACCGGGTGATGCCTTCCTGTTCGGGCCAGAGAGCCGCGGGTTGCCAGCCGAGGTGCTGGACAGCTTGCCGGCTGAGCAGCGCCTGCGCCTGCCAATGCGGCCGGGGTGCCGTAGCTTGAACCTGTCGAACACTGTGGCGGTGACCGTGTATGAGGCGTGGCGGCAGAATGCGTTTGCCGGCAGTTGATGCATGGGCAGGAACGGCCTCTTCGCGGGGCAAGCCCGCGCCCACATTCAAATGTGTACGCCAAACCATTGTGGGAGCGGGCTTGCCCCGCGAAGAGGCCCGCACAGGCAATAAAAAAGCGCCCCGAGAGGCGCTTTCTTGATACCGGCAGTGATTACTGCACAGTCGGCGCAGCGCCCGCTTCCTGCATGCGTTGCAGTTCTTGCGCATACAGTGCGTCGAAGTTGACCGGCGACAGCATAAGGGCCGGGAACGAACCGCGGGTCACCAGGCTGTCCAGGGTCTCACGGGCGTACGGGAACAGGATGTTCGGGCAGAACGCACCCAGGGTGTGGCTCATCGAAGCTGCATCCAGGTTGGCGATCAGGAAGATACCGGCCTGCTGTACTTCAGCGATGAACGCCACTTCGTCACCGTTCTTGACGGTAACCGACAGGGTCAGCACCACCTCGTGGAAGTCGCCTTCCAGGGCTTTCTGCTTGGTGTTCAGGTCCAGCGCAACGCTCGGCTCCCAGCTCTGGCGGAAGATCTGCGGGCTTTTCGGGGCTTCGAACGACAGATCGCGCACGTAGATGCGCTGCAGGGAGAACTGTGGGCTGTTGTCTTCTGCAGCAGCGCCGTTGGTCTGTTGGTCAGTCATGGCAGATCCTTATCCTAATGTTTTTGAATGCAGTGCAAATCAGGCCGCCAGCAGCGCGTCGAGCTTGCCGGCGCGCTCCAGGGCATAGAGGTCATCGCATCCACCGACATGGGTGCTGCCGATCCAGATCTGCGGCACCGACGTACGGCCGGCCTTCTGGCTCATCTCGGCGCGCACCTGCGGTTTGCCGTCGACCTTGATTTCCTCGAAGGCCACGCCTTTGCTCTCAAGCAAGTACTTGGCGCGCATGCAGTAGGGGCAGTAGTCGCTGGAATAGACGATGACGGGCTTCATATCACTTCACCAGGGGCAGGTTATCGGCTTTCCAGCTGGAAACGCCACCGCTCAGTTTGGCAGCGGTGTAGCCAGCCTTGAGCAGTTCGCGGCAGTGGGTGCCGGACTGCTGGCCCATTGCGTCGACGACGATCAGGGTCTTCTCTTTGTGCTTGTCCAGCTCGCTCATGCGGGTGGCCAGCTTGTCCTGCGGAATGTTGATCGCACCGACGATGTGGCCGGCGGCATATTCCTTGGCAGTACGGATGTCGACGACCAGCCCCTTGTCGGCATTGACCAGGGCGGTCAGCTGGCCGTTGCTCAGGCTCTGGCCGCCACGGCGGATTTCATTGAGCAGCAGCAGGACCAGCAGAACAACGAAGATCGCAACCAGGATGTAGTGATCTGTCGCGAATTGAATCAGGTGAGCAACCATCAGCGGTGTTCCAGGCGATTGAAAATGCCGGCCAGTATACACAGCCCCCCAGTGCCACCAAAGCCCGACAGGCCGGCCGGAAAGGTACCTTCATGTTGCTACATCGGGCGCGCTGGTCAGGCAACAGGACGAATATTCGCCGCTGGTGGCGGATTTGCCCTAAAATGCGTGTCTTTATCATCTTTGAACAACCGTGAGTTTGATTGATGACGAGTACGCCCAAACCCCTGGTCCTGATCATCCTGGATGGCTTCGGCCACAGCGAAAGCCCCGAATACAACGCCATCTACGCCGCCAACACACCGGTCTATGACCGCCTGCGCGCCAGCCAGCCGCACGGCCTCATTTCCGGTTCGGGCATGGATGTCGGCCTGCCGGACGGGCAGATGGGCAACTCCGAAGTCGGTCACATGAATCTCGGCGCCGGCCGCGTCGTGTACCAGGACTTCACCCGGGTGACCAAGGCCATCCGTGACGGCGAATTCTTCGAAAACCCTGTGCTCACCGGCGCCGTGGACAAGGCCGCCAGTGCCGGCAAGGCCGTGCACATCCTCGGCCTGCTGTCCGATGGCGGCGTACACAGCCACCAGGACCACCTGGTGGCCATGGCCGAACTGGCCGCGCAGCGCGGTGCAGAAAAAATCTACCTGCACGCCTTCCTCGATGGCCGCGACACCCCGCCGCGCAGCGCGCAGTCGTCCATCGAACTGCTCGACGCCACCTTCGCCAAGCTGGGCAAGGGCCGCATCGCCAGCCTGATCGGCCGCTACTTCGCCATGGACCGCGACAACCGCTGGGACCGCGTCAGCGCTGCCTACAACCTGATCGTCGACAGCACTGCCGAATACACCGCCGACACCGCGCTGGCTGGCCTGGAAGCGGCCTACGCACGCGACGAGAGCGACGAGTTCGTCAAGGCCACGCGCGTTGGCGAAGCGGTCAAGGTCGAAGACGGCGATGCCGTGATCTTCATGAATTTCCGCGCCGACCGTGCCCGCGAGCTGTCGCGCGTGTTCGTCGAAGCCGACTTCAACGAATTCCCGCGTGCCCGCCTGCCAAAACTGGCGGCCTACATCGGCCTGACCCAGTACTCGGCCAAAATCCCGGCCCCTGCGGCCTTCGCCCCGGCCAGCCTGCACAACGTGCTGGGCGAGTACCTGGCGAAAAACGGCAAGACCCAGCTGCGCATCGCCGAAACCGAGAAATACGCTCACGTCACCTTCTTCTTCTCCGGCGGCCGCGAAGAGCCGTTCGAAGGCGAAGAACGCATCCTCATTCCATCGCCGAAGGTTGCTACCTACGACCTGCAGCCGGAGATGAGCGCACCGGAAGTGACCGACCGCATCGTCGAAGCCATCGAGCAGCAACGCTATGACGTGATCGTGGTCAACTACGCCAACGGCGACATGGTCGGCCACACGGGCGTGTTCGAGGCGGCTGTGAAAGCCGTCGAGGCCCTGGACGGCTGCGTCGGCCGCATCGTTGACGCGCTGGACAAGGTGGGCGGCGAAGCGCTGATCACCGCCGACCACGGCAACGTCGAGCAGATGGAAGACGAATGCACCGGCCAGGCGCACACCGCTCACACCACCGAGCCGGTGCCGTTCATCTATGTGGGCAAGCGCAACGTGAAAGTGCGTGATGGCGGCGTGCTGGCCGACGTGGCACCGACCATGCTGAAGCTACTGGGGCTTGAGAAGCCGGTGGAAATGACCGGCACCTCGATCCTGGTTGACGCCTGATTCGGTGGGTTGGGGCTGCAAAGCAGCCCCTTTGCACATGAATTCCGGACAAACGCCCCTCTGCACCCGCAGCGAGGCGTTTTTTTTGCCCGCCCGGGCGGGCATACTAGGCCAGTCTCCATCCTTGGTACGCCAAACCCCATGCTTCGCGCCCTGATTCTCCTAGCCCTGTCTTGCCTGCTCAGCCCGGCATTCGCCGATGAGCGTGCGCAGACCCAGCAGCAACTGGACGCCACCCGCCAGGACATTGCCGAGCTCAAGAAGACGCTGGGCAAGCTCCAGGAAGAAAAGGCCGGTGTGCAAAAGGACCTCAAAGCCACCGAGACCGACATCGGCAACCTCGAAAAACAGGTGGAGGCGCTGCAGCAAGAGCTAAAAAAGACCGAGGGCGATCTGGAGCGCCTTGATACCGAGAAAAAAAAACTCCAGAGCGCCCGCGTTGAACAACAACGGCTGATCGCCATCCAGGCCCGCTCGGCCTACCAGAACAACGGCCGCGAGGAATACCTCAAGCTGCTGCTCAACCAGCAGAACCCTGAGAAGTTCGCCCGCACCCTCACCTACTACGACTACATCAGCAAGGCGCGCCTGGAACAACTGCGCACCTTCAACGAGACCCTGCGCCAGCTGGGCAACGTCGAGCAGGAAATTGCCACCCAGCAGGAGCAGTTGCTGGCCCAGCGCGCCGACCTCGACAGCCGCCGCCAGGCCTTGGAAGCCGAGCGCGGCAAGCGCCAGCAGGTGCTGGCCAAGCTCAATGGCGACATGAAGGACCGCGACCAGAAGTTGCAGGCCCGCGAGCAGGACCAGGCCGACCTGTCCAAAGTCCTCAAGACCATCGAGGAAACCCTGGCCCGTCAGGCCCGCGAAGCCGAGGAGGCGCGCAAGAAAGCCTTGCTGGCCCAGCAGGAAGCGGAAAAACGCCGCCAGCAGGAAGCCCTGGCCGCCGCCGCCGCCCGCGAACAGGCCAAGGAACCTGTGGAACCGCCCAAAAAGGCCCGTACCACCCTCGGGCCGATGGTTTCCAGCGATGGCGCCAACTACGGCGGCGCTTTTTCTGCCGCACGGGGCAAACTTCCATGGCCCGTCAATGGTCGACTGCTGGCACGCTTTGGTGATGCCCGCGGCAGCGATGCCCGTGCCAAATGGGACGGGGTGATGATCAGCGCCAACCCAGGCACCCAGGTACGTGCGGTGCACGGCGGGCGTGTAGTGTTCGCCGACTGGTTGCGCGGTGCGGGGCTTCTGGTCATTCTCGACCATGGCAACGGTTACCTGAGCCTGTACGGCCACAACCAGAGCCTGCTCAAGAGCGCCGGTGATATCGTCAAGGCCGGTGAAGCCATTTCCACCGTTGGCGACAGCGGCGGCCAGGACGCGGCAGGCTTGTACTTCGCCATCCGCCAGCAGGGCCGCCCGACCGACCCTTCGCAGTGGTGCCGGGGCTAGTCAAATTTCTACGGCGTAGCCTGAGTGCTGCGCCGATGCTCCCCAGGGAGCGCTTACAGGATCAGGAGTTCGTTCGACATGCTGCACTCGCCTCGTCTCACCCAGCTGGCCCTGTCCATCGCCCTGGCGGTCGGTGCGCCCCTGGCCATCGCTGCCGAGCCGGCCAAGGCCGCCGCAGTGCCTGCCACCGAGGTCACGGCCAAGGCGCCACTGCCGCTGGAAGAGCTGCGCACCTTCGCCGAGGTCATGGACCGCATCAAGGCGGCCTATGTAGAGCCAGTGGACGACAAGACCCTGCTGGAAAACGCCATCAAAGGCATGCTCAGCAACCTTGACCCGCACTCGGCCTACCTCGGCCCCGAGGACTTCCAGGAGCTGCAGGAAAGCACCAGCGGCGAGTTCGGCGGGCTGGGCATCGAAGTGGGCCAGGAAGACGGCTTCATCAAGGTGGTCTCGCCTATCGATGACACCCCGGCCTCCCGGGCTGGCGTGCAGGCCGGCGACCTGATCGTCAAGATCAACGGCGCCCCCACCCGCGGCCAGACCATGACCGAAGCGGTCGACAAGATGCGCGGCAAGGTTGGCGAAAAAATCACCCTGACCCTGGTGCGCGACGGCGGCAACCCGTTTGACGTGACCCTGGCCCGCGCGGTCATTCAGGTCAAGAGCGTGAAGAGCCAGCTGCTGGAAAACGACTACGGCTACATCCGTATCACCCAGTTCCAGGTCAAGACCGGCGACGAAGTGGGCAAGGCCCTGGCCAAGCTGCGCAAGGACAACGGCAAGAAGCTGCGCGGCGTTGTGCTGGACCTGCGCAACAACCCGGGCGGCGTACTGCAATCGGCGGTGGAAGTGGCCGACCACTTCCTGACCAAGGGCCTGATCGTCTACACCAAAGGCCGCATCGCCAACTCCGAACTGCGCTTCTCCGCCGACCCGGCGGACGCCAGCGAAGGCGTGCCACTGGTGGTGCTGATCAACGGCGGCAGTGCCTCGGCCTCCGAGATTGTCGCCGGCGCCCTGCAGGACCAGAAACGCGCTGTGCTGATGGGTACCGACAGCTTTGGCAAAGGCTCGGTGCAGACCGTGTTGCCGCTGGCCAACGACCGCGCCCTGAAGCTCACCACCGCGCTGTACTTCACCCCCAATGGCCGCTCGATCCAGGCCCAGGGCATCGTCCCCGATATCGAAGTGCGCCCGGCCAAGCTCACCGCCGAAGTCGACACCGACAATTTCAAGGAAGCCGACCTGCAGGGCCACCTGGGCAACGGCAACGGCGGCGCCGACCGCCCGACCGGCAGCAGCAAGCGCAAAGAGCGCCCACAGGATGACGACTTCCAGTTGAGCCAGGCGCTGAGCCTGCTCAAAGGGCTGAACATCACCTCAGGCAAGTGATTCACCCTATGCGGTATCTGCTGTGTCTGTTGTTCTGCCTGTTGGCCGGGATCGCGCAAGCGGCACCGGCCAACAAGGCCTACATGAGCATCATCATCGACGACCTGGGCCAGAGCACCGAGCGGGACAGCCGCACCCTCGCCCTGCCCGGCCCGGTGACCATGGCGATCATGCCCGACACCCCGCATGCCAGCGATTTCGCTCGTCAGGCACACAAAGCTGGCAAGACGGTGATCCTGCACATGCCGATGGACCCTGCGACCGGTCCCTATGCCTGGCATCCCGAGTTGCCGCTGCCGGTCCTGGCCAACAGGTTGGATGCAGCCTTGGCCAAGGTGCCATTCGCCGCCGGCATCAACAACCACATGGGCAGCCGGATGACCGCACAGCGTGATGCCATGATCTGGTTGATGGGTGAGTTGCAACAACGTCACCTGTTCTTCGTCGACAGCCGCACCAGCGCGGCCACCGTAGCGGCTGCCGAAGCCCAGCGCATCGGCCTGGCCCACGTTTCGCGTGATGTGTTCCTCGACGATGTGCGCACTACCGAGGCCATCAGCGGGCAGTTGCAGCAAGGCATCGCCCTGGCGCGCAAGCAGGGTTCGGCTGTGTTGATCGGGCACCCTTATCCTCAGACTCTCGATGTGCTGGAGCGGGCACTGCCACAGCTCAGAGGCCAAGGCATCGAACTGATCAAGCTCAGCCAGATGATTGCCCTGCGAAGCAACCAAGCGATGCCTGGGCATGGCAAGAATGGCCGCTACACCAATCGCTGAGAAGCAGGGGCTACAACGCGGCCCAATAAAAAACCCGCTCAGGTGAGCGGGTTTTCTTTTACCTCAACAGCCATCAGCTATACACACGCCCCAACAGCTGGCGGTGGCTTTCGAACTGGTCCAGCACATCACGCACGATCTGCTCCGGCGCAAAGCCCATCAGGTCGTACTCCTGGCTGCCGTCGTGCAAGTACACCTCGGCACGGTAGAAGCGCTGGCGCACTTCCGGCTCGCCTTCCACCGGCGCCTCGCTCGGCGCGGCCATGTAGCCGTCCAGGCTGACTTCGTAAACGAACGGGTTACCCTCGTCCATCATCACCCGCAGGCCCATCATGTTGCGCGACTGGCCAACACGGCTTTCCACTTCGAAGCCCAGGGTTTGCAGCTGCGCGGCCGCTTCTTTCAGCGCCGGGCTAACCTGCTTGTCCATGAAGCGCTGCACCACGGCCTGGGTCGGCTGCAGTTCCAGCTGGGTGAGGCGCTCGCTGAAGCCGCGACGGCCACGGGCGGCCAGCTCGGCGCGCTCGCTTTCCACCGCCACGTCCTGCTTCATGGCCTTGTACAGGCCGAACATGAACAGCACCAGCACCACCGAGAACGGCAGGCCCGCCAGCACCACCATGGTCTGCATGGCTTCGAAGTTACCGGCAAACAGCAGGCCGATGGTGACCAGGGTGATAACCACCGACCAGAACACCACCATCCAGTGCGGGGCGTCTTCGTCGACCTTGCCGCCTTTGCACGACAAGTTGGCCATCATCACCGCGCCGGAGTCGGCCGGGGTGAGGAACAGCACGAAGCCCACGAACACCGCTACACCGATCACGATCTTGGCCGCCGGGAAGTATTCCAGCAGCTGGTAGATCGACATTGACGGTTGTTCCAGCGCGGTCTTGCCCAGCTCCACGGCGCCCTGGTTGATCACCAGGTCCAGCGCGGTGTTGCCGAAGATCGACAGCCAGGCCAGGGTAAAGCCCAGCGGGATCAGCAGCACGCCCATCACCAGTTGGCGCACGGTGCGGCCCTTGGAGATACGGGCAATGAACATGCCGACGAACGGGCCCCAGGAAATCCACCAGGCCCAGTAGAACACGGTCCACAGGCCCAGCCAGCGCTCGGACTTGCCCGCCTCGCCTTCATACACATACAGGTCGAAGGTTTTCAGCACGATGCCGTTCAGGTAGTCACCGATGTTCTGCACGAAGCCGTTGAGCAGGTGCAGTGTTTCACCACCCAGCAGTACGAAGATCAGCAGGCCGCTGAACAGCATGATGTTCAGGTTGGACAGGCGGCGAATGCCGTTCTCCACACCCGACACCGCCGCCACGGTGGCCACACCGGCCATGACCAGGATCACCACCAGCAGGTTGGTCTTGCTGTGGTCCATGCCGAACAGGTATTCCAGGCCGGAGGACACCTGCATCGACCCGATCCCCAGGTTGGTCACCAGGCCCAGCAGGGTCACGAACATGCCGAAGATGTCCACGGCGTTGCCGGCAGCACCCTTGACCCAACGCTCACCCACCAGCGGGTACAGCGCCGAGCGCAGTGCCAGCGGCTGGTTGTGGCGGTAGGCGAAGTAACCCACGGCCAGGCCAACCAGGGCATAGATCGCCCAGCCGTGCAGGCCCCAGTGCAGGAAGGTAAGTTGCAGGCCCTGGCGCGCAGCTTCGAGGCTGGCTGGGGTGCCTTCCGGTGGGTTGAAGTAGTGGTCCAGCGGTTCGGACGCGCCGAAGTACAGCAGCGAAATACCGATACCGGACGAGAACAGCATGCCGGCCCAGGCGCCGTAGCTGAAGTCCGGCTGGTCGTCCTTGCCCCCCAGCTTGAGGCTGCCGTAGTCGGAGAAGGCCAGGTAGACGACAAACAGCAGGTAACCGCAGATCACCAGCATGTAGTACCAGCCAAAGGTGCGCGTCAGCCATTTCTGGGCCACGCCCAGCACCTGGCCGGCGGTTTCGGGTACAGCGATCAGCAAGGCAGTCAGAACAAGGATCATCAGCGCGGAGGTGAAGAACACCACGCGGTTGACCCGTACCCTCTCGGCGGGGGGCTTGGTAAGTGAGGCAGAACTCATTGCACGAATGCTCCGGGCAGTGCGGCTGTGGAGGCTAATCAGTCTTTCCCGAGCAATTGGTGGAATATCCCCACTGCATCAGGTGTTATAAAAGCACCCTGGAAACCGTGATCCCGAATCGATACGTTGCAAAAAAACAGACAGGTGGCCTGCTGAAAAAGCCACACCTCGGCAGAGGTGCGCGCATTCGTCACAGATCACCCCGCCCGCTCCAAGGGCCTGTCGCAGGGCCAGTGACCGTACGGCAGAATCTGCATTTCGCATCGCTCATGCCCGTCAACGCCTTGTATTCCGGGGGTTACGCGATTTCCTGGGGTGTCAACTCGTGCCTTCTCGACCGCCTGAAAAACTGTCAATGGCACAAATTGTCGCAGAGCTTATTCTTTATTGATTGAACGTTCAATCAAAACAAAATAGACTGGCCTTCGCCGAGTCAGCCGCCCGTCGTCTGCTCGCAGGCCTGAGGAGATAGCAAGATGCCCAAGGTCGGTATGCAACCCATCCGCCGCCAGCAGTTGATCGAAGCCACGTTACAGGCGGTCGATCAGGTCGGTCTGGGGGACGCCAGCATTGCGCTGATTGCCCGTTTGGCCGGTGTGTCGAACGGCATCATCAGTCACTACTTTCGGGACAAGAACGGCCTGATTGCAGCGACGATGGGCTACATCATGAACATGCTCAACGAAGGTGTTCGAGCACGTCGCCAGGCCCTGAAGGACGACAGCCCGCGCGCCCACCTGAAAGTGATCATCGAGGGCAACTTCGATGCCAGCCAGGTGAACGGCCCGGCAATGAAAACCTGGTTGGCCTTCTGGGCTTCCAGCATGCACCAGCCCGATTTGCACAGGTTGCAGCGGATCAACGACCACCGCTTGTATTCCAACCTGTGCTGCCAGTTCCGCCGCGCCTTGCCGCTCTACCATGCGCGCAAGGCAGCCCGCGGCCTGGCAGCTTTGATCGATGGCCTGTGGCTGCGTGGTGCCCTGTCGGGTGATGCATTCGACACCGACCAGGCGATACGGATTGCTTACGAATACATGGATCTACAACTGGCTAAACAGCACACCCTGGGTACAAACGACCAGGCCGCTGAACAACCGCGCACGGCCCTTGCCAACCCGGCTGGAGCGTGACGCGCAAGCCAAACCACACACTGCACTTGCGAGGACACTATGGCCCGTTTCGGAACGCAAAAACTCTACATTGATGGCGCTTACGTCGACGCTGGCAGCGATGCCACCTTCGAAGCCATCAACCCGGCCACCGGCGAAGTCCTCGCCCACGTACAGCGTGCCACCCAGGCTGACGTCGAGAAGGCTGTGGAAAGCGCCGAGCGCGGCCAGAAAGTCTGGGCAGCGATGACTGCCATGCAGCGTTCGCGCATCCTGCGCCGCGCCGTCGACATCCTGCGCGAGCGCAACGACGAGCTGGCCATGCTGGAAACCCTGGACACCGGCAAGTCGTACTCCGAAACCCGCTACGTCGACATCGTCACCGGCGCCGACGTGCTGGAATACTACGCAGGCCTGGTACCGGCCATCGAAGGCGAGCAGATCCCGCTGCGCGAATCGTCCTTCGTCTACACCCGTCGCGAGCCGCTGGGCGTCACCGTGGGTATCGGTGCCTGGAACTACCCGATCCAGATCGCCCTGTGGAAGTCCGCCCCGGCCTTGGCCGCTGGCAACGCGATGATCTTCAAGCCGTCGGAAGTCACCTCGCTGACCACCCTGAAACTGGCCGAGATCTACACCGAGGCCGGCCTGCCAAACGGCGTGTTCAACGTCCTGACCGGCAGCGGCCGCGAAGTCGGCACCTGGCTGACCGAGCACCCACGCATTGAAAAAGTGTCCTTCACCGGCGGCACCACCACCGGCAAGAAGGTTATGGCCAGCGCCTCCAGCTCGTCGCTGAAGGAAGTGACCATGGAACTGGGCGGCAAGTCGCCCCTGATCATCTGCGCCGACGCCGACCTGGACAAGGCCGCCGACATCGCCATGATGGCCAACTTCTACAGCTCGGGCCAGGTGTGCACCAACGGCACCCGCGTGTTCATCCCTGCGCAGATGAAAGCGGCTTTCGAAGCCAAGATCGCCGAGCGCGTTGCCCGCATTCGCGTTGGCAACCCAGAAGACGAAAACACCAACTTCGGCCCGCTGGTCAGCTTCCCGCACATGGAAAACGTGCTGGGCTACATCGCCAAGGGCAAAGAAGAAGGTGCCCGCGTGCTGTGCGGCGGCGAGCGTCTGACTGCCGGTGACTTCGCCAAGGGCGCCTTCGTGGCCCCGACCGTGTTCACCGACTGCACCGACGACATGACCATCGTCAAGGAAGAAATCTTCGGCCCGGTGATGAGCATCCTCACCTACGAAACCGAAGAAGAAGTGATCCGTCGTGCCAACGACACCGAGTACGGCCTGGCCGCCGGTGTGTGCACCAACGACATCACCCGCGCCCACCGCATCATCCACAAGCTGGAAGCCGGTATCTGCTGGATCAACGCCTGGGGCGAATCGCCGGCCGAAATGCCGGTCGGTGGCTACAAGCAGTCGGGCGTCGGCCGTGAGAACGGCGTCAGCTCGCTGGCTCAATACACCCGCATCAAGTCGGTCCAGGTCGAGTTGGGCGGCTACAACTCGGTCTTCTAAGGCCCAGTCCAGCCACGCCCGTGCCGCTGCGCACGGGCGTTCCCGCTCCCTGATCACCGCCAACACGAGGGTACTTTCATGTCCCAAGAATTCGATTACATCATCGTCGGCGCAGGCTCCGCCGGTAACACCCTGGCGACCCGCCTGACCGAAGACGCCGGCGTTACCGTACTGCTGCTGGAAGCCGGTGGCCCCGACTACCGCTTCGACTTCCGCACCCAGATGCCAGCCGCACTGGCTTTCCCGCTGCAGGGCCGCCGCTACAACTGGGCCTACGAGACCGACCCGGAGCCGTACATGGACGGCCGCCGCATGGAATGTGGCCGCGGCAAGGGCCTGGGCGGCTCGTCGCTGATCAACGGCATGTGCTACATCCGCGGTAACGCCATGGACTTCGACGGCTGGGCAGAACTGCCAGGCCTGGAAGACTGGACCTACCTGGACTGCCTGCCGTACTTCCGTAAAGCCGAAACCCGCGACATCGGCCCGAACGACTATCACGGCGGCGAAGGCCCGGTCAGCGTGACCACGCCAAAAGCGGGCAACAACCCCCTGTTCCACGCCATGATCGAAGCCGGCGTGCAGGCCGGTTACCCGCGCACCGAAGACCTCAACGGCTACCAGCAGGAAGGCTTCGGTCCCATGGACCGTACCGTGACCAAGAACGGCCGCCGTTCCAGCACCGCCCGTGGCTACCTGGACCAGGCCAAGAAGCGCCCGAACCTGACCATCGTCACCCACGCCCTGAGTGACCGCGTGCTGTTCGACGGCAAGCGCGCCGTTGGCGTGACCTACCTGGTCGGCGACAGCGAAGAGCGCGTTGAAGCCCGTGCGCGCAAGGAAGTGATCGTCAGCTCCGGCGCCATCGCTTCGCCGCAACTGCTGCAACGTTCCGGCGTCGGCCCGCGTGCCCTGCTGGAAAGCCTCGACATCCCGGTGGTGCACGACCTGCCGGGCGTTGGCGAAAACCTGCAGGACCACCTGGAGCTATACCTGCAGTACGCCTGCACCCAGCCGGTGTCGCTGTACCCCTCGCTGCTGTGGTGGAACCAGCCGGCCATCGGTGCCGAGTGGATGTTCAACGGCACCGGCATCGGCGCCAGCAACCAGTTCGAGGCTGGCGGTTTCATCCGTACCCGCCCTGAATTCAAATGGCCGAACATTCAGTACCACTTCCTGCCAGTGGCCATTAACTACAACGGCTCCAATGGCGTGAAGGAACACGGTTTCCAGGCGCACATGGGTTCCATGCGCTCCCCTGCCCGCGGCCGCATCCAGGTCAAATCGAAGGACCCGCGCCAACACCCGAGCATCCTGTTCAATTACATGTCCACCGAGCAGGACTGGCAGGAATTCCGTGACGGCATCCGCCTGACCCGTGAAATCATGGCCCAGCCGGCGCTGGACCCGTACCGTGGCCGCGAAATCAGCCCGGGCGCCCACGTGCAAACCGACGAAGAACTGGACAAGTTCATCCGCGAGCACGCCGAAACTGCCTTCCACCCGTCCTGCTCGTGCAAGATGGGCACCGATGACATGGCAGTGGTCGACGGCGAAGGCCGTGTGCACGGCATGAAGGGCCTGCGCGTGGTCGATGCGTCGATCATGCCGCTGATCATCACCGGCAACCTCAACGCCACCACGATCATGATCGCCGAGAAAATCTCGGACAAGATCCGTGGACGCAAGCCGCTGCCGCGCAGCACCGCCAAATACTACGTGGCGGGCGATGCACCGGTGAAGGGCAAGCCGATGCGTGAAGTGAAGCAAGGCTGACAGCAGTACTAATGGGGCTGCTTTGCAGCCCCAAATCACTTGATTGGCTGACATCAAAGATGTGTCACGTCGGTACCGCAAAAAACGTACGCATCAACCCGTCATCCTCCACACCCAACCGTTCAGCCATCACCTGACGGTCGAACAAGGCCCCCGTGCGCATCTCACGCACCCTCGCCCCCTCCGGCGCCCGCGCCAGTGCCTTCAGGCACACTTCCATGAAGCGATGATTGCCTCCCTTCACCGGCGTCAGCTTTTCAACCTGCAAATAACGCCCCGGCATCATCAGCGACTCCGCCTCGTCCGGACGCCTTGAGAACGGCCCGATCGGCATTGCCTGCACGTTCTCACCCGGCTCCAGCACATACACCAACGCATTGTCGCCAAAAGCCCCCTTGCCGCTCGCCTGGGTCTGCGGGTCGTTGAACACCTCCCACAGGGCATAAGGGTTTTCTGTGAACGAAGTGAAATCGCTGGTCACCAACACGTCGCCCACTGCAAGGGCACCCTCGCCTGTCGTCGGTATGCCAGAACCACGCAGGCCGGACGCCGCACGGTACAGCCGCACTTGATTGTTCACGCCTAATTGCCCAAGCGCATGTGCAAGGTCGTGGCTGCGCTGGATGCTCTCTGCACGCGAGCCTTCCAAAGGCAAACCTTGCCACAAGTTGTTGTAGCGCTCCGGCGAGCTGGTGTATTCGGCAATGGCGGCCGAGCCAAAGCCATGCTCATCGCGGTAAACCGGGTAGGGCTCACTGAAAGCATCGAGATAAGCACCGCCGGCACCTACGCTGTCGAGATCGGCCCAAGGCACCGCTCCAAGCAAAGCGGCCTGGCGAGCCAAGGCCTGATCCGACATGGCCAGCAACTCGTCTGCAGCCGGTGCCATGTAGCGCGCCCAGTCCACCTTGGCAACGACGGTTTGCGCCTGGCCTGCCACGCGTGGCGGCAGGCGGGCATCGGTGAACAGCTCACTGGCACGCAGCATTGCCGCATCGAGCAGAATGAACAGCACATCCACAACCACCGCCCACCAGGCAGCCGTGCGCCAGGCCGCCTTGCCATTGAGGGCACGGTCCAGGTGCAGGGCCAGGCTCGCAGTGCCAAGCCCGAGCGACGTCAGGATCACCGGCCAACCCACTGGCGCCATCGGCGCAATCAACATGCTTGCAGCCTGCAACCCAGCCAGCCATTCGGCCTTGCGCAGCTGTGCATTGGTGGTCAGCCGTTGGTGGGCCTCATGGACCAGCGCATCCATGAACATCTCACAAACACGAATGAACAGGTCACCCACAACAGCTTGCCGCTGCGTGTCATTCGAAAAAGCATGCGCTGCAATCCAGGCCTGTAACGCCTGGCGGCCGCCAAATACCAGCAGCACATCCTGCGCAGCGGGTAGAAAAGCGCACGCTCTACCGGTCTTGAGCGTGTACAGGAACAGTGGCTTGGCATCAGGGGCATGGCCGGACAGCGCACACCAGCCACCCCGGGCATTTGCAGGGTAATCCTCGCGCAAGGCTTTCAGGCTACTCGGCAGCTTCGTCACACGGAGTGTTGCCGCCAGCAGTTCACGCCGCTCAGGTTCGCTCAGCACGGATTGACCGACAGCGGCAAGAAAGCGAGCGCGGGCCAGTACGCAGTAATCTTCGCCACGCTGCTCGCGAAAACGGCTCAGTGCCTCGCTGTAGCGCCCCGCAAAATCCATTTGCCAGAACGCCTTCAGCATCGCCTGCGGGTCGAGCCGCACTTCGTTACGCTCGTCATAATCGCTATGGCTGGCATCCACCCGGTAGAAACCGCCGTAGACACTCAACTCATCGGCAGCAGTCTGCTGCTGAGGGCTGAAGCGTTGGATAACCAGCTCGGTCAGGCTCAGCGACCGCCGCGGCGGCCCACGGTGGCGCCAGCCGGTGTAGCTGCGGGAGCTGTTGGCCGTTGACTTGAATTCATGCCAGTAGAGCGTGTCCGGGTCCAGCCAGTATCCCAGCTGGTGGCGCAGCACATGGCCCGCCGCCTCGCGCGCCATGCCGTGCAGATCTGGAAATTGCCCGAGCAGGCGCTGGGCCACCTGGGCAAGAGGGAGACGTTGTTTATCGTTCATGTTACTCGGCTGCCTGACTGTGGGGGTCACCACTACATCCGCAAGCCGTAACTACAGTGCGGTATCGCTTTACAGCCCGCATCAGCCTCAGGTTAGAATCGATTGGCACGCGACCTGCTAGCTTTTGCTGAAAAATCCGCTACCACGTCCCTTCCCCCGCTGTTTCGGAGTACCTGCCTTTGGATGCAAGCACCATCAATAGCCTGTTCCTGATCGGCGCATTGCTGGTGGGTGCAAGTATCCTGGTCAGCTCGCTGTCGTCGCGCCTGGGCATCCCTATCCTGGTCATCATCCTCGCCGTCGGCATGGTCGCCGGTGTGGATGGTGGCGGCATCATCTTCAACAACTACCCCACCGCCTACCTGGTGGGCAACCTGGCACTGGCAGTGATCCTGCTCGACGGTGGCCTGCGCACACGGGTGGCAAGCTTTCGCGTGGCACTGTGGCCGGCGCTGTCGCTGGCCACGGTCGGGGTAATGATCACCACCGCCCTCACCGGCTTGGTCGCCGCCTGGCTGTTCAACCTCAGTCTGATCCAGGGCCTGCTGATCGGCGCCATCGTCGGCTCTACCGACGCTGCGGCGGTGTTCTCGCTGCTGGGCGGCAAAGGCCTGAACGAGCGGGTTACCGCTACGCTGGAAATCGAGTCGGGCAGCAACGACCCGATGGCGGTGTTCCTCACTGTCACCCTGATCGACATGATCGCCAGCGGCCAGACTGGCCTGCACTGGAGCCTGCTGGGCCATCTACTGCGCGAATTCGGCATCGGCGGCCTGTTGGGGCTGGGCGGTGGCTGGCTGATGCTGCAACTGGTCAACCGCATCAACCTGGCCGGCGGCCTGTACCCCATCCTGGTGGTGGCCGGTGGCCTGGTGGTGTTCTCGCTGACCAACGCCCTGCACGGCAGTGGCTTCCTCGCCGTGTACCTGTGCGGCCTGGTGCTGGGCAACAAGCCGATCCGCAGCCGCCACGGCATCCTGCACATGCTCGACGGCATGGCCTGGCTGGCCCAGATCGGCATGTTCCTGGTGCTGGGGCTGCTGGTCACCCCGCACGACCTGCTGCCTATCGCCCTGCCGGCGCTGGGCCTGGCGCTGTGGATGATCCTGGTGGCGCGGCCGCTGTCGGTGGTCGCCGCCTTGCTGCCCTTCAAGGCCTTCCATGGCCGCGAGAAAGGCTTCATTTCCTGGGTCGGCCTGCGCGGCGCGGTACCGATCATTCTGGCGGTGTTCCCGCTGATGGCCGGCCTGCCGGACGCCCAGCTGTTCTTCAACCTGGCGTTCTTCATCGTGCTGGTGTCGCTGCTGGTGCAAGGCACCAGCCTGCCGTGGATGGCCAAGCTGCTGAAAGTGACCGTACCGCCAGACCCGGCACCGATTTCCCGCTCTGCCCTGGAAGTGCACATCACCAGCGAGTGGGAGCTGTTCGTGTACCGCCTGGGTGCCGAAAAATGGTGCATCGGCGCCGCCCTGCGCGAACTGAAAATGCCCGAAGGCACGCGGATCGCCGCCCTGTTCCGTAACGAGCAACTGCTGCACCCGTCGGGCAGTACCGTGCTGGAAGTAGGCGACATGCTCTGCGTGATCGGCCACGAGCACAACCTGCCGGCCCTGGGCAAACTGTTCAGCCAGGCGCCACAGCGTGGCCTGGACCTGCGTTTCTTCGGCGATTTCGTGCTCGAAGGCGATGCCGAACTGGGCGCAGTGGCAGCGTTGTACGGCCTGAAACTCGATGGCCTGGACGCGAAAATGCCGTTGGCGCAGTTCATCCGACAAAAGGTCGGAGGCGCTCCAGTAGTAGGTGACCAGGTCGAATGGCATGGCACGATCTGGACCGTGGCGACCATGGACGGGAACAAGATCCAGAAAGTGGGCGTCAGATTCCCCGAAGGAACGCGACCCGGACCAGGATTGTTCCTCTAAACTTCGTTTCTGCCGGATCCACAAGTAGTCTGCCTATGTCCCTGCGCGTGTACCTTCGCACAGCCCTGCTCGGGCTGTGCCTGTCCCTTTCCTTTGCGGCCACTGCCGCAGAGGCCCCGACCACCGCCAGCATCCAGAACAGCCTCGACAAGATCGCTGAGCGCAAGCTGCCTGAGGCCGACCAGAAGGCCCTGCAGCAGGTGCTCGAACAGACCTTGAGCCAGCTGGCCAGCAAGGAAGACAGCGAGAAGAAGCTTGCCGCTCTGAAGCAGCAGCTGGCCGGGGCCCCGAAAGAAACCAGCGACAGCCAGAAAGAGCTCGCCAGGCTCAAGGAAAGCAAGCCCCAGCCCGTCGCCCAGCGGTATGCCACGCTGAGCGTGCCGCAGCTTGAGCAGATGCTCAGCGAGCGCAACACCCAACAGGGCGAGCTGCAAAAGGCGCTGTCCGAAGCCAATAGCCTGATCATCAATTCTCAAACCCGCCCGGAACGCGCCCAGGCCGAAATCAGCAACAGCCAGGCCCGTACCCAGCAGATCAACAACATCCTGAAAACCGGCAAGGACGGCGGCAAATCCATCAACGCCGACCAGCGCAACCAGCTCAATGCCGAGCTGGCCTCGCTCAATGCGCTGACCCTGCTGCGCCGCCAGGAGCTGGCCGGCAACAGCCTGCTGCAAGACCTGGGGAACGCCCGCCACGACCTGCTGATCGAACGCGCTACGCGCCTGGAGCAGGAAATCCAGGACCTGCAGACCCTGATCAACGACAAGCGCCTGGCCCAGTCTCAGGAGGCGGTTACCCAGCAGTCCATCGAAGCCCAGAAGGCCGGCGGCAGCAGCCTGCTGGCCACCGAAAGCGCGCTTAACCTCAAGCTTTCCGACTACCTGCTGAAAAGTACCGACCGCCTGAACGAACTGACCCAGCAGAACCTGCGCACCAAACAGCAACTGGACAGCCTGACCCAGGCCGACCAGGCGCTGGACGAGCAGATCAACGTGCTCAAGGGCAGCCTGTTGCTGTCCAAGATCCTCTACAAGCAGAAGCAGACCCTGCCGCACCTGAAGGTCGACCGCGACCTGGCCGACCAGATCGCCGACACCCGCCTGTACCAGTTCGAGGTCAACCAGCAGCGCGAGCAAATGAGCAGCCCGGTCACCTACGTCGACAAGCTGCTGGCTGCCCAACCGCAGGAAGAGGTGACGCCTCAACTGCGCAAGGCCCTGCTGGAAGTGGCCATCAACCGTAGCGACCTGCTGGAGCGGTTGAACCGCGAGCTGTCGGCGCTGCTGAACGAATCGATCACCCTGCAGCTCAATCAGAAGCAGTTGCTGGGCACCGCGCAGAGCCTGCGCACCACCCTCGACGAGCAGATGTTCTGGATCCCCAGCAACAAGCCGCTGGACTGGGACTGGCTGAGCTATGTGCCAGAGCGCCTGGCCGACCAGGTAGCCAACCTGCCGTGGGGCTCGGGCCTGAAAGAACTGGCCGACGGTCTCAGCCAGCGCCCGCTGCTGTTCCTGCCATTGCTGCTGGTGATTGGCGCCTTGCTGTGGCGGCGCAAGTACCTGTACCAACGGCTGGGCAAGGTGCACCAGGACATCGGCCACTTCCGCCGTGACAGCCAGTGGCACACGCCCCAGGCAATCCTCATCAATATCCTGCTGGCAATGCCGGTCAGCCTTGGCCTGGCGCTGTGCAGCTACGCCCTGCAGATCGACGCCCGCGGGCAGAACGCCAACCTGGGCGCCGCCCTCTGGCAACTGGCCCAGGCCTGGCTGGTGTTCTACACCGCCTACCGCATCCTCGCCCCCGGTGGCGTGGCCGAAATCCACTTCCGCTGGCACAAGCCGCAGGTCGAATTCCTGCGCGGCTGGGTACGCCGCCTGGGCACCGTGGTGCTGGCGCTGGTCGGTGTGGTGGCGGTGGCCGAGCACCAGCCCTCGGCGCTGGCCGACGACGTGCTGGGGATCGGCGTGGTGCTGACGTGCTACGCACTGATGGCCTGGCTGCTCAGCCGCCTGCTGCTCAGCAGCCCGGCACACCGCGACACTTCACTGTTCCGCAAGGCAGTGGGCGTGGCCTTCACCGCCCTGCCCATCGCCCTGTTCGTCGCCGTGTGCTTCGGCTACTACTACACCGCGCTGAAACTCACCGACCGGCTGATCTACACCCTGTACCTGCTGCTGTTCTGGCTGGTGATCGAGGCTGCATTCGTGCGTGGCCTGTCGGTCGCGGCACGGCGCCTGGCCTACCAGCGGGCGCTGAGCAAGCGGGCGGCGGCCAAGGAAGGGCTGGATGGCGAAGTCATCACCGAAGAGCCGACGCTGGACATCGAGCAGGTCAACCAGCAATCGCTGCGCCTGATTCGCCTGGCCCTGCTCGGCGGCTTCATCGCCGGCCTGTACTGGGTGTGGGCAGACCTGATTTCAGTGTTCGCCTACCTCAACAACTTCGTCCTCTACGAATACACCAGCGGCACCGGCGCCGCCGCCAGCATGGTACCGATCAGCCTTGGCGACCTGCTGGGTGCGCTGGTGATCGTCGGTATCACCTTCGCCCTGGCCGGCAACTTGCCGGGCCTGCTGGAAGTGCTGGTGCTGTCACGCCTGAACCTGGCCCAGGGCAGCGCCTACGCCACCACCACGCTGTTGTCGTACACCATCGTCGGCGTCGGTATCGTCAGCACCCTGTCCACCCTGGGGGTGAGCTGGGACAAGCTGCAATGGCTGGTGGCTGCACTGTCGGTGGGCCTGGGCTTCGGCATGCAGGAAATCTTCGCCAACTTCATCTCTGGCATCATGATCCTGTTCGAGCGCCCGGTGCGCATTGGCGACACCATCACCATCGGCAACCTGTCCGGCACGGTCAGCAAGATCCGCATCCGCGCCACCACCATCACCGACTTCGACCGCAAGGACATCATCGTCCCCAACAAGACCTTCATCACCGGCCAGCTGATCAACTGGTCGCTGACCGACACGGTTACCCGGGTGACGCTGAAACTGGGCATCGACTACGGCTCCGACCTGGACCTGGTACGTGACCTGCTGCTCAAAGGTGCGCATGAGAACCCACGGGTGCTCAAGGACCCTGAACCGATCGTGTACTTCCTCAACTTCGGCGAAAGCTCGCTGGACCACGAACTGCGGATGCACGTACGCGACCTTGGCGACCGCAACCCGACGCTGGACGAGATCAACCGCTACATCAGCCGCGAGTTCAAGGCGCACAACATCAAGATCTCGGTGCGCCAGGTCGAGGTATTCCTGATGGACCCCAACGGCGGCAAACAGCAGTTGATTCCGATGGAGCAGCCCAAACCGGATGGCACTGCACCGGCCTGAGTGGGCTCGAATGCTTTATTCTGTGCTGAATCTCAGGAGCAGCCCGTGAAAGCCCTCGACCAACTCACCTTCGACAACCGCTTCGCCCGCCTGGGCGATGCGTTCTCTACCCAGGTCCTGCCAGAACCCATCGCAGACCCGCGCCTGGTCGTTGCGAGCGAGTCGGCCATGGCGCTGCTCGACCTCGACCCCGCCCAGGCCGACCTACCGGTGTTCGCCGAGCTGTTCAGCGGCCACAAACTGTGGGAAGAAGCCGACCCACGCGCGATGGTGTATTCCGGCCACCAGTTCGGCTCCTACAACCCGCGCCTGGGCGATGGCCGTGGCCTGCTGTTGGCTGAAGTGCTCAACGACAAAGGCGAACACTGGGACCTCCACCTGAAGGGGGCCGGCCAGACCCCGTATTCGCGCATGGGCGACGGCCGCGCTGTGCTGCGCTCGTCGATCCGCGAGTTTCTGGCCTCCGAAGCCCTGCACGCCCTCGGCATTGCCACCAGCCGTGCGCTGTGCGTGGTCGGCTCCAGCACCCCGGTATGGCGCGAAACCCGCGAAAGCGCTGCCATGCTCACCCGCCTGGCGCAGAGCCATGTGCGCTTCGGCCATTTCGAATACTTCTACTACACCAAACAGCCCGAGCAGCAGCGCGTGCTGATCGATCATGTACTGCAGCAGCACTACCCTGAATGCCAGGATGCCGAGCAACCGTACCTGGCCATGTTCCGCACCATCGTCGAGCGCAATGCCGAACTGATCGCCCGCTGGCAGGCCTATGGTTTCTGCCACGGGGTGATGAACACCGACAACATGTCGATCCTGGGCATCACCTTCGACTTCGGCCCCTACGCCTTCCTCGATGACTTCGACGCCAACTTCATCTGCAACCACTCCGACGACCGTGGCCGCTACAGCTACGCCAACCAGGTGCCCATCGCCCACTGGAACCTCAGCGCGCTGGCACAGGCCCTGACCACGGTGATCGAGGTGGAGCCCCTGAAGGAGGCACTGGGGCTTTTCTTGCCTCTGTACCAGGCCCATTATCTGGACCTCATGCGCCGCCGCCTGGGCCTGACCACTGCCGAGGATGACGACATGGCGCTGGTCGAGCGCCTGCTGCAGTGCATGCAGCGGGGTGGTGTGGACTACAGCCTGTTCTTCCGAAAGCTGGGTCAACAGCCGGTTGCCGAGGCGCTGAACCTAGTGCGCGATGATTTTATCGACCTGGCCGCTTTCGATGCCTGGGGCGCAGATTATCTGGCCCGCTGTGAGCGTGAACCCGGTAATGCCGAAGGGCGCCGTGAACGGATGCATGCGGTGAACCCGCTGTATGTGCTGCGCAATTATCTGGCCCAGAGAGCCATCGAAGCGGCCGAAGCGGGGGATTACAGTGAAGTGCGGCGGTTGCATCAGGTGCTGACCAGGCCGTTCGAGGAACAAGCCGGCATGCAAGCCTACGCTGAGCGACCGCCGGAATGGGGCAAGCATCTGGAAATCAGCTGCTCTTCTTGATTGATGATTGCTCAGCCGGCGATAGGGCCCGCAAAAACAATACAAGGAATTGATATGTCCGACCCACTGGTAATCCCCTGCCCCCACTGCAACGGCCTCAACCGCCTGCCCGCCGGGCGCCTGGGTGACGCCCCGAAATGCGGGCGCTGCAAACAAGACGTGCTGCTGAGCACTCCTTTCGAGCTCACCGAAGCCAGCTACGCCAGCCAGATCAAAGGCGACCTGCCGCTGCTGGTCGACATCTGGGCCGACTGGTGCGGCCCGTGCAAATCCTTCGCCCCCACCTTCGAACAGGCTGCCCGCCAGCTGGCTGGCCGTTGCCGACTGGCCAAGCTCGACAGCGAAGCCAACCGCAACCTCGCCGGGCAACTCGGCATCCGCTCGATCCCCAGCCTGCTGCTGTTCAAGAGCGGCCGCGAAGTCAGCCGCCAGGCCGGGGCGTTTCCACTTCAGTCGTTGCTGGAGTGGGTGCGTAGCCAAGGGGTTTAGGTGTGTTTTCTGGTGCATGCCTTTAGCAGCATGGCGGCTGTGGCATCGAGCGCCGCGCGGGCGGCGCTCGATTTCACAGGCGCCGAAAATGCTGCGCCAGGCACCTGGCAGCCTTGATACCTAACAGACGTCTAACCTCTCTCCTCCAGCAAATCATGCAACTCGACAAACTGCTGGGTCAGCTTGTGCTTCGGCTCCAGGTGAATCAGGGGCAGGCTGGCGTGGTGCGATTCACGCATCTTCACCGAGCTGCCCAGGTACACCGGTAACACCGGCAGGCCTTCGGCCAGCAGTTCGTCGAGCATCTGCTGCGGCAGGCTGGCGCGGGACTGGAACTGGTTGACCACGATACCTTCGACCAGCAGGTCTTCGTTGTGGTCATCCTTGAGGTCTTCGATCTCGGCCAGCAGGCCGTACAGGGCCTGGCGTGAAAAACTGTCGCAGTCGAAGGGAATCAGTACGCGATCGGCGGCAATCAGTGCAGAAACCGCGTAAAAATTCAGCGCTGGCGGGGTGTCGATGTAGATCCGGTCGTAATCCTCGTCCAGCTCGTCCAACAGCTTTCGCAGCTTGTTGATCTTGTGCTTGGCCTCAAGCTTGGGTTGCAAATCGGCCAGTTCTGCCGTGGCGGTGACCACATGCAGGTTGTCGAAAGGGGTTTCGTAGATATCGACCTTGTTCTTCTTGCTGAACGGCCCGCTGGACAGGCTTTGCTTGAAGAAGTCGGCAATCCCCATGGGGATGTCCTCGCCGGTGAGGCCGGTAAGGTACTGGGTCGAGTTGGCCTGGGCATCCAGGTCGATCAACAGGGTCCGATAGCCTTCATTGGCACTGACCGCCGCCAGGTTGCAGGCAATGCTCGACTTGCCCACGCCACCTTTCTGATTGAACACCACGCGCCGCATGATTGACCTCCGTGTTTCAACGAATGCCCGAGTATGTGGCGGCACTGCGGCAATGGCCAGTGCCATTTGACCGGCATCAGCCCTGGCCGACCACCTGCCCCGTCAACAGCTCGGCAAACGCCTTGGCCATCACCGAATTGCCGCGCTCGCGCTGCACCAGCCAAACCGCCGACATCGCCCCTTCATCCAGCAAGGTGCGGTACACCACCCCCTCGATGCGCATGCGCTGGAATGACGCCGGCAACACCGACACCCCCAACCCCGCCGACACCAGCCCGATGATGGTCATCGCCTCCCCCGCCTCCTGGGCAAAGTGCGGGCTGAAACCTGCCTGACGCGCCAGGCTCAGCAACTGCGCATGCAAACCGCTGCCATAACTGCGTGGGAAGAACACGAATGGCTCATGGGCCAGCGCCGCCATGTGCACACCCTGTTCAGTGCCCTCGGCAAGCGGATGCGAAGCATTGATGACTGCCACCAGCGGCTCACGAAACAACTCGGTGACCTGCAAACCTTCAGGCAACGGCATCGGCCGCATCAACCCGACTTCGATGGACTCGTCGAACACCCCTTCGGCGACATCGCGGCTGCTCATTTCCTTGAGGTTCAGGTGCACCGCCGGGAAACGCTGGCGAAAGGCATGGATGGCCTTGGGGATCTTCGAGGTGAAGGGCGCAGACGAGGTAAAGCCGATCTTCATTTCACCCAGTTCTCCCAGCTGAGCACGCCGGGCCACATCGGCCGCCTTCTCCACCTGCGCCAGCACCCGACGCGCCTCCTCAAGGAATAACCGCCCTGCCTCGCTCAGCTCCACCCGACGGTTGGTACGCTCGAACAGCCGAGCTCCCAGCTCCTGCTCCAGGGCCTGGATCTGTTGGCTCAGCGGCGGCTGCGAGATGCCCAGCTGCTGCGCGGCACGGCCAAAGTGCAGCTCTTCGGCCACGGCGATGAAGTAACGCAGATGGCGCAGTTCCATGATCGGCTCCAAACAGGTCGTAAAACATCTCAAATAGGTCGAACAATATATTGGATCTAATCATTAGCCAGCTATATGCTTTTTTCCATTGCGCCAGAGGTACCCGCCCGTGAAAACTGCTGTAGCCCCCCTTCCCGCCGAGCCAGAACCTGCGCCCCTGAACGAAATGTGGATCGAAAAAGGCACCCCCGCCTTCATGAAGACCGTGCTGGCCTTGTTCAGCGGCGGCTTCGCCACCTTCGCCCTGCTGTACTGCGTTCAGCCGATGATGCCGCTGTTGTCCAAGGAATTTGCCATCAACGCTGCGCAAAGCAGCCTGGTGCTGTCGGTGGCCACCGCCATGCTGGCGTTCGGCCTGTTGATCACCGGCCCTATCTCTGATCGCATCGGGCGCAAGCCGGTAATGGTCTTTGCCCTGGTTTGCGCAGCCCTCTCCACCTTGGCCAGCGCAGTGATGCCGAGCTGGGAGCTGGTACTGGTCACCCGCGCACTGGTCGGCCTGTCGTTGAGTGGCCTGGCGGCAGTGGCCATGACCTACCTGAGCGAAGAGATCCACCCGCAGCACATCGGCCTGGCCATGGGCCTGTACATCGGGGGCAACGCGATTGGCGGCATGAGTGGGCGGCTCATCACTGGCGTACTGATCGACTTCGTCAGCTGGCACACGGCGATGCTGACCATCGGCGGCCTGGCCCTGGTGGCCGCGCTGGTGTTCTGGAAGGTATTGCCCGAATCGCGCAACTTCCGCCCACAGTCGATGAACCCGCGCAGCCTGCTGGACGGCTTTGTCATGCACTTCAAGGATGCCGGCCTGCCTTGGTTGTTCCTTGAAGCCTTCCTGCTGATGGGGGCTTTCGTCACCCTGTTCAACTACATCGGCTACCGCCTGCTGGCTGAGCCCTACCATATGAACCAGGCGCTGGTCGGCCTGCTGTCGGTGGTGTACCTGTCTGGCATCTACAGCTCGGCGCAGGTCGGCGCACTGGCGGACAAGCTGGGCCGGCGCAAGGTGTTCTGGGCCAGTATCGTGGTGATGGCGGGAGGCTTACTGATGACCCTGGCCAGCCCGCTGGCGATGGTGATCTTAGGCATGCTGGTGTTCACCTTCGGCTTCTTTGGCGCGCACTCGGTTGCCAGCAGCTGGATCGGCCGCCGGGCGCTGAAGGCCAAGGGGCAGGCCTCGTCGCTGTACCTGTTCAGCTATTACGCCGGGTCGAGCGTGGCGGGTACTGCGGGCGGGGTGTTCTGGCACCAGTGGGGCTGGAATGGCATCGGGCTGTTCATTGGCAGCTTGCTGGCGGTGGCGTTGCTGGTGGCGTTGCACCTGAGCAAGCTTCCACCGAAAACGGCTTGAGGGCCATTCGCGGGTTTACCCGCGAATAGGCCCTCGGATCAGTTGATGATCTCGACAATATCCACATCCACTTCCCGGCTCATCAGGTGCTTCTCCACCTCACCGGTCAGCTTGACCTTGGTCTTGTCATTGAACGGCGTAGGCGGCAGGTCTTCGTCATCGATCTCGACGGTGATGGTGCCGGTGTTGTCCTTGAACTCGTACTTGTCGTCGTTGTTGATCTTCTTGGTCACGAAGCCTTGCAGCACCACCGGAGTGTCATCGGCAGCGTCGTTGGCAGCGGCCACCGTAGTGACCGACTGGGCGCCGGGGCCGGTATAGCTCGCAGCCAGTGCGGCGGTGCTGAACAGAGGGGCGAGGATCAGGGCGAGATAACGTGCTTTCATGGGGATCGGGTCCTTTTTGGGTTTCGATGGGACCAGATTAACGACGATCGCTGAATTAAAACTTAATGCGACAAAAAGCCCGGCACAGGGCCGGGCTTGGGTTTTCAGCCTTCAGATCACTGATGATACTGCGCCGACAGCTCATGCACGGCGTTGATGAACACACCCGCGTGCTCCGGGTCGACTTCCGGAGTAATGCCGTGGCCCAGGTTGAACACATGGCCCGTGCCGTGACCGTAGCTGGCCAGGATGCGCGCCACTTCCTGGCGGATGGCTTCCGGCTTGGCGTACAGCACGGTCGGGTCCATGTTGCCTTGCAGGGCCACCTTGTCACCCACGCGGCGGCGGGCGTCGCCGATCTCGCAGGTCCAGTCCAGGCCCAATGCGTCGGCACCGGCGTCGGCAATGCTTTCCAGCCACAGGCCACCGTTCTTGGTGAACAGGATCACCGGCACCTTGCGCCCTTCGTGCTCGCGGATCAGGCCGCTGACGATCTTGCGCATGTAGGCCAGGGAGAATTCCTGGTAGGCCGCCGCCGACAGGTTGCCACCCCAGGTGTCGAAAATCTGCACAGCCTGGGCACCGGCCAGAATCTGGCCATTCAGGTAGCTGGTCACCGACTGGGCGAGCTTGTCCAGCAGCAGGTGCAGGGCTTGCGGGTTGTCGTAGGCCATGGCCTTGGTCTTGCGGAAGTCTTTCGACGAGCCGCCTTCGACCATGTAGGTGGCCAGGGTCCACGGGCTGCCCGAGAAGCCGATCAGCGGCACACGGCCGTTGAGCTCGCGGCGAATGGTGCTGACCGCGTCCATCACATAACCCAGGTCTTTCTGTGGGTCGGGGATTGGCAGCGCTTCGATGTCGGCCGGGGTGCTGATGACCTTCTTGAAACGCGGGCCTTCGCCGGTTTCGAAGTACAGGCCCAGGCCCATGGCGTCAGGGATGGTGAGGATGTCCGAGAACAGGATCGCCGCGTCCAGCGGGTAGCGGTCCAGCGGCTGCAAGGTGACCTCGCAGGCGAACTGCGGGTTCATGCACAGGCTCATGAAGTCACCGGCCTTGGCGCGGCTGGCGCGGTACTCCGGTAGGTAGCGGCCGGCTTGGCGCATCATCCACACCGGGGTGACATCTACGGGTTGCTTGAGCAGTGCACGCAGGAAACGATCGTTCTTCAGGGCAGTCATGTCGGCATCCGGAAAAATAGTGCGGGCATTTTCTCAGACGCACAAAGAAAAGGCACGGCTCATTGCCGTGCCTTTTCTCTATGGGTATGTCCTGGATCAATAGATTTTGTATACAAAATCTAAATGATTTCAGACTTCGAGGTAGTCCAGGATGCCTTCAGCAGCGGTACGCCCTTCGAAGATGGCCGTTACCACAAGGTCCGAACCGCGCACCATGTCGCCACCGGCAAACACTTTCGGGTTGCTGGTCTGGTGCTTGAACTTGCCTTTCTCCGGCGCCACCACGCGGCCTTGGCTATCCAGCTGGATACCATGCTGCTCGAACCACGGCGCCGGGCTTGGACGGAAGCCGAAGGCGATCACCACGGCATCGGCCGGCAGGATCTCTTCAGAACCCGGGATCGGCTCGGGGCTACGGCGGCCACGGGCATCCGGCTCGCCAAGGCGGGTTTCGACCACTTTCACGCCTTCCACCTTGTCCTCGCCAACGATGGCGATAGGCTGGCGGTTGTAGAGGAACTTCACGCCCTCTTCCTTGGCGTTCTTCACCTCTTTGCGCGAACCCGGCATGTTGGCTTCGTCACGGCGATAGGCGCAGGTCACCGATTTGGCGCCCTGACGGATCGACGTGCGGTTGCAGTCCATCGCAGTATCGCCACCGCCCAGCACCACAACCTTCTTGCCCTGCATGTCGACGAAGTCTTCCGGCGACTTCTCGAAGCCCAGGTTACGGTTGACGTTGGCGATCAGGAAGTCCAGCGCGTCGTGCACGCCTGGCAGGTCCTCGCCCGGGAAGCCACCCTTCATGTAGGTGTAGGTACCCATGCCCATGAATACGGCGTCGTACTCGGCGAGCAGCTGTTCCATGGTGACGTCCTTGCCCACCTCGGTGTTCAGGCGGAATTCGATGCCCATGCCGGTGAAGACTTCGCGGCGGTTGCTGAGCACGGTTTTTTCCAGCTTGAACTCGGGGATGCCGAAGGTCAGCAGGCCACCGATTTCCGGATTCTTGTCGAACACCACCGGGGTCACGCCGGCACGCACCAGTACGTCGGCGCAGCCCAGGCCAGCAGGGCCGGCGCCGATAATGGCAACGCGCTTGCCGGTTGGCTTGACCTTGGACATGTCCGGGCGCCAGCCCATGGCGAAGGCGGTGTCGGTGATGTACTTCTCCACCGAACCGATGGTCACCGCACCAAAGCCGTCGTTCAGGGTGCAGGCACCCTCGCAAAGGCGGTCTTGCGGGCACACGCGGCCGCACACTTCCGGCAGGGTGTTGGTCTGGTGCGACAGCTCGGCGGCGGCCAGGATGTTGCCTTCAGAAACCAGCTTCAACCAGTTGGGGATGAAGTTGTGTACCGGGCACTTCCATTCGCAATACGGGTTACCGCAGCCCAGGCAGCGGTGCGCCTGTTCCACGGACTGCTGCGGCTTGAACGGTTCGTAGATTTCCACGAACTCTTTCTTGCGCTGGCGCAGCAGCTTTTTCTTCGGGTCCTTGCGGCCCACTTCGATGAACTGGAAGTCGTTGTTCAGACGTTCAGCCATTTTTCAAAACCTCTTTACAGCAGCTGCAAGCTACAAGCTGCAAGCCGCAAGACGATCACTTAAGCCGGGCAAACCTCGTACTGCCTTTACGTGCAGCTTGAGGCTTGCCACTTGCAGCTGTTTTTACTGCGGGTTGGCACGGGTGCTGGACAGCAGTTGCTTCAGGTTGGCTGCCTTCGGCTTCACCAGCCAGAAGCGCCGCACGTAGTCGTCCAGGTTCTCCGAGAGCTCACGCCCCCACTCGCTGCCGGTTTCTTCCACATACTCGTCAAGGACGCGCGCCAGGTGGCTGCGGTAGGCCTCCATCGCTTCACCACTGATACGCTGGATTTCCACCAGTTCGTGGTTGAGCTTGTCGACGAAGCTATTGTCCATGTCGAGCACGTAGGCGAAGCCGCCAGTCATGCCAGAACCGAAGTTGTAACCGGTCTTGCCCAACACGCAGACAAAGCCGCCGGTCATGTATTCACAGCAGTGATCGCCAGTGCCCTCGACAACAGCGTGGGCGCCGGAGTTACGCACAGCGAAGCGCTCGCCCGCAGTACCCGCAGCAAACAGCTTGCCGCCAGTGGCACCGTACAGGCAGGTGTTGCCGACGATGGCGCTGTGTTGGGTTTCGAACGGGCTGCCGGCTGGCGGCACGATGGTGAGCTTGCCACCGGTCATGCCCTTGCCGACGTAGTCGTTGGCGTCGCCTTCCAGGTGCAGGTTCAGGCCACCGGCGTTCCACACACCGAAGCTTTGGCCCGCAGTACCCTTGAAACGGAAGGTGATCGGCGCCGCAGCCATGCCCTGGTTGCCGTGCAAGCGGGCGATTTCACCCGACACGCGCGCACCGATGGAACGGTCGCAGTTGCAGATGTCGAGGTTGAACTCGCCACCAGCCTGGTCACGGATGGCCGGCATGGCCATTTCCACCATTTTCTCGGCCAGCTCGCCCTGGTCGAACGGCGGGTTCTTGTCCACTTCGCAGAACTGCGGCTTGTCAGCCGGGATGTGCGAGCTGCCCAGCAGCGGCGACAGGTCCAGGTACTGCTGGCGCTCGGTGTCGCCTGGCAATACGTCGAGCAGGTCAGTACGGCCGATCAGTTCGCCCAGGCTGCGCACGCCCAGTTTGGCCAGCCACTCACGGGTCTCGGTGGCGACGAAGGTGAAGAAGTTGATCACCATGTCGACGGTGCCGATGTAGTGATCCTTGCGCAGCTTGTCGTTCTGAGTGGCTACGCCGGTGGCGCAGTTGTTCAGGTGGCAGATGCGCAGGTACTTGCAGCCCAGGGCGATCATTGGCGCGGTACCGAAGCCGAAGCTTTCGGCGCCAAGGATGGCCGCCTTGATCACATCCAGGCCGGTTTTAAGGCCGCCGTCGGTCTGTACCCGCACCTTGCCGCGCAGGTCGTTGCCACGCAGGGTCTGGTGGGTTTCGGCCAGGCCCAGTTCCCACGGGGCGCCGGCGTACTTGATAGAGGTCAGCGGCGAAGCACCGGTACCCCCGTCGTAGCCCGAGATGGTGATCAGGTCGGCATAGGCCTTGGCCACACCAGCGGCGATGGTGCCCACGCCGGCTTCCGCCACCAGCTTGACCGACACCAGCGCCTGCGGGTTGACCTGCTTGAGGTCGTAGATCAGCTGGGCCAGGTCTTCGATCGAGTAGATGTCGTGGTGCGGTGGTGGCGAAATCAGGGTCACGCCCGGTACCGCATAGCGCAGCTTGGCGATCAGGCCGTTGACCTTGCCGCCTGGCAGCTGGCCGCCCTCACCGGGCTTGGCGCCCTGGGCTACCTTGATCTGCAGCACTTCGGCGTTGACCAGGTATTCCGGGGTCACGCCAAAGCGACCGGTGGCCACCTGCTTGATCTTGGAGCTGCGCAGGGTGCCGTAGCGCGCCGGGTCTTCACCGCCCTCACCGGAGTTGGAGCGCGCGCCCAGGCGGTTCATGGCCTCGGCCAGCGCCTCGTGGGCTTCCGGCGACAGGGCACCCAGCGAGATACCGGCGGAGTCGAACCGCTTGAGGATGGCCTCCAGCGGTTCGATCTGCTCCAGCGGCAGCGGCTGGTCGGCCACTTTCACTTTCAGCAGGTCGCGAATCATCGACACCGGGCGGGTGTCGACCAGCGTGGTGTATTCCTTGAACTTGGCGTAGTCGCCCTGCTGCACGGCGGCTTGCAGGGTGTTGACCACGTCCGGGTTGTAAGCGTGGTACTCGCCACCGTGAACGAACTTCAGCAGGCCGCCTTGCTGGATCGGCTTGCGCGCACTCCAGGCTTCGGCTGCCAGCAGCTTCTGGTCGCTTTCCAGGTCTTCGAAGCGCGCACCCTTGATACGGCTGGACACGCCCTTGAAGCTCAGGCCGACCACTTCCTCGGCCAGGCCGATGGCTTCGAACAGCTGCGCACCACGGTACGAGGCGATGGTGGAGATGCCCATCTTCGACAGGATCTTCAGCAGGCCCTTGGAGATGCCCTTGCGGTAGTACTTGAAGACTTCGTCCAGGTCGCCCAGTACTTCGCCGGTGCGGATCAGGTCGGCCAGCACTTCATAAGCCAGGTACGGGTAAACAGCCGAGGCACCGAAGCCCAGCAGCACGGCAAAGTGGTGCGGGTCGCGGGCGGTGGCGGTTTCCACCAGGATGTTGCTGTCGCAACGCAGGCCTTGTTCGGTCAGGCGGTGGTGCACTGCACCCACGGCCAGCGAAGCGTGCACCGGCAGTTTGCCCGGGGCGATGTAGCGGTCACTCAGCACCAGCTGGGTCTTGCCAGCGCGCACGGCTTCTTCAGCCTGGTCAGCGATATTGCGGATGGCCGCCTCCAGGCCGACACCCTCTTCATAGTTGAGGTCGATCAGCTGGCGGTCGAAACCTTCGCGCTCCAGGCTCATCAGCGAACGCCACTTGGCGGGCGAAATGACCGGCGAGCTGAGGATCACCCGCGAAGCGTGCTCCGGGGACTCCTGGAAAATGTTGCGCTCGGCGCCCAGGCAGATTTCCAGCGACATCACGATCGCTTCGCGCAGCGGGTCGATCGGCGGGTTGGTCACTTGGGCGAACTGCTGGCGGAAGAAGTCGTACGGCGAACGCACGCGCTGCGACAGCACGGCCATCGGCGTGTCGTCACCCATCGAGCCGACGGCTTCCTGGCCCTGCTCACCCAGCGGGCGCAGCACCTGATCACGCTCTTCGAAGGTGACCTGGAACATCTTCATGTATTGCTTGAGCTGGTCAGCGTCATAGCTGGCCACGCCCTGGTCGTCGGTCAGCGTCGCCTGGATACGGGTGGCGTGCTGACGCAGCCAGCGCTTGTAGGGGTGACGCGACTTCAGGCGGTTGTCGATGGCGTCGGTGTCGAGGATCTGGCCGGTTTCGGTGTCCACGGCCAGGATCTGACCCGGGCCGACACGGCCTTTGGCCAGCACTTCCTCAGGCTGGTAGCCCCATACGCCGATTTCCGAGGCGATGGTGATGTAGCCATTGGTGGTGGTCACCCAGCGCGCCGGGCGCAGGCCGTTCCGGTCCAACAGGCACACCGCGTGGCGGCCTTCGGTCATGACGATACCGGCCGGGCCGTCCCACGGCTCCATGTGCATGGAGTTGTATTCGTAGAAGGCACGCAGGTCGGCGTCCATGGTCTCGACGTTCTGCCAGGCTGGCGGTACCAGCATGCGCACACCACGGAACAGGTCGATGCCACCGGTCACCATCAGTTCCAGCATGTTGTCCATGCTCGACGAGTCGGAACCCACGCGGTTGACCAGCGGGCCGAGCTCTTCGAGGTCGGGGATCAGGTCGTTGGCGAACTTGGTGCGACGGGCCATGGCCCAGTTGCGGTTGCCGGTGATGGTGTTGATCTCGCCATTGTGGGCGAGGAAGCGGAACGGCTGCGCCAGCGGCCATTTCGGCAGGGTGTTGGTGGAGAAGCGCTGGTGGAACACGCAGATCGCAGTTTGCAGGCGCTCGTCACCCAGGTCTGGGTAGAACGCCGCGAGATCGCGCGGCATCATCAGGCCTTTGTAGATGATGGTCTTGTGCGAGAAGCTGCAGATGTAGTGGTCGGCGTCGTGGGCGTTGGCCACCGACGAACGGCGACGGGCACTGAACAGCTTGATCGCGAATTCCTGATCGCTCAGGCCTTCACCGCCGATGAACACCTGCTCGATCTGTGGCAGGCGCTCCAGGGCCAGGCGGCCGAGCACGCTGGTGTCGATCGGCACCTTGCGCCAGCCGACCAGTTTCAGGCCGGCTGCGAGGATTTCGCGGTCCATGTTGGCGCGGGCGGCTTCAGCTTTGACTGGGTCCTGGTTGAAGAACACCATACCGACGGCGTACTGCTTCGGCAGCTCGACGGCGAAGTGCTCCTGGGCCACGGCACGCAGGAATTGATCGGGCTTCTGCATGAGCAGACCGCAACCGTCACCGGTCTTGCCGTCGGCGTTGATGCCGCCGCGGTGGGTCATGCAGGTCAGCGCCTGCATGGCGGTTTGCAGAAGGTGGTGGCTCGGTTCGCCCGTCATATGGGCGATCAGGCCAAAACCACAGTTGTCCTTGAATTCTTCGGGATGGTACAGACCTGTTTTCATAGACACATTCTCACCAGGTTCACCTCTCAACGGAGGCAAATCTCTTTTTTAACAACCACTTACCATCCACGCCGATCAAATGCCAGCTTTTTTGCGGTGGCCATGGAAAACCATTGTTGCACAGCGACAGCGATGCCCACAAATTTTCATGTCTCACCATTGAAAATTTATGTCGCAATTTTGAATGTTTTTGCGCCATGCGCCGTGATAGCGGCTTGGCTCGAGTCTGAAGCGTTTCAGCCATGACTGCAAGTAAGGCTTGTGGCCGGCAGTCTGGGACAGAAAAGCCTGCCGCGTTAAAACGCAGCAGGCTAGTCGAAAGCTAGAATTCGCTTAGCTACTGGGCGGCGGGGTGATGCCGCCCGGAAGGTATCAGCGGGCCGAGGCCAGCTCTTGTTGGACGCTGGCGACGGTACGTGGCCAAGGTTTACCAGCCTGGACCTTCGCTGGCAAGTTCTTGATTGCCGCAACCGCTGCATCGCGGCTGGCGAAGCTGCCATAAGTCACGACGTACAACGGCTTGCCCTGCAGGTTTTTCTTGAAGTAGCGATAGTCGCCACCCTGGGCCTTGACGTACGCCTGAGCCGAAGCCTCGGAGCTGGTGCCGAGGATCTGCACCACATAGTTACCCGGCTTTTGCCCGGCGTACCAGCCACCGCTGCCACCACCGGATGCCGCTGGCTTTTCAGCCGGTTTGGCGGCTGGCTTGGCCACGGCAACCTGGGTCGGTGCTGGCGCAGGCTTGGCAGGTGCAACCGGTTTGGCCGGTTGGGTTGCGACGGGTTTCGGCGCAGGTGCCACCGGCTGCACAGGCTGGGCAGGCACGCTGGCGACGGGCTGGGCAGGCGCAGGTGCCGGGCCGGCGGGCACGCCTTGCGGCGGAGCAATGGTGGTCACGGTGGGCGGTGGGTTGCCGGGCTGCAGGGCGGTATCGCCTGCCGGGCTGCCTTCTTCACCTTCACCCATGCCTGCGGCTTGGGCCAGCGGTTCGCGCATCACCGGCTGGGACTGGCCCACCAAAGGCAGTGGCATCGGCTGGGACGAGCCAGAGAACTCGATGGCAGCACCTTGCTTGCCTTCGCCAAGCGGCAACTGGGCTTGGGCGGCTGGCGCATCGGCCGGCGCCTTGTCGCCTTTCTTGGGCATCAACACCGCGGCGCCAACGGCGACCACGACCACAGCGGACAGCGCGAGCACATGTTTTTTAGGCATCTTGAACCCCATGGATGGTCGCTTGGCCGTCGAGCGGCTGGCGATCATGGCTTCGATCAAAGTGTCACGGGCGACCTGGTTGATGTTGCCAGGCCAACCGTCGGAGTTTTCATGGATATCGACGATCTGTTCACGGCTGAACACCTCGATGCCCCGGCCCGCGCCTTCCAGACGCTGCTCCAGGTACTCGCGGGTTTCCTCTTCACTGTAGGGGGCGAGCTCGATGATGTGGAAGCGTTCTTCCTCGATATTGAGCTCATCCAGCCCGGCAATCAGTGACGGTTCACCGAACAGGAACACATGCGGGCGCCCTTCCGGTACACCGGCCGCCAATTCCAGCAACGCTTGGAGTGCCGACTCGTCGAGTTGTTCCGCATCGTCTACCAGCAAATACACTTCCTGCCCGGTGAGTGCCAGCTGCACCACCTTGGACAGAATCGCCTGCACTTCAGCCTGGTCCACACCCAGATCCTGGGCGACCTGGGCCAGCATGCCGGAAGCATCGCTGGCACTGCGGGCAGACACCACAACGCTCTGCACCGCCTGTTTGTTGGTACTGGCCACCAGGGCCTGGCGCAGCAGCGACTTGCCGCTGCCCAGCGGGCCGCTGACTACCAGCATCAACTGGCTATAGCGTGCCAGATGGTGCAATTGGCCAAGCACGGGCTTGCGCTGGGCCGGGAAGAACTTGAAGCCGGGCACGCGGGGTGCGAACGGATCGTGGCTCAACTGGTAATGGTCGAGAAAGGCCTCATCGGCATGCAAACTGGTCATTGCGCTGTCACAACCTCAAAGCTGGGCCACGATCGCGCGGTAATCCGCCGACAGCGTGGCCTGTAGAATCTCTTTCGGATAGTCGTCGGTCACCACGGCCTCGCCCATCTGGCGCAGCAGCACCAGACGCAGACGACCGTCGAGCACCTTCTTGTCGACCGCCATGTGCTCCATGAAATGCGCCGGGGTCATTTCCTGTGGTGGCACCACCGGCAAACCTGCGTCCTGCAACAGGCGGATTCCGCGATCGCGCTCGGCCTGGTCGATCCAGCCAAGGCGCATGGACATTTCCAGGGCCATCACCGTGCCCGCTGCCACGGCTTCGCCGTGCAGCCACACGCCGTAGCCCATGTGGGTCTCGATGGCATGCCCGAAGGTATGCCCCAGGTTGAGCGTGGCCCGTACGCCGGACTCGCGCTCATCGGCCCCGACTACCGCAGCCTTTGCCGCGCAGGAGCGACGAATGGCTTCGGTCAGGGCCACAGGGTCCAGGCCGCGCAGGGCCTGCATATTGTCTTCTAGCCAGGCAAGGAACGGCTTGTCGCAGATCAGGCCGTACTTGATCACCTCGGCCAGGCCAGCCGAAAGCTCGCGTGCAGGCAGCGTCTTCAGGCTGGTGGTGTCGATCAGCACGGCGTTGGGCTGATAGAAGGCACCGACCATATTCTTGCCCAGCGGGTGGTTGATACCAGTCTTGCCACCCACCGAGGAGTCGACCTGGGACAGCAGGGTGGTCGGCACCTGGACGAAATCGACACCACGCTGGTAGCAGGCGGCCGCGAAGCCGGCCATATCACCGATCACACCCCCGCCCAGAGCGACCACGGTGGTGCGGCGATCATGGCGGGCGGTCAGCAGGCCATCGAAAATCAGCTGCAGGGTTTCCCAGTTCTTGTAGGCTTCGCCATCGGGCAGCACCACTGGCAGCACCGAATAGGCACCGAGGGTCTTGGTCAGGCGTTCGAGATACAGGGGCGCGACGGTCTCGTTGGAAACGATGGCGACTTGCCGGCCGGCAATGTGCGGCGCCAGCAACTCGGGCTGGTCCAGCAAGCCTTCGCCTATGTAGATCGGGTAGCTACGCTCGCCCAGGTCGACCTTAAGTGTCTGCATGTATCCCCACAATGTACTTGGGCGCGGCGCCGTACGGGCAACCTGCGCGGTAACGTTGAACCTCGCCTCGGCGCTGGTGGCCGAGAATAGTCCCGGGTTAACGGGGCGGCAACTGCTGCAAGCGCTCGAGAATGTCGATCACCACCATGCGCGGCGGCCGCTCGTCGGTTTCCACCACCAGGTCGGCGATCTCGCGGTAGAGCGGGTCGCGCGCTGCCAGCAGGGAGCGCAAGGTCGCCTCGGGGTTGGCGGTGCGAAGCAGCGGGCGATTACGGTCGCGCGCGGTACGGCCAACCTGCTGCTCCACCGAGGCGTGCAGGTAGATCACCCGACCACCCTGGTGCAATGCCTGGCGGTTGGCTTCGCGCATCACCGCGCCGCCGCCGGTGGCCAGGACCACGCCATCAAGCGCGCACAGTTCGGCGATCATCGCTTGCTCGCGATCACGAAAACCCGGCTCGCCTTCCTTGTCGAAAATCCACGGGATATTGGCGCCGCATCGCAGTTCGATTTCCTTGTCGGAATCCTTGAACAGCAGGCGCAGCTCTTTGGCCAAAAGGCGTCCAATGGTGCTTTTACCAGCGCCCATGGGCCCCACAAGTATCAAATTTCGCACAGAATCAACGACTCACAGCAATCGCCTGGTCACTCATGATACGCGGAGTCAGGAAGACCAGCAGCTCGGATTTTTTCTCTTGTAATGCATCGCGTCGAAACAGCCGCCCAACATACGGCAGATCGCCGAAAAATGGCACCTTGTCGACCACATTGTTTTGCGAAGTGGAGTACACGCCACCAATCACGATGGTTTCACCGTCCGCCACGCGAACCTTGGCATTGACCTCGTTCTTGCGAATCGGCGGTACGTTGTTCAAGGCATTGACGTAATCCGGCTCGTCCTTGGTCACCCTGACGGTCATGATCACCTTGTTGTCCGGGGTGATTTGCGGTGTCACCTCCAGCGACAGCGAGGCTTCACGAAACGACACCGAGGTGGCGCCACTTTGACTGGTTTCCTGGTAGGGCACCTCGGTGCCTTTGAGGATCCTGGCCGTTTCCTTGTCGGCCGTTACCACTTTGGGCTGCGAAATGATCTCGCCGTTGCCGCTTTTTTCCATGGCGCTGAGCTCCAGGTCGAGCAACAGGTCGCCACGCAGCAGGCCCAGGCCGAGGCTACTGCCCGCACGCTCCACACCAAGGTCGACAAACAGCTCCTGGCCCGGCCGCAGGTTTTCGCTATACAACGGCCCGCCCCAGCGCACCCCCAGGCTTTTCTCGTAATCGACGTTGGCTTCGACGATACGCGCCTCGATCACCACCTGGCGCACCGGTACGTCCAGTTGCGCAACCAGCTGCCGCAGTTCCGCCAGGCGGTCGGCGGGCTGGTACGCCACCAGTGTATTGGTGCGCTCGTCGACAGCCAGGCTGCCTCTGGCAGTGAGGGTGCCGTCATCCGCCAGGCTGGTCAGCAATAGATCAACCAGCTCGGCGGCCTTGGCATGATGGATCGGTATCAGCTCACCGCGTAGCCGCTGCACCTGAGCATTCGGCTCCTGCCCCAAGGGGGAATCGAACGGCTGCGCGGCAAACGCTGCCGCAGGTGCCACCAGCAGTACATTACCCTCCTGCCGCCGGGCCAGGCCCTTGCTTCGCAACACCAGGTCGAGTGCCTGATCCCAAGGTACATCCTGTAAACGCAACGTGACGTTACCTTGTACGTCGTCACCCGCAACCAGGTTGACGCCCGCATAATCAGCCAGCACCTGCAGCACCGAGCGCACTTCCACATCCTGGAAGTTCAACGACAGGGGCTCACCCTGGTAAGGCGTCGCCGACGCCAGCGGGATCGGCAGCAGGGCTGCCAACACCCATTTCATCAACATTTTCATTCCGGTCCGGGGCCTCCTTGCCCAGGCGCTTTGCAAGGGTGATGAACGCTGTGCGCTCGTGCCACACCCCCGCCATGAATAGCCGTTCGCGGACCTCGACATGGTCTTGGTCGACCCGCTCCACCACACCGTGGTTACGCCCTAAACGCTCGCCTGCCCGAACCCTATAGAGCCTGCCAGCCGCCATCAGCAGCGCCTCGTGCGACATCCCGCGCGACAGGCTGCCGACCATTTCCAGTTGTGCCAACGGCACACTGCCCAGCCCAAAGCCTGCCATTCGTCTTGCTGCTGGTGTGAAAGGGTCGACCACGGGTTCTGGTGTGGCGGCCCTGGCCGAGGTGCGTGCAAACGCCTCGGGTGCCGGCACCGGCGCGACAGCCTCGAAGGCCTCTACATGCAGTTGCAGGCGCAAAAGCCTTGGCTGCCCCTCGACAATAGAAAGGTTGATGTCGCCACTGCGCAGCAGGCGCGCCTGGCCCAGCCAGTCGTGCAGCCATTGACGCAGAGCCGTGTAAGGCCCCATCACCTGCACCTCCAGGGGTGTTTTGCGGTAGCCTGCCTGCGGCTCGCTTTCATGCACATCGAACCGCTCGACCAGTAGGCCGTGCGCATGCCCCGACGAAGCCAGGCTGCCGAGCACGTCGCTCATGTCCTCCCCGCTGGCCAGGTGCCAGTGAGCCTCCAGCAACGCCTGCTCGGCAACAATCAGAGCTGCCCGCAGTTGCTCCAGTTCGACCAGCTTCGCCGTGCTGGCTGACTGCTGTTCATCTAATGAGGCTTGCCTGGACGCCTCTTGTGCCTGTTGCTGGAGCGCTGCCGGCAGGCGCAACGCGCAACCCAGACCGAACACCAGCACAGCGACCATGGCTGGCGCCAGGCACCTGATACGCCTGGAGTGCTCGGCGACCGCCAGCCAGGCAAAGATCGGCGCCACATTCACGACCAGAACGCCGAAACGCGCGCGGCCAACAGAAACTCATCGCCACCCGGCACGCTCCTGATGCGCTTGATCTCCAGGTCGAGCAGAACACGCGAATGTTCCAGGTCGCGCATGAACTGCGCAACCACGGCGCCGGAGGTAGCGAGCCCGGCCAACCGCAAGTGGCCATTTTGCAAGCTGAGGTCAAGGAGCTGCACGCCCATCGGCAGCGCCCCTTCGAGGTCAGTGAACACATCACCCAGAATGCCTTGCTGAGCGCGCAAACGCTCAAGCGCAGCCAAACGCTCCAGCAGCGCCTGATGCTGTGCACGCACATCATCCAACGGCCGCAATTGCTCGGCCAAGCGCTCAAGCGCGGCCTGTTGCCGGGTGTTGGACAGCGCCTGCTGCTGCGCGCGCTGGCGGGCCAACTGATCGACCAGCATCACCGCGCACAGCGCCAGAATGGCGCCAGCGACCAACCGGGAGCGAAAACGCCGAAGCGTGGCCTGGCGCTGCCGCTCACGCCAAGGCAGCAGGTTCAGTCGCATCATGGCCGCAATCCTCCATAAGCGAGGGCGCAAGCCAGCAGCATCGACCCGTCGACATGCTCAAGCCCGGCCTTGCCAGGCAAATGCCGGCACGTCGTTTTCAGTTGACGGCCCAGGCTTTGCAGCCAGTCAGGATCCAGCGAACAACTGCTGGTTATCCACAGGCCAGCAGGCAAATGCTCATCGGCAAGCAGCGCATGTAGCGCCTCCGACAGCGGCCCCATCCCCTTCTGCCCCTGCGTTTGCAATTCACGACGCTGGCTGGGCCGACCGGGATGCCAGTCATACAGAACTGCACCATGTGCCTCTACACGCAGTAATGCCGAGCCTTCGAAGCACCCCTGAGGCAACATGCGGCACAGGGCGATGTTATCGACCTCGACGGCTTCCAGCTGCAACCCTGCCTCGTCAACGATGGCCTCCAGTGACGCCAACGCACTTTGCCGGCATGCGGCCACCATCACCTCGGCGCATCCCGGTTGCACGCGAGACGCCCCCAAAACCTGAAAATCCAGGGCCAGGTCCTCCAGCGGAAACGGAAACAGTCGCTCGGCACCGGCCAGCAAGTGCGCCTCCAGCTCTACACCAGTCTGCTCCATCGGCAGATGACACAGCTTGCAGATCACCTGGTTGGCGGGTAATGCCAACGCTACCCGCCGTTGCCTGAGACCACTGCGCCGGTAGGCACGACGCAAGGCTGCCACCACCGCAGCGGGCTCCGCTGCCCAATCCTTGCCGGCCGCTGACTCGAACGGTTCCTGAGCCGAGGCAAGCACCCGACAACGCCGGCTGCGCCGCTGAAGCTGCACAACCCGAACAGCGTCCGGGGCAATTTCTACCCCCACCAGTGAACCGGCATCCTTGCCGAAGCGTCCTAACATCGCGGCTTCCTTGCTGCGTGTCGCAGCGATCTGTCGCAACCCCGCGGCAACACTGGGCCAGGGCTGCTCATCGAGGCGACGGGCAGCCTGGCCGGTAACCCGGAGAGGCGAAAAAATGCTTATAATGCCCAGCGTTTTCTGGTCCGCCGGACCTGCGTGCAATCCACTCTCAACCTGGACACCGAAAAACCTTGATACGTCTGCTGAAGTTCTTCTGGTGGTCTTCCGTCGCAGTCATCTGCGCGCTCGTACTCGGTGTGAGCGGTGCGTTTCTGTATCTTAGCCCCAGCCTGCCCTCGGTCGAGTCGCTCAGAAGCATCCAGTTGCAGATCCCCCTCAGGGTGTACAGCAGCGATGGCAAGCTGATTGCCGAGTTTGGCGAGATGCGCCGCTCGCCGATCCGCTTCGCGGAAATTCCGCCACAGTTCATTCAGGCACTTCTGTCAGCCGAGGACGACAATTTCCTCAACCACTACGGTGTCGACCCCAGCAGCCTGATGCGCGCAGCGACCCAGCTGGTAAAAACCGGGCATATCCAGACCGGCGGCAGCACCATCACCATGCAGGTGGCGAAAAACTTCTTCCTCACCAGCGAACGCAGCTTCTCGCGCAAGACCAACGAGATCCTGCTGGCCCTGCAGATCGAGCGCGAGCTGACCAAGGACGAGATTCTCGAGCTGTACGTGAACAAGATCTACCTGGGCAACCGCGCCTACGGCATCGACGCAGCCGCGCAGGTGTATTACGGCAAGTCGATCCGCGACGTGAGCCTGGCGCAGATGGCCATGATCGCCGGCCTGCCCAAAGCACCGTCACGCTTCAACCCGCTGGCCAACCCGGTGCGCGCCAAGGAGCGCCGCGACTGGATCCTTGGCCGCATGTACAAGCTGGGCAAGATCGACGAAGCCAGCTACCAGGCTGCCCTGGCCGAGCCGCTCAATGCCAGCTACCACGTGCCGACGCCTGAGGTGAATGCCCCCTACATCGCTGAAATGGCCCGCGCGGAAATGGTCGGCCGTTACGGCAGCGACGCCTACACCGAAGGCTTCCGCGTCACCACCACAGTGCCCAGCGACATGCAGGAAATGGCCAACAAGGCCATCCTCAACGGCCTCTCCGACTACGACGAGCGCCACGGCTATCGCGGCCCGGAAGCCCGCTTCCCGGGCCGCACCCAGGCAGCCTGGCTGCAGGAACTGGGCAAGCAGCGCATCCTTGGTGGCCTGGAGCCGGCCATTGTCACCCATGTCGAAAAAACCGGCCTCAAGGTGCTGACCCGCGACGGCCAGCAAGCCGAGGTTGCCTGGGACACCATGAAGTGGGCGCGCCCGTTCATCAACAGCAACGCCCAGGGCCGTACACCGCAGTCGCCGGCCGACGTGGCCCAGGTCGGTGACCTGGTGCGTCTGCAGCGTCTGGACGACGGCAAGCTCAAGTTCAGCCAGGTGCCTGGTGCACAAAGCGCCCTGGTCACCCTCGACCCTTCCAACGGCGCCATTCGTGCACTGGTTGGCGGCTTCTCGTTCGAGCAGAGCAACTACAACCGCGCCATGCAGGCCAAGCGCCAACCAGGTTCGAGCTTCAAGCCGTTCATCTACAGTGCCGCACTGGACAGCGGCTACACGGCAGCCACCCTGGTCAACGATGCGCCGATCGTGTTCGTCGACGAGTCGGTGGATAAAGTGTGGCGGCCGAAGAACGATACCAACACCTTCCTTGGCCCGATCCGCATGCGCGAAGCGCTGTACAAGTCGCGTAACCTGGTGTCGATCCGCTTGCTGCAGGCCATGGGTGTAGACCGCACCATCGACTACATTGCGAAGTTCGGTTTCAACAAGCAGGACCTGCCACGCAACTTGTCGCTGGCCCTGGGCACCGCCACCCTGACCCCGATGGAAATCGCCACCGGCTGGAGCACATTCGCCAACGGCGGCTACAAGATCACCCCGTACCTGATCGACCGCATCGAAAGCCGCAGCGGCGAGACCCTGTTCACCGCCAACCCGGCCCGCGTACCGCAGGGTGCCGAAGACCAGGCGGGCCTGGCCGCACCTGAACAACCCATCAGCACCTCCGCCATGCCAGGTGAGGCGCCGCCGGCCTTCAGCCAGGTTGCGACTGCACCACAAGCACCTGCGGTGGCCGAGCAGATCATCGACGGGCGCACCACCTACATCCTCACCAGCATGCTGCAGGACGTGATCAAGCGCGGCACCGGCCGCCGGGCGCTGGCACTGGGCCGCACCGACCTCGCAGGCAAGACAGGCACCACCAACGAATCCAAGGACGCCTGGTTCTCCGGCTACAACGCCGATTACGTGACCACCGTGTGGGTCGGCTTCGACCAGCCGGAAACCCTCGGCCGTCGCGAGTACGGCGGTACGGCGGCCTTGCCGATCTGGATGAGCTTCATGGGCGCGGCGCTGAAGGACAAACCGAATCACGCACCGGCAGAACCGGAAGGCATCCTTAGCCTGCGGGTCGACCCGGTCAGTGGCCGCGCTGCCTCGCCGAGCACGCCGAATGCCTACTTCGAGCTGTTCAAGGCCGAAGACTCGCCGCCGTCGGTGGATGAGCTGGGCAATGGTGCAGCGCCTGGCAGCCCGCTGCCAGCGGATGAAGCGGCGCCGATGGATCTGTTCTGAGGCTGGGTGTTTGACTGGGGTTATGTGAGGCTGCTGACATCGAGCGCCGCGCGGGCGGCGCTCGATCTCATAGGCGACAACTTTGCCATGGCAAACACCCTGCAGCCCTGACACATCCTTCACAATGCCAAACAAAAAGCCCCGGCTCATACGAGCCGGGGCTTTTTGTGTCGCTACAGCGGCAATCAGCCGTTGAACACGTCATCCACGCTGGTCAGCGGGTAGTGCTTCGGATACGGCAGGGTAGCCACGCCGGATTCGATGGCGGCCTTGGCCACAGCGTCGGAAACGACGGTGATCAGGCGTGCGTCCAGCGGCTTCGGAATGATGTACTCACGGCCGAACTCCAGGCCTTCGACGCCGTAGGCTTCGCACACTTCCTTCGGCACTGGCAGCTTGGCCAGGTCCTTCAGGGCGATAGCGGCAGCGATCTTCATTTCTTCGTTGATGCGCTTGGCGCGAACGTCCAGAGCACCACGGAAGATGAACGGGAAGCCCAGTACGTTGTTGACCTGGTTCGGGTAGTCGGAACGACCGGTCGCCATGATCACGTCGCTGCGGGTGGCGTGCGCCAGCTCTGGCGAGATTTCCGGGTCCGGGTTCGAGCAGGCGAACACGATCGGGTTGGCCGCCATTGACTTCAGGCCTTCCGGGCTCAGCAGGTTCGGGCCGGACAGGCCCACGAACACGTCTGCACCGTTAAGGGCATCAGCCAGGGTACGTTTGTCGGTAGCGTGGGCGAACTGCGCCTTGTACTGGTTCAGGTCGTCGCGGCCAGCGTGAATCACGCCGCTGCGGTCGATCATGTAGATGTTCTCGACCTTGGCACCCATGCTCACCAGCAGCTTCATGCAGGAGATGGCGGCTGCACCAGCACCCAGGCAGACGATCTTGGCGTCTTCCAGCTTCTTGCCGGCGATTTCCAGGGCGTTGATCATGCCGGCAGCGGTCACGATGGCGGTACCGTGCTGGTCATCGTGGAATACCGGAATGTCGCACTGTTCGATCAGGGTGCGCTCGATCTCGAAGCACTCAGGCGCCTTGATGTCTTCGAGGTTGATGCCACCGAAGGTGATCGAAATACGGCGAACGGTGTCGATGAACGCTTGTGGGCTTTCCGATTCGACTTCGATGTCGAACACGTCGATACCGGCGAAACGCTTGAACAGAACACCCTTGCCTTCCATGACCGGCTTGGAAGCCAGTGGGCCGAGGTCGCCCAGACCGAGGATGGCGGTGCCATCGGAAATCACCGCAACCAGGTTGCCTTTGCCGGTGTACTTGTAAGCCAGCTCTGGATCACGGCCGATTTCACGCACGGGTTCTGCAACACCTGGGCTGTAGGCCAGGGCGAGGTCACGGGCGGTGGCAGTGGGCTTGGAGAGCTCGACGCTCAGTTTCCCCGGACGAGGTTGAGCGTGGTATTCGAGAGCGGCGGTTTTCAGGTCTGACATGGTGGGCATTCCGCTATTTACTGTTCTGACGGACCGCCGAGGATACGCAAAGAGCCGGGGAGTCACAAGACTGGTCGGTCACTTGTGTCAAGGCCTTTAGCCTACGACTTTACGCTATAACCCACGGGGGCATACGGCTCACAGTGTGTACAATCTAATAGCGAAATGTCTACATCTTTTAGCCTGAAATACGCTCCAACATGCTCGGATCGGTCAATGGCAACACCCAGCGTCGCTGCCCGGGCTTCAAGCCGCCCTTGCGGGAACGGTCCAGCACCCAGCCACGCGCCTCGACCTGGCGTCCCTTGAGGTTATCGAAGAAGCTGGCGGGGAAGTTGCGTTGCAGACGAGCGGGAACCTGCAGCACCACGGCGTCGTCCAGTGTCAGCCAGACACCGCCACGGTTGCGTTCGATACCCTTGATGCGGCCACCAACCACAGCGAAACCCGGCTGCCTGACTTCCCCTGCCGGGACCACGGGCGAACGGCGCCACAAGCCGCTCCCTGCCTTGCGCGCCGCTTGCTCGGCAAGTTGCTGGCAACCGCTGAGACGCACATTCGGAGCCACTGCCACGCGGTAGCCCAAACCCTCGCTGAGTAACTGTGCTTCCAGATTGTCGCCATTACGGCCGTAGATATGCGCCAGCGTGCGGCCGTATTTGTCTTTGGCCTCAACGCCTGGCACCAGCCCGATACGCCCATCACTGGCCTTGACCAGCGCCTGCAAGCGCCGCTTCGCGGCCTCGGCATAAGGCTCGCTGGTGCGCCCGTTGCGGCCAATTTCCGGGGCGTTGATGCCAATCAGGCGTACGCTGCGGCCATCGGCCAGGCGCACGGTATCGCCATCCACCACCTGGCGCACCAGCACCTGCTGTGGCTGCTGCGGTAGCGGGCAGAATGCCAGGGCGGGAAAGGCCCAGATGGCACCCATAAAAAAAGCGCCCACAAGGGGCGCCTTTTTTTGCAGCACTGCGAAACCCGAGGGGTTCGCCATGCGCATGATTACTTCTTGGTACCGAACATACCGAAGCGATCGGCGAACTTCTGTACGCGGCCGCCGGTGTCCAGGACTTTCTGCTTACCGGTGTAGAACGGGTGGCACAGGTTGCAAACGTCGATCGACAGGACATTGCCCAGGGTCGAACGGGTTTCGAACTTGTTGCCGCAGCTGCAGGTGACTGCAACTACTTCGTAGTTCGGGTGGATACCTTCTTTCATGGTCACTTCCTCGAGCTGCGTGCCGCCACCCAACACCAATTGTTGAATACCGCACGTAATTAGGCGGCGAATAATACCAGAGCACAGCGTCAGTGCAAGATGTCGCTTGCACCGACCGTCGTCTGCTAGGCTCGCCAGTTCTTGTAACGCCCTCCGAGTATTTTTGCGTGTCCGACGTCATCCTGCGCCTTGCCCTGCCCTCCCCGTTACGCCGCCTGTTCGACTACAAGGCGCCGGCGAGCATGGCGCGCCAGGCCTTGACCCCGGGCATGCGCATCCGCGTGCCCTTTGGCCGCCGCGAAATGATCGGTGTGCTGGTGGAGGTATGCGCACAGAGCGAAGTGCCTGCCGACAAGCTGAAACCGGCCAGCGCCCTGCTCGACCCGGTGTCCCCCATCCCGGCGTCGCTGTTCAAGCTGTGCCTGTGGACCGCCCAGTACTACCAGCACAGCCTGGGCGACACCCTGAGCTGGGCCTTGCCCACCCTGCTGCGCCAGGGCGAACCTGCCGAAATGCGCCAGGAGCGCTTCTGGCACATTGCCCCCGGCGCACGCCTGGAAGACCCACGCATTGCCCGTGCGCCGCGCCAGCGCGACGCCCTCAAGACCCTGGCCCAGCACCCGCATGGCGTGGCCCACACCCTGCTGGCCAAGCTCAACCTGAACAAGGACAGCCTCGACCTGCTACTGGCCAAGGAACTGGTACAGGTCGAGGTCCGTCGCCACTTGCCGGCACTGCGCCACGAACACTGGCTGGCACAACCGGAACTGCCGCTCAACGACGAACAACGCGATGCCTTCGACGCGGTACGCGAGGGCTTTGGCGGCTTCGGCGCGTTCCTGCTGGCCGGCGTCACCGGCAGCGGCAAGACCGAGGTCTACCTGCAACTGATCCGCGAAACCCTGGAAGCCGGCAAGCAAGCGCTGGTGCTGATCCCCGAAATCAACCTCGGCCCGCAAACCCTGGCGCGCTTCGAACAACGCTTCAACGCCCGCATCGCCCTGCTGCATTCGGCGGTGAACGACCGCGAACGCCTGGACGCCTGGCTGGCGGCGCGTGACGGCGAGGCCGACATCATCATCGGCACTCGCTCGGCGCTGTTCACGCCAATGAAAAACCCCGGCCTGATCATCATCGACGAGGAGCACGACGGCTCCTATAAACAGCAGGAGGGCCTGCGCTACCACGCCCGCGACCTGGCACTGGTGCGTGCCCACCAGGAAAACATCCCGATCCTGCTCGGCTCGGCCACGCCGTCGCTGGAAACCCTGCACAACGCCCTGACCGGCCGCTACCGCCTGCTGCGCATGAACCAGCGCGCCGGCGGCGCCCGCCCGCCACGCATGCTGCGTCTGGACGTGAAAAGCCTGCCTCTGGACAGCGGTATCAGCGGCCCGTTGCAGCAGGCCATCCGCCAGACCCTGGAAGCCGGCCAGCAAGTGCTGGTGTTCCTCAACCGCCGCGGCTTCGCCCCGACCCTGCTGTGCCACGATTGCGGCTGGCTGTCCGAATGCCCGCGTTGCGACGCACGCATGACCGTGCATCAGCGCTCCGGCGTGCTGCGCTGCCACCACTGCGGCTATGACGAACGCCTGCCGCACCAGTGCCCTCAATGCAACCACGTGGACCTGCGCCCGGTCGGTGCCGGCACCGAGCGGGCCGAAGAACGCCTGAAGGTGCTGTTCCCGGACTACCCGATCCTGCGGGTGGACCGCGACAGTACGGCGCGCAAGGACGCCATGCACAACCTGTTCAGCACCATCCAGCGGGGCCAGCCGAGCATCCTTGTCGGCACGCAGATGCTTGCCAAGGGTCACCATTTCCCACGGGTTACCCTGGTGGCCATCCTCGACGCCGATGGTGGGCTTTTCTCGGGTGATTTCCGCGCCAGCGAACGCATGGCGCAGTTGATCGTGCAGGTGGCCGGGCGTGCCGGGCGTGCCGAAGAGCCCGGCAAGGTCATCATCCAGACCCACCTGGCCGACCACCCGCTGCTGGTGCAGCTTACCGAGCAGGGCTACTTCGCCTTTGCAGAACAGGCCCTGGACGAACGCCGCGCCGCCGGTTTGCCGCCTTATTCTCATTTGGCGCTGCTGCGCGCCGAAGCGCACAAGCCGGGGCAGGCCGAAGGCTTCCTCGACGAAGCCTGCGCCGCGGCCGAACGCCTGGTGGCCGAACAACGCCTGCCAGGTATAGAACTGCTAGGCCCAGTACCGGCGCCCATGGAGCGCCGCGCCGGGCGCTTCCGTGCGCAACTGTTGATACAGGCCGATACCCGGGCGCCTTTGCATCGACTGATCAGCGCCTGGTTGCTAGTGTTGGAGCAGATGCCGAGCGGGCGCCAGGTGCGCTGGTCACTGGATGTCGACCCGGTCGACCTGTACTGACGTCCGGGCTGCTTTGCAGCCCCAAAGGTTGGCAACCCGCTCCCAGCCACGGATAATGCCCAGTTTTTCCACCTGCGCATCCAGGCGCTCACCGCGCTTGCGGTCGAAAAGAGATCCCCATGAAAGACACCATTCGCCAGCTGATCCAGCAAGCCCTCACCCAACTCGTCACCGACGGTGTGCTGCCTGAAGGGCTGTCGCCGGCGATCCAGGTGGAAAACGCCCGGGACAAGACCCACGGCGATTTCGCCAGCAACATCGCCATGATGCTGGCCAAGCAGGCGGGCATGAAGCCGCGTGACCTGGCCGAAAAGCTGATCAATGCCCTGCCGGCCAGCGCCGACATCAGCAAGGTCGAGATTGCCGGCCCTGGTTTCCTCAACTTCTTCCAGAACACCGACGCCCTGGCCAACCGCCTGGACGCTGCCCTGGCCGATGCCCACCTGGGCGTGCGCAAGGCCGGCCCGAGCGAGAAAGTCGTCATCGACATGTCGGCGCCGAACCTGGCCAAAGAGATGCACGTCGGCCACCTGCGTTCGACCATCATCGGTGACAGCGTGGCTCGCGTACTGGAATTCCTGGGTGACAACGTCATTCGCCAGAACCATGTGGGCGACTGGGGTACCCAGTTCGGCATGCTGATGGCCTACCTGCAGGAAAACCCGATCACCAGCGACGAGCTGTCGGACCTGGAAAACTTCTACCGCGCCGCCAAGAAGCGCTTTGACGAGTCGGAGGAGTTCGCCACCCGCGCCCGCGGCCTGGTGGTCAAGCTGCAAGCCGGCGACCCGGACTGCCTGGCCCTGTGGACGCGCTTCAAGGACATCTCGCTGTCGCACTGTCAGAAGACCTACGAGCTGCTCAACGTCAAGCTGACCATGGCCGACGTGATGGGCGAAAGCGCCTACAACGACGACCTGGCCAACGTGGTGGCCGACCTCAAGGCCAAAGGCCTGCTGGTCGAAGACCAGGGCGCCCAGTGCGTGTTCCTCGAAGAATTCAAAAACAGCGAAGGCGAGCCACTGCCGGTCATCGTGCAGAAGGCCGACGGCGGCTACCTGTACGCCACCACCGACCTGGCCGCCGTGCGCTACCGCAGCAACGTGCTCAAGGCTGACCGCGCCCTGTACTTCGTCGACCAGCGCCAGGCCCTGCACTTCAACCAGGTGTTCGAAGTGGCACGCCGTGCAGGCTTTGTCGGCCACCCGATGCAGATGGAACACATGGGCTTCGGCACCATGAACGGCGCCGACGGCCGCCCGTTCAAGACCCGTGACGGCGGCACCGTGAAGCTGATCGACCTGCTTACCGAGGCCAAGGAACGCGCCTATGCGCTGGTCAAGGAAAAGAACCCGAGCCTGGCCGACGAAGACCTGCGCCACATCGGTGAAGTGGTAGGCATCGGCGCGGTGAAATACGCCGACCTGTCCAAGCACCGCACCAGCGACTACAGCTTCAACTTCGAGCTGATGCTCAACTTCGAAGGCAACACCGCCCCTTACCTGCTGTACGCCTACACCCGCGTGGCTGGCGTGTTCCGCAAGCTGGGCAAGGGCTTTGACGAAGTCGACGGCAACATCGTGCTGCAGGCTGCCCACGAGCAGGACCTGGCCGCACGCCTGGCGCAGTTTGGCGAAATCCTCAACAACGTCGCTGACAAGGGCACGCCGCACGTACTGTGCAGCTACCTGTACGACCTGGCCGGCCTGTTCTCCAGCTTCTACGAGAACTGCCCGATCCTCACTGCGGACACCCCCGAGCAGCAGCAAAGCCGCCTGCGCCTGGCTGCCCTGACCGGCCGCACCCTCAAACAAGGTCTGGAACTGCTCGGCCTGGAAACCCTGGAGCGCATGTAAGTTGGCTGCCAAGAAAAAACCCGCACCCAAGCGCGGTGCCAGCCGCCAGACGGCGCCGGCCAAGCAGCCGATCCCCGGCTGGGTATGGCTGGCCGTCGGCCTGACCGTAGGCGCATTCATCGTGTTCCTGATGAAGCTCGAACCTGGTAGCGAAGACATCAAGCGCGCCAAGCCTGAGCAGCAAAAGCCTGAGAAAGTGGCCGAAGCGAGCAAGGCAGCGCAGCCCTCCCCGCAGCAACCAGTGAAGCCGAAATACGACTTCTACACCCTGCTGCCGGAGTCCGAGGTGATCGTGCCACCAGAGGCCGTGCCGGAGAAAACACCACCGGTGCCGGCTCAGCCGGTAACCCCGGTGACGCCAGCAGAAGCGGCAAAAATCGACACCGCACGGGCCCAGGCGGCCTTGCTCGGCCAAACCCCGCCGCCGGCACCACCGGTGATCAAGCCCGCAGCCACCACCCAGTACTTCCTGCAGGCCGGCTCGTTCCGCAAGCAGGCCGATGCCGACAAAGTGCGCGCGCAGATCATCCTGCTGGGCCAGTCGGTGAAGGTAGAGTCGGGTACGGTCAAGGACGAAACCTGGTACCGCGTGCTGGTGGGCCCGTTCAGCAACCGCGAGCAACTGACCGGGGCGCAAAAGCAATTGTCCGGGGCAGGGTTCAGCAACCTGTTGCTGCAGCAGCGACAAACCCGCCAGTAACGAAAAAGGCCTTGCCGCTTCTACGCGACAAGGCCTTTTTTGTGGGCGCTTCCGGCCTCTTCGCAGGCTCACCCGCGAAGCCTTTCAACGCAAAGCATTCCTCTCGGAGACCTGGCTGTTCAACGTCCAGAAGTCATACAGCACTCCCACCAGGAACAGCCCGCCGGTAAAGAAGTAGATGATCGCGGTGATCCACTTGCCCTGATACAGCCGGTGCAGGCCAAACACCCCGAGGAAGGTCAGCAGGATCCAGGCGATGTTGTAGTCGATACGCCCGGACTGGAACCTCAGATCGGCTTCACGGTCCATGGACGGGATCAAAAACAGGTCGATCAACCAGCCAATGCCTAGCAGCCCGAAGGTGAAGAACCAGATCGTCCCGGTAATCGGCTTGCCGTAGTAGAAGCGATGTGAGCCGGTGAAGCCGAAAATCCACAGCAGGTAGCCGATGGTCTTGCTGTGAGTGTCGTGATAGGGCACACCCTGTTGATAACTGTTCATTCATAGCCCTCGTGGGTTATCTGAAAATTTTCTAAAAAAAAATGTGACTTTTTCGTCGCAGGCCGACGTACGGCAGCCAGGCAATCGACCAACGGATCAAAGATTGATCAAAAAGCTGTTATAAAGTTGCGCGCCCAACACATAACTATTCATAAGAGCTTCATCTATGCCGCCTTTACTCAAGACATGGCTGACCCTCTGTCTATTATTGCCCCTGGCCGCCCACGCCACCAATCGTGAGCAACGTCTTCCCAATGGTTTCACCGGCTACACCACCAATGCCTCGGTGAGACACGCACCAACCAAGCAGGCCACCCTGCGCGCGCGCCCGAGCAACGCTGCCAGCAGCCGTGGTGCGCCTGTTGCTGCCATGTCGCCGAAGCAGAGCAGCGATGTGCTCAGCCGTGCGGTGAACGTGCTCGGCACTCCTTACGTTTGGGGTGGCAGCAGCCCGAAAAAAGGCTTCGACTGCAGTGGCCTGGTCAAATACGCCTTCAACGATGTTGCCGACGTCGACCTGCCGCGTACCTCCAATGCCATGGCCCAAGGCCACGGCGTGAAGGTGGCCAAGGGTGACCTGAAGCCTGGTGACCTGATCTTCTTCAACATCAAGAGCCGCCGGGTGAACCATGTTGCCATCTACCTGGGCAACGACCGTTTCATCCATGCGCCACGGCGTGGCAAGCGGGTGAGCATCGACACCCTGAGCAAGCCTTACTGGCAGAAGCACTATGTCGTGGCCAAGCGGGTGCTGCCGAAAGAACAGCAGCAGCTGAGCTTGGCCAAGCGCTGACCTGATCGGCGCTTTCCTGCGCCGGCCTCTTCGCGGGCAAGCCCGCTTCCACAGAGATATCACAGCCTTCGAAATCTGTGCCGACCCTGTGGGAGCGGGCTTGCCCGCGAAAGGGCCGGTGCGGGCACTATAGATCTTTGATCAGACCCATCTCTCTCAGCTCCCGCACGGCCCCCTCCATCGTCCGCATCCCTTCTGCAGCACCCGCCTGCATCACCGAACACAACTGCGCCATCCGCCCCTCACGCACCAGGTTACGCACCGCCGTCGTCGCCACCAGCACTTCCCGCGCTGCAACCCGCCCGCCATCTACGCGCCTGACCAGCACCTGCGCCACCACCAGGCGCAGCGACTCGGCCAGCATCGCGCGCACCAACGGCTTTTCCTCGGCAGCAAACACCTCCACCAACCGATCGATGCTGTTTACGGCCGAACGCGTATGCACCGTCGCCAGCACCAAGTGCCCGGTCTCTGCCGCGCGCAAGGCCAGACGAACGGTCTCCAGGTCGCGCAATTCGCCAATCATGATCACATCCGGGTCCTGTCGCAGGGCACTGCGCAGCCCTTGGGCAAAGCCGCCGCTGTGGCGCCCAATCTCACGCTGATTGACCAGGCTGCGTTGGCTGCTGTGGATAACTTCGACCGGGTCTTCCAGGGTAATGATGTGCAGCGCCCGCTCCCGGTTCAGCTGGTCAAGCAGCGACGCCAGGGTGCTGGACTTGCCACTGCCGGTCGGCCCACCCACCAAGACCAAACCATCATGGCATTGCGCAACAGCTTGATACACATCCCCCAGGTCCAGTTCATCCAGCGTGGCGATCCGCCAGGGGATCAACCGAAAGGTTGCTCCAGGGCCATTCAGCTGGCGAAACAGGTTCAGCCGAAAACGGCCGAGCGAGGGCAATGCCAGCGCCAAGTCCAGTTCATCGCCCTCGGCCCATTGCCGCCTTTGCTGCTCTGTCATCAAGAGCGCCATGCCCTCGGCCAGGTCTGCCGCCACCAGCGGTGGCAAGTTCATGCGCTGCAATTCACCGTCCAGGCGCAGCATCGGTATCTGGCCCGCCGCCAGGTGCAGGTCCGAAGCCCCCGCCTCCACGGCTCGGGCCAACAGGTCGGTCACATCCATAAGACTCCCCAAAGGCCTTCAAGTAGGTAGAATGCCGCAAACCCTACAGCTGCCGGCATCCATCCATGTCCACCCTAGCAGACAACCTTTCCGCGATTTCCGCCCGTATCGCCAATGCTGCCCAGGCAGCCGGGCGTGATCCGGCCAGCGTCCAGCTGCTGGCTGTGAGCAAAACCAAGCCCGCCAGCGCTATCCGCGAGGTCCACGCTGCCGGCGTGCGTGACTTCGGGGAAAACTACCTACAGGAAGCGCTGACAAAGCAACAGGCGCTCAGCGACTTGCCCTTGATCTGGCACTTCATCGGCCCCATTCAGTCGAACAAGACCAAAGCCATTGCCGAGCATTTCGACTGGGTGCATTCCGTGGACCGCCTGAAAATCGCCCAACGCCTGTCCGAGCAGCGGCCTGCCGGGCTGGCGCCACTGAACATCTGCCTGCAGGTAAACGTCAGTGGCGAAGACAGCAAGTCCGGCTGCGCCCCCGCCGACCTGCCGGCCCTGGCCAAGGCCGTGGCCGCATTGCCCAACCTGCGCTTGCGCGGGCTGATGGCAATCCCCGAACCCACCGATGATCGCGCCGCCCAGGAGGCTGCCTTCTCCAGCCTGCGGGCGTTGCAGAAAGGGCTGGACCTTGGCCTGGACACCCTGTCCATGGGCATGAGCCACGACCTGGAAGCGGCGATCGCTCAGGGTGCGACCTGGGTGCGTATCGGTACCGCCCTGTTCGGGGCACGCGACTACGGCAACACCTGATTCCATGCTTCACTCACTCTTTTCCACAAGGACCTGACATGAGCAAGACTCGCATTGCCTTTATCGGCGCCGGCAACATGGCCGCCAGCCTGATCGGTGGTCTGCGTGCCCAGGGCCTGGACGCCTCGCAGATCCGCGCCAGCGACCCGGGCGCCGAGACCCGCAGCCGCATCCAGGCTGAGCACGGCATCGAAACCTTCGAGCACAACGCCCAGGCCATCGACGGTGCCGACGTCATCGTGCTGGCAGTCAAGCCGCAGGTCATGAAAGCCGTGTGCCAGGCCCTGCAACCCAACCTGCAGGATGGCCAGCTGATCGTTTCCATCGCCGCCGGTATCACCTGCGCCAGCCTGCAAAGCTGGGTGGGCGCTCGCCCGGTAGTGCGTTGCATGCCCAACACCCCGGCGCTGTTGCGTCAGGGCGTGAGCGGCCTGTACGCCACCGCTGAGGTGTCCGGCGAACAGCGCCAGCAGGCCGAACAACTGCTGTCGGCCGTGGGCACCGCCCTGTGGCTGGAGCAGGAGCAGCAACTGGACGCTGTGACCGCCGTGTCCGGCAGTGGCCCGGCGTACTTCTTCCTGCTGATCGAGGCCATGACAGCGGCAGGCGAAAAACTCGGCCTGCCACGCGAAACCGCCTCGCAGCTGACCTTGCAGACGGCCTTGGGCGCGGCGCGCATGGCGGTTGCCAGCGATGTCGATGCCGCCGAACTGCGCCGCCGCGTCACCTCGCCCGCCGGCACCACGGAAGCGGCGATCAAGTCGTTCCAGGCCAGCGGCTTCGAAGCCATCGTCGAGCAGGCACTGCAGGCTGCGGCCACGCGCTCTGCCGAGCTGGCCGAACAACTGGGCAAATAAGGAGCTTTAGATGAATGCACTGTCCGGTGCCGCGATCTTCGTGGTGCAAACCTTGGTCAGCCTGTACCTGGTGATCGTACTGCTGCGCTTCGTGCTGCAGCTGGTCAAAGCCAACTTCTACAACCCGCTTTGCCAGTTCGCGGTGCGCGCGACCCAGCCGCTGCTCAAGCCGATCCGCCGGGTCATCCCCAGTGTCGGCGGGCTCGACACCTCGTCGCTGCTACTGGCAATCGTTATCCAGGCCCTGCTGATGGGCTTCGTGCTGATGGTCACCTACGGCACGTTCGGCGACATCCTGCACCTGTTGATGTGGGCGATCATCGGCATCACCTCGCTGTTCCTGAAGATTTTCTGGGTGGCGATGATCGTGATGGTGATCGTTTCGTGGGTCGCCCCCAACAGCCATAACCCGGCGGCCGAGCTGGCCTACCAGATCAGCGAGCCGGTGCTGGCACCGTTCCGCCGTATCGTGCCTAACCTTGGCGGCATGGATATCTCGCCGATCTTCGCCTTCCTGGCGATCCAGGTGATCCAGTCGTTCGTCATGCCCCCGCTGGCCGCCTACGCCGGCATGCCACAGGAACTGTGGCGCATGATCTGACCCTGGTTGCCCCCAGCGGCAAGCCTTTGCTTGCCGCTGGGGGTAGCGCTCTTTAGACTTACGCCTCCGTCAAGCGTGAGCAGGGTCGATGTCCACTGTCTTTCCCGAAGATTCCGTCGGTCTGGTAGTACCGCAAACCGCCCGGTTCGATGAACCGCTGGCCCTGGCCTGTGGCCGTTCCCTGGCCAGTTACGAGCTGGTCTACGAGACCTATGGCACCCTGAACGCCAGCGCGAGCAACGCCGTGCTGATCTGCCATGCCCTTTCCGGCCACCACCATGCCGCTGGCTACCATGCCGAAACCGACCGCAAGCCGGGTTGGTGGGACAGCTGCATCGGCCCTGGCAAGCCCATCGACACCAACCGCTTCTTCGTGGTCAGCCTGAACAACCTCGGCGGCTGCAACGGCAGCACCGGCCCCAGCAGCATCAACCCGGCCACCAGCAAGCCTTATGGCGCCGATTTCCCGGTGCTGACTGTCGAAGACTGGGTACACAGCCAGGCACGCCTGGCAGACCGCCTGGGCATTGCGCAATGGGCGGCAATCGTCGGCGGCAGCCTGGGTGGCATGCAGGCACTGCAATGGACCATGACCTACCCCGAGCGGGTGCGCCATTGTGTCGACATCGCCTCGGCGCCCAAGCTGTCAGCACAGAACATTGCCTTCAACGAAGTGGCACGCCAGGCCATCCTTACCGACCCCGAATTCCACGGTGGTTCGTTCCAGGACCAGGGCGTGATCCCCAAGCGCGGTCTGATGCTGGCGCGCATGGTCGGCCACATCACCTACCTGTCGGACGACTCGATGGGTGAAAAATTCGGCCGTGAGCTCAAGAGCGACAAGCTCAACTACGACTTCCACAGTGTCGAGTTCCAGGTCGAAAGCTACCTGCGCTACCAGGGCGAAGAGTTTTCTGGCCGTTTCGACGCCAATACCTATCTGCTGATGACCAAGGCGCTGGACTATTTCGACCCGGCCGCCGCCCAGGGCGGTGACCTGGCTGCCACTCTGGCCCACGTCAAGGCGGACTACTGCATCATGTCGTTCACAACCGACTGGCGCTTCTCGCCGGCCCGTTCGCGCGAAATCGTCGACGCCCTCATGGCGGCCCGCAAGAACGTGTGTTACCTGGAGATCGACTCGCCTTACGGGCACGATGCCTTCCTGATCCCCACACCTCGCTACATGCAGGGTTTCTCGAACTACATGAACCGCATTGCCATCTGAGGACAGCATGAGAGCCGATCTGGAAATCATCCACGACTGGATCCCCGCCGGCAGCCGGGTACTCGACCTGGGCTGCGGCAGCGGCGAACTGCTGGCCTCGCTGCGTGACCGCAAGCAAGTCACCGGCTATGGCCTGGAGATCGACGCCGACAACATTGCCGCGTGCGTGGCCAAGGGCGTCAACGTCATCGAGCAGGACCTGGACAAAGGCCTGGGCAACTTCGCCAGCAACAGTTTCGACGTAGTGATCATGACCCAGGCCCTGCAGGCCGTGGAGTACCCCGACCGCATCCTCGACGAGATGCTGCGCGTGGGCCGCCAGTGCATCATCACCTTCCCGAACTTCGGCCACTGGCGCTGCCGCTGGTACCTGGCCACCAAGGGACGCATGCCGGTATCGGACTTCATGCCGTATACCTGGTACAACACGCCGAACATCCACTTCTGCACCTTCGCCGACTTCGAAGAGCTGGTGCACGAGCGCAGGGCCAAGGTGCTCGACCGCCTTGCCGTCGACCACTTGCACCGCAACGGGTGGGGTGGCCGGCTTTGGCCTAATCTTCTAGGTGAGATCGGCATCTATCGCGTCAGCAGCCCGGGCCTGCAAGAGCACCAGCTCGCGGTCTGACGCCCACCGGAGGAATCGCCCCATGCATCGCCTAGCCCTGTTCCTGATCAGCCTGTGCCTGGCCTTGCCGGTACTGGCTGCCGATGCCGCCCGGCCCGAGCGCAAGGAAGTGTTTGGCGACGTGACGGTGCACTACAGCGCGTTCACGTCGAGCATGCTCACGCCCGAGGTGGCCGCAGCCACCGGCCTGGTGCGCAGCAAGAACCAGGGCGTGCTCAACATTGCCGTACTCAAGGCCAACAAACCTGCCACAGCGGTGGTCAGCGGCACGGTCAAGGACCTGACCGGGCGCAGCAGCCCACTGTCGTTCAAACAGATTACCGAACAGGGCGCGGTGTACTACATCGCCCAGTTCAAGATCGAACAGCCAGAAACCGTTACCTTCGACCTGAATATCGAAACCGGCGGTATCAGCAATTCCCTTAGCTTCAACCAGGAAGTGTTCCCAGGCGAATGATGAATTTCCAGCAACTCGTATTGGCCAGCCACAACGCCGGCAAACTCAAGGAACTGCAGGCCATGCTCGGCCAGTCCGTGCAACTGCGTTCGATTGGCGAATTCAGCCAGGTAGAGCCAGAAGAAACCGGCCTGTCGTTCGTTGAAAACGCCATTCTCAAGGCGCGTAACGCCGCACGTATCTCCGGCCTGCCGGCCTTGGCTGACGATTCCGGCCTGGCGGTGGACTTCCTCGGTGGTGCGCCGGGTATCTACTCGGCGCGCTACGCCGACGGCAAGGGTGACGCGGCCAACAATGCCAAGCTGCTCGAAGCCTTGAAGGACGTGCCCGAAGCCGAGCGCGGTGCGCAGTTCGTCTGCGTACTGGCGCTGGTGCGCCACGCCGACGACCCGCTGCCAATCCTGTGCGAAGGCCTATGGCACGGCAGCATCCTGTTCGAGGCCAGCGGCGAGCACGGCTTTGGCTATGACCCGCTGTTCTGGGTGCCGGAACGCAACTGCTCCAGCGCCGACCTGGCCCCTGTGGACAAAAACCAGCTCAGCCACCGCGCCCGTGCCATGGCCCTGCTGCGCCAACGTCTGGGCCTGGCATGATCGCAACGCTGTCCACCCCCGGCGCGGCGGGTTTCACCAGCCTGCCGCCGCTGGCGCTGTACATCCACATTCCGTGGTGCGTACGCAAGTGCCCTTACTGCGACTTCAACTCCCACGCTGCCGGGCCTGAACTGCCGGAAGACGCCTACGTCACAGCACTACTGGACGACCTCGATCAGGAGCTGGCTGCCGTACAGAGCCGCCCGATCAGTTCGATCTTCTTCGGTGGCGGTACGCCCAGCCTGTTCAGTGCCAACGCCTTGGGCCGGCTGCTGCGAGGCGTGGAACAACGCATCCCGTTCGCACCCGACATCGAAATCACCCTGGAAGCGAACCCTGGCACCTTCGAGCAGGACAAGTTCAAGGCCTACCGGCAAACCGGCATCAACCGCCTGTCCATCGGTGTGCAAAGTTTCCAGCCCGCCAAGCTGGAGGCGCTGGGGCGCATCCACAATGGCGATGAAGCGGTCCGTGCTGCCGGCATGGCGCGTGCGGCCGGCTTCGACAACTTCAACATGGACCTGATGCACGGCCTGCCCGACCAGTCGCTGGAGGATGCGCTGGGCGACCTGCGCCAGGCCATCGACCTGGGGCCGACGCACCTGTCGTGGTACCAGCTGACCGTGGAGCCAAACACGGTGTTCTGGAACCAACCGCCAGAGCTGCCCGAAGACGACATCCTCTGGGACATCCAGGAAGCCGGCCAGGCACTGATGGCCGAGCATGGCTTCCGCCAGTACGAGGTATCGGCCTACGCCCAGGCGGGCCGCGCTGCCCGGCACAACCTGAACTACTGGCGCTTCGGTGACTTCATCGGCATCGGCGCTGGTGCCCACGGCAAGCTGACTTTCGCCGACGGGCGCATCCTGCGTACCTGGAAGACCCGCCTGCCCAAGGATTACCTGAACCTGGCCAAGCCATTCAAGGCCGGCGAGAAGCTGCTGCCGGTCGACGAGCTGCCATTCGAGTTCCTGATGAACGCCCTGCGCCTGACCGACGGAGTGGAAGCCGAGCTGTTCACCCTGCGCACCGGTTTGCCACTGGAGCAACTGCGCGAGGCACGCCGCGCCGCCGAACAAAAGGGCCTTTTGCAGGTCGAACCGGATCGACTGGTGGCCACGCCGAGGGGCCAATTGTTCCTCAATGACCTGCTGCAGTATTTCTTGACCTAAGGATGACCCATGGATCTGGTACTTGATCTGCTCGCGACGGTTTCCCGCTGGAGCCGCGGTAACCTGTCGGAGATTTCACTGGCCTTGGTAGGCTGCCTGCTGGTGCTGTTTGGTAGCGATGTCAAAGCCTGGGCCGAGCAGCGGCTGGGTGGCTTGGCGGGCGCATTGCGAGTGCCGTTCATGGCGCTGATGGTGATGATCGGCAGCGGTGCGGCGCTGATCTATGCCACGCCGTGGGTGGTGAAGGGGTTGAGCCAGTTCAACAACTACGCGCTCGCGCCGGTGCTGTTGGTAGTGCTGGTGTTGATTGGTGTGGTGGCGGATCGCCGCGGGTAAGCATTGCTAAAAGCTGCCCCGGGATACCAGGGCAGCCCTACCTCCTGACTAGCCCTTAACGGGCATCATCGAAGTGGTCGCGCATGAAATCCCGAACGGTCTTGATCACTATCAAGATCCGGGCAAGCTTCCAGACGCGGCTCAGCGCATCAAGCAAACGCTTCATATGCCTTGGCCTCCATGTTGGCGGGCCAATCTTCCAGCATCTAACCGGCACTTCGATGCCTTCGAAAACCAGGTGAAGGCTTTCAGTGAAGTGGCCAGGTCAATGGCCCTTCGATAAACATTTACCGGCACGGTTCTCAGGCCGTGTCGAAGGGGCCGGAAAGCAGCATTCTTCTCCTACCCGGCCCATCACTGAATCCATCCACAAGGGAGCCATGCGATGATACGTGGAGCAGCCTCCCAAAGCTGTTAACAGCTCCGACACACGTGATGCCGCATGTTTCCATGCATTGACGCGCGTTCGCGGGCTACCTATGATCGTTCGACCAGGTGGGGGTTTTCAGTGAAGTCCCAGAGCGAAGGATACTCAGTCCTGTTGCTCACAAAAAAACCGCCTTTCTCAAGGCGGTTTTTTTTCGCCTGCATTTCTGCAAGCACCAGCACATCGAAAGGCCGTATCAGCCGTTCAATCCACCTTCTCGAACTTCAAGTCCCACACCCCATGTCCCAGCCGCTCGCCGCGGCGTTCGAACTTGGTGATCGGGCGCTCTTCCGGGCGTGGCACGTAGGTGCCGTCGGCCGCACGGTTGCGATAGCCAGGCGCAGCACTCATCACTTCCAGCATATACTCGGCATACGGCTCCCAGTCGGTCGCCATGTGGAACACGCCACCGGGCTTGAGCTTGCGACGTACCAGCTCGGCAAACTCCAGCTGCACGATGCGGCGCTTGTGGTGACGGGCCTTGTGCCACGGGTCGGGGAAGAACAGCATCAAGCGGTCGAGGCTGTTGTCCGCCACGCAGCGGTTCAGCACTTCGATGGCATCGCAGTCATACACCCGCAGGTTCTTCAGGCCCTGGGTCAGCACGCCGTTGAGCAGCGCGCCCACACCGGGGCGGTGCACTTCCACGCCGATAAAGTCCTGCTCAGGCGCGGCAGCAGCCATTTCCAGCAGGGAATGGCCCATGCCGAAGCCGATCTCCAGGGTGCGCGGCGCCGAGCGGCCAAACACCTGGTCGTAGTCCACCGGGCTGTCGGCCAGCGGCAGGATGTACAGTGGGCCGCCCTGGTCCAGGCCGCGTTGCTGGCCTTCGGTCATGCGCCCGGCGCGCATCACGAAGCTCTTGATGCGGCGGTGTGGGCGGGCGTCGCCGTCGGGGGTGATCGGCGTATCGTGCGATTCAGTCATCAGGGGCTCTTACTTGATCAGACCATCCAGCGGCGAAGAGGCGCTGGCATAGAGTTTCTTCGGCATGCGACCGGCCAGGTAGGCCAGGCGACCGGCGACGATGGCGTGCTTCATGGCTTCGGCCATCAGCACTGGCTGCTGGGCGTGGGCAATGGCCGAGTTCATCAGCACGGCCTCGCAACCCATTTCCATGGCGATGGTGGCGTCGGAAGCCGTGCCTACACCCGCATCGACCAGTACCGGCACCTTGGACTCCTCCAGGATGATCTGCAGGTTGTAGGGGTTGCAGATACCCAGGCCGGTACCAATCAGGCCAGCCAGTGGCATCACCGCGATGCAGCCGGCTTCGGCCAGTTGGCGAGCAATGATCGGGTCATCGCTGGTGTACACCATCACGTCGAAACCTTCCTTGACCAGCACTTCGGCGGCCTTGAGGGTTTCGATCACGTTGGGGAACAGGGTTTTCTGGTCGGCCAGCACTTCCAGCTTTACCAGCGTGCGGGATTCGTGCGATTTGCGGCCATCGAGCAGCTCGCGGGCCAGACGGCAAGTGCGTACCGCTTCCACCGCGTCAAAGCAGCCTGCCGTGTTCGGCAGGATGGTGTATTTGTCGGGCGACAGTACGTCGAGCAGGTTCGGCTCGCCCGCATTCTGGCCAAGGTTGGTGCGGCGCACGGCGACGGTGACGATTTCAGCACCCGAGGCTTCGGTGGCCAGGCGGGTTTCTTCCATGTCACGGTACTTGCCGGTGCCCACCAGCAGGCGCGACTGGAAAGTACGCCCGGCCAGGGTGAAGGGCTTGTCGCTACGAACGTTGCTCATCGTTGTTCCTCGGGAAAAGGTTGCAGGGCTAGCTTGTGAACCGCCGGGCTGCTGTCAGCCGCCACCAATGGCGTGGACCACTTCGACCTGGTCGCCGTCGTTCAGCAGCGTGCTGTCGTGCTGGCTGCGCGGCACGATATCCAGGTTCAGTTCCACTGCGACACGGCGCCCGGCAAGCTCCAGGCGCGTCAGCAGGGCTGCAACGCTTTCACCAGCAGGCAGTTCGTAAGGTTCACCGTTCAGTTGAATGCGCATGCGCACGGCCACCATTGTTCTTTGGGGCCCGCATTCTAGCGCCGAACCGCCCTGCAACCCAAGGGCGGTGCGCGCCATTAGTCGCGATTGTGGACCACCCGGTCAGCCCAGCCGCCAGGCTGCCAGGCCCAGGCACAACCAGCCGGCCAGGAAGCACAGGCCGCCAATCGGGGTGATGATGCCCAGCTTGCCCAGGCCGCTGAGGGTCAGCAGGTACAGGCTGCCGGAGAACAGCACGATCCCCAGGGCAAACAGGCCGCCAGCCCAGCCCACCAAGCGCCCGGGCAGGTGCACCGAGAGCACGGCAACGCCGAAGATCGCCAGGGCATGCACCAGCTGGTAGGTCACACCGGTATGGAAAATGGTCAGGTAGTCAGCCGTCAGACGGTTTTTCAGGCCGTGGGCGGCGAAGGCACCCAGGGCGACCCCGGTAAAGCCGAAAAAGGCGGCAAGCATCAGGAAGCTGCGAAGCATGGGACGACTCCTTGGATCGGGTCTGTATAATGGCCCCTTCCACCCGTACGGCCAAGCCATCGCCATGCTGCCAACCCTTCTTCGCCGCCTTTCCCGTGCCCTGCTCTGGTTCGCAGCCGGCAGCACCGTGCTGGTGCTGGTGTTCCGCTGGGTGCCACCGCCCGGTACGGCACTGATGGTCGAGCGCAAGGTGCAATCGTGGGTCAGTGGCGAGCCGATCGACCTGAAACGCGACTGGGAGCCGTGGGAGAACATCTCCGATGAGCTGAAGGTTGCCGTCATTGCGGGTGAGGACCAGAAGTTCGCCAACCATTGGGGGTTCGACATCCCGGCCATCCAGGCGGCACTGGCCTATAACGAGCGCGGCGGCAGCGTTCGCGGTGCCAGCACCCTCACCCAGCAAGTAGCCAAGAACCTGTTTCTGTGGTCCGGGCGCAGTTGGTTCCGCAAAGGGCTGGAGGCGTGGTTCACGGCCTTGATCGAGCTGTTCTGGTCGAAGGAGCGAATTCTCGAGGTCTATTTGAACAGCGCCGAATGGGGCAAGGGCGTGTTCGGCGCTCAGGCGGCGGCGCGCTATCACTTTGGCGTGGATGCCAGCCGGCTTAGCCGCCAGCAGGCGGCGCAACTGGCGGCCGTGCTGCCTAGCCCGATCAAGTGGAGTGCCAGCCGGCCAAGTGCCTATGTGGCCAGCCGGGCCGGGTGGATTCGCCGGCAGATGAGCCAGTTGGGTGGGCCTGGCTACCTGATGCAACTCGACACTTCGCGCAAACTTTGAGCCTTTTGGGGCTGCCGCGAAAGGGCCGCACAGCGGCCCCAAAACCTCACAGGCATGAAAAAGCCGCTGCCCCTCACGGCCAGCGGCTTTTCAATACAGCCAGGCTAGATCAGACCGCGATCAACGCCTTGACCTTGTTCATCGCATTCTTCTCCAGCTGGCGAATCCGCTCAGCCGACACGCTGTACTTGTCTGCCAGCTCATGCAGCGTGGCCTTCTCTTCCGCCAACCAGCGCTGGTAGAGAATATCGCGGCTGCGCTCGTCCAGCCCTTGCAGGGCTTCATGCAGGTTACTGGTCGAATTGTCGCTCCAGTCAGCATCCTCCAGTTGCACCGCCGGGTCGTACCGGTGGTCTTCCAGATAATGTGCAGGCGACTGGAAGGCGCTGTCGTCGTCAGCTTCCGCTGCCGGGTCGAACGCCATGTCCTGGCCACTCAAGCGGCTTTCCATCTCACGCACTTCACGCGGCTCTACACCAAGGCTTTCTGCCACGCGATGCACTTCGTCGTTGTTCAGCCAGGCCAGACGCTTTTTCTGGCTGCGCAGGTTGAAGAACAGTTTGCGCTGGGCCTTGGTGGTCGCCACCTTGACGATACGCCAGTTGCGCAGGATGAATTCGTGGATTTCTGCCTTGATCCAGTGCACGGCGAACGACACCAGGCGCACACCCATTTCCGGGTTGAAGCGCTTGACGGCTTTCATCAGGCCGACGTTGCCTTCCTGGATAAGGTCAGCCTGGGCCAGCCCGTAACCCGCATAGCTACGGGCAATGTGTACGACGAAACGCAGGTGGGCCATCACCATTTGACGAGCGGCCTCGACATCCTGCTCATAATAGAGACGCTCGCCCAGATCACGCTCCTGCTCGACCGTCAGCAGCGGGATGCTGTTGACCGTGTGCACATAGGCTTCCAGGTTTGCACCGGGTACCAAGGCATAGGCAGGTTGCAACGATGTGGTCATTCAAGAACCTCCGACTTACAAAACTCGCGCCTTGTGGGCGCTGCCAACATTGACCTGGAACGACGGTACAAGTTCCACAGTGAAGAAAATGTCAATGCTGGCACGTAAAAACTATCGCGGCGCCAGCTCGTTCAGGTGACGAGCGACTGCGATCCATGCACCGATATACCCCAACAACACTGCTCCGATCAAGAGGGACAGACCATCGGACGCCGGCACCCCCCCCAGGGCGAAATCACTGCCATACAGCCCGGAAAGCCCTACAACCGCCTCGTTCAGCCAGTTCAGGCCAAACGCCAGGATGCCCCACGCCAACAGGCCCGCACCCAGGCCATAGAGGGCACCCATGTACAGGAAAGGCCGGCGTACGTAGGCGTCGGTGCCGCCGACCAGCTTGATCACTTCGATCTCGATCCGGCGGTTTTCAATGTGTAGACGAATTGTGTTACCGATTACTAACAACAGGGCAGAAATCAGCATCACGGCCAAGCCGAAGACGAAACGGTCACCCAGCTTGAGAATGGCCGCCAGGCGCTCGACCCACACCAGGTCCAGCTGCGCCACTTCAACCCGTGGCAGCTCCGACAGACGCTGACGCAACGCTTCCAGGGCCGGTTTGTCGACCTCGGTCGGGGTCACAACCACCACGCCAGGCAACGGGTTGTCGGGCAGTTCACGCAGGGCCTCGCCCAGGCCGGACTGCTGCTGGAATTCCTCCAGCGCCTGCTCGCGGCTGACATATTGCGCGTCCGCCACGCCGGGCATGCCCTTGATCTCATCCCGCAGCGCCTCACCATCACGGCTGCCGGCATCCAGCTTGAGGAACAGCGAAATCTGCGCGGCGCGCTGCCACGAGCCGCCGAGCTGCTCGATGTTCTTCAGCAGCAACGACAGGCCCATGGGCATGCTCAGCGCCACCGCCATCACCAGGCAGGTGAAAAAGCTGCCGATCGGTTGCTTGCCCAAGCGGCGCAGGCTGTCGGCCATGCTGGCACGGTGGCTTTCCAGCCAGGCATGCAACAGCGTGCGGAAATCCGGGCCATCATCGTCTTCGCCGCGTTTTTTCTTCGCCGGTTGCGGGTCAGCGGGCTTTGGTGCAACCCGCTCGGAAACCTTCGGCGTACGTGTAGTGCTCATTGCCCGGCCTCCCCATCGCCGATCAAGCGGCCGCGTTGCAAGGTCAGCATGCGGTGGCGCATGCGCGCAATCAGTGCCAGGTCGTGGCTGGCGATCAATACCGTGGTACCCAGGCGGTTGATGTCCTCGAACACACCCATGATCTCTGCGGCCAGGCGCGGGTCGAGGTTACCGGTGGGTTCGTCGGCCAGCAGCAGGGCCGGCTGGTGGACGATGGCGCGGGCAATGCCTACCCGCTGCTGCTGCCCGGTGGACAGGTCGGCCGGGAACAGCTCGCCCTTGTCGGACAGTGATACACGCTCCAGGGCCGAATCCACGCGCTTGGCGATCTCCGCCTTGGACAGGCCGAGAATCTGCAGGGGCAAGGCGATGTTGTTGAACACCGTGCGGTCGAACAACAGCTGGTGGTTCTGAAACACCACGCCGATCTGCCGGCGCAGGAACGGGATTTGCGCATTGCTGATCTGGCCCAGGTCCTGCCCGGCCAGCATGAGCTTGCCGCTGGTCGGGCGCTCCATGGCCAGCAACAGGCGCAGCAAGGTGCTCTTGCCGGCGCCCGAGTGCCCCGTGACGAACAGGAACTCGCCCCGGCGCGCCCGGAAACTCAGCTCATGCAAACCCACATGACCATTGGGGTAGCGCTTGGCAACCTGTTCGAATCGGATCATGGTCAGTCTCGCTCGGCGAACAGAGCCTTGACGAACGGCTCGGCTTCGAAGGTACGCAGGTCGTCGATGCCTTCACCCACACCGATGAAGCGGATCGGAATGTTGAACTGCTTGGCCAGGGCGAAGATCACCCCGCCCTTGGCAGTGCCGTCCAGCTTGGTCAGGGCCAGGCCGGTCAGCTCAACGCTCTGGTTGAAGTACTTGGCCTGGCTGATGGCGTTCTGGCCAGTACCGGCGTCGAGCACCAGCAGCACCTCGTGCGGCGCATCGGCGTCGAGCTTGCCGATAACCCGGCGGACCTTCTTCAGCTCTTCCATCAAGTTGTCTTTGGTGTGCAGGCGGCCGGCGGTATCAGCGATCAGCACATCGGCGCCACGCGCCTTGGCGGCTTGAACGGCGTCGAAGATCACCGACGCGGAATCGGCGCCAGTATGCTGGGCGATTACCGGAATCTGGTTACGCTCGCCCCACACTTGCAACTGCTCGACCGCTGCGGCACGGAAGGTATCGCCAGCGGCCAGCATCACCTTCTTGCCTTCCAGCTGCAGCTTCTTGGCCAGCTTGCCGATGGTGGTGGTCTTGCCGGCGCCGTTCACGCCAACCACGAGGATGACGTAAGGCTTGTTTTGCGCCTGCACTTTCAACGGCTGCTCGACCGGGCGCAGCAGTGCGGCCAGCTCTTCCTGCAGCGACTTGTACAGGGCATCGGCGTCGGCCAGCTGCTTGCGCGCGACCTTCTGGGTCAGGTTCTGGACGATAGCCGAGGTTGCTTCCACGCCGACGTCAGCGGTCAGCAAACGGGTCTCGATCTCGTCGAGCAGGTCGTCGTCGATGACTTTCTTGCCCAGGAACAGGCTGGCCATGCCCTCGCCGATGCTGGCGCTGGTCTTCGACAGGCCCTGCTTCAGGCGGGCGAAGAAGCCGGGTTTGGCTTGCTCGACAACGGCTGGGGCAGCGACAGGGGCCGGTTCTGGCTCGACAGGTGCTGCTACCAGACGCTCGGGGATCGCTGGCGGGGCCTTTGGCTCCAGGTCGGGAACCAGAGCAACAGGCTCTTCGGCAACGGGCAGGACCAGGTTGCTGACAGGGGGCTCGACGGCTTGAATGACCGGTGCTGCTACGGGTGCAGAGGTTTCGACCTGCGGGGCGGCAGGCTCTGCAGTCGCGGGCACGCCCGCTCCCACAGGGGCCTGGGCCACCACAGGGGCAGGTGCCGGCTCGAATACCGGAGTCGCCACTGGCGCCGTTGCAGGCTCAGAGGCCAAGGCTGGCTCGGCAACCCGAGGGGCCTCCGCTACAGCTGCGGGGGCTGCTGCAACCACCGGCTCGACCGGAGCAGCTTCAGAGCGCTCGACGGCGGGCTGCGGCGCTACGGGTTCTGCAGCCTGGGGTTCGGGGGCTTGTGGCTGTTCGGCGACAGGTTGCTGCGGCTTCTTTCGAAACCAGCTGAACAGGCCTTTCTTTTCGCCAGCCTCGGCCGGCGCTTTTTTGTCGTCGTTGGAACCAAACATGGAGGACGGCTATCTCAGGGTAGCGATGAGCCAGCAATGGCACATCGGGAATTCTCTCTACGCAGAACAGACTATCTTGAAGCCCGCTGGTTCATGCGCAACGTTTTGTCTTAGTGTCCTGTGGGCCAGAACGGCGACAGGCATGGTCGCCAGGCAACCGGATCAGTATCCTAGCACCTCCTGGCCCGTCGACGCTAAACCCAGCGGGCCGCCGAACAGGTTAAACACCGTATGAATGCTCTAGCCCGCCGCGCCGCTGGCCTGTTGTTCGGCACGCTCTGCCTGCCGCTCGCGGCCCTCGCCGCCGATGTGCAACCCACCCACGAATTCATCCTCGACAATGGCCTGAAAGTGGTCGTGCGCGAAGACCACCGCGCCCCGGTGGTGGTCTCGCAGATCTGGTACAAGGTGGGTTCCAGCTACGAGACCCCGGGCCAGACCGGCTTGTCCCACGCGCTGGAACACATGATGTTCAAGGGCAGCGCCAAGGTCGGCCCCGGCGAAGCTTCGCGCATCCTGCGTGACCTGGGCGCCGACGAAAACGCCTTCACCAGCGACGACTACACCGCTTACTACCAGGTGCTGGCCCGCGACCGCCTGCCGGTAGCCCTGGAGCTGGAGGCTGACCGCCTGGCCAGTCTGCGCCTGCCCGCCGACGAGTTCAGCCGCGAAATCGAGGTCATCAAGGAAGAGCGCCGCCTGCGTACGGACGACCAGCCCAATCAAAAGGCGTTTGAGCTGTTCCGCGCCATGGCCTACCCAGCCAGCGGCTACCACACCCCGACCATCGGCTGGATGGCCGACCTTGAACGTATGAAGGTCGAGGAGCTGCGTCACTGGTACGAGTCCTGGTACGCGCCCAACAACGCGACGCTGGTGGTGGTCGGCGATGTTACCGCCGACGAGGTCAAGGGCCTGGCGCAGAAGTATTTCGGCAGCATTCCCAAGCGCGCCGTGCCACCGGCCAAACTGCCCCTGGAGCTGGCCGAACCTGGCCACCGCCAGTTGACCCTGCATGTACGCACCCAACTGCCCAGCCTGATCTACGGCTTCAACGTGCCCGGCCTGCCCACCGCCAAGGACCCGCGGACCGTGCACGCCCTGCGCCTGATCTCGGCCCTGCTCGATGGCGGCTACAGCGCCCGCATGCCGGCACGCCTGGAGCGTGGTCAGGAGCTGGTGGCCGGCGCTTCTTCCAGCTACAACGCCTTCACCCGCGGCGACAGCCTGTTCCTGATTTCGGCTACGCCGAACGTGCAAAAGCAGAAAACCCTCGCCGATGTCGAAAAAGGCATCTGGCAGTTGCTTGAAGAACTCAAGACCACCCCGCCCAGTGCCGAAGAGCTCGAACGCGTTCGCGCCCAGGTCATCGCCGGCCTGGTCTACGACCGCGACTCCATCAGCAGCCAGGCCACCACCATCGGCCAGCTGGAAACCGTCGGCCTGTCCTGGAAGCTGATCGACAGCGAGCTGGACGAGCTCAAGCGTGTCACCCCGCAGGACATCCAGAACGCCGCGCGCACCTATTTCACCCGCGAACGCCTGAGCGTTGCCCATGTACTGCCCGAGGAGTCCGCTCATGAGTGATTGCCGCGCACCACGCCCAACCCTGCTGGCCACCGGCATCCGCGCCCTGGCGCTGGCGACCGTGCTGGCCGCCCCGGCCATGGCCGACAACGCCGCCAAGGCCGACAACAGCGCCGCTCGCCCAGCCAACACCTTGCAGTCCTTGGCCGAGCTGGATGGCAAGGCACCCAGCCGGCGCCAGTTGAACATTCAGCACTGGAACACCGCCGAAGGCGCCCGTGTGCTGTTCGTAGAAGCCCGCGAACTGCCCATGTTCGACCTGCGCGTCACCTTCGCCGCCGGCAGCAGCCAGGACGGCGTTACGCCAGGCGTGGCCGCACTGACCAACGCCATGCTCAACGAGGGCGTGGCCGGCAAGGACGTGACCGCCATCGCCGAAGGCTTCGAAGGCCTGGGCGCGGACTTTGGCAACGGCTCCTACCGCGACATGGCCGTGGCCTCGCTGCGCAGCCTCAGCGCCAAGGACAAACGCGAACCGGCCCTCAAGCTGTTTACCGAGGTGGCGGGCAAGCCGACCTTCCCCGAGGACGCCCTCAAGCGCATCAAGAACCAGATGCTGGCCGGCTTCGAATACGAAAAGCAAAACCCCGGCAAGATCGCGGGCAAGGCGCTGTTCGGCAAGCTTTACGGCGATCACCCTTACGCCCACCCCAGCGACGGTACCGCCGAAAGCATCGACGGCATCACCCTGGCACAGCTGCGCGCCTTCCATGCCAAAGCCTATACCGGTGGCAACGCGGTCATCGCGCTGGTCGGCGACCTGAGCCGCGCGGAAGCCGAAGCCATTGCGGCCCAGGTATCTGCCGGCCTGCCGAAGGGCCCGGCACTGGCCGCGCCAGCCCAGCCCACTGACGCCAAGGCTGGCCTGACTCACATCGACTTCCCGTCCAAGCAAACCCACCTGATGCTGGCCGAACTGGGTATCGACCGCCAGGACCCGGACTGGCCAGCCCTGTCGCTGGGCAACCAGATCCTCGGCGGCGGTGCGTTCGGCACCCGCCTGATGAGCGAGGTACGTGAAAAGCGCGGCCTGACCTACGGCGTGTACTCGGTGTTCAGCCCGATGCAGGTGCGCGGCCCGTTCATGATCAACCTGCAAACCCGTGCCGAGCTGAGCGAAGGCACGCTGAAGCTGGTGCAGGACATTCTTGCCGACTACCTCAAACATGGCCCTACCCAGCAAGAGCTGGACGATGCCAAGCGTGAACTGGCCGGCAGCTTCCCGCTGTCCAATGCCAGCAACGCCAGCATCGTCGGGCAACTGGGTGCAATCGGCTTCTACAACCTGCCACTGACCTGGCTGGAGGACTTCATGCAGCAGTCCCAGGCCCTCACCGTCGAACAGGTCAAGGCGGCCATGAACAAACACCTGTCAGCCGATAAACTGGTGATCGTCACCGTTGGCCCGAAAGTGCCACAAAAACCGCTGCCAGCCCCCACTGACAAGCCCTCCGAGCAGCCGCTCGGAGTACCGGAGCACTAATGCCAAGATCCACCCCTCCCGCCCGCCCGCAATCGGGCCAAAGCAAGGGCCAGGGCCACCTGCGCATCATCGCCGGCGAGTGGCGCAGCCGTCGCCTGGCGGTACCGGAAGGCGAAGGCCTGCGGCCAACGCCCGACCGCGTGCGGGAAACCGTATTCAACTGGCTGGCCCCTTACATCGAAGGCGCCCGCGTGCTGGACGCCTTCACCGGGAGCGGCGCCCTGGTGCTCGAAGCCCTGTCGCGCGGAGCGGAAGACGCCGTGGCGCTGGACAGCAACCCGGCGGCCATCGCCAACCTGAAGAACAACCTCGAAATCCTGCGCTGCCCGCGTGGGCAGATCCTGCAAACCGATGCCCTGCGCTACCTGCAAGGCCCGGCCAAGCAGCAGTTCGATGTGGTGTTCCTCGACCCGCCGTTCCACCAGGACCTGCTGGCCAACACCTGCAACCTGCTGGAGCAGAACCAGTGGCTGCGCGAACAGGCGTGGGTCTACACCGAAAGCGAAGCCGCGCCTTCAACCTTGCAACTGCCAGGCAACTGGCGCCTGCACCGCGAGAAGAAAACCGGTCAAGTGCACTACGCGCTCTGGCAGCGGGACTAACCGTTTAACCCAAGGTTGGCTACTTAGTTACCCCCAGCCCGCCGACCACATGGCTGAAGCTGCTCCTTCGTTCTTGCAGGAGCACTTCAACCATGACCGAACACCCTTCCCCGCCCATACCGACCGGCGCGGTAAGTTCTTTCACGCTAACCAACGGCCTGCGCGTCTATCTGCGTACAGACCAGCGTGCGCCATTGGTCAGCGTGCAACTGTGGTATCACGTTGGCTCCAGTTACGAGCCCAAAGGCCACACCGGCCTGTCGCATGCCCTGGAGCATCTTTTGTTCGAGGGCAGCAGCAAGCTGGCTGCGGGCCAATATTCCACCCTCATGGCCCGCCTAGGCGGCGAGCCAAATGCGTTCACTCATTCCGATGCCACTGTTTTTCCTCTGACACTGCCCGCCAATCGTCTGGAAATCGCCTTGGAGGCAATGGCCGACGTCATGGCCAGCGCGACCCTAGCCGATGCTCCTTTTGCTCGTGAATTGGCGGTAGTCATGGCCGAGCGACGAGAGGAAGTCGATAACAACCCCTGGGCCTTGGCACTGGAGTATCACCTGATGCTTGCCTACGGCGACAGCGGCTATGGTACCCCTGTGATCGGCCATGACACCGACCTCAGCCACACGAGCCTGGCGGCTGCGCGCACTTGGTATCAGACCTGGTATCACCCCAACAACGCCACACTTGCAGTGGCCGGCGACATTACCCTGCCTCAGTTGCAGACGCTGGTCACACGGCATTTTGCAGCGATCCCCGCCCATCGCCTGCCCGCGCAGCAAATCCCCACAGCGCCAGCAGGGCTTGTTCGGCGCTTTCAAACCCTGCGATTGCAAGGCCTGTACAGCGGAGCGATCACCAGTTTCAATCTCCCAAGCCAATGTACCGCCACCTGTGACGCTCAGGCGTATGCCCTGCGGTTGCTGCCCGACATCCTTGCCCAAGGCCATGCCAGCACCCTGCAGCGCCGCATGGTGCTGGACAATCCCTTACTGTCGGGCCTCAGGGCCAGCTACGAGCCTTGGCAGCGAGGCGACAGCCTATTGACCCTCTATGCACTTTGTAGCCCACAAGTCCCCCCTGAAACCGCAGCAGAAAGGCTTACGCTCGAAATCGAAGCGTTCTGTCAGTCGGCGCCGGCCGCAGCAGACCTCCAACGCGCCAAAGCGCGCTTGATAGCGCGGCAGGTATACGAAAAGGATGACATCGCAAAACAGGCTCATGCCATTGGCATGCAGGCCGCCTGCGGCCTGGACCCGGTTGCACTGGGGGATGAATGCCAAACCATCGAAGCCGTGACAGCCGAGCAGGTCGGCGAAGTCGCCCATGAATTCCTGACCAAGGCCCGCACATCAATCACCCTCATGCATCACAAGGAAAGTGCCGATGAATAACCTGGACTCAGCTGCACAGCAGCCTGACGCAGCCGACGGCATTCCTCGCGGCTTGGCCTCAGCCCGAGGGCTTGACCTGGAACAGTTCGAAACCCTTCAAACGCCGGTGCAAACCTGGACAACCGAAGGCGGCACGAAGGTGAAGTTCGTCGCAGCCCACGGGCTACCGATCGTGGACATGATATTGCAGTTCAAGGCAGGCACGACCCAGGACACCGCCCAACACGGACTGGCAGCCCTGACGTTGTACATGCTCGATGAGGGCAGCCAGCATTTCACCGCGATCGAGCAGGCAGATCAGCTGGAACGCCTGGGCGCGATCATGGAAAAGCATATTCGCCTGGAGCACGCGACTCTGAGCCTGCGCAGCCTCAGCACGAAAACACTGCTTGATCCTGCATTGGGGCTCTTCATCGACCTTGTCGCACAGCCTGCGTTCACGCCTTCGGCGTTGGAAAAAACCAAGCGCCAGCTGATGCAGCACAACGCATCTCGCGAACGACACCCCTATCTCAGGGCGCGATGCGAAGCCTATCGACATCTGTTCCAAGGCCACCCCTATGGCAATCCACTCGGGAGCACCGATCAAGGCATCGAAGGCATTTCCTCTGCAGATTTGAGGCGTTTCCATCAGCGTGCTTACTGTGCCAGCAACCTCGAAATGGTGCTGATTGGAGACCTTTCGCCCGAGGCTGCCCAAGCCATTTCACAGCGCGTTAGCCAGGCATTGCCCCAAGGCTGGTCCGCAGCTGAACTGCCCGTCATACCACCGGCGACCAGCGCAACGATCAACATTGAGCAGGCTGGTGCCAGCACCGCCGTCCTGCTTGCGCTTCCCATGAATGTGCCAGCCAATGATCCTGAATACCCTGCCCTGGCACTGGCCAGCACCGTGCTGGGGGCGGGTATAGAGTCCCGCCTGATGCTGGAACTGCGCCAACGTCGCGGCTTGACCTATGGCATTCATGCCAAAGTGACGCCCATGAGTGCTGGCGGGCTGTTCACCATCGATTGGGAAATTGCACCGAAGCATGCGCAAAGCTCAGCTCAACTGGTTGATGCCTTGCTGCGTGACTTCATCGAGCAAGGGCCAACCCAGGCCGAGCTGCAACTGGCACGGATACAGCTGGCAGGGCAACTATTACGGGCCGTGGCGCAGAACAAGAACCTGGCGGACTTGCTGGCCGAGGTCACCTATCAACGCCAACCCGCGGACCATCTCGACACCTACGTCGAGCGCATCCGCGCGCTGACACCGGCCGATATCAGCGCCGTCATGCGGCGCAGGCTCGATCTGACGAAAAGAGTATTGGTCAGCGTCGGTCCATCGGCCAAGCAGCAACCTCTGCCAGATCTCGACCAATAGCGCAGGTACTGTGGCGCTTTTTCATGGCACTCTAGGCAGGCACATCACGAGTCGCCCAGTATGCCCAGCCAAAGCGCCACATTTCGCCCGGCCACCGGCCTTTCCAATCCCCACCTGCAAACCCTGTGGGGGCCCCTGTGGCGCAAGCTGCCTGAACTGCAGCGCAACCGCGAGCGGCTGTGGCTGGCCGACGGCGACTTCATCGACCTCGACTGGCATGGCCCCCATGAACCTCATGCACCACTGGTGCTTGTGCTGCATGGGCTGACCGGCTCGTCACATTCGCCCTATGTGAAAGGCTTGCAGCAAGCGCTGCAAGGGCGCGGTTGGGCCAGCGTGGCAGCGAACTGGCGCGGTTGCTCGGGCGAACCCAACCTGTTACCACGCAGCTACCACTCCGGCGCCAGTGAAGACCTGGCGGAAATTGTCAGCCACCTGCGCGCCCAACGCCCCTTGACGCCACTGTATGCAGTGGGCTACTCGCTGGGCGGCAATGTACTGTTGAAATACCTGGGCGAAAGCGGGGTTGCCAGCCAACTGGAAGCAGCGGTTGCCGTGTCGGTGCCCTTTCGTCTGGACCACTGTGCAGACCGTATCGGCCAGGGGTTTTCCAAGGTGTATCAGGCGCACTTCATGCGCGAAATGCTGGCGTATGTGCAGCTCAAACAGCGGCACTTCCACGAGCAGGGTCAGCACGATCGGCTGGCGGCGTTGGAGCGCCTGGGGCAACTGACCAACTTGCGCACATTCTGGGACTTCGACGGCAAAGTCACCGCACCACTCAACGGCTTTCGCGATGCGCACGACTACTATCGCCGCTCATCGAGCCACTTCTTCCTCGGCCAGAACCGCACGCCAACGCTGATCATCCATTCCAGCGATGACCCGTTCGTGTCCGGCCATAGCCTGCCAACGGCCCGTGAGCTGGCGCCACAAACCTGCTTCGAACTGCACAGCCGCGGTGGTCATGTGGGCTTTGTCGATGGCAGCCTGCGAAATCCGGGGTACTACCTGGAGCGGCGGATTCCGCAGTGGCTGGTGGACGGCCAATAGGGCGCTTACCGATTACTCGCCAGTGGCTACGCCATGCTCCGGATCATTGATCCACTCGCTCCAGGACCCGGCATACAGCTTGCCCAACGGGTACCCCGCCAGCGCCAGCGCAAACAGGTTGTGGCAAGCCGTCACCCCAGACCCACAATAAGACACGAGTTGCTCTGGCGCGCGCCCGGCCAGCTTTTCGGCAAAGCGCTGCTTGAGCTGCTCCGCCGGCAAAAAGCGCCCATCAGCCCCCAGGTTGTCGGTAAACGCTGCGCACTGGGCCCCGGGAATATGCCCCGCCACCGGATCGATCGGCTCCACTTCACCGCGAAAACGCGGCAAGGCACGCGCATCGATCAAGGTCAGGTCACTGCTACCCAGGCGCTTGCCCAGGTGGTCGGCATCGATCAGCAGCCTGGCGTCCGGCTCGCCCTTGAAGTTGCCTTCGCGTTTGGGCGGCGGGTCCAGGCTCAGCGGCAGGTGCGCGGCATGCCAGGCCTTCAGGCCACCGTCGAGAATCGCCACACCGCTGCGCTTGCCCAGCCAGACCAACAGCCACCAGGCACGGGCGGCAAAGGCACCGGGGCCGTCGTCGTACAGCACCACCTCACTGTCGTTGTCCAGGCCCCACTCACGCAGGCGCGCGACCAGCCGCTGCGCATCGGGCAATGGGTGGCGCCCGGTGCGCCCCTTGCTCACCGGCCCGCTGAGGTCGCGGTCAAGGTCGGCAAAATGCGCCCCAGCGATATGCCCTTGGGCATAGCTGCGTTGGCCGTAGTCCACATCCTCAAGGGCAAAGCGGCAGTCGAGAATCACCAGCTTGGGCGCGTCCAGGCGCTCGGCCAACTGCTGCGGGGTGATCAATTGCGCAAGGGGCATGACAATCTCCTGATCGATGGCACTTGGGCCCTGGGCTACAACTCCAGGGCCTGGTTGAACGGTACATGGAATTCCTGGCACAAGGCGTCCACGGCAGCGCGGGCGTTGTCGGTCACATAGCCGAGCTCCAGCACCAGCACCTGATAGACGCCGCGTTTGAAAGCTTCTTCACCCAAATGCGCGGAATGTTCACGCGTGGTGCTGAGAAAACGCACCCACGATGTCAGCACGATCCAGGCATTGATGGTCAGCGACTCGATCTGTGCCGGCGCCATGGCCAGAATGCCCGCCTCGACAAAGCCACGGTAGATCGCCTGGCCCTGGCGCAGGCAGCGCTCGGAAAAGCGCCGGTAACGGGCGGCCAGTTCGGCATCGCTGTCCAGCAGGTGCTCCAGGTCGCGGTGCAGGAAGCGGTAGTTCCACATGGCGGCCAGCAAGGCCTTGAGGTAGAAGCGCTTGTCCTCCACGGTGGCCGCGCGGCCTTGTGGCGGGCGCAGGAAGCTGTCCACCAGCTCTTCATACTGGCTGAACAACAGGGCGATGATCGCCTGCTTGTTGGGGAAGTGGTAATACAGGTTGCCGGGCGAGATTTCCATGTGCGCGGCAATGTGGTTGGTACTGACGCTGCGTTCGCCCTGCTGGTTGAACAGCTCCAGGCTGTTCTGCACGATGCGCTCTCGGGTCTTCATGCGCGGGGCCATGCTCAGCTCCCAGTCTGCGGGCCTTCTTCAAAGGGCCATCTTACGGCGTATTGCAGGTGGAATGCACCGTTCGAACACGTGGAAAAATTCGCACCATCGTGCAGATTAGAGTATAGGCTCTAGAGATTCCCTGCCCGGACTCGACACCGCCATGAACTCGCCCAGTGCCTTGCCCCCTGTGCAATCCGACCTCGACCTTGCAGCGTTGTTCGCAGCCCAGCGCCAGGCCTTTGCAGGTACCCCCCTGCCACCGGCCGCCCAGCGTCGGCAATGGCTGAAAAGCCTGCGTGAAGCCCTGTTGGCCAGCCAGGATGAACTGATCGAGGCCATCAGCGAGGACTTTACCGGACGCAGCGCCGACGAGACCTTGCTGGCCGAGTTGCTGCCCTCGGTACAGGGCCTGCGCCACGCCGAAAAACACCTGCAACGCTGGATGCGCGCCAGCCGGCGACGCGTTGGTCTGGCCTTCCAGCCAGCCAGCGCGCAGGTGCGATACCAACCGCTGGGGGTGGTCGGCATCATCGTGCCGTGGAACTACCCGCTGTTCCTCGCCATCGGCCCGCTGACTTGCGCGCTGGCTGCCGGTAACCGGGTCATGCTCAAGCTCAGCGAAGCCACACCCGCCAGTGGCCAGGTACTGAAGCGGCTGTTAGAGCGAGTGTTTCCCGCCGACCTGGTCAGCGTGGTACTCGGCGAGGTCGAGGTGGGCCAGGCCTTCGCCCGCCTGCCCTTCGACCACCTGCTGTTTACCGGCGCCACCAGCGTGGGCCGCCAGGTGATGCTGGCTGCGGCGCAGAACCTGACGCCGGTCACCCTGGAACTGGGCGGCAAGTCGCCCGCCATCGTGTCGGACGACGTGCCCCTGGACACTGCCGCCGAGCGCATCGCCTTCGGCAAAACCCTCAACGCCGGCCAGACCTGCGTCGCCCCCGACTATGTGCTGGTGCCGCGTGATCGGCTGGCGGCCTTCAGCGACGCCTACCAGCGCGCCGTTCAGCGCCTGTACCCGCGCATCGCCGACAACCCTGACTACACCGCCATCATCAACCCACGCCAGCTGCAGCGTTTACAGTACCTGCTGGATGATGCCCGCGAAAAAGGTGCGCAAGTGCTCGACCTGTACCCTGGCGAGCCCCGCCAAGGCCGACGCCTGCCGCCACACCTGCTGCTGGCCGTGAGTGACGACATGCAGGTGATGCAGGACGAAATCTTCGGCCCGCTGCTGCCGCTGGTGCCCTACGACAGCCTCGACCAGGCGCTGGCCTACATCAACCAACGCCCGCGCCCGCTGGCGCTTTACTACTTCGGGTATGACCGGGCCGGGCAGGAACACGTGCTGCGCCACACCCACTCTGGCGGCGTGTGCCTGAACGACACCCTGCTGCATGTGGCCCAGGACGACCTGCCCTTCGGCGGCATCGGCCCCTCGGGCATGGGCCACTACCATGGCCACGACGGTTTCCTGACCTTCAGCAAGGCCAAGGCCGTGCTGGCCAAGCAACGTTTCAACGCCGCGCGGCTGATCTACCCGCCTTATGGCAAAGCCTTGCAGCGCCTGGTCTACAAGCTGTTCATCCACTGAGGGGCAGCCTGTGCACCGTCGTGATCTGCTGCGTTTCAGCCTTGGCGCCAGCATCTTTCTGAGTGCAACCGGCCTGGTCGGCTGCACCGCGCAAACCAGCGCACAGGGTTACCAACTACTGCGCGACGACGACCTGCCACTGCTGCGTGCGCTGATCCCGGTGGTGCTGGCCGGCACGCAGGCCGCCGAGACGTGGGTACTGCACAGCCTCGACCACAAGCTGGCGGCCTTGTCGCCGGAAATGCTCAAGCTCACCCGGCAACTGTTCGACGTGCTCAGCCTGCCGCTTACCCGTGGCCCGTTGACCGGTGTCTGGGGCGCCTGGGAACAGGCCAGCCCCACCCAAGTCACAGCCTTCCTGCAACGTTGGCAGGACAGCTCAATGAACCTGCTACGCATGGGCCACGCTTCATTGCTGCAACTGCTGCAAATGGCCTGGTACGAACGCCCCGAGTCCTGGGCCGCCTGCGGTTACCCGGGCCCACCGAAAATCTGAAAACAACAAGAGCATCGCCAATGCCTGTAGCCGACCCGTTTCGCCAAGGCCTCGAACGCGGCTGGATCACCCATGACGCGTCACGCCTGGAGCACGACCTTTTGCTGGAGGCCGATATTGCCGTGATTGGCAGCGGTGCCGGCGGCGCCACCAGCGCACAAATGCTCAGCGCCGCCGGTTTCAAGGTGCTGTTGATCGAAGAAGGCCCGCTCAAGACCAGCAGCGACTTCCACCTGTTGGAAAACGAAGCCTATGCAACCCTGTATCAGGAGGGCCTGGGGCGCATGAGCAAGGATGGCGCCATCACCATCCTGCAAGGCCGCGCCGTAGGCGGCACCACGTTGGTGAACTGGACGTCGAGCTTTCGTACCCCGCCGCAGACGCTGGCGCACTGGGCCTCGGCCCACGGCGTGACGGGCCTGGGCGAAGATGACCTGCGCCCCTGGTTCGAGCGCATGGAGCAGGACCTGGGCATTACGCCATGGGCCATGCCACCCAATGCCAACAACGACGTACTGCGCCGAGGCTGCGAACAGTTGGGTTACCGCTGGGCGATTATCCCGCGCAACGTACGCGGCTGCTGGAACCTGGGCTACTGCGGCATGGGCTGCCCGGTGAATGCCAAGCAATCGATGTTGGTAACCCGTATTCCCGCCGCCCTCGACCACGGCGGCGAACTGCTGTACCTGGCCCGGGCCGAGCGCTTCACCCACAACGGTGAGCGCATCCAGGGCCTCACATGCCTGGCCCTGGATGCCCAAGGCGTACACCCCACCGGTAGGCAGGTCAGCATCCGTGCGCGCCATTACCTGCTTGCCGGCGGCGGCATCAACAGCCCGGCCCTGCTGCTGCGTTCCGACGCGCCTGACCCCCACGACCGCCTGGGCAAGCGCACCTTCCTGCACCTGGTGAACTTCAGCGCAGCGCGCTTCAAGGACCGCATCGACCCTTACTACGGCGCCCCGCAGTCCATCTACAGCGACCACTTCCAGTGGCAAGGCGGCACGGATGGCCCGGTCGGCTACAAACTTGAAGTGCCGCCGTTGCACCCGGCCCTGGCCAGCACCCTGCTGGGTGGGCACGGCCAAGAAAACGCCCAGCGTATGGCCGAGTTGCCGCACACCCATGCGATGTTGGCGCTGCTGCGTGATGGCTTCCACCCCGAGAGCCAGGGCGGTGCCGTGGAGCTGCGTGGCGATGGCTCACCGGTGCTCGATTACCCGGTCACCGACTACCTGCGCGACGGATTGCGTCGCGCCTACCGCAGCATGGCGCAGATCCAGTTTGCCGCCGGCGCTACCCAGGTCACCCCCGTGCACAGCGATGCCAACGCCACGTCCAGCCTGGAACAGGCCTTGGCCATGATCGACACGTTGCGCCTGGAACCCTTGCGCATACGCCTGGGCAGCGCCCATGTGATGGGGGGATGTGCGCTGGGCGAAGACCCGCGCCAAGCGGTGTGTGACAGCCTGGGCCGTCACCACCAGCTGGAAAACCTGTCCGTCCACGACGGTTCGCTGTTCCCCACCAGCATCGGCGCCAACCCGCAACTCTCGGTGTATGCCATCAGCGCCAGGCTCACCGAAGCACTTGTCGCCCGCCTGGCACGCAACGCATGACAACGAATACGCCCCCTGTCTATAGTGCCATCAGCCGGCCGCATGACTTGGCCGGGGCGCCGTCGCTGCGCTACCATCCGACTCCCCAACGCACTCCAGCCAGGATGACGCGATGAACCGAGTGTTGTACCCGGGTACTTTCGACCCCATTACCAAAGGCCATGGCGACCTGGTCGAACGCGCTTCGCGGCTGTTCGACCATGTGATCATCGCAGTGGCGGCCAGCCCGAAGAAAAACCCCCTGTTCCCGCTGGAACAACGGGTGGAGCTCGCCCGTGAGGTCACCAAGCACCTGCCCAATGTCGAAGTCATCGGCTTCTCTTCCCTGTTGGCGCATTTCGCCAAGGAACAGGGCGCCAACGTCTTCCTGCGTGGCCTGCGTGCCGTGTCCGACTTCGAATACGAGTTCCAGTTGGCGAACATGAACCGGCAACTGGCCCCCGATGTCGAGAGCCTGTTCCTCACGCCTTCTGAGCGTTATTCGTTCATTTCCTCGACGTTGGTCCGGGAAATCGCTGCGCTGGGTGGAGATATCAGCAAGTTCGTCCACCCGGTGGTGGCCGACGCGCTGACCGAACGCTTCAAGAAGTAACCCTGATCGCCTGATTGTCGCGCCCGCGTGCACTGCGGGCGCGAATGCGGCACAATTGTGCCCATTGCGTTGAACATGCCCGGGCGGTGAGCCCCGGCCGGAGTCCCCATGTCCCTGATCATCACCGACGATTGCATCAACTGCGACGTCTGCGAACCCGAGTGCCCGAACGAGGCTATCTCCCAAGGCGAAGAGATCTATGTGATCGACCCTAACCTGTGCACCCAGTGCGTGGGCCACTACGACGAGCCGCAGTGCCAGCAGGTCTGCCCGGTCGACTGCATCCCGCTGGATGAAGCCCACCCGGAAACCGAAGAGCAACTGATGGCCAAGTACCGCCGCATTACCGGCAAGGACTGATCGCCGCCTGGCAAGGGCCTCGCCCTTGCCTTAGCGCTGGCAACGCGGGCAGTACACGCTCGCCCGCTGCCCCAGCTTCACCTCGCGCAACTCCGTGCCACACACCTTGCACGGCTGCCCGCCGCGACCATAGACGAACAATTCCTGCTGGAAGTACCCCGGCTGCCCATCGCCCCCGATAAAGTCGCGCAGGGTGGTGCCCCCTTGCTCGATTGCCGCCGCCAGCACACGCTTGATCTCGATCGCCAGCTTCAGGTAGCGCGCCCGGGAAATCCCGCCCGCCTCCCGGCGTGGGTCAATCCCTGCAGCAAACAGTGCCTCAGTGGCATAGATGTTGCCCACCCCCACCACCACTGCGTTGTCCATGATGAAGGGCTTGACCGCCATCGACCGCCCGCGCGACAGCTGGAACAGGCGTTCGCCGTCGAACAGGTCGGTCAACGGCTCTGGCCCCAGGCGCAGCAGCAATTCGTGGTTCAGCGGGTCCAGGCTCCACAGCATGGCCCCAAAGCGGCGCGGGTCGGTGTAACGCAGCATCAGCCCCGACTCCAGCTCGATATCGACATGTTCATGCTTGGCCGCCGGCAAACCCAGCTCAACCAGCCGCAGGTTACCCGACATGCCAAGGTGGCTTATCAACGTGCCGACTTCGGCATTGATCAACAGGTACTTGGCACGCCGCTCGACGCTGACAATGCGCTGCCCCGACAGGCGTACGTCCAGGTCTTCCGGAACGGGCCAGCGCAGGCGCCGGTCGCGTACCACCACACGGCTGACGCGTTGGCCTTCCAGGTGCGGCGCAATACCGCGCCGGGTGGTTTCTACTTCGGGTAATTCCGGCATGTGTCAGTGCCCGCCCAGCTCGCGAATGTTCTGCTTGAGGTTTTCGAAATCGTATTCCGACAAGCCAATGTAATCGAGCACCAGCGGGCCCACCACATTCCATTCATGGTCCACCGCCTGGTTGCCCAGCACCCGGTAGGACGCGCAAATGTGCTCGGCCATCTTCAACACCGCCAACAGGTTTTTCAGCTGGCTCTGGGTATTGCGCGAACTCTCGTCGCGGAACACCGCCAGGGCATTGTGGTGGTTGGCGATGGCTGCACTGAGGTGCTCGGGCAGGCGCCACGACTTGGCGGTGAAATAGCCGACCACCGAATGGTTGGTGTTGAACGTATGGTTTTCAGTATCGACCACGCGCGTTTCTTCGCCGGCCTTGGCGTACGCCTCCTCCAGCACCTCCATGTAATTGGGGAAGCGCTTGAGCATCAACGGCACGCCGCAGTCATGGAACAGGCCCAGTGTGTACGCCTCGTCCGCTGCCTGGATACCGGTGCGCTTGGCCAGGGTCAGGCAGGTGTTCGCCACGTCCTGAGCGGTATCCCAGAAGCGGTTGAGGGTAACGATGGTCTCATCGCTCATCTCCCCCTTGATCGACTGGGCGTTGATCAGGTTGATGATCGAACGGCTGCCCAGCAGGTTCACCGCGCGCTGGATCGAGCCGATCTTGTTGGACAGGCCGAAGTGCGGCGAGTTAACCAGTTTGAGCAAGGCCCCGGAGAGGCCCGGGTCCTGTGAAATCAGCTTGGCGATGGTTTCCAGGTCCGGGTCAGGCATGTACTGCTCGAACTGCAGATCGACCATGATCTGCGGTTGCGGCGGGATGGTGATGCCTTGCAAGGCTTGCTGGATCTGTTCGGCGCTGAGTTCTTGGGACATACGTGCACACTCGTTTAGGACGGGGGATTCTAACCCAGTTGAGTGCGCAAGCGCTTTGTCGCGCCTCGAACAGAAGTGCGGGCCAACAGGTTATACTCCCGCTCTTTTTTCCCGGAGCGACGTCATGTCCCTGCCCAGCCTTCGCCTCAAAGCCAATGCCGACCGCCGTCTGCGCGCCGGCCACCTGTGGGTCTACAGCAACGAAGTCGACGTCAGCGCGACCCCGCTGCAAGGCTTCCAGGCCGGCCAGCAGGCTGTTCTCGAGGCAGCCAACGGCAAGCCTCTGGGCATCGTTGCACTCAGCCCGAACAACCTGATCTGCGCCCGCTTGCTGTCGCGCGACATCAAGCTGCCGCTGGACAAGTCGCTGCTGGTTCACCGCCTCAACGTCGCCCTGTCGCTGCGTGAGCGCCTGTTCGACAAGCCGTGCTACCGCCTGGTCTATGGCGACTCCGACCTGCTGCCGGGCCTGGTGGTCGACCGCTTCTTCGACATCCTCGTGGTGCAGTTGGCCTCGGCCACCATGGAAGCCCACAAGGACGACGTGATCGCCGCCCTGGTTCAGGTGCTCAAGCCCAGCGGCATCCTGTTCAAGAACGACTCCGCCGCACGTGACGCCGAAGGCTTGCAGCGCTATGTCGAAACCGTCTACGGCGAAGTACCGGACTGGGTGCCGCTGGAAGAGAACGGCGTCAAGTTCGAAGCCCCGGTGCGTGAAGGCCAGAAGACCGGCTGGTTCTACGACCACCGCATGAACCGTGCGCGCCTGGCCCCCTATGTAAAAGGCAAGCGTGTACTCGACCTGTTCAGCTACATCGGTGGCTGGGGCGTGCAAGCGGGTGCCTTCGGCGCCAGCGAAGTGTTCTGTGTCGATGCTTCTGGCTTTGCCCTGGATGGTGTGGAGCGCAACGCGGCACTCAACGGCATCAGCGAGAAACTGACCTGCATCGAAGGCGACGTGTTCGAGGCCTTGCGCGAACTGAAGGCCGCCGAAGAGCGCTTCGACGTGATCATTGCCGACCCACCCGCCTTCATCAAGCGCAAGAAAGACCTGAAGAACGGTGAAGCCGCCTACCGCCGCCTGAACGAGCAGGCCATGCGCATGCTGAGCAAGGACGGCATCCTGGTCAGCGCCTCGTGCTCGATGCACCTGCCCGAGGACGACCTGCACAACATCCTGCTGACCAGCGCCCGCCACCTGGACCGCAACATGCAGTTGCTCGAGCGCGGCGGCCAAGGCCCGGACCACCCGGTGCACCCGGCCATCGCCGAGACCCGTTACATCAAGAGCATCACCTGCCGGTTGCTGCCAAACAGCTGATTGCTGTCGGTCGGGGGCCTTGCGCCCCCGGCCCGCTTCAAATATCCAGAACGTGCGTCGCAATCCCGAAGTACACCAATACCCCCGCTGCATCGGCAATCGATGTAATCAGTGGCCCGCTGGCTGTCGCTGGGTCCAGCCGCAAGCGGCTCAGCAGAAATGGCAGGCTCATGCCGATCAGGCTTCCAACCAGTACGATGATCACCATGCTGCTGGCTACGATCAGGGCAATTTGCGGCCCGCCGCGCAGTACCCCCAAGGACGCCACGGCAACAGCCATGGTGCATCCCAGAGCCAATGCAACCCCGAACTCCCGCCCCAACATGCGCCACCAGTCACGCATGGCCACTTCACCCGTCGCCAGGCCTCGTACCATCAGCGTTGCAGACTGAGCACCAGCATTACCGCCGCTGTCCACCAGCAATGGCAGGAAGAATACCAAGGCGATATGGGCGGCGATGGTTTCCTCGAAAGCGGCGATACCCGCCCCAGAAAACAGGTTGCCAAACACCAGCAAAACCAGCCATAGCACGCGCTTTCGGTAGAGCAAACCAAGGGTCGCATCGCGCAAGTTACCGACATGGTTGGTGATTGAAGCGCCCTTGTGAAAGTCCTCTGTCGCTTCGCGCCGTTGGGCCTCCAGGGCTGCATGGGCGTTCGACTGAAGGGTGTTTTTATCGATTTGATGTTGCATGAAGTTCTCCAGGCGCCGACGCAGGCGCCTGCAGACTTCAGCCTCGCGGACTCAAGCCTTCGGCAGCCCTGGCGGCGGCGCGCTCAGTGCCAGATAGCAGGTTCATGTGGAACCGGTAACTGGGAAGGTCCATTGAGGGTTATCTCGTTAAACCGCACATGCGGCGGCCGGATGATAGTTAGTCGAGGTGCGCAAGTCAGCCCGTTGGGGGATGTTTCGGAAGCGTCCTACAGGTACCGGCTGTACGGGCAAATTCACCGACCAGGCACATCTTCATTCCCTCGCCGCGCCAGCGGTGTAGAATCGGCCTATTCATCGCCAGTCATCCCCGGCGGGTTTATGAGCTCTGGCCAAGCACGCGGCGATCCCGCGCGGTCTTCGGCCTCATCCGTGCCAGTGGCAACCGGCCTGCGGCGCAAAGGACAAGAGAAGCTCACTCCCCTTTTTGTGACCTGATTAAGCCGCCAGGAGTGTTTCATGCCTGATTATCGTTCCAAGACGTCCACCCAAGGCCGCAACATGGCCGGCGCCCGTGCCCTGTGGCGCGCCACCGGGATGAAGGACGAAGACTTCAAGAAACCGATCATCGCCATCGCCAACTCGTTCACCCAGTTCGTCCCGGGCCACGTGCACCTGAAGGACCTGGGCCAACTGGTTGCCCGCGAAATCGAGCGCGCCGGTGGCGTGGCCAAGGAATTCAACACCATCGCGGTCGATGACGGCATCGCCATGGGGCACGACGGCATGCTGTACTCGCTGCCAAGCCGCGAGATCATCGCCGACGCCGTGGAATACATGGTCAACGCCCACTGCGCCGACGCCATTGTGTGCATCTCCAACTGCGACAAGATCACCCCCGGCATGCTGATGGCCGCCCTGCGCCTGAACATCCCGGTGATCTTCGTTTCCGGCGGCCCGATGGAAGCCGGCAAGACCAAGCTGGCCAGCCACGGCCTGGACCTGGTCGACGCCATGGTCATCGCAGCCGATTCCTCGGCTTCGGACGAAAAAGTCGCCGAGTACGAGCGTAGCGCCTGCCCGACCTGCGGTTCGTGCTCCGGCATGTTCACCGCCAACTCGATGAACTGCCTGACCGAAGCCCTGGGCCTCGCCCTGCCGGGCAACGGCTCGACTCTGGCCACTCACTCCGACCGCGAGCAGCTGTTCCTCACCGCCGGCCGCACCATCGTGGAGCTGTGCAAGCGCTACTACGGCGAGAACGATGAGTCGGTGCTGCCGCGCAGCATCGCCAACTTCAAGGCTTTCGAAAACGCCATGATGCTCGACATCGCCATGGGTGGCTCGACCAACACCATCCTGCACCTGCTGGCTGCCGCCCAGGAAGGCGAGGTGGCGTTCGACCTGCGCGACATCGACCGCCTGTCGCGCAAAGTGCCACAGCTGTGCAAAGTGGCGCCGAACATCCAGAAGTACCACATGGAAGACGTACACCGCGCCGGCGGCATCTTCAGCATCCTCGGTTCGCTGGCCCGTGGCGGCCTGCTGCACACCGACCTGCCGACCGTGCACAGCCGCAGCATGGAAGAAGCCATCGCCAAATGGGACATCACCCAGACCGATGACGAAGCCGTGCACACCTTCTTCAAGGCAGGCCCTGCCGGCATCCCGACCCAGACCGCGTTCAGCCAGTCGACCCGTTGGGAAACCCTGGATGACGACCGCGAAAACGGCTGCATCCGCAGCTTCGAGCACGCTTATTCGCAAGAAGGCGGCCTGGCCGTGCTGTACGGCAACATCGCACTCGACGGTTGCGTGGTGAAAACCGCCGGTGTCGACGAGTCGATCCACGTGTTCGAAGGCACCGCGAAAATCTTCGAAAGCCAGGACAGCGCCGTACGCGGCATCCTCGCTGACGAAGTGAAGGCCGGCGACATCGTGATCATCCGCTACGAAGGCCCGAAAGGCGGCCCGGGCATGCAGGAAATGCTGTACCCGACCTCGTACCTGAAGTCCAAAGGCCTGGGCAAGGCTTGCGCCCTGCTCACCGACGGCCGCTTCTCGGGCGGCACTTCGGGCCTGTCGATCGGCCACGCCTCGCCTGAGGCTGCTGCTGGTGGCGCCATCGGCCTGGTGCGCGATGGCGACAAGGTATTGATCGACATCCCTAACCGTTCGATCAACCTGCTGGTCAGCGATGAAGAGCTGGCTGAGCGTCGTGTAGAGCAGGACAAGAAGGGCTGGAAGCCTGCCGAAGTACGCCCACGCAAGGTGACCACTGCGCTGAAGGCCTACGCCCTGCTGGCGACCAGTGCCGACAAGGGTGCTGTGCGCAACAAGGCTATGTTGGAAGGCCTGTAAGAAGCGTCTGAAAACACCAACCGGCGCCCCGTGCGCCGGTTTTTTTTGCTTTTCCGCTCCCATACTGCCTAAAAAGCAGCCTTAGGGGGCAATGGCAGCCATGAGTTGGAAAAGCCTGCTGTACAGCGTGACCATAGGGTACGCATGCCTGGTACCCACCTCTACCCAAGGTCAGGAGCGTGCAATGACCGGAGCCATCAGTTTCAGGGGCTCGGTACATGTACCTGGTTGTCGCCATGCCTGGGATGCCGAACAAGGGCGCTTGGTGCTTACCGATTGCCCCAGCGCCTTTCTTCCATCAGACGCACCCCCTGTCCATTTGCAAGCCAAGAACATTTTCTCTGGCGAGTACACCACGGTCATTCATCAAGAGACCCTGGCCGGTCACACGTTCGCCATTCACGACCGCTACGGCAAACGTGTTTCCAGCGGCAGTTATCGAATCACGGTACACGTACCATGAGCCTACTGGATCTGCTCCGGCGTCACGATCACCCAGTTCTTGTCCGCCGTCACCGACAGCCCTTCCTTGGCCTGCGCCGCCGCATTCTTGGCAATCATCCCGTTAAGCTGGTCCATGTACTTGGCCTTGCGGTTTATCCACAGGTGAATACCGCCCTTGCCTACATCCACCCCATGAAACTGCATGTAACCGTCACTGGTCGGCGTGTCGCCCCCCACCAGCACCGGCTTCTTCCACTCATCGATATAGGTCAGGATCGCCGCCTGCTTGCCCGCCATCCAGGTGGCGGGGGTCCACAGGTACGGGGTCAGTTCCAGCCCTTCGTTGGCCTTGGCGTCATAGTGCCCGGCGCTGATCTGCTTGCGTGCCGTGGTCAGCTGGCCATTGGTGCGGTCTTTCAGCAGCAGGCTCACACCAATCACGTTCTGCGGCTTCACGTTGTACCCGTACTTGGGGTCTGACGCGACCATGCGCACCAGCTCTTCCGAAGCCGCCGAAATCACGTACACCTCGATGCCGTTCTCCATCAGCTTGTTGTACAGCTCGGCCTGGCCTTTGAAGACCTTGGGCGGCTGTACCTCGATGGCCTTGACCTGGTCCCCGTCGTAATAGGTGCTGGGGATCGGCTTGGTGGAGGCCATCAGCTCATCCACCTGCACTTTCAGCTCCTTCAGGGTAAAGCCCGAGAACACCTGGGCCACCCACGGATAGCAGACCATGTCGTCAACTTCGCACAACCGGTAGTAGTAGCTGAACAGGCTTTCCTTGTGCTCGGCGGTGTCCTTGAACGGCATCAGCTTCAACGACGGGTCGAGCTTGTCGCGGCTCAGCAGCCCCTTGTTTTCCATGAATGGCAGCAGGGCTTCTTCAAGGTCATAGCGGTAACTGGTGTTGTCCATGTCGAACACCGCGTAATTACCTTTGTTGGCATTCGCGGCAATCATGCTGTCGAGCTGTTTGGCTGCTTCTGCAGGCCAATGCTTGAGCTCGGTGGCGAAGGTTTCGATACTGAACAGCAGGGACAGGCCGAGGGCCACGGCTTTAGGGGCGCGCTTCATGTACGAATCTCCTGAAATGACCCGGAAACGCTAGTGCAACATTCCCCGTCAACGGCCCTCGATAACGACCTTCATGCAGCTGCAAACGCCGTGTTCATTGCAATCTACGACACGCCGTTATTCCATAAACGACTATGCACATTCCATTTGGATATAAATTCGTTTGTTTTCAGCCTGTTAGCATTTCCGTTCGCAATCGCTCACAGAGGCGATGCTTCCTTTGCTTTTTTTCGCTGGAGCTTCAATGAACCTGCCGCTGTCCCTTAACCTGCTGGCGTTCCTGGCCCTGTTGCTGGGCCTGGCACAAACCCGCCGTACCGACTGGAGCCTGGCCAAGAAGGTGCTGCTGGGCCTGGTGCTGGGTGTGCTCTTCGGCCTGGCCCTGCACACGATCTACGGCGCGGGCCACCCGGTGCTCAAGGCCACCATCGCCTGGCTCGACCTGGTCGGCAACGGCTATGTCGGCCTGTTGCAGATGATCGTCATGCCGCTGATCTTCGCCTCGATTCTCAGCGCCGTGGCACGCCTGCACAATGCCTCTTCGCTGGGCCGCATCAGCGTGCTGAGCATCGGCACCCTGCTGCTGACCACCGCCATTGCCGCGCTGATCGGCATCGTGCTGACCAACCTGTTCGGCCTCAGCGCCGAAGGCCTGGTGGCCGGCGCCCAGGAAAGCGCACGCATGCAGGTTATCCACAGCGACTATGCCGGCAAGGTCGCCGACCTCAACATCCCGCAGCTGCTGCTCTCGTTCATCCCCAGCAACCCGGTGGGTGACCTGGCGCGGGCCAAGCCGACTTCGATCATCAGCGTGGTGATCTTTGCCGTGTTCATCGGCTTGGCGGCCTTGCAGCTGATCAAGGACGATGCCGAGAAAGGCGAACGTGCCCTGTCGGCCATCGACACCCTGCAAGCCTGGGTGATGCGCCTGGTGCGCGTGGTGATGAAACTGACCCCGTATGGCGTGCTGGCGTTGATGACCAAGGTAGTGGCCAGCTCGAACATGGAAGACATCCTCAAGCTGGGCAGCTTCGTGGTGGTGTCGTACCTGGGCCTGGCGCTGATGTTCGTGGTGCACGGTATCATCCTCGCCGCCACTGGCGTGAGCCCGCTGCGCTTCTTCCGCAAGGTGTGGCCGGTGCTGACCTTCGCCTTCACCAGCCGCTCCAGCGCCGCCAGCATTCCGCTGAACATCGAGGCGCAAACCCGCCGCCTGGGCGTGCCGCAGTCGATTGCCAGCTTCAGCGCATCATTCGGCACCACCATTGGCCAGAACGGCTGTGCCGGCCTTTACCCCGCCATGCTGGCGGTGATGGTTGCACCGGCAGTGGGCATCGATACCTTCGACCCGCTGTGGATCGCCACCCTGGTGGCCATCGTCACGTTGAGCTCGGCAGGGGTTGCCGGTGTAGGCGGTGGTGCCACCTTTGCCGCGCTGATCGTGCTGCCGGCCATGGGCTTGCCGGTGGAGCTGGTGGCATTGCTGATTTCGGTGGAGCCGCTGATCGACATGGGGCGCACGGCGTTGAACGTGAACGGTTCGATGACGGCGGGCGTGGTCACCAGCCAACTGCTGAAAGAGACTGACAAAGCTGTGCTAGCGGGCGATGAGCATGCCGAATTGAGCCATACTTGACGCGTCACCCAGGGCTGCTATGCAGCCCCGGCAATCTCAAACCCTGTCCCAGACCTCGAAGTGATAGGCAGGCTTACCTTCTTCAGCCTGCGCCTCACTCGACGCCAGCTTCCACTGCCCCTCATCAAACGCCGGGAACCACGCGTCCCCTTCCGGTGCCATTTCCACCCGCGTCAGGTACATCCGGCTGACCAGCCCTTGCTCCAGCGCCTGCCCATACAGCTGCGCCCCGCCAATCAGCATCAGCTCATCAACGCCTTGCTCACGCGCCCACTGCTCGGCCCGCACCAGCGCCCCCTCAAGGGAAGCGAACACCTCGGCGCCTGCCAGCTCAAGCCCCGGCTGGCGGCTGACGACGATGTTCAACCGCCCGGGCAGTGGCCGCCCCAGCGAGTCCCAGGTCTTGCGCCCCATGATGATCGGCTTGCCCAGGGTGGTGGCCTTGAAGTATTTGAAATCCCCCGGCAAATGCCAGGGCATGGAGTTGTCGATGCCGATCACGCGGTTTTCAGCGTATGCCGCGATCAGGCTGAGGGGGAGTGATGTATTCATGCCAGCGAGGATAGCACCGGGCGTGTGGGTTATGCTTCTGCCCTGACCTGTGCAATGGAAGACCTTGTGACTGCACCCACTTCACTGGACAAGCGCTGGCTCACCGAAGCGGTACGCCTGCGTGAAGAACATGCCGGCCCTCTGGAAGACCAGGAGGCCAACCGCCGCGCCCGCCAACTGGGCGGCGACCTGGCGGCCCGGATCGAAACCCGTGCGCTGTGCCTGGCCGAACGCGACGGCATGACTGTCGCCTTGCACCACTGGAAGCAGGGGGCGCGCCTGGCGCTGCTGGCCTTGTTGCTGCTGGCCGTGCTCAGCGGCGCCGGCATGGCACTGGCCGCCCTGGGCGATGGGCAACGGCCGGTCAACGTATTCTGGGCCTTGGGCAGCCTGCTCGGGCTGAACCTGCTAATGCTGCTGGGCTGGGCCGTCGGCCTTGCCATCAGTGGCGAGCACGGCGCGGGGCTGGGCCGCCTGTGGCTATGGCTTAGCGAACGCTTTGCCCGCGATGCCAAAGCCGCGCACTTGGCACCTGCGCTGCTAGTGCTGCTGCAACGCCAGCGGCTCAACCGCTGGTTGCTCGGCCTGCTGGTACACGGCCTGTGGCTGCTGGCGATGCTCACCGCGCTGGGCATGCTGCTGGCCTTGCTGGCGACCCGGCGCTATGGCTTCGTCTGGGAAACCACGCTGCTTGCCGCCGACCCGTTCATCCACCTGACCCAGGCCCTGGGCGCCCTGCCCTCGTTGCTGGGCTTTGCCATACCCGACGAGGCCATGATCCGCGCCAGCGGCGACACCTTGCCCGCGCTGGACCTGGCCCGCCAGGCCTGGGCCAGCTGGCTGCTCGGCGTAGTGCTGGTGTATGGCCTGCTGCCGCGCTTGTTGCTGGCCGCGTTATGCCTGTGGCGCTGGCGCCAGGGCCGCGAGCGCCTGACGCTGGACCTTAGCCTGCCCGGCTACGCGCACCTGCGAGATGCGCTGATGCCCCGCAGCGAGCGCATCGGCGTGCAGGACGCGGCCCCCGAGGCCTTGCCACAGTTTGCCGCCGGCCAGCTGGAAAGCGGCAGCAGCGGTGCCCTGCTGGTCGGCCTGGAACTGGACGACCAGCGCCCTTGGCCGCCCGCCCTGCCCAAAAACGTGATCGATGCCGGTGTGCTCGATAGCCGCGAATCGCGCAACCGCCTGCTTGAACAACTTGGCCGCTTCCCGCCCGCACGCCTGGCCATCGCCTGCGACCCACGGCGTTCACCCGATCGCGGCAGCCTGGCACTGCTCGCCGAACTGGCGCGCAATGCCGGTGCGACCCGAATCTGGCTACTACAGGCCGCGCCTGGTCAGGCCCTCGATGCCCAGCGCCTGGGTGACTGGCACGAAGCCCTCGACCGCCTTGGCCTGGCGCATGCCGACACCTCGCCATTGACCTGGCTGGAGCATGGCCATGACTGAGCCGCTGAAACTGGCCGTGGTCGGCCACACCAACGTCGGCAAGACCTCGCTGCTGCGCACCCTCACCCGTGACGTCGGCTTTGGCGAAGTCTCCCACCGCCCCAGCACCACCCGCCATGTGGAAGGTGCGCGCTTGTCGGTGGACGGCGAACCCTTGCTGGAGCTGTACGACACACCGGGCCTGGAAGATGCCATCGCCTTGCTCGACTACCTCGAACGCCTGGAGCGCCCGGGCGAGCGCCTGGACGGCCCGGCCCGCCTGGAGCGCTTTCTTCAGGGCAGCGAAGCACGCCAGCGTTTCGAGCAGGAGGCCAAGGTGCTGCGCCAGCTGCTGGCCAGCAATGCCGGCCTGTACGTGATCGATGCGCGTGAGCCGGTGTTGGCCAAATACCGCGACGAGCTGGAAGTGCTGGCCAGCTGCGGCAAGCCGTTGCTGCCGGTGCTCAACTTCGTCGCCAGCCACCAGCACCGCGAGCCGCAATGGCGTGAAGCCCTTGCGCGGCTTGGGCTTCACGCGTTGGTGCGGTTCGACAGCGTGGCCCCGCCCGAGGATGGCGAGCGGCGTTTGTACGAGAGCCTGGCCCTGTTGCTGGAAGACGCTCGCCCTGCCCTGCAGCGGCTGATCGACGACCAGCAGGCACAGCGCCTGGCGCGCCAGCACAGCGGCAAGCGCCTGATCGCCGAGCTGCTGCTGGACTGCGCCGCCTGCCGGCGCAGTGTCGAGGCTGAGCCGGCGGCCGAAGCCAGGGCCATCGAAGCGCTACGCCGGGACATACGTCAGCGGGAGCAGCGCTGCGTCGAGGCACTGCTCAAACTGTATGCCTTCCGCCGCGAAGACGCCCATGCCAGCGACCTGCCATTGCTGGATGGCCGGTGGGGTGACGACCTGTTCAACCCCGAAACCCTGAAGCTGCTGGGCGTACGCCTGGGCAGCGGTGTGGCAGCCGGGGCGGCCGCCGGTGCCGGGGTTGATTTGCTGGTTGGCGGCCTTACCCTCGGTGCAGCGGCCTTGGCAGGTGCAATTGCCGGTGGTGCGCTGCAGACGGCACGCAACTATGGTTCGCGGTTGATGAGCAAGCTAAAGGGCAAACGCGAGTTGACCGTGGACGACACGGTATTGCGCTTGCTGGCCTTGCGTCAGCAGCAGTTGATGGTTGCGCTGGACAACCGCGGGCATGCGGCGCAGGACAGCATCAGGCTGGGTGAGCTGGATGAAAAGGCCTGGCGTGAAGGCAAGTTGCCAGAGGCGCTGGTCAAGGCGCGGGCACATCCGCAGTGGTCGACGCTCAATCCAGGGTCGAAGCTGAATCAGGCTGAGCGGCAGGAACAGCTAGAGGCGTTGGTTTCTCAGTTTTGAGTAAACAGGCCTGGCCTCTTCGCGGGTAACCCGCGAAGAGGCCAGAGCTGCAAAGCGAAAGGTTACTGCTGGGCCACCTTCTCCGACTTACCGTCATAGCGCTTGCGCCATTCAGCCAGAATCTGGTCGCGGTTCTGCGAGGCCCAGGCAAAGTCGTTCTTGATCAGGCGCTGTTCATAGTCCGCTGGCAACTCGGTCTGCGGCTTGGCAATGCCCGGCGCCGCCAGCACGGCGAAGTTCTCCTTGTACAACTCCATGGCTGCGGGGCTTGCCGAAAAATCGGCCAGACGCTTGGCCGCGTCCGCCTTGGGCGAGCCCTTGATCACCGCAGTCGCCTCGATCTCCCAACCCAGGCCTTCCTTCGGCAGCACGATGTCCAGCGGCGCGCCCTGGCGCTTGAGCTGCACGGCCGGGTATTCGAACGAGATACCGATCGGGAACTCGCCCGCCGCCGCCAGCTTGCATGGCTTGGAGCCGGAGTGAACGTACTGCCCGATGTTCTGGTGCAGCGCATCCATGTAGGCCCAGCCCTGCGGCTCACCGAAGGTCTGCAACCAGGCGCTGACATCAAGGAAACCCGTGCCAGACGAGGCCGGGTTAGGCATCACGATCTTGCCCTTGTACTCCGGCTTGGTCAGGTCTTGCCAGCTCACCGGTTTGCTCAGGCCCTGCTTCTCGGCCTCGATGGTGTTGAAGCAGATGGTCGCGGCCCACACGTCCATGCCCACCCAGGCCGGTGGATTTGCGGCATCGCGGTAGTTGGCGGCGATCTTGCCCAGGTCTTTCGGCGCGTAGGCTTCCAGCATGCCGTTCTGGTCGAGAATGGCCAGGCTGGACGCCGCCAGGCCCCACACGGCGTCAGCTTGCGGGCGGTCCTTCTCGGCCAGCAGCTTGGCGGTGATGATGCCGGTGGAGTCGCGTACCCACTTGATCTCGATGTCCGGGTTGGCCTTTTCGAAGGCCTGCTTGTAGCTCTTCAGCTGTTCGGCTTCCAGGGCGGTGTAGACCGTCAGCTGGGTACCGGCGGCCAAGGCCTGCAGGCTGAACACGGCAGAAACGGCAGCGGCAAGTGCAAGGTGCTTGTACATGGGTAGGTTCCTTACAGGTCAGACGGTCGCGGCGCGTTGGCGCCAGGCTTGGGAGCGGCGCAGCAGGCCGCGTGAGGCTGCGGCCAGCAGCAGTGAAGCGCCGGCACTGGTCAGCAGAATCAGGGTGGACATGGCAGCAGCACCGCCCACGTTGCCGGCGTCGTCCATGTTCAGCACGGCAACGGCGGCCAGAATGGTGTCGGGGCTGTACAGGAAGATCGCCGCCGACACGGTGGTCATGGCCGAGACGAACAGGTAGCGGATGATGTCCAGCAGTGCCGGCAGGCAGATCGGCACAGTCACCCGCAGGAAGTGCTTGTACAACGGTGCCTTCAGCGACAGCGCGGCGGCCTCGAACTCGCCGTCGAGCTGGCGCAGTGCCGTGGTTGCGGTCATCTGCGCGGTGGTCAGGTAGTGAGCAATGGTGCACACCACCAGCAGCCCCATGCCGCCATACAACACATGCAGCGGGTTGCCGTTCAGGTTGAAGAAGAAGACGTAGCCCAGGCCCAGTACCAGGCCTGGCACGGCCATGGGAATGAAACTGAGCAGGCGCAGCATCTGGTTAAGCAGGCGCTGGCCCTGGCTTTTCTCCATCAGGTAGGCACCGGTGAAGATCACGATGCTGCCGATCAACGCGGTACCAAAGGCCATGGTCACGCTGTTGCGATAAGCCAGCCAGCCGCCACCGGCGGTGTCTTCGAACATGTAATGGCGCAGCGACAACGACAGGTTGTACGGCCAGAAGGTGACCAGCGAGGAATACACCGCCATGCCGATCACCAGCAGCAACGCCGCGCACACCAGCAACACGATGGCCAGGAAGCAGGCATCTCGGCTGCGCGATGGCTTGGGCTCGAACACCTGGGCACGACCGCTCATGGCTTCGCCCTGGCGCCGACGCAGCCAGGCATCGACCGTGAAGCTGAACAGCGCCGGCAGCAGCAGGACCATGCCGATCAACGCGCCACGGCCGAACCGTTGCTGGCCCACCACCGCCTTGTAGGCCTCCAGTGCCAGTACCTGATAGTCACCACCGACCACGACCGGTACACCGAAGTCGGTGATGGTCAGGGTGAACACAAGGCAGAACGCCGCGAATACCGCTTGCCGCGTGGCTGGCCAGGTGATGCTGGTAAATGCCCGGCACGGGCCGGCGCCCATGCTGGAGGCCGCATCGAACAGCCGGGCATCGGCCAACGACAGCGCCGACAGCAGGATCATCAGCGCATGCGGGAAGGTGTAGATCGCCTCGCCCAGCACGATGCCCCAGAAACCGTAGATGTTGTCGCTGAGCAACCCGCGCAGCAGCCCCTGGTTACCGAACAGGTAGACCAGCGCGATGGCCGGCAGCATCGACGGCGCCAGCAGCGGCAGCAGGGAAATCCCCCGCCATACGCCCTTGGCCGGGATCCGCGTGCGTTGCAGCGCATAGGCGAACAGGTACGCCAGCGGCACCACGATGGCCGCCACGGTGAAAGCCACCGACAGGCTGTTGCCCAGCAACCAATGGAAATTGTCGCTGGCGAACAGTTCGCGGGCTGCCAGCAGGCCGCCACCCTGGCCCGCGTCAGCGCTGAAGCCACGCCAGAAGATCGCCAGCAGTGGCATCAGCACGGCCAGCACCAGAAGGATCAGCAGCAGGCTCTTGCCGCCGACGACGAACAACCGGTCACCCAGGGCGATGCCAGCTCGCGGCATGGGGTTGGCCTGGGTCAGCGGCAGGGACATTGGCGCGGCCATCTCAGGCAAACACCTGCAGGCTCTGCGGCGGCAGGGCCACCCAAATGTACTGCGAGCCCAGGCGCGGCATGGCTTCTGGGGCCAGTTCAGCCAGCAGGGCATGGCCAGGCAGGGCTTTGAGTTCGAAGCTCATGCGGCAGCGGTTACCCAGGAACGTAATCTCGCGGACCATGGCCGGGAACAGGTTTTCCTCGTGCACCACCGGGTTGACCGTGATTGCCTCCGGGCGGCAGAACAACCGGCCGCTGCTGGCCTGGGCCGAGCCCGGCGCCAGACGCATGCTCATGGCGCCGACCTGGGCATGGCTGTCACCGTTGCGCTGGAAAGGCAGCCAGTTGCCCTGGCCAACGAACTCGGCGACGAACGGTGTGGCCGGCTGGTCGTAGATTTCCTGTGGGGTGGCGTACTGCTCAACCTGGCCGTTGTTCATCACCGCAATACGGTCCGCCATCAGCATGGCCTCGTCTTGATTGTGAGTGACCATCAAGGTGGTAATGCCCAGCTGGCGTTGCAGCTGGCGCAGTTCGGTGCACAGGTGCTCGCGCACCCGTGCGTCCAGCGCCGACATGGGCTCATCGAGCAGCAACAGGGAGGGTGACGGCGCCAGCGCACGGGCCAGGGCCACACGTTGCTGCTGGCCACCGGAGAGCTGGCCGGGGTATTTCTTCTCGCTGCCAGAAAGGCCTACCAGTTCAAGCATTTCAGCCACCCGCTGGCGGGCCTGCTCGCGGCCACTGCCGGCCAGGCCGTAGGCAATGTTGGCCTCGACGGTGAGGTTGGGGAACAGCGCGTAGGACTGGAACAGGATGCCGTAGTCACGGGCCTGGGGCGGCAGCTCGGAGATATCGCGTTCACCGATGTACAACGTGCCACGGTCCTGGCGCTCCAGGCCGGCAATGCAGCGCAGCAGCGTGGTCTTGCCACAGCCGGACGGGCCGAGCAGGCACACCAGCTCGCCGGCGGCGATGTCCAGCGAGACATCGTTGAGCGCCGTAAAGGCACCGAAGCGCTTGTGAATGTTGCGCACTTTCATCTGTGCGCCGGGGGTGGCGTGGTTCATGGCAGGGCCTCATCGAAGAGATGGGGGCCATGCTAGGCAGGCTGTGCGAAGGTTCTGTGGCTTTAAGGCAAAAGCAAGTGATAGTGGTATTGGCAGATTTTGTATTGCCCAAACAAATCTAGAAGTGTGAGCCCGCCACTTCCTGCGCCACCCCAAGGAAGGCAGCCGGCAACCGCGCCTGGCGCCGCTCCTTCAGGCAATACAAATACTCATGCATCACCGGCGCATCTTCCAGCGCCAGCACCCGCAATTCAGGGTTATGCGGCACCTCATGCCGGGCAATCACGCTGATACCGATATTGCGCAGCACCGCTTCGCGGATCGACTCGCGGCTGCCGATTTCCAGCAAAGCCCCGGCCTTCACCCCGGCCTCCTGCAGCATCTGCTCGGTCAGCTTGCGCGTGGTCGAGCCCTTCTCGCGCATCAACAGGCAGTGCCCGGCCACAACGTCGATCGACACCGCCTGCCGCTGGGCCAACGGGTGGTTGCGATGCACCGCCACCACCAGCGGATCAGTCCCCAGCACCCGCCGCACCAGCCGGGCATCTTCCACCAGCTGTGACGAAGCGGCGATGTCCACCCGGTAGTCTTCAAGCATTTCCAGCACCTGCTGCGAGTTGCCAATTTCCACCGCCACTTCCACCTGCGGCAAGCGCTCGCGATAGATCTTCACCAAGTCGAGAATGTAGTAAGGCGCCGTGGCGGCAATACGCAGGCTGCCCTGGGCCTGGCCACTGTTGCGCAGCTCAAACTCGATATCGGCCTCTTGCTGCAGCAGCGCCTTGACCATCGGCAGCAGGCGCACGCCCTCTTCACTCAACACCAGGCGCCGCCCGCCACGGTAGAACAGCTCGACCGCGTACTGGCTTTCCAGGTTGCGGATCTGCGTGGTCACCGTGGGCTGGCTGAGCCCGAGCTTTTTCGCCGCCAAAGTGATGCTGCCCAAGCGGGCCACCATGTAGAAGGCTTTCAGCTCCGAACTCAGCATGCACGTCCTCTATTTGCGCAGCAGGCGCAAGCCGTTGAACACCACCAGCAGGCTCACGCCCATGTCGGCGAACACCGCCATCCACATGGTGGCCATGCCGGCAAAGGTGATCGCCAGGAATACTGCCTTGATGCCCAACGCCAGAACGATGTTCTGCATGAGGATCGCCGCACTTTGGCGCGACAGCCTGACGAAGGCCGGGATTTTGCGCAAGTCATCGTCCATCAGCGCTACATCGGCAGTCTCGATGGCGGTGTCGGTGCCAGCCGCCGCCATGGCAAAGCCGATTTCGGCACGGGCCAGGGCCGGGGCGTCGTTGATACCGTCACCCACCATGCCCACCCGATGGCCTTGGGCGTACAGGGCTTCGATGGTTTTCAGCTTGTCGCCCGGCAGCAGGTTGCCCTCAGCACGGTCGATACCCACCACGGCGGCGATGGCCTGCGCGGTATGCGGATTGTCGCCGGTCAGCATTACAGTCTTGATACCCAGCTCATGCAGTTCCGCGATGGCCTGGCGGCTGCTGTCCTTGACCGTATCGGCCACCGCGAACAGCGCCAGCGGGCCAGAGCGGTCGAGCAGTAAAACCACTGTCTTGCCCTGGCGCTCCAGCGCATCCAGCTGGGCTTCCAGCGCAGGCGAGCACAGCCCCAGTTCCTCGACCAGGCGGTGGTTGCCCAAGTGGTAGATCTCACCGGCAATGGTGCCACGCACGCCGCGACCGGCCAGGGCAGCGAAGTCATCCACCTCGCTCAAGGCCAGGTCTTGCTCCTTGCCGAACTGGGCAATTGCGCGGGAGACCGGGTGGTCTGAACGCTCACCCAGGCTGGCTGCCAGGGCTTGTGCGCGGCCTTCGAACAGCGGCTCCAGCACCTTGGCGTCGGTTTGCACCGGTTTGCCGTGGGTAATGGTGCCGGTCTTGTCCAGGGCCAGGAAGTCCAGGTGGCGACCGCCCTCCAGGTAAACACCGCCCTTGATCAGGATGCCTTTGCGCGCCGCAGCGGCCAGGCCGCTGACGATGGTCACCGGGGTCGAGATCACCAGGGCGCACGGGCACGCGACCACCAGCAGCACCAGGGCGCGGTAGATCCAGTCGAACCACGCACCGGCCATGAACAGCGGCGGAATCACCGCCACGGCCAAGGCGATGGCAAACACCACCGGGGTGTAGATGCGCGAGAAGCGGTCGACGAAGCGTTGGGTCGGCGCCCGCGCGCCTTGCGCTTCCTCGACGGCCTTGATGATCCGCGCCAGGGTCGATTGCCCGGCAACAGCGGTAACACGAAACTCCAGCGCCCCTGCCTGGTTGATGGTGCCGGCGAACAGCTTGTCGCCCACTGCCTTCTCTACAGGCAGGCTTTCGCCGGTGATCGGCGCCTGATCGACGCTGGATTGGCCGCTGATCACTTCACCATCCAGGCCGATACGTTCGCCGGGGCGCACCCGCACCAAGGCGCCGATGGCCACTTCACGCACCTCTACCTCGCGCCACTGGCCGTCGACCTGCTGCACCGTGGCCATGTCCGGGGTCAGCTGCATCAGCCCGCCGATGGCATTGCGTGCGCGGTCCAACGAGCGCGCTTCGATCAGCTCGGCGACGGTGAACAACACCATCACCATGGCCGCTTCCGGCCACTGGCCGATCAGCACCGCGCCAGTCACGGCAATGCTCATCAGCGCATTGATGTTGAGGTTGCGGTTCTTCAGGGCAATCCAGCCCTTCTTGTAGGTACCCAGGCCACAGCCGAGGATCGCTGCCAGCGCCAGCGCCGCCACCACCCACTCCGGGGCCAGCGCGGCAAAGTGCACGATTTCGGCGGCAATCGCGGCAATACCGGACAGCGCTAGCGGCCACCAGCGGGTCTTGGCCACTTGTGGTGCACTGGCGGTGCCATCGTCTTCGGCGCCAAGCGGCTCGGCTTTCATGCCCAAGCTGTCGATGGCCTGCTCGATTTCAGCAGTGCCACCCAGGGTGTGGCGCACGCCAAGCACACGGTTGATCAGGTTGAATTCCAGCTGCTCGATCCCGGCCAGCTTGCCCAGCTTGTCCTGGATCAGGGTCTGCTCGGTAGGGCAGTCCATGGCCTCGATGCGGAAACGGCTGAACTGGGCGTGGCTGCTGGCCTTTTCGCTCAGCTGGACCAAGGCTGGCGCAGCAGCGCTGCCACAGCAGCTGTGGGCGTGGTGATCGTGTTTGTGTTCGTGGCTGACAGGCTGGTTCATGGGGTTATCCTTAAATTGAGCCTGTTGCCAATGGAACACCCTGTAGCCACTATAGGGTCAAGCCATTTGCTGGAGATTTCGTGATGAAGATCGGAGAGCTGGCCAAAGCCACCGACTGCGCCGTGGAAACCATACGCTACTACGAGCGTGAACAGCTGCTGCCGGAGCCGGCGCGCAGCGACGGCAACTACCGGCTGTACACCCAGGCCCACGTCGAGCGGCTCACCTTCATCCGCAACTGCCGCACCCTGGACATGACCCTGGATGAAATCCGCAGCCTGCTACGCCTGCGCGACAGCCCCGATGATTCGTGCGGCAGCGTCAATGCGCTGATCGACGAGCATATCGAGCATGTGCAGGCACGGATCGATGGCTTGGTGGCGTTGCAGGAACAGCTGGTGGAGCTGCGGCGGCGCTGCAATGCGCAAGGGGCGGAATGCGCGATCTTGCAGCAACTGGAGACGAACGGGGCAGTATCGGTGCCGGAAACCGAGCATTCGCATGTGGGGCGAAGTCACGGGCATTAAGCCGAAAGCATTCGCGGGCACGCCCGCGAATAGGCCAGTTCAGGTAATGGAGATCTGTCAGACCGCCATCGGCGCCGTCATCGGCGCATGGTGCTCATACCCTTCCAGCCAGAAGTCACTCGGCTCAATCTTCTCCAGCCACTCCGGCTCATACTTGCCGGTCTCGGCAAACGCCGGCACGCGATCACTGATCACCAGCTTCGGCGCCTCCAGCGGCTCGCGCTTGAGCTGCTCATTCAGCATGTCCAGGTGGTTTTCATACACATGGGCATCGCCAATGAAGTAGGTGAACCAACGCGGGGTATACCCGGTCAGGCGGCCGAACAGCGACAGCAGCGCCGCGCCTTCGGTGAGGTTGAACGGCGTGCCCAGGCCCAGGTCGTTGGAGCGGATGTAAAGGGTCAGGGAGATTTCCTTGGTCTCTACATTCGGGTGGAACTGGTACAGCAGGTGGCACGGCGGCAGGGCCATTTCGTCCAGCTGCGCGCAGTTCCAGCCGTGGAACAGAATACGGCGGCTGCCCGGGTCGTTGGCGATGGTGTCCAGGCACTGGCGCACCTGGTCGATGGCCTTGTACAGGATGACGAACGCGACGCCGCCCTCTTCGTCCTGAGCGATGCGACGGAAGCCTGCCTTTTCGGCCATTTCGATGGCCGCCGGGTTGCTCAGCGGGATGCGCTTGTAGCCCGGCCACTGGCGCCATTGCACGCCGTAGATTTCGCCCAGGTCGTCATGGCCCTGGCGGAACGGGTTCGCCAGCCACTGGGCGTTCTCGTTGGCGTTCTGGTCCCAGACCTTGCAGCCCAGCTCGCGGAATTCACCGGCGTTCTTCACGCCACGCAGAAAGCCGACCATTTCGCCGATCGCCGACTTGAACGCCAGCTTGCGCGTGGTGATGGCCGGGAAGCCCTTCTGCAGGTCGAAGCGCAGCATGGCGCCCGGCAGGCTGATGGTACGGATGCCGGTGCGATTGCCTTGCAACGTACCGTTCTCGATGACTTCACGGACCAGATCTAGATACTGTTTCATGACTTTCCTGTAACAAGAACGGCAGGGGGATCACCCCTGCCGTGAAAATCATACGGCTGGTTTTGCCGTAGGTTTGCGGTTGTAGGCCAGCCAGATCAAGAAGATGCCGCCGACAATCATCGGCACGCAAAGCAACTGACCCATGGTCAACCAGCCGAAGGCAATGTAGCCAAGCTGGGCATCAGGCACTCGCACAAACTCCACGATAAAGCGGAAAATGCCGTAGAACAGCGCGAACATGCCGGAAACGGCCATGGTCGGGCGCGGCTTGCGAGAGTACAACCAGAGAATCACGAATAATGCCACACCTTCCAGGGCAAACTGGTACAGCTGCGACGGATGACGGGGCAACTGGGCCGGGTCGCTGAACGGCGGGAAAACCATCGCCCACGGCACGTCGGTCGCCTTGCCCCACAGTTCGGCGTTGATGAAGTTACCGATACGCCCGGCGCCCAGGCCGATCGGCACCAGTGGGGCGACGAAATCCATCAGTTCGAAGAACGACTTGTTGTTGCGCTTGCCGAACCACAAGGCCGCCAGCATCACGCCAATGAAGCCGCCGTGGAACGACATGCCGCCCTTCCACACCTCGAAGATCAGCGTCGGGTTGGCCAGGTACTGGTGCAGGTCATAGAACAGCACATAGCCCAACCGCCCACCGACGATCACCCCCATCGAAAGCCAGAACACCAGGTCGGACAGTTTCTCCCGCGACCAGGTAGGGTCGAAGCGGTTCAGCCGACGCGAGGCCAACAGCCAGGCGCCGCCGATGCCGATCAGGTACATCAGGCCGTACCAGTGGATTTTCAGCGGCCCGAGGGCCACGGCCACGGGGTCTATCTGCGGGTAAGGCAGCATGGAACTTCCTCTCGATTCAAATCAAAAAGCTGAGGCCGACACAGAACAGCAGTGCTGCGAACAGGCGTTTCAACAAACGGGGCGACAGCTTGTGCGCCAGGCGCGCGCCGAAGCGGGCGAAAAACATGCTGGTCACGGCAATGCCGACCAGCGCCGGCAGGTACACGTAGCCCAGGCTATGGGGTGGCAGGTGCTCTTCGTGCCAGCCCAGCAGCATGAAACTCAGGGCACTGGCCACGGCAATCGGCAGGCCACAGGCCGAGGACGTGGCCACTGCCTGCTGCATGGGCAGGCTGCGCCAGGTCAGGAACGGCACGGTCAGCGAACCGCCGCCAATGCCGAAAATGGCCGAGGCCCAGCCAATCACCCCGCCCGCGCCGATCAACGCGGGTTTGCCGGGGATGCCACGGCTGGCCCTGGGCTTGAGGTCCAGGGCCATCTGCGCGGCGATGACCAGGGCGAACACGCCGATGATCTTCTGCAGCAGCGGGCCCTGGATCAGCGAGGCCGTCTTGGCTCCGATGCCGGCGCCAATGAGGATGCCGAGGGTCATCCAGGCGAAGATCGGCCATTGCACGGCCCCTTTGCGCTGGTGTTCGAGCACGGCGTTGATCGAGGTAAAGACGATGGTGGCCAGCGACGTGCCGACGGCCAGGTGGGTCAGCACCGAGGCATCGAAGCCCTGCAAGGTGAAGCTGAACACCAGCACCGGCACGATGATGATGCCGCCGCCCACGCCAAACAGCCCGGCCAGCACACCGGCACAAGCGCCCAACAGCAGATAGAGCACGAATTCCATTCGGCTTCCCCAGCAAAACAATCCGGCATGGTAACGGAAGCCGGGCTCAGGGCTCTAGTGAACTCTGTGACAGGATGGATCCGCCCCGCCGCTGTGGGTACAGTGGCATAAAACACAGAGGCCCAACCGATGTGCCTGATCGTATTCGCCTGGCGGCCGGGGCATGCCCTGCCGCTGATCGTCGCGGCCAACCGCGACGAGTTCTATGCCCGCCCCACCCAGGCCCTGGCGGCCTGGGAGGACGCCCCCGGCGTGCATGCCGGCCGCGACCTGGAGGCCGGTGGCACTTGGCTGGGCGTGGGGCCGCAGGGGCGCTTTGCCGCGTTGACCAATATCCGTGACCCGGGTCAGGCGGTGGGGCCGCGCTCACGGGGCGAGCTGGTGGCGGCATATCTGAAAGGTGAGTTGGGGGTCGAGGCTTACCTGGACCAGGTGGCCAGCCACAGTGGGCAGTATTCGGGGTTCAACCTGCTGGTGGGTGATGGGCAGCATCTGGGTTACCTGCATGCGCGAGATGCCACGCCGCGCCTGCTGGAGGCGGGGGTTTACGGGCTTTCCAACGCCGGGCTGGACACACCTTGGCCGAAGTTGGTGAAGGCGCGCAGTGGGCTGGAAGGGTTGCTGGAAACGCCGGAACCGCAGCGGTTGCTGGCGTTGCTGGCAGATAACGAGCCTGCGGCGGATGGTGATCTACCTGAGACTGGCGTTGGGGTGGCGACCGAGAAACTACTGTCGAGTGTGTTTATTGCCAGCCAGAACTACGGGACGCGGGCGAGTACGGTGCTGATTGTGGATGATCATGGCAGAAGGCAGCTGATTGAGCGCAGTTTCGGGCCCTTTGGTGGACACCTCGGGGAAGTTGAGTTCGCGGTTTGAGGGCCATGGGGCTGTTGCGCCGCGAAAGGGCCGCAAAGCGGCCCAAACAAATCAAAGGGTTTTATTGGCCCCAGGCCCAATCATCCGCGCCAACCCAAGGTTCTTCAGCGCCAACTGCAGCGAACTGTGGATAACCTGCGGGTTGTCATGGCTCAAGGCTTCAGCCAACAGCTCCTTGGCCTTACCCAGGTTCACCTGGCGCAGCATCCACTTCACTTTCGGCAAGTTGGTGGCGTTCATCGACAAACTGTCGAAACCCATGGCCATCAACAGGATCGCCGCTGCCGGGTCACCGGCCATCTCACCGCAGATGCTCACCGGCTTGCCTTCGCCATGGGCGTCGCGCACTACCGTGTTCAACGCTTGTAGCACCGCCGGGTGCAGGTAGTCGTAAAGGTCGGCAACCCGTGGGTTGTTGCGGTCCACCGCCAGCAGGTACTGGGTCAGGTCGTTGGAACCCACCGACAGGAAGTCCACCTGCCGCGCCAGTTCCTTGGTCTGATACACCGCCGCTGGAATTTCCACCATCACGCCCACTGGCGGCATTGGCACGTCGGTGCCTTCGTCACGCACCTCACCCCAGGCGCGGTGTATCAGGTGCAGGGCTTCTTCCAACTCGTGGATGCCGGAAATCATCGGCAGCAGGATGCGCAGGTTGTTCAGGCCCTCGCTGGCCTTGAGCATGGCGCGGGTCTGCACCAGGAAGATTTCCGGGTGGTCGAGGGTGACGCGGATGCCACGCCACCCGAGGAAGGGGTTTTCTTCCTTGATCGGGAAGTACGAGAGCGACTTGTCACCGCCGATGTCCAGGGTGCGCATGGTCACCGGCAGCGGGTGGAACGCCGCCAGCTGCTCGCGGTAGATGGCCAGCTGCTCCTTCTCGCTGGGGAAGCGCTGGTTGATCATGAACGGCACTTCGGTGCGGTACAAACCAACCCCTTCGGCGCCACGCTGCTGGGCGCGGGCCACGTCGGCCAGCAAGCCGGTGTTGACCCACAGCGGCATGCGGTGGCCGTCCGGGGTGACGCAGGGCAGTTCGCGCAGGGCGTCCAGGCCCTGGGCCAGCTGGCGTTCTTCCTCGACCACATCGCTGTACTGCTTACGCAGCACTTCGCTCGGGTTGGTAAAGACTTCACCCTTGTAGCCATCGACGATCAGCTCGATGCCGTCGACCTTGGAATACGGCAGGTCGACCAGGCCCATCACCGTGGGGATGCCCATGGCGCGAGCCAGGATAGCAACGTGCGAGTTGCCCGAGCCCAGCACCGAGACCAGGCCAGCCAGCTTGCCTTCCGGCACTTCGCCAAGCATGGCCGGGGTCAGCTCTTCACTGACCAGGATGGTGTTGTCGGCGTACACCAGCGACTGCGAACGGGCTTCCTGCAGGTAGGCCAGCAGGCGCCGGCCCAAGTCTTTGACGTCGGAAGCGCGCTCGCGCAGGTAGTCATCGTCCATCAGCTCGAAGCGGTTGACGTGCTCACCCACCACCTGGCGCAGGGCACCCTGGGCCCACTGGCCGGTCTTGATGACTTCGGTCACCTCACCGCCCAAAGCCGCGTCTTCGAGCATCATCAGGTATACGTCGAACAACGCGCGCTCTTCCGGGCGCAGCTGGGTGGCCAGCTTGGCCGACAGCTTGCGCATGTCGTCGCGCACGCCTTCAAGAGCGTTCTGGAACAGCTTGAGTTCGGCATCGATGTCATCGACGGTCTTGTCCGGCACCACTTCCAGGTCGGCGGGTGGCAGCATCACCACCGCGCGGCCCACGGCGGCACCAGGCGAGCCTGGCACACCGACGAAGCGGGCTTCCTGGATGCCCTTGCCCTGGCGGCCCAGGCCACGGATCGAACCGGTGGCCTCGGCGTGGGCGATAACCCCGGCAAGCTGGGCACTCATGGTGACCAGGAAGGCTTCTTCGCCCTCGTCGAACTGGCGCCGCTCCTTCTGCTGGATGACCAACACCCCGACCACGCGGCGGTGGTGGATGATCGGCGCACCGAGGAAGGAGGCGAATTTTTCTTCACCGGTTTCGGCGAAGTAACGGTAACGCGGGTGGTCGGCGGCGTTTTCCAGGTTCAGCGGCTCTTCCCGGGTACCGACCAGGCCGACCAGGCCTTCGTTGGGGGCCATGCTGACCTTGCCGATGGAGCGCTTGTTCAGGCCTTCGGTAGCCATCAGCACGAAGCGGTTGGTTTCCGGGTCGAGCAGGTAGACCGAGCAGACCTGGCTGCCCATGGCTTCCTTGACGCGCAAGACAATGATCCCCAACGCCGACTTGAGATCTTTGGCGGAGTTTACTTCCTGGACGATCTTGCGCAGCGTATTGAGCATGGCTCGGGGTCGAACTCCGTCGTCAGTCGCGCGTCAACAGACGCGGTGCTAGCTCTTTCAGGGCGCGCCGGTACACCTCGCGCTTGAATGTCACAACCTGGCCCAGCGGGTACCAATAGCTCACCCAGCGCCAGCCGTCGAATTCCGGCTTGCCGGTCAGGTCCATCCGCACCCGCTGTTCGTTGCTGACCAGGCGCAGCAGGAACCACTTCTGCTTCTGGCCGATGCACAGCGGCTGGCTGTGGGTACGGACCAATCGCTGGGGTAAACGATAACGCAACCAGCCGCGGGTGCAGGCAAGAATTTCCACATCATCGCGTTCAAGGCCAACTTCTTCGTTCAGCTCGCGGTACAGGGCATCTTCCGGCGTCTCGTCAGGGTTTATACCACCCTGGGGGAACTGCCAGGCATCCTGGTTGATCCGTCGAGCCCATAGCACCTGCCCGGCATCATTCGTGAGAATGATCCCGACATTGGGGCGAAAACCATCCGGGTCGATCACGGCAGCAACCTCGCAAACGCATGTCACCGCATTGTTCCACAAAGCTTGCGAGCGCAGCAACGCGCCCGCCAAGCTTATGTGCAGCAGCGTGAAAACTCCGTATTCTGCGGGCCTACCCTGAGGCTGATACGAGTGACCGCGATGCGCCTGGCTTTATTCGACCTGGACAATACCCTCCTCGGTGGCGACAGCGACCATGCCTGGGGTGACTACCTGTGCCAGCGCGGCATCCTTGACCCGGTTGCCTACAAGCAGCGCAACGATGGCTTCTACCAGGACTACCTCAACGGCACCCTGGACCTGCAGGCCTACCTGGCCTTCTCCATGGAAATCCTGGCGGCAACGCCCGCAGCCCAGCTGGACGAATGGCACCGCGACTTCATGCGCGACTGCATCGAGCCGATCATCCTCCCCAAGGCCCTGGCCTTGCTGCAGCAACACCGTGAGGCGGGCGACCAGCTGGTGATCATTACCGCTACCAACCGCTTCGTCACCGCACCGATTGCCCGGCGCCTTGGAGTGAAGGTGCTGTTGGCGACTGAATGCGAAAGGCATGAAGGCCGCTATACCGGGCGCAGTACCGATATACCGTGTTTCCGTGAAGGAAAGGTGACGCGGCTGCAGCGCTGGATGCTGGAGAACGGCTTTGATCTTGAGGACAGCTATTTCTATAGCGACTCGATGAATGATTTGCCGCTGTTGCAGCGGGTGACGCATGCGGTGGCGGTGGACCCGGACCCGAATCTTCGGGCCGAGGCTGAAAAGCGTGGATGGCCGGTGGTTTCGCTCAGGGCTTGAGATTGCCGGCGATGGGCTGCAAAGCAGCCCCAAATTCAATCAGACTGGCTTGGCGCCCATCAGCCCGGCAATGGACAGGAAGCAAACCCCACTGAACACCGCCAGCGCCAGGGTAAACCGCAACCCCACCACCTCGGCCTTGCGCAGCCGGTTCAGCCGCACCAGCAGCCACCACACGGCAAACGCGCCAACGGTATAGATGATGCTGGACGCCAGCACCCAGATCTGCCCAAGCGGCCAGCCCACGAGGTGCACCAGCCACCAGCCGGTAAATGGCATGCTCACCAGGCAAAGGCCCATGACCAGCCAGACGAACACCAGCGGTCGACGCAGCAGCTTGGCATAGGCCTCGGCATCGCCTCGCCTGCGGGCACGCACGGTCCAGATCGCCAGGCCCAGAGCCCCCAGAAGCAACAGGGCGGTAGCGATCATGTGCAGGGTCTTGAGGGTGGTCAGGTGTTCCATGTCTTCACATCCTTGAGCAATAAGCCAAGCTTAGCCGCTCAACCCAGGAACAGCTTGTACGCCGGGTTCTCGGTCTCGTCCCAGTAGGGGTAACCGATCTTGGCCAAGGCCGCCGGCACCAGGTGGCGCTCGTCCTCCGGCACCTGCAACCCCGCCACCACACGCCCGTCAGCCGCGCCATGGTTGCGGTAATGGAACATCGAGATGTTCCAGCGCCCGCCCAGCTTATTGAGGAAGTTGAACAGCGCTCCCGGTCGCTCGGGGAACTCGAAGCGCAGCACCATCTCATCGCTGGCACCGGCCGAATGGCCGCCGACCATGTGGCGGATATGCAGCTTGGCCAGTTCGTTGTCGGTCAAGTCGGTAACCGGGAAGCCCTGCTCGGTCAGGTGCTGCACCAGCGCCGCTCGCGGGTCATTTTCCGGATGGGTCTGCACGCCGACGAAGATGTGTGCCTCGTCAGAGGTGTGCTTGCGGTAGTTGAACTCGGTGATCTGGCGCTTGCCGATGGCCTCACAGAACGCCTTGAAACTGCCCGGGCGCTCGGGGATGGTCACGGCGATGATCGCCTCGCGCTTTTCACCCAGCTCTGCACGCTCGGCCACATGGCGCAGGCGGTCGAAGTTGACGTTGGCGCCGGAATCGATAGCCACCAGGGTCTGCCCGGTCACGCCGTACAGCTCGACATACTTCTTGATACCCGCAACGCCCAGAGCACCGGCAGGTTCGGTGATGGAGCGGGTATCGTCGTAGATATCCTTGATTGCCGCACAAATTTCGTCGGTGCTGACCGTCACCACCTCATCCACATGGTGACGGCAGATCTCGAAGGTGTGCTGGCCAATCTGGGCCACCGCCACACCGTCGGCGAACAACCCGACCTGCGGCAACACCACGCGCTCGCCGGCCGCCATCGCCGCCTGCAGGCAGTTGGAGTCGTCCGGCTCCACGCCGATCACCTTGATTTCGGGGCGCAGGTACTTCACGTAGGCAGCAATGCCGGCGATCAAGCCGCCGCCCCCCACAGGAACGAAGATCGCGTCCAACTGGCCAGGGTGCTGGCGCAGGATTTCCATGGCCACGGTGCCCTGCCCAGCGATGGTGTGCGGGTCATCGTAGGGGTGGACGTAGACAAAGCCCTTTTCATCCACCAGCTTCAACGAATAGGCCAGCGCCTCGGGGAACGAGTCGCCATGCAGCACCACCTTGCCACCGCGCGAACGCACGCCTTCGACCTTGATCTCAGGAGTAGTCTTGGGCATTACGATGGTGGCCTTGATGCCCATCTCGCGCGCAGCCAGGGCCAGGCCTTGGGCGTGGTTGCCAGCCGAGGCGGTAACCACGCCACGGGCCAGCTCTTCCGGGCTCAGCTGGGCCAGCTTGTTGTACGCCCCACGGATCTTGAACGAGAACACCGGCTGCAGGTCTTCACGCTTGAGCAGAATCTGGTTGCCCAGGCGCTTGCTCAGCTGCCCGGCGCTCTGCAACGGGGTTTCGACGGCAACGTCATAGACGCGCGAGGTGAGGATCTTCTTGACGTACTGTTCGAGCATCGGGAAAGCATCACTGGGCCGCGGGACAAGGGCTGGGAGTCTACCCCAGCGCTACGTCGGGCGACCACAGCAAAGCCGCCCAAGCCGTTATACTAAGCAACTTTGAAAACCGCCCTGCCCCTTTTCGGAGCCCGCATGACCCAGGACCAACTCAAACAGGCCGTCGCCCAGGCCGCTGTCGACTTCATTCTGCCCAAGCTGGATGAAAAGAGCGTTGTCGGCGTCGGCACCGGTTCGACCGCCAACTTCTTCATCGACGCCCTGGCTCAGCACAAGACCGCCTTCGACGGCGCAGTCGCCAGCTCCGAAGCCACCGCCCAGCGTCTGAAGGGCCATGGCATCCCGGTCTACGAGCTGAACAGCGTCAGCGAGCTGGAGTTCTACGTGGACGGCGCCGACGAAAGCGACGCGCACCTGAACTTGATCAAAGGCGGTGGCGCGGCCCTGACCCGGGAGAAAATCGTCGCGGCCGTGGCCAAGACCTTCATCTGCATCGCCGACGGCAGCAAGCTGGTGCCGGTGCTGGGCGCCTTCCCGCTGCCGGTCGAAGTGATCCCGATGGCCCGCAGCCACGTGGCGCGCCAGCTGGTGAAGCTGGGCGGCGACCCGGTGTATCGCGAAGGCGTTGTGACCGACAACGGCAACGTGATCCTCGACGTGCACAACCTGCAGATCACCAACCCGGCGGAGCTGGAAGCGCAGATCAACGCCATCGTAGGTGTGGTGACCAACGGCCTGTTCGCGGCGCGGCCAGCGGATTTGCTGCTGCTGGGTACCGCTGAAGGCGTGAAAACCCTGAAGGCCGAGTAATCGTCGGCGAGGGCTTTGCCCTCGATTCGCGGCACAAGGCCGCTCCTACAAGAGACTGCAGCGCCTGAACCTGATGCGCTCCCCTGTAGGAGCGGCCTTGTGCCGCGAAAGGGCTGCAAAGCAGCCCCTCCTGCTCACTCCGCTAGCTGCTTGAACACATAAAACAGGTTCGGCTCACTGACCAGATAAATGGTCCCCGCCTCATCCATCGCAATCCCCTCGGCCTGCGGCACCGTCGCCTGCAACCCCTGGAAGCCCTTGCGCAGCGACAAGGTGCTCAGCGGCCTGCCTTCTACATCCAGCTCCAGCACCAGGCGCGATTCGTCCGAAAGCGCCAGCAAATGCCCGCTGCGCTCATCGAACTGCAAACTCGACAAATCCCGCACAAACAGCCGCGCATCGCGCTTGCGGTCTTGCACCACATGCACCGCGTAAGGCTTTTCCGGGTTGTCATGCGGGAAGCCGTGCACCTCGTAGATCAGCATCGGGTCACGCTCCTTGGCCACGAACAGGCGCTTACCCGCCGAATCGTAGGCCAGCCCCTCGAAACCCTTGTTGCCGTTCAGCCCAATGCCCAGGCTGAGCTGCTCGGCGTCACCGGCATCGAGGAACATCGTGTCGTCTTCCAGCCGCACGCGAATCAGCCGCTGCTGGCGCTCGTCGGTGATCACATAGCTGTTGGGCCCCACGTACTCCACGGCTTCCGGGTCGCCAAACCCGGTCAATGGCACCCGGCGCAGAATACGGCCGTCCAGCGACAGCTCGATCAGCTCCGAACGGGCGTTGGTGACGGTGAACAGGGTCTTGCGGTCGGGGTCGTAGGTCAGCGCCGAGATGTCGTCATCCAGCCCTTCGACCGGCTTGGCCTCCACCACCACCCGGTAGCGGTCCAGGCCAATGCTCTGCTCGGCGGGCTGCCACCAGGTCTTCAGGTTGAACCAGCCGCGCTCGAACAGGCGAAACTCCTGCCCGGCCCAACCAAACAGGAGTAAGCCGAGGGCGGCGAAAACAAGGATAAGGCGAACATAACGGCGCATAAGGGCAGGCTCGACACAGGGGTGGCGAATCTAACCATGAACAACTGAAGTAAAGCTTAATGCCAGCATCCGAAATGCCCGATTTCGGGCTCAGTTTTTTCTGAAGCGATAGAACAAGGCCGGCTCACTTACCATATACAGGTTGCCCTTGTCGTCCATCGCCACCCCTTCGGCCCTCGGGATGGTGTCTTCAAGCCCGTTGAAGCCGCCAAGCAAGGTCATGAAACTGACCTGCTGGCCCTGTTCGTCCAGCTCCAGCAGCATGTTGGAGTCGGCCGAGAGCACCAGCAGGTGGCCGGTACGCGGGTCGACACCCAGCGCCGAGAGGTTGCGCAGGTCGAGCTCATCGCTCGGCAAAGGCTGCTTCTCACCCTTGAGCGGGCTGCGGCCATCGGTGTTCCAGGTGTACAGCTTGGGCGGGCGCTCTTCGCCGATGATCAGGCGCTGGCGCATCGGGTCCCAGGCCACGGCCTCGAAGCCCTTGTTGCTTTTCACCGACGCGCCCAGGTCGTGGCTCTGGAAGTCGTCATGGTTCAACGCCGTGGTCTGTGCATCCACCTTGACCACGGTCAGGTCATGCAGGCGCTCGTCTGTGATGGCCAGGTAGCCGTCTTCCAGCACGGCAACGCCTTCCGGGTTGTTCCAGCCATTGAGCGGGATCTTGCGCAGTACATCACCCTCCAGGCTCAGCTCGACCAGGATCGGGTTCTTGCCCATGACCGCGAACAAGGTGCGGGTATGTGGGTTGAAGGCCAGGTCCGAGGCTTCGTCATCGTCCATGCCTGGCAGCGGCTTGGCATCGATGTCTACCTGGTAGTCCGGCAACCACACGCTTTCGCTGCGCTCGGCGGTGCTTTCGAAGCTCTCTTTTACCCACAACGCACCGCGGTCATCCCAGTGCATGGCCACGGCCACGCCATAACCGATCACCGCTGCCACGGCCAGGCCGAAGGGCCAGCGCAGGTAGAAGCGACGCTTGGAGGTTGCCGGGGCGGAGGAGGATGGCATGCGCGGGTCCTGGGGGAATGGGCGAAGATCCGCGCATTATCCGGATCGAGTGTGAAAAATCGGTAAACAGGGCCTACCTCTTCGCGGTTCGGACTCAGAGCACCCGGCTTTCGAAGCGGCTTACACCCGGCAGCTCCAGCACCAGCTCATCACCCACATTGAACGGCCCCACGCCCGCCGGGGTGCCGGTGAGAATCACATCCCCCGCCTGCAACGAAAAATGCGCCGCCATGTACTGGATCATCGGCACGATCGGGTTCAGCATCATCGCGCTGTTGCCATCCTGGCGCACTTCGCCGTTGACAGTCAGGCGTACCGGAATGTCGGTCACGTCCTCAAAGCTGCCAGCCGAGACGAACGGCGGCAGCACACAGGCGCCGTCGAAGCACTTGGCCAGCTCCCACGGCAGGCCCTTCTCTTTCAGCTTGGCCTGTACATCGCGCAGGGTCAGGTCCAGCGCCGGGGCATAGCCGGAAATGGCGTCCAACACCTCTTCCTCGCTCGGATGGGTCGACAGCGGCTTGCCCAGCAGCACGGCAATTTCGGCCTCATAGTGCACCGAACCACGTTCGGCCGGGATCTTGAAGCCGCCTTCGGCCGGCACCACGCAGCTACCCGGCTTGATGAACAGCAGCGGCTCGGTAGGGATCGGGTTGTCCAGTTCCTTGGCATGCTCGGCATAGTTGCGGCCGATGCACACCACCTTGCCCAACGGGAAGTGAATGCGCGTGCCGTCTACGTACTGGTGCTGGTAACTCATGGCCGACTCCTCTGGATACTGCTTTTTATTCAGGTGCGAAGATCTTACCCGGATTCATGATGCCGTTAGGGTCGAATACGGCCTTGATCGCCTTCATGCAGGCGATTTCTTCGCGCGAGCGGCTGTAGCCCAGATAGTCGCGCTTGGTCATGCCCACGCCATGCTCGGCCGAGATCGAACCGTTGTAGCGTTTAACGATGTCGAACACCCACTTGTTGACCTTGGTACACGAGGCAAAGAAATCATCCTTGCTCATGTGCTCGGGCTTGAGGATGTTCAGGTGCAGGTTGCCATCGCCGATGTGGCCGTACCACACCACCTCATAGTCGGGGTAATGCTCTGCGACGATGGCGTCGATATCGCGCAGGAACGCCGGCACTTTCGACACAGTGACGGAAATGTCGTTTTTGTACGGAGTCCAGTGCGAGATGGTTTCCGACAGGTACTCGCGCAGCTTCCACAGGTTTTTAAGCTGGGTTTCACTCTGGCTCATCACCCCGTCCAGCACCCAGCCCTGCTCCACGCAGTGCTCAAAGGTGGCCAGGGCCTCGTTGGCCACTTCCTCGGTGCTGGCCTCGAACTCCAGCAACGCATAGAACGGGCAGTCGGTCTCGAACGGCGCCGGTACGTCACCGCGCGCCAGAATCTTTGCCAGGCCCTTGTCGGAGAAAAACTCGAAGGCCGTGAGGTCCAGCTTGCCCTGGAAGGCATGCAGCACCGGCATGATCGAGTCGAAGTCCGGTGTACCCAGCACCATCGCCGTAAGATTTCGCGGTGCCCGGTCGAGGCGCATGGTGGCCTCGACCACGAAGCCCAGCGTGCCTTCGGCACCAATGAACAACTGGCGCAGGTCGTAGCCGGTGGCGTTCTTGATAAGGTCCTTGTTCAGTTCCAGCAGTTCGCCCTTGCCGGTGACCACTTTCAACCCGGCCACCCAGTTGCGGGTCATGCCGTAGCGAATCACCTTGATTCCGCCGGCATTGGTGCCGATGTTGCCGCCAATCTGGCTAGAACCGCTGGAGGCGAAGTCCACTGGGTAATAAAGGCCCTGTTCTTCGGCGTAGGCCTGCAACTGACGCGTGATCACGCCCGGCTGGCAGACCACGGTGCGGTCGAAGGCATTGAAGTCGAGAATCTGGTTCATGTAGTCGAAAGAAACGACAACCTCGCCATTGGCCGCCACGGCGCCGGCCGAAAGCCCGGTACGCCCGCCAGAGGGCACCAGGGCTACCTTGTGCGCATTGGCCCAGCGCACAATCGCCTGCACCTGTTCTACCGTCTTGGGGAAGACGATGGCGCTGGGCGCCGGCGGGTAATGCTTGGTCCAGTCCTTGCCATAGGCTTCGAGGGAAGCCGCGTCGGTCAGGACCTTGCCAGGGTCGACAAGGGTCATCAGTTCTTCAATTACAGCGGGGTGGGTCATCGCTGGAACTCTCGACTTATTCATAGTCACCCTGAGCACTCTTCACCTGTCGGGATAAGCTCAGATTGTGTCGCGTATGCTAGCATAGCCCTCCCGCTGTTCATGCTAAGGCTGCCCTCGCGCCTGGCATCACCCCTCGCCATTTTTTCTCCGGGATACAGGTTTACGCAGATGAGCAAGACTTCTCTCGACAAGAGCAAGATCCGGTTCCTTCTTCTTGAAGGTGTGCACCAGAACGCAGTCGATACCCTCAAGGCTGCCGGCTACACCAACATCGAATACCTCACTGGTTCGTTGCCGGAAGCCGAGCTGAAGGAAAAGATCGCCGACGCCCACTTCATCGGCATCCGTTCGCGCACCCAGCTCACCGAAGAGATCTTCGACTGCGCCAAGAAACTGGTCGCTGTTGGCTGCTTCTGCATCGGCACCAACCAGGTAGACCTGGAAGCGGCCCGCGAGCGCGGTATCGCCGTGTTCAACGCGCCGTACTCCAACACCCGCTCGGTGGCCGAGCTGGTGCTGGCCGAAGCCATCCTGCTGCTGCGCGGCATCCCTGAGAAAAACGCCTCCTGCCACCGTGGCGGCTGGATCAAGAGCGCGGCCAACTCGTTCGAAATCCGTGGCAAGAAGCTGGGCATCGTCGGCTACGGTTCGATCGGCACCCAGCTGTCGGTCCTGGCCGAGAACCTGGGTATGCAGGTGTACTTCTTCGACCCGCTGACCAAGCTGCCACTGGGCAACGCCGTGCAGGTCACCAGCCTGAACGAGCTGCTGGGCCTGGCCGACATCGTTTCGCTGCACGTGCCTGAGCTGCCATCCACCCAGTGGATGATCGGCGAGAAGGAAATCCGCTCGATGAAGAAGGGCGCGATCCTGATCAACGCCGCCCGTGGCACCGTGGTTGAACTGGACCATCTGGCCGCCGCCATCAAGGACAAGCACCTGATCGGCGCCGCCATCGACGTGTTCCCGGTCGAGCCACGCTCCAACGACGAAGAGTTCGAAAGCCCGCTGCGCGGCCTGGACAACGTGATCCTGACCCCGCACATCGGTGGTTCCACCGCCGAAGCCCAGGCCAACATCGGCCTGGAAGTGGCCGAGAAGCTGGTCAAGTACAGCGACAACGGTACCTCGGTGTCCTCGGTCAACTTCCCGGAAGTGGCCCTGCCGGCGCACCCCGGCAAGCACCGTCTGCTGCACATCCACGAAAACATCCCGGGCGTGCTCAGCGAGATCAACAAGGTGTTCGCCGAGAACGGTATCAACATCTCCGGTCAGTTCCTGCAGACCAACGAGAAAGTCGGTTACGTGGTAATCGACGTTGACGCCGAGTACTCCGACCTGGCGCAAGAGAAACTGCAACAGGTCAAAGGCACCATCCGCTCCCGCGTCCTGTTCTAAGTTCGCTTGCTGCATGAAAAAGGGAGGCCCTGGTGGCCTCCCTTTTTTTATTTCACTTCAACCGTGATCTTCTTCGACTCGACGCTCGGCTTGAACGGCACGTGATACTGGTCACCCAGAATCAATTGCAGGGTGTGCTTGCCCGGCGTCAGGGTAATGCTGGTCTCGGTCTGCGCCTTGCCGAAGTGCAGCACCTGCGGGCCCGCCGGCAGCGCGGTGCCGGCTTCCGGCATCAGGCTGGTTGGCAGCGGCATGTCAGCCACGGGTTCTTTATCCACATCCACCAGCAAGTGGTGGTGCCCGGTGTGCGGGGTCTGGTCACCCGCTGGCTTGAGTGCCATGCCCTCAATGCCGAACTTGACGGTGAAGGTCTTGTCGACCGTGGCGCCATCGGCGGGGGAAACGATGAAGACCTTGGCCTCCTTGGGCGGCTCCTGGCTCTTCAGGGCATCTGCGGCACTGGCGAATACCGACGCTCCCATCAGCAGACCGGCAACGGCAGCACGCGAAAATAGGCTGTTCATTCACTTCTCCTGTGATTCACTTATTGACCGCAGCCTGGGATCCAACGGCAGCGGTAGTTCACCTTAGTTGAAATATTCGCCAAGGTGTTCACATTGCCTGACAGAAATATTTCCGTCAGGGTTAAACAATGCCGAGGCTTCAAGGTCATAGGCTGCGTTCGATCACGGCGAGGAAGAAAGCCGTGGCGAAAGTTATTCATCTGCTAAAAGAAAAGGGGCATTCATGCGTTCGACCATAGGGGTACTGCTGGCAGTACTGATCAGTCCATTGGCCCAGGCGGAGCTGATAGACGAAGTCGCCGACCGGGGCGAACTGCGCATTGCAGTGCAGGCTGACAACTCACCGTACGCCTTCAAGCAAGACGATCACCTGACGGGGTTCGACATCGAATTTGGCCAGGACCTGGCCCGGGAACTGGACTTGCGCGCCGAGTTCGTCGAGGTCCCGGCCGCCGAAGTGCTGAGCGGTGTCGAGAGTGGCAAATATGACATTGCACTCACCCCATCGACCGATGCGCCAAAGGGCGACGGCCCACTCGATGTAAGCCTGCCGATTGGCGAAAAGAAGCGGGTGATTCCGTTTCAGAAGGACAACCCGGCGTTCGAGAGCGCGGTGAATAATGCGCTGCAACGGCTGAAAGACAGTGGCCGCACTGCCGAGCTTGAGCAGAAGTGGTTCAAGGGTGTGCAGGAGACTGCGGCCGGGCAGTAAGGTTTTTTACAGCCAGTACCGGCCTCTTCGCGGGTTTACCCGCGAAGAGGCCGGTACTGGCTTAAACTGAAAGCCCAGCCAGCGCCTGCTGCGCCTGTTCCAGCTCCAGCTCGCTGAACACCCGCACCCCCGCCCGCCGCAGCAACGCCGTGGTCACCCCTTCCCCCGCCACCTTCACACCAGTGAACGTGCCGTCATAGGTCAACCGGTTACCACACGATGGGCTACCCGACTTCAGCACTGCCACACGAATGCCATGCCGCTGCACCAGTACCAGCGCCAACTGCGCCCCGGCCAGAAACGCGGCACTGACATCCTCACCCGTCACCGTCAGCACCTGCGCCTCGCCATCAAGCACCTCGCCACCCTGTCCACCCGGAATCTCCGCAGGCGGACGCGGCGTCGGCAATCCACCTGCCACCTCCGGGCACAACGGCACTACGCGCCCTTCTGCCTGCCATTGCCGCAACAAGTCAGGATGGCCACTGGCCCGGCCGTCATAGCGCACCGGTTGCCCCAGCAGGCAAGCGCTGACCAGTACCTTGGGCAAATCAGAACGGGTCATTGCCACGGCGCCGGAACCAGCCCGTCAACGACAGCCGTTCTCGCCCGGCCGGCAGCACTTCGTGGGGCACCTCGCCCGACAGGAACACCACCAGGCAACCCGCCACAGGCTCAACGTCGTGCTCGACGCCATCGGCCAGGAACATGCGTAACTGGCCCCCGTCCTCAGGTTGCCAGCCTTCATTCAGGTACAGCACGGCCGACACCATGCGCCGGTCATCGTCGCGGAAGCGGTCCAGGTGCCGGCGATAGAACGCCCCCGGTGGGTACAAGGCAAAATGGCACTCGAAATCCTCCAGGCCCAGGAACAGGCCCTGGTTGATGACCAGGCGCAACTGGTCCATGGCCGCCAGGTACTGGTCGCAGGCCTCGGCCTGCCCGGGGTCGATCCACTGGATGTGGTCGCCGCGGATGGCCTCGCGCACCTCCTGGGCAACCCCGCGCCCAACCGCTGCCGGGTTAAGCTCGCCTTCGGCATCACGGCGTCGGCATTCGGCCGCCAGCGCACGCACCAGGTCGGCAGGCAAAAACAGCGCCTGCTGGGACCAGCCATGGGTGGCCAGATCGTCGACGACGGCCGCAAGCATCGGGTGTTCGGGGGAGTTGTGCATGGCGCGCATCATATCCATTCGCCATGCCGGCGCACAGCGCCACTTGGCCGAGAAATACGCGGATATCTCGACAAACCGGCGCCGGGCCAAGGACAATAGCCACCTGCCGACAGGAGTCCTGAATGCGCCGTCTGTTTTCCCTGATTCTGCTGATGATCTGCACCATGCCTGTCTGGGCAGACAACCTGGATCAACTGTACAAGGCCGCCGGCTGGCCCGACCAGCGCGCCCACTTCAACGATGCTCTCACCGCCGCCCAGGCGCGCTACCGCAACAGTTTGCCCCCCGCCGTGTACCAGGCGCTGGTCAACAACAGCAACCAGCGCTTCCAGGCCCAGGCGGTGGACCGTCGCGCCCAGGCGCAGCTGCGGGCCACCCTGGCCAATCCGGCACCTGCCTTGGCCTTCTTCCAGTCGCCGCTGGGGCGCAAGGTGGTGGCAGCCGAGCTGAAGGCCACCCGCAAGGACGAACTGGCCAAGAATGCCAAAGGCCTGCCCAAGATCCAGGCCAGCGACGACCGCCTGCTGGTCATCGGCCACTTGGCGCAAGCCCTGCCAGCGCGTGAGGCCGGTGCCGAAGTCAGCCTGGCCATTGCTGGCGTGGCGGCCGACAGCCTCAGCTCGATGATCCCTGGCCTGTTCGGCGGCGGCCAGGCACAGGGCCTGCTCGACGGCCAGCGCCAGCGCCTGATGAACCAGATCGGCGAAGACCTCAACAACACCTTGCTGTATGTCTATCGCGACCTGTCCGATGCCGAGCTGGAAGCGTTCGCCACCTTTGCCGAATCACCCGACGGCAAAGCCTACTACCAGGCAGCGCTGGCGGCTGTGCGTGCGGGCCTGGCGGTTGGCCAGAGCAGCAACGACCTGAAGTGATCAGCCCAGGCGCTGGTCGATGAAGTCGAAGTAGCGTTGGCGAATGCCTGGCAGCTCGTTGGCCAGGTGGTGACGGGCCTCGGGCAGCATCAATATCTGTGGGTCGGCAAACTTGGCCTTGAGCACTTCGAGGTTGTAGGGCCAATCCACCGTGCCGTCGGCCTCCCCCTGCACGATCAACGGCCGCCGCGGACTGTGCGGCGCGGCTTCGATGCGTTTGACCCAGGCGATCAGTGCGCCCACCCAGGCGGTTGGCAGGCGACGCGGTTGCAGCGGGTCGGCCTCGAGGAACGGCAGGAAGGCCGGGTCATTGGTGTTTTCGCTAAAGCGCCGTTCGATGCCGTTCACGAAGTGACGCAGCACGCGATAGCTCAACTTCGACCAGCGCCAGGAACAAGGTCGCACCAGCGGTGCCAAAAGGATGACCTGGCCATCGATGGGGCTGTGTGCCCCCTGATGCAGCAGGTGGTCAACGGCGATGGCGCCACCGGTGCTTTGCCCGCAAAGGTGCCAGGGGCGCGGCAGCTGCAGCGTGCGCGCCTGTTCGAACAACGCCTCCAGCACCTGCTGATACACCGAAAAATCACTGATGCTGGCCCGCTCGCCACTGGACAGGCCGTGGCCGGGCAGGTCACAGCTGATCACGGCAAAACCCTGCGTGAGCGCCCAGTCGATCACATGCCGATACAGGCCCATGTGATCGTAGTAGCCGTGCAGCAGGAACAACGTCGCGGTCGGCTGCTCAGGTAGCCACACCTGCCCGACCAGGTCGAACCCCGCCGCCTGAAAGCCGCCCAGCCAGCTCTGGGCTGACACGTTCAGGCCATAGAAGCGCTGGTAGTCCTGCGCCTCGACCGACAACGGCTGGCGAGCGGTCAACGGCAAAAGGCTGTGGCGCAGGTGATCGGGGTGAAAAGCAACAGGCATCGGGTACATCCACGGCGAAGCAAGTATTGATCTGGGATATTCAGCTCTGGCCGGCGTCGTGGCAAGCTTGCTCACCTCGAACAACCAGCACCGATCTAATTGTGGGAGCGGCCACCTACTCTTCATGAATAGCCAAATCATAAAACCGCTGTGCATGGTAGTCGCCTTGTTAGCTGGCGCCGCCATCCTCTGGCAGGCCTACACCACCTTCCAGGCCCGCTACCTGCGCCCGTTCGACAACCAGGCCACGCTGTTCGACGGCAGCCAGCTGCAACTCCCTGCCGAACTGGCCGGCCCGGGCCCGGTCCGCGTGGTGCATTTCTGGGACCCGGCGTGCCCGTGCAATGTCGGCAACCAGCAGCACCTGGGCGACCTGGTCAGCCAGTTCGCAGGCCAGGGGGTGAGCTTCCACGTGCTGCAAAAGCCCGGCAGCCATGGCCAACTACCCGCCAACCTCGCCGCCCTCAAGCCCCTTGCCAGCCTGCCCGGCAGCGAGCACTTGCCCGCCTCCCCGGCCGTGGCCATCTGGGACCGGCAAGGCCGCCTGGCCTACTTCGGCCCTTACAGCGAAGGTGCGGTGTGCAATGCCAGCAACAGTTTCATCGAACCCATCATCCAGGCCTTGCTTGCTGATCGTCCCGTGCAGGCCAGCAATACGTTAGCCGTAGGGTGCTATTGCCCCTGGTAGTTAGCGAACACCCGATACTTATCTACAGCTTCGGCCCAAAGGAAGATTTTTACCGTCACGACATACAGACCAATGGAGAAACTGTATGTCGCAGCACGGATTCACCGAGCTTCCCCACAGCTATGTACACGGCACTCGCCCTATCTTCATCCCTGGCGTTTTCTGGGGCCATAACCGCATACCGTATCAACTGGCATCGACCTTTCGGCCAGGCAGCCTGGTCATCGAACTGATACCGCAAATCGAAAACGACAAGCGCCAGGTCAAGCAGGCACATGCTCAGCGCGAGGCCACACTTGATCAAGACCTCGAACACGCTATTGCCAGTGAGGTGGGCTCACTGGCCGGCCTTGGAGAAGTCCAGGCGCTCGAACTGACAATTGCAGCGGTCAACCAGCTTCAGGCACAGCTTGGCCCACGTCTGGACGCTGTGCGCCAGCAAGCCAACCGTTTCTTTGGCACAGACCCGGAGCATCGATCCTTTCACGAGTTCCTGAACGCTTCACGCACCCAGGCTGATCCCCGCCAGGCCTGGCTTGAGTCCTACCGGGCAGCGTTCGAGGTCAAGTACCTTGAACAGCAACACAGCCTGCTGATCAAGCGCCAGCATCTTCTGCGCAGCCAGTTGTCCAGTGCCAAAACCAGGGAAAAGAGTAACGAAGCGATTGCCCGAGCGCTGGACAAGGTAGAGCAAGCGATAGTCCGCACACTCACCGCCCATCACGAGCTACAAATGGCCACCAGCACGATACAGCGCGTGCTCACGGCCTTCGAACGGCACCAGCATGAGGACATTGCCGAAGAAACAGCGCTGGAGCATAGCCACGAGCTTGAGCGGGAAACATCCGACCTGCTCAAGATGCGCGAACATCTGCGCGCCACAGTCTCCAACAAGCGCGTGCAGTATCGCCGATTGGCATCGGAGATTGGCTTGCTCGACTTCGACCGGAAGTTTCATGGCCCCACAGCCACTGAAGCTCACAGGGCGCAAGCCGCTGACTTGAAAGCTCAGGCATCTGCCCACGCCGCCGAGCATGCAAGCACTTCAGCACTTGAAGAGGCAGCAGGGGAACAACTGCATCTACAGGCAAACCGTGCCGTCGAAGCAGCCTTCGATGAGCAGTGTCTGCTCAGCGCTCTGTCAGGCCGTACGCCAAGCAACACCCCCGTCACCTTCAACGCCTGGGTCGCCAGCACCCTACACCCGCTGATTTTGGCTACTTCACGCGGCGGCACGGCGCATTTCGAGCCAATCTGGCGTGCGCTGGGCACGGCTATCAACAGCGCTGCTGCTCGGCTGCTGGCCCGTGCGGCCGGACACCTGCCGCTGATGCTCTATGCCGCCCGACTGGGCGATGGCGAACGCATGGGGGTCACTGTTCCGCTTGCCCTGATGACACCCGGTGCAGACCTCACCCAAGAGGCGAACCGCAAGGTTGGTCAGACCCTTGAGTTGCCGCTACGGATGAATGCAGTACCCGATGGGACTCAGACCGAGGTGTACCTGGCCGCCACGGACGGCAGCGGCATCCTGCGGGACGTACGGGTGCGTCAGGCACAGTGGGATACGACTCAGGGGGCCTATCGTTTCACCGCCGAAGGGCCGGGTGGCGCAACACTGCTGTGGCATCCGGCAACGCCGCCATCGACCCTGAGCACCTTCAACCCCAAGGACGCAAGCTTCACCACGGGCTTCCCCATCGTCGAAGATCTGCAAAAGCACTTGCCGGGCAACATCATCGTTCCCCCACAGCCTGATATTCGTACCTTTCCTGAACTGCCCGACCTGCATATCGATGACTACGTCATCATCTTCCCCGCAGACTCAGGGCTGGCGCCGATCTATGTGATGCTGCGCAACCCTCGGAATTTGCCGGGGGTTGCCAGCGGCAACGGCGTTGTCACACCAGACCGGGTGCTGGATGCAGCCACCACGGCGGCGGGGGCGCCGATTCCTACACGAATTGCGGAAAGGCTGAAGGGGCGGCGGTTTAGCCGGTTCGATAGACTTCGAGAAGCTATCTGGATGGAGATTGCTGCAGATGAAGTGTTCACCCAGCATTTAGACTTCCTGGACGCTGACAACATGCGAAATGGTGTCGCGCCGTATGCCCCGGAGAACCAGTGGGTAGGAAGGCGAATGAAAATTGAAATCCATCACAAACATGAGATTGCAAGCGGAGGGGCCGTGTATGACCTGGACAATCTACTGCTGATGACGCCGCGGGTTCATATTGATCACCACAAGGAGAACAATCAATGACGCTCAAAAGCAAATTGGAGGAGTACACGGAAGATGAATTCCTCTCGCTCATTACAGAGCTGTATGAGAATCGCGAAGGGCGCAGCGGTGCTGAGCTAGAAAGATTTCGAGACAACATAGTCTTCAATTTCAGGCGAATTACCGAGCATCCTGATGGTGCAGATGTGCTGACACGCCCTCCAGCGGGCTCAGACAAAAGCCCACAAGGGGTCGTCAATCGCATAAAGGAATGGCGCGCCGCCAACGGCAAACCCGGCTTCAAACCCGCCTGACCCAAAGCCCTGCGGCCAACACCGCAGGGCTTTTCATATCACCCACGCACCCGCGCCGGGTTACCCACCACCGTGGCCCCCGCCGGCACATCCCGGGTCACCACACTGCCGGCACCCACCACGGCGTTATCGCCAATGCTCACCCCCGGCAGGATGATCGCCGCGCCACCAATCCACACGTTGTTGCCAATGGTCACCGCCCGCCCGCTCTCCAGCCCGCTGCGCCGCAGGTCAGGGTCGAGCGGGTGGTCGGCGGTGTAGATCTGCACGTTGGGGCCGATCTGACAGTCGTCACCGATGCGAACCGGCATCACATCGAGGATCACGCAGTTGAAGTTCATGAAGGTATTGCGGCCAACGCTGATGTTGTAGCCGTAATCGCAATAGAACGGAGGGCGGATTACCGCACCCTCACCCACCTCGCCGAAATGCTCCAGCAACAGCCCATGGCGGGCGTCGTTGAGCAGTTCGACGCTGCTGTTGTAGCGGTGCATCCAGTGCTTGTTGGCGATCTGCTCGGCCTGCAGTTCGGGGCAGCCAGCGTGGTAGAGCTGGCCTGTAAGCATCTTCTGTTTTTCGCTGAGTGACATGGAATCTCCTTCCCGGGGCTATGCTCTGTTCGCGAATCCGCCGATGATCGGACCACATTTTCTGCTTTGACGCACAAGGAGTCTGCATGAAGCGCAGCCTGACCCTGTTGGCCGTGGTGGTTGTCGTGGCCGCCGGCGCCGGTTACTGGTACGTGCAGGGCAAGCTACCGCAGCGCGAGGGCGAGGTGGCCATCGCCGGCCTGCAAGCGCCGGTCAGCGTGCGCTACGACGCCCGTGGCGTGCCGCACCTGCAGGCGCAGAACGAGCCGGACCTGTACCGTGCACTGGGCTACGTGCATGCCCAGGACCGGCTGTTCCAGATGGAGATCCTGCGCCGCCTGGCCCGTGGTGAACTGGCCGAGGTGCTGGGCGACAAACTGCTGCCCACCGACACCCTGTTCCGCAGCCTGCGCATTCGCGAGCAGGCCGCGATCATGGCCAAGCGTCAGGACCCGCAGTCACCTGCCTGGCAGGCCCTGCAAGCCTACCTCGACGGGGTGAACAGCTGGCAGGCCAGCCACCCCAAGCCCATGGAGTTCGACCTGCTCGGCATCACCCCTCGCCCGTTCACCGCGGAGGACACCCTGAGCATCGCAGGCTACCTGGCCTACAGCTTCGCCGCCGCGTTTCGCACCGAGCCCGCACTCACCTACATCCGCGACCAGCTGGGGCCCGAATACCTGAGCATCTTCGACCTCGGCTGGCAGCCCGAAGGCGCGCTGGGCACACCGCTGGCCGCTGCCGACTGGCAAAGCCTGGAGGCCCTCGCCCGGCTCAGCCATGAAGCACTGGGTGACGCCGGTATTCCGCAGTTCGAAGGCAGTAACGCCTGGGCGGTGGCCGGCAGCCATACCCGCAGCGGCAAACCGCTGCTGGCCGGCGACCCGCATATCGGCTTCGCGGTACCAGCCGTGTGGTACGAGGCCGAACTGTCGGCGCCCGGCTTCAACCTGTATGGCTACTTCCAGGCGCTCAACCCGTTCGCCTTGCTGGGCCATAACCGCGACTTCGGCTGGAGCCTGACCATGTTCCAGAACGACGACGTCGACCTGATCGCCGAACGCACCAACCCGGCCGACGCCAACCAGGTCATGGTCGATGGCAAATGGCAGGCGCTGGAAAAGACCGAACAGCAGATCGCGGTGAAAGGCGAAGCGCCGATCACCCTCAGCCTGCGCCGCTCGCCCCATGGCCCGATCGTCAACGACGTGCTAGGCGCCACGGCGGGGCCTACGCCAATCGCCATGTGGTGGGCGTTTCTGGAAACCGAAAACCCGATCCTCGAAGGCTTCTACCAGCTCAACCGTGCCGACACCCTGGGCAAGATGCGCGAAGCCGCGGCCAAGGTTCACGCGCCGGGGCTGAATTTTGTCTGGGCCAATGCCCGTGGCGATATCGGCTGGTGGGCGGCGGCAAAACTGCCGATCCGCCCCGACGGCGTCGACCCCGCGTTCATCCTCGACGGCGCCAGCGTGCAGGCCGACAAGCTCGGTTTCTCCCCCTTCAACGTCAACCCGCAGCAGGAGAACCCGGCGCGCGGCTATATCGTCTCGGCCAACTATCAGCCACCGGCAGTGGTGCCGGTACCGGGCTACTACAACCTGCCCGACCGTGGCCGCCAGCTCGACCGCCAGCTGGCCAACCCTGAGGTGAAATGGGACATGCAGAACAGCCAGGCCCTGCAACTGGATACCGCCAGTGACCACGGCCCGCGCACCCTTGCGCCGCTACTGGCAACCCTGCGCGCCGTGGCCGAGGGTGACGAGGAGAAGGAACTGGTCGAGCAGCTGGCTGCCTGGCGCGGCGACTACCCGCTGGACTCGACCAGCGCCACGCTGTTCAACCAGTTCCTCTACGAACTGGCATTTGCTGCCCTGCATGACGAACTGGGCGACACCTGGTTCCCGGTGCTGATCAGTACCCGCGCCATCGATGCCGCTTTGCCGCGCCTGGCGGCAGATGCCGACTCACCCTGGTGGAACACCCGCGGAGGCAACCTGCGTACCGACCGCACTGCCATCGTGCGCCAGGCTTGGCAGCACAGCTTGAAGCACCTGCGCGACACCTTGAGCAACGACCCGGCGAGCTGGCAATGGGGCAAGGCGCATACCCTGACCCACAACCACCCGCTGGGGGTGAAAAAGCCACTGAACCTGCTGTTCAACGTCGGGCCGTTCGCTGCGCCCGGCACCCATGAGGTGCCGAACAACCTCTCGGCAAAGATCGGCCCGGCGCCATGGCCGGTGACCTATGGGCCGTCGACGCGGCGGCTGATCGACTTTGCCGATGCAGGGCAGGCATTGACCACCAACCCGGTCGGGCAGAGTGGCGTGCCGTTTGACAGGCATTATGCGGACCAGGCCGAGGCGTATGTGCAGGGGCAGTACCAGCGGGCACAGATGGGGGTGATTCCGGCGCAGAGCACGCTGAGATTAGTGCCGGCCAGATAACCGAGGGGGCTGCTTTGCAGCCCAATCGCGACACAAGGCCGCTCCCACATGGGCCGGTGTATGCAGGACCTTGTGGGAGCGGCCTTGTGTCGCGATTGGGCCGCAAAGCGGCCCCGTTTACATGGTCAGCCCTGCCACTTGCCCCCTTCCACAATTACGCTTTCCGGCCTGGTGTCATCGCTCAGCTCCTTGCGCACATACTGGTCATACAGCTTCAGCAGAAACTTCTCTTCACCAAGCTTCGCCAGCTCGGCATTCACCCAGTCACGCAGCTCGGTATTGCCCTTCTTCACCGCCGGCGCAATCGGTGCTTCTTCACCCAGCAACTCAGGCAGCACACGGTAGCCCGGGTTCTGCTTGGCCCAGCTGAACAGGATCAGGTTGTCCTGGGCATAGGCATCGCCGCGACCGGTGGCCAGGGCTTGCAGCGATTCACTGTTCTTCTCGAACTTGAGCAGTTTCCAGTCAGGGTGATTTTTGGTCAGCCAGATATCGGCCGTGGTGCCGGTGGTGACGATGATGGTCTTGTCGGCCAGGTCGTCGAGTTTCTGCACCGGGCTGCCATCAGCCACAATGGCCTGCACAGCAACACGCAGGTTGGGGTTGGTGAAGTCCACCGCCTCTTTGCGCTCCGGGGTAACGGTCATGTTGGCGAGGATCAGGTCAACCTTGTCGCTCTGCAGGAATGGAATACGGCTGGCGGGTTCCACGGCAACGAACTCGACCTTGTTCTCATCGCCCAGCAGGTCCTTGGCCAGGCGACGGCCGATGTCGGTATCAAAGCCCACGTAGCGGCCTTTTTCATCGACGAAGCCGAACGGCGGCTTGTCGGTGAACACCCCGACAATCAGCTTGTCGCGGGCCTTGATGGTTTCCAGGTAGCTGGTGGCCGGCGAGGCCGCCGCAGGCTTGGGTGGCTCTTCGGCCTTGTTGCAGCCGGCCAGCAGCGCCAGGCCGAACAGCGGCGCCAGCAGTTTGGAGAGGTTGGCAGTTTTCATGACAGTTCCTTGTGCAGTGTTTTCGGCAGGCTTTCTACGAAGGAGAATTTCTCCAGGAACTGCTGCGCGCGTGCGGTCCGCGGTTGGGTGAAGAAGCTCTCGGGGTTGCCCTGTTCAAGGATCCTGCCGGCCTCCATGAACACGATGCGGTCGGCCACCGCGCGAGCGAAGGCCATTTCATGGGTGACGATGAGCAAGGTCATGCCGTCGCGGGCCAGGCCCTGGATCACCTGCAGCACTTCCTTGACCATCTCGGGGTCGAGGGCTGCGGTAACCTCGTCGAACAGCATCACCTCGGGGTTCATGCACAGTGAACGCACAATGGCGATGCGCTGTTGCTGGCCCCCGGACAACTGCCGGGGGAAGGCGTCGCGCTTGTCCAGCAGGCCGACCCGTGCCAGCAGCGCCTCGGCCTGGGCCTGGGCTTCGGCACGTTCGCGCTTTTGCACCTTGAGCGGGCCGAGCAGCAGGTTGTCGATCACGCTCATGTGGCCGAACAGGTGATAGCTCTGGAACACCATGCCCACCCGCTGGCGGACGTCGCGCCAGTCGGTGCGCGGGGCCAGCAGCTCTTGCCCGGCCAGGCGCAGGTGGCCGCTGTGGGCCTGTTCCAGACCGTTGAGGCAGCGCAGCAGCGTGCTCTTGCCGCAACCGCTGGGGCCGAGGATGACCACCACTTCGCCGGCCGCCACCTTGAGGTCGACGTCCTTGAGCACCTGGTGCTCGCCAAAAAACTTGTTGAAACCCTGAAATTCGATCAATGCGCTCATGAGTGTGCCCAGCGGCGTTCCAGCACGCGCGAGGCGGCGGACAGCGGATAACAGACGATGAAGAAGAACAGGAATAAGGCGCCGTAGATCAGCACCGATTCATAGGTGCGTTCGATGATCTGCTGGCCGGCCTTGATCACCTCGACCACGCCAATCAGCACGGCCAGCGAGCTGGTCTTGATGATCCGCGTGTAGATGTTGATGGTCGGTGGAGTCATGCGCTTGAGCGCCTGCGGCAGCAGCACGTAGCCATACAGCTGCCAGCCGGCCAGGCCGATGGACAACCCGGCCTCGCGCTGGCCACGCGGCAGGGAAGCCAGTGCACCACGCACGACCTCGCCCACCTCGCTGGCGCCCCACAGGGCCAGCACCAGCACGGCGCACCAGAAACTGGGGATGCTTAGCGCAAAGAAAATCGGCAGGCCGAAGAACACCAGGTACAACCAGACCAGCACCGGGATGGCGCGGAACAACTCCAGGTACACCTGCAAGGCGATGTTCAGGGCCCGGTTGCCCAGGGTTGCCAGCACGCCGTAAAGCACGCCACCCAGCGTCGCGAACAGGATGCCCAGCGCCGAGATGGCCAGGGTGTGCGCGGCGCCGCCGGCCAGCTGCGGCAGCGCCTGCAGCAAAAGGTCAAACCCCGAACTGGCCATGTTGCAGCCTCCTTTCCACGTAGCGCAGCAGCAACGACAGCGGCAGGAACAACAGCACGCAGAGCAAGGTCAGCACGGCGAGCATTTCGTAGGTCTTGTAGTACAACGCGATGTAGTTCTTGGTGGTGTAGAGGATTTCCGGCACGGCCACCGCCGACACCACGGTGGTTTCCTTGAGCAGGAAGATGAAATTGGCGAACAGCGCTGGCAGGCTGAGGATACCGGCCTGGGGCAGCACCACATGGCGCAGCAGCTGGCCCTCGGACAGGCCGATGGAGCGCCCGGACTCAAGCTGGGCACGAGGCACCGCCTCGATGCCGGCCCGCAACACTTCGGTGAGGTAGGCACCGCCCATGAAGGTCATGGTGATGATCGCTGCAGAAAAACCGGAAATCTTCAGGCCCAGGCTCGGCAAGGCGAAGTAGACGAAGAACAGCTGGATCAGCAGCGGCGTGTTGCGGGCCAGCTCCACATAGGCTTTGACCAGGCGCCACAGGTAGGGGGTGCGCAGGACCAGCAGGGTGGCATTGACCAGGGCGACCAGCAGCGAGGTGGCGATGGCGGTCAGGCCTACCTGCAAGGTCACGCCCACGGCCTTCAGAAAGGCGGGTAGCGTGCTGAGGATGAATGCGGTGTCGAATGTCATGGGTAGAGCAAGTCTGCAGGGTGCGCGGGGGCACAATGACTAGACTCTAATGATCTAAAAACTTTTTAATAAATACCTTTATTGCATATGCATATCACCGAGCATTTTCACCGGGGCATACATCCTGGGGCTGCAAAGCAGCCCCAGAAACAAAAACGCCGACACAAGGGTGTCGGCGTTTGGTCACGCAAGAATCTCCAACCGGATCAGAACGCCGGCAGCACAGCACCTTGATACTTCTTGGCGATGAATGCCTTCACCTCGGGGCTGGTCAGGGCCTTGGCCAGTTTCTGGATGGCCTCGCTGTCCTTGTTGTCCGGGCGGGCAACCAGGAAGTTCACGTACGGCGAGTCGGCGCCTTCGATCACCAGCGCATCCTTGGCCGGGTTCAGGCCAGCTTCCAGGGCGTAGTTGGTGTTGATCATGTCCAGGTCGACCTGGTCCAGCACACGCGGCAGCATGGCCGATTCAAGCTCGCGGAACTTCAGCTTCTTCGGGTTCTCGGCAATGTCCTTGGGGGTGGCCAGCGCGTTTTTCGGGTCTTTCAGGGTAATCAGGCCAGCCTTCTGCAGCAGGATCAGGGCGCGGCCGCTGTTGCTGCCTTCGTTAGGGATGGCAACGGTAGCGCCTTCCTTCAGCTCGGACAGGTTCTTGATCTTCTTCGAATAACCACCGAACGGCTCAACGTGCACGCCGATCACGGTTTCCAGGTGGGTGCCTTTACCTTCGTTGAAGCTCTTCAGGTACGGCAGGGTCTGGAAGTAGTTGGCGTCCAGGCGCTTCTGGTCAACCTGCACGTTCGGCTGCACGTAGTCGGTGAAGACCTTGATCTGCAGGTCCACACCTTCTTTGGCCAGGGTCGGCTTGATCAGCTCGAGGATTTCGGCGTGCGGTACCGGGGTTGCGGCAACTACCAGTTTCTCGGCGGCGGCAGCCAGGCCGGCGAACGACAGGGCAGCGGCCAGGGCAGTGGTCAGCAGGGTCTTCTTCATGGTGGTCCTTATTCTGAATCTGGGCCATCAGCGATGGCGAATCGGGTGCCCAACCGGTTCACCAGCGGGCGTAGGCGGACAATAGCTGGATTTTTTATTCCGTAACAATATCTTTTACTTAGCTGCTTATTCCAAAAACAAACTGCCACCAGCCACTTTGCTTATGAGCAATGTCTAGCGCGCGGGGTTGAGCAGGTCGAGGTCCTCTGACTGGATCTCTTCGCCATCGTTTACCAACAAGGCAAAGTGGATGACGTTCTCCAGCTCTCGGGTATTGCCAGGCCAGAAATGCGCTTCCAGTACCTTCTGCGCCGCCTCGCTCACCAGCGGCACGGGGCGCTGCAGGCGGACGCTGTAAATACCCACGAAGTACTCGGCCAGCGGCAGAATATCGCCTGGCCGCTCGCGCAGCGGCGGCAGTTCCAGCGCACCCTCACGCAGGTACTGGTACAGGCGTTCGTTGAAGCGCCCCGCCCGTACCACCCGCGCCAGGTCGATGCTGGTCGCGGCCACCAGCCGCACATCCACCGGCTGCGGCTGCTGCGCGCCCACCCGGGTGACTTCGCGGTTTTCCAGGGCAGCCAGCAGCTTGCCCTGGATGGCCAGCGGCAAGTCGGCGATCTCGTCCAGGTACAACGTGCCGCCATTGGCCGAGCCGAACCAGCCGGCGCGGCTGCTGGCCGTGCCACCCTGGCTGCCGGCGCTGTAGCCGAACAGTTCGGCATCGGCGTAGGTGGGGCTGATGGCCGCGCAGTTGACCGACACGAACAAACCACTGCGGTCGCTGGCACGATGGATCTGCCGTGCCAGCAACTCCTTGCCGGTGCCGGTTTCGCCACGGATCAGCACGGGCAAGGGTTGCGGCGCCAGGCGCTCAAGGTCTTCGCGCAGTTGCTGCGAACGCGGGTCGATGAACACCAGCGCCTTGGCGCGGATGCTCAGCGGGCTCTTGTCCAGCTCGGGAAAGGTCAGCAGCGGCTGGCCAAACGGGTTTTGAAAAGTCATGACAAACTCCCGCCCCAGGCCTTCATTGGCCGGGCGTCAGGTAAGCGTTAAAGGCGATCAGGCGCGGCGCAGTGCGCGCTGCTCAACCCGGCTTTGCAAGCGGTACAAGTAGGCGAAGCCTTGCTCCCAGCGCTCATGGCCGGACTTGACGTTGATGTGCCCGGCGTTGCTCAGCAACCCTGCCTCGGCGCCCCAGGCCTGGGCCAGGTACAGCGCCCGTGGCACGTTCACGGCCGGGTCGTTGTCCGAACTGACCACCTGGCTGGGGAACGGCAGTGTGTCGGTCGGGATCGGCGCAAAGTTGCGCAAGGCTGGCGCGCAGGTGGGCCGCTCGACGTCCGCTGGTGCCACCAACAGCGCGCCACGCACACGTCGCAGCAAGGCCGGGCTGGCCTGCGCAGCCCAATGGGCGACGGTGATGCAGCCCAGGCTGTGGGCAATCAGGATCACCGGCGACTCTTCGGCAACAATCGCCTGCTCCAGTGCCTGCACCCAGTCCTGGCGCTGCGGGGTCAGCCAGTCGTGCTGCTCCACCCGGGCACTGTTGGGCAGGGTGCGCTGCCAGTGACTTTGCCAATGGTTGTCTGGCGATCCTTGCCAGCCCGGCACAATCAGGTAGCGAATCGACTCATTGCGCATGGGGACGCCTCCAGTAAGTTTGCGTGCTTGGAGACCAGTATAGGGAGGGAGTTATATTCGTAAAGGAATAAGAAGCTATTTATTAATAACCTAAATGTACACCTTGAGAGAATTGTCGGCTGTGAGACCGAGCGCCGCGCGGGCGGCGCTCGACCTCACAGGCGCTGGACCTGTCACGGCAAAAAAAAGGGCCACCCCCTGCCAAGAGATGTGGCCCATAAGCACTTGCCTGAAGAGGTTTGGCGGGTATCAGCGTGCGGTAATCACCGCCAGCTTGCTGATGCCTGCACGTTCGATGGCTGCCATGGCCCGCGCCACTTCGCCGTAGTTAACGCCGTCATCGGCCTGCAGCTGCACGCGCACGTCTGCGTCCTTGTCCTTGGCGGCCTTGAGGCTGGTTTCCAGCAGGTCGGGCTGGATCTGGTCCTTGTTGATGAACAGCTTGCCTTCACCGTCGATGCTGACCACCAGCGGGTCCTTCTGCTCTACAGGGGCCACGGCCTCGGTCTTGGGCAGGTTGATGGGGATGGCGTTGGTCAACAGCGGCGCGGTGACGATGAACACCACCAGCAGCACCAGCATGACGTCCACCAGCGGCGTGACGTTGATTTCACTGAGGACTTCGTCGCTGTCCTGGGTCGAAAAAGCCATGTCAGGACGCCTCCTTCACGGGCTGGGTGAAACCGGCCTGTGGCTTGTGCACGGCGGGGTGCACCAGCACGCGGAAGGCACTCTTCTGCGCCAGGCTGTAGAAGTCGTGGGCGAAGTCGTCGAGGTCGGCAGCGGTCAGCTTGAGGCGGCGCAGGAAGTAGTTGTAGACCAGCACCGCAGGCACGGCGACGGCAATGCCCACACCGGTTGCCACCAATGCCGCACCAATTGGACCTGCTACGGTTTCCAGGCTGGCGGAGCCGGCCGCGCTGATGCCCTTGAGTGCTTCCATGATGCCCCACACAGTGCCGAACAGGCCGATGAAAGGTGAGGTGCTGCCGATACTGGCGACCACTGCCAGGCCGGTTTCCAGCGAGCGGCGCTCACGCACGATCTGCTGGCGCAGGGCACGCTCCAGGCGGTCCTGGTGGTTGATGGCGTGGCTCAGGTCGTTGGCCTGGGTGTCGCCGACGGCAATCGCGGCATAGCCAGACTGGGCAACGCGGGCAGCCGGGCCGGGCAGCTCGTGGCTGAGCTCGGCGGCCGAGTCCAGGCTGGAGGCCGCCCAGAACTGCTGGTGGAAGCGTTTGTCCTGGTTCTTCAACCGCACGAACTGCGCGACCTTGACCAGGGCCAGGCCCCACGTGACGACAGAGAAACCAACCAGCAGCCAGATGACTGCGCTTTCAACGGATTCGAGGGGGGATGCCAGCAGGCTCATGATGATGTCTTCCTGTGTTCTGCGAAAAGTTAGCGAAGCTTGAAATCGATCGGCACGCTGACCCAGCCGGTCTGGGCCACGTCGCCCTGCTTGGCGGGCACGAAGCTCCAGCGTTTCACCGCGGCCAGCGCGGCGGCGTCGAGGGCATCACGGCCGCTGCTCTTCTGGACCTGGATCTGCCCGGGTTTACCGCTGGGCAGCACCTCTACCCGCAGCAGCACGGTGCCTTCCCAACCCCGCCGCTGGGCCATCTGCGGATACTCCGGCGCCGGGTTTTTCAGGTACGCGGCGTTGGCCGAAGCGGGTGTAACCGGGGCCGGCGCGGGTGGTGCGGGCGCAGGTGGTGCCGGAGCGGCCACTGGGACTGGCGGCGGTGCTTCGACCGGTTTGGGCTGTGGTTTGGGTGCTTGCTTGACCACAGGCTTGGGCACGGGTTTTGGCTTGGGTTTGGGCTTGGCGGCCAGTTCGTCGATCACGGGTGGTGGTGGCGGCGGCTCGACGACAGGCGGTGCAGGCGCAGGCGGTGGCGGTTCGACCACAGGCGGCGCTGGCGCTGCGAACTCGATGGTCATGGGCGGCACTTGCGGTGGCACCACGGGTAGCTCTGGCGTGGGTGCCTGGCTTACCCAGTACGCCGCAGCGCCGTGCAGGGCCAGCACCAGCAGGCCCAACACCAGCTTGTCGCGGCGCTTGAGCCCGCTGACAGGCGTGCGTTGCAGGCGCAGCTGGCCCAGCGGGAGGCGAAGCGTGCGTCCAAGCTCGACCAGGTCGCCCGGGGCCGGGCGCCATGGCTGGTCGTAGGCCCTGACGGCCGACTGGACATTACCCATTGATCAAACTCCTGGGGTCTCGATTCAGGTATGGCTGAATCATCGGGGCCAGAGGCTTATCTCTTAAAGTAATGTTTAAAATTATGATTAGAACTTAATTGAATATTGCTTTTGAGAGGTAGTGTGAAAGCCACGGATTGTGCGGGCTGCAACTGGTCGGTGCAAAAACGATGCATTGCAGGCATGAAAAATATTCGTGCAAGGCATGAGATTGCCGCGAGGGCTGCTAAGCAGCCCCGGCAATCTGGCAGGCATAAAAAACCCGGGACCAAGCCCGGGTTTTCAACATCAAAGGTGGGTCAGATATCCGCCACCTTCTGCCAAACCTTCGGCCGGAAGAACAGGGTCTCCCCCCGCGCCAACCCGGTCAGGCTGTCATGGTCCTTGACCACCTCGGCCTCGATCAGCTCGCTCTGCCCTTCCACCTTCAAGGTCACCCGCGTTGTAGCCCCCAACGGCCGAATATCCCGCACCTCGGCCGCATGGTGCCCTTCGGTCTCATGCCGCGACAGCGACACTTCGTGCGGGCGGAACAGCACATGGTGCCCTTCGCTCAAGGCCAGGCGGTTGGAGTCGCCCAGGAAGTGGTAGACGAAGTCGTTGGCCGGCTGCTCGTACACCTCGCCCGGCGAGCCGATCTGCTCGATCACGCCCTTGTTCATCACCACGATACGGTCGGCCACTTCCATGGCTTCTTCCTGGTCGTGGGTCACGAATACCGAGGTCAGGTTGATGTCTTCGTGCAGCCTAGCCAGCCAGCGGCGCAGCTCTTTGCGCACCTTGGCATCCAGTGCACCGAACGGCTCGTCCAGCAGCAGCACCTTGGGCTCCACCGCCAGCGCGCGGGCCAGGGCGATACGCTGACGCTGGCCACCGGACAGCTGTTCGGGGTAGCGGTCGGACAACCAGTCCAGCTGCACCATGTTCAGCAGCTCATGCACCTTCTCGGCGATCTTGCTTTCGCTCGGGCGCTCGCCCTTGGGCTTCATGCGCAGGCCGAAAGCGACGTTGTCGAACACACTCATGTGGCGGAACAGCGCGTAGTGCTGGAACACGAAACCGACGTTGCGGTCACGCACGTCATGGCCGGACACGTCTTCGCCGTGGAACACGATATTGCCCTGGTCCGGGGTTTCCAGGCCGGCGATGATGCGCAGCAGCGTGGTCTTGCCGCAGCCGGACGGGCCGAGCAAAGCCACCAGCTCGCCGCTGTTGATGTCCAGGTTGATGTTGTCCAGGGCCTGGAAGCTGTTGAAGCGCTTGCTGACGTTACGAACTTCGATCGACATGAATCATTCCTCCGCGGCGCTGTGGCGCAGGCGGTTAATACGGTTCTCGCTCCACTGCTTGAGCAGCAGGATGAAGAGCGCCAGGATCAGCAACAGGCTGGCCACGCTGAAGGCCGCGACGTGGTTGTACTCGTTGTAGAGGATCTCCACGTGCAGCGGCAAGGTGTTGGTCACGCCACGAATGTGGCCCGACACCACCGACACCGCGCCAAACTCGCCCATGGCCCGTGCGGTACACAGCACCACGCCATAGATCAGGCCCCATTTGATATTGGGCAAGGTCACGTGCCAGAACATCTGCCAGCCGTTGGCGCCGAGCAGTCGCGCGGCCTCCTCTTCTTGCGTGCCCTGCTCCTGCATCAGCGGGATCAGCTCACGGGCCACGAACGGCACGGTGACGAAAATGGTCGCCAGGACGATCCCCGGCAGCGCGAACACGATCTGGATGTCGTGGTCCTGCAGCCATGGCCCGAACAGGCCTTGCGCGCCGAACATCAGCACGTAGACCAGGCCGGCGATCACCGGCGACACCGAGAACGGCAGGTCGATCAGGGTGACCAGAATGCTCTTGCCACGGAAGGTGTACTTGCTGACGCACCAGGCGGCGCTGACACCGAACACCAGGTTCAGCGGCACCGAAATGACCACGGCGAGCAGGGTGAGCTTCAATGCCGACAGCGCGTCGGGCTCGAAAACCGCCTCGAAGAAGGTGCCAAAACCGTTCTTCAGCGCCTGTGATACCACGATCACCAGCGGCAGCAGCAGAAACAGCGCGAACACCAGCCAGCCAAGGCCGATCAGGATGCGCCGCGAAGTGGCGCTGCCACGGCGGGCGGCATTGGCGGCCGCGCTTGCACTCAGGGATGAACTGGACATGCCGGCCTCCTTCAAGGGGTTTCGATGCGGCGCTGCAGCAGGTTGATCAGCAGCAGCAGGATGAAGGAAACCACCAGCATCAGCACGCCGATGGCGGTCGCGCCGGTGTAGTCGTACTGGTCGAGCTTGACCATGATCAGCAGCGGCAAAATCTCGGTCTTCATCGGCATGTTGCCGGCAATGAAGATCACCGAACCATACTCACCCACGCCGCGGGCGAAGGCCAGGGCAAAACCGGTGAGCCAGGCCGGTAGCAGGGCCGGCGCCAGAATATGACGGAACACCTGCAGCGGCTTGGCGCCCAGGCAGGCGGCGGCCTCCTCCACTTCACGCGGGATGTCTGCCAGTACCGGCTGCACCGTACGCACCACGAACGGCAGGGTGACGAAGGTCAGCGCCAGGGTGATGCCCAGCGGGGTGTAGGCGATCTTGAAACCAAGGTCGGTGGCGAACTGGCCGACCCAGCCCGCAGGCGCGTACAGGGCGGTCAGGGCGATACCGGCAACGGCGGTAGGCAGGGCGAACGGCAGGTCGATCATCGCGTCGATGATCTTGCGCCCAGGGAAGGTGTAGCGCACCAGCACCCACGCGAGCAGGGTGCCGATCACCCCGTTGATGATGGCGGCGAACAGGGCGGTACCGAAACTCAGCTTGAGCGCGGCGATTACCCGCGGCGCGCTGATGATGTTCCAGAACTGCTCCCAGGTCAGCTGCGAGGCATGAATGAACATGGCTGCCAGCGGTATCAGCACGATCAGGCTGAGGTACACCAAGGTGTAGCCCAGTGTCAGCCCGAAGCCGGGTATGACGGGAGAAATGCGGCGTGACATAAATATCCCTGGTTGAACGCACCAAGCCCGGAATCAATCCCGGGCTGGTGCAAGACTCTGAATCCCGGGGTTGCTGCGCAGCCCCGTTTTTCCTTGGCGATTACTGTGCCTGATAGATCTGGTCGAACACACCGCCATCATTGAAGAATTTCGGTTGTGCAGTTTTCCAGCCACCGAAGTCCTTGTCGATGGTTACCAGGTCCAGTTTCGGGAATTGCTTGCCGAATTCGGCAGCGACTTTCTCGTCACGCGGGCGGTAGAAGTTCTCTGCGGCAATCTTCTGCCCGGCCGGGCTGTACAGGTGCTTCAGGTATTCGGTGGCAATGTCGGTATTGCCCTTCTTCTCCGCGTTCTTGTCCACCACGGCCACTGGCGGCTCGGCCAGGATCGACAGCGACGGCACGACGATGTCGAACTTGTCGGCACCACCGTCTTCCTTCAGCGCCAGGAAGGCTTCGTTTTCCCAGGCCAGCAACACGTCGCCCTGGCCGTTGTTGACGAAGGTGATGGTCGAGCCACGGGCGCCGGTATCCAGCACTGGTACGTGCTTGAACAGTTCCTGCACGTAGGCCTTGGCCTTCTCTTCGCTACCGCCGGTCTTCAGGCCGTAGGCCCAGGCAGCCAGGAAGTTCCAGCGGGCGCCGCCGGAGGTTTTCGGGTTGGGGGTGATGACCGACACGTCTTTCTTGATCAGGTCGCCCCAGTCCTTGATGCCTTTCGGGTTGCCCTTGCGTACCAGGAACACGATGGTCGAGGTGTACGGGGTGCTGGCGTCCGGCAGGCGGGTCTGCCAGTTATCCGGCAGGGTCTTGCCGAGCTTGGCGACTTCGTCGATGTCACCGGCCAGTGCCAGGGTCACCACGTCGGCACGCAGGCCATCGATGACCGCACGGGCCTGCTTGCCCGAGCCACCGTGGGACTGCTGGATCTTCACCTTGTCGCCCGGGTGGGCCTGCTGCCAGTGCTTGATGAACTCGGCGTTGTACTGCTGATACAGCTCGCGGGTCGGGTCGTAGGACACGTTCAGCAGTTCGTAGTCCTTGGCGATGGCGGAACCGGCAAAAACAGCACTGGCCAGAGCGGCAAGCGCATAACGGCGGATGGACATGGTGAAGCTCCCGATTGGCATTTTTCTAGTTTTGAATGTTGTGGTGCGATCAGCCGGACTTGTTGCCGGGCTGTTGCAGGCGGAACTTCTCCTTGCGCTCGATCTGTACGACCTGAGCGTTGTGCACTGTGATCTCCACCGCACCGAAACGCAGGTCGCGCAAGGCGCTCTGGATTTCACGCAGAATGGTGGCTTCGTCCTGACCGTCGATGCTACGCAGAGATGCACTCATGCTCGTTCTCCTTGGAGTGAGGTGCCGGGCAGAGGTTTGAAGGGGATTTGCGCCTGGCTTGAGGGCAATAGTAGTGAGGCGGAGTTATTCTTAAAAATACTGTTTAAGAATGTTTATATAACCAAATTAAATTCGCGATTTTACAGGCGCTCAAATGCCTCTGTGGGAGCGGGCGTGCCCGCTCCCACAGGGTTCAATGTTGGGTTTCAGTGCTGTTTTCAGGCTCGCGGATCTTGTACCAGGCCACATACAACGCCGGCAGGAACAGCAGCGTCAGCAGGGTGGCCACGATGATCCCGCCAATCATGGCGTAGGCCATCGGCCCCCAGAACACTTCGCGGGCAATCGGGATCATGCCCAGGCTAGCCGCCGCCGCCGTCAGCAATATCGGCCGACGCCGGTGGTTGGTGGCCTCCACCACCGCGTCCCACGGCGAGAAGCCCTGGGCCTCGAACTCGTCGATCTGGGTCACCAGAATCACCGAGTTGCGAATGATGATGCCCGCCAGCGCCAGGATGCCGAGAATCGCCACAAAGCCCATGGGCGTGCCCGTGGGCACCAACGCGATGATCACGCCAATCAGCCCCAGCGGCGCCACGCTCACCACCAGGAACAGCTTCTGCACGCTGTGCAGCTGGATCATCAGGAACGTCGCCATCAGGAACAGCATCAGCGGGATCACCTTGCGGATCGGCCCTTGCGCCTTGGCGCTCTCCTCCACCGTACCGCCGGTGGCCACTTCGAAGCCCACTGGCAGCTTGCTGGCGAATTCGTCGATCTTCGGCTTTAGCTGGGCCACCAGGTCGGTGGGCTGGATGTCGCCATTGACCGAGGCCTTGATGGTGATGGTCGGTTTGCGGTCCCGGCGCCACACCAGCGGCTGCTCCAGCTCATAACGCACCGTGGCGAACGACAGCAGAGGAATCGAGGTGCCGTTGGGGGTGAGTATCTGCAGGTTTTGCAGGGTATCAGGCGAGCCGCGCTCGCTGTCTTCGGCACGGGCCACCACGTTGACCAGGTAGATGTTGTCGTTGACCTGGGTGATCTGCACACCGCTGACGATGCTGTTCATCACATTGGCCACGTCTTCCGACGACAGCCCCAGCTGACGTGCCTTGTCCTGGGCGATTTCCACCCGCAGTACCTTACCCGGCTCGTTCCAGTCGTAGATCATCTCGCCGATGTGCTCGTTCTGGTCGAGCAAGGTGGCCAGTTCGATGGCGTGTTTGCGCACCTCGTCGATGTTGCCACCACTGATCCGATACTGGATCGGCCGCCCTACCGGCGGGCCCATTTCCAGCGACTGTACGTTGGTACCGATGCCGACGAACTCTTCATGCAGGATCTTCTGCAAGCGATCCATCATGGCCTGACGCTCTTCGAAGCCTTTGCTGACGATCACCAACTGCGCGTAGTAGGGGTTCTGCAATTGTTGATCGAGAGGCAGGTAGAAACGAATGGCACCTTGGCCGATGTAGGTGCTCCAGTGCACCAGGTCCGGGTCATCCTTGATCCGTGCCTCGAAGCGGTCGACCACCTTGCGCGTCTCCTCGATCGAGGCGTTTTGCGGCAGGTTGAGGTCGACCAGGATTTCCGGGCGGTCCGAGGACGGGAAGAACTGGTTCTGCACAAAACGCTCACAGAAAATGGCCAGCACGAACAACAGCACGGTGCCGATGATGGTCAACCAGCGGTTGCGCATGCACCACAGCAGGCCATGTTCGAACGCCCTGCCCAGGCGGCCAGGCTCGGCTTCATGGGCTTTGACCTTGCTGCTAAGGATGTGTACGCCCAGCACGGGCGCGAAGAACACCGCCACCACCCACGACACGATCAGCGCCACGGCAATCACGGCAAACAGGGTGTAGGTATATTCACCGGCCGAACTGGCGTTCAGGCCGATCGGCACGAAACCGGCCACAGTCACCAGGGTGCCGGTCAGCATGGGGAAGGCTGTGGAGGTGTAGGCAAAGGTTGCCGCCTGCTCCTTGCTTTCACCCATCTCCAGCCGCGTGACCATCACCTCCACGGTGATCATCGCATCGTCCACCAGCAGGCCAAGCGCAATGATCAAGGCGCCCAGCGAAATCCGCTGCATGGTGATGCCGCTGTACTCCATGAACACGAACACCATGGCCAGCACCAGCGGGATCGAGCAGGCCACCACCAGGCCTGCGCGCACGCCCAGGCTGATGAAGCTCACCCCCAGTACGATCACCACCGCCTCGAACAGCGCGCTGGTGAAGCCGCCGACAGCCTGCTTCACCACCACTGCCTGGTCCGACACGGTGTGTACTCCAACCCCTATCGGCAAGTCCTCGACCACTTTGTCCATGCGCTTTTTCAGCGCGGCACCGAACACCTGGATGTTGCCACCGGCTTTCATGCCGATGGCCAGCCCGAGCGCAGTCTGGCCGTTGTAGCGGAACATGGGTGACGGCGGGTCGACATACCCGCGTTCGATATCGGCAATATCCGCCAGGCGGAAGAAGCGGTCATTGATGCGCAGGTTGACCGTTTCCAGGTCTTTTTCCGAGGCGAACTGCCCAGTGGTGCGCACCGAAATGCGCTCGGGGCCGGCCTCGATCACCCCGGCCGGGGTCACGGCGTTCTGCGATTGCAAGGCCTGCATGACCTGGCGCTGGTCAATGCCCAGCGCGGCCAGCTTGCGGGTGGAGAAGTTCAGGTACAGCACTTCATCCTGGGTACCGACCAACTCGATCTTGCCGATGTTGGGCACATCGCGGACCTCAGCCCTGGCTTGCTCCACGTAGTCGCGCAACTGGCGCAGGGTAAGGCCATCGGAGGTAAAGGCATAGATCGAGCCGAATACATCACCGAATTCGTCGTTGAACGCAGGCCCCTGGATGCCCTGAGGGAACTGACCGCGAATGTCCTGGATCTTTTTGCGCACCTGGTACCAGATGTCCGGGATGTCCTTGGCCTTGGTGGTATCGCGCAGGTACACGTAGACCGTGGATTCACCGGGGCGGGTGTAGCTTTTGGTGTAGTCGAGGGAGTCGAGTTCCTCGAGCTTCTTCTCGATACGGTCGGTGACTTGGTACAGGGTTTCGTCCTGGGTCGCGCCGGGCCAGCGGGTCTGGATGACCATGGTCTTGATCGTGAACGACGGATCTTCCTCACGGCCCAGGTTGAAGTAGGAGAAGATCCCCATCAGCAGGCCGACGAACATCAGGTACCAGACGAACGATTGATGCTTGAGTGCCCAGTCGGACAGGTTGAAGCTTCCTTTCATTGCGCATCCTCGTCGAAGGTGACCTTCTGGCCGGGCTTGAGGCTGTTCACGCCCGCAGTCACCACCCGCTCGCCGGGCTGTACGCCCGAGCTCAGGACGACGCTGTCGGCGGTGCGGCCGATCAGGGCCACGTCACGAGTGGCCACGGTCTTCTGCTGCGTATCGATCACCCATACCTGGGTCTTGCCGTCGCGCTCGAGCAAGGCACTCAAGGGCAGTTCGCTGCGCGGCGACACCTCCGAACTCAGGGTCACGCTGATGGCGGTGCCCAGGTGGAAGGCCGCCGGGGTGCTCGCCAGGGACAGGCGCGCACGGCGGGTGCGCGTGGTGGCGTCGGCCTGGGGTTCCAGTTCCCGCAGGCTGGCGGTGGTGTTGATGGTCGGGTCCAGCTGCGAAGCAACGGTGAAGGTCAGGCCTTTGCTCAACTGCTCGGCCAAGCCGATCGGCAGGTCGATCACGGCTTCCTTCACATCCGGCCTGGCCAGGGTTACCACGGCCTGGCCAGCGGTGACGGTTTGCCCGGCTTCGGCCTGCCAGGCAGTGATTACCGCGGCGTGGTCGGTGCGCAGGGTGCTGTAGTCGAGCTGGTCACGCGCCTGGCTGAGCGCAGAGCGCGCCTGCTCCAACGCCGCGCTGGTGGTTTTCAGGTTGGTCTGGGCGATGTCCAGCTGGGCCTGGGCGCCTACCCCGCGGTCGTACAGTTGCTGCTGGCGGCGGGCGTCGGCCTGAGCGTTGATCCATTGGGCCTGTACCTTGGCCAGGTCGCCTTCGGCAGCACGCAGCTGGTTTTGCTGGTCGGTCGGGTCGAGGGTTGCCAAGGTGTCGCCCGGTTTTACCTGGGCGCCCACATCCAGCCAGCGACGGGCGATACGCCCGGAAACCCGAAAGCCCAGGGTACTTTCAAAGCGTGCCTGAATACTGCCGGCAAAGCGGCCCAGCTGCGACTGCACCTGGGGTTCGACTTTCACCGACAGCACGGGCCTAATCGGCTCTGGCACCTCGTCCTCGCTGCTGCACCCCACCAGCAGCACGCCAGCCGACAGCATCAGCAGCAGGCGCTTCATAGCTCACCCCCTTCGGCCTTGGCATCGACCTTCTGCACCTGCATGCCGGGGTGCAGCAATTGGCCGCCATTGACCACCACGGTCTCGCCACCTTTCAGGCCACTGGCGACCACGATCTTGCCGGTGAGGTAACGGCTGACCTCGACCTTGCGCAGTTCAACCTTGTCGCCCTCGCCCACCACCCATACAGCGGGCTCATGCAGGGCTTTGGTCAGTGCCGACCACGGCAGCTCGACGCTGGGCCGCCCCTGGGCATTGGTGGTGGCGGTGACCGGTGCGCCCAACTGCATGCCCGGTGGCACGTCTTTGAGGCCTACCTTGACCTGCACTGTGCCGCTTTGCGCCGACACCGTGGGAGTGATTTCACGCACGAAGCCATGTGCCTGGACGTTGGGGTTATCCAGCAGTCTGACGATCACCCCGGCATCGCTGGGCGGTGCGACCAGCAGCGATTCGTACACGTTGAACACCGCATCGCGGTCGCCATCGGTGGCCAGGCTGAAGATGGGCATGGTGGCCTGCACCACCTGGCCCACTTCGGCCTGGCGCTCGGTGATGACCCCGGCGGCCTCGGAGACCAGTGCGGTGTAGCTGAGCTGTTCGTTGGCGTTGGCCAGTTGCGCCTGGGCGGCCTTGAGCGCGCTCTGGTTACTGCGCAGCGCGGCTTCGGCGGAGTCGTATTCACTCTGGCTGGTGTAGCCCTTGGGCAGCAGTTTTTGCTGGCGTACAAAGGCGGCGCTGGTCTGGGTGACCCGCGCCTGGGCGGCGAACACCTCGGCCTTCGCCGAGTCGACGTTGTTCTGCAGGTCTTTCGGGTCCAGCCGCGCCAGCACCTGGTTGGCCTTGACGTGGTCGCCCACATCGACGCTGCGCGAAATGATCTTGCCGCCCACCCGGAAAGACAGGTCGGTCTGCACCCGCGCCTGCACATCACCGGTCAGGGTGACCCTGGCAGCGAAATCAGTGGGCTGGACTTGCTGCACACCCACCCGAGGCAGCGTCTCGGGGACCTCTTCCTTGCTACAGCCGGTGAGCATGTACAGCAGCCCCAGGCAAACGACCGACAGCGGACGCACCAACGCCATGCTGGCTCCTTGCTTGCGCACAAATGATTTGTGGGATGCGACTGTCAGCGTAGTTCAGGGTTCGATAAACATCACTGGCGGGGAACAACCGGGCATTTTCGACGCCTACGCGGGCCCTTTCGCGGGCTCGCCCGCTCCCACAGGCTAAGTGCCCACCTTGAGACCTGCGCTGTACCTGTGGGAGCGGGCATGCCCGCGAAGAGGCCGGTACAGGTCAGACCTGAACTGAAGTCCTGTTCAGCCCCAACTCAATGTCATCGATCAGTGCTTTGGCAAAGCCACTCAGGATTCTTGCTGCGCTACCTGCCAATCGGTCATTTTCCATCTCGGCTTCGGTCGTCAGGTGGTTGATGCATCCGAGCATGACTGACAGTTCGGAGAAGGCATGGTTGAACGGGATATTGGCCTGGACGCGGAAGAGGTCCATGCAGGTTTCTTGGCCGACGGTGGTGCTGTTACTTACTTGGTGAGCATCAAGATCGTGCGTTGTCATGGTTGGAATCCAATGTCGTTTATTGAACCGCCAACTCGTCTTTCTCACGGACAAGGGGTGGCAGCCATACGCGGGGTGAGAAACCGAGGACATTGAACCCGGCCAGGCCGAAGCCTGCCCACGTAGGCTGCCATGACTGGAAACCCGTACAACATCGTTCGGGTTCTCACACCCGATCACCACAGATGGCGACCCAACGACGTTATCCCTGGGGCATTTCCCCTACAACAGAGCAGCTTCCACACGGCTCGTAGGATAATTCCCAAGCTGCTCTGACTGAAGCATTGGGTTTGAATTGATGAAAAGTCGTACGGCTTGAGGGCCCTTTCGCGGGCTTGCCCGCTCCCACAGGGAAAGCGCCGGCCTTAAGGCCTGTGCCGTACTTGTGGGAGCGGGCGAGCCCGCGAAGAGGCCGGCACATCCACCCAAATACTTCTGCCATATCCAGAAATGATCAGCCACTCGGCAGTGGCAGTTGAACCGCTACCGTTCAAGGAGCGTTTCAATTTCAAGGAAGCTTGCGATGCCGTTAGCTGAATCCCACCGGCTCCGCCAAGGGCGCTTTTCCGAGCCAGGCAGGCTCTACATGCTGACTACTGTGACGCACCAACGACAGCCACTGTTTCATGATTTCCACCATGCTCGTCTGGTGGTCAAACACCTGCGAGTTTCACATGACATTCGGGACTGCCACTCTCTGGCCTGGGTAGTCATGCCTGACCACTTGCACTGGCTGATCGAACTGAGGGACGTGACATTGGGAACACTGATGCGCAAGTTCAAATCACGCACAGCCATTGCATTGCGCAAAGCAGGTTTGGGGCATACACGGATATGGCAACCGGGTTACCAGGACCATGCACTGCGGCGGGAAGAGAGCCTGGTGCATGTGGCCCGCTACATTGTGGCCAATCCTTTGAGGGCTGGTCTGGTCAAGAGTGTCAGGGACTATCCACACTGGGATGCGGTATGGCTTTGAATCGGTGCTGGGGCCTTCGCGGGCTTGCCCGCTCCCACAGGTACATCACAGCTTTCAAGCCAGTGGTGAACCCTGTGGGAGCGGGCAAGCCCGCGAAAGGGCCAGGTCAGGCCGAAGCAGCCACCTGCGCCGAGCGCTTGACCTGCGGCTGCGAAGCATTGGCCGCCGCACCTTCTTCGATCGCCTGCTGAATCGCCTTGCGACGACGCTCTTCGGCCTGGCGGCTGAAGTACCAGACAAAGAAGGTCACCAGCGACACCGACAGCAGGATCAAGCTAGCCACAGCGTTGATCTCTGGCTTCACGCCCAGGCGCACCGCCGAGAACACTTCCATCGGCAAGGTGGTCGAGCCCGGGCCTGACACGAAGCTGGCCAGTACCAGGTCATCCAGCGACAGCGCGAACGACATCATGCCGCCCGCCGCCAGCGACGGCGCGATCATCGGGATGGTGATCAGGAAGAACACCTTCCACGGCTTGGCACCCAGGTCCATTGCCGCTTCCTCGATCGACAGGTCCAGCTCACGCAGGCGTGCCGACACCACCACCGCCACATACGCCGCACAGAACGTAGTATGGGCGATCCAGATGGTGACGATGCCGCGCTCCTGCGGCCAGCCGATCATCTGCGCCATGGCCACGAACAGCAGCAACAGCGACAGGCCGGTGATCACCTCGGGCATTACCAAGGGCGCGGTGACCAGGCCACCGAACAGCGTGCGGCCCTTGAAGCGGGTGACCCGGGTCAGCACGAAGGCCGCCAGGGTACCCAGCGCCACCGCCGCCACCGCCGTGTAGCAGGCGATTTCCAGCGAGCGCATCACCGAACCCATCAGCTGGGTGTTGTCGAGCAAGCCGACGTACCACTTGATCGACCAGCCACCCCACACCGTCACCAGCTTGGAGGCGTTGAACGAATAGATCACCAGGATCAGCATCGGCAGGTAGATGAACAGCAAGCCCAGCACCAGCATCAGCTTGGAGAAACTGAAGCGTTTCATGCGCGGCCCTCCATTTCTTTGGCCTGGCTGCGGTTGAACAGCAGGATCGGCACGATCAGGATCGCCAGCATCACTACCGCCAGGGCAGAGGCCACCGGCCAGTCACGGTTGTTGAAGAACTCTTGCCACAGCACCTTACCGATCATCAGGGTTTCCGGGCCGCCGAGCAGTTCAGGGATCACGAACTCGCCCACCACCGGGATGAACACCAGCATGCAGCCGGCGATGATGCCGTTCTTCGACAGCGGTACGGTGATCTTCCAGAAGCTGTTGAAGGTGCTCGAACCCAGGTCCGAAGCGGCCTCCAGCAACGAAGGGTCATGCTTCACCAGGTTGGCGAACAGCGGCAGGATCATGAACGGCAGGTACGAATAGACCACGCCGATGTACACCGCCAGGTTGGTGTTGAGGATTTGCAGCGGCTGGTCGATCAACCCGGTCCACAGCAGGAAGCCGTTGAGCAGGCCGTTGTTGCTGAGGATGCCCATCCAGGCATAGACACGGATCAGGATCGCGGTCCAGGTCGGCATCATGATCAGCAGCAGCAATACCGTCTGCGTCTCCTTCTTGGCGTTGGCAATGGCGTAGGCCATCGGGTAGCCGATCAGCAGGCACAGCAGGGTGCTGAAGAAGGCCATCTTCAGCGAGCCCAGGTAGGCCGAGAGGTACAGCTCATCCTCGGTCAGCAGGCCGTAGTTGGCCAGGTTGAGCACCAACTGGATCTTGTCTTCGACGTAGCTATAGATCTCGGTATACGGCGGGATCGCCACGTCGGCTTCGGCAAAGCTGATCTTCAACACGATGAAGAACGGCAGCATGAAGAACAGGAACAGCCAGATGAACGGCACGCCGATCACCAGGTGCCGCCCCTCCGGAATGATGCGCTGGAGTGCTCGCTTGAGCTTGCGTGGTTTCATGACCGCAGCACCACGCCGCTGTCGTCTTCCCACCACACGTACACTTCATCGCCCCAGGTCGGGCGGGTGCCCTGGCGCTCGGCGTTGGCAACGAACGACTGGACGATCTTGCCGCTCGGCAGCTCCACGTAGAACACCGAATGACCACCCAGGTAGGCAATATCGTGCACCTTGCCGCGCGACCAGTTGTGCTCGCAGGTCGGTTGCTGGCTGGTGACCAGCATCTTCTCCGGGCGCAGGGCATAGGTGATGTGCTTGTCTTCCACCGACGTGGTGATGCCGTGGCCCACGTAGATCTTGCGCTCAAGCTCCGGGCTGGCAATGATCGCGTGGCCTTCGGCGTCGTCGACCACTTCGCCTTCGAACAGGTTGACGTTACCGATGAACTCGCACACCAGGCGGCTGGTCGGGGTCTCGTAGATGTCCACCGGCGAGCCGATCTGGGCGATCCAGCCCAGGTGCATGATGGCAATGCGCTGGGCCATGGTCATGGCCTCTTCCTGGTCGTGGGTCACCATTACGCAGGTCACACCCACGCGCTCGATGATCTCTACCAGTTCCAGCTGCATCTGCGAACGCAGTTTCTTGTCCAGCGCGCCCATCGGCTCGTCGAGCAGCAGCAGCTTGGGGCGCTTGGCCAGGGAGCGTGCCAGGGCCACACGTTGACGCTGGCCACCCGACAGCTGGTGCGGCTTGCGCTTGGCGTACTGGGTCATGTGTACCAGCTTGAGCATCTCGGCCACGCGGGCGTCGATCTCGGCCTTGGGCATCTTGTCCTGCTGCAGGCCGAAGGCGATGTTCTGCGCCACGGTCATGTGCGGGAACAGCGCATAGGACTGGAACATCATGTTGATCGGCCGCTCGTAGGGCGGCATGTCGGTGATGTCGACGCCATCGAGGAAAATCCGCCCTTCAGTCGGGCGCTCGAAGCCGGCCAGCATGCGCAGCAAGGTGGACTTGCCCGAGCCGGAGCCACCCAGCAGGGCGAAGATCTCGCCCTTGCGGATTTCCAGGGACACATCGTCCACGGCTACGGTTTCGTCGAATTTTTTCGTAACCCGGTCGATCTTGACCAGCACCTGCTTGGGTTGCTGGCCACCCTCGAGGGCTTTTTTATAGGCACCGGAGGCAACTGCCATGAGTGAAACTCCCAACAAGATTTTTGTGCCCGCGCGGCCTGGTCTGCAGGTGCGCTGCGGGTCTGGATAATTACTTGCCCGACTTGACCTTGGTCCAGCTACGGGTCATCAGCCGTTGCACCTTGGGTGGCAACTCTGAGTTCACGAACATCTTGTCCAGCACTTCCTGCGGTGGGTAAACCGCGGCGTCAGTCCTCACGGCCTGGTCCATCAGGTCGCCAGCCTTGGGGTTCGGGTTGGCGTAACCGACGTAATCACTGACCTGGGCGATAACCTCAGGCTTCAGCAAATAGTTGATGAAGGCATGCGCCTCTTTGACGTTCTTGGCATCTTTGGGGATCGCCAGCACGTCAAACCAGAGGTTGCCGCCTTCCTTGGGAATGGCGTAGGCCAGGTTCACGCCCTTCTTCGCTTCTTCAGCGCGGGCCTTGGCCTGGAACACATCACCCGAGAAGCCCGCCGCGACGCAGATGTCGCCGTTGGCCAGGTCGGTGATGTACTTGGACGAGTGGAAGTAGGTCACGTAGGGGCGTACGGCCAGCAACTTCTGCTCGGCTTTTACATAATCCTTGGGGTCGGTGCTGTTGGGGTTGAGCCCCATGTAGTTGAGCACCGCCGGGAGCATTTCATCCGCCGAGTCGAGGAAGGCCACACCGCACTTGGAGAGCTTCTTCATGTTCTCGGGCTCGAACAAGACGGCCCAGGAGTCGATGGTGTCCACGCCCAGCGCGGCCTTCACCTTGTCGACGTTGTAACCAATGCCGTTGGTGCCCCAGAGGTAGGGAACGGCGTACTGGTTGCCCGGGTCGTTCTTTTCCAGGCGTTTCATCAGCGCCGGGTCGAGGTTGGAATAATTGGGCAGCAGGTTCTTGTCGAGCTTCTGGAACGCGCCCGCCTTGATCTGCTTGCCGAGGAAATGGTTGGACGGCACCACCACGTCATAGCCGGTGTTACCGGCCAGCAGCTTGCCTTCCAAGGTTTCGTTGGAGTCGAACACGTCCTGCACGGGCTTGATGCCCGTGGCTTTCTCGAAGTCCGCGAGTGTGGTTGGGCCGATGTAGTCGGACCAGTTGTAGAAGTGCACCGTAGGCGCCGCTTGGACGCTGCATGCCAGCGTCAGGCCCGCACCAGCCATCAAGGCCTTGCGGAAAACAGAAATAGACAAGTGGGTGCTCCTCACAATCAGTGCCTGGGTAGCGACAATGCTGCCGCACACGCAAAACCGGCGCGCAACTTACCTTCGCAGCTTCGATGCCGCAATCATCAATTGCCTTTCACTGGCTCTGGGCCGGGAAACCCCGGCCCAGAGGTGCCGCATCGGGGTTATTTGCCCGACTTGATCTTGGTCCAACTGCGGGTGATCACACGCTGGGCAGAAGCTTCAGGCGCAGCGATTGCGTACAGCTGCTTCTTCACTTCGGCTGGCGGGTAGATGCTTGGGTCGCTGGTGATGTCTTTGTCCACGAACGGGGTAGCGGCAGCGTTGCCATTCGGGAAGCGCACGGCGTTGGTGATTTCAGCCATGATTTCTGGCTGCATCAGGAAGTCCATGAACTGGTAGGCAGCGTCTTTATGTTCGGCATCTTTCGGGATGGCGACCATGTCGTAGAAGGTGCCGGCACCTTCTTTCGGAATCACGTAGTCCACTTTGACCTTGTCGCCAGCTTCGTGGGCGCGGGCCTTGGACTGCTCCAGGTCACCCGAGTAACCGACGGCCACGCAGATGTTGCCGTTGGCCATGTCGCCGATGTACTTGGACGAGTGGAAGTAGGTGATAGAAGGACGAATCTTGAGGAACAGGTCCTCGGCGGCCTTCAGGTCTTCTTTCTTGGTGCTGTCGGTCGGCAGGCCCAGGTAGTGCAGCGCGGCTGGCAGCATTTCGGTCGGGGCGTCGAGGAAGCTCACGCCGCAGCTCTTGAGCTTGGCGATGTTCTCAGGCTTGAACACCACGTCCCACGAGTCGATCTTGTCCACGCCCAGCGCGGCCTTGACCTTCTCCGGGTTGTAGCCGATGCCGATCGAACCCCACATGTACGGGAAGGCGTGCTTGTTGTCCTTGTCGCTGGCGTCGCCAACGGCTTTGAGCAGATCGGTGTCGAGGTTCTTCCAGTTCGGCAGTTTGGAGCGGTCCAGTTCTTCGTACACACCGGCCTTGATCTGCTTGGCCAGGAAGTTGTTGGACGGCACCACGATGTCGTAGCCCGACTTACCGGCCAGCAGCTTGGCTTCGAGGGTTTCGTTGCTGTCGAAGACGTCGTACTTGACCTTGATACCGGTCTGCTTCTCGAACTTGGCGATGGTGTCTGGTGCGATGTAGTCCGACCAGTTGTAGACGTTCAACACCTTGTCTTCAGCCTGTGCAGCAGTAGCCATGGCACCCATCAGGGCTGCGGCCAGCAACGTCTTGCCCATTTTATTCATGCGTCATGCTCCAGATTTTTTTGATTAGCCATCCGTTCAGCAGCCAGGTCCCGCAGTACACGCGTTTGGGCGACTGAAGCAGTCGCTAGTCTGGCAAGTTACAAGGCTCTGTTTCAAGGAAAGCAGGGCCTTGTAACGACTTAATGTCACATCGCTAGCCTAGCAAACTGTCAACGGATCGCTTCGAGCGTCAAGTCGAGGCACTTGCGGGCCTTTTCCACCAGTTCATCGATCTGCGCGTGGCTGATCACCAGCGGCGGGGCGATGATCATGGTGTCGCCCACTGCGCGCATGATCAGGCCGTTCTCGAAGCAGAAGTTACGGCAGATCATGCCCACGCCCTTGCCTTCGTAACGGCTGCGCGTGGCCTTGTCCTTGACCAGCTCGATCGCGCCAAGCAGGCCCAGGCCGCGTACTTCGCCCACCAGCGGGTGGTCCTGCAGCTCACGCAAACGCTTTTGCAAATACGGTGCCGCTTCGGTGCGCGCCTTCTCGATAATGTGCTCGTCGCGCAGGATGCGCAGGTTTTCCAGGCCCACTGCAGCCGCTACCGGGTGACCCGAGTAGGTGAAGCCGTGGTTGAAGTCACCCCCTTCGCTGAGTACCTGGGCAACCTTGTCACGCACGATCACACCGCCCATGGGGATGTAACCGGAGGTCAGGCCCTTGGCGATGGTCATCAGGTCGGGCTTGAGGCCGTAGTAGTCGGAGCCGAACCACTCGCCGGTACGGCCGAAACCGCAGATCACTTCGTCGGCGACGAACAGGATGTCGTACTTGGCGAGGATCTCCTTCACCTTCGGCCAGTAGGTTTCCGGTGGGATGATCACGCCGCCGGCGCCCTGGATCGGCTCGGCGATGAAGGCGGCGACGTTGTCTTCGCCGACTTCGAGGATTTTCTTTTCCAACTGCTCGGCTGCCCACACACCGAACTGGTCCGGGGTCATGTCGCCACCTTCACCGAACCAATAAGGCTGCGGGATGTGCACGATGCCCGGGATCGGCAGGCCGCCCTGTTCGTGCATGCCGCTCATGCCGCCCAGGCTGGCACCGGCCACGGTGGAGCCGTGGTAGCCATTGATGCGGCCGATGATGGTCTGCTTGTCCGGCTTGCCCTTCAGCGCCCAGTAGTGGCGCACCATACGCAGCACGGTGTCGTTGCCTTCAGAGCCGGAGCCGGTGAAGAACACATGGGTCATGCCTTCGGGCGCCACGTCGGTGATCGCCTTGGCCAGTTCCAGCGCAGGCGGGTGAGCGGTCTGAAAGAACAGGTTGTAGTACGGCAGTTCGCGCATCTGCTTTTCTGCCGCCTGCACCAGTTCTTCGCGGCCGTAACCGACCGCCACGCACCACAGGCCGGCCATACCGTCGAGAATCTTGTGCCCCTCGCTGTCCCACAAATGCACACCCAGGGCCTTGGTGATGATGCGCGGCCCCTTGGCTTTCAGCTGCTTGTAGTCACTGAAAGGTGCGAGATGATGCTCCCCGCTCAGGGTTTGCCATTCACGGGTTTGCGGGTTGTTGACGCTCATGTGCTTCTCCGTTGTTCGACAGCCGCGTCCTGCGGCACCAAGTTGATCAGACAGCAAACAGCAGGAACTCACGCTCCCAGGAACTGATGACTCGCTTGAAGTTCTCGTGCTCGGCGCGCTTGGTGGCGACGTAGCCGGTGATGAACTTCTTGCCCAGGTACTGCACCAGTGCACGGCTGTTTTCCATGCGTTCCAGGGCATCTTCGATGGTCAGTGGCAGGCGTAGGTTGCGGCGTTCGTAGCCACGGCCCTGCACCGGCGCGCTGGCATCGATGCCTTCGACCATGCCGATGTAGCCACACAGCAGGCTGGCGGCGATGGCCAGGTAAGGGTTGGCGTCGGCACCTGGCAGGCGGTTCTCGACCCGGCGGCTTTGCGGGCCGGCGTCCGGCACTCGCAGGCCGACGGTACGGTTTTCCTCGCCCCATTCCACGTTCACCGGCGCCGAGGTATCGGGCAGGAAGCGGCGGAAGGAGTTGACGTTGGGGGCGAACAGCGGCAGCGCCTCGGGGATGAACTTCTGCAGGCCACCGATGTGGTTGAGGAACAGCGCGCTCATGCTGCCGTCTTCGTTGCTGAAGATGTTCTTGCCGGTGGCCACGTCGACCACGCTCTGGTGCAGGTGCATGGCACTGCCCGGCTCGCCGGTCATCGGCTTGGCCATGAAGGTGGCGGCCACGTTGTGCTTGAGCGCCGCTTCGCGCATGGTGCGCTTGAACACCAGAATCTGGTCGGCCAGATGCAGCGCGTCGCCGTGACGGAAGTTGATTTCCATCTGCGCCGTGCCGTCTTCGTGAATCAGCGTGTCCAGGTCCAGCTGTTGCAGTTCGCACCAGTCGTAGACGTCTTCGAACAGCGGGTCGAATTCGTTGGCGGCTTCGATCGAGAACGACTGACGTCCGGTTTCCGGGCGGCCCGAACGGCCAACCGGTGGCTGCAGCGGGAAGTCCGGGTCTTCGCTGCGCTTGGTCAGGTAGAACTCCATCTCGGGCGCGACGATCGGCTGCCAGCCCTTGTCGGCGTAGAGCTTGAGCACTTTTTTCAGCACGTTGCGTGGCGACAGTTCGACCGGGTTGCCCTTCTTGTCGTAGGTGTCGTGGATCACCTGCGCGGTCGGCTCGATGGCCCAAGGCACCAGAAACACGGCCTTCTCGTCAGGGCGGCAGATCATGTCGATGTCTGCCGGATCGAGCAGTTCGTAATAGATGTCGTCGTCGACGTAGTCGCCGGTCACGGTCTGCAGCAGCACGCTCTCAGGCAGGCGCATGCCTTTTTCGGCGATGAATTTGTTGGTAGGCGAAATCTTGCCGCGCGTGATGCCGGTCAGGTCACTGATCATGCATTCGACTTCGGTAATCTTGTGCTCTTTCAACCAATCGGTGAGCTGGTCGAGGTTGTTACTCATAAATACCTCAGGAGGTAAGGTGGTCCACGCTCTGATTCTGGATGGAGTACATTGCTAAAGCAAAAACCCCCGCGCAGAGCCACAGTGGATACACTGAAAACAGCTGTGTCCGTAATGAGTTCGAAAGGCAGGAAGACGAAGCGAAGAGCGGCAAGCCGCTACGAGGGCGGGCCCGGGAGCGCCAAACGTCAATTATTGCGGCCAGGGCGGCCATGCCATTGACGAAGCTTGCAAAAACGGCGGAGGTACCCGATGGCACTGCCCAGGCAGTGCTTTCAGGTCGCGGCAAGCGGACCATATGACCCTCGTATTATTGTGTTTTGGGTTGAAGCCGAGCTTAGCCTTGTTCATTTTTTTACACAACACCTCCGTAAAAAATAAAACACGGCGCGTCGGAGATAGCCCTTTACGCGGGAAATAGCGGATAATGGCTTGCCCCGATATGCAGCAAATCTGCCGTAGATGTGCCATTTCAGGGCATCATGGGGTTGGCTTGACATCAGTATGGCTTTTCGATTGACTGGTCCTGCAAGCCCCCCTTGATTGATATTTTTAACAACAAAGGTGTTGCATCATGTCGGTACCCCCGCGTGCCGTTCAGCTTAACGAAGCGAACGCGTTCCTTAAGGAACATCCTGAGGTTCTCTACGTTGACCTTCTGATTGCAGATATGAATGGTGTGGTGCGTGGCAAGCGCATAGAGCGCACCAGCCTCCACAAGGTTTACGAGAAAGGCATCAACCTGCCTGCCTCCCTCTTCGCCCTGGACATCAACGGTTCCACCGTCGAAAGCACCGGGCTGGGCCTGGACATCGGCGATGCTGACCGCATCTGCTACCCGATCCCTGGCACCCTCTCCAACGAACCCTGGCAAAAACGCCCGACTGCCCAGCTGCTGATGACCATGCACGAGCTGGAAGGCGAGCCGTTCTTCGCCGACCCGCGTGAAGTGCTGCGCCAGGTGGTGAGCAAGTTCACCGAAATGGGCCTGACCATCTGTGCCGCGTTCGAGCTGGAGTTCTACCTGATCGACCAGGAGAACGTGAACGGCCGCCCGCAGCCGCCGCGCTCGCCGATTTCGGGCAAACGCCCACAGTCGACCCAGGTGTACCTGATTGACGACCTCGACGAATATGCCGACTGCCTGCAGGACATCCTCGAAGGCGCGAAAGAGCAAGGCATCCCGGCCGACGCCATCGTCAAGGAAAGCGCCCCGGCGCAGTTCGAAGTCAACCTGCACCACGTGGCCGACCCGCTCAAGGCCTGCGACTATGCGGTACTGCTCAAGCGGTTGATCAAGAACATCGCCTACGACCATGAAATGGACACCACCTTCATGGCCAAGCCCTACCCGGGCCAGGCAGGCAACGGCCTGCATGTACACATTTCCGTGCTGGACAAAGATGGCAACAACATCTTCACCAGCGAGGATCCCGAGCAGAACGCCGCGCTACGTCACGCTGTCGGCGGTGTGCTCGAGACCCTGCCAGCGTCCATGGCGTTCCTCTGCCCGAACGTGAACTCGTACCGCCGCTTTGGCGCGCAGTTCTACGTACCGAACGCGCCGAGCTGGGGCCTGGACAACCGCACCGTGGCCTTGCGCGTGCCGACCGGCTCGCCGGACGCCGTGCGCATCGAGCACCGCGTGGCCGGTGCCGACGCCAACCCGTACCTGATGATGGCTGCCGTGCTGGCGGGCGTGCACCATGGCCTGACCAACAAGATCGAGCCGGGTGAGCCGATTGAAGGCAACTCGTACGAGCAGCTGGAGCAGAGCCTGCCGAACAACCTGCGCGATGCCCTGCGCGAGCTGGACGACAGCGAGATCCTGAACAAGTACATCGATCCGAAGTACATCGACATCTTCGTCGCGTGCAAGGAGAGCGAGCTGGAGGAGTTCGAACACTCGATCTCCGACCTCGAGTACAACTGGTACCTGCATACCGTGTAAACAAAAACGCCGCCCCCAAGGGCGGCGTTTTCGTTCAAGATCGGTGTCGCCTGCTTCGCGGGCGAGCCCGCGAGGAGGCCGGTACAGGCTTACAGAGGCTTCTCGAAGATTTTCGAATTGCGCTGGTAGTTGTACAGCGAAGCCCGCGCCGCTGGCAGCCGCTCGACCCCGCTCGGCGCAAACCCGCGTTCGCGGAACCAGTGCGCGGTACGCGTCGTCAGCACGAACAGGGTGTTCAACCCCAACTGCCGCGCCCGGCTTTCGATGCGCTCCAGCAGCTCGTCGCCACGCCCGCCATGTCGGTACTCCGGGTTCACCGCCAGGCACGCCAGTTCACCGGCGTCGGAGTCGGCAATCGGGTACAACGCCGCACAGGCGATGATCATGCCTTCGCGCTCGACCACGCTGAACTGCTCGATCTCCCGCTCCAGCACCTCACGCGAACGGCGCACCAGAATGCCCTGCTCTTCCAGCGGGCTGATCAATTCCAGCAAACCGCCCACGTCCTCGATGGTCGCCTCGCGCACCACTTCGAACTGCTCCTGCGACACCAGCGTGCCGCCACCGCCACGGGTGAACAGCTCGGTCAGCAAGGCGCCGTCCTCGGCATAGCTGACGATATGGCTGCGCGCCACGCCGCCTTTGCAGGCTTCGGCCGCGGCATCCAGCAATTCGCCCTGGTAATCACTGCCCAAACGCTGAAGATGTGGGGCAACCTGCTGTGGGCGCAGCTCGCGCACCAGCTTGCCATCTGCATCCAGCAGCCCCGGCTCTGCGCCGAACAGCAGCAGCTTGTCGGCGCCCAGCTCGATGGCAGCGCGGGTGGCCACGTCTTCGCAGGCCAGGTTGAAGATTTCACCGGTGGGCGAGTAGCCCAGCGGCGACAACAGCACGATGGAGCGCTCGTCGAGCAGGCGGCTGATGCCCTTGCGGTCGACCCGGCGCACTTCGCCGGTGTGGTGGTAGTCCACGCCTTCGAGCACGCCGATCGGCCGCGCCGTGACCAGGTTGCCGGACGCCACGCGCAAGCGCGAGCCCTGCATGGGCGAAGCGGCGATGTCCATCGACAGGCGTGCCTCGATGGCCAGGCGCAGAGCGCCGACGGCATCGATCACGCAATCCAGGGTGGCGGCATCGGTGATGCGCAGGCCACGGTGGTAGTGCGGGGTCAGGCCGCGATCAGCCAGGCGGCTTTCGATCTGCGGGCGCGAGCCATGCACCAGCACCAGGCGCACGCCCAGGCTGTGCAGCAGCACCAGGTCGTGGACGATGTTGCCGAAATTAGGGTGTTCCACCCCATCGCCAGGGAGCATGACCACGAAGGTGCAGTCGCGATGAGCATTGATATACGGGGAGGCATGACGCAGCCAGTTGACGTAGTCGGGCATGACAGGGCCTGTGGATAAGTGGACGGAGAACGGCGGTACAGGGGCGTTCAGGATCATCGTCGGAACAGGCTTGCGGTCACGCGCGGTCTCCTCTAGGCAGGAACGAATCAGGTCAATGGACGTTTAGTTCAGGCAATAGTGCCGGATCAGGTCACGCAATAGACGCACGGTAGGCTCGATTCGTGACATTTCAAGGTATTCGCCGGGCTGGTGGGCACAGGCGATGTCGCCAGGGCCCAGCACGATGGTCTGGCAGCCCAGCTGCTGAAGATAAGGCGCTTCGGTGCCGAACGCCACCGCTTCGGCGCGGTGACCGGTCAGGCGCTCCGCCACTTGCACCAGCTCGGCATCGGCGGCCTGCTCGAACGGCGGCACCTCCGGGAACAGCGGCGCGTAGTCGATGCGCACATCATGGCGCTCGGCCACCGGCACTAGCTTCTCGCGGATGGCGGCGCGCAACTGCTCCACATCCATGCCCGGCAACGGCCGCAGGTCGAACTCCAGGGCGCACTGGCCACAGATGCGGTTGGGGTTGTCACCCCCGTGGATACAGCCGAAGTTCAGGGTCGGCGTCGGCACGGTGAACTGCGGGTTGCGGTAGGTTTGCTGCCATTGCTGGCGCAGGCACATCAGTTCGCCCATTACCGCGTGCATGGCCTCCATGGCGCTGCGGCCCAGGTTTGGGTCCGACGAATGGCCGCTGCGTCCGAGGATGTCGATGCGGTCCATGAGGATGCCCTTGTGCATGCGGATCGGTCGTAGCCCGGTCGGCTCGCCGATTACCGCCGCGCGGCCCAGCGGCTGGCCGGCTTCGGCCAGGGCGCGGGCGCCGGACATGGAGCTTTCTTCGTCGCAAGTGGCGAGGATCAGCAGCGGTTGCTTGAAGTCGTGCTCCAGCAGCGGGATGACGGCTTCGATGACCAGGGCGAAGAAGCCCTTCATGTCGCAGCTGCCCAGGCCGACCCAGCGGCCATCGACCTCGGTCAGCTTCAGTGGGTCGCTGGCCCACAGCTGTTCGTCATAGGGCACGGTGTCGCTGTGCCCCGCCAGCACCAGGCCGCCCGGGCCTGTGCCACGGCTGGCCAGCAGGTTGAACTTGCCGGGGCTGACCTGCTGGATGTCGCACGTGAAACCCAGGTCGCCCAGCCAGCCGGCCAACAGGTCGATGACCTGGCGGTTGGACTGGTCCAGCGCGGGGTGGGTGCAACTGACCGAAGGCGCGGCGATCAAGGCGGCAAACTGGTCTTTCAGCGTCGGCAACGGCATGCGCATACTCCTCGGAAGCGTTGCCCATCATAGGACTATCCGCTGTCTGGAATAAACCGTTGGCGGCGGACTGCTGTAGACTCTGCGTCAACCACGCCCCCCTTCGAGTCTGTGATGCACAAAGAAACCGAACTGAAGCTCCGCGCCAGCCGCGAGACCCTTGCCGCCCTGCGCGAGCACCCTCTGCTGAAAAAGCGCAACAAGTCCGGCTGGCAGACCCGCGAACTGCTCAACCAGTACTTCGACACCCCCGAGCGTGAGCTGTCCGCCGCCCGTGTTGCCCTGCGCCTGCGCCGCGACGGCGACGCCGTCATCCAGACCCTCAAGTGCCGCGGCACCAGCGTGGCTGGCCTGTCCGAGCGCAACGAGTACGAGTGGAACCTGGACAAGGTCAAGCTCGACCTGAAGAAGCTGGACGCCACCTGCTGGCCCGAGCAACTGGCCAACCTGGACAAGAAAACCATCAAGCCGCTGTTCACCACCGACTTCAGCCGTGAATACGCCGAAATCGCCTGGGGCCGTGGCAAGAGCAAAGTCGTGATCGAGGCTGCGTTGGACCAGGGCTTCGTGATCGCCGGCAAGCGCAAGGAAGAAATCTGCGAGCTGGAGCTGGAACTGCGCGAAGGTGAACCGCAAGCCCTGCTGGAGCTGGCCGCCGAGCTGGCCGCCAGCCTGCCCCTGATGCCCTGCGACATCAGCAAGGCCGAGCGTGGCTACCGGCTGCTGGAGCCGGACAGCTACGAGCTGGGCCTGCCGCACACCGAGCTGGACGCCGAAATGGCCGTGGACGATGCCTACGCCGCCCTGGCCTGGCAACTGCTGGGCAGCAGCCAGCGTCTGGCCGAGCAATACCGCCACAACGGCCACTGGCGCCTGCTGCAGGACTGGGTCGAGTGCCTGAGCGAGCTGCGCGCCATCACCGCCAGCCTGGGCCAGGCCGCGCCACGCGCCACTACCCGCGACCTGCGCAGCAGCCTGGACGCCCTGCTGGAAGACTGGCGCCCGCTGGTACAGGCCGGCAACGATGACGAAGACATCCGCCGCGCCGCGCCCGAGCAGTTCGCCGAAGAGCTGGAAGACGTGCGCTGGGGCCAGTTCTCGCTGGAAACTTCGCGCTGGCTGCTGGCCCGCGCCTGGACTGCCGAGCGCAAGGGCCGTGGCGAGCGTCAGGGCAAGGCGCAGCTGGCCAGCTGGCTGGGACACCTGCTAGGCGAGGAAGGCCGTGCGTTGAAGCTGCCGCTGTACACCCAGCGCCCGGAAGACCTGGCCGAGCAATTACCACGTATCGAACAGCTGCTGGCCTGGCTGCACCATGCCCGCCAGGCGCTCGAAGCGCCGCAGATGGACCGCCTGTATGGCGACCTGAAGAAGCTGCATGAGCTGGCTGAGCTGCCGATCAGCGATGAAGTGCTGGAGGCGCGTATCGAGCAGGCTCGGGCGGTAGACCAGAGCCGCGGCTGGAAGCATCTGCTCAAGGCGTGATAGCGCGTCGCCTTCTTCGCGGGCTCGCCCGCTCCCACAGGTACAGCGCAGGCCTCAGGCTTGGCGCAATACCTGTAGGAGCGGGCATGCCCGCGAATGCTTCAACGCGACAGTGGCAGGCTGGTGGTGGATTTGATCTCCGATAGTGCCACAATCGAATTCACTTCCTGAATACCCGGCACGTTCGACAGCTTTTCGAAGAAGAAGCGCTCATAGGCCTCGATGTCCGATGTGACGATCCGCAGCAGAAAGTCCACCGACCCCATCAGCACATAACACTCCAGCACCTCCGAGAACCCGCGAATCGCCTCGGTGAACTCGGTGAAGTTGGAGCGCCCGTGCGCATTGAGCTTCACCTCGGCGAAAATCTGCGTGTTCAGGCCGACCTTCTTGCGGTCCAGCAAGGTCACCTGCCCACGAATCACCCCCTCCTCCTTCAACCGCTGAATGCGCCGCCAGCACGGCGATTGCGACAGCCCCACACGCTCGGCGATCTGCGCGCTGGACAGCGAAGCGTCTTCCTGTAGCAACTCAAGAATGCGACGGTCGTAGGCATCCAGCTCGCTTTGCATTGATGATTCTCCAAATGGGTAATTTTCGAATAGATTTATTCGACAAATCCAAAAAACCACCAAATCATAGCGAAAAAATACCGCCCTCAACGTGCAAGAATTTCTCCCACATTCGCGGAGACCAGCATGAACGCACAACCTCGTACCGACACCTGGGCCGCCAGCAACGCCCACAGCACCGTGCACTACCGCCTGCAAGCGGAAGCCGAGCCCGACAGCCTGTGCCGGGTGCTCAACCTGTTTGCCCTGCAGTTCCTGACGCCGCACAGCGTGCAGGTCAGCCAGCAGGACGACTGGCTGAATATCGAAGTCGGCATTGGCGGGCTGAGCTGGCACCGGGCCGAGGTGATTGCGCAGAAACTGCGTAACCTGGTATGTGTGGGCGAAGTGAGCCTGACCAACCAGCAACGGGTGGAACTGGCGGTGGTCTGACAGCCACAGCAAAATCCCGAAACCCTTCAGCTTCGGTGCACCTCCCCCATCCGTCTAGCCTTGGTCAGGACTCCCTCATCAGGCACGGACGCCAACATGCACTCTCCCGAAAATCCAGCACTCGACCTCAAGCGCGTGCTCGCAGCCCTGCTCGCCGACCAGCACCTGCACGCCAACGACACCCTGCAAGTCCTCGAACACGCAACCGCCCACCCGGCAAGCCACCCGCTGGAGCTGATCGCCGCCTGCGGACTGCAAGACCGCCAACACCCCGGCCAGGTTCTGGACCTGGACCGCCTCTGCCAATGGCTGGCCGGCAAGGTCGGCCAGCCCTACCTGCGCATTGACCCCATGCAGCTCGACCTGCCCCAGGTAGCCGGCCTGATCTCCCCGGCCTTCGCCCAGCGCCACGGCATCCTCATTGTCGCCGCCGACGCGTCCAGCATCACCGTCGCCAGCGCCCAGCCCTACCAGGATGACTGGCAGGCAGACCTGGCCCGCAGCCTGGGTCGGCCAATCCGCCGCGTGCTGGCCAGCCCGGCGCAGATCCGCCAGTCAGGGCAATCGTTCCAGCGCTTGGCGCAGTCGGTGAAAGGCGCGCAACACCAGCAGTCGGCCAGTCTGGGCGAGCTCGAACAGCTATTGGAGCTGGGCAAGCGTCAATCCGAGGCCAGCGCGGACGACGCGCACATCGTGCATATCGTCGACTGGCTGCTGCAGTACGCCATCGAGCAACGCGCCAGCGATATCCACCTGGAGCCACGCCGCGAACAGGGCCAACTGCGCTACCGCATCGATGGCCTGCTGCATACCGTTTACACCTTTCCCGCCAATGTCACCCTGGCGCTGGTGAGCCGCCTGAAACACCTGAGCCGCATGGATGTCGCAGAAAAGCGCCGGCCACAGGACGGTCGCCTGCAAAGCCGGCAGCCGGGCGGCGGCGAGGTGGAGCTGCGGCTGTCTACCCTGCCGACCCCGTTCGGCGAAAAACTGGTACTGCGCCTGTTCGACCCGCACCAGGTGCACGAGGGCTTCGACCGCCTCGGCCTGGAAGGGCCGCAACTGGCCCGCTGGCAAAGCCTGCTGCGCCAGCGCCAGGGCATCATTCTGGTCACCGGCCCCACGGGTTCCGGCAAGACCAGCACGCTGTACGCCAGCCTCAAGCTGCTGGCCACGCCACAGGTCAACCTGTGCACCATCGAAGACCCGATCGAACGCCTGGAACCCGCCTTCAACCAGTTGCAGGTGCAGCCCGCGCTGGACCTGGGTTTTGCCAACGGGGTGCGCGCCATGCTGCGCCAGGACCCGGACATCATCATGATCGGTGAAATCCGCGATCGCGAAACCGCGCTGGTGGCAGTGCAGGCAGCCCTGACCGGGCACCTGGTATTGTCGACCCTGCATACCAACGATGCCTGTTCGGCCATCACCCGCCTGCAAGAGCTGGGTGTGGCCGATTACCTGATCAAGGCGACCCTGGTCGGGGTCATGGCTCAGCGCTTGGTGCGTACTGTGTGCACCGACTGCCAGGCCCATGCATCAGCAACCTGCCGAACCTGCCGTGGCACTGGCTTTCACGGGCGCACTGGGTTGTTCGAACTGCTGCAACCCAGCGAAAACCTGCGCGCCTTGATTGGCCCGAACGCCGATCTGACCGATCTACGGCGCCAGGCGCTGGCCGATGGACTGATTGACCTGCGCCGTTGCGGGGAGGCCAAAGTGGCTAGCGGGCAAACCCGCCCAGAGGAAGTGCTGCGCGTCTGCACCTGACGAAAAGTCCTTTGTATTCAAGGAACTTGCCTCACCGGAAAAGATCCAACGGCGCATCTTCAACCCTCACCCTTCGAGGTGTTTCAACATGCGTCTCAAAACCGCCATCGCCGCCGCTGCCTTGCTTTCTCTGCCTATTGGCTCGGCCATGGCCGATACCTTTTGGCGTAACGTGATGACTTCCGGTGCTACCACGGCATCGAGCTACCTGACCTCGCACGATCACAAGCTGGTAGTAGCGGCACAGGATGATGCCGGCAGCTTCGTGGCCAGCGAAGGCGCCATTCGCGGGCCGTTTCTGGAGGCGGCGTTGAAGCAGGTGCGGGCGGAGAACCCGGGGATGCAGGCTTCTGACATGGAGCTGGCGAATGCCATCCTGGCCAAGAATGCGGTAGCCGAATAACCGCGTCGCCCGCTCCCACAGGGATCGCGCGAGGTTTGAGCCCTGTGCAATTCCTGTGGGAGCGGGCATGCCCGCGAAGAATCCAACACCGATTTTAGCGATACGCCTCCACCGGCACACACGAACAGAACAGGTTCCTGTCCCCATACACGTTGTCGACCCGGTTCACTGCCGGCCAGTACTTGTGCTGGCGCACATGCGCACTGGGCGCCACCGCCTGCGCCAGGGTATAGGGCCGATCCCACACCCCCAACACATCTTCCAATGTATGCGGCGCATGCTTGAGCGGGTTGTTTTCCGCCGGCCAGTTGCCCTCCTGCACCTCGGCAATCTCTGCACGAATCGCCAGCATCGCCTCGACAAACCGGTCCAGCTCGGCCTTCGACTCACTCTCGGTCGGCTCCACCATCAGCGTGCCCGGCACCGGGAATGACATGGTCGGGGCATGGAAGCCATAGTCCATCAGGCGTTTGGCCACATCCTCTTCACTGATGCCGGTCTGCGCTTTCAGCGGCCGCAGGTCGAGGATGCACTCGTGCGCCACGCGCTGGTTGCGCCCGCGATAGAGCACCGGGAAGGCACCGCCCAGCTGGCTGGCCAGGTAATTGGCCGAGAGAATGGCCACCTCGCTGGCATCAGCCAACTGCGGCCCCATCATGGCGATGTACATCCAGCTGATCGGCAGGATGCTCGCGCTGCCCCAAGGGGCGGCGCTGACCGCGCTGTTGTTCGGGTCCAGGCCAGGCACCGGCACCACCGGGTGGCTGGCGACAAACGGCTTGAGGTGCGCGCGAATGCCGATCGGCCCCATGCCCGGGCCACCACCGCCGTGGGGGATGCAGAAGGTTTTGTGCAGGTTCATGTGCGAAACATCGGCCCCAATGTCCGCCGGGCGCGCCAGGCCTACCTGGGCATTTAGGTTGGCGCCGTCCATGTACACCTGGCCGCCGTGCTGATGCACCACCTCGCAGATTTCCCGAATGCCTTCTTCGTACACACCATGAGTCGATGGGTAAGTGATCATCAGGCACGACAAGCGCTCGCCAGCTGCGTGGGCCTTGCCCTTGAGGTCGGCCAGGTCAACGTTGCCATGATCGTCGCAATCAACGATCACCACCTCCATGCCGGCCATCTGCGCCGAAGCCGGGTTGGTGCCGTGGGCTGACGAGGGAATCAGGCACAGTGTGCGCTGTGGCTGATGGCGGCTGCGATGATAGCGGGTAATGGCCATCAGCCCGGCGTATTCACCCTGGGCACCGGAGTTGGGCTGCATGCAGATGGCATCGAAACCGGTAATCGCGCACAACCAGCTTTCCAGCTCGTCGATCATCGCCTTGTAGCCCGTGGCCTGCCCTGCCGGGGCAAACGGGTGCAGCTGCGCAAAACCGGGCCAGGTGATAGGGATCATCTCGCTGGTGGCATTGAGCTTCATGGTGCAGGAACCCAGAGGGATCATCGACTGGTTCAGCGCCAGGTCCTTGTTCTCCAGCTGTTTGAGGTAGCGCAGCATTTCGGTTTCGCTGTGGTGCTGATTGAACACCGGGTGCGCGAGGAAAGGTGTACGCCGCACCAGGTTGGCAGGGATGCCTTCAGGCAGGGCCAACTGGTCGAGGGCGACAATTTCCAGGCCGTGATCCACCCCCGCGAAAATGTCGAGCAAGCGCAGCACCGTCTGTTCGTTGCAGGTTTCGTCCAGGCTCACGCCCAAGTGCCCACGGCCGAGGATCCGCAGGTTGATCTGCGCAGCTTCGGCGCTTTCGATGATGGCCGCCTGGGCCCCGCCAACATCCAGGGTAAGGGTATCGAAAAAGTGCTGGTTGAGGCGCTTGATGCCTTTGGCCTCAAGCCCTGCCGCCAGGATAAAGGTCAGCCGATGCACACGCTGGGCGATGCGTTGAAGACCTTCCGGGCCGTGGTACACCGCATAGAAGCTGGCAATGTTGGCCAGCAGCACCTGGGCAGTGCAAATGTTGGAATTGGCCTTCTCGCGGCGGATATGTTGCTCGCGGGTTTGCAGGGCCATGCGTAGCGCGGTGTTGCCACGGGCATCGCGCGACACGCCAATGATACGCCCCGGCATGGCCCGCTTGTAGTCGTCCCGGCAGGCGAAGTAGGCCGCGTGGGGGCCGCCGTAGCCCATCGGCACGCCAAAGCGCTGGGTCGAGCCCAACACCACATCGGCACCCAGCTCGCCGGGCGGTGCCAGCACTACCAGGCTGAGCAGGTCGGCGGCCACGCAGGCCAAGGCCTGCTGGCTGTGCAACTGGTCGATCAGCGGGCGCAGGTCGCGCACTTCGCCGTGGGTGTCGGGGTACTGCAACAAAGCACCGAACACCGCGTGTTTGCCAAGGTTATCCACAGCGTCGACGATCAGCTCGAAGCCAAAGCCTTCGGCGCGGGTCTTCAACACTGACAAGGTTTGCGGGTGGCAGTGCTCGTCGGCAAAGAAGGCGTTGCTCTTGTTGCGCGCCACCCGCTTGGCCAGGGCCATGGCTTCGGCGGCAGCGGTCGCTTCGTCAAGCAGCGAGGCATTGGCCAACGCCAACCCGGTGAGGTCGATGACCATTTGCTGGAAGTTCAGCAGCGCCTCCAGGCGGCCTTGGGCGATTTCGGGTTGGTACGGCGTGTAGGCGGTGTACCAGCCGGGGTTTTCCAGCACGTTGCGCAGGATGACCGTAGGGGTGATGGTGCCGTGGTAGCCCATGCCGATCAGGCTGGTCCACACCTGGTTCTGTTCGGCGTAGGCGGCGAGCTTGGCCAAAGCGGCCTGTTCGTCCAACGCTGGCGGCAGGTCGAGGGGGCGGTTGAGACGGATGTCGGGGGGGACGGTCTGCTCGATCAGCTCACTGCGGGTGGCAATACCCAAGGCGTTGAGCATGGCCTGCTGCTCTGCGGCATCGGGGCCCAGGTGGCGACGCAGGAAAGGGTTGAGCTCTTGCAGTTGATGCAGGGATGGCGACTGTGACATGACGACGCTCTCTTCCTAGACCGGGTCTCATGGAGACTTATAAGTCTAGGAAGGGATCGGGGATGCTGCGGGAAAACTTGTTTGCAGGCCCGGCCTCTTCGCGGCTAAAGCCGCTCCTACAGGGATCGCACCGGCTTTGGCCGCGGCGCAGTTCCTGGGAGCGGCTTTAGCCGCGAAGCAGGCGACGTGGTCTTACTCGCCGATAGCAGCGGCGTAACCGGCAGCATCCAGCAGCTTCTCCAGCTCGGCCGGGTTGCTTGGCTTCAGTTTGAAGATCCACGCACCGTAAGGCTCTTCGTTGAGCTGCTCCGGGCTGTCGGCCAGCTCTTCGTTGACCGCAATCACTTCGCCACCGATCGGGGCGTAGATGTCCGAAGCGGCTTTTACCGACTCGACCACACCAGCAGCGTCGCCTGCAGCGAACACCTTGCCAACTTCGGCAAGCTCGACGAACACCACGTCACCCAGGGCTTGCTGGGCGTGGTCGCTGATGCCCACGGTCACAGTGCCGTCGGCTTCCAGGCGAGCCCACTCGTGGCTTTCGGCAAAACGCAGGTCAGCGGGGATATTGCTCATGTGTTGAATTCCTCGATTGGCTCAGCGGTACGCCCGCCGGTTAAAAATGGTTCAGATCAGGATCTTGCCGTGGCGCACGAAGGTCGGTTTGACGACCCGCACCGGGTACCACTTGCCGCGAATTTCCACCTCGGCCCGGTCGCCGGTGGCCATGGGCACGCGCGCCAAGGCAATGGACTTGCTCAGCGTAGGCGAGAAACTACCACTGGTGATCTCCCCTTCGCCAATCCCGGCTACGCGCACCACCTGGTGGGCACGCAGCACGCCGCGCTCTTCCAGCACCAGGCCGACCAGTTTTTCCTGCACGCCGTGCTCGATTTCCGCCAGCAGGCCGCTGCGGCCGATGAAGTCGCGCTCGGCCGGCTCCCAGGCGATGCTCCAACCCAGGTTGGACGTCAGCGGTGTGTGGGTTTCATCGATATCCTGGCCGTACAGGTTCATGCCGGCCTCCAGGCGCAGGGTGTCGCGGGCGCCAAGGCCACTGGGCGCGATGCCAGCGCCGACCAGGTCGTTGAAGAAGGCTACGGCCTGCTCACCCGGGAAGATGATCTCCAGGCCGTCCTCACCGGTATAGCCGGTGCGGGCAATGAACCAGTCGCCTTCGCTGACGCCCTCGAACGGACGCAACTCGCGGATGAGTGCAGCGCGCGCAGGGCTGAGCAGCGCTGCGACTTTTTCGCGGGCATGTGGCCCCTGAATGGCGAGGATGGCCAAGTCGGGCCGGACCTGGAAGTCCACGGCAAAACCGGCTCGCTGCTGCTGCAACCAGTCAAGCACCTTGGCACGGGTGGCGGCATTGGTGACTAGACGGTAGCCGCTTTCTGTGCGGTAGACGATCAGGTCGTCAATAACCCCGCCCTGCTCGTGCAGCAACGGGCTGTACAACGCCTTGCCGGTGTCGTCGAGGCGGGCCACGTCGTTGGCCAGCAAGCGCTGCAGCCAAGCGGTGGCGTCGCTGCCGTCGACATCGATCACGGTCATGTGGGAAACATCGAAAACGCCGCAGTCACTGCGCACCTGGTGGTGCTCCTCGACCTGCGAGCCATAGTGCAGGGGCATGTCCCAGCCACCGAAATCGACCGTTTTGGCGCCTAGCGCCAGGTGCAGGTCATACAAAAGCGTGCGCTGTCCCATGGGTTTCTCCTTCCGGGCGTGGCGAAGCGGCGGCGGTCGATGACGTTGGTCGTCAGCTCTTGTTGTAAGGACCCGCCGCGCGAATGCCGCGCATTGTAGCCGCAAGGTCGCAAGCTGGCACCCTCAGTGACTGTGACCGGGTCGACGCGCCGAACGGCGGATCAGGCCGATGACCGGCAGCAGGCCCACCAGCACCAGCGTCAATGCTGGCAGCGAGGCGCGCGCCCACTCGCCCTCGCTGGTCATCTCGAATACCCGAACGGCAAGGGTGTCCCAGCCGAACGGTCGCATCAGCAAGGTGGCCGGCATTTCCTTGAGCACATCGACGAACACCAGCAGCGCGGCACTGAGCGCGCCCGGGACCAGCAACGGTAGATACACCCTGAAAAACAATCTCGCGCCACCGACGCCCAGGCTGCGGGAGGCCTCGGGCAGTGACGGGCGAATACGTTCCAGGCTGCTCTCAAGCGGCCCGTAGGCCACTGCGATGAAACGCACCAGGTAGGCCAGCAGCAGCGCCGAGAGGCTGCCCAGCAACAGCGGCTTACCGGCCCCGCCCAACCAACTGGACAGCGGGATCACCAGGTGGTTATCGAGGTAACTGAAGGCCAGCATGATCGACACGGCCAGCACCGAGCCTGGCAAGGCATAGCCCAGGTTGGCCAGGCCGACCCCGGCGCGAATGCCACCGGTCGGTGCCTGGCGGCGGGCAAAGGCCAGCAGCAGCGCCACGCACACCGTCACCAGCGCTGCCATGCCACCCAGGTACAGGGTGTGCAGCACCAAGCCGACATAACGCTCGTCCAGGTCGTGTCGGCCACGCAGCCAGAACCACGCCAGCAGCTGCAGCAGCGGGATGACGAAGGCGCAAGCGAACACCAGCAGACACCAGCCGCTGGCCAGCAGTGCCTTGAACCCACGTAGGTGATACAGCGCCTGCGCGCGCGGACGTTCGTTGCCGCTGCGGCTGGCACCGCGGGCACGGCGCTCGCCGTACAGCACCAGCATGACCGCGAGCAACAGCAGGCTGGCCAGTTGGGCGGCACTGGAAAGGCTGAAGAAGCCGTACCAGGTCTTGTAGATCGCGGTGGTGAAGGTGTCGAAGTTGAACACCGCCACCGCGCCGAAGTCGGCCAACGTTTCCATCAGGGCCAGGGCGACGCCGGCACCGATGGCTGGCCGCGCCATGGGCAGGGCCACGCGCCAGAACGCTTGCACCGGTGACAGCCCCAATACCCGTGCCGCTTCCATCAGGCCCTTGCCTTGGGCCAGGAAGGCCGTGCGCGCCAGCAGGTAGACGTAGGGGTAGAACACCAGCACCAGGACGATGATCACCCCGCCAGTGGAGCGCACCCGTGGCAGGCGCATGGGCCCGAATACCTCGCGCAGGGCGCTTTGCACCGGGCCGGCGAAATCCAGCAGGCCGACAAAGACGAACGCCAGCACGTAGGCCGGGATGGCGAATGGCAACATCAGCGCCCAGTCCAGCCAGCGCCGGCCGGGGAACTCGCAGAGGCTGGTGAGCCAGGCGAGGCTGACGCCCAGCACGGTGACGCCGATGCCGACGCCCACCACCAGCGTCAGCGTGTTGCTGAGCAGACGGGCCATCTGGGTGTCGAGCAGGTGCGACCAGATTTGCGTATCGATCGACTGCCAGGACAGCAGCAGCACGCTCAAGGGCAACAGCACCAGGGCGGCGATCAGGGAGACCGGGAGGTACCAGCGGCGTTGGAGGGTGTGGGGCAAGTTGACTGTCTCTGTGGCTGATTTGCGACCGCTTTGCGGTCGTTCGCGGGCAAGCCCGCTCCCACACGGACCGCACAAGGTCTGGACTCTGTGCAGTTCCTGTGGGAGCGGGCTTGCCCGCGAAAGGGCCCTCGCAGGCCCCGGAAGGATAAGGCCTGGCGCTTAGTTGTAGCCAGCGCGATCCATCAAACGAATGGCTTCAGCCTGGCGCTTGCCGGCGATTTCCACAGGAATGGTATCGGCCTTGAAGCTGCCCCAAGCGGCCACTTCCTCCGATGGCTTCACCTTCGGGTTGGCCGGGAATTCCTGGTTGATGTCGGCGAACAGTTTCTGCGCCTCTTCGCCGGTCATCCATTCCACCAGCTTTTTCGCGGCCTCCGGGTGCGGCGCGTGCTTGGTCAGGCCGATACCCGACAGGTTCACATGCACACCACGGTCTCCCTGGTTGGGCCAGAAGATCTTCACCGGCAACTTCGGGTTCTGCTTGTGCAGGCGGCCGTAGTAGTAGGTGTTGACCACCCCCACGTCGCACTGGCCGGCCTCGATGGCCTGGATCACCGCGTTGTCGTCGGAGAACACGTCGGTAGACAGGTTGTTGACCCAGCCTTTGACGATTTGCTCGGTCTTGGGCTCGCCATGGGTTTCGATCAGGGTGGCGGTGAGTGACTGGTTGTACACCTTCTTCGCCGTGCGCAGGCACAGGCGGCCTTCCCACTGTTTGTCGGCCAGGGCTTCGTAGGTGCTCAGCTCTTCGGGTTTGACCCGCTCGGTGGAGTAGATGATGGTGCGCGCGCGCAGGCTCAGGCCAGTCCAGTCATGGGACGAGGCGCGGTACTGCGACGGGATGTTCTGGTCGATGATGTCGGACTTGATCGGCTGCAGGATGCCCATCTGCTCGGCCTGCCACAGGTTGCCGGCGTCGACGGTCAGCAGCAGGTCGGCCACGCCGTTTTCGCCCTCGGCCTTGATGCGCTGCATCAGCGGGGCTTCCTTGTCGGTGATGAACTTGATCTTGACCCCGGTCTTGGCGGTGTAGGCATCGAACACCGGCTTGATCAGCTCGTCGATGCGCGAAGAGTACACCACCACTTCGTCCGCCGCTTGGGCAGTGCCGCCGAACAGGGTCAGGGCCAGGGCGGCCAGTAGGGGCTTGCGTGGCAACATGTGAAGCACTCCTCGGATCGTTTGAGAGGTGCAAATGGTAGTGAATCCCATTTTCTGGCTCATCTACCTAGCCGTTACCGGATGTTGCAGAGGGGCCGCTTTGCGGCCCCAACAATCTCAAGCCTTGGCCAGTTCCGGCAGGTCCCCGGAAAGCCCCAACGCTTGCCGCACAAACACCGCTTTGGCCTCTGGCATCTTCTCCACCAGCTTCAACCCGCTATTTCGCAACCAACGCAACGGCAGCGGATCAGCCTGGAACAACCGCTCGAAACCTTCCATGGCCGCCATCAACGCCAGGTTGTGCGGCATGCGCCGCCGCTCGTAGCGGCTCAACACCTTCACATCTGCCAGCCGTTCACCACGCTCGCAGGCATTGACCAGCACCTCGGCCAGCACCGCAGCATCCAGGAAGCCCAGGTTCACACCCTGCCCGGCCAGCGGGTGAATGGTGTGCGCGGCATCGCCGATCAATGCCAGGCCTTCATCCACATAGCGCTTGGCGTGGCGCTGGCGCAGCGGCACGCACACCCGAGGGTCGCCCTGCAGTACATCACCCAGGCGCCCCTCGAAGGCGCGCTCAAGGGCCTGCAAGAAGGCCGCTTCATCCAGCGCCATCAACTGCTCGGCATGCTCTGGCGTGGTCGACCACACAATCGAGCACCAGTCCTGCTGGCCGTCGCGGGTCAACGGCAGGAACGCCAATGGCCCTTCATCGGTGAAGCGCTGCCAGGCCGTGGCCTGGTGCCCGGCGCTGCAACGCACGCTTGTCACGATGGCATGGTGCAGGTAATCCCACTCACGGGTTTCGCAGCCGGCCAGGCGCCGCACGGCCGAATTGGCGCCGTCGGCCGCGATCACCAGCGGCGCACGCAGCTGACGGCCATCAGCCAGGGTCAGCAGCCATTCGTCACCCGAGCGTCGAAGTTGCTCCAGACGCGCGTTGGGCAACAGGCCTATGTCACTGTCGTGCAGGCGCTCCAGCAGGCCGTCCTGCACCACCCGGTTCTCGACGATATGGCCGAGCACCTGTGCATGCACACTGGCGGCCGAGAAGTGGATCTGCCCAGTGCCACTGCCGTCCCACACATGCATGTCGGAATACGGTGTGGCACGCCGTTGGGCAATGCCGTCCCAGGCGCCAAGGCGTTCGAGAATACGCTGGCTGGCCGCCGAAAGCGCACTGACACGCGGCTCGAACGGGGCTTGCGCATCGAATGGCTTGACCGTGAGCGGCCCGCCATCGAGCAAGAGGATTTGCAGGCCACTGTGGCGCAATGCCAGGGCCAGGGCGCTGCCGACCATACCGGCACCGACAATCAACAGATCTGCGCGCATTTCCATGCCTTACGCCAGCCTCGCTTGCGGCTTGAGCCGCACGTATAGGGTTTTATCGACCCGCGCCACCAGTTCCCCGGCACCATCGCGGATATCGACCTGCAAACGCGGCAGGCACTTCTTGCCAGTGGCGGTCTGCTGGCGAATGTCAGCCAGCAGCGCGTCATCGACGTGGAATTCGGCATACACCGGCCCTTTGCCCGGCGAGATGAAATCGATGCTGGCGGCTTTGTCCCAGACGATGTAGTCGCGGCCCAGCTGCTCGATCAGCAGCAACATGTAGAACGGGTCGACCATCGAATACAGGCTGCCGCCGAACTGCGTACCGACATAATTGCGGTTCCAGCGGGTCAGCTTCATCGCCACCTTGACGCTGCGCATGTCCGGGCTGATGTGCTGCACACGGATCCCGGCGCCCAGGTAAGGTGGGTAGAGGTTCAGCAGCCAGCGCAGCATGCGCGCCCGGCGCGCCAGTTTACGCGGGTTGCTCATGCCTGGCCCCGCGGATCGGGTCGGGTACCCAGGCCCATGGCCTGGCGGGCAAACCAGCTTTTGGCCGGCGGCAGCAGGTCGAGCCCGAGCAGGCCGAGGTTACGCCCGGCGGCCAGCAACGGCTGGTTGCTGCCGAACAGGCGCGTGACCTGGTCGGAAAAGCCGATGGTCATGGCCTGGTCCAGACGCTGGCGCTGGTGATAGGCCTGCAGCGTGGTCAGGTCGCCAGGCTGCTGCGGTCCGGCCAGCAGCGCGTCGGCAAGCGATTGCACATCGCGCAGCGACAGGTTGAAACCCTGGCCGGCAATGGGGTGCAGGCTGTGCGCGGCATTGCCCAGTACCACCAGGTGCGGCCGCACCTGCTCCTGGGTCTCGATCAGCGACAGCGGGTACAGGTGACGCGCGCCAACCTGGCGCAACGCGCCCAGGCGATAGCCAAACACGCCCTGCAGTTCACGCAGGAAGCTGCGCTCGTCGATGTCGGCCAGGCGCCGTGCATCCATGCCTTGGCGTGTCCACACCAGCGCGCAGCGGTTTTCCGGCAGCGGCAGCAGGGCCATGGGGCCTTCTTCTGTGAAACGCTCGAACGCCTGGCCGCCGTGGGCTTCACCCGGGGTGATGTTGGCGATCAAGGCGCTCTGTTGGTAAGGCGTGTGGCGTACGTGAATACCCAGCTGCTCGCGCAGACCCGAACGGCCGCCGTCGGCCAGTACCGCCAGGTCGCATTCAAGCTGGGTATCGTCATTCAAGCGCAGGCGGTAACCACCTTCGATCGCCTGCATGGAGGTGACTTCCGCCGGGCAGCGCCAGCTCACCACCTCACTGTCCAACCCCTGCCACAGGCATTGGCCCAGCCAGGCGTTTTCCACCACGTAGCCCAACGCTGGAACGCCCTCTTCCAGGGCATCCAGGCGAGTGGCGCCAAAGCGGCCACGGTCGGACACGTGAATCTGACGGATCGGCTCTGCACGGTGACCAATGGCCTGCCACAGGCCCAGCTGCTGGTAGATCTGCCGGGTGCCGAACGACAACGCCGAAGAACGCGCATCGTAGCTGGGCTGGAAGCTGTCGCCGGGGGCGAACGGTTCGATCAGCAGGATCTTCCAGCCACGCGCCTTGGCCCCGGCTTGCAGGGCCAGAGCCAGGCTTGCACCAACCAGACCACCGCCGATGATCGCCAGGTTCACCCGGTTCATGCCGCGTCCTTGCGGGCGGCCTGCATCAGCGCCTCGATCTCGGCAACCGTGCGCGGCACGCCCGAAGTCAGGATTTCACAACCTTGCCTGGTCACCACCACGTCGTCCTCGATCCTTACACCAATGCCGCGCCACTTCCTGGCCACGGCCTGATTGTCGGCGCCAATGTAGATGCCCGGCTCGACGGTCAGCGCCATGCCGGGCTCAAGCACTCGCCACTCGCCCCCCACCTTGTACTCGCCCACATCGTGCACATCCATGCCCAGCCAGTGCCCGGCACGGTGCATGTAGAAGGCGCGGTAGGCCTCACTGTCGATCAGCGCCTGTACCTCACCGGTAAGCAGGCCCAATTCCACCAGGCCTTCGGTAATCACCCGCACGGTCGCCTCATGCGCGTGGTTCCAGTGCTTGCCGGGGGCAATTTCGGCAAAGGCCGCCGCCTGGGCCTTGAGCACCAGCTCGTAGATGGCCTTCTGCTCGGGCGAAAAACGCCCGCTAACCGGGAAGGTGCGGGTGATGTCGCTGGCGTAGCAGTCGATTTCGCAGCCGGCATCGATCAGCACCAGGTCGCCATCCTTGAGCAGGGCGTCGTTCTGCTGATAGTGCAGGATGCAGCCATTGCGCCCGGCTGCGACGATCGAGCCATAGGCCGGCATCTTCGCCCCGCCCTTGCGGAATTCGTAATCCAGCTCGGCTTCCAGGCTGTATTCGTGCAGCCCGGCCCGGCAGGCCTGCATGGCCCGCACATGGGCCCGTGCAGAAATGTCTGCCGCCGCGCGCATCACTTTTACTTCCGCCGCCGATTTATACAGACGCATGTCGTGCAGCAGATGATCCAGCGCAACGAACTCGTTCGGCGGCTGCGCGCCCAGGCGGGCCTTGGAGCGGATCACGTTGATCCAGTCCATCAGCCGGCGGTCGAACTCGGCATTGCTGCCCATGGCGCTGTACACCCGCTCGCGGCCTTCGATCAGGCCCGGCAGAATCTCGTCGATGTCGGTAATGGGGAAGGCATCGTCGGCGCCAAAATCGCGCACGGCGCCTTCCTGGCCGGCCCGCAGGCCGTCCCACAGCTCGCGCTCGGGGTTGCGTTCACGGCAAAACAGCACGTACTCGCCGTGCTCACGCCCGGGGATCAACGCAATCACTGCCTCCGGCTCCGGGAAGCCGCTGAGGTACTGGAAATCGCTGTCCTGGCGGTACACGTGCTCGACGTCGCGGTTGCGGATGGCAACTGCGGCGGCGGGCAGGATGGCGATGCTGTTGGGGACCATCTGCGCCATCAGCGCCTTGCGCCGACGGGCATACTCGGCCTTGGGAATGTGGCTCATGGGCAGACTACCCCCGGTTGATCAGTGCAGCGATGGCTTGGGCGCGGGTGCGGCCGGCTTGGCCAGCTCGGAGAACAGCAACAGCGGTGCCACGCGCAGGTATTCCATGACTTCCATGTAGTCGCTCTCGCCATCTTCGGACTCTTCGAGCGCTTCCTGCACCTGGGAAATGGCCACCAGGTCCTGCAGCACGTCCTTGGCTTCGTCGGACAGGTCCTTGCCACCGGCATTCAGGCCAAAACCGGTGATGAAGCCCTGGCACCACTGGCCCAGTGCGGTGGCGCGGTCGCCCAGTGCGGCGTCGTCGGAAGGCAACAGCAGGACAATGGCCATGTCGTCGCTGGTGAGCTCGCCCTTGACCATTTCCTGCAGGCCGACCAGGGCATTGCGCACGGTATCACCGGGCTCGGTTTCCAGCAGCTGGGCGGCATCTGCCAGCCAGCCGTCGGCGTCAAAGCCGGCACCGGCGCAGCTGCGGCCGATCAGCAGGCCGTGCAGCTCGGCCGGGGTAACAGGGTGGCCATTGCTCGAAAGCAGCATGGCGAAGGCGATGTAGGGCGATTGGGTATTGGGCATGGGCAGCTAGGCGCCAGACGGCGCAATGACTAGAATGGAGACCTTGTATCCTAGCACCGGCAGGCGCGCCAAGACCATCGGCACTGGCCGTCGCCGCCCAGGGAGAGGCATCATCGCCAGGTGACTCAACGACGGAGCGAATCGAGTGCAACCCACGCAAGAGAACGACCTGCAGGCACTGATGAGCCGATTCGAGTTGCTGATCGAACGCGTCGAGCAACTAAAACGGCAAAATGCACTCCTAGTAGCGCAGGAGAAATCCTGGCGCGAAGAGCGCGCCCACCTCATCGAAAAGAACGAGATCGCCAAGCGCAAAGTCGAGTCGATGATTTTACGCCTCAAGGCTCTGGAGCAAGACTCATGAGTTCAAGCAATAGCGTCACCGTGCAGATCCTCGACAAGGAATACTCGATCATCTGCCCGCCGGAAGAGCGCAACAACCTGGTCAGCGCCGCCCGCTACCTGGACGGCAAAATGCGCGAGATCCGCAGCAGCGGCAAGGTGATTGGCGCCGACCGTATCGCGGTGATGGCGGCCTTGAACATTACCCACGAGATGCTGCACCGCCAGGAAGACCGCAATGAAGCGCCGGCCGGCGGCACCACCCGCGAACAGGTACGCGACCTGCTGGAGCGGGTCGATCAGGCGCTGTCCGACGACACGGGTACCAAAATCGGCTGACATTGGTATACTGGCGCCACTCCCTGGGGGATGCGCCAGTCGGTTATGTCCCTGAGCCGATACGCACAACCACGGGGGTTGCACGCTGGGGCCGGTGTGCATGTCCGCCCGACGGAAAGCCTTAACGCCCCCTGCAATCTCCACCTTGAACTTTCGGGTTCAAGGGCTACACCGATAGCGGTCTTATCGGGGAGCCTGAATTTTCTTGCCCGCCCCTTCTGGCGGGCAATTCGTTTTGGCCAACAATGTCGGCCATCACTTCTGGGATCGCCCGTGCCATGACCGACACCGCGCCGCTCACCCGCCCCCAGCTCCGTCGCCTGCTTCGCAACGCCCGCCGCGCCCTTACCCCTGCCCAGCAACGCCAGGCCACCCTCGGCCTGTACCGCCAACTGGCGCAACACCCGCTGTTCCGCCGCGCCCGGCACATTGCCTTGTATTTGCCCAACGACGGCGAAATCGACCCCGGCCTGCTGCTGCGGGAAGCTCAACGCCGCGGCAAGCACACCTACCTGCCGGTGCTGCACGCCTGGCCACGTACACGCATGGTGTTCCAGCGTTTCGAGCAGGGCGAAAAGCTCAGGCCCAACCGCTTTCGTATTCCCGAACCGGTCACCGACCGCAAGCGCCAACGGCCGATCTGGGCGCTGGACCTGATCCTGCTGCCGCTGGTCGGTTTCGACGAAGTGGGCGGGCGCCTGGGCATGGGTGGCGGCTTTTATGATCGCAGCCTGGCCTACCAGGGGCGTCGCAAAACCTGGAAGAAGCCTTTGCTGCTGGGGCTGGCGCATGAATGCCAGAAGGTCGAGCGGCTGGCGCAGGCCAGTTGGGATGTACCGCTGCAGGGGACGGTCTCGGACCGTGGCTGGTACCTGGCGCCGCGTTGAGCGGCGCCAGCGAGGGCATCAACGTTGTGGTGGCTGGCTGGCGTCGACCGGCATCTGGTAGGCGTTGTCCAGCTTGCGCTCCCAGAACCCTTGCGCATAACCGGTAGTGACCACACCCAGGCCAAAAATGAACACCAGGATCCACAGCAGATCCGGCTTTTTACGTTGATTCATCGAAGAATGCCCCCCAGGCAAACTGTTCAGTGCGCGGCGATTTTCTGGGAATCGCCAGCGCATAGCGCTTTAAACGGGGCGCATTTTCCGACAACCTGCGTCCGCACGCAAACCTTGACGCCAACCGGCTGTCGGTTTCGTGCAACAGGTTATTTCAAACCTTTTCAGGAGCGACATCCATGGCCTATTGGCTGATGAAATCCGAGCCCGACGAGCTCTCCATCGAAGCCCTCGGCCGCTTGGGCGAAGCGCGCTGGGACGGCGTGCGCAACTATCAGGCGCGTAATTTCCTGCGGGCCATGAGCGTGGGTGACGAATTTTTCTTCTACCACTCCAGCTGCCCGCAACCGGGCATCGCCGGCATTGCCAGGATCACCCGCGCAGCATACCCCGACCCGACCGCGCTGGACCCGCAAAGCCACTATTACGATGCCAAGGCCACGCCCGAGAAAAACCCGTGGAGCGCGGTGGATGTGGCCCATGTGCAAACCCTGCCTCGGGTGCTGGAGTTGGGCTGGCTGAAACAACAAGCCGGCCTGGCCGAGTTGCCGCTGGTGCAAAAAGGCAGCCGCCTGTCGGTGATGCCGGTAACACCCGAACAATGGGCGGTGATTGTCGCGTTGCGTTGAATGTGCAGCTAAGGTCAAGGGTTTGACCGATATCAACACGCCATACAGGGCCGCGCGCCATGATGTGCTGTGCATGACCGCAAGGATGCAGAACGATGAACCGATATGCCCCCAGAATCTTCGCCACCGCACTGATCGCCCTGCTGGCAACAGCTGGTGGTCTGGGGTACTGGAAATCGCTCCACGACCAGTTGCCCGAAGGGCTGAGCATGGGAAATGGCCGCCTGGAGGCCACCGAAGTGCAGATCGCCAGCAAAATCCCCGGTCGCCTGGCCGAAGTGCTGGTCGACGAAGGCGACAAGGTCGCCCGCGGCCAGTTGCTGGCACGTATCGACACCCGCACCATGGAAGCCCAGCGCAGCCAGGCCGAAGCCGAAGTGCTGCGCGCCCGGGAAAACTACGCAGCGGCCCAAGCGTCCGTACAGTTGCGCCAGAGCGAATTGCTGCTGGCCAGCCAGGAACTCAAGCGCGTGCGCGAAATTTTCCAGCGCAAGTACGCCAGCCAGCAGTTGCTCGACCAACAGCAGGCGCGCTTCGACACGGCCAACTCGGCCGTGGTCGCGGCCCGCGCCCAGCTGGCAGCGATCAAGGCCGCCATCGGCGCAGCCGAAGCCCAGGTGGCCCAGCTCACCAGCGAAATCGACGACAGCAGCCTGCGTGCGCCCATCGCCGGCATTATCCAGTTGCGCCTGGCCGAGCCCGGTGAAGTGCTGGGTGCTGGCGGCCGCGTGCTGATGCTGATCGACCCCAGCGACCAGTACATGAACCTCTACCTCCCGGCTTCCACCAGCGGCCGGCTGACGGTAGGCGACCAGGCGCGGATCGTGCTCGACGCCCTGCCCGAGCGCGCCCTTGCGGCGAAAGTGGCTTTCGTTGCGGCCAAGGCCCAGTTCACCCCCAAACAGGTGGAAACCCGCGACGAGCGGCAGAAGCTGGTGTTTCGGGTAAAACTGCGCCTGACCGATCCGGGCACCGTGCCGCAGGCCAAACCGGGCATGCCTGGCGCCGGCTACGTGCGCACGGCTGAGGTGGACTGGCCGGCCAACCTGCAATGAACGCCCCGGCACTGCTGGCCGAGGGTATCAGCCACCGCTACGACGACCTGACGGCCCTGCATACACTGGGTTTCAGCCTGCCTGCCGGTACCCGCTGCGCACTGATCGGCCCTGACGGCGCGGGCAAATCGACCCTCCTTGGGCTGATCGCCGGCGTGAAGCGCCTGCAACAGGGCGAGCTGCAGGTGCTGGGCGGCTCGATCCGCCAGCGCCGTCATCGGGCGGCGCTGTACCCGAAGGTGGCGTTCATGCCGCAGGGGCTGGGCAACAACCTGTACCCGGAACTGTCGATCAGCGAGAACATCCGCTTTTTCGCCACCCTGTTCGGGCTGGGCCGGCGCGAGTGCGAGCAGCGTATGGCCAACCTGCTGCAAGCCACCGACCTGCAGCGCTTTGCCGAGCGGCCGGCCGGCAAGCTGTCAGGCGGCATGAAGCAGAAGCTGGGCCTGTGCTGCGCGTTGATCCACGAGCCGGACCTGCTGATCCTCGACGAGCCGACCACTGGCGTAGACCCGTTGTCGCGGCGGCGCTTCTGGGAGCTGGTCGAACAGGTACGCGCACAACGCCCCCAATTGACACTGTTGGTGGCCACCGCCTACATGGAAGAAGCCGAACAATTCGAGCATTGCCTGATGCTCGATGGCGGCCGCCTGCTGGCCGCAGGCCCCAGTCATGAGCTGGCCGCAGCCACCCCCAGTGGCAAGCTGGACGACGCCTTCACCCACTACCAGGGCGCAGGCAAGGCGCAGCATCAACCCCTGACCATCCCGCCGCGTGAGGCCAAGGACGGCCAGATCGCCATTGAAGCCCACGACCTGACCCTGCGCTTTGGCGACTTCACAGCCGTGAACAAGGTCAGCTTCGCCATCGGCCGTGGGGAGATCTTCGGCTTCCTCGGCTCCAACGGCTGCGGCAAGACAACCACCATGAAAGTGCTCACCGGCCTGATGCCGGCCAGCGAGGGCAGCGCCAGCCTGCTGGGGCGCCCGGTGGACGCCAGCGACCTGGCCACGCGCAAGCGGGTCGGTTTCATGTCGCAGAGCTTCTCGCTGTATGGTGAGCTCAGTACCCGGCAAAACCTGGCCTTGCATGCCCGCCTGTTCGACCTGCCCAAGGCCGAAAGCGCCCAGCGCATCGACGAATTGATAGAGCGCTTCGACCTCGCCGCTATCGCCGACCAGCCGTCCGGCGCCCTGCCGCTTGGCCTGCGTCAGCGCCTGTCGTTGGCGGTGGCGGTGCTGCACCGCCCGGAAGTGTTGATCCTCGACGAACCGACCTCTGGCGTCGACCCGGCCGCCCGCGACGACTTCTGGCGCCTGCTGGTAGAACTGTCCCGCGAGCAGGGCGTGACCATTTTCCTTTCCACTCACTTCATGAACGAAGCCCAGCGCTGCGACCGCATCTCGCTGATGCATGCCGGGCGGGTACTGGCCTGCGACACACCGGATGCCTTGCAGCGCCAGTACCACGGCGACACCCTGGAGGACGCATTCGTGCGCTGCCTGGAGCAAGCCCAGGCGCTGGCACCACAAGCCACGGACAACGCTGTGCTGGAGCAGACCGCCACGGCCGCGCCGCCGCTGCGCCGGGGCTTCAGCCTGCGCCGCCTGCTGGCGGTGGCCAGCCGCGAGGGCAAGGAGCTGCTGCGCGACAAGGTACGCCTGGCCTTCGCCCTGCTGGGTGCGCTGTTCATGATGGTGATCTTCGGCTACGGCATTTCGCTGGATGTGGAAAACCTTGCCTTTGCTGTACACGACCAGGACCAGAGCCCGCAAAGCCGGGCCTACCTTGAGGCCTTCCGTGGCTCACGGTATTTCGCCGAGCAGGCGCCGATCCGCGACAGCCGCGAAATGCACCAGCGCCTGCAACGCTCGGAAATCAAACTGGCGCTGGAGATTCCTCCCGGTTTTGGGCGTGACCTGTATGCCGGACGCCAGCCGGTGGTGGCAGCCTGGCTCGACGGCGGCATGCCTTTCCGTGCAGAAACCAGCCGCAACTACGTGGAAGCCGTGCACCAGGCCAACCTGGAGCAATTGGCAAGGGCCAGCCCACAGCCGCAGGCGCGGCAGGACCTGGTGCGTCTGGAAACGCGTTTTCGCTACAACCAGGACGTGGTCAGCGTGAATGCCATCGGCCCGGGCGTGATGGCACTGATCCTGGCCTTCATCCCGGCCATGCTTACTGCGCTGGGCATCGTCCGCGAGAAAGAGCTGGGCTCCATCACCAACTTCTATGCCACCCCCCTCACGCGCCTGGAGTTCCTGCTGGGCAAGCAGATGCCCTACCTTGCCGTGAGCCTGGTCAACCTGGCGCTGCTGGTGGCGATGAACCGCTGGCTGTTCGCCGTGCCGCTCAAGGGCAGCGTGCTGGCCCTGGCCTGCGGGGGTGTGGCCTACCTGCTGGCCACCACCAGCCTGGGCCTGCTGATCTCGGCGTTCACCCGCACCCAGATCGCGGCCATCCTGGGCACCATGATCATCACCAGCCTGCCAACGATCCAGTTTTCCGGGCTGATCGTGCCACGCTCGTCGCTGGACGGCGCAGCGGCGGTGATGGGCCAGCTGTTCCCGGCGGGCTATTTCCTCGATATCGCGGTCGGCACCTTCACCAAGGCACTGGGCCTGCGCGAACTGTGGCCGCAGTGCCTGATCCTGCTGGGCTTCTTTGCCGCGTTCACCGGCCTGAGCCTGGCCATGCTGAAGAAGCAGGAGGCCTGACATGTCGCGCCTGAACCACACCCTGCGCCTGGGCCTGAAAGAACTGACCAGCCTGCGCCACGACAGCGTCCTGCTGCTGTTCCTGCTGTATGCCTTCAGCGTGGCGATCTACATGCCGGCAGCCGGCTCGGTGATTGGCGTGCACAACGCCAGCGTCGCGGTGGTGGACGAAGACCACAGCCTGCTCTCACGCAAGCTCAGCGAAGCCTTGCAACCGCCGGAGTTCCAGCCCGCCGTGCCGCTGGCACCGGAGCACCTGGACCAGGCCATGGACAGCGGCCAGTACACCTTCGTGATCAATGTGCCGGTGAATTTCCAGAGCGACCTGTTGGCCGGGCGTTCGCCGGAGTTGCAGATCAATGTCGATGCCACGGCCATGAGCCAGGCGTTCATGGGCGCTGGCTATATCGGCCGCATCTTCGAGCGTGAACTGCTCGACTACAGTCAACGCGGCAATGTGCAAAGCCCAGTGCTGATCAACCCCAAAGCGCTGTTCAACCCCAACCTGGAGGGCGGTTGGTTTCTGGCGGTGATCCAGATCGTCAACAACATCACCATTCTGGCGATCATCCTCACCGGCACCGCGCTGCTGCGTGAGCGTGAGCACGGCACCCTCGACCACCTGCTGGTGCTGCCGCTGACGGCACTGGAAATCATGCTGGCGAAGATTGGCAGCAACGCGCTGGTAGTGGTGATCTGCACGTGGATTTCGCTGGTGGTGGTGGTGAAAGGTGCGCTGGGCGTGCCGTTGTCCGGCTCGATGGGGCTGTTCCTGGCCGTGACGGCGCTGTACCTGTTCGCCAGTACCGCGCTGGGCATCTTCCTCGCCACCCTGGCGCGCTCGACACCGCAGTTCGGCCTGCTGGCGATCCCGGTGATCATCCCGATGCTGTTGCTGTCAGGCGGCAGCACACCGCTGGACAGCATGCCGCAGTGGTTACAGTGGGTGATGCAGGGCTCGCCGTCGACGCACTTCGTCAGCCTGGGGGCTGCGATCCTGTTCCGGGATGCAGGCTGGGCGGTGGTATGGCCGGATATCCTGGCGCTGGGCCTGATCGGCCTGGTGTTCTTCAGCGTGGCGCTGGCGCGGTTTCGTCGGAGCCTGGCGTCCTGATAACGCAGGCACCGTGGAGGCATCTGTGGGAGCGGACACGCCCGCTCCCACAATTGATCACTGCACGATCAGGTTGTTGAACAGCAAGTCTTCAACAATCGGCTTGCCCTCTTCTGCTTCCAGCACCTGCTGCACCTGCTTCAGCGCCTCCTGGCGCAGGTGTTCCTTGGCTTCGACGTTGCTCATGCTGTCCACCGTCTGCTGGGTGAACAGTGCCACCAGCTGGTTGCGGATCAGCGGTTCATGGTGCTGCACCGCCTTGGCGGCTTCATCGCCCGTCACGCGTAGGGCCACATCGGCCTTGTACACACGCAGCCGTGGGCCGCCGTCGAGGGCATAGTTGCCGACAAAGGGCGGGCTCAGGCTGATGTAGGCGACCTTGGGCGCCCCTTCCTTGGCTTCTTCGGCCATGGCCGCAGCCGGCAGCAGCAGCGCCAATACCATCAAGATCCACGCTTTCACGAATTCGCTCCTCAATACAGTTGGCGCCAGCTTACCCAGCACACCGCTCAAACCCAAGCCCGGGCTTATGCCGGCACTTATGCCTGCACATCAGGGCGGGCCATGCTCGTTGACCCGGCAGGTGGCCCTCCTACACTTATCGGCCACTACCCGCAAAGGAATAGCCCCGATGAAAGCTGTGTTGTGCAAAACCCTGGGCCCGGCGCGCAACCTGGTGCTGGAAGACGTGGCCAGCCCGCTGCCGAAGAAGAACGAGATCCTGCTGGATGTGCAGGCCGCCGGGGTCAACTTCCCCGACACCCTGATCATCGAAGGCAAGTACCAGTTCCAGCCGCCGCTGCCATTCTCGCCGGGTGGCGAAGCAGCGGGCGTGGTGGCTGCGGTCGGAGAAAAGGCCGGTGCGTTCAAGGTGGGTGACCGGGTCATGGCGCTGACCGGCTGGGGCGCGTTCGCCGAACAGGTGGCGGTGCCGTTCTACAACGTACTGCCGATCCCGGCGAGCATGGACTTCACCACCGCTGCGGCATTCGGCATGACCTACGGCACCTCCATGCACGCCCTGCGCCAGCGTGGCCAACTGCAAGCAGGTGAAACCCTGCTGGTGTTGGGCGCTTCCGGCGGTGTTGGGCTGGCGGCAGTGGAAATCGGCAAGGCCATGGGTGCACGGGTGATCGCGGCGGCCAGCAGTGCCGAGAAACTGGCCGTGGCCAAGGCGGCCGGGGCGGATGAGCTGATCGACTATAGCCAGGCCAGCCTGCGCGACGAGATCAAGCGGCTGACCGGTGGCCAGGGTGTGGATGTCATCTACGACCCGGTCGGTGGTGAGCTGTTCGAGCAGGCCGTGCGCGGGCTAGCCTGGAATGGCCGGCTGCTGGTGGTGGGCTTTGCCAGCGGGACCATCCCGCAGTTAGCGGCCAACCTGGTGTTGCTCAAGGGCGCGGCAGTGCTGGGGGTGTTCTGGGGGGCGTTTGCACAGCGCCAGCCGGAAGACAATACGGCTAACTTCAAGCAGCTGTTTGCCTGGCATGCCGAGGGCAAGTTGAAACCGCTGGTGTCGCAGACTTATCCACTGGCTGAGGCTGGGGCTGCCATCGAGAAGTTGGGGCAGCGGCAGGCTGTGGGTAAGTTGGTGGTGCAGATGCACTGATTATTCTGGGGCCGCACAGCGGCCCCAAAAGCTCAGACTTCCCGCAGGTTATGACAGCGTCGGAACCGCGCCTCCAGGTTACGATCGGGCATCTGGTGGCTGCGCAAGGCATTCAACGTCTGCTCCACGTAGTCCCGCGTTGTGCCGTAACGCCCCTTGGCACTGGCCAGAATCTGGCTGAGCAAGGTATCTGGCAAGTTTCCCGCATAGCACGGCAAATGCCGCTCCAGCACAAAGCCTAAAGCCTGCACCTTGCTACCATCGCCCAGCCGGCAGGTGAGCCAGTGCGGTCGGTACGCCGGGTACGGCATCTCGCGCTGCCACAGGGCCATCAGCGACTCGTCCAGGTTGCTTTCATCCAGCCGGTAGGCAAAGCCGCTACAGGAACCGCCACGGTCCAGGCCAAACACCAGCCCGGGAGTTTCCGGGGTACCGCGGTGTTCGTGCGACCACAGGTACAAGCCCCGATGGTAACCGTGCACCCGCGCGCGCTGGCGTTCTACCGAATTGCACTCCGGCCGCCAGATCAACGAACCATAGGCAAACAACCACACTGGCCCACCCTGATGGCGCGACATGGTCATCTTCATCGAGTTGAACAACTGGTCGTGAGTATGTTGCTGACCAAAGTCGAGTGCCGGAGGATATGAAACTTCCCAGGACATACTTTCAAGTGCCGACATAAGCTGCCGCCATTATCCCCGTGAACTACGGATGTAGCGAGATTCGATTACGCAGCGGCCCAAGGCCTCTATACCAAGGGCGCTTGCAGTAACCATAGGCCAGAACGGCAGGAATACTCAAGCCCTCGCGTCAGTGTTTCATGCGCGGTTCCGACGACTGGGGAGTACTGTTTCAACAGCGGTGAAAGTTATTAGCCAAGGCGGTAACAATTACCGCCTTATACCCACACTTTCAAACTTCGGTTATTAACCGCGCGGTGCGTAGGCAAACACATCCGCACGCATGCGGTGTGCATCCATGCCGGCTTCGACCAGGGCGTCGAGGGTGGCGTAGATCATGTTTGGGGAACCACTGGCATACACATGCACGGTGTTGAGGTCGACGATGTCCTCGCAAACCGCCTCGTGCAACATGCCGCAACGGCCTTCCCAGCCGCACAGGTCGCTGACAACCTGATGCAGGAACAGGTTGGGCAGACGCTGCCATTCATCCCAGTGCTCGATCTGGTAGAAGTCTTCGGGCCTGCGCACGCCCCAGTACAGGTGCACTGGGTGCTTGAAGCCCTTGGCCCGGCAATGCTCCACCAGGCTGTGCATCTGGCCCATGCCGGTACCCGCGGCGATCAGCACCAGCGGCCCATCCGGCAGCTCGGCCAGATGAGTGTCGCCGAACGGCATTTCGATGCGCGCCAAACCGTCACGCTTGAGTTGCTCGATCAGTTGCAGCGCACTGGGCTCACGCGCCAGCACATGCAGCTCCAGCTCACGACCGGCGTGAGGCGCGGAGGCCAGCGAGAAGGCCGCCTGCTTGCCGCCCTCGCGCTCGATCATCAGGTACTGCCCGGCGTGGTAACGCGGTGGCTTGCCGGCTGGCGCGCGCAAACGCACCCGCCACACGTCGCCACCGACGTCGACGCACTCACTGACGCTGCACGCCAGCTTGCGCACTGGCAGCTCGCCCAGGGCGAGCACACCGTCCCAGAGCAACACACAGTCCTCCAGCGGTTCGGCAATGCAGGTGAACAACTCGCCATGGTCGCGGACTTCGCCGTCCTGCCGTACCCGGCCTTCGACCAACAACGCGGCGCAGACATGGCAATTGCCATTGCGGCAGCTGTTCGGGCAGTCATAGCCCAGCCGCCGCGCTCCATCCAGGATCCGTTCCCCGGGTTCGAGCGCCAGCACCGCCCCGGACGGCTGCAACGTTACCTGCATCAATCTATTCCCAACTGATCCCACAGCTCATCGATACGGCGGGTGACGGCTTCGTCCTTGACGATGACCCGTCCCCATTCGCGTGTAGTCTCGCCCGGCCACTTGTGCGTGGCGTCCAGGCCCATCTTCGACCCCAGCCCCGATACCGGCGACGCGAAGTCCAGGTAGTCGATCGGCGTGTTGTCGATCATCACCGTATCACGCTTGGGGTCCATGCGCGTGGTAATGGCCCAGATCACATCGTTCCAGTCACGGGCGTTGATATCGTCATCGGTCACAATAACGAACTTGGTGTACATGAACTGTCGCAGGAACGACCACACACCCAGCATCACGCGCTTGGCGTGGCCTGGGTACTGCTTCTTCATGGTCACCACCGCCATACGGTACGAGCAGCCTTCCGGTGGCAGGTAGAAGTCGGTGATTTCCGGGAACTGCTTCTGCAGGATCGGCACGAACACTTCGTTCAACGCCACACCGAGGATTGCCGGCTCATCTGGCGGCCGACCGGTGTAGGTGCTGTGGTAGATCGGCTTTTGCCGGTGAGTGATGCGCTCGACGGTGAACACCGGGAAGCTGTCCACTTCGTTGTAGTAGCCGGTGTGGTCGCCGTACGGGCCTTCCGGGGCCATTTCGCCCGGGTGAATCACACCCTCCAGGATGATTTCGGCGGTGGCCGGCACCTGAAGGTTGCTGCCACGGCATTTGACCAGCTCGGTGCGGTTACCGCGCAGCAGGCCAGCGAAGGCGTACTCGGAGAGGGTGTCCGGTACCGGGGTCACGGCACCAAGGATGGTCGCCGGGTCAGCGCCCAGCGCCACGGCAACCGGGAACGGCTGGCCGGGGTTTTTCTCGCACCACTCGCGGTAGTCGAGGGCGCCACCACGGTGGCTGAGCCAGCGCATGATGACCTTGTTGCGGCCAATGACCTGCTGGCGGTAGATGCCCAGGTTCTGGCGGTCCTTGTTCGGGCCACGGGTAACGGTAAGGCCCCAGGTGATCAGCGGCGCCACGTCGCCGGGCCAGCAGTGCTGGATCGGCAGCGCGCCGAGGTCGACATCGTCACCTTCGACCACCACTTCCTGGCACACCGCGTCCTGGACCACCTTCGGCGCCATCGACACGACCTTCTTGAAGATCGGCAGCTTGGACCAGGCATCCTTCAGGCCCTTCGGCGGCTCGGGTTCCTTGAGGAACGCCAGCAGCTTGCCGATCTCGCGCAGTTCGTCGACCGACTCGGCGCCCATGCCCATGGCCACGCGCTCTGGCGTACCGAACAGGTTACCGAGTACCGGGATGTCGAAGCCGGTGGGCTTTTCGAACAGCAACGCCGGGCCCTTGGCACGCAAGGTGCGGTCGCAGACCTCGGTCATTTCCAGAACGGGGGAAATCGGAACCTGGATGCGCTTGAGTTCGCCGCGCTGCTCCAGGCCACGGATGAAGTCGCGCAAGTCGCGATACTGCATGCATGAGCCTCGTGTTGGCCGTATCGGTCGGGGTGCAGAGTGTAGCGCCGATAGGGCCGCAATAGCCAAAGTACAGATAGCAAAAAGCCGGGTTTCCCCGGCTTTTGCGTGGTACGACGATCTTACTTGCGCTTCATCGACAAGAAGAACTCGTCGTTGGTCTTGGTCTGCTTGAGCTTGTCGACCAGGAACTCGATGGCGGCGATTTCGTCCATCGGGTGCAGCAGCTTGCGCAGGATCCACATGCGCTGCAGTTCGTCGTCGGCGGTCAGCAACTCTTCGCGGCGGGTACCGGAACGGTTGATGTTGATGGCCGGGAACACGCGCTTCTCGGCGATGCGGCGGTCCAGTGGCAGCTCCATGTTACCGGTGCCCTTGAACTCTTCGTAGATCACTTCGTCCATCTTCGAGCCGGTTTCGACCAGCGCGGTGGCGATAATGGTCAGCGAGCCGCCTTCCTCGATGTTACGCGCAGCACCAAAGAAGCGCTTCGGCTTCTCCAGGGCGTGGGCGTCGACACCACCGGTCAGCACCTTGCCGGAGCTCGGGATCACGGTGTTGTAGGCACGCGCCAGACGGGTGATGGAGTCCAGCAGGATGACCACGTCCTTCTTGTGCTCGACCAGGCGCTTGGCCTTTTCGATCACCATTTCGGCAACCTGCACGTGGCGGGTTGGCGGCTCGTCGAAGGTGGAGGCAACCACTTCGCCGCGCACGGTGCGCTGCATTTCGGTCACTTCTTCCGGGCGCTCGTCGATCAGCAGGACGATCAGGTGGCACTCGGGGTTGTTACGGGTGATGTTGGCCGCGATGTTCTGCAGCATGATCGTCTTGCCCGCTTTTGGCGGAGCAACGATCAGGCCACGCTGGCCTTTGCCGATCGGGGCGCACAGGTCGATGACGCGACCGGTCAGGTCTTCGGTGGAGCCGTTACCGGCCTCCATCTTCAGGCGCTTGTTCGGGAACAGCGGCGTCAGGTTTTCGAACAGGATCTTGTTCTTCGCGTTTTCCGGGCGGTCGAAGTTGATGGTGTCGACCTTCAGCAGGGCGAAGTAACGCTCCCCTTCCTTAGGTGGGCGGATCTTGCCGACGATGGTGTCGCCGGTACGCAGGTTGAAACGGCGGATCTGGCTAGGCGAGACGTAGATATCGTCTGGGCCGGCCAGGTAGGACGCATCAGCCGAACGCAGGAAACCGAAACCATCCTGGAGAATCTCCAGCACGCCGTCACCCGAGATCTCTTCGCCGCTTTTCGCGTGCTTCTTCAGCAGGGCGAAAATCACGTCCTGTTTGCGCGAACGGGCCATGTTTTCGATGCCCATCTGTTCGGCCATTTCCAAAAGATCGGTAATCGGCTTTTGCTTGAGTTCAGTCAGGTTCATAAGGGGAGTGACGTAATCATGTAAGAAGGGAGAATTAAGCTTCTGGCTTAATGAGGCCGCGCCGCTAGATGGCGACAGGATCGCGTACTGATTCGAATTAGGGATGCTTCGGCGACGGCGTGTAGAGGGCACTGGAAAAGCAGTGCGAGGCCGAATGTAACACTTGCTTTTTTCTGCGTCTAGTGCTCTGAAAAAGAAAAGCCCCGCATTTGCGGGGCCTTTTCACATCACAGGTGGGCGTCAAGGAACGCGGCCAGCTGCGATTTGGACAGAGCGCCAACCTTGGTGGCTTCGACGTTGCCGTTCTTGAACAGCATCAGCGTCGGGATACCACGCACGCCGTGCTTGGCCGGGGTTTCCTGGTTCTCGTCGATGTTCAGCTTGGCGACGGTCAGTTTGCCCTCGTAGGTGGCAGCGATGTCGTCCAGAACCGGAGCGATCATCTTGCATGGGCCGCACCATTCAGCCCAGTAGTCGACCAGCACCGGGCCTTGAGCCTGCAGTACGTCGGCGTCGAAGCTGGCGTCGGTGACGTGTTTGATTTTGTCGCTCATGGAAATCTCCAAGGTCGTAAGCAATAAAAAACGTTGCCCATCATAGCCGCCCCTGCCGTCTACAGGAAGCTGCGGACGATTGAGTGTAACTATAGTTGTGCAAGACGCCGCGAATCGAAACTGTCATACAGCCGCCATAGAATCGAATGGCACATTGCCTTGCATCAAGGCCAGCACACCGGCTGCGAGTCACGCGTTGGCGACAGCCTGCTATCGTGGCACGATTGCCGGGTTAACGACCGAGAACAACCAGATCATGCCGCATACCATCGCGAAGAACCTGTCCCTGATCGCTGCCATCGACCTTGGCTCCAACAGTTTCCATATGGTCGTGGCCAAGGCCCACCATACCGAAATCCGCATTCTCGAGCGGCTGGGCGAGAAGGTTCAGCTGGCCGCCGGCATCGGCGAGGACCGCCTGCTTAGCGAAGAAGCCATGGAACGGGGCCTCGAATGCCTCAAGCGCTTCGCACAGCTGATCAACGGCATGCCGGCCGGCGCCGTGCGTATCGTCGGTACCAACGCCCTGCGCGAAGCGCGCAACCGTAATGCATTCATCCAGCGCGCCGAGGCCATTCTCGGCCACCCGGTGGAGGTCATCTCCGGCCGTGAAGAGGCGCGCCTGATCTATCTGGGCGTATCGCACACCCTGGCCGACACCCCTGGCAAACGCCTGGTGGCCGACATTGGCGGCGGCAGTACCGAATTCATCATCGGCCAGCGCTTCGAACCGCTGCTGCGCGAAAGCCTGCAGATGGGCTGCGTCAGCTTCACCCAGCGCTACTTCCGCGACGGCAAGATCACCCCGGCGCGTTATGCACAGGCCTACACCGCTGCACGCCTGGAGCTGATGAGCATCGAACACGCCCTGCACCGCCTGACCTGGGACGAGGCCATCGGCTCGTCCGGCACCATCCGTGCCATCGGCGCCGCCATCAAGGCCGGCGGCCTGGGCAATGGCGAGGTCAACGCTGAAGGCCTGGCCTGGGTCAAACGCAAGCTGTTCAAACTGGGCGAGGTCGACAAGATCGACTTCGACGGCGTCAAACCGGACCGCCGCACCATCTTCCCGGCGGGCCTGGCGATTCTGGAAGCGATCTTCGACGCCCTGGAGCTGCAGCGCATGGACCACTGCGACGGCGCACTGCGCGAAGGGGTGCTGTTCGACCTGCTCGGCCGCCACCACCATGAAGACGTGCGCGAACGTACGTTGAACTCGCTGATGGAGCGCTACCATGTGGACCAAGGCCAGGCCGCGCGCGTCGAGCGCAAGGCGTTGCACGCCTTCGACCAAGTGGCCGATGCCTGGGACCTGAAAGACGGAAACTGGCGCGATCTGCTTGGCTGGGCGGCTAAAGTGCACGAAATAGGCCTGGATATCGCCCACTACCACTACCACAAGCACGGCGCCTACCTGATCGAGCACTCCGACCTGTCGGGCTTTTCCCGCGAGGACCAGCAGATGATGGCCCTGCTGGTGCGCGGCCACCGCCGCAACATCCCCAAGGACAAGTTCGCCGAACTGGGTGAAGAAGGCGTCAAGCTGCTACGCCTGTGCGTGCTGCTGCGCTTCGCCATCCTGTTCCACCACATCCGTGGCAACCAGCAGATGCCGAAAGTTCAGCTCAAGGCTGCCGATGACAGCCTCGATGTCGCCTTCCCGGAAGGCTGGCTGGAACAGAACCAACTGACCCAGGCCGACTTCGCCAACGAGGCAGAGTGGCTGACCCGGGTCGGCTTCGTCCTCAGCGTACGTTGAGGACCGGGTTGCTCAGGCGCTCCAGCAGGGTTGCCTGGGCACTGCGCGGGTTCTGGTTGCCGGTTGGCGTGCTGCGCACGTAACGCCCGTCTGGCTGCAAGGTCCAGGCGTGGGTGTTGTCGGTCAGGTAGCCTTCCAGCTCTTTCTTCACCCGCAGCAACAGCTTCTTGCCTTCCACCGGGAAGCAGGTCTCCACACGCTTGTCGAGGTTGCGCTCCATCCAGTCGGCGCTGGACAGGTAGATCTGCTCTTCGCCGCCATTGAGGAAGTAGAACACCCGCGTGTGCTCCAGGAAGCGGCCGATGATCGAGCGCACCTGGATGTTGTGCGACACCCCCGGAATGCCGGGGCGCAGGCAGCACATGCCACGCACCACCAGGTCGATCTTCACCCCTGACTGGCTGGCCTTGTACAGTGCCTTGATGACCTTGGCATCGGTCAGCGAGTTGAACTTGGCAATGATGTGCGCCGGCTTGCCTTCGAGGGCAAACTGGGTTTCCCGCGCGATCATGTCGAGCATGCCCTTCTTCAGGGTGAACGGCGCGTGCAGCAGCTTTTTCATGCGCAGGGTCTTGCCCATACCGATCAACTGGCTGAACAGCTTGCCGACGTCTTCGGTGAGGGCATCGTCAGAGGTCAGCAGGCTGTAGTCGGTGTAGAGGCGGGCGTTGCCGGCGTGGTAGTTGCCGGTACCCAGGTGCGCATAACGCACGATCTCGCCCTGTTCGCGGCGCAGGATCAGCATCATCTTGGCGTGGGTCTTGAAGCCGACCACGCCGTAGATCACCACCGCACCGGCCGCTTGCAGGCGGCTGGCCATCTGCAGGTTGGACTCTTCGTCAAAGCGCGCGCGCAATTCGATCACTGCGGTGACCTCCTTGCCGTTACGCGCCGCGTCCACCAGCGCATCGACGATTTCCGAGTTGGCCCCGGAGCGGTAGAGGGTCTGGCGCACGGCAAGCACATGCGGGTCCTTGGCGGCCTGGCGCAGCAGGTCGATCACCGGGGTGAAGGACTCGAACGGGTGCATCAGCAGGATGTCCTGCTTGCCGATCACGCTGAAGATGTTGTCGGCGTTCTGCAGCAATTTGGGAATCGCCGGGGTGAACGGCGTGTATTGCAGCTCCGGGTGGCTGTCCAGGCCGGTGATGCTGAACAGGCGGGTGAGGTTGACCGGGCCATTGACCTGGTACAGCTCGCTTTCGCTGAGGCTGAACTGCTTGAGCAGGTAGTCCGACAGGTGTTTCGGGCAGGTGTCGGCCACCTCCAGGCGCACGGCGTCGCCGTAACGGCGCGAGAACAGTTCGCCGCGCAGGGCGCGGGCCAGGTCGTCGACTTCTTCGGAGTCCAGCGCCAGGTCGGCGTTACGGGTGAGGCGGAACTGATAGCAGCCCTTCACCTTCATGCCCTGGAACAGGTCGTCGGCGTGCGCGTGGATCATCGACGACAGGAACACGTAGTTGGCGCCTGGGCCACCCACCTCCTCCGGCACGCGGATCACCCGCGGCAGCAGGCGTGGGGCCGGGATGATCGCCAGGCCTGAATCGCGACCGAAGGCGTCGACACCTTCAAGCTCGACGATGAAGTTGAGGCTCTTGTTCACCAGCAGCGGGAACGGGTGAGTCGGATCGAGGCCGATCGGGGTGATGATCGGGGCGATTTCGTCGCGGAAATAGCGGCGCACCCAGGTCTTGAGCTTGGGCGTCCAGTAACGGCGGCGAATGAAGCGAATCTGGTGTTTTTCCAGCTCTGGCAACAGCACGTCGTTGAGGATCGCGTACTGGCGCTCTACCTCGATATGCACCAGCTCGCTGATGCGCGCCAGCGCCTGGTGCGGCTGCAGGCCGTCGGCGCCAGCCTGCTCACGGGCGAAGTTGATCTGCTTCTTCAGGCCGGCGACGCGGATCTCGAAGAACTCGTCGAGGTTACTGGAGAAGATCAACAGGAACTTGAGGCGTTCGAGCAGCGGGTAGCTCTCGTCCAGCGCCTGTTCCAGCACGCGGATGTTGAACTGCAGCTGCGAGAGTTCGCGATGAATGTACAGGCTGCTGTCGTCCAGGCCAGGGACGGCGATCGCCGGGGCGGGCGCGGGGGCAGGCACCGGGGCCACAGGCTCGGCCACCTGCTCCGCTACCGGCTCGGGCGCAGGCGGCAGGTCTGGCGGGGTCTGCACCATCTCTTCTGGGAGCTCCTGGGCATCCTTGATCGCGACAGGGGTGAGCACTTCGTTATTCATCTGGCGTTCCTGAGGACGTTAACGCCCTATCATCAATTGAGCGGCAAGATAAGCGCCCATTATGACGCCTGTGTTACACACCAGGGCAAGCCATGGCGCGTGGCTTCTGGCATTGTCTGAGTAGGGATTGTTCATGTCGAGACACATTTGGACACTTTCACGAACGCGCGCGAAGGGGTAGGCTGCGCGTTCATTTCGCCAGCACCTCAGAAAATGCTTCAACAATTCCTGCAGGATTTCGGCTACTTCGCCCTTTTTCTAGGCACCTTCTTCGAAGGCGAGACCATCCTGGTGCTTGCGGGATTCCTTGCGTTCCGCGGTTACATGGACATCAACCTGGTGTGCCTGGTGGCCTTCTTCGGCAGCTACGCCGGCGACCAGCTGTGGTATTTCATGGGCCGCCGCCACGGGCGCAGGATCCTGGCGCGCAAGCCGCGTTGGCAGGCCATGGGTGACCGGGCGCTGGACCACATCCGGCGCCACCCCGATATCTGGGTGCTGAGTTTCCGCTTCGTTTATGGCCTGCGCACCGTCATGCCGGTGGCCATTGGCCTGTCGGGCTACCCGCCGCGCCGCTACTTGCTGCTGAACGGCATTGGTGCAGCCATCTGGGCAATAGCCTTGGGCGCAGCTGCCTACCACTTCGGCGCCATTCTCGAAGGCCTGCTGGGCAACGTGAAGCGTTACGAGCTATGGGTGCTCGGTGGCCTGCTGGCGCTGGGTGGCCTGCTATGGCTGCGCCGGCGCTTCCGCACCCTGCGTGCGGAGCGCAAGGCGGCGGGCCAGGCCCAGGCCCCAGAGGCTGAGCAGGCTGTAAGCCACGAGCAGAAACCAGGCCAGCGGCGCGACCGCCGTTAAACCCAAAGCGCCGGCCAGGTACAATGCAGGCGCATTCAACAGCAGCCGCGCCAGCTCCAGGCGCGCAGCCCAGCGCCGGTTTTCCAGCAACGCCCCCAATACGAACAGACCAAACGCCATCAGCGACCAGCCGAGCACCAGCGCGGCGGCCGGCACACGGTCGGCCACGTCCATCAAGTAGCTGCCCAAGGCCACATAAACCACAAACTGCGCCGCCACGTAGGCTTGTTGCGCACGGCCCAAGGCAATCTCGAACTTGCGAAACAACGCCAGGTCCTGCTTGGCCTGCGGGTAGCGCGCAGCCACATCGGCCGGGCGCCAGCCGGTGGGCATGAACCAGATGCGCAGCTTGTCCCACAGGCTTGTGGTGCGCCTGGCGTCATGCCAGAGCTGGGCATAGAACTGCAGGTTGGCCCACAGCGGGTTCCAGCTGGCCAGCGGCGTGGTCACCCCGAACACCACCGGCTCGGCCGGGTCTTCCTCCTTGAAGGTGCCGAACAGACGGTCCCAGAGAATGAACACGCCGCCGTAGTTGCGATCCAAGTAAACAGGGTTTTGCGCATGGTGGACACGATGGTTGGATGGCGTGATCAGCACCCACTCAAGCCAACCGAGCTTGGGAATGTGCCGGGTATGTACCCAGAACTGGTACAGCAGGTTGAGCGAGGCCACAGTGACGAACACCAGCGGAGGCACCCCCAGCAGCGCCAGCGGCAGGTAGAAGATCCACGAGAAGATGAACCCGCTACTGGTCTGGCGCAGTGCGGTGGTCAGGTTGTACTCCTCGCTCTGGTGATGCACCGAGTGCGCCGCCCACAGCACATTGCGCTCGTGACCCAGGCGATGCAGCCAGTAGTAGCAGAAGTCGTACAGGACGAAGGCCAGCAACCACACCCACCAGGCATCGGGCGGCAAGCGCAGCACGGCCAGGTATTCGAAGGCCAGGGCATAGGTCACCAACCCCACGCCCTTGGTCAGCAACCCGGTGCTGGTCGACAGCGCGCCGGTGCTCAGGCTGTTGATCGAATCGGCCAGGGTGAAGTTGCGCTGGCCGCGCACACGGTCGGCCACCAGCTCCACGGCGATCAGCACGAAGAAGAACGGCACGGCCAGCAGTATCAGGTCCATGGGCGCGGTCTCAAGCGTAATCCCACCAGATTAGGCCGCTCCCGCAGGAAACCCTATGGCGACATCTGCCAAACTAGAGGACATTTAGCGCCTCGACTCAGGAGTAGTGAACATGACAAAAAAAGTAGCGGTGATTCTTTCCGGCTGTGGCGTGTATGACGGCGCCGAAATCCACGAAAGCGTGATCACCCTGCTGCGCCTCGACCAGCGCGGCGCTCAGGTGCAGTGCTTCGCGCCGAATATTGCGCAGATGCATGTGATCAACCACCTGACCGGCGAAGAAATGCCCGAATCACGCAATGTGTTGGTGGAGTCGGCGCGCATTGCCCGCGGTGAGGTCAAGGACATCCGCGAAGCCAAAGCCGAAGACTTCGATGCGCTGATCGTGCCTGGCGGTTTTGGTGCGGCGAAAAACCTGTCCAACTTTGCCGTGGAAGGTGCCAACTGCACCGTCAACCCGGACGTACTGGCCCTGGCCGAAGCTTTCGCCGACGCCTGCAAACCGGTCGGCCTGATTTGCATCTCGCCGGCACTGGCGGCGAAGATCTACGGGCCGGGCGTGGTCTGCACCATCGGTACCGACGCAGGCACTGCGGCGGCCGTGACGAAAATGGGCGGCACTCACGAAGAGTGCGATGTGCACGATATTGTCGAAGATACCCAGCGCAAACTGGTGACGACACCGGCGTACATGGAAGCCAAGTCGATCAGCGAAGCGGCCGGCGGGATCTACAAGCTGGTGGACCGGGTGCTGGAGCTGACGCACGAATAGGTTGCTGCACACGCTCTGTGTGTAGGAGCGGCACAAGGCCGCTCCTACAGGAACTGCGTCAGCGTTCAGGATTTGGATAACCGGGCAATGATCCGGTCCAGCGCATTGGCAAACGCCTGCTTGTCGCGCTCGCCATAGGCCGCCTGCCCTCCCCCCACCTGGCCTTGCTCACGCAGCTCGGTAAACAGGTTGCGCGCCGCCAGGCGGTCGCCCATGTTGCGCTCGTCGAATTCGCGCCCGCGCGGGTCCAGCACCGCTACGCCCTTTTTCACCAGGCGGTCAGCCAACGGCACATCACTGCAGATCACCAGCTCACCCGGCACAGCGTGCTCGACCAGGTAATCGTCGGCTGCGTCCATGCCGCTTGGCACCACGATCAACCGCACGATCGAAAACGCCGGCTTGGCCACGGCCTGGCCCGCCACCATCACCACTTCGAACTGGCGCTTGAGGGCGAACTTGACGATCAGATCCTTGGCCGCCTTGGGACAGGCGTCGGCATCGATCCATACACGCATCGGACTACTCTTCATGAATTCAAGGCCCCCATCATGCCTCAAGCCCGGTGAAAACTGCAGTCGCCCGAAAAGCGCTGTAAATATGGCGCCAGTATTTCAATTGCCGCTTATCCGACCCCGCCACTCAGGCTAAACTCGCCACAGCTCCACTGGCCTGCCCGAGTGCGCAATGAACCACCCTCACGAAATCCGCCCAGACCTGGACGAAGGCATCGACCGCAAGGTCCTGGCGACGTTGCGTGCGCGCTTCCTGCGGCTGAACCAAGGGCGGCTGCAGCGGGCCATGGAAGGCCTGTCGACGCGCCAGCAACAGGTACTGACGCTGCTGCCCCTGCTGTTCCATGTGAACCACCCGCTGTTGCCGGGTTACGTCTCGGGCAGCACTCCAGCTGGCATATCGGGCTACGAGCCAGGCGCCGACCTGGTGGTCGAGGCCCAGCGCCTGGCCCGCTCGTTCACCTACAAGGCCCGCCATGGCAACCCGCCACGCCCGATCCACGGCCTGTTCCTGATGGGCAGCCTGGGCTCGCTGGCCCAGGCCGAGCAAAGCGACATGGACCTGTGGGTGTGCCACGCGCCCGGTTTACCCGAGCCGTTGCTGGAAGAGTTGCGCCGCAAATGCCAATTGCTGGAGGACTGGGCCGCAAGCCTGGGCGCCGAGGCGCACTTCTTCCTGATCGACACGCAAGGCTTTGCCCGGGGCCAGCGCGAGGGCCAGCTAGGCTCCGACGACTGCGGCACCACCCAGCACTACCTGCTGCTGGACGAGTTCTACCGCACCACCCTCTGGCTGGCCGGGCGCACACCGCTGTGGTGGCTGGTACCCGTCTACCAGGAACACAACTACCACGCCTACACCCAGACCCTTCTGACCAAGCGTTTCATCCGCAGCCAGGACGCCCTCGACCTCGGCAACCTGGCACACATACCGCCAGGCGAGTTCGTCGGCGCCGGCCTGTGGCAGTTGTTCAAGGGTATCGATTCACCCTACAAGTCGCTGCTCAAGCTGCTGCTGACCGAAACCTACGCCAGCGAACACCCCGCTGTGCGCTGCCTGAGCCTGGACTACAAACAAGCCGTATTCGCCAACCAGCTCGACCTCGACGAGCTTGACCCGTATGTGATGGTCTACCGCCGTATCGAGCGCTACCTGCTGCAACGTGGCGAGCCTGCGCGCCTGGAACTGGTACGGCGCAGCCTGTACCTGAAGGTGAACAAGAAACTCAGTGACCAGAGCCGCAATCAGGGCTGGCAGCGCCGCCTGTTGCAGCGCCTGGCCGACGAGTGGGGCTGGGACGAACGTCAGTTGGCCCTGCTGGACAGCCGCAGCCAATGGAAAGTGCAGCAGGTCGCCGCCGAACGCCGCGCACTGGTGGCCGAGCTGAACCATAGCTATCGCTTCCTCAGCGAGTTTGCGCGCACCCAGAACGCAAGCAGCCGCGCCGACCAGCGCGACCTCAATGTGCTGGGCCGGCGTTTGTATGCGGCCTTCGAGCGCCGTGCGGGCAAGGTCGAAGTGATCAACCCCGGCATCGCCCCGGACCTTGCCGAAGGCACCCTGACCCTGGTCCAGGCACCCAACCGCAGGGAGCCCGGCAGCTACCACTGGGAGCTGTACACCGGCAATCTGAATACCCATGACGTTGAACACTTCAACCCGATCAAACGCTGCCGCGAGCTGCTTGAACTGCTGGCCTGGGCACACCGCAACGGCGTGATCGACAGCAGCACGCGCCTGGCGCTGCACCCGGGCGTCAGCGACCTCACCGAGTACGAGCTGTTCAACCTGGTGGGCTGCCTGCAGCAGAGTATCCCTCTGCCCTTGCCGATCGTCGGCGAAGTGCGCCTGCTGCAACCCAGTGTTGCCGACGAGGTGCTATTGCTGGTCAACGTCGCCGTCGACCCGCTGCGCCACCACCGCGACCTGAACATCCTGATGACCACCGAGCGTACCGACGCCTTGAGCTATGCCGGCGTACGCGAGAACCTGGTTCTGACCCTGGACCAGGTCACCCTGAACAGCTGGAACGAAGTGCTGGTGCAGCGCTACGAAGGCGAACACGCGCTGGTACGCTGCCTGCGTGACTTCCTCAACAGCCCGGTGCTGCGCGGCCACCGGCCACGGGTGCGGGTGCGTTGCTTCTGCCAGAGCCGCGCCCAGGCCATCAGCCAGCGCGTGGAGGAAATATTCGATACCGTGCAGCTATTGCTGGACCAAGGCCTGAACCACCGCTATCTGCTCCAGGTAGCCCGGCACACCCATGTACTGGAGCTGTTACCCGGACAGGTCAGCCTGACCACCCTGGGCGAGCACGATGCGCTGCTCGGCCACCTGGGCGAGGAGCGCAGTGCCTACAGCCCGCTGTACCTGGATGCCAACGCCCTGCTGGACCATGATCTGCGCCTGGTGCTGGAGCAAGGCCGGCCGGCGTGCATCCAGGTGTTCTACCGCCTGCAAGATGGCTTTGCCGACCTGTATGTGCTGGATGAATACAATGCCCTCTGGCAGCAACGCCTACCCTTGCACGACGAAGCGCACCTGCTGCTGCCGCTGCAGCGCTTCCTGCGTTCTGTGGTGATGCGCCGCGATGCCCGCTTGCCGCTGGACACCCAGCGCGCGGCCTCGCTGGACATCCACTACGCACAACTGCTGCCTGCCGGCCCTGGCAAGGCGCGCAGCATCGAGCCATGCCCGGCCCCGGTCGAGGGTAGCGCTCAGCCGTACTACGAGGTGCAGGCCATCATCCAGGACGGCGTGACGGGTACGGCCCATGTGACGCTGTACTGCGACCAGCAAGAGTTTTCCGAGCTGGAGCATGGTGACCAGCTGTATGCGGTGGTGGCCCGGCAGATCATCGGCCAGCGGCGTGGCGCGGGGCGGTACCGGTGCTACATCACCGACCTGGATTTGTCCGAGCTGCTGGATGACCGGCTGGGGGCGACGCAGGTGTACCTGAGCTACAAGCGGGTGCTGGAGCAGGCGTTGAATGAGGGTTTGGAGCAGGTGTTGGCGGAAGGCGCCTGAAATGCCGGGGCCGCTTTGCGGCCCCTTGACCCTTACAGGTCGAAATCGCCCGCCGCTTCCGGCTGGTATTCCACTTCCAGCAGCTTCAGCTTGAGGGTTTTGCCGCCCGGTGCCGGCCAGTCGATCTGCTCGCCCACCGACAGCCCCAGCAGCGCGCAACCGATCGGCGCCAGGATCGAAACCTTGCCTTCCGGCCCTGCATCCTTCGGGTACACCAGGGTCAGGTGGTAGTCCTTGCCACTGGCTTCCTCACGGCAGTGCACGCGGGAATTCATGGTCACCACGCCTGCCGGCACTTCCTCGTGACCGACCACCTGCTCGGCGCGGTCCAGCTCGTCCTGCAGGGCGAGCACACCCGGCGTACTCTCGTCGAGGCTGTCGATCAGACGCTCCAGACGCTGTACGTCCAATCGGGTGAGGATGAGGGAAGGTTTGGTGCTCATGATCCAGTCAGACTCCTTTGAACAGGCAGTTTTCAATGTGCAGATAAAGCAAAACCCCGCCCAAGGGCGGGGTTTGAGAAGGCTTTGGCGTCACCGACGCAGAACCCGACACTACCACAGCCGGGTAAATACTCAAGCCCCTGCGTTCAGTGTGCCTTAGCCTGCTCGCGCAAGACCTGGGCTTCGCGGCAGATCTGCCGGCGCCGTTCATCATCGGCCGAGCGCCACTCGCGGATGTGCTCGACATGCCGGTGGCAACCGGTGCACACCCGCTGTTCATCCAGCCGGCATACGCTGATGCACGGCGATGGCACCGCCGGGCTGATGTTGCTATAGAGCGGCTTGGGCGGCCGGGCCTGGGCACTGCTCATGTCAGATCTCGTCGAAGTCCAGCTTCTCGCCGGCCCGCTCCCAGACAATGCGCTCGAGCATTTCGCCCAACAGCTCTTCGCTCTTCTCGCATACCCACTTCTTGCTCTCTTCGTCGTAGTCGAAGTGGAAACCACCGGAACGGTCGGCCAGCCACAGCTGACGCAGTGGCTCCTGGCGGCTGAAGATCAGCTGGGCGCCGCCTTCGAACTTGACGGTGAGGACACCGGCGGAGTTCTCCATGTCCAGGTCCAGGCCGCTCTCGTCGAACAGGTCTTCCAGGGCCTGTTGGGTCGCGTCGACCAGATCATGGAAACGCGCTTCACTCAAACTCATTGCAGGAACCTCGAAATTGGCTGCGTTACAGGCAAGCCGGCCAAGATACGGGCGCTTGGCGCCGAATGCAAAGTTTAGCCATTGAAGGCGCCAAGAATAGCCCGCCCGGCGGACCGGCCCTTGCATAGGCAAGCCGCCGGTCGCTCGGTATACTCGGGCGCAATACTGCATTTTTCTAAGGATTTCACCCATGAAGCGCCTGATTTCCTCCTTCGCGGCGCTGGTCGCTGTTGCCTGCCTCGTTTCTGCCTGCGGCCAGAAGGGCCCGCTGTATCTGCCTGAAGACGGCGATAACGGCAAAGCGCACAAAGCACATCAGCACCAGCCAAAAGCCAAGCCGGCCCCGGTACAAGAACAGCAGCCCGAGCTGCAGTCCGAGCCCGAGCAGTCGCCTGCGCAGTAAGGAAACCAGATGAACGCTTTCAACTACCGCGACGGTGAGCTGTTCGCGGAGGGCGTGGCCCTGTCGGCCATCGCCGAACAGTTCGGCACCCCGACCTACGTGTACTCGCGCGCCCACATCGAGGCCCAGTACCGCAGCTACACCGACGCCCTGCAAGGCGCCGAGCACCTGGTGTGTTTCGCGGTCAAGGCCAACTCCAACCTGGGCGTGCTGAACGTACTGGCGCGCCTGGGCGCAGGCTTCGACATCGTCTCGGGCGGTGAGCTGGAGCGCGTGCTGGCCGCTGGCGGGCGCGCTGACCGCGTGGTGTTCTCCGGCGTTGGCAAAACCCGCGAAGACATGCGCCGCGCCCTGGAAGTGGGCGTGCACTGCTTCAACGTCGAATCCACCGACGAGCTTGAGCGCCTTCAAGTGGTGGCCGCCCAGATGGGCAAGGTGGCCCCGGTGTCGCTGCGGGTCAACCCGGACGTCGACGCCGGCACCCACCCGTACATTTCCACCGGCCTTAAAGAGAACAAGTTCGGCATCGCCATTGCCGACGCCGAGGCCATCTACGTGCGCGCCGCGCAGTTGCCGAACCTGGAAGTGGTCGGTGTCGACTGCCACATCGGCTCGCAGCTGACCACCGTGGAGCCGTTCCTCGACGCCCTCGACCGCCTGCTGGTGCTGGTCGACCGCCTGGCCGAATGCGGCATCCACCTGCGCCACCTGGACCTGGGCGGCGGTGTGGGCGTGCGCTACCGCGATGAACAACCGCCGCTGGTGGCCGACTACATCAAGGCCATCCGCGAACGCGTAGGCACGCGCGACCTGGCCCTGGTGTTCGAGCCGGGCCGCTACATCGTGGCCAACGCTGGCGTGCTGCTGACCCGCGTGGAATACCTCAAGCACACCGAGCACAAAGATTTCGCCATCATCGATGCGGCCATGAACGACCTGATCCGGCCGGCCCTTTACCAGGCCTGGATGGGTGTCAGCGCGGTCAAGCCACGCGCCGGTGAAGGCCGTGCCTACGACCTGGTCGGCCCGATCTGCGAGACCGGTGACTTCCTGGGCAAGGACCGAGTACTGAACCTGGCCGAAGGTGACCTGCTGGCCGTACAGTCCGCGGGCGCCTATGGTTTTGTCATGAGCTCCAACTACAACACCCGTGGCCGTTGCGCTGAAATCCTGGTCGACGGCGACCAGGCGTTCGAAGTACGCCGCCGCGAGACCATCGCCGAACTGTACGCTGGCGAAAGCCTGCTGCCGGAGTAAGCCCATGCTGCTGCGTTTTACCAAGATGCATGGGCTGGGCAACGACTTCATGGTCCTCGACCTGGTCAGCCAGCACGCGCACATCCAGCCCAAGCACGCCAAGCAATGGGGTGATCGCCACACCGGCATCGGCTTCGATCAGTTGCTGATTGTCGAGGCGCCGAACAACCCGGAAGTGGACTTCCGCTACCGCATCTTCAACGCCGACGGCTCCGAGGTCGAGCAGTGCGGCAATGGTGCCCGTTGCTTCGCCCGCTTCGTGCTGGACAAGCGCCTGACCGCGAAAAAGCGCATTCGGGTGGAAACCAAGAGCGGCATCATCGTGCTGGACGTGCAGAACGACGGCCAGGTGAGTGTCGACATGGGCCCACCGCGCTTCATCCCTGCCGAAATCCCCTTCATCGCTGACGAGCAGGCGCTGAACTACCCACTGGAAGTCGACGGCCAGCTGCATTCGATTGCTGCCGTGTCAATGGGTAACCCGCATGCGGTGCTGCGAGTCGACGACGTGCATACTGCCCCCGTGCATGAGCTGGGCCCGAAGATCGAAAACCACCCACGCTTCCCGCAGCGGGTGAATGCCGGCTTCATCCAGGTCATCGACCGCCACCGCGCCAACCTGCGCGTGTGGGAGCGCGGCGCGGGCGAAACCCAGGCCTGCGGCACCGGCGCCTGCGCCGCAGCCGTGGCGGCGATCAGTCAAGGCTGGATGGACTCCCCGGTGTCCCTCGACCTGCCCGGCGGCCGCCTGCACATCGAATGGGCCGGCCCCGGCAAGCCCGTGCTGATGACCGGCCCGGCCGTACGCGTCTACGAAGGACAGGTTCGTCTCTAAGCGAGTAAACGCCATGACCGATCAGCCCAAGGTTGTACCCACGCAGTCCGTCGAGCTCGATGCCGAGGCGGTGGTCGCCTACCTGCGCGCCCACCCCACCTTCTTCGCCGAGCATGACGAGCTGCTGATCGAGCAGCGCATCCCGCACCAGCGTGGCGACAGCGTTTCGCTGGTGGAGCGCCAGCTGAAGCTGCTGCGTGACCGCAACATCGAGATGCGCCATCGCCTGTCACAACTGATGGACGTGGCCCGCGACAACGACCGACTGTTCGACAAGACCCGCCGGCTGATCCTGGACCTGCTCGATGCTGGCAGCCTGGAAGAAGTGGTGATGGCCGTCGAGGACAGCCTGCGCCAGGAGTTCCAGGTGCCCTTCGTCAGCCTGATCCTGTTCGGCGACAACGTCGCGCCGGTCGGGCGCTGGGTCAGCAACACCGAGGCGCAACAAGCCATCGGTGCCCTGCTGGGTGGTGGCAAGACGGTCAGTGGCAACCTGCGCGAGCACGAGCTGGCCTTCCTGTTCGGTGAGGAACAGCGCCGGGAAGTGGGCTCCAGCGCCGTGGCCACCCTTGAGTACCAAGGGCTGCATGGGGTGCTGGCAATCGGCAGCCGCGACCCGCAACACTACAAAAGCAGCGTCGGCACCCTGTTCCTCGGCTACATTGCCGAGGTGCTGGGCCGCGTTGTGCCACGGGTAACCCAAACCCTGCGCCCGGTACGCTGATGAAGCGCCAACTGGAGGCTTATTGCGCACACCTGCGCAACGAGCGCCAGGTGTCGGAGCACACCCTGCTGGGGTACCGTCGCGACCTGAACAAGGTCATGGCCTACTGCGAGGAGCACGGCATTACCGAGTGGCAAACGCTGCAAATCCAGCCGTTGCGCCAGCTGATCGCCCGCCTGCACCACCACGGCCAGTCTTCGCGCAGCCTGGCACGGCTACTTTCGGCAGTACGCGGCCTTTACCGCTACCTCATCCGCGAAGGCCTGTGCCAGCACGATCCGGCTTCCGGCCTGAGCGCGCCCAAAGGTGAGCGACGGCTGCCCAAGGTGCTGGACACCGACCGTGCCCAGCAGCTGCTCGATGGCGGCGTCGACGACGACTTCTTCGCCCGCCGTGACCACGCCATCCTGGAACTGCTCTACTCGTCGGGCCTGCGCCTGTCCGAGCTGACCAACCTCGACCTCGATCACCTCGACCTGGCCGCCGGCCTGGTACAGGTGCTGGGCAAAGGCGGCAAGGCACGCGTGCTGCCGGTGGGCCGCAAGGCCCGTGAGGCGTTGCAGGCCTGGTATCGCCTGCGCGGCATCGGTAACCCGCGCGATCGCGCGGTGTTCATCACCCGCCAGGGCAACCGCATCAGCCCCCGGGACGTTCGGCGAAGGGTGAAGGCAGCCGGCGAACGCGAGCTGGGCCAGCACCTGCACCCTCACATGCTTCGCCATTCCTTCGCCAGCCATATACTGGAGTCGTCTCAGGACCTGCGCGCGGTGCAAGAGCTGCTCGGCCATGCCGACATCAGCACCACCCAGATCTACACCCACCTGGACTTCCAGCACTTGGCCGCGGTGTACGACAGCGCCCACCCTCGGGCCAAACGCAGCAAAGGCACAGACTCATGAGCATCAAGCTGATCACCTTCGACCTTGACGACACCCTGTGGGACACCGCGCCGGTCATCGCCAGTGCAGAAGTCGTGCTGCGCGACTGGCTGGAAGCCAACGCCCCGATCCTGGGTGGTGTGCCGGTAGAGCACCTGTTTGCCATCCGCGAGCGCCTGGTGCAGGCCGAGCCCGGCCTCAAGCACCGCATCAGCGCCCTACGCCGGCGCGTGCTGTTCCATGCCCTGGAAGAAGTCGGCTACAGCGAAAAACACGCGCAGGAGCTGGCCAATGAAGGTTTTGAAGTGTTCCTGCATGCCCGCCACCAGGTAGAGATCTTCCCCGAGGTGCAGCCGGTGCTGGAGATGCTGCGCCATCAGTACACCCTGGGTGTGGTTACCAACGGCAACGCCGACGTAAGCCGGCTGGGGCTGGCGGACTACTTCCGCTTTGCCCTGTGCGCCGAGGACCTTGGCATCGGCAAGCCAGACCCGGCCCCGTTCCTGGAAGCCCTGCGCCGTGGCGAAGTGGACGCCAGCGCGGCTGTGCACATCGGCGACCACCCTGGCGATGACATTGCCGGCGCCCAACGCGCCGGGCTGCGGGCGGTGTGGTTCAACCCACAGGGCAAGGCCTGGGCGGGCGAGCAGGCGCCGGATGCCGAGATCCAGCGGCTGTCGCAGCTGCCCGACGTGCTTGCGCGCTGGCGCTGACAGGGGCCGCTACGCGGCCCATTCGCGGGCACGCCCGCTCCCACAGGGACATCGCAAGGCTTAGGCCTACGGTAATCTTGTGGGAGCTGGCTTGCCGGCGATAGGGCCAGTACAGGCAACCCGAATCTTGCAGACACAAAAAAGCCCGCAGCGACGGCGGGCTTTTTTGCGATCAGCCACTCAAATAGGGCGGCTGCCGTACTTGTTGTCCGGCTTCTTGGGCGGGTCGGCGACCACGTTGGCCTCGACTTCCTGCACCTTGCCACCGCGAGAAAGGAATTCTTCCATCGCCTTGGCCAATGCATCACGCTCTTTCTGCTTGGCTTCCATGCTCGGCATCTCGTCTACCGAGACCGCCGCCTTGGATTTGCCCTTGGCAGTGGGTGCCGGGCTGCTGTCGTCATCGCCAGCGTCTTCGGCGCCGTCGTCAGCTGCCACTTCGAGGCCTTCATCACCCTCGTCTTCGTCGCCTACTTCGAGGTCGTCGTTTTCCAGATCGTCGTCGCTCATGTTCTACCTCATGACTTGCGAAAAGCAGGTTAGTTATAGACCAGTGCAGCCGTAGACCGGCAGCCACCAGTGAAAATTCAACTGGCCGTGGGTTAGGCCACTGCCCTTGGGTCGGCGCTCCTGATGGGAGGCGGCACCCAGCAGGCCCTGCTCCTGGCAGGACCTGACAAAATCCATAAGCCCCTGCTGGCCACACGCTATTGGCAAGCCTAGCAAAGGCTGGAGAAGTGTGTGGACTACTCGTAAAACACCCTTCGGCGCGCATTCTAGCGCGCCCGTGGAAAAAGCAAAGCACCATAAATGCCCTACGACTTGTAAGTTTTCTACCTACGTCGCGAACGTGATGGATAAACCGTTTGCCATGCGGGAAATGCTAAAAATCTGGCAAAAAAATGCCCGGCAAGCCGGGCAAGTTTTTACCGCGTCGCAGTTACAGGTTGTAGCCGCGCTCGTTGTGTTGAGCCAGGTCGAGGCCGACCGACTCTTCTTCTTCGTTGACCCGCAGGCCCATCACCACATCCAGCACCTTGAGGATCACGTAGGTGACGATGGCGGTGTAGACCACGGTGAAGATCACGCCCTTGGCCTGGATCCAGACCTGCATGCCGATGTCGGTGACGGCGCCGAAGCCGCCCAGCGCCGGGGCTGCGAACACGCCGGTGAGAATGGCACCGATGATGCCGCCGATACCGTGCACGCCGAAGGCGTCCAGCGAGTCGTCATAACCCAGCTTGCGCTTGAGGGTAGTCGCGCAGAAGTAGCAGATCACACCCGAAGCCAGGCCAATCACCAAGGCGCCCATCGGGCCCACGGTGCCTGCAGCCGGGGTGATGGCGACCAGGCCGGCAACCACACCCGAGGCAATGCCCAGGGCACTTGGCTTACCGTGGCCGATCCACTCGGCGAACATCCAGCCCAGTGCCGCAGCGGCAGTGGCGATCTGGGTGACCAGCATGGCCATGCCGGCGGTGCCGTTGGCAGCAGCGGCGGAGCCTGCGTTGAAGCCGAACCAGCCGATCCACAGCATGGCCGCGCCCATCAGGGTGTAACCCAGGTTGTGCGGGGCCATCGGGGTGGTCGGGTAGCCCTTGCGCTTGCCCAGCACCAGGCAGCAGACCAGGCCTGCGATACCGGCGTTGATGTGCACCACGGTGCCGCCCGCGAAGTCCAGTACGCCCCAGTCCCACATCAGTGCACCGTCACCACTCCACACCATGTGCGCGATCGGCGCGTACACCAGGGTGAACCAGATGCCCATGAACACCAGCATCGCGGAGAACTTCATGCGCTCGGCGAAGGCACCCACGATCAGCGCCGGGGTGATGATGGCGAAGGTCATCTGGAAGGTGATGAACACCGCCTCAGGGAACAGCGCGGTGGCCGACGTCAGGTTCTCGGGCGTGACGCCACTGAGGAAGGCCTTGGAGAAGCCGCCGACGAAGGAGTTGAAGTTGAGCACGCCCTTTTCCATACCGGTGGTATCGAAGGCCATGCTGTAGCCGTAGACGACCCAGAGAATGCTCATCAGGCCGGTGATTGCGAAGCACTGCATCATCACCGACAGCACGTTCTTGGAACGCACCATACCGCCATAGAACAGGGCCAGGCCCGGAATGGTCATGAACAGCACCAGCGCCGTTGCGGTCAGCATCCAGGCGGTGTCGCCGGAGTTCAGCGCTGGGGCAGCTTCCTCTGCCAGGGCAAGCCCGGGCATTACGAGGGACAATAGGGCTCCTAGCCCTGCGATCTTACGCAGAGTCATGTTGTTTTCTCCTGGGGCTTTGGGTTTGGTGAGGCTTTGTTGCTGCTTAGATCGCGTCGGTATCGGTTTCGCCGGTACGGATACGGATCGCCTGCTCCAGATTCACCACGAAAATCTTGCCGTCACCAATCTTGCCGGTGTTGGCTGCCTTGGTGATGGCTTCGATTACCCGATCAAGGTCCTTGTCATCGATGGCGACATCGATCTTCACCTTGGGCAGGAAATCGACCACATATTCAGCACCGCGATACAGCTCGGTGTGGCCCTTCTGGCGACCGAAACCTTTGACTTCGGTGACGGTGATGCCCTGCACGCCGATTTCCGACAGCGACTCGCGCACGTCGTCCAGCTTGAACGGCTTGATGATGGCTGTGACTAGCTTCATGAAACTCTCTCCCGATTTGGTGGACTTGCCCCAGGAAAACAAACCCGTCTCAAGTCTAAGCGCAGCGGTTGGCTTTGTAACGCGTCGTCGGCATCCGGCTCCGCGTGCGCACTGCCTGGTCACAAGGAACTGCATCAGTGCATGGCTCGTACAGGTCTTTGCAGAAACCTTGCCAGTTCCGGCAAAGCACCGGAAAACAGTGGGTTATGCAAATCAGTCGGGATTGGCCAGTCGCCAGCATGGAAAACATGCACAATTTCGGTGCGCACCGGCAGGGCGCGTTGCGCGAAAAACGTGCAGGCGTGTGGCCCAAGCCGCGTAATGGCCCGTGCTACACTGCCGGCCATTCTCAGTTTCAGTGGACAGCCCCATGCTCGCGCCAAAAGCCCTTCTCGATGCCCTGAGCGACCAGGCCTCGCGCCTGTTCAGCGGCGATACCGCCCAGCCCCGCGCAGAGCTGGAAAGCCAGTTCAAGGTGCTGATGCAAGGTGCCTTCAGCAAGCTGGACCTGGTCAGCCGCGATGAATTCGACAGCCAGATGGTCGTGCTGGCGCGCACCCGCGCACGCCTGGAGGCCCTGGAAAAACAAGTAGCCGAGCTGGAAGCACGGCTGAACCCGACCCCACAGGATGAGTAAATGCAGCCCTCCAGCGCCTACCCGGTATTGCTGTTTTCCTACGGCACCTTGCAGGACAAGGCCGTGCAACTGGCCAACTTCGGCCGTGAGCTGAACGGCCAGGCCGACCGCATGCCGGGCTACCGCCAGGACTGGGTCGAGATCACCGACCCGGCCGTACTGGCGGCCAGCGGCAAATCCCGTCACCCCATCGTTTCCCCCAGCAACCAGGCCGACGACAGCGTGGCCGGCATGGTCTTCCAGATCAGCGAAGAAGAGCTGGCGGCGGCAGACCGCTATGAAGTCGCCGACTACAAGCGTGTCGCCGTCACCCTTGCCTCGGGCCTGACGGCCTGGGTTTATGTGCGCGCCTGAATCAGGCCGAGGCCCGTAGTCGAGGTAGCCGGGACGGCGCTTGTTTCGGCGGCAGCTCACTGGCATGCAGGGTGCCGCGAAACAGGGCCGCACCGCACTGCGTGAACAGGGTTTTCACCCGGTTGTGTGAATTGAGTATCTCGGCCTGGATATCCTCGATGGCCGAGTCCCCTGGCTGCAAAGCGGCCGCACGGTTGGCCCATTCGATGGCGGCAAAACGGCTCTGCTTGCGGGTGCCGCGCCCTTGCATCCAGGCCAACCCCAGTTCGGCGCTGGCGCGCCCGGCAATCCACGGGTCCGGGTGCTCGACCAGGCTCGACAGGTAGGCGACCGCTTCGGCCCGTTCCTGCGTTTCGCCAAACTGGCGCAACAGAATCCCCAGGTGCAAGCGCGCGCGTGCATTGGTTTGTGCATTGCCCAGCGCGTCGACCAGCAGGCGCCTGACGGCCAGCATGGCACTGCGCTCGTTGAGGTCCTCATCACCCTCCATGCGCAAGCAGGCCAGGTTGTACTTGGCTTGCCGGCTTCCTGTTTCCACCGCACGCAGCAGCCAGTGCTCTGCCGCCTCGTCATCCAGATAGTGCGACGGGGTGTTGCCAAGGCCGCCGCTGTGCAGCTCGTACAGTCCCAGGGCAGCCCCCGGCAGGTTCAGCTCGGCACAGCGCTCATACAGGTAACAGGCCAGCTCATGCCGGTTGGCAGCCCACAGCAGCCGCGCCGCCCCAAGCACCTCGAGGCCCGATACCTGGCCCGCGCGCTGGAGTTTCACTGCCACCTGCGACCATACCCTTGCCTGCTCGGCCGAGCGCAGCATCCCCCAGAGGCCGAAACGATGCCCGACAGCACGCAGTGCACAGGCGCCAGCATGCGAGCGACCTTCACACAGGCGCTCGATGGCGGTGCGCAACAGCTGTTGTTCATCTGCCACGCCATCGCGCAGTATCAGCTCGACCAGACAGCGAAACGGAACGCCCATGGCGCGGATTGCGCCGTGATCGGCGTTGCACGCAAAGCTCGCGGTAAAGTCGCGCATACCACCGACAGGGTCCTGCAAGGCACTGCTGCGCAGCGCGGCTCGCCAAGCCAGCACGACAGCGCGCTCCCTGGGCCTTAGCAGGCGTTGCAACCAGGCGTCGAACAGCTGCTGCCAATCCGCGACGGCCTGCACCTGGTCGCCTTGGGGCAGTTTCAGCCGGTCTTCGACGGCCATCCAGCGCAACGCATTACGCAACGCTTCGTCCCACGCCTCGCATAACGGTCCATTGGCCAATAGCTCCAGCGCATCGAAGCTGGCGCCCCAACGGGGCAGCAAGTATTCGGCGAGGGCCTGGATCGCTTCGAAGCAACCCGGGCGGGCGACCAGCGCATGGCGCAGCCAGTAATAGCGGGGGGCGTCGTTCTCGTGATCGACCCGCCTGCTCAGGCATGCCGGCAATGCCCGTGGCAATTCGGCCAGGGGCAGCAGCCCATGCTTCACCAGCAATGGGGCCGCAGCCTCCTGCACTTCCACATCGGTATGGGCACTGGGCCTGTAGCGGGCGGGCTGCCCCTGGAACAGCTCGACCAACCAGCCGGGCTCGCGCAATTGCGCACTGATGCGCAGCATACCAATGGCCGCTGCCACAGGCTGGGCAGAACGGTCCATGGCACGTAGCAAGTGCGCCGTCGCGCGTTCACAAATCTGCTCCACGGCCAGCACGCGCGCCGCGTTGCTTTGGCCGCCGCCCTGCACCTGACAGGCGCGGTGGAAGCAATGCAGGCCCATTACCACCTGCGGGTGGTAGGCCTTGGGGCAGGCATCGATCCAGGCTTTGAGCACCTGGCTCAGCGCCCTGTCGCCTTGGCTACCCTGGTCGACCAGCATGTGCCCCTCGAGGGCCGCCATGTAGGCGGGAAACTCGCCGGGCGGGGCTTGGTGCCATTGCGCCTCTAGGCTGTCGAAAAAGCGGGTGAGTTCTATGAATGAATTGGCCTGCACCAGTTTGCGGATAACCTGGCGCGTGCGGGCGAGCGTTTGCACGGCGCAATACCTCAAGTCCATTTGAAAGAAGCCGCAGTACCATCCCATGGCAACGGCAGTTGCCCAACAACACTAAGTCATAGCAGGCGCCTGCGCAAAGGCAATTGGATCCATTCTTGCCAATCTGCCTGAAAATACAGGGAAAGTCCCTCCCCTGAAAAACCATGACGCACACTTCTTGCGCCACCCAGGCACGGCGCTGGCTATCCTTGCCCCAGCCGCAGGAAGCGGCCCTTTCCAGCGACAACGGAGCGTCCATGTCCCTAGCCCTCGTCCATAGCCGCGCCCAGGTGGGTGTGCAGGCACCGGCAGTCAGCGTCGAAACCCACCTGGCCAATGGCTTGCCCCATCTCACCCTGGTCGGCTTGCCGGAAACCACCGTCAAGGAAAGCAAGGACCGGGTGCGCAGCGCCATCGTCAACTCCGGGCTGAACTACCCGCAGCGGCGCATTACCCAGAACCTCGCCCCTGCCGACCTGCCCAAGGATGGCGGGCGTTACGACCTGGCCATTGCCTTGGGCATCCTGGCTGCCGACGGCCAGGTGCCGGTTGCCACCCTCGCCGAGGTCGAATGCCTGGGCGAACTGGCGCTGTCGGGCAAACTGCGCCCGGTGCAGGGCGTGCTACCCGCTGCACTGGCAGCGCGAGAGGCAGGCCGGGCGCTGGTGGTACCACGGGAAAATGCCGAGGAAGCCAGCCTGGCGGGTGGATTGGTGGTGTATGCAGTGGGGCACCTGCTGGAGCTGGTCGCCCACTTGAATGGCCAGGTGCCACTGCCACCGTACGCTGCCAATGGCCTGATCCTGCATCAACGCCCCTACCCGGACCTGAGCGAAGTGCAGGGCCAACTGGCAGCCAAACGGGCTTTGCTACTGGCAGCGGCCGGGGCACATAACCTGTTGTTCACAGGCCCCCCAGGCACCGGCAAGACCTTGCTCGCCAGCCGCCTGCCCGGGCTGCTGCCACCGCTGGACGAGCACGAGGCACTGGAGGTGGCGGCCATCCAGTCGGTCAGCGGGCATGCACCGCTGAACAGCTGGCCACAACGACCGTTCCGCCACCCTCATCACTCCGCCTCCGGCCCGGCACTGGTCGGAGGCAGCAGCCGGCCGCAACCGGGCGAAATCACCCTGGCCCACCATGGTGTGCTGTTTCTGGATGAGCTGCCAGAGTTCGAACGGCGCGTGCTGGAAGTGCTGCGCGAGCCACTGGAGTCGGGCGAAATCGTGATTGCCCGGGCCCGCGACAAGGTGCGCTTCCCGGCACGCTTTCAGCTGGTGGCCGCCATGAACCCCTGCCCTTGCGGCTACCTGGGCGACCCCACGGGCCGCTGCCGGTGCAGCACCGAGCAGATCGCACGGTACCGCAACAAGCTGTCCGGGCCGCTGCTGGACCGTATCGACCTGCACCTGACCGTGGCCCGCGAAAGCACCACGCTGAACAACCAGCCCTGCGGCGAGGCCAGTGCCGATGTGGCCGTCAGGGTGGCTGAAGCACGAGAACTGCAGCACCGGAGACAAGGGTGCGCAAATGCGTTTCTCAACCTCGAGGGGTTGCGCCGCCACTGTGAGTTGACTCCAGCAGACCAGGCCTGGCTGGAGGGTGCCTGTGAGCGATTGACCTTATCGTTGCGGGCGGCACACCGCTTGTTGAAGGTGGCACGAACGTTGGCAGACCTGGAGGGTTGCGAGGCGATTGGCCGGGCTCATCTAGCCGAGGCCCTGCAGTACCGGCCGGGGAGCAGTTAGATTGCCGGGGCTGCTTTGCCCCGCCAGAAATACCCGGAAACCGAATACGCCCCAGGCCCAGTCAACGCCAACCCGCCGTAAAGTGCCACCAGCAACCAGGCAAACTGCCCCTGCTCTAGCGTCCAGTCCGGGTGCACCACCACCAGCGCCACCAGCAACACTGCCAGCACCGGCAGGCAAGCCAGGCGCGCGGCAACACCCAAAAGCAGCAACAGTGGGCAAACCACCTCGGCAAAAACCGCCAGCCCCAAGGTCAGCGGTGCGCCCAACCCGAATGGGTCTTCTATGCGCTGCAATTCACCGCTCCAGTCCAGCAGCTTGGGGAGCCCATGGATAAACAGTAATAGCAAGGCGGCCATTACCCGCATGAAGAGCAGGCCGGTGGCGCTCAAGCTTGGGGATTGGGGGTCGAGGAAGGTTTTCAGGCGGGGCATGGCAAGGGGCTCGCTAAACGATTACCACGGGAGCATTGCCCGAATCCCCGGTGATTGATTGCGCAAGTGTGCTGAGATGGATGTTAAGGCTACTGGCCTCTTCGCGGGCGAGCCCGCGAAAGGGCCGGCAAAGGCAGCACATCACTGCCCGCCCGCCAATGCCTCTTCAACCACTCTTAGCAGCACCTCTTCAGAAAAAGGCTTGCCCAGGCAGGCCAATGCCCCAAGGCTCATCGCCGCATGCACCGCGTCATCATCCCAGTGTGCCGACATGCAGATCACCGGCAACCGCCACTGCTGCCAGGCCAGCTCACGCTGCACCGCCAACCCGCTCATCCCAGGCATTTTCAGGTCGAGCAGCACACAGCCCGCCTGCCGCGCCAGCTCCGAACCCAGGAATACATCCCCCGCAGCGAACGACAACGTCTCGAACCCGGCCGAACGCAGCAGGTTGGCCAGGCTTTTGCGCACCGAAGCATCGTCGTCGACGATGCACACCCATCTGCTCATGCGCTGGCCAGGCCCTCTACCCGCGCCTCGATGACGTTGTGCATGGCCACCAGTTCCACCAGCGAGCGGGACTGCATCTTGTTCATGATGTTTTTCTTGTGCACCTTGGTCGTCACTTCGCTGGTGCCGATCTGCCTGGCGATCTGCTTGTGCGACAGGCCATCGACCACCAGCGAGAACACCTGGCGCTCACGCTGGGTCAGGCGTTGGTACTTTGCCTCGACCTGCCGCGCATGGTGCCATTTGCGCCCATCGACCACAGCCCGGGTACGCACGGCCTGCAGCAGCGTCAGCAACTGGTCTTCATCAAATGGCTTGGTCAGGAACTCCACTGCCCCCGCACGCATGGCCTGCACCGTCATCGGGATGGTGCCGAAACCGGTCATGAACACGATCGGCCAAGGCAGCCCCAGCTGGCGGAGGGCGTGCTGCACCTCAAGGCCAGTGGTTTCGGGCAGGTGCATGTCGAGCAGCAGGCAGGCGCAGGGGGTTTCCAAGTGGGCTTCGAACAACGCCTCGGCACTGGCGAACAACTGATGCGGGATATCCTGCGAGCGCAGCAGGCGGCCCAGCGCCGTACGCACCGAGGGGTCATCGTCCACCACCAGCACCGGTACGTTCGCACTGTCTTTCAAGGGTTCAAACATGTCAGCACCGGCACCCAGCGTCGGGTGGCCCGGCGCCAGGCAAGGCACATCAAGGCTTATCTCGGCAGCCAGGCGGTAGCCCCGGCGGGGTACGGTCTGAATCAGCCCACGGTCGCCAAAGGCCTTGCGCAGCAAAGACACCTGCACCTGCAGGTTGTTGTCCTCGACCACCGTGCCGGCCCACACCTGGCTGAGCAGTTCGTCCTTGCCGACCACCCGGCCCTTGGCCTTGATCAACGTGGCCAACACCTCGAATGCGCGGCCACCCAAGAGGATCGGCTTGCCGTCTAGAAACACTTCTCGCCGCTCCAGCGACACTTGGGCATTGCCTATTCGGATCATGGCTTCCTCACGCGGGCACGGGCGTTTACGCAGCCCCGGGCAGGCTAGGCCAGCGTACGCGTTCACACAATTATCCCGAGGGATAGGTTGCCCTCGGGACTATACAAAAGCCCGTCTGCCCGCAGGGTGCGATAACGGACAACAGCGTGCCCGTTCCTGCCAGGCAGGCTACAAGCCGCATCCTTACTGGGCCCGCTGCGTATACTCGCGCCTCAGGATGTCGCTAGCAGGGGGTGTTTTATGCTCGATGAACGCCTTGCCCACAGGCCCATCGAATACGACCAGTCGGTCGACGAGGGCTGGCTGAACCGGTGCGACATCAGCGCGCTGGGCCAGGAAGGCGAGCTCAGCTACTTTCGCCTGCGCGACCCGACCACCCATCAGGCCTGGATCGCCGTTCGCGCCCCGCTCGAGGCCCCCGCCGCCTGTCAGCGCCTGGAAAGAGACTACCGCCTGCAACTGGACCCGCAGTGGGCGGTGATCCCGTCTGCGTTCGTGCGTTCGGCCGAAGGCCCGCTGCTGGTGTACCCGGCTGGCCACTCAATCGCCGACCTGATCGCCGAAGGCCCTGCAGCCCTGACGCCATTTCTCGACATCGCGGTAAATGCGGCCAATGCCTTGGCACAGGCTCACGCACGCAATGTGCTGCATGGCGCGCTACAGCCCGAGTACGTGTGCCTGTACGCCAACCAGCGGGTGCGGCTAGGTTGTTTTCGCGCCGACCTCGCGCAACTGATTGGCGAACACGGCGCTCCGCTCGGCAACTGGTCGTACCTGGCACCGGAACAGGTCTGCCCGCACGGCAGCAGCAGCGACCAGCGCAGTGACATCTATGCCCTGGGTGCGATCCTGTACCAGTTGCTGCTGGGTGAACTGCCGCTGGCGGGGCGCGACACTCAGCACTGGCGCCAGCTGCATGCCGGCGTGCAGCCAAGGGCGGCCTGCGAAGTGGACAGCAACGTGCCACAGCCGCTCAGCCGGGTGCTGGCCAAGGCGCTGGCCAAGGAGCCCGACGCCCGCTATCAGAGTGCTCGCGCCCTGGCGGTAGACCTGGCCCACTGCCAGCGGCAATGGGTCGCCAGCAAGACCATTCAGGACTTCGAGCCAGGCTGCGCCGACCCCGTCACGCCTGGCCGCGAACGCCTGTATGGCCGCTGCGCCGAACAGAAGGCCATCGCCCTGCTGCTCAAGGCCCCGCGCCGCGACAGCAAGCCGCAAGCCCTGTTCATCAACGGCGCTACCGGCATGGGCAAGTCGACCCTGGTCGAGGCAGCACTCAAAGCCAACGCCCAAGGTTACTGGGCCATCGGCAAGTGCAACGGCGTTGCCCAAACCGTCCCCTACGCACCCTGGATCGACATTCTCGGTGCGCTGACCACCCAGTTGCTGGCCAAGAACAGCCAGGCCCTCGACAGCCTGCGCCGCGAGATCCTGCGCCGCATCAAAGGCCATGGCCGGCTGCTCGGCAAGCTGGCACCAGACCTGCAACTGATCCTTGGCCCCTTGCCCGAGTTGCCGGCCAAGCCCACGCGCCTGGCACTGCAGAAGGAGCTACGGGCGATCATCGAGTTCTTGCAGGTGTTCAGCCGCCCCGGCCAGCCGCTGGTGCTGTTCTTCGATGACCTGCAGTGGGTCGACCAAGCCAGCCAGCAACTGTTGACGCAACTGCTGACTCACGCACCTGGCAACCTGCTGTTGATCTTCGCCCGGCGCAATGATGCGCCAGCCAGCAGTGCCCCCCTTACCCTACCCACAACGGTGCGCAGCACCACGCTGAACCTGCGGCCTCTGGCCGTGGGCGCCGTGTCCGAGCTGATCGGCGAGCGCTACCACATCGGCCCCGAGGAGGCATTGCCGGTGGCCGTGCTGGTGCACGACAAGACGGCGGGCAACCCGTTCTTCATCCATCAGATCCTCCGGGCCATGGTCGAGGACCAGCTGTTCACCTTCGACACCCAGGCCATGCGCTGGTCATGGTGCCTGCAGGCCGTGGCCCGCCACCGCTATTCCGACAACGTCGCCGACCTGATGATCCACCGCCTGGCTCGCCTGCCGATGCCCCAGCGCGACCTGCTACGGGTGGCCAGCGCGGCGGGCAGCCGCTGCGATGAACGCTTGCTTCAGCAGGTCCTTGCCCAGGCCCCTGGCGAACCGTTGAAAGCCTTGATTGGCGCGGGTTTCCTGCAACAGGGCCAGAACGGCCTGGGCTTTGCCCATGAGCGGGTGATGGAAGCCGCGTACGCGCTAACGCCCATACGCGCGCGTACCCAACTGCATGCACGTATTGCCCTGGCCATGCGACAGGCCTGGCCAAGCCACCTGCACGAAGCACTGTTCGAGCTCGCCAACCAGCTGCAACGCGCCAGCCCCTGCGGGTTTGCAGCGGATGACTGCGAAGCGTTCCTGCAGCTTTTGCGCGAAGCAGCAGCACGCGCACGCGACGGTGGCGCCTTCGAGCAGACCGCAGGCTACCTGCACACCGCCGAGCAGCTTCTGCAGCACGGCGCCACGCTGGAAAGCCGCGCCACACATGGCTTTGCCATCGCCTGCATGGCGGCGGAGTGCGACATGCAACTGTCGCGAATGATCGCAGCCGAAGCCCGGATCACCGAATGCCACCAGCGCGCACGTTCGACGCTGGACCAGGCGCGGGTGTGCCGCCTGCAGGCACTGCTGCATACCTTGCGCGGCGACTATCAGGCGGCCATCGACAGCGCCATATCCGGCCTGGACTTGCTGGGTATAAGCCCGGTACGGGGCATCGACTGGCAACAGGTCGAGGCAAGTCATGCCCATGTGCAGGCCTTGATCGAACAGAAAGGGCGGCACTGCCTGGAGTCGCTGCAGCGCTCCGATTCTGAAGAGGTGACGGTTGCCGTCAGCTTGCTGGCCACCCTGTCGTCGTCGTTTTTTGTCAAGGACGACATCTGCTTCCTGCACCTGGCCAAGCTCATGGAGCTGTCGCTGCTGCACGGTGCTGCCCCGGGCAGCACTTATGGCATGGCCTGGTACGGGGTGATGATTGCCGAGCGTTTCGGCGCTTACCATGATGGCCACGCCTGCTGCCTGGCCGCACTCAAGCTGATCGAACGGCACGGCTTCGACGCTGACCTGACCAGCGCGCTGCTGGCCCTGGACCAGGTCAGCGCCTGGACCTCGCCCATGGAGTTCGCCCGCCGTACCGCGCTGGATGCGGTCGATTCAGGGCGCCTGAGCGGCGACCTGGCGATGAGCTGCTACGCCTGCAACCACCTGGTTTCCGACTCGCTGTTCATGGGCCGTTACCTGCCAGACGTAGTCGAGGAATTGGCGCAAGGCCTGGCCACCGTACGTCGCTACGGTTACCGCGACGTCGAGCTGATCCTGCTAGCCCAGCAAGCGTTCGTCACCCGCTTGAGCGGCACGCCCTGCCCAGCCTCGGCCACAGCCTCGAAGTCGCCCACGACGCGGTTCTTCCAGTACCTGTTCGCCGGCATGTGCGACTTCTACCTGGGCAACATCCCACAGGCGATGGGCAACCTGGCACTGGCCGCAGACAACACCTGGGCAGTGCCGGCGCACATCAACCTGGCCGACTTTCACCTGTTCCGCGGCCTGGCCCTGGGCAGCCCCGAGGCCGCTGGCAGCGTTGCCGAAAAGCTGCGCGAGCTGCAGGCGCTGCGCGAGCGCTTCGGCCGCTGGGCCGGTTTCAACCCGGCCACCTTCCGCAACAAGCTGTTGCTGATCGAAGGCGTGATCGCCAAGCTCGAAGGCGACGGCCTGACCGCCATCCGCTGCTTTGACCAGGCGCAGATCGCTGCCGCCGCTGCCGGCTTCATCCACGAACAGGCCCTGGCCCATGAACAGCTGGCCGAGGTGTGTATCCCCAGCGGCCTGATTTCCGGTGCCAACCTGCACCTGCGCATTGCCCGCGACTGTTTCCATATCTGGGGGGCGACCGGCAAGGTGCATCAGCTGGAGGCGTTGCACCCCTTCTTGCGCACCCAGCCGATCCAGGAAGCCTGCCACACCGACCACCAGGCCAAGCTGGACCTGGAAGCGGGCATAGAAGCGGCGCGCGCGTTGTCCGAAGAAGTACTGCTCGAAGGCCTGATCGAAACCCTGATGGGCCACCTGACCCAGCATTCAGGTGCCGACCATGGCGCGCTGCTGATCGTCAGCGGTGCCGAATTCCAGATGGCTGCCCTCGCCTACATCGACGATGCCGGGCTGCACGTGAGCATGGACAACTGCCAGAAGTTCATGACCCAGGCACCACTGTCGGTCATCAACGCCACCATGCGCACCCGCAAGCCACTGGTGCTCAACGATGCCCAAAGCGACTGTCCCGAAGCCTTTCGCCATGAGCTGCAGGCGCGCAATGCCCGCTCGGTGCTGTGCCTGCCGCTGGTGATCCAGGGCGTGCTGATCGGCCTGGTGTACCTGGAAAACCGCCTGGTGCCCAACCTGTTCGGCAACCAGCGCCTGGCCATGCTGGAGATCCTCGCCTCGCAGGCGGCGGTGTCGCTGCAAACCGCCAAGTTCTATACGCGCCTGGCCGAAGACAACCAGAGCCGCGCGCAGATGGAGGCCGAGCTGCGCCGCTCTCGTGCGGAGTTGGCCCGCAGTGCCCACCTGCAGGTGATGAACGAGCTGTCGGCGTCGATCGCCCACGAGATCAGCCAGCCGTTACTGGGGATTGCCTCCAACGCCGCCGCCAGCCTGCGCTGGCTCAAACGCGCCAAGCCCGATCTGGAAGAGGCGATTGCCGGCCTGGAAGACATCCGCAACGACAGCGAGCGTGCGGCCAACATCGTGCGCGCGCTGCGTTCGCTGGCCAAGCAATCGCCGGTGCAGCTCAAGGCCGTGAAGCTGGATGAGCTGATCCGTGAGGTCGTGCGCCTGACCTCGGCCGATGCCGCCAAGGGCACGGTGGACGTGCAGACACGGTTGCAGGCAGGGGTGAGTGTGATGGCCGACCCGGTGCAGTTGCAGCAATTGGTGTACAACCTGATCAACAACGGGCTGGAGGCGCTGGCGGGGTATCGCGGTGACGGGGTGCTGCGGATTGCTTCGGCTGTCGTCGGGGATGCGGTGGAGATTTGCGTGGACGACAACGGGCCGGGGATTGCGCCCGAGGAGCGGGAGCAGGTGTTCGGGGCATTCTACACCACCAAGAGCGATGGTATGGGGATGGGGCTGGCGATCTGCAGTTCGGTGGTGCAGGCCCATGGTGGGCAGTTGCAGGCACTGGCATCCGAGCTGGGTGGTTGCCGGATTCGCTTCACTCTGCCGGTGAATCCTTAATAGCCTGTACCGGCCCTTTCGCGGGTAAACCCGCGAAGAGGCCGGTACAGGGTTACATTAACGCGAAGTCAACGCCGCATAGCTGTTCATCAAATTGCGGTAGTTGGGAATACGCTGCGACAGCAGGTTACCCAGCCCTTCGATATCGTTGCGCCAGTCACGGTGCAGCTCACACGCCACCGAGAACCAGTTCATCATCTGCGCGCCTGCCTGGGTCATGCGTACCCACGCCGCTTGCTGCACGGTTTCGTTGAAAGTGCCCGAAGCATCGGTCACCACAAACACCTCAAAGCCTTCAGCCAGCGCCGACAGGGTCGGGAACGCCACGCATACATCGGTCACCACGCCGGCGATGATCAGCTGCTTGCGGCCAGTGGCCTTGATCGCCTTGACGAAGTCTTCGTTGTCCCAAGCGTTGATCTGGCCGGGGCGGGCAATGTACGGCGCGTCCGGGAACATTGCTTTCAGCTCGGGCACCAGCGGGCCGTTCGGGCCTTGTTCGAAGCTGGTGGTGAGGATGGTCGGCAAGCCGAAGAACTTGGCCAGATCACCCAGAGCCAGCACGTTGTTCTTGAACTCATTGGGCGAGAAGTCCTGCACCAGCGAGATCAGGCCGGTCTGGTGGTCTACCAGCAGGACCACGGCGTCGTCTTTGTTCAAGCGCTTGTAATCAGGTTGGCTCATGGGGTGACTCCTTGGGTTGGGATGACGGTCCGGCACTGTCCGCAAGGGGCTATACCGGTGGATAGATACGGCTTAAGAAATGGCCTGCGCCTGTCGCCAGGCCTTGGGCGGCTGGCCGACCAGGCGGCTGAAGGCGCGGGTGAAATGGGCCTGGTCGCAAAAGCCGCATTCCAGGCTCACATGGGTAATCGGTGCTTCGGTGGCGAGCAGGCGCTTGGCCTTTTCCATGCGTGCCAGCAGGCGCCAGGCCTGGGGTGAAAGGCCGGTATTGACCTTGAAGGCACGGGAGAAATGGCTGCGGGTGAGGTTGCACACGCTGGCGATCTCGATGATCGACAGCGAACTGCGCAGCATTAGTTCCTTGGCCTGGCGTAACCGCGCGGGCGTCAGTGCGCCCGGGGGGTGCAGCGGCTCTTGGGGGGTGCCGGGGTGCATGGCGACTCTCCTGTTGAATGCAGAAAGTCTCGCCCCCGGCACATGACAAAGTCCTGAGCCAAACCTGAATTGTTCTTAATTGTGCGCGGGGGTATACCGTAAGATGCACGTTGTATTCAGCTAACGAGCGAAGAAGCATGCAAGTAAACGCTCACCGCACCGTGGCCATGGTGCTTTTCAACGATGTGCTCTTGCTGGATGTGACCGGACCCATGGATGCGTTCGCCATCGCCAACCGTTTTTTGCCGGCAGAGCGGCAATACCGGCTGCTCACCCTGGCCGAAGGGCAAGCAGCGGTGCGCGGCTCCTGTGGGCTGAAAGTGGTGGCCGACCTGCGCCTGGAAGACTTGCCGGACGCCGTCGACCTGTTGCTGGTGCCCGGCGGCCCGGGCGCGTATGACATTGCCGTGCCAGCGCTGGAGCGCTGGTTGCCGCAGGCGGTGCGCAGCGCCAAGCGCTTTGGTGCCATTTGTACCGGGGTGTTCCTGCTGGGCCGGGCGGGGTTGCTGGATGGCTACCGCTGCACCACCCACTGGAATTACGTGGAGCGCCTGGCGCGGGCGTTTCCTCAGGCCAAGGTTGAGACCGAGCAGATCTATGTGATCGACCGCTGCCTGATTACTTCGGGCGGGATCACTGCGGGTATCGACCTGGCGCTGGCGGTGGTGGCCGAAGACCACGGCAAGGCGCTGGCCCTGGAAGTGGCCAAGGTGCTGCTGGTCGCCCGTCATCGCCAAGGCGGGCAGACCCCGTACGGGCCGTTGCTGGCGGCGGTGCCGCGTGATGATTCGCCGATTGCCCGGGTACAGGCGCACATCGTCGACCATATCGAACAGACGTTTACCGTGCAGAAGATGGCCGACCTGGTGGCCATGAGCAGCCGTAATTTCGCCCGCACGTTCCAGCGCGAGGTGGGGATAACGCCGTTGCAGTACCTGCAAAATGCGCGGATCGACCGAGCGCGCAAGCTGCTGGAGGGCAGCGACCTGCCGTTGAAGGTGGTGGCGGCGCAGTGCGGGTTTGGCAGTGACCGGCATATGCGCAAGGTGTTCTGCGAGCGGATTGGCATGACGCCGGCACAGTATCGGGCGCAGTTTGGTGGGGCTTGAGTCAGCCGACTCCCGCCAAGAGGCCAGCACAGGTTGTCTCAGTTTTCAGGACAATCTTTCTCCCTGAAAGCAGATTGTCTACCCCCCTCTCATTCCCCAGAATTGTCGGCCAAACTGTTCAAATGCTGCCCCGGCAGCTCATGGAGTACGAGCCAAATGCCACACGAAGGCAGCCTGCTGCAAACCGCCGTCATCTTCCTGCTCGCCGCAGTCCTCGCCGTCCCCCTGGCCAAACGCCTGCAGCTAGGCGCCGTACTTGGCTACCTACTCGCCGGCGTTGTCATTGGCCCGCAGGCACTGGGCCTGATCCGCGACACCGAAAGCGTGGCGCACATTTCCGAACTGGGTGTGGTGCTGCTGCTGTTCATCATCGGCCTTGAACTGTCGCCCAAGCGCCTGTGGCTGATGCGCAAATCGGTGTTCGGCGTCGGCAGCGCCCAGGTACTGCTGACCGGTGCGCTGATCGGTGCCATCGCCCTGTTCGGCTTCAGCCAGACGCTGCCGGCGGCCATCGTGCTCGGCCTGGGCCTGGCGTTGTCGTCCACCGCCCTCGGCCTGCAAAGCCTGGCCGAGAGCAAGCAATTGAACGCCCCGCACGGCCGCCTGGCCTTCGCCATCCTGCTGTTCCAGGACATCGCCGCCATCCCGCTGATTGCCCTGGTTCCGTTGCTGGCCGCCAGTGGCCCAGACACCAGCCACGGCGATAGCCTGCAACATGGCCTGAAGGTATTCGCCAGTATCGCCGTGGTCATCATCGGCGGCCGCTACCTCCTGCGCCCGGTCTTCCGCACCGTAGCCCGCACCGGCCTGCCCGAAGTGTCCACCGCCACCGCGTTGCTGGTGGTGATCGGCACCGCCTGGCTGATGGAAGAAGCCGGTGTGTCCATGGCCTTGGGCGCCTTCCTCGCCGGCCTGCTGCTGGCCGACTCGGAATACCGCCACGAGTTGGAATCGCAGATCGAACCGTTCAAGGGCCTGCTGCTGGGGCTGTTCTTCATCAGCGTCGGCATGGGCGCCAACCTGCGCCTGTTGCTGGAAATGCCGCTGGTGCTGCTGGGCCTGACCCTGCTGCTGGTGGCATTGAAGCTGGTGTTGCTGATTGGCGTCGGCCGCCTGGTCGGTGGTCTGAACAGTGCCAGCGCCCTGCGCCTGGGCATGGTGCTGGCCGCTGGGGGCGAGTTCGCCTTCGTGGTGTTCAAGCTGGGCAAGGACCAGGGCTTATTCGACACCCAGACTTACGATTTGCTGTTGATGACCATCACCCTGTCCATGGCCATCACCCCACTGATGATGCTGGGCTGCGCCCGCGCCCTCAAGCGCCCGCAGCCTGTGCGGGAAGTGCCTGAGCAGTACAAGCAGATCCAGACTGATACGCCGCGGGTGGTGATCGTCGGCATGGGCCGCATGGGCCAGATCGTCGCGCGTATCCTGCGGGCACAGAAAATCCCGTTCATCGCACTGGAAACCTCGGTGGACACCATCGAGATGACCCGCATGTTCGAACAGGTGCCGGTGTTCTACGGCGACCCGCTGCGCCCTGAGGTGCTGCATGCGGCCAAGGTGGGTGAGGCGGAGTACTTCATCATCACCATCGATGACCCGGAAGCCGCCATTCATACCGCTGAACGGGTGAAACGCCTGTACCCGCACTTGAAGGTGCTGGCCCGCGCACGTAACCGCCAGCATGTACACAAGTTGGTGGATGTGGGCGCCGAGCCGATTCGCGAGACGTTCTACTCCAGCCTGGAGATGACCCGCCGGGCATTGGTGGGGTTGGGCTTGAGTGATGAACAGGCGGCGGACCGGATTGCGCGGTTTACCCAGCATGACGAAGAGGTGCTGGTGGCCCAGGGGCAGGTGCGTGATGACCGGGCCAAGGTGATGCAGACGGCGAAGGAGGCGCGGGTGGAGTTGGAGCGGTTGTTTGATTCGGATGCGGATTGAGGGTTGCGAGCGCATGACTGTAGAGATGCAGCGCCCTTGAGATCGAGCGCCGCCCTCGCGGCGCTCGGTCTCATAGGCGTCAGAAATCTATCGCCAGGCACCTGGAGGCCATTCTGCAACCTCCCGACGGTCACCTCCCTGACTGTGGCTATAAAGCCCTGGAGCATCTGGATGGCACAGGCAAAAGCCTGTTCTGGAGCAACCTGAATGCACTCGAAATGGCAGAAGGGTTGGTTGAGGCATTGCTGGATGGGATTGAGTCACAGCCCATGAATTGATGTTGCCTGTGCCGGCCCTTCGCGGGTTTACCCGCGAAGGGCCGGTACAGCAAACAAAAAAGGCCGGCTCCCTACAGAGGAAGCCGGCCTTATGCGTACTGCTACTGATTGATCACTTACCCGCAGTCAATGCGTTGTAGCTGGTCATCAGGTTCCGATAATCCGGAATGTGGTTGGAGCACAGCGCCGCCAGCCCTTCGATATCGTTGCGCCAGTCGCGGTGCAGCTCGCACGCCACGCCGAACCAGGTCATCAGCTGGGCACCTGCCCGGCTCATGCGGTCATGGGCAGCATCACGGGTCATTTCGTTGAAAGTGCCGGAAGCATCGGTCACCACGAACACATCGAACTCTTCTTCCAAGGCCGCCAGCGCCGGGAAGGCCACACAAACCTCAGTCACCACACCGGCAATGATCAGTTGCTTCTTGCCAGTGGCCTTCACCGCCTTCACAAAGTCCTCGTTATCCCAGGCATTGATCTGGCCAGGGCGAGCGATGTACGGCGCATCCGGGAACAGGGCTTTCAGCTCTGGCACCAGCGGGCCGTTGGGGCCTTGCTCGAAGCTGGTGGTGAGGATGGTCGGCAGGTTGAAGAACTTGGCCAGGTCAGCCAGGGCC